>Ga0257118_1000003_pt1 | contig 596151 bp, 651 predicted proteins | sample SI112_150mmetaG_FD_190156 | JGI IMG/M metagenome (GOLD analysis project Ga0257118, IMG submission 190156) | Marine microbial communities from Saanich Inlet, British Columbia, Canada - SI112_150m | ecosystem: Environmental > Aquatic > Marine > Inlet | place: Canada: British Columbia | collected...
TTATAATGTGGAGGTTATGACTTATGGACCTATGTCCAAGTGGCTTATTCCTGAGTTTGAAGAGTTTTTTATTTCTAGTGGGGAAGAGAAGAAGGTAAGATTTGATATTTTTGTTCCTTTTGATGTTAAAGTTGGAGAAGAGTTTGAGAGTAAGGTTTTGTTTTGTTTTAATGATTAGTTTTTGAAATATCCCATTGCTGGTTGAAAAATTTTTTTAATTGATTTGTTATTGTGTCGCTTTGGATTTTGATTGCTATTGGTGTTTGTTGCCATGATAGCAGAATTGTTGTGTTTCTAAAAATTGTTATTCCTTGAGGTAAATTGAATTTTGTGAATCTTAATTTTAATTTTGTGTGTTTTTCTTTTTTGTAATGTTTGATGTTTTTTAGTAGTTTTGTGTTTAATTTTTTTTCTTTTCTTCTTATTGCTAAATTTTTGAAGAAAAGATTTGCTGCTTTGTTCTTGTTCTCTTCGTTTATTGAAAAAATAAGATAAGGTTCTTTTGGCTTTGCGTCTTGAATTAAATTTGTAAATAAAGTGAATATGGCTTTTTGGCCTTCAAACATTTCTACACTTTGTTTTGTTGATAGGGATTGTTTTAATAGAAGTTGAGGAATGATTGATTCTACTTTTTTCTTTTTTTCTTCTATCAAATTTATTAATGTTTTTGGATCTTGAGCTTGAAAATGTTTGATATTTGATCTTTTTACGTAAGTTACTAGTCCTCTTTTGATAAGTTTGTTTAGAATTTCATAAATTTTTGAACTTGGTATTGATGTCTTTTTTATGATTTTTCCTACTTTTGATGATCCTAATTCTAATAGAGCGACATAACATTGACTTTCTCTTTTATTTAGACCTAATTCTTGGAGTGTTTCTAGCATTTGTTGGTATTATTGGTTGTTTTTTATAAATTTTTCTTCTACTACCTCCTTTTGGAGTTGGGATAGTTTATGTGGATGGGTGGATAATTGAATTGTACTGATTTGGAGGAAAATTAAAATGGGAAATGAAATAGATATTGAAAAAATAGAGTATCATATAGGAAGATTAAATCAAGGAGAAACTTATTGGGATAAAAAAAACAAGATGAGTGTTGAATTTTCATATGTGGGTCAGACTGGGTATGCTATTGTTTGTGAACCTGGAGATAGTGGAGGAGGAATGCAGAGCCATTGGGGAATTAATCCAGAGAATTTGGAAGAAATAGTTAATAGAAAATAATTTTTTATTTTTTCTTTATTTTACTTTGATTTAGGCAAGGTTTTTAAAATAGGTGTGTTTTATTGTACATATGCCAATAGAAGTATGTTCAATTAGTGGTTTTTCAAAGACCGAAGGTAATAGTGTTGCTATTAAAGTAGATGATGAAGTTGTTATCTTAGATATGGGTCTTGCTATGGAGAATTACATTAAGCACCAGGGAGATAGAGAGGATATGAGTGTTGCTAAGACTTATCCTGAACTATTAAAAGCGCAGGCACTTCCCGATTATGGACTTATTAAGGATTGGCACGATAAAGTTGTGGCGATTGTTCCAAGTCATGGACATTTAGATCATGTTGGGGCTATTCCTTTTGCGGGGTCATTATTTCCAAATGCACCGGTTATTTGTTCCCCTTATACTGCTGAAATTTTGAAAAGTATTTTGTGGGATGAGAGAATAAAAATCCCCAATAAAATTGTTTCTATGGGTTTGAATGCAACTTATAAAATAAGTAAGAATATCTCGATTGAATTTGTTAGTGTTACTCATTCAATTCTACATACTGTGATGATTTGTGTGCATACTCCTTATGGAAAGGTTTTGTATGCTAATGACTATAAATTTGATAGACAACCAATTATTGGTAAAAAGCCTAATTTTGCAAGAATGAAAGAACTTGGTGATGAAGGTGTTAATTTGTTGATTGTTAATTGTTTATATGCTCACGCTCATGAAAAGACTCCTAGTGAGAGTGTTGCTAGGCAAATGCTTAAGGATGTGATGATTGATGTTGATTCTGATAAAAAAGCAATGATTGTGACTACTTTTTCTTCTCATTTGGTTAGGCTTAAAAGTATTATTGAAATGGGTAAGAAATTAGATAGGAAAATTGTGTTTTTGGGCAGATCTCTTATGAAATATGTCAAGGCGGCTGAGCGTATTAATTTAGTTGATTTTGAAAAGGATGTTCAAATTTTTAGAAGAAGAGATAAGATTGAGAAAATTTTAAGAAAAATTGAGAAGGAAGGACGAGATAAATATTTGATTGTTTGTACTGGGCATCAAGGGGAGCCTAGGGCTATTTTATCTAGAATTTCTAGAGGGGAGATTGACTTTAAATTTCAGGAAGGAGATTTTGTTGTTTTTAGTTGTCAGGTTATCCCTGTTGAAATTAATTTAAAGAATAGAAAAAGGCTTGAGAAAAGTTTGCAAGCTAATGGGGTTGAAATTTTTAGAGATGTTCATGTTTCTGGGCATGCAACGCTTGAAGATCATAAAGATTTATTTGAATTGGTTAGACCTGGAGCAATTATGCCAATACATGCTCATAATGAGAAGGCCATTATGCTTGCTGATTTTGCTAAGAATTTGGGATATAAGAAAACCCATATTATGCAAGATGGACAAAGGATTATTTTGTGATTTGATGTTTTTATTTCTATTGTTTTAATACAATAATATTTATAAACTTGATTGGTGCAAATAGCTCTATTTGAGAGGTAAAAAATGAAATTAGTACTTGATGAACCAAAATATTTTAAAGATAGTGTATCTATCATATCAGATTTAGTTAGTGAAGCGAAATTTAAAGCAAATTCAGACGGATTGGAGCTTGTTGCAATGGACCCTGCTAATGTTGCAATGGTTGTTTTCAAATTGTTATCTTCTAGTTTTAGTTCTTTTGAAGTTGATGAAAAGGAAGAAGTTGCAATTAACTTAAATAATTTAAAACAAATTTTAAGAAGAATTAAGGGAAGTGATGTTTTAACCATTGAAACAGATGAAAATAAACTTAAAATTGTTATGAAGAGTAATACTACTAGATCTTTTTCTATTCCTACTTTAGATTTAAATGAGAAGGATCAAAAGGTGCCTGATTTGAAATTTCCTGTTACTGTTAATATGAATTCTAAAATGTTACAAGAAGCAATTGAAGATGTTGCGGTTGTTGCTGAGTCAGTTACTTTTTTAGGTGAGAAGGATCAATTGTCAGTTAAGGCCGAAGGTGATTTATCTAAAGCATTTATTGAAATTAAAAATGATGACGACACCACCATAACTGCCGATGATGATAAGCACAAATCTAAGTATTCTTTAGAGTATTTGAAGAAGATGATTGCTGGCGGGAAAATTAGTGATAAGGTTAATTTACATTTTAAATCAGACTATCCATTGAAATTAGAATATGTGGTAACTGATAGATTGATGCTTAGTTTTATCTTAGCTCCTAGAGTTGATAATGATTAATTTATTTTTTTATTTTTGATTATTAGAATTTTACTTTTAATTTAATATAGTCTTTGTTTTTTAAAATACTTTTTTATTCTTCTACTTTGATGATTCTTACAGGGCAGTCTCTTTGTGCTTTTTTGTTTTGTTCTAATTCGTCATGGGTTATTTCTGCTATATAGACGTCTTTCTTTTTTATTGAGCCTTTTAGGTTTGCTTTGCCGTCTTCTTTTGAGATTTCCCATCTATCTGGAGCTAGTTCGACGCAAGAGTTGCAGCCGATACATTTTTCTCTGTAGTGGATTATTTTTGGCATTTTATTTGGGAGGTTATTGTTGTTTTTGGTTTTTGTTGATTTCGAATATTTTTTGGTATGTTTGTTTTACCTTATCTGAGTTTATTTTTTTTAGAATATTTTGTTCTCGATTCTTGTCTTCATTTGGATGTTTAATTTCTTTTTTATATGAGAATATTTTTTTTGCTACTTGGAATCTTTTTTCTAGAAGTTCTATTATTTGATTGTCAAGTTCATCTATTTGATCTCTTAATTTATTTAGCATTGTTTTTGATGTCTTTGATTACAAAGAGTTTGTCGTTTTTTCTGATCTTTTTGTCTACTGGAATGGTGATTGTTGTTTTTTTTGTTGCTTTTTTGATTTTGCCTTCTTTATCTAGCTTTGATGCTGTTGTGAAATAGGCGCCTGTTGTTGGTCCTGTGATTAGGATTTCATCGCCAATACTTATTTCTCCTGCTTCTAGTTCGAATTGGGCTACTTTTGCTTTAGGATAATAGTTTGAGGCTACACCTACAAATGTTTTTTCTTTGGTTGCTTTGGAGCCGTATACTCCTGACCATTCGCCTAGTTGTTTTCCTAGATAATAACCTCCGTGCCAAAAGCCTCTATTGAATACTGTTTCTAGTTCTTTTGTCCAGTTTTTTATTTTTTCTTTGGTGTAAGTATTGTTTAGGTGGCTTTCTACTGCTTCTTTGTATGCTTTAACTACTTTGAATACATAATCTGGCGATCTGCCTCTACCTTCGATTTTTAGAACGCTTACTCCTGCGTCTAGAATTTTGTCTATAAATCCGATTGTGCAAAGATCTTTTGGTGACATGATGTATTTGTTTTCTACTCTAAGCTCATCGCCTGTTTCTTCATCGATTAATTTGTATGATCTTCTGCAATTTTGAAGACATGCGCCTCTATTTGCTGAGGAATTATAGGTTGCAATGGACATGTAGCATTTGCCTGAGATGGCTACACAAAGTGCTCCGTGTACAAATATTTCTATTTGGATTGGATTACCCGATGGGCCTTTGATGTTTTGTTCTTTGATTTGGTTTGTTATTTCATTGATTTGTTTTAATGTAAGTTCTCTTGCTAGTACAATTACATCTGCGTATTGCGCATAGAATTTAACGGCTTCGATGTTAGTTATGTTGGCTTGAGTTGACATGTGAACTTCTAAACCGATTTTTCTTGCGTAATTTAAAGCGGCAATGTCTGAGAGAATTACGGCGCTAATGTTTGCTGCTTTTGCTGTGTCACAGATTTTTTGCATTAAAGCCATATCATGATCGTACATTACTGTATTTAGGGCAAGGTAGGTTTTTACTTTATGATTTTTGCAAATTTTTACTATTTCTTTTAGATCTTTTGTTGTGAAATTGTTAGCACTACGAGATCTCATGTTTAATTGTTCGATACCAAAGTATACTGAATTGGCACCTGCATCTATTGCTGCTCTTAATGATTCGAATGATCCAGCTGGGGCCATAATTTCAATGTTTTTTTGCATTTTTTTAATATTTTGAACTTCACTTAAATATTTTGCTATTATTTGGTACTAAAAACAGCAACATTTAAAAAGAACTGATAAAAAAATGAATTGTGGTTCAAATAAACGATTATTATTCATATAATAGAGGAGATTTACCTAAAGGATGCCAGATGTGCGTTAAAGGTGAAAAACTAGTCCTATTTGTTACTGGAGCTTGTCCTAGAAAATGTTATTTTTGTCCTGTTTCTGATCAAAAATATGGTGCTGATGTGTCTTATGCTAATGAGAAAAAGGTTTTTAGTAGTAAGGATGTTATTGCTGAGGCCAAATTGATGAGTGCTAAAGGGGCTGGAATTACTGGTGGCGATCCTTTAGCTAAGATTGATAGAACTGTTAGATATATTAAAAAATTAAAAGAAGAGTTTGGGTCTGGTTTTCATATTCATCTTTATACTTCATTAAATTTAGCTAGTGAGAGTAATTTACAGAAATTATTTCAAGCCGGTCTTGATGAAATTAGATTTCATTTGGATTTTGAGTCTAAACAATTTTATAAAAATATTTTAAGAGCTAGTAAGTTTCCTTGGAGCATTGGTATTGAAGTTCCTTGTATTCCTGGAAAGGAGAAGGTTTTGAAAAAGATTGTTGATTATATTCAAGATAAAGTTGAGTTTTTAAATTTGAATGAACTTGAAATTGCTGACAATGAATTGTCAAAATTATCTGAAATGGGTTTTAAAACAAAATCTAAATTTAGTTATGCTATTGATGGTTCTTTGAAATGTGGATTTGACATAATTGAATATGTTGAAGATAAGGATTATAATTTGAAAGTTCATTTATGTTCTGCTAAATTAAAGGATGGGGTTCAACTTGCTAACAGATTAATTAATGAGAGTAAGGGGGCTAAGAAAAAATTTGATTTAGTTGATGATGAAGGGATGCTTATTCGTGGAGCTATTTATTTGAAAGAGTTAGCTCCAGGATTTAGTTATCGGGAAAATATTGAAAAAGCTAACAAGGAAGAATTGCTGTTGAAGTTGGAGCCTATTTTAGAAAAAATTAAGTCTAAATTGAAATTAAAAGATGATGAAATCTTTTTGGATGAGAAGAAACTAAGAATATTACTTTCTAAGAAAAGTTTGAAGAAGCTTAAGACTAAGGAAGTTGCTAAAGGTTTGAAACTTGCTATAGTTACTGAGTATCCAACTGATGATCAATTAGAAATGGAAGTTGAATTTATTTAATTGTTTGATGTTTTTTTAAATATTTTTTATTTTGTTTGAATATTATCTTCTAAAAAAAATGAAAAGAAAAGATTCTATTCGCAAGCTACGACTGCTTGTTGCATATTTCCACAATTTTCTACATCTGATGATGAGAAGGCGTTGTTCTCTGCGAAGGTTCTATCTGAATTTACACAAGTTATGTCGAATGCAGGCCTGTTCAAATATGGTTCTAGTGCATTATTACAAAAATTGTTGTGACTAACTCGAGTAGCATCATTTCCATTTAGGAAGATACCATTTTCCATATTATTTGTAAAATTATTGTAAAATATATTTGCAACTGGAGAAAATTCCACATATAATCCCTTTTTAGAATTTGTAATGGAAGATTCTTGAATTGTAAATTGAGTTTCTCTTACATCAATTGCTCGAACATCTGCATTTTCAATTTTTGTGTTTCTAATAATTAAAGAACCAGCTTTATTTGATTCAATTCCTGTTCCTACATTTTCAATATTACAGTTGATAATATTATATGGACCTAAATTGTGTCTATCTCCTAAAGTAATTGCTGTTCCAAGATAACCTTCCCTTCCTTCTTGTTGATAGCCTCGAATGGTGTGACCTTGACAATCTAATGTAATTCTTCCAACTAAATGAAGACATGCCCAGCCATCTTCATCCATATCTAATTGAATGTCATTTTCTAAAGTATATTCAAATGGACCTGTCCCTGAATTATCTGTAAATGTTTCACACTGGGTTATTTGAGTGTTTTCCAATTGTTCTTCTTGATTTTCATCTTCACAGCTTCGATAATGTTCATTAGTTAATTCCACATTTCCTTCGTTTTCTATGGAATCTAATTTGTTTTGAGCTGCATTGATTGTTTCAACTGTATTTCCTAATCTTAAATCTAATTCGTTGTTACAAATTTTATTATCATTTAAATCATGGAAATTACCTGACAAATCTAATCCGATATCATTTTGTTTTATTTCATTTGAGTAAAAAGAAGTACTTTGGGATTGATCTACCACTACAACTCCTTCTGCACTACTATCTTTGATTTCATTGTTTCTAAAAATTGTTCCTGGAGATCTTATTAAGAAAACTCCTCTGGCGTTATCTTTTAATTTATTATTATTTAATTCTACATTGTTTGATTCTCTAAGTGTTATTGCTTCAAAGAAGTTTTCTATTTTACAATTTCTTAGAGTTACTTGGTTTGATCCGTATATTCCGACTCCGACTCCTACTCCATCTGCATTTCCTTCGATTTTGTTGTTTTGACAATCAAATACTATGTTTTGAGCATTTGAAATTTCAAAACAGGTTCCCTGAGATTCTATGTTTTTACTTAGAATGTAAGTTTTTCCTTCTTGCCACCCTTCATCTGGATTTTGACATGATTCTAGAAGAATGGTGTTTTCTGGATTCATTTGTGGTTCTAATTCTTCTTGATCTTGATTGTCATCAACTATTGCTCTTGCTTCTATTTGAACATTTGAATTTCTTAGCTCTTCTTTATAATTTTCAAAATCTTCTTGTTTAACACTTGCTTTAATAGTTGAGAGAGCAGACACTAATTTTATTTTATTTTTAAATCCAATTGCACTCATTTCAAGTAAATTGTTATCAATTGCATGTTTTAATACAACTAATTGATTTTCGCTGGTTAGTAAGTTTGTGATTGTATCTTGATTTGTTTTAACATTAATAGTTGGATCAAGAGATAGTTTAGTTGTAATACTTGAAATTTTTCCTTGAGATAATGTTATTGAAAATGTTAAATAGTTATCTTTACAAACATTGTCTTCTTTTGCTTGAAGGTAGATATTTATATTTTGGTTATTGAATAATTTTTTTGCTATTTTATTTAATTCTTGACCTTGCATTGGTTCTAATTGAGATAGAATTGTTTGTGATAACTGACTTTGGTCTTGGTTGTCACATAAATTTTGGGGAAGTTCTATATTTGAACATCCCGCTATAAAAATTGTTAATATAATTAGGAATAATATTTTTTTCATTTAAACACCTCTTGATTTTTTATTTTAGTGTTTAGTATTATACTAAACCGTAAATGAAATTTAATATTTCAATTACGGTTGGTATATACCAACAATAATTAATTCAATAAACTAATTATTGTTTAGTATATAAAAAGGTTTAGTTTAATAGTTGTTTATCCTTGGGGGGAAGAAGTGTCTTTGTCTTTATCTTTGGGATTTAGAAATGTTTTTAGATATAGGGGTAATTTTTCTAGCATTTGATCTTTGTAGGGTTGATCGATACTTAGTTTATTTATTTCTTGTTCAAAGTTGATGTCTTTTAAATCCGTTAGGTTACTTGTGAAGATTCTTTGTTCATTTGTTATTAGATTAGTTAGTAGGTGGGCTTTTTTTGTTGCAAATTGTTTTGTTGCTGGAAATTTTGTGATGGCATTTGCTCCTGCTTTCATTAAGTATCCTACTTCTTCTGAGCGTCTTAGGTTTGTTCCTGCGATGATTTCTAATTTTGGAAATTTGATTCTTAATCTTGCTATCCAGTTTACGTATTCTTCTACACTTGGGCCCTCTTTGAATGGTCCGTCTCGAATTGGCTTTAAAGCGTAGATTGTTACTCTGTTGATATTGTGTTTTTCTATGAACTCATAAGCGTATTTCATATCATCGTAAGTATCACCTAATCCCACGATAAGGCAAATGCTTTTTTTGAAATCTTTTAAATTTTTGAACATTTTATCATATGGCTCAATTGGTTTTGAGGGACATACTTTTTTGTGAATTTGAGGATGAAGGGTTTCCATGGAGGAGACGATTCCTTTTACATAAGGTCTTAGTTGTTCTAATTGTTCGTTTGTTAGAATTCCAATGTTAAGCCAGATTTTTTCGTTGTAAACTTGTGATACGTTTTTGGCAAATTCTTTTAATTCGTCAAAGGGCATCATACCATATCCACCAGTTAAGAATTCGATTCTCCAGTTGAATAATCTTGAAAATAGGGCTTCTAATAAAACTGAGCCCATTGATCTTTTTGATCCTTTAGGATGATGAATTTTGTGTTTTTGAGTTGTTCTAAAGCAGAATGTACAATCACCAATTGAGCAATACCATGATAAAAAGATGCATCTACCATACCAAGTTTTTTTGTTGAAATTTTGATTGTAGATTTGTGTTGCTTGATCTAAAAGTTCTAATGTTTCTTTAGATAGAGTTATGTCTTTTACATGTACAAATTTTGATGGATTGTATACTGCTTGTTGCATTTTAGGTTAAAATGATTGGTTTTTTAAAAATGTGATGGGTGATTTGGTGTGTTTTGAATTATTGATGAATTTATGAATCTATTTTTTAAGATCTTATTTTATATCCTTTTTTGAAAAGATATAAGCACCAAATGAAAAAGATTAAAGTTAGGACAAATAAAAGGGCCATTGAGAAGTAAATGTTGATATCGCTGATTCCTAAAAAGCCAAATCTAAAACCATCTACCATGTAAAGAATTGGATTGAACTTGGCGATGTTTTGCCAGAATTGTGGAAGCATGTTTATTGAGTAAAAAACGCCGCCCAAATATGTTAAAGGTGTTATTAGAAAAACACTAAAGACATTCATTTTATCAAAACTCTCTGCCCAAAGACCTGTTATGATTCCTGCAAATGAAAAAAGGAATGAAGTTAGAGTTATGAAGTAGATAAGGATTGGGGCGTTGGAAATTGTTATTGGAGTTGCTATTAGGCTGATTATTAGTATTCCAACTCCAACTAAAAGAGCTCTTAGAACTCCGGCTAGTGTTAAAGCCATTACAATTTGCCAGTAAGATAGAGGTGCTATAAGATATTCTTGAATGCTTTTTTGAAATTTTGCTATAAATAAGGAAGAGGATGTGTTGGCGTAAGCACTTATGATTACACCCATCATTAAAAGTCCGGGAATAATGTAATTTATATACGAGATGCCTTGAATGTTTGAGATTCTTGACCCTAAAGAATAGCCGAAGATTAGAATGAAAAGAAGGGAAGTTACTATTGGTGGCACAATTGTTTGTGACCAGACTCTTAAAAATCTACTTACTTCTCTTTTTAAGAGTGTTAACATTCCTGTGTAATTTGATTTTGGATTTTGCATTTTTTTATTTGTTGTTTGATTGGTTTGTTAAGTATATGAAAATGTCTTCAAGTTTGCTTTTGTTGATACTGATGTCTTGAATGTTTAATTTTGATTGGTTGATATCTTTTAGAATATTTTGCCAATTTTCTTTTTTTATGTTAAAGCAAAGGTTATTTTTGTTAATTGTTGGATTGTATTTTTTTAGTTCTTGGGGGATTGTTTTTAAATGAGTTTTAGTGAAAATTTCTACTTGCTGTGAATCAAGGATATTTAGAAGGTTTTGTTTTTTGTCAATCTTGATTATTTTTCCTTGGTTGATTATAGCGATTGTTTCACAGAGTTCTTGTGCTTCTTCAAGATAGTGAGTTGTTAGTAGAATTGTTGTTCCTTCTTTATTGATTTTTTTTAAAAATTGCCACATGTGTTGGCGTGTTTCTACGTCAACTCCTGCTGTTGGTTCATCGAGAATGAGGATTTTTGGTTTGTGAAGTAGGGCTCTTGCGATCATTAATTTTCGTTTCATGCCCCCTGATAAAGTTAGGGCTTTTTGTTTTCTTTTTTCGTATAATCCAAGTTGTTTTAATAGGTATTCTACTCTTTTATCTGCTTGTTCTTTTTTTATTCCGTAGTATCCTGCATTAAATTTTAGGATTTTTTCTACTTTTTCAAAGATGTCAAAGTTAAATTCTTGGGGAACTAGTCCTATTTGTTCTCTTGCTAATTTGTAATCTTGCTCTACATCAAAGTCGAAAAGTTTTACTTCTCCACTTGATTTATTTGTTAAACCAGTTAGAATCCCAATAGTTGTTGTTTTTCCTGCACCGTTTGGTCCTAAAAGTCCGAAGAATTCTCCTTTTTTGATTTCTAAGTTTATATTGTCTAGTGCTTTGAAAGATTTATATGATTTTTTTAGATTTTTAATGGTGATTGCGTTCATTGATTTGTTTGATTTTTTGATTGTATATAAAGGTAATTGATATGTTTATTATTGGAAAATGTTTTAAAGGATTGATGGTTTTTTGTTTTATGACTTTATATACTGAAGGAATATTATGGTATTTGTTTTTAGTTGATAGTTTAGTTTATTTTGGGTATGCTTTCTTTTTGAATAAGAAGGAACATTGGTTATCATCATATTTTAAGGTTAATAGGTTCTTTTCTTTGTTTTATTTGTTTATTATTGGGTGGCTTGGTTTTGCTTTATATAGAATGCAGATTATTACTTTTTGGCGATGAGGAAGAATTAAATAAGAAGATATAAATATAACTTTTCTTTACTTTAGTTATATGAAAAGGAAATTGATTCAGTTGTCGGCTTCTACTAGCGTTATTTCACTCCCTAGGGCTTGGGTTTTGAAAAATAAACTGGTTAAGGGAGAAGATTTGAATGTCGAGGAGACTAATAATGTTTTGAGTGTGAGTTGCTCGAGTGAGAAACAGATTGAGAGTTCTAAGGAGATCGATATTAGTGAATTAGAAGGAAGGATGATGTGGATTACAATTGATGCTGCTTATACTGCAGGGTATGATTCGATCGTTATTAATACTAAAGATAGGAAACAGTCTGCTAGTTTGCGAGATGTTGTTAGGTTTTTTCCTGGAATGATTATCCATGAAGAGAGGTTGAATCGGGTTGTTTTTAAGGATCTTTCCAAAGGAAGCCGAGGGGATGTTAATAAAATATTGAATCGGATTTTTAATTTGACTATTAATTTGTTTGAGGATAGTTTGGATTTTTTGGAGAAAAAAGATTGGGATTCTCTTTGTAAGGTTAAAGAGCTTGACCATAATATTAATGCTTATGTTAGTTATTGTTTGAGACAAATTAATAAGTTTGGGTATGAGAAGTTTACTAAAATTGGAACTATTCATACTTATACTAAAGTTTTGGAAATTATGGCAGATAAAATTTGTTGTTTGTTTTTGGGAATTTGTGAAGATAAGAATGTTGGTTCTAAGGAAATGAAATTACTTGGAAAATTGCTTGATTTGTATGGGATGGCTCAAAAGTTGCATTTTAAATTTAGTGTTAAAGAGATGGTGAACCTTGAGAGTAAAAGGCAGGAGTTACTTGATTCTTTGGAAGGAATTAATGATCATGTTAAGTTATATATGACGGAAGTAATTGAGTTGTTTTTTGATTTAGAGCAAGTTGAGATGCAACTTCATAAGTGATTTGTTTTTAGAGTTGAGTACATAAATATTAATAAAGATTTGTGATGGTTTTATTTTTGTGATTTTAGGAAAGGTATTTGGGAAAGTTAGTACGATTAATTTTAATTTTAAGGTTACTAATTCGAGGGCTAAGAAATTTTCTTTTATTCAAATTAATCATAAGGAGTACGGGTTTGTTTTGTGTCAAATTGTAGAGTTATTTAGAGATAGTGAAGAGTTGATTGCTAAGTGTAATGTAATTGGTTATAAAGCTGAAGATGGACGTCTTAAGTCAATTAGAATTCCTTTTGAAATTGGCAGTGAAGTATTAGAGGCCCAGGATGAATTTATTAAGGATTTGATTAAGATTGATTCTAATGGAGCGATGATTGGGACGCTTGAGGGTAAATCGATTCCTGTTCATATGGATTTGCAAAAAATTTTAACTAAGCATCTGGCTATTTTGGCTAAGTCTGGAGCTGGTAAGAGTTATACTGTTGGGTGTTTACTTGAGGAGATTATGGAGAAAGGAGTTCCTTTACTTGTTATTGATCCTCATGGAGAATATCATTCTATGAAAAATGCCGAGCATTCTAATCAAGAAAAATTGGCTTTGTTGGGACTCTCTTCTAAAGGATATTCGAGTCAAATTGAGGAGTATGGTGATATTAGAATTAAGGAAGATGTGATTCCTTTGAAACTTAATGAGAAGATGAGTAGTTATGATTTGATGAAATTACTTCCAGTGAATTTGAGTAATACGCAAGAGAGTATTTTATTTTCTGTAATAAAAGATTTGGACGTTGTTAATTTTGATAATATTTTGCTTGCTTTGGAAGATATGAATTCGCCAACGAAATGGTCAATTATGGATTTAGTGAGGCACCTTAGAGATTTGAAATTGTTTAGTTCGAATTTTACAAATTATAATGATTTGATTAAGCCTGGAAAGTGTTCCATTATTAATTTAAAGGGAATTGAACCGCAGGTGCAGTCAATGATTGTTAGTAAATTACTTAGCGATTTGTTTATGGAGCGAAAGGCTGGAAGAATCCCTCCATTTTTTTGTATCTTAGAAGAAGCTCATAATTTTGTCCCTGAAAAAGGTTTTGGAAAGGCTAAAAGTAGTCAGATTATTCGACTTATTAGTTCTGAGGGAAGGAAGTTTGGATTGGGGCTTTGTGTTATTTCACAGAGGCCTGCTTTGGTTGAAAAAACTGTTTTGGCTCAGTGTACAACCCAAATCATTATGAAAATTACCAATCCAAATGATTTGAGAACTATTAGTGGGAGTGTTGAGGGAATTACACCTGAAAGTGTTTTAGAAGTTCAAAATTTGCCTGTTGGTTCGGCTTTGATTTGCGGCATTGTGGATAGGCCACTTTTTGTAAATATTAGAGCGCGTAAATCTATGCATGGTGGCGGAGCTATTGATATTATAAATTATGGTAAAGGCTCTAATGAGGATGCAAGTGGTAGTGAAGGTGTTGAAGAAGATGGTGTTGTTGAAAGTATTAAGGAGACTGAGAATGAGCATTTTCCACAAGAAGAGCAGCAGGTTGATATTGCCAAAGAGGTCGAAAGGTTTAGTTCTCAAAATTTAATTAATGTGGTTATGCCTAAGTTATCTGTTAAGGAAATCAAATTGATGTCTTCAAAAGAGATTTCTAAAATTAAAAATTATTTGATTCCTTGTGTTTATTTCACTTGTATTAAAGAGAATAGAGTATTTAATATTTTGGTTGATAGGATTAAGGGGAAAATTATTATTGATCCCGATGAGGATGTGAAAAAGGAGTTGTTTGATGTTGGTGAGGATTGTGCTTTTTTTAGAAAACCACAATTTTTGGCAATTGAATATGATGTGAAAATTGAAGAATTTATTAAAACTAATAAATTGTATGAGGATTTGAGGGAGTTTGTTGAAGTAGATAATTTTGTTGAGTGTTATGTTATGTTTAGAAAAGTTGAGTATGTGGAATAAGCATTGAATAAGTGGTTTTTGTTTTCATTTAAAAGAGAATTTGAATTAAATAGATAAGTATTTTAAATAAGGACATATTTTAAGTTAAGAATGGACAATAAAAAGATTGGATGGATATTGGTAGTGTTTTCCATATTGCTTTTTTCTATATTTATTAGTACGTCTGTTTCACTAAATCAAGAGAGCCAAAAGTTAGGGTGTTTTTCTTCTGAGGAGTGTCTTGGAGTTGAGAAGTCACTTAGTATTGTTAATATTGCTTTTGGAGTTTTTGGGTTTATGATTGCACTTGGATTTTATCTTGTGTTTTTTAGTTCTGATCAGGAAATTGTTAAGCATCTTAAAAAAGAAAAGAGGAAGATGAGTTTTGATGAAAAGTGGAGCGTATTGTTACTTGGCTTAGATAAGTTTGAGAAAGAAGTTATGGGGAAGGTTAAGGAGCAAGATGGGATTACTCAGAGTACTTTGAAGTTAAGAGTTAAGATGTCTAAGGCTAAACTTAGTTCTGTGTTGTCTAGTTTGGAGAACAAGGGTTTGATTAAAAGAGAGAGTTTTAAGAAAACTTTGAGAGTTCATTTGAGTCTTAATTGGTAGCATGAACGGTAATCTTAAAGATTTTTGAGGTTTTAGGGCTTTAAGGTGTTTGTGTATTATTCATAATTCTTATATAGGTTGAGTTATTTTTGTTATTAATTAAATTGGAGGTGTTATTTTATGCACGAAGAAAAAAATGATCAGGCAAGTTCTTTGAATAGGCAGAGTGAGAGTTTTCATAAACCTAATGTTAAACCTAGTGTTCATCACAATGTTCACCATAGAGCGAGTCATAGTTCAAAACCAAAGAAAACTTCAAGTTTGGATGAAGTTAATATGAATAAAGTTTTAGCTGGAGCTGCTGTATTACAAGTAGTTTTATTGATTTTTATATCATTTCAGTTATCTAGTTTAGGTGATTTGAGTGGAGCTACCGTTGGAGCCGCTGTACAAGAACCTACTGCTGCTGCGCCTAGTCCTGCTGCACCTAGCGTTGATATGGATGCACTAATTGATGACGATTCTATTAAAGGAGATAAGAATGCGCCAGTTACTATAGTAGAATTTAGTGATTACGAATGTCCTTTTTGCGCTAGATTTTACTCAGATGCGTATAGTCAAATTGTATCTAAATACATTGATACTGGAAAAGTTAAATTAGTTTATAGAGATTTTCCTTTGAGTTTTCATCAAAATGCTCAAAAAGCTGGTGAAGCTGCTGAGTGTGCTGGTGAACAAGGTAAATACTATGATATGCATGATTTGTTGTTTGAGAAAGGAGTTAGTGGCGGAGTTAGCGCTTTTAAACAATATGCTAAGGAAATTGGTCTTAAAACAACAGATTTTGATAGTTGCTTAGATTCAGGCGAGATGGCTGGCGAAGTTAGAAAAGATTTTACTGATGGTCAAAGAGCTGGAGTTCAAGGTACACCAGCTTTCTTTATCGATGGTAAACTAATTTCAGGAGCGCAACCGTTTCCTGCTTTTGAAGCTGCAATTGAAGCTGCTTTAAATTAATTTTTTTTATTTTTTTAATTAATTTTAAATAATTTGAATGTTTGAGGTTTAATATGAGATTGAAAATAATTGTTTTTTTGGTAATTGGATTGTTTGTTCTTAGTGCTTGCGCTTCATCTCAAGCTAAGGTTGATTTGGGTAAGTGTTTAACTGAAAATGGAGCTAAAATGTATGGAGCTTTTTGGTGTGGTCATTGTAAGCAGCAAAAGGATGCTTTTGGAAAGGAGGCATTTGCTGAGGTTGATTATATTGAATGTTCGCTTCCTGGAGGAGATGGTCAGACTGCTTTATGTGAACAAGCCGGAATTAATAGTTATCCTACTTGGGAGTTTGCTGACGGATCAAGAGAAAGTGGACAGGTTGATTTAGAGGATTTGGCTGCAAGAAGCGGATGTGAGTATACTGGTTGATTTTTTATTTTTTATTTTGAATTAATATAAAGAAAAAGAAGAAAAAATTATTCTACTACAAGAGTTCCTCTCATTGAACCATGACCTGAACCGCAAAAGACGTTACAAAAGAAACTGTGGGTTCCTGCTGTGTCTGCTACGAAGTTGATTTCTACTGTTTGTCCTGTTTTTAGTTGTTCGTTTACTCCAAAGGCAGGTAGATTTATTCCGTGGTCAACATCGATACTTGTTATTAGAAGTTTTACTTGGTCGCCTTGATTTACAGTTATTGTTGATGGTACAAAGCCCCATTTCTTTGCTTCTATGTTAATTACTTTTACATTTGATTCTTCTTGCATAGCCGCTGGTTCATCGGTTGTTTCTTCAACTACCATTTCTGGTGTATCTGCTTCTTCTTGCGTTGGCATCTCTTGGGTTACTTCTTCTTGTGTTTCTTCTACTTGATCATTTGCTTGAGGTTCAATTTGTGTTGAACATCCGACAATTGCAATTAAAGAAATAAGAAAAAAAATTAAAAAAAGTTTTTTCATTTTTTACACCTAAAATTTTTCTTTTTTTAGTAGCTTTTTCTCTAAGCTCCAACTTCCTGCTCCATGAACCATGAAACCTAGGAAGATGAATAAGTATAGTAAGGCTAATTCGCCACCGTTTGCTAGAGGATTGAATCCTTGTGCTAAGTGAACTTTAACGTATGCTACAACCATGGTGATTGCTCCACCTAATGCTGCTAGTCTTGTGAAGAATCCTAATAATAAAGCAATTCCTACTAATGATTCTACTACTCCTGCTACTCCCATTAAACTTAAACTAAATCCGTTTGCTAATTTTCCGAAGCCGTGCATGAAAAACATCAAACCTGCTATTAATCTTACAAAAACATGAATACCTGCGTGGTATTTATTTACTAATTTTCCTATTGTCATAATTGACACCTCCTAATTTAAGAATTTAGAGGTAATAATTGGTTGGAGTATAAATATGTTGTGGATATGCTTTGGAATATTAGAATAAATTTTCTATTTTTTCTTTTAATTTTTCTATGTTAATTCCAATAAAGACAAGTTTGTTTGAATTTTTATTGGTTTTTTCGATGTTGTATCTTGAGCCTACGTAGTTAATTAGGTGCGAGGTGTTGTTTATTTTGATGTGGCCTTTGGCTCTGAAGATTTCTTTTGGTAGAGAATTTAGGATGCTTTTTAGTTTTGGTTTTGTTGTATTGATGTCTTTTGTATTTATGGTGAAGCTTTGAAATTGTTTGGTTTTTGTTTTTTTAAGGTTGGTTATTGGTTTGAATTCTATGTCTAAAATTAGATTTAGATCTATTTTGGTGTTTTTTGTTTCTATTATGGTTGCTGTGTTGTTTATTTGTTCTAGTTTTGTTTTGATTTCTTTTAGGTCTTGTTTTGTTACGAGGTCTGTTTTGTTTAGTAGGATGATATTTGCTGCTTGAACTTGTTTTTCGAAGTTGCCGTGAGTTTGAGGGAATCTTTTTGTGATGTCTGCATCAACTAACGTGATTACTGATTCGAGTTTTACGAAATTGATGTCTTTGTCAATGTCTAGAACTAGATTGTTGCTTTCTGCGATCCCTGTTGTTTCGATGATGATGGTGTCTGGATTGTATGATTTGATTAGTTCTTTTAGTGATTCTTTTAATTCGCCTTGAAGTGAGCAGCAAACGCATCCTTCTAGAAGTTCTTTGACATTGATATTTTCACCTTCAATTGTTTTTGTGTCTATTCCTATTTCTCCAAATTCGTTCATGATAATGGCTATTTTCTTTTTTGTGTTTTTTAGAATATGTTTTAGTAAAGTTGTTTTTCCCGCTCCTAGGTAGCCTGAGATTATAATTAGTGGTGTTTTCATTTTATTGAGAGGATTTTATTTTTGATGATGGTGCTTTTGTTTGATTCTTTTTTGTATGGTTTTGCTCTTAATATTATTGGATAATAGTTTTGTTTTGAAAAAAATTGTTTTAATTTTTCTATTTCAACTTCATGGTCGTATCCTAATAGAATTAGGTCTGGTTTGTTTTCATAAATTACTTTTAGATGGTCTTTTGGATTGCCTAAGATGGCTTTATCTACAATTTCTAAGGATGAGATTAGTTTTAAACGTTCGTGTTGGTTGAAAATAGGGTTTTTTTTTTGGTTTGATTTTGTTTTGTCTAGTGCGATTACTACAGTTAAATGTTCTGCTTTTTCTTTTGCTTGTTGTAAATAACTTAGGTGGCCTAGATGCAGAAGATCGAATGTTCCAAAACACATTATTGTTTTTTGTTTTGTCATTTTATTGTTTGTTTACTAGTTTTGCTTTTGTGATTTCTAAGTAGCCTGAACAGATTGAGTCCATTACTTTTTTTGATTCTTCAATTTGGATCTTTTTTTCAAATAAGGGACAGTCTATTACTAAGCTCTCAAACTCTCCGCCTTCGCCTGCGATGTTAAGTTTGTTCTTTTTGTGGAATTTTTTTAGTTCTTCTAATTCTTTTAAGGTTATTTCTTTTTTTAGCCAGGATTTGTCTAGGCCATCTGCGGCGATTGCCGTGATTATGAATTTGATATCGTTATTGATTGCTTCTTTCATATGTTGCTCTTGGGATTTGTGCCATAAGGGAGAGAATACCTTTAGGCCTAGGTCTTCTGCAATTTTTTCAATTCTGTCCCTTTGGTATGTTGAGAAAAGGGCTCCGGTTACAATGGCGTCAATTTTGAATTGAGTTTTTGCTTTTTGGATTGCTTTTTTTAGGTCTAGGAGTTCTAATTCTTTTTCTCCTTTGGTTTTTTGGATGATTAGGGGGATGTTCATGGACTTGGCTTGAAGTTTTACCATGTTTATTCCTGCGCTTTGAAACATATAGGAGTAGTTGTTTTTGGATTGCATTGTTATTAAGCATGAAAGATTATAGTTTTGTTTTTTCATGATTAGAGCGGCGCTTGTTGAGTCTTTTCCTGAAGAGAAAAGGATGCCTAAGTTAAGATTGTGAGTTGGGTAAAATTGTTTTGTATATTGGGATTTGGTTTGTTTGTTTTTTCTTGCTAATCTGGTTAGAGCATTATCTAATCTTGAACCGTATTGCGCTGCTTGTTTTTTTCTGGTGGCAAATTCTTTGTTAATTTCTTTTTCTATTGCGATATCTCTTAGGATGAATTTGGTTAGGTTATCTTTGATTTTGTATTTATCTGGGATTTTTAAGGCGTATTGTACTAATTGTTTGTCTAGAAGTGGGACTCTTAGTTCTAAGTTATTATCCATGGTTAGTACGTCGTCTCTGTAAAGGTCTCTTTCGTACATTTTTCTAAGGCCAGCTAAACATTCTTGATTGATATTTGCTGATTTTTTGTGACGATCGTAGCCGGCGAAGATTTCTTCTGAGCCTAGGCCTGAGAAAATTACTTTGCAGCCATCTTTTTTAGCTAGTTCGCAAGCCAAGTAGAAAGTTAGGGCAACTCCCACTTTTACTACGTTGCTATCTTCAATTAGGGGCACTATTTTTTTGAGGTAGGATGGAACTTGTTCTAGTTTGATTGTTTTAATCTTTAGCTTTAGTCCTAGTTCTTTGGCTACTTTTTTGGCTGACTCTAAATCTTTTGGCACTGCTGTTGTTGTGTCTAGAGCTGCCGTGTAGCATGTGAAGTCGTAGCCTTTGTCTTTAAGGGTTTTGGCTATGAAGGTTGAGTCAATCCCTCCAGAAAATAAAAGTCCGAATTTCTTTTTTGGAATCCTTTTTTCGATTGCTTGGTCAAGTAGTTTTGCTGTGTTTGCTTTGATTGTTTTGTATGTTGCTTTGTGTTCTGGTAAGTATTGGAAAAATTCTCTATTTGTGAATTTTATTTGTTTTGTTTTTGTGTTGTATTGAATGATTTGTCTTGGGTTAAGTTCTTTGATGTCTTGATAGCCTATTTTTTCTAGGGCTTTTTTTTCTGAAGCGAAAACTAGTTCGTCTTGGTTGTAGAAGTACCAGATTGGTTTTATTCCGATGATATCTCTTGCTAAGGTTAGAGTGTTGTTGTTTAGATAGGCGAAAGCGAAGACTCCATCTAGTTCGTCTAGTTTTGATGTTTGAAATTTGTCTAGGAATTTTAGGAGTAGGTCTGAGTCGTTTTTCGCTTTTAGATTGTATTTTTGGTTTAGTTCTTTCCAGTTGTAGATTTCGCAGTTTGAGATTAGGGTTCCTATTTGTTTTATTGGTTGAGGCATGTGGCCTACGACGGAATGTAAGGTGTGACCTAGTAGGATATTGTCGTTTGTGTTTGGTAGTGTGCTTAATGTTTTTGCGTGGTGTGTTGCTTTTGATGTTGCTAAGCCGTAGGAATCTTTGCCTCTGTTTTTTAGGATGGCTAAGGCTAGTTTAATCTTTTTATTTGAATTGTTTGAGTTGATTAAACCTATTATGGAACACATATTTTGTAAAAGGAGGTTGTTTTTTATAAAAGTTTAGAAGAGAATTAGTGTTTGATTTTATCTTAGATGGATTTCCAAAATATCCATGTCTTTTAATCTGTGTTTTAGCATTAATCGTTGTCCTGGGAATTTTGCACTTTTTCCCCAGACTCTTGCGAATTTGAATTTCTCTGCGAAGTCTTTATGGGTTTTGTTACAGACGTCTCTTATAGAGGAGTCTCTTTTGATGATCATAGGCTCTTTCATATCAGCTTCTTTTCTTGGCTCTTTCATATAGATTCTAATGAAATCTAGTTTTTGAAATATTTTTTCTCTAAGTGCTTCGATGTTTAAACCATCGTGGGCCGAGATTACAATGTCTGCGTTGATTTCTTTTTTTGATTTATTTACTTGGCTTGCATTGGCTAAGTCTGCTTTGGAGATACAAGTTATTGCTGGGACGTATTTTTTATTTCCTTCGATGCAATCGATGAAATCATCTACATCGATGTCTGATCTGATTAAAATATCACAATTTACCATTTTAAATTCTCGAAGAATTTTTTTAATTGTAACATCATCGATTTGAGTTGGAACTGTTCTTCCAATATTAATTCCGCCCATTCCTCTTTTAGTTATGTAGACTTCTGGTTTTGTTTTGTTTAGTCTAATTCTTGATTCAAAAACTTCTCTTAGGATTGCAGGATAATGTTCTGGAGCGTATACATCTATTACAATTAATACTAAATCGGCATTTTGAATTACGTTTAGAACTTCTCTTCCTCTTCCCTTTCCTGAAGCGGCACCGCTAACTATTCCTGGTACGTCTAGAATTTGAATTTTGGCTTGTTTGTATTCCATCATTCCTGGAACTACAGTTAATGTTGTGAAGGCGTAGGCAGCTACTTCTGATTCTGCGCCAGTTAATTTATTTAGAAGAGTTGATTTTCCTGCACTTGGAAATCCTAGGAGTAGAACTGTTCCATCTCCTGATTTTCTTACACTGTATCCATGATCTGAACGGCCTGTTTTTTTGCTAACTCTTGCTTCTTGTTTTTGTTTAAGCTGAGCTATTTTAGCTTTAAGAAGACCTATATGATGCTGAGTTGCTTTGTTGTACTGAGTTTTTTTAATCTCATCTTGCAAATCTTTGATTTGTCCTTTGTAATCAACCATTTATAATAGCTATCTTGGTTCTGTTTTATAAGGATTTTGTCTATTTGTGGTAAAATTAGTTTACATTTACGCAATTTATATAAACTCAAATTGTGGCTAAGATAGTATGGTGGGATTTTTTGCAACATTACAAAGTTATTTTTATACGATAATTGTAGCTGTGATTATTTTATTAGTTGGATTTGCTTTAGGGATTTTAGCTAAGAAATTGGTGTTTAGAGTTCTTAAGGAAGTTGGATTGAATAAAATTATGAGTAGTGTTGGAGTTACTATTGATGTTGAGAAAGGTGTTAGTATTGTTGTGTCTTTTGTAATTTATTTAATTACCATTGTATTTTTCTTAAATCAATTAGGGATTACTTCAGTTGTCTTATACCTTGTCTTAGGTGGAATTATTACCCTTATTATTCTTACTTTTTTAGTTGGCCTTAAGGATGTTATCCCTAACTTTGTTGCTTGGATTGTTATTCAGAGAAGAGGCAAAGTTAAGCATGGGCGACGAGTTGAAATTCGTGAAATTGCAGGAGTTGTTGAGAGAGTAGGATTTTTAGAAACTGAAATTAAAACTTATAATGATGATATTTTGTATGTTCCAAATGTTTTATTTATTAAGAATAAATTTAAGATGAAAGGGAAAAATAAAGAGTATTAATTATTTACACTCTCAAGCATACTAATTACATCCCAAACTTGAGTTCTATGGTAAGATGGCATATCAACTGAGTTTAGTTCTTCGAGTTCATGAAGTGATTTTTCGATTGCTAAATCAGCATTATTTGATAGAATTGAAACTACGATGTTTGCTTTTTCTTTGAATCTTTTGTTTACGTCAGATTCAAGTTGAAGTTCTTTTAGATATTCAATGATTTCATTTACTTGAGTCATTTTTGAGTTGTGCTACTACTTCTTTTTGTAGCTCCTCCATATCCTTTTTAATCTTCTCTTCTTGAGAAGTGAAATTTTTTAATCTAATTTGAATTACTTCCTTTTTTTCTTCTAATTCTTTTTTTAGATCATCATTTGAAGATTCAATCATAATTTTTCCAATTATTTTAAAACTTTTATTTGATGAACTTAGTTGAGAAATTGCGGAATCTATTTCTATTAAACTTGATTCTATTTGCTGTTTTTGCATTACAACGCTCTCTAGGGATTGCCTTAGCATTTGTAATTGATTTACCTTATTTGAAGTCATTTTGTGGACCTACCTTGCTTTAATTTTATTTACGTTTCTTCTGTTTTTATAAAGCATTTTTCCGCCACAGTAAAGGCATCTTACTCTTGATCTAACATTTTCTTCTTTGATTAATTTACTACAGTCCCTATTCATACAAACATATTCCATTTTTTACCTCAGAGAGTATAAGCTTTACCTGCAAATTTTACTTCGCACTTTGAGCATGACCAAATTCCCATTGCTACTCGTTTAACTGCTTGCTTATTACAGTATGGGCATTTATGTTTAGCTCTTTGTTGTGTTTCAATTAAGGAAAATTTAACTTTTGGTTTACGTCCATATCTTGGACCAAATCTTTTTGTTGGCATTGTGAGTCCTCCTGATTTACAATTTCTTGTAGTTGATTGTTTTTTTATAAGAGTGGGGCCGCCCGGATTTGAACCGGGGTTCAGCGGTCCCAAACCGCTAGTGATGATTGCTTCCATTAACTACCTATTAATAGTCCAAGCTACACTACGGCCCCTTCATTCATTTATAAACATTTTGCTATATTTTACTTCATTTTAAAAACTTTCGCTTTAAAATAGGTTGTTTTTTGGGAATTGAGTGTTAAGTTTTGTTTGTTTTTTCATATTTGTCTTGTTAAGAGATTTTATTTGTTGTGATTGTTGATGATTTTGTGATTATTTGAATATTTGACTTGATTAAGAGAGATTGGTGAGTTAGAGGTGATTTATGGCGATTAATTCTTTGGGGGCTTTGGTCAATATTGTTGGTTTTTTGCCATTAAAATGGATTGTATCTTCAATTCTTAGGCCGAATTTGTTTTTTAGATAAATTCCCGGTTCGATTGTGAAAACTTGGTCTTTTTTGATTATTGAGTTTGGTTTGAAGAAGGGATCTTCGTGAACTTGAATTCCAATTCCATGACCTAAGGAGTGAGTAAAGTGTTTTTGATATGTTTTTAGTTGTTTTCTTGCGTAGTTTGTTAATTCTTGGAAAGGTTTGTTTTGTTTTATCTGGTTGATTGTTGTTTCTTGTGCGTTTAATAGCAAGGAGTAGATTGCTTTTTCTTGTTTTGTTGGTTTTCCTAAGTAAAGCATTCGAGTCATATCGGCGCAATAGTTTTTGTATTTTGCTCCAAAGTCTAGGAGGAGAAATCCTTTTTTTAGTTTTGTGTTTGATGTTACGTGATGCGGCGTTGAGGCGTTTTGTTTTGTTGCTACAATAGTGTCGAAGGCTAATGTTGCGTTTGATTGTCTGATTTGTTTTTCTAGAAAAAAGGCTACATCGTTTTCTGTTTTTAGTTTATGAATGTTATCTCGAAGGGAGTTGAAGGCGTTTGATGTGATTTGACATGCTTTTTTGATTAGTGAAATTTCTTTTGGTGTTTTTGTTTGAGCTAGATCTGTTAATTGTTTTGAGATGTCAACTAGTTTTATTTTTTTGTTTAGTGATTTGATTTGTTCGTATGTCCTTAGGGATAGATTGTTTTTGTTGATGGCTAGAGTGGTTTTATTTTTGGTTAGATTTTTTAGTGTTTGTTTTTTGTAGTTTTTGTAAGTTATGTTTGGTTGTTGTTTTGGATTGTCTAGGGGGAAAAGGTAGAGGTTTGATTTTAGTGAGGTTGTTTGGAGGATTGCAGCCGAGGGTTTGAATTGAGTTAAGTAGATTAATTTTGGATCTTGATCGAATAATAAAGAGGAGTTTATTTGATTAGTTTTTAGATGTTTTTGAAATTCTTTTAGTTTCATTTAATGTTAGAATATTTTTGGGGTTGAAAAAGTTAACTGTTTGATTGTCTTGTTATTATTGAACCAAAATACCAAAGTCTTATAAACTATAAAAGTAGTATTTGAGTATATGAAAGAGGTTGTTTTGCCTAATGGGCTTAAAGTTTTATTTGTTCCTAAGAAGAGTAATAGTGTAGTAGTACAAGTTATGATAAAGGTGGGGAGTAATGATGAGTTGCCTCACGAGAGAGGGATTTCGCATTTTTTAGAACACATTTTGTTTGAAGGGACAAAGAAAAGGCCAAATAGTTTAATAATTTCTAATGAGGTTGAGAGGATTGGTGGAAATTTTAATGCGTACACTACTAACGAGAGAACTTGTTTTTATGTTAAGGTTTTGACAAAACATTTTGATATTGCTCTTGATGTTTTATTAGACATTTTACAAAATTCTTTATTTGATAAAGACCATATTAAAAGAGAGAAAAACATTGTTTTAAAAGAAATTGAGATGGTTAATGATGAGCCTAGTTTTTATCAGTGGGTTTTACTTCAAAAGAAAATTTATAAAAAACATTTGTCAAGATTTCCAACTTATGGAGACCCAAAGGTGGTTAAGAATTTAACTCGTCAGAAGATTGTTGATTTTTATGAAAAGTATTATGTTCCAAATAATATGACTCTTCTTATTGTTGGTGATGTTAAGAATTGGAAGAAAAAAGTTGAAAATCTGTTTGTTTTAAAGAAAAAGAATTTTAAAAGAAGATCTAAGGTAGCTGAGCCTGTACAAAAGAGATCCCAAGTGTTTAAAGAGAAAAGAGATTTGATTAATAATCGAACCATTATTGCTTTTAAGAGTGTTGATAGGAAACATAAAGATAGTTTTGTGTTGGATGTTATTAATTCCATTTTAGGAAGAGGTCAGAGTGGGAGAATGTTTTCTGAAATTAGAACTAAAAGAGGTCTTGCTTATGAAGTTAGTACGCAATATATTTGTGATAAGAGTTATGGATATTTTGCAGTGTATGCTAGTGTTGATAAAAAGAATACCAAGACTGTTTTGAAGGTTGCTCTTGAGGAGATTCAGAAATTGAAGAAAACAAGTAAGAAGGATTTGGATGAGGCGATTAATTTTATTGAAGGTTGTTATTTGATGGAAGTTGAGGATAATCAAAAGATGGCTGATCAACTGTTAATGTGGGACCATGTTTGTGGGGTTGATGGTTTTAATGACTATATTAAAAAGATTAAGAAAGTTAGTGTTTCTGATGTTAAGAGAGTGATTTCTAAGTATTTTAATCATCATACGATGGTTGTTTTAGAAGGGAAATGAGTTTGTTGAAAAATTTTTTAAAATGAGATATAAGATTAAAAGTTTTCTTGGTGGGTATGATGGTAATTTTACTTATGTTGTTTATAATGATTCTAAATGTTGTGTTTTGGATTTAGGTGTTTCAAGCGATGTGATTTTTGATTTTGTTAAAGAAAAAGGATTGAAAATTGAGTTTGTTGTGTTTTTGCATTCACATTTTGATCATGTTGTTGATTTGGAGGTTTATAGGTCTAAAGGAATTGAGATTTATGGTCATGAGAGTAGTGAAATTAAAAAAGATAGAGGTTTAGTTGAGGGTGATGTTATTGGTTTTGATGATGTGGAGATTAAAGTTTTGCATACTCCTGGACATAGATTTGATAGTGTCTGTTTGATGCTTGAGGATGATTTGTTTACTTCCGATACTTTGTTTGTTGAGGGTGTTGGTAGAGTTGATTTTGAAGGATCCGACCCTAAGGTGATGTTTGAGACCTTGCAAAGGTTGAAGTTGCTTGGAGAAATGGTAAAGGTGTATCCTGGGCATGATTATGGTTCTGTTGAGGTTTCTACGATTGGTTATGAGAAGAAACATAATCGATTTTTTAGAATGAGTTACGAGGAATTTTTAAGAAATAGATAATTCGTATTGGTAAAGTATATAAAGTTCTAAAGAAAATTAGCAATTGGGTGTAGAATTTATTATGATAAAAGCAATTTTATTTGATTTTTGGGGGACTTTAGCTGAAAATGGCGTTAAGAGTCCTATTAAGCAGGTTAAGAATATTTTGAATATTGATTTGCCTTTTTCTAGTTATGTTGTTAGAATGGAAAAGGCAATGATGGCGTCTAAGTTTGATAGTTTGAATAATGCGTTTGAAAGTGTTTTTGAAGAGTTTGGAATTGAAAAGAATGATAAGAAGATTGAAGAGTTAATTGGGATGTGGAATAAGTCTTGGATGCTTGCTGATGTTTACGATGACACAATTAAAACTTTGAAGGCTTTGAGAGATGAGAACTTTAAAATTATTTTAATTTCTAACACTGATATGTTTTCAATAAATAATGTTTTGGATAAGTTTGAGATGAGAGATTTATTTGATAAGATGTATTTTTCTTATGAACTTGGTTTAATTAAAACTGATAAGAAATTTTTAGAAACTGTTCTTGCTGATTTGAATTTAAACAATGATGATTGTGTTCTAGTTGGCGATAGTTTGGCTAGTGATATTAAGGCTGCTCAAAATCAAGGTATTAAGGGAATTTTGGTTGATAGAAATAATAGAAGAGATTATAGTCCAAAGATTAATAAACTAAGTGAACTTAAAGAGAGGTTATGACTAACATTACATTTCTTGGAACTGGATGTATGATGCCCACTAAAGCTAGAAATCATGCTGGGGTTCTTTTGACTTATAATAAGGAAAATATTTTATTTGATTGTGGCGAGGGTACTCAGAGGCAAATTAGAATTGCTGGAATTAAACCTTCTAAAATTACTCGGCTTTGTATTAGTCATTTTCATGGCGATCATGTTTTTGGGGTTGCTGGCCTTATGAGTAGTATGGGTAGTGATGAATATGCTAAGAAATTGAAAGTTTATGGCCCAGTAGGTACTAAAAAGTATTTTGAGAATTTATGGAAATCTTTTGCAGCTAAGGATATTATTGAACATGAAATAATTGAAGTTAAAAAGGGTGGAATTATTTATGAGAGTGATGATTTTTATTTAGAGGCTGAGAAATTGGACCATAGTGTGCCTTGTGTTGGGTATAGATTTGTTGAGAAAGATAAACTTAGGATTAATGTTTCTAAAGCTGAGAAGCTAGGTCTCAAGGGTCCGATTTTAGGAAAGTTGTCTGATGGGAAAGATGTAGAAGTTGATGGTAAATTGATTAAGTTTAAGGATGTTACGAGATTGGTAAGAGGTAAAAGTATTGCTTATGTTACTGATACAACTCTTTGCGATGGTGTTAATTATTTAGCTAATGAAACTGATTTATTGATTATGGAAGCTACCTTACTTGATGATTTAAGAAGGAATGCTAAGAAAACTAAACATTTGACTGTTAAGCAATCTGCTTTAATTGCTAATGAGAATAATGTTGGTAAATTAGTTTTAACTCATATTTCTCAAAGGTATAAGAATGATAGTGAGATTTTGGCTGAGGCTAGTAATTATTTTAATGATGTGGTTGTCGCTTATGATTTTATGAAATTGAAAATTTAGATGTTTAGATATTTTGTTTTGAGGTGGATGTTATGATTAATAGAAAGGCTAAAGGAACTAAGGGTGAGAGGGAGCTGGTTAAGTTTTTTAATGAGAATGATTGGAGCTGTGTTAGAATTGCAGGGTCTGGGTCAACTAAGTATCCTTCTCCTGATCTTTTAGCTGGGAATGCTTCTCGAAGGCTTGCTATAGAGTGTAAAGTTACTAAGGATAAAAAGAAATATATTCCTAAAAGCGATATTGAGCAACTTCGAACTTTTTCTACGAAATTTGGAGCTGAGAGTTGGGTTGCTGTGAAATTTGGACCAAGTAAATGGTATTTTTTGATTTTGGAAGATTTGGAGGATACGGGCAATAGTTTTGCAGTTTCGCTTGAATTGGCAAAGAGAAGAGGAATTTTGGCATCTGAGATGATTAATTTTAAGTTGGATTGATGTTGAGTGATTAGTTTTAGGTTTGAGAAGCGAAAGGTTTAAAAGCGTTATCACTCATAATAGACATAGGCAAAATATGAGATTAACAAAAATAAAGATTATTGAGATTCTAAAAAGTTTGATTGGCTCAGAGGTAACTCCGATTGTTGAGGAATTGCTTGAACAGGATAATTATTCTGAATTTGATTTAGCTACAAAGACTAAATTAGATATTAAGGTTGTTAGAAAATTACTTTATTTGTTATATAATCATAATTTGGTATCTTTTAATCGTAAAAAAGATAAGCAAAAAGGCTGGTATATTTATTATTGGACTATTATTCCCGATTCTGTGAGATTTAGTTATTTTAAAATGAAGAGAAGTCTTATTACTAAACTTGAAGAGAGATTAAAACGGGAAAATGAAGAGTTGTTTTTTGTTTGTCCTCAAAATTGTGTTAGAATTAATTTTGATGAATCTATGGAATATGAATTTCATTGTCCTGAATGTGGAGAATTATTAAATCAAGATGATAGCAAGGATAGAATTGGAATTATTGAGAAAAAATTAGTTGAAACTAAAGAAGAAGTTTCTAAATTACTTGAACAAAGAAAAGCTAGACGTGAGAAGAAAAAAGAAAGACAGAAGGAAGAGACTAAGAAAGCTAAGAAAAAAGTAATTAAGAAAGCCGCTAAAAAAACTGTGAAGAAGGCTGCTAAAAAGAAAGTAGCTAAGAAGAAGACTGTTAAGAAAAAAGCGGTTAAAAAAGCTACTAAGAAAAAGAGTGCAAAAAAAGTTGCTAAGAAAAAAGCTGTTAAGAAGGCTGCTAAAAAAAGAGCAATTAAAAAGGCTAAAAAGTCTCCTAAAAAGAAAGCTGTTAAAAAAACCACTAAAGAGAAAAGTGTGAAAAAGACAGTTAAGAAAAAAAGTTAAAATAAAAAAAATAAAATATTAAAATAATTAAAAATTATCTTTTTCTTTTAGAAGTTTTACGTTTTGTTGGACTTCTTTTGTTTTTTATTAATTTTTCAATAATTGTTTCTTCTTTTAGAACCTTTCTTGTCATTTTCTCAATGTTTGATTCCATCGATGCTACTCTTCTTTCAAGAAGGATTAGTACTCTTAGAGAATAAACTATTGCAGTAAGTGTTCCTATTATAACAGCAAGTATAAGTTCAGCCAATTCTAGTGCCATATCAATTCACCTCATGGAAAGTTTATATTTTAAAATATATAAAGGTTTCTAAATGATGGATTTGATTTTATGGAAGAAAGGGTTATTTTGCTTGATAGTATTTTTTGAAAAACTTTTCTCTTTTTAGAATTAAATCTTTGAGTTTTTCAAAACTAATTATTAAATTGACAATGGCTTGCTTAATATAAGCTAATTCTTTTTGTGCACCGGAAAAATCATTGGATTCTATTTTTTTATTTAATTCTCCTATTCTGCCAGATAAAGTGACTGCTAAAATAGATTCATAATATTTTATTTGATTTTCAATATCGCTATAATCTGCTGTAAATGATGTGTCTGCTCTCAAATTTTTGAGTTTTTCTTGTAATTTAGCATAAACACTGTAGAGTTTACGTTCTTGTCTACCTATTGATCTTATGAGTTTTTTTGTTTCTCTATGATCTTGATTTGTAATTGATTCTTTTAGTTTATTTACAACATCTGTTTGTGAGATTAACCACTCTTTTTCTTTGTCTACTAGATCTCCTGAATGTTCAAGAATAGATGATTCCCATCCATATTGATTTTTGAATTGAGCTTTATGAAGTAAAATTTCTAATTCGTGTTCAATATAAACTAATAATTGTTCTAATCTTTCTAATGATCTAACTTCATCTGAAGAGATTATTGGGCCTCTTCTTTTTGATTTAAGCATTGAAGAGATTTCTTTGATAAAATTTTGATTTAACGAAATCTGACCTTCTATGAATTTTATATTTGGTTGAAAATTTGAAAACATTAAATGATGGAGTTGTTTGATTGATTTTTCAATTTCACCAAAAATAGAATAATCATGAGGCATTTTCTCTTTTCCCATTCTGGCTGCAATTTTGATTAAATTTTTTGAATCTATATCTTGGCCAAAAGCTATTTCTTGTATTGCCTTAGTTTGAGCTTCAAAATTCCAGTCCCAAGCATTTATGTGAGCTGAAGGATATCCTTTTTCTTGTAAAATTCTTCTTACTGTAAATGGCATGCTCTCGCCTTCTTGAATAGAGATTAATTTTGCATTGCCCCCATTTTTATTTCTTAGATTGCTTTGAGTTCCTAAAATTAAAGATCCTCTTGGTAGAGTTAAGCCACCAACGATGTATGTATCTTCTGGACTCAAATTAAAGATTCTACTAAATATTTTTCTTAAAGGAATTAGTATGGCGTAAGCGCATCCATCCCAATTGCCATCGCCATGACTTCCAACAGGTCCGTTTAATGTGAAGTGAATAGTTGGTCTTGGAAAAAAGATTTCTTGATTTGTAGGAGTCATGAATTCGTTTTGAGGGATAAGAATTCCTTTTTTGGGAAAATGATCAACTAACCTTACTGCCATTAATTTGTCTAAATTTAAGTGTTTGCGAAGTTTAGCTTCTTGCTTTCTTGCTATTTTTATTAATTCTTGTCTTTTTTCTTGAATTTGAATTTGACGCATTGCTTCTTGTTTTGCTAGTTGTAATTGCGATTGAGATAACATGAAAAAAGAAATATAATTTATTTAATGTAACTTTCCATAATGAGTTATTATTTTAGCTAAAAGAGTAGAATTTTGAATTTTTGGATAGTTAGTCAAGAAGATTTATAAATGTGGTTTAAAATTATCTAAAAAATGGATAATTATGAAGATTTATTAAAAAAAGCAATAGAAGAATTGCCTGAACAGATTCAAGGAGACGATAGATTTACTGTTGAGAAAGTTAAAGGTCATTTAGAAGGAAATAAGACTATCTTGATTAATTTGATTAAAATTTCTAAAGATCTTGGACGTGATCCAAATCATTTATTAAAATATTTATTAAGAGAATTGGCAGCTCCTGGTAAGCTAAGAGGGTCTAGAGTTATTATTGGGACTAAGGTTTCTGCTAATAAAATTAATAAAAAAATTAAAAAGTATGTTAGTGAGTTTGTATTTTGTTCTGAATGTAGTAAACCTGAAACTCAGCTTAGTGAAGATAAGGGAATAACTTATCTGAAATGCCAAGCTTGTGGTTCTAAAAAACCGGTTAAAAGTATTTAAAATGGTACTTGTTGTTTCACTTAAAAAAGGAGCTAACGGTTCTTTACTTGTTATTAGCGATAAAGATATAATTGGCAAGAAATTTGAGGAAGGTAAGTTACAACTGGATTTGACCACTGATTTTTATTTTGGTGATGAGAAAAGTAAGGATGAAATTAAACTGATGATTAAGAGCGCTAGGGATGTTTTTATTACTGGAAAAGAAGCTATTGCTTTGATGGTTGAAATGGATTTAATTAATACTTCTAGAATTATTTATGTCAATGGTGTGCCTCACGCTCAGATTGCTTTATCTTAAATTTTTTATGTCTTGCTGTAGTGAGTTTTTTATTTTATGAAGTCTCCTAGACCTACTTGTTTTTCTTTTTCTCTTCCAAAGATATTATCCACATCTAGTTGTAGTATATCTAGTGTTTCTTTTAAATAGGGCGAGAATTCGTATTTTTGAGCTAGGAGTAAGGATGGACCAAGATATTTTACTACTGAGCCTTGGGAGATGGTAAAGATGATTTTCCCATTGCAAGTTGTACATTTATTTGATAATGGGGGTCTTCTGTATTTTTCATTGCATCCTACGCATCTAAATTGTTGCATCGAATATTTTTTCAAATTTCCTTTAATATCTTTTAGAAAGTGTTTTTGAATTACTAATTTTGCTACATCTCCCATATCTACTGCTCTAACTTTTTTGGCAATTTCCATTTGCCCTACTAATTTTTCTTTCATTGAGGGGAGGGTTTTATATGCTGAACAGAGGGGCGCTTTATTGATGTCATCTACATGATGGGTAAAACCAAAGTCTTCGTATTGTTTGATTGTGCCTAGTCTATGGGCAAGTTGTTCTATTTTTTTATTTTCAGGGCCATGTTTTACTTCCCAGGGATTTTTCATTTCCATTGCTGCTTCGTAAAATTCAAGAGGATATTTCCACATTACATCAACTCCGTGGACTTGATCATCTACTTCTGCTGGATCTAAAAATGAAGTTAGTACCAATGGGGCGTCCATAGTTGATCCTCTTGATGATGGTAAGAATTTTCGAGAGAAGTTTAGTAAAGAATCCATTAGAAGCATTACTGCTGCCTCATCGCCATCGCAATCCCTTCTTAGGCCGGCGTGATACATGGGATTTGTTAGTAATCCTTGTGAGTCTGAATATCCAATGATCCTTCCTATAAGGCCTGCTGAGATGTGTGGTGCCAATCCAATTACTAAGTGGCCCACTAGGTCTTCTAATTTTTTTATATTATAGAAGGGTTTTAGGCCGTAGAAATTTACTAATAAGTCATCTACAAAATTTGCCACATTTCTTAAAACCTTTGGTGGGGGCGTTACAACTTCACCGTACCCTGGCAAGATGATGTCTTGTGGTTTGATTTCTAGAAGTTGATTGTCGTTAGTTAATGGCTCATCATTTATATCGTGAGTATATCCGATTTCTTTTAGTTTTTCTACACTTGTGTGAATTTCTTTTGGTTTAAAATGAGTTAGTGGAAGTTGGGTACAATCCACTCTTGTGGTTCCGTCTTTGTTTACATATATTTTGTGTTTTGCTCTTAAAATTCCTTTAGATAGGTGTTCCACTACGTGTTCCCTATTTGATGTGCCTCTTACTCCCTTGATTAAATCTGGAACTATTTTTGCGCCTATTCTTTCTTTGGCTTTTTCAAATAAGTATTTGATGTTGATGTCTTTTACTTGATGTGTTTGGGCCTTACCGTGTCTGCAAGTATCCAAATCAAGGTCTCCGCAGAATCTACAAAAATATTTTGTTGAGCATTCACTTTTGCATTCTTCACAACTTGGATAAACCATATCTTTTTCACATTTATCGCAGTAGTAGTTTGGAAAGTGACTTCTGATTTTTCCTTCCTTTAGTGCTTGCTGAAAACTTCTTAGTCTGCCTCCTTCTTCTCCTACTGGAAACATTACTTGGGGGCTACCTGTTAGATGGCGCATTTTAGCCTTTTCTGGCCTTCCCATCCTTGCCCCTATGAAGGTTCCGGCTTTATCATTTATTTTGAAAGAAGAGAGTGTATTGATGAAATCTAGGGCATTGTCAAACGATTGCTTTGATTGAGAGTTATTTGTGATTGATTTTATTTGATTTTCAAAGGAGTTGTCTTTTTTTAGGGGATCGATTCCTAATGCTAAAAGCAAGGATGCTGCAATTTCTTTTTCTATGATGATGCTTTCTTTATTGATAATTGTGTGTGATAGGCCGATGTTTTCTAAGGTTTTTTTACATTCTTGGTGTGATGTGTTTGTGGAATGAAGAGGCAAAATAATCTTTTTTATATTTAGAGAATCGGGGCAAGTTTTATTTTCAACTATTTTTGATTGGGCTAAGATGTGGAGTAAATTGATTACTTCTTGTTTTTTTGATAGAATCCAATAGGACGTGAATTTTGGATGCAATGGAAGGTCAAGTAATTTACTTATAGTGTATGCTTCTTTTAGTGTTGGGAAGTTGAAAAGTGGCTTGTTGATTAGAATTTTCAATCTTTCTTTGTTAATTGATTGTTCTAATTCTTTTTGTTTTGGTTGATTTTCTTTTAATGATTTTTCTACTTCTAGAGCCCACCATTCTTCGCAGTATCCTGCTGGAACTAGAGCGTGACCGTTTTCGCTAAAATCCCCATAGTTAAATAAAATGTCTCCTAAAAATAAAATTTCTTCTACTTGCCTATTGTATTTTTTTGCTTGTTCGTATGATGTCAATTGCAAAACGTTCCCATCTTCTAATCTTACTATGGGCCCTTCAAGAGTATCACAAAGAGTTATGGTGGCACCTTTTCCTGGTCGTTCCATTTTTAATTGAGTTCCTATAGAAATGAAATCATCTAAAACCACCATGGTTGCGCTATGGGCTGCTGCAGCTGAAAAACCCGAAGTTCTGTTTTTCCCATATCTTAATCTAAAACCACCTGCTTGCATAGGGTATGTTAAAATTGGCCTTCCTGCTACAAGGTCCATGATGAAGGTGTTGTTTGGTTTTGGTGTTTTTCTTTTTGGTTTGTCTGAGTTGTCTTCTTCTTTTTCTTCTTTTTTTGGTGAGGAATGTTTGGCATGAATTTCTTCTTTCAATTTTAGGAATTCTCCTAAGAAATCCCATTCTAAATCCATCTCTTTCCCCCATTTACCTAATCTTTTCCAGAGTTTTGGTGCTTTTTGACAAAGTCCTTCTGCAACAACTAAACACATCCCTCCACGAATTAAGTTAGTTTCAATTCTGGGAATATCTTTATAATTTGATACTTCAAATTTTTCTGTTGGGTCTCCATCTACTTCTATTGGTAAATGAGATATCATAAATTTTAATTCTTCATCAGAAGGGTGATATTGCAGGTTGGTTACTCTGTCATGATAGTCGTGTACTTCTGAGGTGTATCTGTTTACTTCTTTTTCATCTGGATCATAGGGGGCGTAGCCCATTTTTACTCTTACATAATCTGATAAAATTACCGATGTTGAGGCTGCTGTTCCTCCTGCTCCTCTAATTGGTCCTGCGTATTTTATTGCAAGATATTCACGGCCATCCTTTCTTTTTTTGATTGTAATTCCAATAAATCCTTCTAATGGCGCCGATACAATTCCCAAGGTTAGATAGGCAAAACCTGTTCTGATACCAATTTCAATTGCTTCTTGCTTTGTTTCGAATTTTAGAAATTTTTCTTTGGCTATTTCTTCTGCTATAGTTAATCCAACTCTCCAATCTAATTGACCGTAAACTTTTTCAAGTTCTGCTATTCTTTGGGTTACAGTGGTTTCTACAATTTTTGGACAAACTACTGAAATTAATCCAACTACTCTTTGGGCCATGTTTTTGGCAAGTGGAATGGATACGTCTTTTTCTGGGTCAAGTCCTTTTTTTCTTGCATTTTTGGCAATAGTGTAGGTTTTTTTAATCTCTTTGTCAAGATCTAAAAAGTACTGTTTTATTTTATCTGAGCATACTAAATCCATTTTTATTTTTTTGCGTATTTTATTTGAAACGTAATACTTTTACTTCTCTTGTTTTTAAATTTACTACTGGGACTCTTCCTGGTTCTGGTTCGTGGCCTAATTTTTCTTGAAAATCTGTTTTATCTTGCCAGCAACTTCCGCTGATCATGGTAACTCCCCTATAATTGGCAACACATGAATAATGGATGTGACCAGTTATAAAAAAGTCTGGTATTTGTTTAATTAGGAATGGGTCAATTTTATGTGAAGGATAGTAAGGAGTTGATTTGTAGGTTGGGGCTAGGTGTCTTCTTTTTAATAAAAATTTCATGATTAAATCTGCTCTGTGGTACCCTCCTCCAAGTCTAATCGAGGGAACATTAGCAACATAATAATCAAAGCTATATCCATGATACATTAGGACATTAAATCCTTCGAATGTTTTTGTTTTTCCAATATTTATTACGGCTGGGTTTGTTACGATAGTGGAATTTTCTAGTTCATAAATAGATGATGCGTATTCTTTATAAAATTCTCTTTGAGGTTCTGCTAAATGAACTGCATCATGATTACCTGGACACATAATTATTTGTTTATCCTTGGGGATTTGTTTTATTAAATTTGAAAAGTGATCGTATTGACCTTTCATGTCATCAATCGATAATTCTTCTTGTTGTGAAGGGTAGATCCCAATACCATCTACTAGGTCTCCTGCGATGAAAATGTATTTTACTTTACTTGCAATTTCTTTGTGTTTAGAAGATCCGAAATCTCCATTTAACCAATTGATAAATTTAATAAATTCTTCTTCTAAAAATAGTTTAGAGCCAACATGAATGTCAGATAAGAATACTGCGTATTCTTCTGTTGGTGATTTTTTTTGAACGTTGCTTCGCGGGATATCTGGCCAGACTATTTTTTTGGCAAAGATTATTTTATCACCGCAATTTCCACTTATTCCAATAACTTCATCTAGAACTAACTCTTGTGCCAGAGGAAATAATTCTTTGTTTTTTTTGGTAACTAGAATTTTCATCTTGCCCGTGATATCTTCGATTGTGATGATGAAATTTCCGTTTCTGGTTAAAGCTATATCACTTATAAGTCCGATTATTGAACATTCTTCATTATCTTTTTTAATTAGGGCTCTGCTAATTGATAATGTGCCTTTTAATTCCGTCCTACTTCTTAGTAAACTTTCTAAATAATAATATCTTGTTAGGAAGATGTTGGTAAAATCTTTTAATTTATGTTTTTGAGGTGTGTTTTGATAGGAAATGATGATTTTTACTTTATTGGGATTTTCTAAATTAGGAGATTGATTTTTTGGAAGGTTGGTTTCTATTTGAGTGGAGGTGATTTTGTTGCTTGATATTGGTTCGATGGTTTGGGAAATATTCTCTTTATTTAGGTGGGCATTATTATCTTTTAATGTGGCTAGAGGGGTTGTTATTTTTTGAGATTGATTATTGTTTATGGAGAGATCAGATGAGGATATTTTTTGAAGTTGAGATTGATATAATTCGTCGTCCCTGTCTATCTGGGATTGTACTTTTATTTTATCTACTTCATGCCAATCAACCAAGGACGATTGGTTAGCTATGATGTTAGAATAGTCTGAATTTAAAACTACTAAGTCTCCTTCGGCCTCTATTTTATCTATTAGTTTTTCATCTAATTTGTCGGAATCAAGTAGATCTTTACTTGCTAAGATGCCTTTTTCAAAGAGTTCTTCTATTAGCTTTTGTTTTTTATCCATTTTAGAGTATTTAATAGATTAGGTCATGAAAAAGAACCTATAATTGAAGAGATTTTTCTAGAATCTCTTTTAATTTTAAAATTAGATTTTTGTCTAGAGGTAACGATATTTCTCTTGTTCTTCCGTATCTTCCTTTGGAAATGATTTTTGCGTTAATTACGCCTAGCATGTCAAATTCTGCCAAGATATCTGAGATTCTTCTTTGGGTTAGAATATTAAAATTTATTCGAGAGCAAACTGATTTGTAAACTTCATAAATTTCGCCTGTGAAAAATTTATTTTTTTGGGGAGAAATTAAAAAAATGGAATATAAAACTGCTTGAAATTGTTTTGGTTGACTAATTGTTGAACTGATTATTTTATCTACTTCAACCTTTTTTTCTGCGTCGTCTAAATGTTTAATTTGAATTATTTGAGAGCCCGATCTTTCGGCTATTTCGCCAGCTACTCTAAGTAAATCTATTGCTCTTCTGACATCTCCGTGTTCTCTTGCTGCAAAGGCTGAACATTTTTCTATTACTCCTGCTTGAAGTACGTCTTTTTGAAATGAATTTACTGCTCTTTTTTTTAAAATATCTTGAATTTGTAAGGCATTATATGGTGGAAATATTATTTCTTCTTCTGAGAGTGAACTTTTGACTCGCGGGTCTAAATTTTCTGCAAATACTAAATTGTTTGAGATCCCTATTAAACATATTTGTGACCTAGTTAGTTCGCTATTTATTCTAGTTAAGTTGTATAAGATTTCATCTCCTACTTTTTTTGTTAATTGGTCTATCTCGTCAAGTACTAGAAGAACGATATTTTTTTGTCTATCTAATAGTTGATAAAAAAGAGAGTAAACTTCATCTGTTGGAAGGCCGGTTGCTGGAACTTCTTGGCCAAATTCTTTAATTAATTGGGCAATAAGTCTGTATTCTGTATCAGCTACTTTTTTTAGTTTACAATTTATATAAATTGGTTTGATGGAAATGTTGTTTTTTTGAGCAATTTGAATCATGGATTTTAAAACATATTTCATAGAGAGTGTTTTGCCTGTTCCAGTTTTACCATAAATGAATAAATTGGATGGTTTTTCAACTCTTAGAGCTGGAGCTAGAATATTAGCTACTTCTCTTATTTGTTCTTCTCTAAAAACTACTTCGTTTGGTTCATAATTTGAAGATAATACTTTTCTATCTAGGAATAAGGATTCTTTTTTTAGGAAATTTTCAAAAAAATTGTCTATTTTCATTTTTGGCCTTTTTTAATGTGATTAATTGAGGAAATTGTATGTTCTAAGGTATGTATTATATTTGTCACCCCTAGAGTTCTCATGGAAAATATTTTTTCTAAATTTTTGAGACAATCTTTTGTTTATAAACTCTATCAATTTGTAAAATATGCATCAAAAATAGACATATTTGATTGATATAAGTATATCTACGCCCCTTGGTTTCGTATGGAGAAATGATATAAAAATTTGTTGTCAAATTTAATAGTAGTAAACATATACTTAATTGATATGTGTTGTGTTGTAGTATGTATTGGCATATGCTTTGGCATGTAGTCGTATTAGTTGATGATGATAGATAGATAGATAGATAGATAGATAGATAGATAGATAGGATAAATGGAATGAATTGTTATGAGATATATAGATTAAGATTGTGTTGAAAATTTGATATGATTTTATTTGAGATAATGAAAAAAATTGTTTGAATTGTTTATAAAAGAATTAGTTTTATTTTCAAATTGTTGTTTTTGTGTTTTTGTGTGTTTTTTTTATTTTTGTTGTTTTTTTGGAAATGATTTTTGTTTTTAATTGTTTTTTTATTTATTTATTTTATATTTAATATTATATTTATATATATATATATATATATTTTCTATATAGAAGATAATAATAATAATAATAATAATAATAATAATAATAATAATAATAATAAAGAAGAAGAAACAGTAGTAATAAAAATTAAAGTTAAAAATAATAATCATTAAATTAATTCGAAAAAATATTTTGTCTCTATCTCTATTAATTTTAATTTTTTAAGAAAAATATCTACTTATTAATTAATTAAATTAATATATTTTTTTTTAAATGTTTTATTTATTTAATCTTGAATTTGATTGAGTTGTTTGTAATATTGTATTATACCATACAATGTTGCATTTATTGTGTTTTATTGTGATGTATATCTTGTATTGTGTATAAACATTATTATCTCTTATTCTTCTTATATGTTATATTATTATTATTAATTTATGTGGTTTAGTTATATTTAATGTTTAATGATTCTATTTGTTGTTTTATTATTGATTTATTATTGTTTCATATGTTAATTTATATGTTAATTCTAATAAGTTTTTATTTGATTTTTTTTTGTTTTTTCTTTCCATGAGAAATAGGGGTGTGCGAACTAATATATAAGGCGTTATTTTTGCATATCTTTTTTGAAATTTGAGGTTTCATTTTTTTTAAAAAGCAATCTCCAGTGGAAATGGAGGGGTCAATCTCCTTATATATTGGATTTTTTTCATTTTTTCATTTTTGTTAAAGAGAAGATTTTATAAATAGTTATATTATTATTCTAATAATGGTTTTAGAGAGTGTAATTAATCCTTTTGTTCTAAAAAAGAAACCTTGGGAGATGTTTATTGCGGGATTTATGTATTCTTTAATAGCTTTATTTTTATCTTATTTTGTTTTTAGAGAGGGTGCGGGTCTTTTAATGGTTTTTTTAATTGTATTGTCTACTCTTCCTACTTTATATGTTACAATTAAAAATGAGGAAGAATTGGATTTAAAGTATGATAAAGAAGTAGTTTTATTAAAAGAACATACTAAAGTTTTAATTTATTTAATTATGTTATTTTTGGGTATTACTGTTGCTTTAGCTTTGGCATATGTATTTTTGCCAACTAATGTTATCGATAGTGTTTTTGTTTTACAAAAGCAGGCTATAACAAATGTAGTTCAAAGTGTTAATCAAAATGCAGTTGAGCTTACGGGTGATATTATTAGGGTTGATTTATTTGGTAAGATTTTTTTAAATAATTTGAAAGTTTTATTTTTTTGTTTGATATTTTCTTTTTTGTATGGTACTGGTGCTATTTTTATTTTAACTTGGAATGCTTCTGTAATTGCTAGTGCCATTGGTAATTTAGCAAAAGGTGAGATTGCTAATACTGCAGCTTCAGTTGGTTTTACTTCAATTGGTGCTTATTTTAGTATTGCCACTTTTAGTTTTTTAAGATACATGACTCATGGTTTATTGGAAATTGCTTCTTATTTTATTGCTGGTTTAGCCGGGGGGATCATTTCGATTGCTTTAATTAAGCATAATTTGAAGGAGGATAAGGTTCTTATTGATGCTTTAGATTTGATTTTAATTAGTATAGTAGTGTTATTTTTTGCAGGTATTGTTGAGGTATTTGTAACTCCTGTTTTGTTTGTTAGTAGATGATAAAAAATAATTATAAAAGTTTTACTTTTCCTGGTTGATTTTGAAATACAATTCCTGATTCTAACATTTTTTTAAGTAAATTATTGGCATTTGTGATATTTGATTTTTCAATGACTTCTTCGATATTTGCTCCTTGTCCGCTATCTGTATCTTTAATTATTTCTAGCATTTTTTGTTCTGGCATTAAATTTTCATCTACTTTTTCTTCTTTTATTTTGTTTTTATCTTCTATTATACCTTCTTTTATAGTTTCTTTTTTGATTGGTGTGATTTTATCTGATTTTTGATTTTGGTTTTCTTTGTTTTGGTTATTTTCTAGTTTTGAATTAATAGTTGTTTGGTTATTTTTTATTTTAGAATTTCTTAATTTTAACCATAGGGGATTTGTTTTTTTGATTATTTCTGATGAGATATATTTTTTTTCGTTATATATTCTGATTTTTCCAATTACTGTGACACAATCTCCTATTTCGAGTTTTTCTATATATTCATTTTCTTCAAAAATTCTTAGAGGGATACTTGCCGTTGAGTCGTCTAGGAGCATATTTGTTATTGATCCTACTTTTTCCTTTCCGGTTATTATGGCAATAATATTTATTCTGTGTATTTGATTATTATTTATTTCTATGAAATTTGGCTTATCTTCTTTTTCAACAACATATTTTGATTTAGTAATTTGTTCTATAGTTATATGGTGCGCTGTTGATCTTTTATATTTTGATTCCATTTTCAGATTGTTTTTTGTGAATTATTTTGGTTGTTTATTTTTAGAGCTTTTGAATAAAGCCTCTTTTTGGTTCGAAAATGTCTCCTGATCTTCTTAATTTTTCTAAAATTTCTTCTATTTTATCTTTGCTTAATTTCTTCTCTTTACCTACTTGAATGATGTTTTCTATTGGGATTACTTTTTGTCCTAATTCACTTTCTATTTGAACAATTATCCCTTTTATTACACTTATTGAACTTTTTTGTGTTGCTGTCATTCTACTTCCTAATCTATCTATATCTATTTGACCAGTTTCACTATCTTTTGCTATTTGACTTAGACAGTAGTCAACTAGTTCAATTGCTTTTTTTGCATCTTCAATGGTTACAATTTTTGAGAGTCTTATTTTAGCACTTGCTTCTGAGAGACGTACTAGCCCTTCTAATTGCCGAGCTGTTATGGGGATACTTTTAATTCCTGCTTCACTTGCAATGCCTGAATTTCTCATAGTAACATAATAATTTTTTATTTCTTCTATTGCTTCATCACTAATTACAGGGTTCATTTCTTTTCTAATATATCCGAAATATTTTTTCATGATTTCTGTGGGTATTTCGGCTACTGCTTTTTTTGGATCTTTATGAAAACTTAGAATGAAGGCTGCTGTGATTTCATCTTTTTCTCGATTTGGCATATCTTTTACTGGGAAAATTAAATCAAAACGTGAAATTAATGCAGGAGGAAGATTAATTTGGTTTGCAATTAAATCGTAGGGGTCGAATCTTCCAAATTTAGGGTTTGCTGCAGCTATTACTGATGTTTCACATCTTAGGGTAGCTTGGATGTTTGCTTTGGCAATACTGATTGTTTGCTGTTCTAATGCTTCGTGGAGTGCGGACCTATCTTCTTTGGTCATTTTATCCATCTCATCAATAATGGCAAATCCTCTGTTTGCTAGTACTAGTGTTCCTGCTTCTAAACTCCAACCACCTAAGAATTCATCTTTTACTACTGATGCTGTAAGTCCTGCTCCTGTTGCTCCTTTACCTGAGGTGAACCTTGATTTAGGTGCTATTTTAGTTACTCTTTTTAGAAGTTGAGATTTTCCTGATCCAGGATCTCCAATTAGAAGCATGTGCATATCTCCTCTTGTAATTACTCCATCGACTCTTATTTTTCTACATCCGCCTGCTAATTGTAAAACTAGAGCTTCTTTGATTTTATCATGGCCATAAATTGATGGGGCTAGTGATTGAGCTAGTTTAATTACGACATTTGGCATTTTTGAAATTCTTTTAATTTCTTTTAATTCTTCTTCTGATACTTTTAGATTGATGGCATCGTCTTGTAGAGGTTCAATAGAATTTGCTTCTAATATTAATTCGTATTTAGTTGCTTGTCCGCCTGATCTTAGGGTTATTGGAACTTCTGTTACCCATCCTGCTATTTTTACTCTTGATCCAGGTGATGTTTTTTTTTCTGTTAATGGAGATACTAAATCATTTTTTAGAAATACGTTAATTCTTTTTGGTTGTTGTCCGTCTAGTTCATCTGGTGCTTCTTCTAGAACCATTCCTTGTCCATCTACTAGTTCTTTGGAAATTTCTTTAAATTTTCCTTTTCTTCCACATCCACATCTTGATGGTTCTTTAAATTTTTGATCTAGTTGAAGTACGTTTAAGATGTTTCCACATGAGGGACATTCGAATTTTGCTGCTGTTACATGAGGCCTTACGTTTGATTTTTGTCTTACTATTCCTTCTGACCAGATGAATTTTTCTAAATGTTTACTTCTTATTTCTGAAATTAGAATTTTTTGAGAGGAAGGAAGATTTATGAATCTTACATTAAATCTTTTTATTTTTCTTGGTAAATCGAATTCTTTTACAGCTAATTCGGCTGCTTTGATTAGTTCAAGTGGCTCTTCTAATATTTCTTCTGTTATTTCTGTGTTAAATTTAATTAGTTGTCTAAAATCGAGTTTTAAGTATTCTTGACCTTTTCTTACTGCTTCTAAAAGTTGAGGATAATAATTTTGTTCTATAAAATCTCTAAATGTTTTTATTTGTTCATCAACTTCCATATTTGCTAAATTGTTGTTTTATTTTTATAATGTTTGTTATTATGTAAGATATAGGATTCTTGGTTGTTTTATAATGTGTATTTTGTAGAATTTGAAATTAAGTTAAAAATAAAAAAAATTATTTTTTAGTTTTTTTAGTTTTTTCAAGTAATTTAACTAGGTTTTCTATTAATTTGTCTGTTGCTTCGTGAACTTGTTCTTCTGTTTTTGTTCCTGTACAAACTATTTTACCATTACTAAATAAAAGAAATGTTGCGTTTGTTCCTTTTAATTTATGAACTAGGCCTGGAAATTGTTCTGGTTCGTATTCTGTGTTTGGTAGTTGAATTCCTAAGACATTTAAGTTTAAATCCATCCCAATACTTCCTGATGCTACTATATTTTGAACTGTAATTTCAGGTTTTATTGTTACATTGATGTTTAATTTTTTTAAACTTCTTATGATGCTCAAAATTGATAAGTCTACGTCTCCTAAAGTTCTTGCTCCTGTACAAACTACTTTTCCACTAGAGAAGATTAAAGCTGATGTTTTTGGGTCTTTAATTCTTAAAACTAATCCTGGAAACTGTTCTGGATTATATTCTGTGTTTGGCAGTGTTGCTGCCATTTTTTCAAGTGGAATATCTTTTTCAAGTGCAGTAGAAACAACAATATTTACAATTCTTATTTGTTTTTTTGCCATGGGCAATCCTCCGTTGAAATTAACATGTGTTAATTTTTAATTTTTAAGCTTAATTATAGTTAATTTGCTTTATTCTTTATAAATGGAGCTATCCTTTTTAAATATTGCCTTTATAAATGGCTTATTTTTGGTTTTTAAATGGTTTTTTGATTGGCTGAATTTTTTGGTTATTTGGTTGAAAATTGATGAAAATTTGTTTTTTAGTTGTTTTTAAGTATAGTTTTTTAAAATAAGGAAGTTTTGGTCATATTATGTACACTCATATATTGATTAGATTTGGAGAAATTTTTCTTAAGGGTAAGAATCGTGGTTTTTTTGAGAGAAAATTGATTAAAAATATTGAGAAGGTTACTGGCCATAGGGTTCATAGGCTTAGAAGTCGGTTTTATATGGATTATTTTGAGAATTATCATTTACTTAAGAGGGTTTTTGGAATTGTTTCTTATTCACTTTGTATTAGGGTTGAAAAGGACATGGGTGCTATTTCAAAGGTTTCTTTGGATGTTGCTGAGCGTAGGAAGTTTAGTGATTTTAAGATTGAGACTAATCGGGCTGATAAGACATTTCCTATTATTTCTCCTCAAATTAATGTTCAAGTTGGGCAGTTTATTGAAAAGGAAAGTGATTTGAGGTTTGATTTTCATTCTAAAAATATTTTAGAAATTGAAATTAATCAGGTTGCTGCGTTTGTTTTTGCAAGTCGTGAGAAGTGTTTTGGTGGGCTTCCTAGCGGTGTTGAGGGTGTTGTTGGTTTGATTGTTGAAAATGAAGCTAGTGTTCTTGCTGGTTTGATGTTTTTGAAGAGGGGGTGCAAGTTGATGTTGTATCTTAGTTCTTTAGGTGGTGAGGTTGATTTAACTTTACTTGAAGCGTATTGTGTTGATAAGATGGAAGTTGTTGAGGATCTTTCTAAGTTTAGTGATTTGGTTTTAGTTAGCTCACAAAATTTTGAGAATTATTTAAAGTATGATTTTAGTAATTTGATATTTAGGCCTTTGATTGCTTATTCTAAGGAAAGGATTGATGATGAGCTGAATATGTTTAATATTTTGTGATTGGTTAGTTTCCAATTAGTTTTGAGAAGATTGATTGGGCTTGTTTTTCGTCTTTGGCTTTGATTAGGATTCTTTTGTCTTTGAAGGCGATTAGGTCTTTTGTTTGGATTGATACTTCGTCTTCTGTTGGTTTTAGATGTTTGATTTTTTCTTTGATTTGTTTTATAGTTAGAGTTGTTTTGAATTGGTATCTTGAGGAGGAGCAGAATTTAATTGTGGTGTTTTTTTGATTTAAGTAGTTGTATTGGTTGTTACATGTAGGGCAGGATTTGTTTTGTTTGATTTTGATTGTTTTTAGTTCTGGTTTGTAGATGTCTAAGTGGTAGAGGTTTGGTGGTGTTGGTTGTTTTTTTAGGATTTTGATTGCTAAGGTTGTTTGGATGCTTGCTATGGCGTTGGTGATTGTGTTTAAGACTCCCGATGTTTCACATGTTTCTAAATTTGCTGGTTTTAGAAAGCAACTTAGGCAAGGGTAATTTGGTTTTTGTAATATTGGCATTACGTAACCACTGGTTTTTATGGCTGCTGAATAAATCCAGGGTATTTTGTTTTTTTTGGCGTAGTCATTTATTAGAAATCTTGTTTGAAGGTTGTCTGTGCAGTCTAGGATGATGTTTGCTTTTTTTAATTCTTTGATGTTATTTTGGTTTAGGTGAATTGCAAGTGGGGTTATTTTTATTTTAGAGTTTATTTTTTGTAGATTGTTTTTTGTGGCTATGGCTTTTGATTGGTTGATTTGGTCTTCGTTGTAGAGTTGTCTTTGTAGGTTTGTTAGTTCTACTAAATCTCTATCGATTAGAATTAAGTTAAGGCCTGATCTTGCAAGGAGGTTTGCTGCTACGCTTCCTAAGGCTCCAAGTCCTACTATGGCGATGGTTCCTTTGATTTTTCCAATTACTTTGGTTTGTCTTGAGTATTTATCAGGCATTGTCTAAGTCGCATTTTATTTTACAGGCGTTACATAGTTTTGAACTTGCTGCCTCACCACAATTTTCGCAGTGATTGATGATTTGTTCTTGTTCTTTTAGGTTTGGGAGTAAGTCTAGAAAGGAGTTGATAATTCCTTGTTTTGTGCCTTTGTATTTTGATTCGAAGTTATTTAACATTTCTTGGATTTGGTGTCTGTAACCTTCTTTTGAATAAGGACACTCTGAGTATTTTACTTTAAAACCTTTTAGGAATGTGTATAGTCTTACTTCTTTGTCTGAGCACATGTAGAGCGGTTTTACTCTTTGGACAAAAAATTCTGATTTTTGAGTTCCTGAAATTGGACCAATTCTTCCTGCTAAGGCGGTGTTAGCTTTGAAGATGTTCATAATAATTACTTGCGCTTCATCATCGAGGTTATGGCCAGTTACTAGTTTTGTTGCTCCATATTTTTTGGAGTACTTGTTTAGGATGTATCTTCGCCAAACGCCGCAAACGTTACAGGGTTTTTTCTTTAGGTATTTTGAGATTGTATATGCTTCGTCTAAAGTTGTGTTAAATTCTTGTTTGTTTGATACTATTTTTAGCTCGATGTTTTGGTCTTTACAAAAGTCTTGTAAGTCTTTTAGAGTATGTTCTCTGTAATCTTCAATTCCTTCGTCTACTGCTAGAGCAAAAATGTTTGTTTTAATTTGATATTTTTGCATGTATTTTTTGGTTAGGTAAAGGACTGTTAGGGAATCTTTTCCACCTGAGGTTGCTACGCAAATGTTATCTTTTCTATCGATTAATTTGAATTTGTTGATTGTTTTGAATACTTTTGTTTCAAAGTAATTTATGAAGTGAGTTTTACATAAAGGGGCGTGTTGGAGTTCTATTACTGCGGGATTTTCACATTTATTGCATTGCATTTTTAGCCTCCTGAGATAACACTTAGGATTTGGATGGTGTCTTTATCTTCTAGTTGAATATCTGTTGTTAGAACTTGGTTATCTTTGATTACTAGAACTGTTTCTTCGTTGATGTTTAATTGTTTTAGAAGTTGTTTTACATTGCCTGTAAATTTTATAGTACTGTCTTTATTTTCGTAGTTTATTTTCATTTTTTTCTCCCCTATGTCTCTAAGTAAGCCAAAGGTTTGTTTATTTTGTTTTAGATGTGTTTTTATTTAAATATTTTGGATAGATTTTTAATATTTTGATGTTTTAATGGGTTTATGGATAATTATTTGTTGTTTGCTAAGGATGATAAGGCCGAATCTTTAAGTGAGGATTTTGGTTTTAAGAAAACTATTTTTTTAGATGATATTGCTATTGTTCGAAGTGAGAGTAGGAAGGAGTTACTTAAGGCGTGTTCTAGGGCTAAGGCTGCTGGGAAGATTGTTGTGTTTAGGGCTTTAACAGAGGAGATGCTTAGGTTTGCTTTGGAAAAATCGCAAGTTGATATTGTGTTGGGGGCTGAGATAATTCATTCTAAGGATAGTATGCATTATTTGCGTTCTGGGTATGATCAAGTTTTTAGTAAAATTGCTCGAGATAAAGGTAAGAAGATTGGGTTTAGTTTTAGTGATATTTTGAATAGTAAGAATCGTGGTCGTGTTGTTGCTAGGATGAGGGCTAATCTTCGTTTATGTAAGAGGTATAAGGTTGATTGTGTGTTTTCTAATTTTTCTTTGAATGTGAGTGAGATGCGGTCTTTGAAGGATTTGGGTGCTTTTTTGCGAATTTTGAGAAAAAATGGATGAGCATTGTCAAATTTTGTGTGAGAGAATGCATGAGGTTGATGCTTCTATTGAATATGTTGATTTTTTAGGTAGAAATAGATTGGAGGTTAATTTTGAAGGGGAATTTGGTGTTTATGCAAGAGCCACAAGATGGGAAGTTGAGAGTTTGAGAAGGCTTGAGTGCGTTGATAATACTCCTAGGGTATTGAGAGTTTATAATGAAGGGAGTGATGATTGGTGTATTCCTTTGATTAGGTCTTTTTTTCCCGGTAGGATGCTTAATTTGGTTGATGTTGATATGAAGAGTTTGGCTGGTGATGCTTTTGATTTGGTTAAGAGGATTCATGGAGCTGGCGTTGTTACTCGTGATTTGAAGTATGATAATTTTGTTTATGGTAAAGATGGGCTTAGTTTTGTTGATTTTTCACAAGGTTGTTTAGATGATATGAAAGAATTTGAGAAGGCTAAAGAGGCTGAACTTGAGGAGCTTTATCGGCTTTTTTAACATAATATTTATAAAATACTACTTTTTAGAGGTTATTAGGTTGGTTTTTAGATGTTTTGGAGTTGATATTAAATGAAATTTAAAGAATTTGTTTTAGCTGGAATTGTTGGTTTGAGTGCTTATTCGTGTGGTAAGGAGTCTGGTTGTCAGGTTGATACTGATTGTAAGGGTGAAAGGGTTTGTTCTGCTGGTGAGTGTGTTGGTGATAATGGTGGTGGATCAAATGATGGTCCTGTTAAAAAAGTTGAGATTAATAGTGAATTAGGTTTGTGTAGAGTTATTGAAGATTGTGGTAATCAAGCAGTTTTAGCTAGAAATTTAAATAGTTGTATTAGTTATACTCAAGATAATGGATTACTTAATAATTCTAATTTTATTGATTGTATGGAATATATTCCTGATAATTGTTTAGTTGCTTGTGATATCTCTAATGCTGGAGATGTTGGTGGTTCAAATCCAAGACCAAATCCTAATCCAAATCCTGAGCCTGTTAGGGATAGTGGTGTTAGTGAGCCTGATAGGACTAATGATCCTAATGCTTGTGGTAGAAGTGTTATTAATGGAAAGTATGTTGCTAGGCTTGTTTGTGATTTTTTTTCTTTTGAACCTGCTGATTCGAGAAGTTGTTCTTTTCAGTTTAAGGAGACTGAAGATCGTCCTTTTTGGGCAGTTTGTGAATATTTTGGAAATACTTTTAATTTGTATGTTGATGATCATGATGGCGATAGTAGTCCTGATGAAATTCAAACTTTTACAAGAGAAATTGATATAATGAATATTACTGAAGATGAAAATCCAAGTGAGAGAGCAATTAGAAGATTAGAATCAATAAGATGTATGTTAGATAATAATCCTGAATTATATATTGTTAATCTTGAAAATCATCCTGGGTGGCTTGGAGATTATTCTTTTGTGTTTCTTTTTGAAGATGGGTTGCCTTTTGAAGATCGAGATGGTTGTGATGTTTATAGGAGAAGTATTATTGGAGATTGTGGTTATAGGTTGAATGGAGAATAAAAATGAAAATGTTAAAAGAAATTATATTGGCAGGAGTTGTTGGTTTATATTCGTGTGGTTCTGAGCCTGGTTGTCAGGTTGATACCGATTGTAAAGGAGAGAGAATTTGCTCTGCTGGTGAGTGTGTTGATGATAATGGTGTGGATGGTAGAGATGATCCTGTTGGTAATGATAATTCTTGTAAAAATAGTCCTTTAAATGGAACTTTTCCTACTATTATGGATTGTGTAGGTGGGGCTGATACTATTGCGAATGAAGATACTTGTTCTTTTAAATTAAAGTCTAAGTCAGGTAATATGTATGATGTTGAGTATAGTGATGAGGGTTTTGTAACTACAAGTAGAACTGGAAGTAAATCTCATTATAAAATAGCTAGGGATTTTAGTAATTTTGATGTTTGGGGAAATAATTGCGATAATTGGTTTTCTTCTTCTGAGCAAAGAAGGATGCTTGGTCAATATAGTTGTTTAGTTAGAGAAATTGATAGTTTTTTAAATTCTAGAGGGCTTGAACAAGTTGATATCTATTTTATGTATCCTGATCCGCGAGTTCATGGAGATGAAGATAGGTGTGCTGATCCTGGATTTTTAGGTCATTTACTTATTACACAGTATCATGATGTGTGGGATGGAAATGGAAGATATACAAATGAAGAAGTTTGTAATGCACATATTGAACCTTTATTAGAAGTTAGTGGATGTTTAGATGAAGAATGATTGCATTTAACTTGTTTTTTTCTTGATTTTTTTCTTTTATTTTTATTAAAATAATATTTTTTGATATTTTGAAGTTTTTATTAAAAATAAGTAGATTTAAATATAATAATTATATTATTATAAGAGATAGATGAAAAAAAGAGGTTTTATTATAGCTGTAGTTCTATTTTTGTTAGTTGTAGGTTTAGTAATTGGGGCTGAGGGTGATGATTCGATTGATGAGTTTTCTGAAGGAGAGAATGAGCCTAGTGCTTCTAGTTCTTCATCGTCATCTGGTTCGAGTTCAAATGATTGTACTTCAAATTTAGAATGTTCTGAAGGTCAAAGATGTGAGGAGAATAATTGTGTTGATTTTGTTGTTAATGAAGAAACTGGTTTGTATGTTCATACTAAAGGAAGAGAATTGTCTTTGAAAAAAGGACCCGAAAAATCAGCTGATTGTAATATGGACATAAGAGTAGTTCCTGATGAAAATGGATGTTATCTTGTGGATATTCAAGATCATAATTCCTTAGGTAATTCTGATACTGATGTGGATATTGCTGTTATAAATATTGCTGAAGTAGTTAATTTGTTAGAAAATAAGTTGTCTTATGTTTCTGTTAATCCAATAAAATTTGCAAAAGGTGGAAGTTCTATCTTAGGTAGAGATCAATGTTTAACTGGTAGTAAAGCTGGTTCCGGAATTACGACTGAAGAATATTTTTCTGAAGGGCAGACTTCTTATGTTTGTTCTAATGATAAGTATTGGCATGTATGTAATGCTGATAATGATGGGACTTATACTTGGGGTGCTAATCAAGTTTTTAAGTGTGAGTTAAAGGATAATCATTATAGTTGGGTTGCTAAGGGAACTGATGCAGATGGAGATGGTTTTAGTCCAAGTAATGATTGTGATGATAATTTTGATGATGATCCTTTGTATTGTAATGAAATAAAATCTGTTGAACAATGTGATGATTTTGATATTGATAAAAAAGGGCAGTGTGCTATTTGTGTTAATCCGGCAACTGCTGAAATTGCTGGTGATGGGGTTGATAATGATTGTAGTCAATTAATACCTGGGGATGATAGGACTCCTGATGAAGTTAATTTGTTTAAAGAAGGATGTGAGATGAGTGGACTTAAGGGAGATGAGAATCAAGAATTTCCAATTACCCAGTTAAATGTAAGGGATGAATCTTTTTCTTGGGTTAATACTCCAGAAGGGGGTTTTTGTTGTGGTTTTAATGGGCTTGAAGATTTAGGAAAATCTTTTGGTAATGTTGATGAGGGTTCAAGAGAAGAAATTTGTTTAAATAGTAGATTTGTTAAATCGGCTAATGAAATCTCTGGATGTGATGATGGTTGGTGTTTTATTTCTGCAACTGAACCGAATATTAAATTTAAAGTAATGACTGTGAATTCTCCTGATAGTACTTTTGATATTGTATCAGATAATAATGAGTGGCACGTTTGTAAGGAAGGTGAGGGTGAATTTATTAGTACTACTGGGTTAGTTGAAGATAAGAAAGTTGCTAATCGTTTTATTTGTTATCAAGAAGGCGAAAAGTATGCATTTGCAGAATGTGGGGCTGAGCAATCTGAATTAGAATTTAGTATGGAAAATAAAGATACTATCAAAGGAAGGTATGCTGGCGAGGGATTATATTCTATTTATATTGGTGGGGAAAATGGGGTTATATCTGGAAGTGAGTTTGAATTTGATGTTGAAGATGGTGGATTGACTTCTTATTATAGTGATGAGTTTAATGATATCTCTTTTGATTTTAGAGGATATGAATTTATGGAATTGATGGTTAAGTTTAATATAGATGAAAATCAAATTTTTGATGATGATGGGAATGAAATTTCAAGAGAACCTAATTTTGATGATTTAACTTTGCCTTTGTATGTGAGGGTTACTTTTTTAGATGATGAGGGACAAGAATTATTTAATGAAGAGGCTTTGTCTTATATTACAAATTCTTTTAGTTTTAGTTCATGGATGCATGTTAAAATGCCGATAGCTTCAATTAATGGAATCAAAAGAATTAGGTTTGAGACTAATCAAAATAATGATATTTCTATTAGAAATATTTTTGTTAGTAATGGTGATTCTAAAATTTGTTCTGGGATTGATTCAAGAGAGAGAAGTAATTGGCTTGATGAATTAGATTATGATGATGATGAAGTTATTAATGGTGAGAAACTTTGTAATAATTTATTTGGAAATGGAGATTTAGATCCTGCTTGGATTGGAAATCAATGTTGTGGAGATGATTTAAATGAATATATTTCTGATGGTTTTAAAATGGGTGATCAATTTACTGCTTGTTGGAATTCAGTTTCAATTAAATCAAGTGAGAGAATAAGTAATGTCAATTTTGATGTTGAATCTGGTGATGTGGAATATGTTGTTGAAGAAGAAGAATCGAGTGGTGTTCCTTTAAGTTTACATCAAGTTAATGCGATTGATATGGATGATTTAATAATTGAGGTTGCAGATTCTTCTAATACAAGAAGACAAGATGATGAGATTCCAAGGCCTTTTGAAATATTATCTCTTGATCATGAGGAACAGGATTTGAGAATGATAATAAATATTGAACTTAGGGATTTGAGTGATAATGAAATTAGGGAATATACTTTGATTATTCCTTCCGAGAGATTTATTAGATTAAATCCTGAAACTGGTTCACAATATGTTTTAGAAGAGCCTTTTAGAAAACCTGTAAGTGAATTAATTGGTGGTGGTGATATAAGTATTATTGATGAAAATATTTGGGCAAATGAAGGACATTTAAGAGAATTATATCGGTTTCATGTTGAATATAGTAAAAGGATGTCTAGGTTAATATTAGCAAATGAAAATGCTTATTTTTTTAATACCAATACTGGGGATATTAAAAATGAATTGAATAAGGATGATTTGGATAATGTTGATCAATTTATTGTTAAGTCCAATAAGGATAAGGAGTATAGCGTGACAACACAAGAGACAAAATCAACTAAGCAATTATCTTATGCATGTCAAGAAGAAGAATGTATTTTTCCTCTTGTTGGTTCTGCGCCTTATGTAATTACTAATCCTTATCCTGATTTGTATGAGTTGTATTTTATATCTGAGAGTGATCCTGATAATCATGTTTTGATTGAAGGGGTGGGTGAATTTAGAGAGTTTGGAAATGTTGTAGCTAAAAGGGTTTCTAAGTCGATTGTTTTTATTAAAACAGATGAGGGTGTTGTTGATGAAGGTGAAGAAGAAGATAATGCTTTAGAATTAAATGGTGTGTTTTATGGGTGTCAAGCTCCTTTGTTTATTGAAAATGACCTGAATTTAGCAAATAGTGATTTTGAGAATTTAAATCATTGTTCTACTAAGGCTAATTTTTATTGTGCTTTTAATGAGTTTAAAGGTGAGGGAAGAGATAGATTTTCTTTAGTTAATAGTTGGAGTAGCGATGGAATTTTGCAGACTGGATATGCAGATATGGAAGAGGGTCAGGCTAATTTGAGAACTTTAAGAGATAATGATCCTCATGAAGCTAATATGAGAAATATTAGTTCGAGTGCTGTGTTTGGTAGAAATATTTTGAGTAACTTTGAGTTTAGTACTTCTGGGCAAAATGAACTTCCTTATTGGAATGTGTTTGAAGGAAATGTTAGGGTTGAGAATGAGAGAAATTTAGTTAATGAGGAAGTTGGTATTTTATTTAATGAAGTTAATTTGGGAGTTGGACAAATTATGAGGTCTGAAAAGATTGCTGTTATTGGTGGAGTTAATATGCATTTTTCACAAGAGGGAAATTGTGAAGTTAATATTTATTTAATTGATAAAGATGGAGATAGTCTTGAGGTTGGAGATACGAATAGTTTTTTAACTGGAAATGCTAATAATTTGGTTGTTGAGTTTGTTGGGGCTTGTAGTATAAGTAAGCCAAATTTACAAGTTATTGATTTAACGGGTCCGAGTGAATTTACTTTGGAAGATAGTCCAATTACTAGTGAGGCGTTACCTCGGGCTGCTGCTTCGTGTTGTCCGAGAGATTATTGTTGGAATGGTTTTACTTGTGTTAATGGGTTAGAGCAATCTACTGAGTTTTCTGAGAATACTGGCGATGGGAAGGATTATCGGTGTGTTGAGGGTAGTTGGGTTAATACGCCTCGTAAGTTTGATTGGGATTATTTGAAGAGTGGGTTTTGTAATAATGAGGAGCAGTGTTTTGTTAGAGGAAGCGTTGATCAAGGTAGTTATGAGAATACTGTAGAAGATTATTATGAAGGAAATTCTCCTGCTTGTATTGAGAATGGTGAATATATTTTTGATAATTATTGTGAACAAGGTGATTGGGTTTCAAGAACTAAGTTTGCTGCTCAAACTTTGCTTGATGCAAGTGAAGGAAATTTTGTGTTGTATTGTGATAATCAAGAGAGAGCTCTTCCCAATATTGGAACTCATAGAAATTTGATTGATGGGGCAATTCCTACTGCGGCACAAAGTCCTGAAGTTGCTGAAGGTTTGGATGTTGCTATGGGTGATGGGCAAGAAGCTGAACCTGTTGTTGCTCCTAGTGGGGATATTGATTATAAGTGTTTTGATATTGGGTCTGATTTTGTTCGTGATGTTGATAACAATTGTATTAATAATGTTTGTATTTTAAAGCAGGATGAAGATATTACTATTGCGACTTCGGTTAATAATGATATTGATATGGAGAAATCGTTTTTATTGACTTTAGGTGTTGATGTTGATGATTTGGATACTGCTTGTCCTATTGAAGATGGTCCTTCTGGATTTGTTGAGTGTCAAGTTGAGGTTGGAAGTTTGTTTTATAATAATGCAACTGGCGTTGTAATATATAATAGAGATGGTTTTTCTCTTGGTGGCGGCGCAATTGATAATTTTGTTGATTTTATGAAAGAGTTTTTAGGTATTGAAGGTGAGGAAGAAGATGATAAGATTTCTTTTATTGCTAATGCTGGGAATATGAAGAAAGCGTATGTTACTGATGATGTTAGGTCGATTCAATCTTTTATTAATGGGTCTGAGGAGTTGGTTGCTGAATTTGTTAATTTTGATACTCCTGTTTGTGAATTTTTGAAAAATAAGGATGTTGGTTTGGAGTTAGAAACTGAAGCTCTAGAAGAAGCATCTGGTTTTAATAAAATGAGCTGTGTTGTTGATGGTGAGATTCAAGTAATTAAAGCTAAGGCAAGGCGTGGTAGTACTGATGATTTGTGGCCAATGGTTTCTGGAAGATTAAGACGGGAAAGGTAAAGTTTTTTAATGTCTTTTGTATTTGTACTGTTGTAGATGTTTAAAAAAAAAGGACAGGTTACTATATTTATCATTATAGGTATAGTTGTATTATTTGCTTTTCTATTTGTATTTATGTTGTCTTCTCAAGTTACGAAAGGAAAGTTGGAAGGGCAAAGAGATGCTATTTATGCTGATTCTTTTAAAAAAGAGAGTTTGAGAATTTTTGTTGAGGATTGTTTGAAGGATGAATTGGAAAGAGGTTTAATTACTTATGGGGCTCAGGGGAAATTTTTTAGTGACGACCCTGGTGGGATTTTGAATTTTGCTCAGGGTGAGAATGGTATTTTGTTTGGTGCTGAGGAAGATAAGGTTTATTATGCTATTAAGGATGAAGAATATTCAAAGGATGTAAATGCTTATCCTTGTGATGATGATGTGGATGGCCCTTATTTTTGTGAGTATGGGTATCCTGATTCGTCTGTTGGGTTTGGTGTTTTGAAAATGAAGTCAAGTTCGATGGATAGGGATTTGAAGAATTTTTTGAAGGATAGAGCGAGAGTTTGTGTATTGAGTTTTACTAAAGAAGAATTGTCTTCACAAATTGAAATTATTGAGGGGGAAGAAGATATTGAGATGGAGCTTATTATGAGTAATGATGCAATTTCTGTTGATGTTAATTATCCGATTACGATGAGGGTTAGTGGAAATGATTTTTTTCATTTGGCGAAATTTGATTTTGTGTATCCAACTAAGTTTAAGCAGTTTTTGAATGCGGCTATTTTGTTTCCTTTAAGATTGGATCAAAAATATGTTGATTTTAATTATGGTGAGGAGAGTGAAATTGAAGGAGAAGTTGGGGATTTGAAAAAAAATGCTTTTGTGTATAAGAGTTCTAAGGAGCTGAGTAATTGTGAGGCTGATGCTGCTGGGTTATTTGATTGTACACAACCTATGTTTAGTGAGAATTATGAGAATTTGAAAGTTGAGCTTGATAGGTTTGAGCAAGAAAATGGTGATGATGTGTTTGAATTTAAATCTCCTTTTCCTAATGTGGTTAGGGTTGCTGGTGATTATGTGTTTAGGTTTGCTAGGGAAAATAGGCCTCCTGCTTTAGATGATGTATCTCGGGCGCAGTGTAGGGCTGGTGGTGAAGTTGCTGATGCTCAAGAAGGGGATGAAGTTCAAGAGGTTTCTAAGGAATATGACTATTTGGTTATTAAGGGAGATGAAGATTTTGGTGGAATTGAAATTAATTTAAATGCAATTGATCCTGATGAAGATGAAGTTGATTATGATTTTGAAGGTGAAATGTTTGGTGGTGTTTTTGATGATGGTAAGTTGATTGTTGAACAAGTTGATTTAGATAAGGGTGAGTATAATTTTAGAGCGATTGCAAGAGATGAGCATGGAAAAGAAGATTTTCAAAATGTTAGGGTTATTGTGGATAGACCTATTCTTACATCAATTAATATTGATTATCCTGAGTTAATGCTTGAGAGGGTTGAGGAGGGTGTTAAGAGTTATGTTGCTTATGGTGATGTTTTTGATAATCAAGGGGAGCAAAATGTTTTTGTTTCTCAAAGGGATCCTTTTTGTTTGAATGTAAGATTGCCTGAGGGATCACAGGTTGGTGAAGGGATTGAAGATTTTGGTGCTGAATTAAAATATAAACAAGGTGAGGAGGAAAGTAGGTTAATTTTGCCTGATCAAATTGCAAGTTCACAAGGAGATCTTGATCCTTATGGTTTTCCTCTTGAGAATAATCAAGACGGGTTAGTTGCAAGTTGTAATGTGGATAATCGGTTTGATTCGTTTAGTTCCGGGGAAGTTTTAGATATTGATTTTGAGAGTTTTCCTTTTGAGAGTGTGGGTGAGGCTAATTTAGAATTGATTTATGGTGTTACTTATTGTGGTTTAGAAGAGAAGCAAAGTGTTTCTAAGTTAGATGTTAATGTGGCTGAGTGTATTCCACATAGAAATCTTAAGCAGCCGTTTGCTGCGCCTTATCATGAATATTATTTTGAAGATGGGTATGATTTGAGTTATGAAGATTGGGAAAAGGCAGATAATTTTTATAGTAATGAAGGGAATGTTTATACGGCTACTAGGGCTTGCTGTTTAGGTAGTGCTAATAACCCTGGTTCTTGGAGACTTGCTACTGGGGAAGATGAAGAAACTTGTTTTGTTAATCCTGAGCCTGATTGTTATGGTGGCGTTAAAAAAAATAATGGTCAACTTTATACTGGTGTTCAAAATTTAAAAGGAATTGTTTTAGAAAAACAAGTTGCTATTTGTGGTGATAATGGTGTTTGTGGTGGTGATTTTAAGAATGAACTCTATAATAATAGGTTGACTTGTGGGTCGCAAGGTTTTGATGGATGTCAGTTAAATAAAATTGATGGAAATTGTGATGGGGAGCTTGGTTTTAGTTTGTTTGAGAATCAAGGTTGGTGTCATGGGACTTTTGGATGCACTGATTTTTGCGATTCAGAAATTGTTTATACTGGTCGTGATAGAAGGACTAATTTTGAAGGAGATACTATTAATAGGATTGCTAGTATTGAGAAGTTTGTTGATGAGGGTGATATGAATTTAGATTGTGGGTGTCCTAGGGGAGAAGTTAGGGCAGGTGAGGAAGATGGATTGACTAATATTGCTTGTGATAGTAATTTTGATGGAAGATTGGGTGGCAAGTGTAGTATTGAGGGTGTGTGTGTTGGCGATAATTAAAAATGAAAAAGTTTAATTTTATTTTGTTAATTTGTATGATTTTTGTTTTAGCTAATTCGGTTGTTGCGGGGTGTTTTTTAGCGCAAGAGAGTCCTTCGTTTTGTACTGATGTTACGCTTGAAGAGGCGCGCGAGGAGTGTGATTTAATCGAGTGTGATGTCGATGGGGTGTTTAGTGTTAATGGGTGTTCTGAGAATAGTTTGTGTGAAACTGTGCTTTGTAAGACTACTTGTTCTGAGACTTTGAAGGCTGAGTGTTTAGAGCCGTTGGAACAGGGTGAGTTTGAGCAATGGTGTGGTCCTGGGTGTTGTTTTTATGGTGATTCGAGTGATTCTTGCTTTTATTCTATCAACCGGTGGGAGTGCCTAAATAATGCAAGGAATAGTAATGAGCAACGTTATAGTTTTGAGATGGAGTCTAGTCCTAAGCAATGTTCTGATTTTTGTAAAGCGCCTAAGAGAATTGGTCTTGAATTTAATAGTGTCGAGAAGGTTGATTTTTCTTCTATTGGGGTTAATTTGAAGAGCGAGGTTTCTGGTGGAGATGAGAATTTGGTTGATGAAGGGGATGGATTTGTTCCTGCTAAACTGGATTTTTCCATGGAAAATGAGGGTGGCGAGAGTGATGATGACAAAAAAGAGGATGTTAGTTATAGTTTATTTTTCTTTTTGATGTTTGTTTTTGCTGCTGTGGGGGTTGGAATTTATTATTTTAATTATCAAAGACAACAAAGTGTTCCTAAGGTTCCTGGTGATTTGGATGATGATGAGCGAGATGTTGATCATGCTTTTATTAGTAGTAATTTTTTGAGTGTCATTAATTTTTTACATAGTGATAAGGCAAGAGAGAGAATTAAAAGTATTAAAAAGAGGCATAATCATAAGTTAAATCAAATGAGGCATAATCAGGAGTTTGTTAATTTTGGTTTGGATGTTGAAAAAAAGCATGAGAAAATTAATGTCCATTCTAAAAAGTTGAAGAGATTAGTTAGTTTGAAAAAATTAAAACAAAAGGAAAAAATTGAAGTTAAAAACATTGAAAAGTTGTCTGGGATTTTGGCAAGTGAGAGAGAAGAATTAGAAAAAAAGAGTGCATTTAACAAGAACTTGAGAGAGAAAAAGAAGGGGAGTTTAGAAGCTATTGAAAAATTAAAAAAGTTTTCTAAAAAGTGATTTGTGATTTTTTATTTTTTGAAAAAAATGTTGTTTTAAATATTTTAGGGAGTTTTAAGAAATTTAAAACTTTTAAAATGATTTTGAAATATTATTTTAAGATATTTGATTTGAGCTTAAATTTGTGTTTTTTAAACTTATCTTTCTAAAAACCTTTATATATAATTATAATATAATATTATATTATAGATGGTAAGTAAAAAAAGAGGTATAGAGGTAGTTTTATTTTTAATATTTTTAATAGCTATGCCGGTTGCTTTTTCTGATGTTCAAGGTTGTTATGTTTATCCGCAAGCAAGTGAGGATTTTTTTTGTGTTGAGGGTGTATTAGATACGCAAGCACAGGGGGATTGTGATTTGTATGATGGTTGTGATATGAATGAGTATTTTATTCCTGGGTCTGATTGTAGTGGGATTGATTCGTGTGAAGAGATTACTTGTAGCAGTGATTGTCAACTAAAACCTAAGTCTACTTGTGATCAGGAAGGGGGAGTTGAAGTTAGTGATGAAGATTTTGCTGCTTTTTGTTCTCCAGGGTGTTGTAAAATTGAAAGTGCGTTTTGTCAATTTGGTTTAACACAGTTTCAATGTCAAGATAGGGCGACTCGTTTAGGATTTGATAATTATGATGTTTTTGATTCTAGAGCTGGGATGAGTACTGATCTTTGTAATCAAGAGTATTGTCAAATTGAAGGAATTGAGAGCGCGAGCTTGAGTGCTTTAGTTATTGATCAAAATCAAGAAGTGGTTGGTGGGGCTAGTGTTGTTATCCAAAATACGCAGCTTAGGGCGATTAGTTCGGGTGATGGGAATTTTGAGATTGCTGGAATTAATCCTGGAAGTTATCAAATTGTGATTAGTAAGGAGGGATATTTGCCTTTTAGTTCAGTTATTAATTTTGCTTCTGCCGAAGTTAAAGAGACGAGGTTTGTTATTGAGGAAGGGGAGGCACAAGCTATTGTTAGTGGGAGTGTTAAGGATTCAAATGGTGATTTTTTGCCAAGAGCTACAATTTTTTGGAGTGGGCCTAGTCGAGGTCAGGTTGTAACTGGTGATGGTGGATTATTTGAGAGTCCTGCTCTTGCACCTGGAATTTATTCTTTTAAAGCTAGTAAAATTGGGTTTTTGAGTAGTGAGAGTTTCGAGATTGTTGTTGGTGAGGATATTATTGTTCAAAATTTTGTTTTAGAAACTGCTGCATTAAGGGGAATTGAGGGTTTTACTTTTTTAGATAATAATGCAAATCAAGTTTATGAAGATGGTGTTGATGAGAAAATTTATGGGGCTAGAATTTATGTTGATGAGGTGTTTGTTGGATTTTCTAAGTATGATGAAGATGTAAATGGGCTTGGTAATTTTAGATTTGATGTTTTGGAGGGTGAGCATGAGATTAGTGCAACTTATTTGGATTATGAATTGAGGGAAGCTCAAGGTATTGTAATTGATGAGCAGAATCAGAAGGTGGAGTTGGTTTTACCTTTAGAACTTAGAATTGGTGAGTGTACTAATTTGGCAAAACCGGTTGAATTGCTTGAAGCTAAGAATGTAGAGGGAGCTAAGTCTTTAAAGATTGATTGGGAGAAACCTTGTTTGGAAGTTGTTAGTTATGATTTAAAAAGATTTAAGGATGGGGTTTTAGATGGTGAGCCGATTAGTTTAGATCCTGATAGGAGTGAGTTTATTGATACGAATGTTGAATGGGATCAATCTTATTCTTATGAAATTGTTGTTTATTATGATGATTCTAGAATTTCTATTCCGACTGTTTCAAATGTGATTAATGTTGGAAATATAAAGTGTGATGGAAGGTATCATGGAGAGGAAATTGGATGGGAGACTTTTTGTGTTTTAGGTTCAAGGGAAGAGAGAAAACAGATTTGGACTTGTAATTCTAGGAATGAGTTGGTGTTGTCTAGAAGTTGTCCACTTGATAGTTCTGGAATTAGTTTTTTTTGCGCGCAAACAGCAGAATTAAATGCGCAATGTAAAGATGCTGGTGCTTGTTTATCTACAAGTGAGCCTTTTGGTTTGTATACTTCAAGAGATTCGTGTTATGGAACTAGTGAGCCTGAAGATGGAGGGGCTATTAATTTTTGTGCTTATGATTCAAGTGATACTGTTGTTAATGAATGTAGGAGTTGTGAGGAGGTTGAGAGTTGTTTTGATTATTTGAGTAAAGATGCCTGTGGTGTTAATAATTGTTTGCCTGTTGATTGTGAGTGGGAGGATAGTGCTGATAATGGGGAGCCTATTTTAAATTATGATTTAATTAATTTGCCTGGTCTTGTTGAAGAGGAAACTGGGGCAGGGTATTGTACACAAGTTGGTTATGAGGAGGAAGGTCTTGAAGAGAATAAGTGTGGCCTTTGTTCAGGTGGAGCAACTTTGTTTGAAAATTTTTATTGTAGCGCTCAAGTTTGTTCTTCACTTGGGGCTTGTTATTCTAATCCTGATTTGAGTGAATGTGAGAGATGTCAAGAAAATCCGACACCTCAAAGTAATTGCTATTCTTATCAGAGTCAGATGGAGTGTGTTGGCAATTCGCAAGTTAGCAAGGATGTTTTTGGTTCGATTAGTTTTTCTGAGGATTCCTGTTCGTATGATGTTTGTAGGTGGGTTGGGTCACCAAATGATTTTACTCAAGGAGCTTGCATTAAGGATGGGAATGCTGATGTATTAGATGATTGTTCTGAATTTGTTGCTGGTGATTTGGTTGCTTGTAGGATGGATACGAAAGGACCTAGGACTTTGATTAATAGTGGAGAGGGTGAGAGTGGTGTTGTTGTTTCTTTGAATAATCCAATTATTAGTTTTGTTGGAGATGAGAGTTTTCATGAGCAAATTCAGTATAGGAGTCCTTTGAGGTCAATTAGTTATTGTTTAGAAGAAGTTGGGTCTAATGGTAAGTGTAATTCTGATGTATTTGAATCACAAGATTATAGTTTAAGATTTGATCAAGAACAAATTGAGATTGATATTTTAGAGAGTGGTTTTATTAATCAAGAGGTTGATGGGAAACCGTTTAAATTAAAATTTTATTCTACTGATAGGTTTTATAATCAGGAATTACTAAAAGAAGAAATTATTTTAGTTGATAATAAACCTCCTACTTTTAGTATTGATTATAATGAGGAGATTAGTGCTGATATTGTTAAGTTTAGTCCTTATTTACAAGGGCTTGATGAGCTGGCTGATTGTACTTTTGATTTGAAAAGAATTGTTCCTGTTGGTGAAGTTATAAGTCGAGAAGTTGGGCGTGAAGAAAGGTCCAAGGTTGTTGACTTCGAGGGTCTTAGTGGGGTTAGATTTAATTTGAATGTTACTTGTGAGGATGTTCAAGGTAATACTTTTTCAAAAGATAAGGATTTTGTTTTTGATTTAGAACAAAATATTGATATTGTTTCTCCTGTTGATTTGATTGCTAGTTCGGAGGTTGAGTTTGAAATAATTAGCGCGGTTGAAGCTACTTGTTCTTTATATCTTAGTGAGAGTAATGTTAAGATTGCTGATTTTGTTACTGTCGATAATAAGAATCATAAGACTTTGGCTTTGGGTGGTTTTAGTCAGGGGCAGTACGGTGGAACTCATAAGGTTGTTTGTCGTGAGTTACTTACCGAGGATATTTTAGAAGATTATTTTGATTTTGAAGTTGATTTTACGGCTCCAGTTACTAAGGCTGTTTTAGTTGAGGGTACAAGAGAGGTTAGACCTATTGGGTTTGGTTGGGAAGAATTTTTTATTGAAAATGCTCAGGTTAGTTTAGAGTGTCAAGAAGATGGATTTGCTTGTGCTGATACACAATATTGTTTAGGTGAGGGGTGCGAGTTAATTAATAGTGAGAATTATGTTTTATATGAAGCGCCTTTTATGGTTGAAGAGTCGACTAAAATTTGTTATCATTCAAATGATGTAGGTGGTAATAATCGGTTTTCGCCTACTTGTGGGTTTATTAAAATTGAAGGGTTTGGAATTACTTTGGTTAAACCACAAGTTCATTATTATCGGGATGTGCAGTATGGGATATCTAATACAGCTGAGTTTAGTTGGGAATTTGTTACCAGGGTTCCTACAAGTGAGTGTAGGTTTGATTTTAGTTCTGGATTTGATTATGAGAGTTTAGCTAGTCAAAAGGTTTTAGTGCCGTTTGAAAATAATAGATATTTAGTTGAGAATTTTCCAACTTCTGTTTTTTCTAATTTTGATAGTGATGGCGAAGAAAAACAAGTTTATGTTAAGTGCACAGATCATGATGGTGTGATTGGGCCTGAGACTATGATGGTTTTGGAATTTGATCCTACTAGGCCAAACATTTTACTGGCTAAGGCAGAACCTAATTTGATTTTGGAAGGAGTTACTACTGGTTTGTTTGTTGACACTGATGATAAGACTTTATGTAAATATAGTGATAATTCTGGTGGTGGCGGATCTAATTTTTATGATACGATGGAGTTTAGTTTTGAAGGGGCTGATGAGAGGATATTAAATACAAATCATCAGGGTCTTTATACTATTAGTGATGTTGGTGATAGTGGAAGAAAAGAGTTTAATTTTGTTACTCAGTGTAGGAATGGGGCTGGTGATTTGAGTGAGCCTGATAATATGTTGTTTAGTGTGGATTATACTACTTTGGGTTTTATTATTGGAAGTAGTTTACAACCAAGCGGATATGTTTCTACTCGTGATGTTACGTTGCAAGTTCAAACTTCTAAGAATGCGATCTGTGAGTTTGATGTTGAGGATGAGTATTTACAAATGCAAGGGGCTGGAAGTCGAAGTCATAGTGTTGCTTTAACTGGACTTGATGATGGGGAGTATAGGATTCCAGTTAGGTGTAGGATGGGAGATCATGAACATACACTCCCTATTGAATTTAATATTGATTTGAGTGCTCCGGTTATTGAAGAAATTGATGATGGTGCTTTTACTTGTGGGGCTAATAGTGTGCCGGTTATGGTTTATACTAGTGATGAGAATGTGTTTGCTTATGCCTTTGAATTGTATGATGCTGGTGATGTTAATTCTTCACAGAGTTTTAATCCTTCTCTTGTTGGTGAGGAGGTTGTTACAGGTACTTTACCTTATGAAATATCAACTGCTAATTTAGTTGAAGGTCATAGATATTTTGTTAGAGTTAAGGCGGATGATAATGCAGGAAATTTAGGTGCTTTTAGTGAGAGTGATGGATTTGTTGTAACTGATGTAAATTCGGGTGTTTGTGTTGAAGATAACAGTGGGCCTGTATTTGATATTAGAACTAATTCGAGTTGTTTGAAAACTTATGTTGAGATTGGGTGTAGCGATTTGACTGGTTGTAGAGATATTAAATATGGTGTTGGTTCTAGTTCTGATGGTTGTGATGCTATTAATACTTATAATGGGGCTAAGTTGGAATTTACTAAGAGTAAATATTTATGTTATAGGGCTAGTGACAATAGGGGTTATAATGCGAGTGGTTCACGAGAAATTAATGTGGGCGATAGCGATGGTGATGGTGTTAGTAATCAATGTGATGCTTGTGCTACTACGAATGCTGGTCAAATTAGTAATATTAATGGGTGTAGTGCACAGGATGTTCCTGATAATGAGACTGCGCCTAGTGTTGTTGAGAGTTTAGATAGTGATCTAGATGGTCTTCCTGATAGGTGGGAGGATAGTAATAATGTGTTTGGTTGTGATTTTGATAAGGAAAGTCCAGATAGTGATAATAATGGGATTTCTGATGCTCTTGAAGATTATGATGATGATGGTTTAACTAGTTTAGAAGAGTATAATTTAGGAAATAATCCTTGTGTTGCTGATGAAAATTTACCTGTTCAAGTTGTTGGTGAGTTAATTGAAGATGATGGTGCTTTAGATGCAATTGAAGATGTGTTTATTCCTTCGAGTTCAAGTTCGAAGAAAGAAGCTGGAAATCTAGTTGCTTGGATTGTGTTGATTTTAGGGTTGTTGATGTTTGGTGGGGGTGTTGGTTATCTTGTGTATTTTTATAAGGTTGTTCAACCAAAGCTTGGTACTGGTGGCGCTCAAGGTGGAATGGTGTCTGGAGGATCTCGGGGTGGTGTTCAAGCAGATGTTGGTAGCGTTGGTCAACCTCAGGTTCAAGAGAAGCAAGGGTTATTTGGTGGTTTAGCTAATAAGTTTAATGAGCTAAAAAAACAAAGGGATCAAAAAGTTAAGTCTAGAAAAAGGCATGAGTTGTTTGGATTTTTTGATAAAACTTCTAAAGATATTCCTCATGTTAAACAGGCAATTTTTAGTAAGAAGGACGATCATGTTAAATTAAATGAACTTGCAAATAATTATTTGCGAAATAAACCTGTGATTGATAAGGGGCTTAGACGTGAGGAGAGAGGTGTTTTTGATAAGCTTGAAACTATTGCTAAGAAAACTAAAGATAAGAGTATTAAGGAAGTTGTTACTAAGAGTGAAGCTAAGGATATTTTTTCAAAGCTTAAAAAGATGAGCAAGGATAGAAAAAAATGATGGGCGTTTATTTGGTTAATGGTGTTTAATGATGTTTGAGGTGTTAGAAAGTGTTTGGAATTAATACAAAAAAAGCGATGGGTGTGGGACAAGTTTTCATTTTCATTATGGCTGCAATTACTTTTTCATTAATTTTAATTTTTGGGTATAAAGCAATTGGTGGATTTATTGAGAGTGGAGAGGATGTTGCTTTTATACAATTTAAAGAGGATTTAGAAGATTCGATTAAAAGTATTTATACCGAATATAGGGCTTATCGGTTGGAAACATATAGTTTGACTGGTGAGTATGAACAGATTTGTTTTATTGATTTGGATTATGCTGATGATGATAAGGCGCAGTTGCTTTTAGAACTTAGGAAGGAGAATGTTTTGGCTGCTAGTGTTTGGCAAGATGCTGCCGAGTATAAGGATGCTGATCAGAATGTGTTTTTAATTCCTATTGCGAAGGTTCCAATTAAGGTTCATAATATTGAGATTTATCAAGATAATGTTAGTAGTGGTATTGATCTTGGGTTTGATTGTTTAGATATTAGGGGGTCATCATTTCAGATGGAACTTGAAGGAAGGGGAGATAAAACTAGGATTAGTTTACAAAAAGGAATTAGAGTTCAAAATTAAAAATGGGTGATAAGGGTCAGATTCAAGTTACATTTAATTGGATTTATGTAGCTGTGGCTGGCGTTATTATTTTACTTTTTTTTGTTGGGATTGTTTTCAAGCAGAAGGCTAGTAGTGAGGAGCGTTTGACTCTTGATGTTGTTTTAACGATGGATAGTATTTTTAAGGGGGCTAGTGTGTCTGAGAAAACTAAGAATTTTATTGATATTTCTGGTCTTGCTGATTACAGTTTATATTTTGATTGTGAGGAGGATGTGTCATTTTATGGGATAGAGGGACAGAGTGCTAGAACTGAGAGTGGTGTAGTTCCAATTTTTTCTCCAAGAAGTGTTAAGGGTCCGATTTTAATTTTGTGGTCACTTCCTTATAAAATGCCGTTTAAAGTTATTGATTTTTTGTTTGTAACTTCGTCTCAATATAAGTATTTGATTATTGGGGCTGGTGATTTTGCAGATGAGTTTTTTGAATTGACTGAAGAGAATATTGAAGAAGGGGACTTTTCTCGTAAAAATTTGAGGATTAATCGAGAAGTTATTGTGGATGGGGTTAATGGGCTTATGAGTTATGATGCTTCTATGAATTTGAAGTATAGACTTATTGATGCGAATGGAGTTATTCAAGAAGGTGATGTTGCTCCTAATTTTGATGTGAGTGCTGTGTCTTTTAGAGGAGATGAGTTTAATTATTTTGAAGTTGAAAATGGTAGGTGGGCTAAGAGCAATCGTGACCCAATTAGAATTGTTTCTATTCAAGATCAAAAAGATCCTGCTCGTTATGCTGCTGTGTTTTCGGAGGATGAGGGGATATATAATTGTAACATGGCTAAAGCGTATAAGAGGGTTGAGTATGTTAGCAATACTTATGAGAAAAAATTAGATGAGATGGTTGGCAAGTATGGGGTAGATGAGTATTTACAATTAACAAAGTCTGGATGTTTGGCTACTTATAAAAATGCTCCAACTAATTTGAAGCAAACTTTGATTTTGCAACAAACTAGGGCTAAGGCTTGTAATTTTGAACCAACAACCTGTTTTGATTTGAAGGATGGTGGTTTTTTGATTTCAGATATGAATAGTGATTTAGAGGGGGATGCGTGTATTACGCTTTATTGATTTAAGATGTTTTTAAGAGATAAGTATGGGCAGGCAAAGATGACTGAAACTATTGCGGTTTTGTTTATTTTTTTTGTTTTATTGATGTTTGGAATTGTATTTTTTTACAAGTATCAACAGGTTTCTTTTAAGGAGGAGGAGCAAAAGTTACTTGCTAATCGAGCGATGGAGTCTACTTTGACAGCTTTGTTTTTGCCTGAGTTGCAATGTACTCGGGGTGATGCTGAGGCTGAGGATAATTGTATTGATAAGTTGAAGCTTATAAATTTTAAGGATGTGGTTGATTCACATTTGAATGATTATTATTTTAGTATGTTTTCTTTTGCAAAGATAACTGTGTTTGAGGTTTATCCTCGTCCTAGATTGATTGGGGAGGATGGTGAGCCTGTTGAGATTGAGAGGCTTGAAGAGGAGTTTATTAAGGAGCAATGGTCTATTTATAATAAGGAGTTAGTTAGAAAAAATGAAGAGGGTGTGTTAGTTCCGAGTTGGACGAAAAAGGAGCCGACTTATTTTGTGGTAGCTTTGCGAGATCAGATTGCAGCTACTGGGGAGAGTGTTTATAGTTATGGTTATGTTAAGGTTGAAGTTTACTCTTAGCAGCGTTTAGGGTTGATGTTGGTTTAAGATGAAAAGTTTAAGAAGTGGGATTGGAAGAGGACGGCGTGGTCAGATGGAAATGATTGGGTTAGTTGTTATTGTTATTCTTATTACTTTGGGGATGCTTTTTATGGCAATGTTTGCTTTTAAAAATGATGATGGGAAAAAGGTTTTTACTAGAAAGGGTCTTGCTTATAGTTCGATGAGTGCGATTTTAAAAACTAGTGTTTATGAGCAAAGTTGTGTTGAGGGGTTTGCTGCGAGGAGTTTTCCTAAAATAGGTGAGGATTTATTGGAGGATTGTGCTGTTAATTTTGATACTTATGTTCGCGAGGATGAGGTTGATGGGTATTCGAGTTATACTTGCCAAGGGAAACATAGTTGTAGATTTTTAGAAGAGCAAATTGGTATTTTACTTGAAGATACTTTAGGTGTTTGGAATAAGGATTATATTTTTGAGAGTTTAATTATTGATTTTAATGGAATTAAAAAACCAATTTTACAAGTTGGAAATACTTGTCGGGGTGATAGGGATACTTCTGGTTTGTTTCCAATTCAAACTGATGCTGGGCTTGTTGAGAATATACTGCTTATTTGTGATTGAGGGGATGTTTTCTTATGGAAATTAGAGTTTTAGGTTCTAATTGAGTTGAATTTATCAAAACATTTATATAGATTTTTTGGCTTCTTTTATATTAATATTATAAGAGGTGAAATGTTTATGTTAAATAAATTTTCTAAAAGAGGGCAAGGTCTTTCTTTAAACGTTATTATTATTGCTGCTTTAGCACTTATTGTTTTAGTTGTTTTAGTTGTGATTTTTACTAGTAGATCGGCACAAACTAGTGAACAGGTTGATTCTATTGCGGGAGATGCTGCTTTAGAATTACAAAAAGTTAAACTTAGTTATGCAGATTGTAGTCCAAGTTCTTCAACTGAGAGGGATTTTACCAGTAGTTATGGTAATGCTGCTAATGATGGTGATAGAGATAGTGCTGTTAATGATTTAAAAGATGAAGTTAGAAGATGTAGGGGATTTGGTCAAGAAGAGTGTTCTAATGTAGGATGTAGTTGGAATTAAGATGAAATCTATAAAGGTAAGCAAAAATTCAAAAAAGAATTTTTTGACTTTCTTTTCTAGCAAAAAGAAAGCTTCGGCAAATATGTGGTGGATAATTATTGGAGCAGTTATTGCTCTAGTTGTTATGATTATATTGATGGTGATGTTTGCTGATAAGAGTGGAAAGGTTGAACAGGGTTTGCTAAGTTGTGAGAGTAATGGTGGGAAGTGTACCTTGGTTAAAGCAGATTGTATTAATGAAGAAAATAGGGGTACTTGGTCAACTTCATTTAGTTGTGAAGCTGGTACGCTGGGGCCTAAAGGTCCTAATCCTGGATGTTGTTTTGGAGTTAAGAAATAATTTTTTATAGCTCTTATCAATTATTTTTTTATTTTAGGTTTTTAGAATGGAAGGAAACAAAAGAGTGTTAGGTAAAAAAGGGGATTTAAAGTTTATCATAATGTTAATTCTTTTGTTAGCTGGGGCGTTGTTATTTTTTTTGATTATTAGAAAAGCATTTTTTGCTGTGGGTGGCTAAGATGGATAAGAGGGGTGATTTTCTTGTTGGGAATTTAGGGAGATTATTGCTTTGGGTAGTTGGGATTGTTTTTGTTTTGATAATTATTTTTGTTGTTATTCGGGGTGGCATTAATGATATTGTTGAAATAATTACTTCGAGGTTTTTCTGATGACCATGATTACTAATACAATTGTTGCTTTGATACTAGTTGCTTTGTTAGTTGGTGGGATTTTTGTTGGTGTTTATAGTTCTGATGGGAGTTTAGGTGTTAAGATTAAAAATGCTCTTAATGATATTATTAAAAAGAATACTTTAGAGCAAGAGGAGTTAATTAATGAGGAGTTGGGTGTTAAGATTGATTCTCAGAAATCTATTGATTCTTTAAAAGGAACTATTGAGACGATGCGTGATAATGTTAAGAAGAAGGGTGTTAATTATTGTTTTGGTAGATATGAGAGATTTAAAAGTTTAGAAGGAGTTAGTATTTCTATTGGACGTGATAATTCTGTTTCTCGAACTAATTTTAAGGTTTTTAGTGGTGCTGGTGCTAAGCAACTTGTTAGAGATGCTTCTTTTTCAATTGATGGTATTGTTCCTTGTGTGATTGCGGGGGATGAGGGTGTTGTTAGTAGTTTCTCTAAAAGTTTTTTGAATGATGAGAAGGTTAAAAATGTTCAAGGTGGGCATTTTAGACCTGTTAATCAAATTATTTTATCTTATGATAGTGGGCCTGCTACTTATGATGGGAATATTATTAGAGTTCCTAGTTTGGGTAGTGTTGTTAATGATGAGGATGATAATTTTGATGATTATGGGATAATTTATACTCCTGATGGGGTTCATATGTGTTTTTTCCCAACGCAGTATGGGAATGAAGTTTGTACTGGTGTTTTAGGGGCTGATGAAAATAATCCTGATGGGTTGGATAATGATTGTTTAGGGGCTGATATTAAAGAGAATACTAATATTTTTAGACAACTTAATGAAGATAAATTGGTATATTGTTAAAAATGGTGTGTTGTTAAGATGAATAAGAAGGGGATGGAGTTAACACTTACTAAACTTGGTATGATTATGTTTGGTATTGTTAGTTTGATTGTTGTTTTGTTAGTTATGAGTCCTTTGTATAGTTCATTTGAGGAGAAAGGTTCGGAGAATGCGTGTCGTGCGCAAGTTGTTGCTAAGACTGGTTTGAAATTTAATATTGCTGGTGAGGAAATTGCTCTTGGAACTTTAGATGCTTGCCAGACAACCGATCATGAGGTTCGTGGAAGTAAAGAAAAAATTATGAGTCAATTGTCTTCAATGTCGGCTAGATGTTGGTGGATGATGAATGAGGCTAGGCAAGATGATTTATTTGAAGATCCTAAAATTTTAAATAAGCTTTTGGGGTTTGATAGGAATAAAAATGGGTGTTTTATGTGTTATACTGCTCATATTAAGCAAAAGAATATTGTGGGTGGGAATATTGAGGCCGAAGATATGTTTAATTATTTTCAAGATACAAATTATCCAAAAATTAAAGGTTTAAGTTATTTGGATTATATTCAAGAATATGGTGGGCCTGGTGCTTTTGGTGTTTTAGATCAGATTGAAGCTGATAATATTTATGGGGTTGTTTATTTGTCTAAATCTAAAGATGAAAGTGGAGCTGGTTGGGCAGATTATATAGCTGGTGGGGCTGTTGGTTTAGGAATTGCTTGTACTGTTGTTACTGGTGGTGTTTGTGGTGTATTAATCGGTGGTGCTGGTTCATTTTATCTTGGTTTTCATGGAGCAGATTTATTAAATAATATTTTTAATCCTGAAGAGAGGGATGTTAGTTCAATTATGATTGGAAAGTTAGATACAATTCGCCAAGGTGGTTGTGATGTTAAGGATTTTAGTTAGGTGGTATATATGAAATTTAATAAAAAAGGTCAGATGATGAAATTTTTGATTGCTTTAATTTTATCGTTATTATTATTAGTTGTTTTTGGTGGTCCTGCTATTGGGAAAACTTTGGGTTTATTTACTAGTGTTAGTGATAGAGCTGAAGGATTATTTAGTGATTGTGATAATGATGGGATTGAAAATGAGTTTGATAGATGTCCTTGTTTAGATGATAGGGTGAATGCACATACAGATAGTAATAATTATTTGGGTTGTCCTGATGATGTTGGAAAAAATGCTAATAAGGATAAAGATACTTGTTTTAAGTATTTTGAGAGTACAGTTGATAAAGAAAAATTAAAGGGTATTAATTTTGATGAGAAGGGTGTTGTTAGTAAAGAAGATTGTGAGGATAGCGATACCTGTGTTCAAAGGTGCAATGTTGTTCAACAAAGTGTTCCTGAGATAGAAGATGATAATTCACAAGGAATTGATGTTAATTCTGATTTGATTCTGGTTGATTTTTTAGTTGATGATGTGAGTGTTAATTCAGATAGTGTCATAGATAAAAATTTGAATGGAAAGAATTTTGAGTTCTTTGGAGTTAAAACTTTAATTAGAGTTGAAGGAGAAGATGTTGAAGATTCTTTTTCGTTGGAATTTTTAAGTTGTAGAAGACAATCACAAAATGATTGTAAAGTAATGGATTTGTATGCTGATGCTGATAAAAATACAAAATTAGCTGAAAATAAGATTATATTTCAGGGTTTGAATTCTGAGGGCGATATGCCTACACAAGAAGTTTTTATTGCTGTTGGAAAAAATGATTTTTGTAATATACCAACTTCAGAAAATTCATTAGATTATAGTTGTATTGTTAAAGCGAAAATTGATTCAAATAATGGTGAAAGTGTTTTAGATGAAATTTCTGAAGGTAATAACGAAAAGAAAGTTAGTTTTATTTTAAGAGGCGATAAGAAGGAGTTAGATCAATTTAATAAGTATTATATTTTAGTTTCTAATGAAAATGAGAACATTAAGAGTTTTTGTTCAAGTACATTAAATGCGTGTGCTAGTAATTTTATTGAAGATTATGCTGGTGGTACTTTAGAATCAACTAGGGGCGATTTTCCTTCTAAAAAAGCAAGAAATAATGGTTGTTGGATTTTTTCAATTGACGAAAAGGATAGTTTTGTTAAAGATATTGGCGGGGCTTCATTTAAGGAAAGCAAAATTTTATCTTATATAGATACCCAAGTTTTAGATAGTGAGGTTGTTAATCAAGTAGGTCATTCTGATGCAATTAGCAGATTTGAAGATCCTATTAAGGCCGATAGTGCGGGTTCTTTGATTTGCAAAGAAGGTGACTGGCATATTTGTAATAAGGAAGGCAATAATAAAAATTTAGTTATTGGTACTAAGGGTTTTAGTTGTAAAGATTTTGTTTGGTCGCAGATAAGTTAAAGATGGTTGTTAGAAATAAGAAGGGTGGAATTGCACTTGGTGAGATGGTTGGGCTAATTGTAGTTATTGCGATGCTTGTTTCGATGGCTGTTGTTTTATCTAAGTGTACGAGTGGGTTTACTAAGCAGGAGGGTGAGACTAGTTTTTTAGCTTTGCATAAGGAGATTAATTCTAAGAATACTATTGGAAATAGATTGCTTATTATGGATGAGGGGCAAGCGATTGTTTATTTTGAGCCTAATAAAAAGGAAGTTGTTGTTAATGTTGATGGGGATTTGTCAAGGAATTATGAGGTTTTTTTTAAAAGGCCATTTAGTTGTCCAGAAGAGGATAAGGCTTGTTTGTGTTTACTTAGAGAAAATGAGTATGAGAAAAGAGATGGTGATGATAGGTATTTTGCATATAGTGTTGATTCTAAAAAGCCAATTTGTAGACAGGATTTGAAAGATGAGATTAGTTTAAAGCAATGTGGGTTTGGTAAAGTTTTGGGAGTTCAATCTTATACTTGTAAGAATGGTTTTGTTATTGAGAGGAATGTTATGAAAGATGTTAGAGATACTCTTAATTTGATTGCAACTAAAGACACGCATTATGAATTATCTAAAAGAGTGCAGGTTAATATTGCGCGTTCGTTTAATAAGGTGGAGTTGACTTTAGAGTGAGAAGAAGGGGTTCGATGTTTACTGTTAATGTTTTGGTTAAAATCATTGGTGTTTTGATGTTTGGGGCTCTTAGTTTTGGGATGGCTAGTAGTTTTGCTAATCAAGATGGAATTTTGAAACATAATTTGGCAACTGATATTCAAATGTTTATTGAGACTTTGGTTTCGTTTGATGGGGATTCTTATGTTTTTTTAGATAAGTATGATGCAAGTGATGTTAGTGTTGTGTTAACTAATAATCAAGTTATTGTTTCTAATCCGGGCGATTTGGAAAATGAGAAAGTTAGACGAGTTTATTTTTTACCGCAAGGGTATCAAATTAGTGGGGCTGTTAAAGGTGCTGAGATGATTTGTTTGAAAAAGGAGAATCAAATTATTTTACTTGAGGGGTGTCAAGAAAGAAATGAAGAAGGGAAGTATTTTAGCTAATAATATTATTTTGTGGACCTTTGGTTTTATTATTGTAGCTTTAGCAATTTCTTTGATGACTTCTTTGATTCAGTATAAGGGGAGTGTTATTAGTTGGCCGCAAGAGGTGCAGTCACAATTGGTTTCTTTGAAATTTACTAATAATCCGAGTTGTTTTGCGTTTTTTGATAATTTTACTCAAAAGAGTATTAGTAATAGTGTTGATTTGAATAAGTTCAATGATGAGAATTTAGTTGGTTGTTATGATACGGGTAAGTTGAAAGGAGTAAGGTCAATTAATTATAAGTTTGTTTTAGTGGGTCATGGAGTTGATACTAGTACTAGTAATTATGCTAATGATCCTAGGTTGCAGTATGAAAAAGAGGTTTTAGTTTTTAGAGAGGGGGAATTTGTAGGTAGGGATATTTTACAAATGCAAGTTCAAATAATATGAGAAAATTAAAAAAAAACATGATGAAAAGAAAAAAAGGTCAAATTACTTTAGGTGGGTTTGAGATTGGTTTAACTTTAGTTATGTTGTTTGGTTTGTTTTTTGCTTTATCTTTGTATATGTTTTTTAGTTCTTCGAGTGCAAAAGAGAATTCTGTTGATTTGTCTTTGGAAATTGCTAGAATTAGTTCTGCTCAAGATAATTTGAGGATTAATATTTTTACAACTGGTAATTTTGAATTTGATGTTGATGATTATATTAAAAATTCAAGAGTTTTGGAGGGGAAGGTTATTTCTACTTGTTTTGATTATTTGAGGGAGGATTATTGTATTGGGGATGTGGTTGGTGTGGCTAGGCCTCAAACTCAATGTAAGTGGTTTAGTGGGAAGTGTGTTGTTTTTCATAGTCAAGCTGGTGGTGGGGGTTTTAGATGAAATCTAAAAAAGGGCAAGTTTTGCATTTGAGTGTTTTTTTGCTTTTAGGTGCTTTGATTTTATTTATTTCTCTTAGTGTTAGGGATGGTGGTGCTGGAGGTATTAAGGGTGAGAGTCAGGCTGATTTTATTATTAATAATGTTTTTGAGGCTGAGGCTGAACTTTTGAAGTTGGATGTTGCGGCTAAGGGTGTTTCTAGTAAAGTTTCTAAGAATCTTGCTTTGAGTGGTGGTTTTGTTGATGAGAGTGAATGTGGCAGAGTTGGTGATTTCAATTTATGGAATAAGAGGGATAAATTTTGTTATCCTGATGTTGATGTTATTAATAATTTAATTCGTAGTGGTTTAGATGATGGGGGTTTTGGTGATTTTGATTTTAAATTGGATGGAGAAATTTTTAAGGGAAAAGGTGGCAAGGGTATTATTCTTAGTGAGAGTAATGTTTATCGATTTAATAAGGTGTTTTTCATTTTTATGGGTTATAGTTTTGAGGAGTATGAGTTACTTAAGGGAGATGCTTCTTTGCTTATTAATAATTGTAAGTTAGAGAGTGATTTGGCAAGTTGTTTAAATCAGAGAAAGGATTATTGGAAATTTGGTAGTTGTGATGAGGAAAAATTTAATGATGATAATCGTGTTGTTAAGTTTTGTGTTTTGAGTCCAAATTTATATGAATTTGAGGAAGAGAGAGTTAAGTATAATTTTGCTCTTGATTTTTCTGGTGACGTTGTTGCTCAATTAGTTCTTGATGGGAATAAGGCTGTTTTTGATAATTTGGGTTATAGTAAATATAAATTACATGTTACTAATTGGCAAGGTGTTTTGGGAAGCGTTGGTAGTAGTAGTTATGTTTTTTCTTTTATGCCTCAAACACTTGGTTTTTATCATAATGTTGTTGATGTGGATGTTGATTTGGCTGATACATCTAATGAGAAAATTGAGTCTGTTATTGGTGGTTTAAATTCTAATGATTTGGTTGCTTTAACTTATGTTGATGATGATGGTCTTGAATCAATGATATCTTATTTTGTAGCTTCAAGTTGATAAAAACTTATAAACGGAGGGGCTTTATCTTTTTGTATGTTTAAGATACCAATTGATGAATTAAAAGCGAAAATTGTTGAGAGCGGCAAGATTACTAAAGATGAGTTAGATAATAAAATTAAGGCTAAGATTAATGAATTGTCTGGTCTTATAAGTGAAGAAGGGGCAGCTCATATTATTTCTAATGAACTTGGTGTTGAGTTCAAAAAAGAAGCTGGCGAAAATTTGAAAATTAAGGATGTTTATGTTGGTATGAAAGGCATAAGTGTTACTGGTAAGGTTACTCGAAAATTTGATGTTAGAACTTTTAATAGAAATGATAAGGAAGGTAAGGTTTGTTCTCTTGTTATGGGTGATGAGAGTGGAACTATGCGAGCAGTTTTTTGGAACGATCAGGTTGATTTAGTTGCTAATGTTAAGGAAGATGATATCTTATCTCTGAACGGTTGTTTTGTTAAGGAGAGTTATAATGGTGGAAAAGAGGCGCATTTAGGTGATGGGGAATTAGTTATTAACCCTGAGGGTGTTGAAATTGGTGAAGTTAAGAAAACTTTTGATTTTAAAAGAAAAAAGATTGAAGAACTTGCTGCTGGGGAAAGAGGTGTTGAGATTTTAGGAACTGTTGTTCAAATTTTTGATCCGCGGTTTTTTTATTTATGTAGTAAGTGTAATAAGAAGGTTACTCAGAGCGAAGAGAAGTTTATTTGCGCTGAGCATGAGGTTGTTGAGCCTGTTTTATCTTATTGTGTAAATTTAGTTGTTGATGATGGGTCTGGAAATATTAGGTCTGTTTTTTGGAAGAATCAGGTTAATAATTTACTTGCAATTGAAGAGGAACAAGTTGCTAAGTTTAAAGAGGAGCCTAGTTTATTTGAGAATGTTAAGAATGATTTGTTAGGCGAGCAGTATAAACTTATGGGAAGAGTTGTTAAGAATGATTTTTTTGATAGGTTAGAGTTTTCTGTGCAAGTTGTTAAGAAGGCTGATCCTGCTGATGAATTAGAGAAAAAGGCGTAAGGTTTTTATTGTTTCTTTGTTTTTTATTATTATTATGGTTAAAAGAAGGAGAAGGCGTGTTAGTAAGAAGAGTGTTCCTTTATATGAAAAGATTGGAAATGAAGTTATTAATGAGACGATTACTGCTGGGCTTTCTTTTTTAATTATTATTTTTGGAGTTAATTATTTTAATTTTAGATATGCTTGGGCTAGTATTATTGGGGTTTTAGGTAGGGAAGCTGGTCTTAGTAATTCGATGGTTTCACAAGAAGTTGGTTCGATGTTATCTTCTATTGCTAATACTTTTCCTTTTAATTATCTTCTTGGTAGTTTTAATTTGAAGGTTGGTTTTGTTATTGGGATTATTATTGTGGTTATTGGTGTTGGTCTTAAGATTGCTACTAGAACTTCGAAGGAGAAATTTATTGCTGATATGGGTCGAAATATTTATTCTCCAGCGATTGTTGGTTTTTTTTCGATGATTATTTTACAGGTTTTACTTGCTTTGTTTGCTGCGGGTGAGTTTAGTGGGCTTATTGGAAGATTGGATAGTGGGTTATTTATTTGGAGAACTTATGGGAGTTTAGTTATTGTTGGAATTATTGCTTTATTGTTTGGTTCTGCGTTTAGGTTGATTGCTAGGAATCAGAAATCTGCTAAGCTTAGGATGGGGTCTAATGTGATTTTACATTCAGCGTATATTAGTTTAGTTTATTATGGTGTACTTAGGTTTTTTGCTTTGGATTTCTTTTTGAGTTCTAGTGTTGGTGGGTTTTTTAAGGTGTTTTTAGTTGCTGGTGATGTTTCGTCTTATGTGATTTTGTTTTGTATCTTTACTTTTTCGTTAGGGTTTGAGATTAATCGGTATGGGAAGTTTTTGATGAAGAAGAAGAGATTGTTTGGTAAATAGGTAAGTTTTTAATAGTTGTTTGTTGTTTTTTATTTTATGTTGTTTGTAACTCATATTATGATTGGGATTGTAATGTTTTTGTTATTTATGCCCATTTTTGGTGGAAGTAAAGTTATTGCTTTTGCTCTTGTGTTACTTGGTTCTATTTTACCTGATATTGATGAGAGGCATAGTAAAATGAATCAGTGGAGTGGATTTATTGGTAAAATTGTGGTTATGTTTGTTAAGCATAGAGGGATATTTCATTCAATGGTTTTTCATATAGGGATTGGTTTTTTGGTTGCTTGGTATTTTGGTGTTCATTTTGGTGTTGCTTTGTTTATTGGATATCTTGCTCATTTAATTGGTGATGGAATAACTCCTATGGGGGTTAAGTTGTTTTATCCTTTGTCTAATTTTAAAGTTAAGGGGCCTATTAGGGTTGGAAGTTATAAAGAGAAAATAATTATGTTTGTTTTGTTTATTGCTATTATTGGTTTTTTAAGAAGATTTTTTTAGTTGTTTGATTTGGGCTTCTCTTTTTTTTCTTTTGGCTTTTGATTTTTCTCTTTGAAGTTTCTTTTTTAGGGTTGTTCTATCTTCTTCTTTTACGATGTAGCCTACGCAATTTTTTGAACCACATTTACAAGGGTGGTCTTTGAAACTTTCTAAATCGTAGCCGTAGTTATATGAGAGTTCGTCTCCTTTTTTGATATTTTTTATTGCTACTATCCAAATGTGGCCGTCTTCATTTTCTGTTTCACAATTGGGGTCGCATGAATGGTTGATGTATTTGGCTGTGTTGTAATTTGTGTTGCCGTCTATGTCATGTTTTGAGTCTAATTCGAATAAATATACGTGTCCTTCATGACCTTCTTCTCCTTTTTCAAATTGATTGTCTGCAATGTTGTCTGCTTCTTTTTTTGTGATTTTTTTTCCAACATATTCAATGATTTTAGTGTCTTTTGGAATATTAATTGCTGCAAAGATGCCTTTGTTGTGAATTGAGGATTCTCTAACTTCAATGTATTTTGATGTTGTTGGTTTCATTGGTTTTGAGAATTGGTAGATTGTTTATAAGGGTTTTTGTTTTTAGAGGGGAAATGTATATAAGGATTAAATCTGTTTTTAATATATTATGACTTTAATTCATTTAAAAACATCTTTAGAAGAAATAAGGGGACAAAGAATAGAAGTTATTATTTTTTATGATAGTAGTTTTTCAGAAAATCTTGATTCTTGGAGAGAACATTTTGATGTTATTTATAAACATACAATAAAAGTATTGAATAAACTTATTGGTAAAGTTGGGCGTTATCCTGCTGATACTACTCCAACCCATAAGTTGAATTTAGTTTTTTTGCATGATTCTAAATATCCGGTTGCTTCTGTTGGTTGTAAGAGTTATGAAGATCATCCTACAAATAAGTTTGCTCAAGTTACTTTAAGATTTAATTTTGCTAGAGCAAATTCTGGAATTGAAGGTAAATCGGCTATTACTCATGAATTATTGCATCCGATTAGTCAAGCGCATGAAAATGAAAGTTATTTGAAGTTGGAGTGTAGAAGACAAATGAGAGAATTTGTTGCTGTTGAAGCAGATTGGGATAGAGAAATTAAATTAGTAAGTCAACAATATTTTGATTTAATAAAGAGTCATGTTAAAATAAATTTTAATGAGTTTTATAGGAAATATTTTCAAATGGGTGAGAAGTTACGAAAGAAATTTCATAATACTTTTGCTGATGCAGGATTGGCAATTATTGGATTACGTTTAAATGCATTTAATTTTTTGGAAACTGAAATAAAATTTGATGAAAATAGAGTTAATGAAGCTTTGGTATTAATGAGAGAATTTGCTATGTTAAAAGTACAGATGAATTCACTTAGTGTTCCTAAAAATAAATATGAAGCAATAGTTCAATTTGTTGGATATGTTATTGCGATTTATACTCTTCCAGTTCATGCAATTGCTTTGAGATATATTGATTTTGATGATTATGCTATTAGGGCAGGGTTTAGTGATAGTCAAAGAGTTAGGCTTAAAGCTATGGGGACGAAATTAGATGAGGTTATTGCGATGCAACAACAAGTTAGATATCAATATATGAGAAATAAAACAAAAAATTTATTTGATAAGTTTTTAAATAATTATTTGGTTGCAATTGAACAATTAGTTCATGATGATGTTTTATATAGGGATATCTCTTCTGGAAAAGAGATGAAAAATGTGATTTTTCATTCTAGCAAGCTTGTTGCGATAAAACAAGCACAGTCTGTTTTTTTTAATCAATATAAAAAGCTTTTGGATAGTATGAAGGGGTGAGGTTTTTTTGGAATTTGGTTTATGAATTGAGCTTAACGATGTTAAGTCCCCTCCACTTTACGTGGAGGTCGGAGCGTAGCGACGAAGTAATTTTAAGAGGAAATCACAATAGAATAAGAGCTGGGAGTTTACACTTTGATAGTTAACCCATCAAAGGCAAATTTAATGTTTAAGTCTTTATATTTTTCTTCAAGTTTACAATAATCATCATAGTTTTTATTCCATATTTCTTCAATGTGAGTAAAAACTGATGTTTTAGGTTTAAGTTTTTTTATTAAAGGCAAATTATCTTTTTCAAAACCAGTAACATTTCTTTTTTCTTTACCAAAATAACCAATGTTTATTATTAATAAGTCTGGATTCATTAGTTTTTTATTTGCAATTAGGTCAATGGAGTGACAAGGGCAATAAATTACTTTCTTTTTATTTTCTGTTATTAAGAAACAATAAGCAAAATCGTTATTTAATTTAACATATTCAATGTTAATATTATTTATTTTTATTTTGTTTAATGTTTTAATTTTACAATAATCCAGACTTTCAAAATAGAAGATTGCGGGTCTTTTTTTCTTTAAATCTTCTTTTAGATTTTTAGTTAAATAAACATTTACTGGTTTTTCGTTTTTATTTGCTTTTAATGTTTCTAAAATTCTAAGTCCTGCTGTGTGATCTGGATGCCAATGGGAGTAAAAGAGATGCTCAACTTCTTTCACATTATGATTATTTAATTCTGTATTGATGTCTTCTGGAGTATCAAAAAGAATATTTGAATCTTCAATAAATAATGATTGTCCAAGTCTTTCATAAGGTGAACCTTTTACTCTTGCTTCTGTACAGATTTTACAATTACAGCAGGCTCTAGGAATTCTTAGATAACCACCACTTCCTAAAAACTTAAATTTCATACATTGAAGAAATATTTTACATTTTATAAAGACTTCTAATACTCCCAGCCCACATACTGTTCCTCTTAAAATTATTGGACTTAACTCTATATATGCGGAATTGCGATAAATCTTGGACTTCAGGCTCTGCTTGTCGCTAAATTTTCTCTCATTAAGAAAAACTACTGAGTTGTGGTGTCCACTGGTCACTGGTCAAGTGCGCCTAGAGTTTATATAGGGATTACTTCTTTAAGTTATTGTGCCAAGGGTAATTGGTGACCTCACTTGTCGAGTTTGACAAGGTGAAATAAAACGCGAAAGCAAGAGGTATTAAAAAAATGAAAACAAAAAATGTATTAAAACAAGAGAGTGTTGTTATTGAAGATGTTCGGGAAGTTAATTATCCTGAAAAGAAGTTTAAAGCGGGCGCCCTGAGTGCTACTATTTGGCTTAACAAGGTTGTTAAGGATAGAGAAACAAAAGAGTATCGGACTATTTCTATTGAGAGATGTTATCTTGATAAGAATAATAATTGGCAATCAACTAATTATTTGAGAGTTAATGATTTGCCTAAAGCAAGATTGGTTCTTGAAAAGGCGTATGAATTTTTAGTTTTAAATGTACAGAATTTGGAACTTAAGGTATAACATTAGTTATAAAATATAACAATAATTAAATAAGAGGTAAAATATAAAATGTCAGGAGATTTACAAATGGAAAAATTAACTATTCAGGATTTGCCAGGTGTTGGCGCAGCTACTGCTGAAAAATTACAGGGAGCTGGTTATAGAGATTTAATGTCGGTTGCGGTTACTACTTTGGGTGAGCTTTGCGAGGCTACTGGGGTTAGTGAGTCGGTTGCTAGGAAAATGGTGAATGCTGCTCGTGATAGTATGAAGATGGGTTTTGAGAGTGGTACTGATGTCTTAAAGAAAAGAGAACTCGTGTATAAAATCTCTACTGGTTCTGAGGTTTTTAATGTTTTGATGGGTGGCGGATTTGAAACTGGAGCTATTACTGAGTGCTTTGGTGAGTTTGGTTCTGGGAAAACTCAAATTGGTCATTTACTTGCTGTTAATATGTTGAAGAGTGATCCTGAATCTGCTGTTGTTTATATTGATACTGAGAATACCTTTAGACCTGAGAGAATTAAGCAACTTGCTAGAGGAATTGATTTAGATGAAGATGAGGCACTTGCTAGAATTATGGTTGCTAGAGCGTATAATTCCGATCATCAGATGTTACTTGCTGAGAAAGTTGATGGTTTAATAACTGAGCAGGGTAAGAAAGTTAAATTGGTTGTTGTCGATTCTTTAACTTCACATTTTAGGGCTGAATTTATTGGTCGTGGGACACTTGCTGTGAGGCAACAGAAATTAAATCGACATATGCATACTTTAGCTAAGATTGCTGGAACTCATAATATTTGTGTATATTTAACTAATCAAGTTATGGCTAAGCCAGATCAATTTTTTGGTGATCCGACTACTTCGATTGGTGGACATATTGTGGCTCACGCTTCAACTTTTAGGATTTATCTTAGAAAGGGGAAGAAGGGAACAAGAGTTGCTAAATTAATTGATGCTCCGAATTTGCCTGATGGGGAGTGTTGTTTTGAGGTTCAGGAGCTTGGACTTCGTGATGTTAGTTAAAAGAAAAAAAATTAATTATTTTTTATTTTAATTGTTTTACCAAATTCTTCTTCTATTCTTTTGATTAATCCTTCGTGTCTATCGTTAAAACCGTAGGGTGTCATTTCGCTATTTTCTCTGTATGTTTCAAGATCAGTTACAAATGATTCGTGGGCAATTCCTTGGCCATGTCTTAGATAAAGATCTATTTCGTTTTCTCCAATTAGAATGTAGTTTCTGCTTTCAAGATCAAGTGTTGATGGGTGATAATCTACAAACCTTGCTGCTGAAATTGCAATGTTTTGATTAAATGAATTCCATTGTTTTGGTTCATTTGAATGAATGTCTGAGATAGTAATATCAAAACCTTTGATTAGATGTTTATTTGTTGGTAAATAAAATCTTTTGTCTCCTGGTTTTAGTTGTCCTTCTAAAATTCCAATTGAGGAGTATTTGGCTATAAAGCCTTGAGGTAATCTTGGTAATGTGTCAATGCCTTCATCTTGGTCAACAATTCCTTGGACATACATTACAAGTTCTCCTTGATTTTCTTCTACTCTTTGATTTAATTGTTCTAAAAATATTTTTAATTCTGGATTTTTTGGATTGTAAAATGAGGCAACTAAGATGTCGTCAATAACATCTCCTGTGGTTTCTCCTTGTAGAATTCTGTTTTTAACATCATTTAGTTTTTTTTGATAACTTTTTTCTAGAATACCTTGTGCTTGATTTACTGATTTTTGTGTTTCATTTAATTCGTTTAAGTTTATCATATAAATGTTTAATTTGAATATTTTAATAATGATTTATATGCTGGAGTGGTTATTTTGAAAAGGGGTGTTTTTGGGTTTTTAGAAGCAAGGTTTTTATAGTAATGTGCCTTTATGAGCTTAAAATCTATGGAGGATTATATAAATGAATGAAAATGAAGCACCTGTAAAATTTGGTGAGAAACACGATGTTTGGATAAATTCAGTTGGTGAGAAGGGCGATGGGATTGCTAAAATTAAGGGATTTGTCTTATTTGTACCTGGAGTTAAGAAGGGAGATTATGTTAAAGTTGAGATTACTAAGGTTCTTGCAAAGGTAGGATTTGCTAAGGTTATTGAGCAGCTTGAAAAACCTGAGAGAAGACCAAGTAGTAATCCTAGGAAAAGAAAGTTCGAGACAATTAGTAAGGAAGAACTTTATAATAGGGAGCCAGAATATAGTAAGGATTTTGAAGAAACTGATGATTTTGGTGGAGATTTAGATGATGAAGATTAAATTTTAATTTCTTTTTTTATGATTTTTTTTAAATTTTATTAGGTGGTGGTCTGTTATAGTTGTTTGTTAATTAAACATAAAAATTTAAATAGGGCTTTGTTTTGTCTTTTATTGATGGATGTTATTTGGTTTAAAGATATTGATGAACAAATTAAAAGTGAAGTTGGTTTGAAAGCGGTTAAGCTTGCGTTTCTTAAGAAAAATTTAATTAATGTGCCTCAAGGTTTTGTTATTAGTTCTAGTTTTTTTCAGAAGTATTTAGAACAAACTGGACTTAAGGAAAAGATTAAGAATGTTATTGATCAGACAAGTAGTGATTTTGCGGCGATTACGATTCAAAATATGATAGTTACTACTTCAATGCCGGCTGAGATGGTGCAAGAGATTAGAGATAATTATGAATTACTTGGAACGAATGTTAGGAAGGCGAGTGAGATTGTAAGTTCTATGCATGATTTTGTGGCTATTAGAAGTTCTAGTGTTGATTTTGAGGATTTGGATTTTGTTAAATTTTTAAATATTAAAGGTGATGTTGTTGCTGGCATTTTGGCGTGTTGGGCTAGTTTGTTTTCTTATAATTCAATTAAAAATGGAGCTAATCAGGATTCAAGTCTTCCTGTAATTGTTCAGAAGATGGTTAAGGCTGAGACTTCCGGTAAATGTGCTGTTGATAATTTTGTGATTGTTAAGGGTGGTTATGGACATAATAGTGTTTGTGATTCTTATATTTTAGATAAGAAGAGTCGTGAGATTTTAACTAGAAATATTGGTTCTCAAATTGATAAGGTTGTTGATAATAGTAGGGTTAGTGTTGATGAATTTGAGCAGAAAAGGCAAAAGGTAAATGATGTTAATTTAAAGGAGATTTCTAGAGTTAGTGAGAAGGTTAGTAATTTACTTGGAAGTTCACAAGAGGTTAGTTGGTCTATGATTCAAGATGAAGTTTTTGTTTTGAGTTCTAAGAAGATTGATTAGAAGAGATAATTAAGATGGGAAGTGTTAAAAAATATAAATCCTTGGAATGGTATAAAAATATTAAAAAAGTTAAAAAGGTTTTATTTGTTTGTTCTGGAAATACTTGTAGGAGTCCTTCTGCTGTTTATTATTTTAAAAAATTCACTTCATGGTTAGATGGTATCTCTGCCTTTTCAAGAGGAACTAGGGTTGAACAAATTTTAGCAGACCTTAAAGCAAGAGGAATTAATATTGAGAAATTATTTGCTGAAGATAATATTAAAAAAGTGATTGGAGATAGAAAATCTAATTTTTTGAAAAAACATACTGCAGAGCAAATAAAATTAGATGATGTTGTTCAAGTAGATTTAATTTTAACAATGGAAAGATCTCTTAGAGATGAATTAAAAAAAGAATATTCTGATTTTGAGTTTAAAATTTTTACTTTAAAAGAGTTTGTAAATATTGGTTCTGGTAAAAGGGAAAATTTAGATATCGGCAATCCTTTTATTCCTCCTCCACTAGCAAAGAGAAGTGGGATATTAAAAGATGTTCGTGGACCTCCAACTCCAAGATATGCTAAACCATATTATGAATATATTCAAAATTATATGAAAATATTATTAGATATTGAAGTTTATGTTAGAAAACTTGTTGAAATAATATATTTGATAAATGAAGAAAAGAAAAAGTAAAAATATTTGAAAAAATGGCAAAATATACTTTAATGTGGGCAGAAGAAGATCATAATTACTTTGATTTAGAGCCAGCTTTACTTAATTTTGGGATTAAAGCTGAGAAAAAATTCGGTTATGGAATTAAAGATGCAGTTATGTTTGGAAAAGGATTTCATGCAGAGTTTTATCTTTCAAATGAAGAGATTAGAAGAAATCATATTGAAGGATATAAATTTTTGATGAATAAGAAAAAATTTGAATTTTTATTAAATGAAATAAAAAAGGCTTCTAGTGAACTTTATGAAAGAGTTGAAGTTTTGTCTAATATGAATTTAAAGGTATTGAATGATGATGAGTTGTTTGATTTATATGATTTTTATGGATTTAAATTAGGAAATCTGTTTGTTTGTTATTCGATGACTCAACCTCACAAAGTAACTAAATTAGAGGATAAATTAATTAATTTTCTTAAAAAAAATACTAAAGATGTTCAAAGTGCTGTTTCAATTTTAACAACACCTAATACAAAGTTTGTTTTTACAAAAACGGGGGGAGCTTTGTTTGATTCGTTTAGTGAATCTGTTCAAAAAGAGTCTGCTAAGATTAATATGAGTTTAATTAATAAAAATTTATGTGTGGAAAAAAAACAAAGTCAAATTAAGAGAAATAATTTGATTAAAAAATTGAACTTATCTTTAAAAACAATACATATTACCGAAGTTTTAAGAATTCTTTTAGAAGAGAGATTGCGAATGAGGTTTGTGTGGATGAAGGCACTTTATTATAATGAGCTTTTTTTGATAGAGATTAAAAGAAGATTTAATGTTTCTAAAAAGAATTTAAGAATGTATGATGCATTTGAATTAGAAGATTTAATTAGAAAAAATAGGATTTTATCAATTAGGAAATTAAAAGGAAGGGAAGCTGGATTTGTTAAAATTTTGAATAATGGAGATATTGAAACTTTTGAAGGAGAAAAAGCAGTTAGATTTTTAGATGAGATAAGAGAAAAACCAAAAAATGTTGATCAAATTGTTGGTTCTGTTGCATCAAAAGGGTATGCTGTTGGAAAAGTTGTGTTGTTTTCATATCGTAGAGCGGGTGATCATTCTAAAAAAATTAAGAATATGGATTTTGGTGATATTGTTGTTACAGAAATGACTAGGCCAAATATTATTTCTGCTTGTGAGAAAGCTGGGGCTATAATTACAGATGAAGGTGGGGTTTTGAGTCATGCTGCTATTATTAGTAGAGAATTTCAAGTTCCTTGTGTTATTGGAACTAAAATGGCAACTCTTATTTTAAAAGATGGTGATTATGTTGAAGTTGATGCTAAGAAGGGAATTGTTAAGAAAATAACTCAAGAGGAATATCAAAGTAGGAAAACTATTAAGAAGGTTAAAAAAATATTTAAAAAAGCTCCTTTGATGAGGTTTAATAAGTTAAAAAAAGGAAATGTTTTGTGGTTTAAAGAATTAAATAAAAAAGATATTCCTACTGTTGGTGGTAAGGGAGCAAGTTTGGGTGAGTTGTATAAATTTGTAAATGTTCCTAATGGGTTTTGTATTTCTGTTGTGGTATATGATCATTTTTTAAAGAAAAATAAGTTAGATAAAAAAATAAAAGAAATTTTATCTGGCTTGGATATTAGTAATTCCACTTTGTTAAAAAGAAAATCGCAAGAAATTCGAAAGTTGATTTTGAGTAAAAAATTATCAAAACAAATTAAAGATGAGATTATTTCTAATTATAGGAAATTATCAATAAATAAAGTTGCTGTTAGAAGTAGTGCCACTGCTGAGGATTTGCCTACTGCTTCATTTGCTGGTCAACAAGACACATATCTTAATGTTGGGAATGAAAAGGAATTGATTAAGGCAGTTGAGAACTGTTGGGCTTCTCTTTTTACTCAAAGAGCTATTTATTATAGGGAAAAAAATAATTTTATTCATAGTGATGTTTTAATTTCAGTTGTAATCCAAGAAATGATTCAACCAAAATTTGCTGGAGTTATGTTTACAAAGGATCCTATTGATAAAAGGGATATTTTAATTGAAATTGTTAAAGGTCTTGGTGAAAAGTTAGTTTCTGGAGAAGTTACTCCTAATAGTTATTTGTTGGGTGGGAATGATTTTAAAATAGTGAAGAAGAAGGAAGAATTTAAGTTTAATTTGGAGCTTTTACAAGAAATAGCTCAAATTGGAAAAAATATTGAAAAACATTATGGTTCAGCACAGGATATTGAGTTTGCAATTGATAAAAAGGGAGATGTATTTATACTTCAATCTAGAGCTATTACGACTTTATAATCTTTGTTTTCTTTTTAATTGGGATTCGAGTGAATTTTTTGCATTCTAGGCAGGAGATAATCACTTTGCCTTCTCTGGTTCTTATTCTTGCGTTTGCTCCTGGTTGTAAGTATTTGTAGCAGTGTTTGCAGAATCTTCTTTTTAGTTCTTGGGGAATTCTTATTTTTACTTTCATAGCTAGTTTTCTTGCTAGAGTTACGTATCTGTTTGATAATGATTTGTTAGTTTTGAATCTAAGTTGGGCTTGTTCGAAGAGATTGATGATTCTTGTTTTTGCAATTTCTTTTTGTTTTGTTTTTGATAGGACTGGTCTTGCCATATTAGAAGTATATGTTAGTGTTTTTATATAATGTTTTGCAAAAATAATATAAAGTTTGGTTCTTGTAAAGTTGTTTATGAAGAAAGTTTTGAGAAGGGGTAGGCCGGTTAAGAGTAAGATTCGTAGTAATATGGTTGAGATTATTGGTTTTTTGGGAAGTGGTTACGGGTATCAGATTTCTAAGATGTATAATCAAATATTTCCTCAAGTTACTCAAAGAAGTATTTATTATCATTTAAGGAAGGGTGTTTCAACTGGTGAGGTTCAAGTTAATCGAATTGTTGAGGATAGTGGAGATTTTTCTTGGGGGCAAAAGGTGGAGAAGATTTTTTATTCGTTAGGTCCTAATGCTAATTTTAGGAGTTCTAAGAGGGTTAAGAAGTTTTTTGATGAATTTAAGATTAAGAGGGATGATCAGAATATTATTAAGGGTAAGGAGAATCGAGATAAGTTGAAGTGATGGTTTGATTGGTTTTTTGTGTTTTATGCATAAGATTTTTAAATGAGAGTTTGGTGGTTTGTTTATGAAGATATTTTCGTTTAAAACTAAGGTTATGGCAAGAGAGGATTTAACTCCTGATACTATTATTTTAAAGATGAGTTGTGTTGATGATTTTTCTTTTGAATCTGGGCAATTTATTACTTTGTTTATTGAGAAGGATGGGGCTCGTAAGCCTCGGTCTTATTCGATTTTCTCTGATCCTGAGCAAGAGGGTTGTTTTGATTTGTGCATTAAGATTGTTGAGGGTGGATATGCTAGTGAGATGTTTGCTAGTAGTAAAGTTGGGGATGAGTTTGATTGTAAGGGTCCTTTTGGTCATTTTAAGTTCAATAAGGAGGATTCTAATTCTAAGGTTTGTATGATTGGAACTGGAACTGGGATTGCACCATTTTATTCTATGCTTAAGGATAATTTAGGTAAAAGTTCAAAGAAGTTTCATTTGATTTTTGGGGTTAGGTATGTTAGAGATTTGATTTTAATTGATGAGTTTGATAAGATGGTTTTAGGTAATTCTAATTTTACTTATGATACTGCGGTGTCTCGTGAGGAGTTTAGGGGAAAGCAAGGTAGGGTTACTACTGTTTTGCCGCAAGAAGTTGATGATACTACGTTTTATATTTGTGGTCTGAAGGATATGGTTTTTAGTGTTAAGGATGAGCTGATTTCTAGGGGCGTTGATATTAAGAATATTAAGTTTGAGAGATATGATTGATTTGTTTTAATTATTTTTTATTGAAATTGTTTATGTTTTTTTGTTAGAATTTTTTTTTTATAAAAATTAAAAGAAAAAAAGAAAAAAGGTTTACTCACATAGTGAGTAATGTTGTCCTTGAACTAAACTATCTGTTCCAAATGCTAGGTTTGTTAGTTGGTTTTCCGATGCAATCATTGTTGGGTTTTCACTTCCATCTTCGATGTTATTACCACTTACATCTTCTCTTGTGAAATCTGCATCACTTACTCTGTTGTTGCAAATTACATTGTTTTCAAGTACTAAAGATGATAGGGCATTTGCTCTTAGTCCAACGCCGTTTGTATTAGTTATTTGGTTTCTTCTTAACACAGCAGTTTTTGTGTTTAATTCAATTCCTTCTTCACCACCAGAAATTGTGTTGTCTTCAATTGCTATTCTTGGTGTTGTGATGTCAAGGTCAAGGTTTGTTACGTGAATTGCTTTTACTTGACTACCTTCAATTGTATTTTCTTGAATTTCTGCTGGGCCTTGTCTTATTGAAATTCCTGTTCCAAAGTTAACAAGTCTACAGTTTTTAACTCTAACATTATTTCCTTCAATATTAACTCCAATTGCTCTTTCATTTGGAACTGTTGAGGTAATACTGTTTCCTAGACAATCTAAAGTTACATCATTTCCAGTTATTCTTACACAAGATGCTGCGTAAAGTTCTGCGCTAATATCTTGAGCAATAACGTATGTTTTTCCATTTTCACTTGCAACTTCTCTTACACATCTGTTGATGGTTAATGCATCAGCTGGAACATCACATGGTAGGTAATGGTTTCCTGCTTCAAATAATTCGTCTCTTGCATTTGTATTATCAAATCTGTTTTCGCTTGCTCTAATTATTTGGACGTTATCACTTCCTTCTAGGTTGATATCGCTAGTTGGGTTTTCACAAACTCTGTTTGATTCAAGAGTTAGAGCTAATAGGTTATTTGCTTTAATTCCTGTTCCTACATTATTTGTTAGTTGGTTGTTTCTCAATTCAACTGAAGTGCTTTCAATATTTATTGCAACTTGAGCTCTTGAGATTTGATTACCATCTAAAATAACTCTTCCTCTTACTGTATCTTTAATGTCAATTCCTCTTGTTGCACTTTGAATTTCGTTATTTTCTAAAGAAACAGGTCCTGCTTGAACTCTAATTGGTGAGTGAATGTTTTTGAATTTACAATTTCTTAGTGTTACATCAGCTCCTTCAATTACAAAACCAATTTGGTTTAATCTACTATTTCCAGTTAATTTTTTATCTTCACAATCAAATGTTACTCCTGTTCCTAATCTATAACAAGTGTTTTGAAAATCATCATTTCTATTAGCTGAAAGAGTGTATGTTTTTGATCTATCTTCTAATAATTCATTACTACATTCTGAGAGAATGATTTTATTTCCTTGAACTACTTGGTCTGCTGGTTCTTGAGCAGCTGGAGCTTGAGGTTCTGGTTGTTCTACTTCTGGTGCTTGGGGGGTATCTGGAGTTAAACAAGCTGTTCTATCTGCGTTACATCCTTCGTTACATCTTGAAATTTTTGGTTTAACTTTATTGTTTGATCCACATGTCTTTTCAAAATGAAGCCCATATCCTGGCCTTGGTCTACAGTAATCTAAAGATGGTTTTTCACTTGTTCCGTCAGTATATTTAACGTCTACTTGGCCTGCTTGAGTAGGGAAATTTCCTCCATCACTATCTGTACATTCACTAATGGAAACTACGCCTCTATTAGTTATATCGCCTTTTGGTCCTTTATTTTCTGATTTACAAACTTTTGATGCGCTACATTCTTCTTTTCCACAATTTACATCTTTCCAATCTAAATTTTTTGAGTCACTACAAAAATATTGTCTTTGTGTTTTTCCTTTACATTTGTTTCTTAATGGGATTGTTACTATTTTTGTTGTTTTTTCTCCTGGTAATTTTACTCTTTTTGAATAATCAACACCTAATGTGGTTTTTTTACATTTAAGAACTTTAATTGCTTCGCCTGCAATACCCGATTGAACATCTTCATTTGATGCTGCAGCAAGTGCTAAATCAAGTTCATTTTCTGATAAACTATTTAATTCTTCTTCTGTTTGTACTAAAGGATCTTCAGGTTGCTGCTGACATCCAACAATTAGAATAAACAGTGCAAGAATTGATATTAAAATTAATTTTTTCATCTTTTTTACACCTCTTTTTATATTTTAAGTTGATTAATATAAGTTTCTAGACATTATTAATGTCTTTTTAGTTATAAATATTGTTGTTTTTTGATTTGGTTTTTAGGATGTAAATATTTAAAATTTGTATGGTTGTGACTGCTACTGGAATTACACTCTTCTATTTGAAACAAGATAATATTGAATTAAAATATTATTTTAGATTATTTATTGTGTGTTTTGTGATTTTTTATGTTATTTAATTATGATAAATACTTAAAATTTAAATAAGATCATGATTTGATAGTTTTATGTTGTGTTTATAAGGGGAGGATTTGAGGTAAAATGAATGTTAAGATTGTAAAAAATTTAAATGATAATGGTAATATTTTAGCTTTGACTTTTTTTGAGGATGAAAAGGTTTTGAAGAGTTCTAGTAGGGATTTGGATAATAAGTTGAAGGGGTTTGTTAAGGATAAGATATTTTTAGCTAAGTTTGGTAAGTTGTATAGTGCTTGTGTTAGTGATATGAAATGTTCTAAGGTTTTACTTGTTGGTCTTGGTAAAAAGAAGGATTTGACTTTGGAGAAGGTTCGGAAAATTATTGGAAAGATTGTTGGTTTTACTAGAAGTGAGAAAAGAAATAATTTTTCTACTGATTTGAGTGAGAAGGTTGCTGGTTTATTTGATGCTGAGGATTTGGGTAGGGCATTTGGTGAGACTTTGGAGCTTTCAAATTATGGTTTTGATAAGTATTTGAATAAGGAGAGGCATAAGAAAAAAGTTGAAGATGTTGGTTTGATTTTTTCTAAGGTTGGACCTAAGTTTCTTGAAGGAGTTAGGGTTGGAAAAATTATTGGTGAGAGTTCTAATTTTACTAAGGATTTAGTTAATGATCATCCTGGTGTTGTAACTCCTACTTTTTTAGAGAAAACGGCTAGGGCGATGGAGAAGAAGCATACTAAGATTAAGGTTAAAGTTCTTAATAAAAATGAAATGGAAAAATTAGGGATGAATGCAATATTGGGTGTTGCTCGTGGTTCAGTTGAGGCTCCTAAGTTAATTATTATTGAGTATCGAGGCGGCGCTAAATCTGAGAAGTTTAAGGCGTTTGTTGGTAAGGGAATTACTTTTGATAGTGGTGGTTATAATTTGAAGCCTACTGGTTATATGGAAGATATGAAGTGTGATATGGGTGGCGCGGGCGCTGTACTTGGCACTATGAGGTCTATTGCGCATTTGGGTTTGAAGCAAAACATTCTTGGAGTTATTCCAACTTGTGAGAATATGATTGGGGCGAATGCTCAAAGACCTGGTGATATTGTTAAGGCTTATAATGGGAAAACTATTGAGATTTTAAATACTGATGCGGAAGGTCGGTTGATTTTGGCTGATGCTCTTGCTTACACTGATGATAAATATAAACCTGAAATTATGGTTGATCTTGCTACTTTAACGGGGGCGTGCGTTGTTGCGCTTGGTTATTTTGCGACTGCTGTTATGGGAAAAGATAATGATTTATGTCAAGAGTTAGTTGTTGCTGGTGAGAAATCTGGCGATAGGGTTTGGCAACTTCCTTTTTATGAGGATTTTCATGATCATATGAATGGGAGTATTAGTGATTTGCAAAATATTTCTAAGGAAGGTAGAGGTGCTGGTTCAATTACTGCTGGTGTGTTTTTATCAAAATTTGTGGATAAGGCGAGATGGGCCCATTTAGATATTGCCGGAAGTGCTTTTTTTGCTAAGGCGCATGGATATAATCAGAAGGGGGCTACTGGAGCTGGAGTTAGGGTTCTTAGTTATTGGTTATTGAATAGGTAAATCTTTTTATAGTTTTAATTTTGTTTTTTTTAATTATTATATTATTTTGAGGGGTTAAGAAAATGGTTAAAGAGAAAGTTATTATTTTAGGAACAGGAATTAGTGGATGTACTGCTGCTATTTATACTGCTAGGGCGAATTTGGCGCCTTTAGTTATTTCTGGTGAACAGGATGGGGGTCAGTTGACTCTTACTACGGAAATTGAAAATTTTCCAGGATTTGTTGATGGTGTAGGTGGAACTAAATTAGTTGAGGATTCTAAAAAACAAGCGGAGCGTTTTGGCGCAAGATTTAAATTTGATATTGCTACTGATTTTAGGAAAATTGATGGTGGTTTTGAATTGGATTTGATGAGTGGTGAGAAAGTTTCGTGTGAGAGTTTAATTATTTCTACGGGTGCTAGTGCAAGGTGGCTTGGAATACCAAGTGAGGAGAAGTTCAAAGGAAGGGGCGTTACTACTTGTGCTACTTGTGATGGTGCTTTGTTTAAGGATAAAGAAGTTATTGTTATTGGTGGTGGCGATAGTGCTATGGAAGAGGCTTTGTTTTTAACTCGATTTTGTTCAAAGGTTACTATTGTTCATAGAAGGAATGAATTGCGAGCAACTCATATTATGCAGAAGAAAGCCAAGGCGAATGAAAAAATTAGTTTTATTTATGATAGTGTTGTTGATGAAGTGGTTGGAGATAAATTTGTTTCTGGTGCTAAATTGAAGAATGTGAAAACTGGCGAAGTAACTTTGATTGATTGTAAGGGCATTTTTTTAGCTATTGGTCATATTCCTAATACTAAAATTTTTAAGGATAAGTTGGAGTTGGATGATAAGGGATATCTTAAGGTTGATCGATTTATGCATACTAAAATAAATGGTGTGTTTGGTGCTGGTGATGTTCAGGACACTAGATATAGGCAAGCGATTACTGCTGCTGGTAGTGGATGTCAAGCTGCTATGGAAGTTGAGAAGTATTTAGCTGATAAAGAATAGTTTTTAGGATTATTTTTTTCTTTCTTTTTTTTGTGTTATTTGTAATTGTTAGTTAGAATTTTAATTTAAAAAATTAAGAAAATAAAAAAATAAATTAAAATTAAGTTTTAAAACAACATATTAAAAATTTTCATAACATATGGTGCTGTCAAACTTAATATTAAGACTAATAGGAAGAACATTCCTATCTTGTTATAATATTTGTTTCCTTGTTTTTCTCCTTTCCAAGTTTTTAAGAATGTTTGAGTCATTCGTCCACCGTCAACGATTGGAAGTGGAAGTAAGTTGAATAAACCGATTCCTAAACTTAGTAAGAATAACCATCTGAAAAATTTATTTAATGTATCTAAGACGAAATAGATTGGTTTATAGATTCCATGGTTATATTGTTCTTTTATTTGAATTTCGTTATGGATTTGTGATATTCCTAAGAATGGTAAATCTGGATTATCTGGATTTTGTCCTAGGGTTATCATTATGTTGTCTTGATTTGTTAGAACATTTATTGTTTCGTTTGGATCTTTACATTGGAGTTTTCTTTGAAATTCTTCGAACTTTAGAGTTTGTTTATCATCAATTCCTGTGATTAGAGTTCCTGGTGTGATGTTTTGGTTTTCAAAGGCGTTATCTTCTCCAAAAAATGCGTCAAAAGTAAACCCTGTTGGTTCGACCATTGTTTGTTGAAGTGGGCCTGTTACAAAACTTAGTAATAGTAATGCTACTAGTGCTAGAAGGATGTTTGAGAATGCTCCTGCTGCTAGAATTGAGTATTGAACGATGTCTTTTTCTTTAGCCATCTTTTTTTCGTTTGGTTCTACGAAGGCTCCAATAATTGGTCCAAAGAAAACGATCCCTGTGTTTTTTATTTCTATATTATGTGCCCTTGCTACAATTCCGTGTGAGAATTCATGAACTGTTGCTATTAAAAAGATTGCAATTAGCCAGTGCCAGAATGGTAGAATTCCAAGTCCTGGTACATTTATTCCTGGAAGAACTAAAGATACTCCTGGGTTAGTTGCTGGATTGATCATTAATAAAAATAGATTTTTTACTAGAACGTATGATATGACAATTAATCCTATGAATCCTACTCCTGAACCAATGTATCCTAATAGAACTACCCAAGCTCTGTGTTTTTTGGAATATTTGTCCATCCATTTTATTCCCCATTTCATTCTTATTAGAAAAATTACTTTGAGTTGAGTTTCAATTTTTTTTCTGTAAGTATAAAGGATAATTCCTATTACAAGATAAAATAGAATTATGTATTTGAATCGAATTGTTTGGGAAATTATGTTGTCCCATGTTAAATAACTTAGTAGGTTTGTTATAATATTTTCTATTGCCACTTTATTATTAAAATCTAGGGCTTTTTAATGTTTTTGATTTTGTGGTGTTTAATTGAGTGAAAATAATTGAATCTATGTTTGATTTGTTTTTAAAAATTTAGAAAAAAAATGAATAAAAAGTTGAAAAAAAATTTGAAAAAAATTTAAAAGATAAAAATAAATTTATTTTTTTCTTTTTGGCCTTAGTTTTTTAGAATCACACTTTCGACATTTAATTTTGCCTTGACTGATTTTTAAACTAGGTGCTCTGATTTTTGATTTGCAATTTCTGCATACAAAAACGTTTTTTAAGATTCTGTTTACTGCTTCTTGGAATTTTGCCATTTTATTTTACCTTTAATTGTTTCTAACTTGTTTCATTACTCTAACACCAACCATAGTCCAATACATGACTTCGGAACCCTCTTTAATTGAATCTTTAAATTCATCTGGAATCTCAATATCGAATGTTTCGTAACTTTCCATGTCCATCATATTTGCACTATTGCCTGTAATTGATAAAACTTGAGCTGTTTTCTTTTCAATTATTGGTGCTTCAATTTTATCATGACCTGGCATGGTTAATTGTCTTTTTTTACCATCAAGAAGGCCTACTGCCATCATATTTACTTTTGCATGACCGTGTTTTCCTGGTCTTGATGTTGTTGTATCTGTAATTTTACATGGAGCATTATCGATGATAACTGTGTCTCCTTTCTTTAAGCTTCCTACGCTAACTAATTTTCTTTCGTCCACTGTAATCAATCCTCATTTAGTTGCAAGATCTATATCTTTTTTAGTTATAGTTTTTCTACCAGCATGTGCTGCTAGATTGTTTGCATTTGTTGATATTTCAAGAGCTTTTTCTTCAAGGACTTTTGCTAAAGCTTCTTTAGCATCATCACTCACTCTTAAAGCACCTATCTCACGCATAATCTTGTCCATGGCATTATGCGAGATGAATCTCTTTTTTGCCATTTTAAGCTTAAATTGAGGTTCATTTTTAAAGCTATCGAAAATAAATGGTGTTTTGGGTGTTTTGGGAGTTATTTTAAGTTGTTTTAGTTACTTGAAGAATCTTAATAGGTTAAATGGTTTTTTCTTTTTTTTAGGCATTAGGATGTTTTTTTCTTTTTTTAAGCTTAAAGCTTCTTTAATTTTTGTTGATCTGATGATGGAGTTGATTTGTTTTTCAATTTTTTTGTATTCTGGGTAGAGTTTTTCTGCTTGTCTAAATTCTTTTGTATGATAAGAATGTCTGGAGTTGTTTTGTTTAAATTTAAAGTGTTTGTGGAGCATTTCGTGGTACATGATGTAGTTTAAGACGTTTGTGTCTTGGTTTTGGAAAATTGTGGAAACGCTAATTGTGTCGTTATGAAAGTTGTAGCAGGCTAGTTTTCTTTTGGAGTTTCTTCCCCAAATTAAGTTTGGTTTTTCTAGGTTATTCTGAAAAAATAGATTATTTACTTTGTTGAATGATTCTTCTAAATGGGGGTCTATTTTAGTTTTTGGTGTTAAAATGTGGATGTTTTTTGTGAAATTTGTATAAATGTCGATGTTTGTGGTGTTGGCTTTTTTTTTGAAGATTCTTAAGAGGAGGTGTTGAATTAAGCCTATTTTTATTTCTTCATCGATGCTTTTCCATTCTAGATTCATATTTATCTTGATTTGGTTTTTGTGTAGAGTTATGTTGGCATTAAAAGGAGAGAGTCTTCTATTATATTCTAGTTTTGTCGTGTATAGAAATTCTTTATTTGGGAATAATCTTTGGTGTGATTCTTTAATAAGTTCCATCGGAAATGTAGGTGTGCTCTAATATGTAGGTGACCTTTGCTTCTTGTAGAAAAGTGTTTGATTTGTGCTTATTCTATAAGTAAATTTTAGGGCTTTATAAATTTATTGATTATTGATTTTTGGGATTTAATTGTGTATTTATGATTGTTCTATTTCGAATCTTAGGATTGCAGCTATTTTACCTAAATCTCTTAATTGAACTCCTTCTCTGGTTTCAACTGAGATTAATTTAAAGGTGGATCCGCCTTCTTGCGCTAATTCTTCATATTGGAATATTTTGTCTTCTTCTAGAGTTTCTGATATTAATAAAGTATCTACTGCATTCATTTTTAAGGCTTTTAGAGTTTCTTTTTCTCCATATGTTATTTTTTTTGGATTATCTCTAAATTCTTTGAAAAATCGGGTCATTGTTTTTTTTTCTTGAGTTACTTCTTCATCAGATAAAAGGTCTTGACATTTATCAAGAAGTTCTTGAAGTCCAAAGTCTCCTGTATATGAGAGATCTTTTGTTCCGATGATTTTTCTTTTTAGGTCGCCAGTTAGGTAGTCTTTGTTTAGAAAGTCTCCTACTGTAACTCCTGGACCTCCAATGATGATTCCTTTAAGGTTGTGTCCTAATGATAAAAATTGTTCTTTCATGTGGTCTGCAATTTTTTTGAAATGTGCTTTTTTGGCTCCTTCTCTTTGACGAGCGAATCTTTGTGCACTCTGCCCACCTGCTTTGAATTTACCTGGAACTTCACTATGAGTTGTTTGAAGTGGAAGAATAGTTTTTCCTTTTAGAAGGGCGATTGTAGCGTCTCTTTTGTCTAGAACCACAAGTCCATAAGCACTATGGTCCATTAACATATCTTCTAAGATTTCAGTCATGAATATTTTATCGCATCTATAAATTCGAGTGTTTAGGGGAACTGGAGGTTCTATGCACCATACTTTCATGTCGATTTTACCTTCTCCTGCGGCGATGTTTCCTGTGAAAATAATAATTCCGTTTTTTGGTGTTCTTTTGTAATTTCTTAGATGTTGCATCATTTTTTCAAGAGCGCTTTGAACATTTTTTCTTGTTCCAGCAGATTTGATGTTTGTTGCTGTTCCTTGTTCTTGTGCTAGATGTTGCATGATTTTTGATAGTTCGTAGCCTTGTGGAATATAAACTGATACAAACTCGGTGTGTGGGGCTCTGTACGTTTTTAATTCTTTAACTAATCTTTTTAGTCTTAGTCTTTCTTGGGGGCTAATTTTCATTTTATAAGGTTATTAGAAGGGGGATTTATAAAGATTTGGTGGGTTTTGTTATAGTTGTTTTTTGATTTGTTCTAGGAATTTGGTTGTGTTGGTTCTTTTTGATGTGTCTAGGACAAAAGAATTCCATTTTTCACTAGCTTCGTAGAGGCATGTTTGAAATATTTCACTATCTAAGTTATCTCTGATTTTGGATTTTTGATATTTTCTTGTCTTTAGTCTTGTTTCTAATTTTTTTAAATTAGGGCAAGTTGTGATGATTGCTAAGTCAACTAGTTTTTTTGGAAGTAAGTGAGCGATGTGGGTGTCTACGATTAGAATGTTGTTTTCTTTTTTTTGTTGTTTAATTAGGGTTTCGAATTTTTTCAAATCAATATCGTAGCATCTTAGAGATCTGTTATATTTAGTTGAGATGTTTTTGTAGTGATCATGAATGTCGAGTCTTGTTATTGTTAGTTGTTTTAGTTTGGGTTGTTTTTTTAGATATTTTAGAAGTTTTAGAGCTATTGTAGATTTTCCTGTTCCTGGTGTTCCTGAGATGATGATTAATTTATGCATTTGTTAATTGAGAAGTGATTAGTGTTTAAAATCTTTTGTTTTTTTGCTTTTTGTCACTTTTTAGGGATAAATTTATAAGTCTGTGGTTTTTAGGAGTTAATATGGCTTTAGAACAAGAAGTAAATAACTATGAACCTTCAAAAGTAAATTGTAATATTAAACCAAGTAAATTAGAGGAAGTTGGAAATTTGTTTTTATTATATGGGGCTTCATTTTCAGCTGGATTTATTTTAAATAAATATGAAGATGAAAATCCTTTTGATATGTTGTTGGCTTTTATGCCGGTTATGTATCGGATTGTAAAAATAGATACGAGTGCAGGATATTTTTTTAAAAAAACGATTCCATCGGCTTTAGCATCAGTTTTTTACATGGCTGGAAAATTTGCAGCTGATGCATATGAAAAGTTAAATTAGTGTTTAAAATCTTTTGCATCGTTATTTTTCTTTGCTATTTTTTTTAGATTCTTTTTCTTTCTTGCTTTTTGGTGTTTTTTTACGAATCTTTGGATTAGGTGTTTGTGGAGAACTGATTCTAGAATTAGTGTTAATAGGAAAAGTGCTATTATGTATCCGGTTAGGATTGCTAGGTCTGCTGCTACTTTTGTGAAGGCTACGTCAAATAGGAAGAAGCCTCTAATTAGTCTTTCGGCTATTACGAATGGGTTGAAGGCGATGATATTTCTTACTATTTTGGAAATTCCTTCGATTGGTAGAATCATTCCTGAGAAGAATAAGAAAAGGCTTCCTAAGGAAACTGAGGCTAGAACTGCTGTTTCTTCTGATGAAAAGACGTATCCTAGAATCATTCCAATTAAAGTGAATACTGATGATACTAGGAAGAGTACTAAGAAGATTGAAGGGAATTTTGAAATTGATTCCGATAGGAAGAAAAGTGAAATTATTAGGATTATGGAGAGTTGGAATATTGTTAAGATGATGTTTGTTAAGTAGGTCGCTGTGATGAATGTTATTTTTCTTAGTGGAAGAAAATAGTTTCTAAAGAAGGCTGGACTTGTTTTTTCTGCCATTACTAGGCTTGTTCCTAGGACCATGGATCCAAACATTACTACTAGGACAAGTAGGGATGGAAATAAAAGGTCTAGGTAACTTCCTGCTCCTATTTTTTCTATTTTTGTTACGATTGGTGAGGCTAGAGCTTGAGGCGTTGCTTTTTGTTTTTCTAAGTCTGCTTTTACTGTATTTAGAGCTTCTTTAATTGAATTTACGGAATTAGATACTTCTTGTAAGTTTGTGTTTGCTTGGCTTAAGTCTGATGAACTTGAATCAATTGCTAATTTTGCAAGGTCGAGTTTTTCGATTGCTCGATTAATATCATGTTCTAGGTGAGATACTAATGAGCTAATTGATGATGAGGTGTTATCATTTAATGCTTTGTTTGCATTAATAAATTGAGTTTGAGCTTCTTTTAGGGAAGTTCTTAAAGTTGCATAGGATAAGTTATTGTTGTCGTAATAGTCAAGTGCTTCGTTTACTTCTTTTAGTCCTTTGGTTACTTGGGCCTTTGCTTTTGTTAAGACTGTTTTATCATAACCTCCGTAAGAAAATTTTAAGTCCAGGTTTTCTAAATTTGATTTTATGTTTGTTGTACTTTGTGAAGCTGTGGTTGATTTTTGGGATGCTTCTTCTAATTTAACTAATTCTAAATCTAAGGTTGATTTTGATTTGTCAATTGCATTAATAATGTTGGTTCCTAGGTTGGTTGAGATTTCTTGGGATTTTAAATTAAATTTACTTTCTACTGTATTTTGAATCATCCAAACTAGATTTATTTTACTTGGATCAACATAAAATTTTACTTCTTTTTGATTTATTCCATCTGATTGGAGTGAGGTGGGAAGTTCTAAGCAAGTATGGATGAGTCCTGCTTTGATGTCTGTTACGCATTCATCTATGTTTTCTTCATATTTTAATACTGAGAATTCGTCGTCTTTTAGAAGATTGATAAATTCGTTAATGTCTTCGCTATATTCTGGAGCGTAAACTCCGATATTTAATCCAAATTGGCCTGATGTATCGTATGAAAGTCCTAATAAGAGAATGATTAATAGGGGTGCAAATAGAACTATTAAAGCTGATTTTTTTGATCTAAGTAATGTTTGAAGATCTTTTTTTACGAGTAGTAAAATTGTGTTCATTGCGGCCTCTTTTTTTGTTTTTGATAAAGTTATGATTTTTTTATAACTTTTGATTGTGTTGTTTTATTTATTTGTGATATTTTCAAATATTTCTGTTAGTGATACTTTCCTTAAATCTAAATCGTGTAAATATAGTTGTTCTTTTTGAACTACGTTGAGTAAGTAAGACATTGTTTTTTCGATGTGAGTTGGATAGATGGATAATTTGTTTCCATGGTCGATCATTTTTTTCATTGGAAGGTGATTTAAGTTTTTAATTAAGATGTCTTTGTCTTTTTTGGAATGAACATTAATTGTGAAGTGGTCTCGGTGGTATGGTTTTTTTATATCTTCTAAAAGGCCGTGAGTGTGAACACCTGAGTTGTGAACAATTGCTACTTTGTTGCAGTTTTGTTCTACTTCATCATGATGGTGTGATGCCATTACGATTGTTACGCCTTGTTCATTTACTGTTTTTAGCATTTGTAAAATTTCATTTCTTAATGTGGGGTCTAGGTCTGCGGTTGGTTCGTCAAGGAAAAGTATTTTTGGTTTGTGAACGATGGCGCAAGCGATATCTAAACGTTTTTGCATTCCTGCAGAAAGTTCGTCTGCTCTGTGGTTTCTAAATTCAAATAATCTGGTGAATTCTAGTAGACTTTTGATGTTGCTCATAAGGGTTTTTCTTTTTAGGTTGTACATTTTTCCGAAGTGGAAAAGATTTTCTTTTACAGTTAGTTTATGATGGAATGAATTGTGTTGTGGGGTGAATCCAATGTGTTTTTTTAATTTGTGAAGATTTCTATTTAGACAATGTTCTTTCTGATCCACTCTTGAGACATAACTTACTTTGCCGTTTGTGGGTTCGATAAAACCTGCAAGTAGATTTAGAAGGGTTGTTTTTCCTGAGCCGGACCTTCCAATAATTCCTAGAAAATCTGATTCTTTGATTGTTAAATTTACTTTATCTAGAACTTTATGTTTTTTATAATGCTTACTAGCTTGATTTAGTTTTATTAGTTCCACTTGTTAAATTAGTATATTGTTGTATATAAATGTTGTTGCTTTTGTGAAAGTTGTTTTTAGTTTAATTTATGCTTGAATTAGCACAATCTTTATAAAAAGACATTAATTGTGAATGGTTTAATGAGTAAAATTAAACAGATAACTAGTAAGATTAAACATGTTTACGAAAAGGATTATAAGATATTGTTAGTGATTCCTTTTATTCTTTTGTTATTGGCATTTATTCAAATTGGAGTTCAGTATGGTACTACTGGAGATTTTGTTAATAAGGGAATTAGTTTGAAGGGTGGTTCTACTATTACTTTTGATAAGATTGATGGGATTGATCCGAGTGTTTTGGAGGAGAGTATTCAATCTAAATTTACTAGGGCGCAAGTTAGTGTGAGAACACTTAATTCTGCTGGGAGAGTTGTTGCTATTTCGGTTGATTCAGATGCTCAGGAAACGGATGAGATTGACATTTTAACTAATTTGGTTGCTAGTGAGACTGGTTTGTTGACTAGTGATTTGAGTGTTGAGATTATTGGTTCTTCTTTAGGGGAGAGTTTTTTTAGGCAGACTGCTATTGCTTTAGTATTTGCATTTTTATTGATGGGGATTGTGGTTTTCTTTTATTTTAAATCGAGTGGACCTAGTTTTGCAGTTATCTTGGCTGCGTTTTCAGATATTGTTGTATCTCTTGCAATTTTTAATTTAACAGGTATTAAATTAAGTACTGCTGGAATTGCGGCGTTTTTAATGTTGATAGGGTATAGTGTGGATACTGATATTTTACTTAGTACTAGGATGCTTAAGAGAAAAGAAATGAGTGTTATGAATAGGGTTTATAGTGCTATGAAAACTGGTCTTACTATGACTTTTACTACTATTAGTGTAGTTTTGGTTGCTTTTATTTTTGTACAAAGTGATGTTATTAGTCAAATTATGATTATATTATTAATTGGTCTTGGTGTTGATTTAATTATGACCTGGATTCAAAATGTTGGTATTTTAAGATTATATCTTGAGAAAGGCAAATATAAAAAGAGTAAGGATTAAAATGGGATTAGGGAAAATTTTTAAGAATTGGAGAATTATTTTAGTATTATTATTTTTAGTATTTTCGTTAGTTACTATTCAACCTCAAATTTTTGGTAATGATGGGGTTAGTATTAGGAGTGTTGTTCCTAATTCTGCGGCAACTGATGCGGGTGTGGAAAATCCTTCTTCAAAATTGCCTCCTTTGAAAAAAGAACAGATTTTGTCTGTTAATAGGGAAGATGTTAATTCTTTAGAAGATTTTTATGATTTAACTTCAGATGTTGGTTTAAACCAAACTATGAGGATTGAAACTAATAAACAAGTTTACAATTTAATTGCTCTTAATAGTACTGATTTGGGAATTCGTGTTGCTAAAAGTCCAACTTCAAATATTAGAAAGGGTTTGGATTTAGCTGGTGGAATTAGAGTTTTATTAAAACCTCAAACAGAGATTAATGAGGAGGATTTAGAAACTACTATTGATTCTCTTAAAGAGAGATTAAATGTTTATGGTCTTAGTGATGTTATTGTTAGAGCTGCTAGTGATTTGGCAGGTGAAGATTTTATTTTAATTGAAATTGCCGGTGTTACTGAGCAAGAAGTTAAGGATTTGCTTGCTAAGCAGGGTAAGTTTGAAGCTTCAATTTCAAATCAAACTGTGTTTTTTGGTGGAGATAAGGATATTACTTATGTTTGTCGTTCTGCTGATTGTTCTGGTATTGATCCTCAACGTGGTTGTTCTCAAAGCGGTGATGGGTATGCTTGTAGTTTTTTCTTTTCAATTACATTAAGTCCTGAAGCTGCTAAAAGGCAAGCTAGTTTAACTGGAGATTTAGATCTGGTTAGAGATGGCGGTGGAAGTTATTTAACTGAAGATTTAGTTCTTTATTTGGATGATGTTGAAGTTGATAGACTTCGAATTGGTGCTGAATTAAAGGGTAGAGAAACTACTAATATTCAAATTTCAGGAAGTGGAAATGGTAGAACACAGCAAGAAGCTATTACTAATACTTTGGCTGAGATGAAAAAATTACAAACTGTTATTATTACTGGTTCGCTTCCTGTGAAGTTAGATGTTGTTAAATTAGATACAATTTCACCTTCTTTAGGAGCGGAATTTTTGAGTAATGTTTTATTTGTAGGATTACTTGCAATTTTAGTTGTTGTTACTGTAATTTCTATAAGGTATAAAAAAATTAAAATTGTGGCTCCAATTGTATTAACTTTATTTTCAGAGATTGTGATGATTTTAGGTTTTGCTGCTTTAGTTGGATGGAATTTAGATTTGGCTGCGATTGCGGGAATTATTATTGCTGTTGGTACGGGAGTTGATCATCTTATTGTTATTACTGATGAGACTTTGAGTGGCGAGCAAGTGATGGATTGGAAGAAGAAAATTAAGAGCGCTATGTTTATTGTGATGGGTGCATATTTAACAACTCTTGCTGGGATGGTGCCTTTACTTTGGGCTGGAGCTGGATTGTTAAAAGGATTCGCTTTGACTACTATTGCAGGTTTATCTTTTGGAGTTTTAGTTGCTCGGCCGGCTTATGCTGTTGTAATTGAAGCTTTACTTGGCGATGATGAAAACTAGTTTAAGGTCGATTATTTTTATTGTTGTTTGTACTATTTTTACTTTTATTGGACAAATTTTGATGAAGTTGGGGGTTGATAGTGTTTCAAGAAGTGTTTTGGAAGTTATTAATTGGTATTTATTTTTTGGATTATTTTCTTATGGTGTTGGTTTTATTTTAATGTTTTTAGCTTTTAAGGAAGGAGAACTTAGTGTTTTGTATCCGATTTTATCTACAAGTTATGTTTGGGTTGTTTTGTTATCCCCTTTCATTTTTGTTGGTGAGAGTATTGGCGCTTTGAAATTAATTGGTGTGACTATAATCATATTTAGTGTTTCTTTAATTGGAATTGGTGCTTCAAAAAATAGAGGTGGTATTGTTGGTTAATTTTTTATCTGTGGTTTTAGTTTTAATTGGAACTTTGCTTGGTGCTGTTGGGGCCCTAGTTATTAAACAAGGTGTTGGTGGTAAGAGTATTAGAAATTTTTTTTTTACTAAGAATTTTATTATTGGTGTTTTTTTATATGGTGTTTCTACTGTTTTGTATCTTATTGCTTTGAAATTTGAGAATTTAAGTGTAATTTATCCTTTTGTGTCTTTATCTTTTGTGTGGACGACTTTGTTATCGGTGAAGTATCTTAGAGAAAAATTGAATGTGTATAAGGTTTTTGGACTTATTGGAATTATTATTGGAATTAGTTTTATTGGGTTTGGTGGTTAGTTTTTATTATAGTTGATTTGAAAAATTGTTCTTGGAAGTTTATTTGTTCTTTAATTTCTTCATCTGTTATTGTTGTGTTTTCTTTTATTACAATTAGTTTGTCATCGTCATCGTTTGTTCTGTGAATAACTGCTATACAAATTCCTGTAAATTCTTTTAGTGGTTTTGTTTCATTTAGAATGTAGGCGTCTGTTTCATGGCCATCTGGGGCTAGTGTATTTGGTACAAAACCATAATTAATTGGATAAATGTAGTTGTGTCTTGGGTGTTTTGAGTTTAATGGTCTGTCTATTTTTATTGTTACTAATTTGTTTAGATATTTAGTTGCGTAGTTTTTCATTGTTTATGTAAAAAATGTGTGGTATTTTAAATATTTATTTGTTAAATTATAAGATTGCTAAATTATGGCCACGTCCGGAATGGAGGAAATAAGTATACTGGGGCACGGCGGATACCGTACTCTTCGAGTACCCGCCTCGGCTTCGCCAAGGCGCCAGTATACAAAAAGACTCCATTTCGGACGAAGCCCTAAATCATAATATTTCTAAAATTGAATAAATTGTTTTTTATTATGGTAAATGAAATTAATGTTTTAATGATGAGTTCCTATGAAAGTCATAAAAGGGATACTGTAGTTATGTTATATATTAGAAAAGATGATGGGGAGATAATTTGTAAAAAAGAGTTTAGATATCATGAATGGGATGGACCTGGAAATGAAATGAATCAAGCTCAAAATATGATCTCAACAATTTTAAAAGAAAAAATTTTGGCAAAATCTATGGATAAAATTAAGATTAAAAAATATGTACATGAAAAAAATAGTGATGATATGCTTCCATTAGTTAGTGAAAATATAAATAAATTACAAGTTGGTTTTGAATTATTGGAAAAAAAGAGTGAATTTGTTGTTTATTGATTTTAGTTAAATAGTGCTTTTTTTTCTTCTCTTACAATTCTGATGTGATCGATTGCAGGTGGAATTATAAATGCGATGGCGAATGTTATTGCTACTAGAAATGGATTGTTTGGTGTTTGGTTTATTTCTAAAATTAATCTATTTGATATTAATACTACGCTTACCATGTTGAAGATGGCTATTATTGGAACTAGGATTGTTGCTATAGTGTGGTGTTTTCTTTCTAAGTGGCCTATGTCAGTTATTAAAAAGTTGTATAAAAATCCTATCATTGATGCTACGATTATAGTTATTGAGTAGAGTATCCAGGGATCTGAGAATAGTAGGAATGGTATTAGAACGAAAGAAACCAGGATGTTTGCAAATACTATTACTAAAATAGCGCTCCAAAATACTATTTTTGAGAAGAATATGTCGTGCTCTAATGATCTTTCTAAAATTAATTCGGCATGGTTAATTTCTTTAGTATCCCATCCTTTTTTTAGCAATTCGACTTTTTTTTTATGTCTCATCCTTTAATTAGGAATTCTTCATGACTTATATGGTTTGCGATTTTTGTAAATTCTTTTGAAAGTCTTGATCTTGGATATAACATTGATGCTGGTTGTTTTTTATGAAGGGATTTTCTTACTTTTCTTTGTGTTCTAATGTTAGCAATTATTGGATGGCCTAGTATTTCGTAAACTTCATTTTCGTTAAGTTCGTGTCTTCCTCTGTTGGTCATATTTAGAACTACTCCTGCTACTGTTACATTGTGAGCTTTAGCTAATTGCATTGATTTTAGGGCGTCCATAACTGAAGTTAATGTGGGGTTTGCTACTATTACAACTTCGTCACAATTTTTTAGTAAGGAGCTTAAGTCGTATCCTAGTCCTGATGGTGCGTCTACTAATATGTAGTCTGCTGTGTTTTCTAAGCCTTTGAATACTTTTGATACTTGTTGAGGATTTGTTTTTAGAAATTCGCTATAATCTGGGGATGCGGGAATTACGTTAAAGCCGCTATCATGAGCATATATTATTTCATTTAGTTGTAATTCTTTTCTTAGAAATTTATTTAGTGTTCCTTGTGGGTCTACCATTCCTAAATGAATTGCAAGATTTGGTGTTACTAAGTTTCCATCTAATAGGGTTACGCTTTTACCTTGTTTTGCTAGGCTATGGCCCGTGTTTAGAGTTACTGTTGTTTTTCCAACTCCTCCTTTTCCAGAAACAAATGCTACGAATTTTGTCAATTTTCCACCTCTATTGTTGTAAAAATGATTTAGTATATATTATTCACAACAATTAAGTATTTTATTTGTGGACTAGTATATAATATTTTTGTTAGTTTAGAATAAGAATAAGGTTAGTTCCATTCGTCGTTATCTTCTTCTAGTTTACCAATTAGTTTTTCGTAAGAATATTTTAAGAATTCGTGCATGAATTTTTCTGCGTTTTCAAGGTTATCTATTTTGATTTCTGATGTTGCGTTTTCTAATTTTACGATATGTGTTACGTGTCTTCTGTATTCTTGTCTTCTTCCAAATGGTAATTTTAGGATGTTTTTTAGAAATGCATAAAATGTTAGGTATTTGTTTAAAATTGGATCGTCTTCATGAATTGCAGCGATTCTTTTAGCTGTTAGGGCGTTACTTTTTGGAAGAGCTACTAGTTTGCCATCTTCGATTGCTTTTAGTGCAAATGCTCTTATTATTAAGTCAGATGTGCTAACCATTCTATTTAGGGCATTTAACAATACATCTACTGTTCGAGTGTATTTTAAACTTACGTAGATGATATGTTCAAGGCGTTTTAGTTCTTCGCGTGCATCAAATAAATGTTCTTCCATTAAAAATATCTCCTAGGAGTATATGGTGAATATGTTTTTCTTTTTATTCTTTTCTGTTTTTTATTAAAGATATTAAGTTTTGATTGATTTTTAGGTATTTTTTTGTGTCGCTTATTGTAACTGGTTTGATACGAAAATCTTTGTTTGCTAAATAGAATTTGTCTTTTCGAGAGAATTCTGTTGGGCATTTTTCGTGTAGTTCTAATATTTCTTTCATTTCTTCAATGTTTTTTAGGGTATCTTTTGGTTGATTGTTGTCTTTTAGAATTTGGGAGAGGAAGGCTATTTTGGCTTGAGATGATGTTACTTTGATGTTATTTTGTTCTAAGAGTAGGTCTATTAGGATTTGGATTGATTTGAAGATGTTGTGGATGATTCCAATTAGAATTTTGGGGTCTTTTGTTAGGGGAAGGGTAATTTCTAGAAGGTGGGTTGCTGCATTATATTTTTGGATTGCTTTTTGTAACATTGAAAATAAAAAAAAAGATTAGGCAGCTTTTGCGAATTCTTGATTAACAGATTTTGCGTAGGCTTCTAGTTGTAGTTTTATTTTTTTGAGTCTTGGTAAAGCGAATACTTTGTATGTATCATAATATCCTGAAACTTTCCATCCTAAAAATAAACCTTTGAAACCTTCTACATTTAATTCTTTTTTAATTGCTTCAAGTTCGGTTGAAGGTCCCCATTTATTTTCAAAAGAATTTATTTCATCAATAATTGCTTCCCATAAAACAAGTGGTCTTTCAGTTTTTTTTCTATTTAATGGGGGTTTGGAAAAATATCCGATTAATTCATCTATAAATTCTATTACATTACCTGGCATTTAAGCACCTCTTTTTTTGTTTTTATTCGTCGGAAGATAGGTCCATGATTGCTTGGGCTAGGTCGCCTTTTGCGTTCTCAATTGCTTCTTTTGCTTTGTCTGGGCTTGTGCCTGTTTGGGAAGCTACTGTTTGGATATCTTCGTTGGAAATTTGAGGAGTTGTATCTAGTGATCGTTCGCTTACTTCTCCTGATATTTGAAAATTTACGTTTCCCATCATGTTAACTTTAGCTACTGATGGATTGTCGATAATTATGTCTTTTTCTCGAGTTTTAATGATTACTTGGGTTGCTTGGATATCTACTTGTTTGATGCCCATCTGTTTCATCATTTGCTGCATTTTTCTTGGGTTCATTCCTGGAAACATTTTGTTTTACCTCATAATTTAACTAAAGAAATTTCCACCTATTTGGTGTAGTAAGATTATTAATAAAATCATTACTAAACCTAATATTACAATTGCGTTTGGTGAGAGTTCGATGTTACTTTTAAAATCATCAAAATATCTTGTTAGGCCTCCTTGACCGGAAGGTAGACTTATTTTGTTATCTTTTGCCATTTTTTGTTAATTAGTTTGGTGTTTTATATAGTTTTTGTTTAAATTTTGGTAATGGTAAGAAAAAAAATAGAGTAGAGTGGAATAAGCCGCCTTCTGTTAGACCCAAACTGGTTAATAAATTAGCCAGCGATGGTCTTTTGAAGCATTCTACTTAGCGTGATATTCACTTGCACTAGCTAAACTTGATTTGATTGCTCTTATCGAGTTAACTTAAGATTGCTCTTAAGTAAGGTTTCGCCGTTTCATCGCTCCCTATGAAGACGTCAGGGGGTTAACTTGCCTCTTTTTGCAAAGGGCGTCGCCATAATGCTTAACTTGCGTTAAGCCCATCATTCCATAATTCATAGGACGTGTCGTTTCTGAGCCAGAGCCAAGGATTTCTCCTTCCCTTGCGGGTAGCTTTTTGATAGTGGGCGGACTTTCCTCACAAACTTTAGTAAAGTTTGATCAAACGATCATGTAAGGTTAAGTAAACTTAACCTCACGAAACAATACTGGTTCGCGTAGCTTCTTACCACTACTACTCTAGGTGCTAAAAAGTGGGGCTTTTTTATAAGGTTTTTGGGGTTATTTTGTTGTTTTTACTAAAAGGTGACAAAAAGTTTATAACTAGTGTTTATAATTATGTTAATATGAGTGGAAATAATGGATTGGAAGGACTTTGTAGATCTGTTGAAGGTAGATTTAATCATAATTTTGATATATTGAATGATATAATTGTTGTTGATCAAACACAAAGAGATTTTCCAGATGCATACCTCTCACAAATTCAAACTGATTTTCCACATGCTTATGTAATTTTAAAAGCAGTTGATTTTGAAGGTAGATGGAATTTTACTTCTAATGCTTTAGAAGGATTGTTTAATGATTCTGAAATGCAAAGATATTCTACACTTAAAGATTTGTTTGTAGTTAGAAATTTTTTTAATGGAGAGGTAGGAAAAGAATTTATTTCAAGAGTTAAAGATGATTTTTTTGAGAAATTTGCTGATTCATTGACTGGACAAGTGATGCAATATCTAAGTCAAGTTAATGATGGTTCTGTTGAATTGCAAGATAATCCAGTTGTACTTGGTGATAAATATTTGGTGACTAGAAATTATGAAAATGGTTTGAATGTTTATGATCTTGAAAAAGATTTAGTTCCACTTAGACTTTGTTTAGCAAAAGATAATGGTTTGAAATTAACCAGAACTTTAAGAGATAGAGAAGTAATACAGATGGTAGAAAGATCAGATAATTTATATTATGCAAAATTTGGAACTAATTTTTCTCATGAAACTGATAATCAATCAGATATATATTATGGATGATGAAGAATATTCTGGTGTGATGATTGAAGTTAATCAAACAAAATTGATTGATTTTCAGGGAAGGATACATCCAACATCAAGAGCACCTCATTTAGTGCAAGTTGAAAGAGTTTATTGGAAGAATACTGGTACTTGGTATGATTCTGTTGCTGAATTTAAGATGGCATTTAAGATTGTTCGTTAAGTGATGTTTTGTTATTTTTTATTAATTTTTTTTCTTCTTGTGGTTTATTTGTACCAACAATATCAATTTTCAACAATAATTCTTTCATGCCTTTTTTGTGGCCGGCGCCGATAATTGCTAGGATTGATTTGTCTGGGTATTTTCGTTTTAGATGAATTAGGCGTTTTACCATGTATTTGTTTCGATCTTCAATTAGGGTTTTGTAAACTGATGGGTATCTTTGTCTTAGGTTATCGATTAGTTTTTCGATTAGTTCGTTTGGTGGAACTTTGGTTAAGTCGAATTTTAGAAGTTTATGTTCTTTTAGGAATCTTTTTGGGAGTATTAGGCCTTTTAGAATGTCTGCTAGGAATCTGAATTTTTCTTTGAAGGTTAGATTTTTTGAGAATTTTTTAAGAGTTATATTAATTGGTTGGTCGATTAGAGCTACTTGGAGGTTGTTTTTTTTTGCAAGTATGATTGCTTGTTTCATGTCTGAGCCTGGGGCAATTCCTACCATTTTTCCTAGTTTTTGTTGAACGTAGCCTCCGATTTTTACAAAGAGGTAGCCTTTGACTCCGATTTGGAGAATTTGAGTAATTGATACTTTGTTTTTTTGTTCACTTAGAAGGGCGATTGCTCTTTGTTGGTCTAGTTCTACGGCTACGATATCTGGGGTGTAGTTTTCGATTTCTTGCTTTATTTCATCGACACTTTGTTTTGAGATGTGAGATGTTCCTAGGAGTTTGATTGTCATTTGTAGTGTTGTTTTGTTTGTTCTTTTAATAGTTTTAGGTTTGTTTGACCAAGTTATAGTGTTTAGCAAAGTTCTCTTAAATTACAGAAAACTATTTAAAGCTCAATCCTTTGTTTTAAGCAGGTGAGGTGAATATTATGCTTAAAATGAAAAAGGTTACTGGAACGTATGATCTTAAGGTTTTTACTGATGCTGGTGATTATTTTGGAGATATTGAAGATTGTATCGTTACTTCAAACAAAGTTTCGGGATGGAAAATTAAGGCTACAAAGGCATCATTTTTGAGTAAGGTTTTAGGAAGCGCTAAAGGGGTTATTGTTCCACATCAGCTTGTAAGGGCTGTTGGAGATATTATTATAATTTCAAGAAATGCTGTTCCAAGTGGAGCGCACGAAGATAGTGAAGAGTAAAATGAGTTACAAAAAATATAAGCAGGATTTAGTAAATTATCAGATTGTTCAGGGAGATTTAGAAGACTTTGAGGAATTAGAGATTGATGTTAATAGTGCTGCTTAATTTTTCTTTTTTTTAATTCTTATTTGTTAGTTTTTGTTTTAGTGTGTTTATATATTTGGTTGTAGTTTTTTATGTTTGGAAATGTTTTGAGTTTGATTATTCTGGGTAAGTTCATTGTTACTTAAAAAAGACAACACCTTTATAAAAAATGCTTATTTTTGATTCAATATGTCAGATATTTGTTATAAAGTTGAGAGTATTGGTGAGTCGAATTATAGACCGCATGTTGATGTAGATGGAAGAGTTAGGGGAATTGCACATTGTCCTGTATCTACAAAAGTTGGTGATTTGATTGTAATTGAACCAAATAATGTGAGGCCTTGTAAATATAGGTTTAAAAGATCTCAATCTTTTGATCTCAGAAGAGAGAAGGGTATTTGTGAAAATAATTTATTATATTTAACTCATTTTGCAGGAAATTTATCAAAAACATCTGTGGTGGTTGGTATTAATCCTAATCAACTTATCCAACCGGCGTATAGTGTAATAGTTCAGTTATTATTAAGTCCAAAATTTTATGCTAAAGGGAGAGAAAAAACAAATGCTAGGTCGTTACCTCTTTTAGGTGAATTTGGTTCATTAGAGTTGCGCGTAGGTAAATTTAAAATTTGTCGTTGGGAGCAAGAGCTTCTTTCAAGTTTAATGGCTGAATATGAAGGTAAAAATAGAGCTGAAGTTCTTTTCTTTGATTCAGAAAAAACTCGTGGTCCTATTTTAACAACTGTGGAACAAGAATGTGCTGTTTTGGTAGCTGCAGAAAAAAAATTTATGGGTGGATTTTTGTAGGTCTGGATCCTTTTATCGAAATGTATTTAAACGATTATTAATTTATATTTTAGATGATAGATGTTACATTGATTCTTTTTGGGGCTAGTTTAATTCTGTTTTTTGGGTTTTTTGCTGGTTGGGTTTTTAAAAAGATTAGTGTTCCTGATGTTTTGTTTTTGATTATATTAGGTTTTGTTATTGGACCTAATGTTTTAAATTATATTAGTTTGGAATCACTTGGTTCAATTGCGCCGGTGTTTACAACTTTTACGTTGTTGTTTTTATTGTTTGATGGGGCATTTAATATTAATTTGTCTTCTTTGATTCGTGAGTTTTCTTCGAGTTTTGTTTTAACGATGTTTAATTTTATTATTTCAACTTTAGTTGTTGGTGTTATTGTTTATGTTTTTGGTTTGATTTTTGGTCTTGATATTTCTATTTTGGTTTCATTGCTTACTGGATTTTTGTTAGGTGGGGTTTCTTCGTCTTTTGTAATTCCTGTTTTGCAGCAGATGAAAATTAAGGAGAAATTGTATTCATTACTTACTTTAGAGAGCGCTTTGACTGATGTTTTTTGTATTGTGGGGTCACTTACTATTTTAGAGATTATTAGTATTGGGAGTTTTGGTCTTAAGGCGACTATGACTCAGATTGCATCAATTTTTGCAGTTGCTGGTCTTATTGGAATTATTGGTGGAATTATTTGGATTGTTTTAATTGTTCATTTGTTTAAGGAACACAATTATATGATTACGATTGCGTATCTGATTTTGCTTTTTGTTTTTGCTGATTTTTTAGTTAGTGGAAGTGGAGCTTTATCTGCGCTTTTCTTTGGTTTAATGCTTAAGAATTCTAAGCAGTTATCTTCAATTATTAAAGGGATTACTACGCGTGATGCTAGGGAGAAGAAGAAGGCTCTTAAGGGCGAGCTGGGTGTTAGTGTGACTACACCAAGTGAACAGTATTTTTATCATCAAATTAGTTTCTTTTTGAAAACTTTCTTTTTTGTGTATATTGGTCTTTTATTGGATTTAACTGATACTAATGCTTTGATTATTGGGGCGATTATTTCAGTTGCGGTGATGTTTTCAAGAACTGCTTCAAATATTCTAACTAAGGCTATGGAAGGAAATGATAGGGCTCTTGTTAATTCTATGTTTGCTAGAGGTCTTGCTGCTGCGGCAATTGCGCAACTTGCTATAACTGCTCAAATACCTCATGCTTTGTTTGTGGCTAAGGTGTCTTATGTTGTTATTACTTTAACGATTGTTTTGAGTTCAATTAAGGTCTTTTTTGTAAAAAGAAGGATGCCGGATGTTCAGGAAATATCTGGAGTTAAATCCACAAAGGTTAAAAAGAGAAAGAGTTCTAGTAAAAAGAAAGTTACTAGAAAGGTTTCTAGTAAGAAAAAATCATAAAAAGTCGAAAAAACGACTTTTTAGGATCCAAATAAAGTGCTTATCTTCGGTTTAAATCCGAAGTATTGCGCCTTTATCCTGGATAATTGTTTGGAATTTGAAGAATGGAATATTTAGATATTATATTTGATGTGATTGGAAATAGTTTTGGAATTAGTAATTTGTATTTACAATCTTTAATTGTTTTAGTTTTGTTTATTGTGGTTGCTAGGATTTTGTTGTTTGTGTTTTCACAATATTTGCAAGTTATGGCTAAGAAAACTAAAACTAATTTTGATGATATTTTATTTGATAAAACTAAAATGCCTATTTTTTATCTGATTAATTCTTATGGTTTTAAACTTGCTTTAGCTAATGTTTATCAAGGAATTGTTGCTAATAATGTTGTTAATAGTATTATTGTTGTATTTTTTGTTTTGCTTTTATCTAGATTACTTGACGTTATTATTATTACTTGGGGCGAGAGTTTTGCTAAGAAAACTAAAACTAAGATTGATGAGGTTTTACTTCCTTTATTTCAAAAGGCGTCTAAGGTTGTTTTTGTTATTGTTGCTACTATGTGGATTTTAGATATTTTTAAAATTGATATTGGTCCTTATTTAGCTGGTGTTGGTATTAGTGGTATTGTTTTAGGTTTAGCGCTTCAAGATTCACTTAAGAATGTTTTGGGTGGTGTTAGTTTAATTTTAGATGGCGCTTTTCATGTTGGTGATAAGATTAAGATTGAAAGTGGCGATATTGGAAAAATTTTAGATATTGGTCTTAGAAGTACGAAGGTTATTACTTTTGATAATGAGGTTATTTATATTCCAAATGGGTATTTGGCTAATTCGAGAGTTCAGAATTTTACTAGGCCTAATTTGAAAATTAGAGTTGTTGTTGATTTTACTGTTGCGTATGGAAGTCCTGTTGATAAGGTTAAGAAAGTGATATTGGGCGCTGTTATGGGGATGGGAGATATTATGAAAGATCCTGAACCTGTTGTTGAATTTGTTTCGATGGGTGATTTTTCTCTTAATTTTAAAACTAAGTTTTGGGTTGAGGATTTGAAGGATTCTTATGATAGAAAATTGGAAGCTAATAGATTAATTTATGATACTCTTAATAAAAATAAGATTGAAATTCCTTATCCTACTAGTGTTGTTTTGAAGGGTTAGGTTTTGTTTTTTTTTGCACTGGTCACTGGTCAAGTGCACATAGAGTTTATATAGATTTTAGTTTGAAATATTTTTATGGATGCTAAAATGGCTGTATTTGAAGGTAATAATATAAAAAGAATATGGCATAATGAAGAGTGGTGGTTTGTTTTAGAAGATATTGTATTTGTTTTAACTAATTCAAAGGATCCTAAACAATACATAAACAAAATTAAACAAAGAGATAAAATTCTTTTAAATGGGTGGGTACAAATTGTACATACCCTTGATGTTCAAACATTAGGTGGAAATCAAAAAATGAATTGTGTTAATATTGAAGGAGCTTTTAGAATTATTCAGTCAATTCCTTCTAAAAAAGCAGAACCAATTAAGTTGTGGTTAGCAAAAGTTGGATATGAAAGAGTTGAAGAAATTCAAAATCCTGAATTAGCTCAAAAGCGTATGAAAAAAATATATCAGAAAAAAGGATATAGTAATGATTGGATTGAAAAAAGAGTTCGTGGAATAGCTGTTAGGGATGAGTTAACAGATGAGTGGAATAAAAGAGGTGTAAAATCAAAAAAAGAGTTTGCAATACTTACTGGGGAAATTTCTAAAGCTACCTTTGATATGACTCCAAATCAATATAAAAAATTTAAGGGTTTGAAAAATCAAAATTTAAGAGATCATATGGATGATTTAGAACTTATTTTTTCAATGCTTGGTGAAAGAGTTTCAACTGAAATTACTAGGAAAGAAAATGTTAAAGGTTATAAAAAAGTTGAAGATGCAGCTAAAAGAGGGGGAAAGGTAGCTGGGAATGCTAGAAAAGAGACAGAAAAAGAACTAAAAAGATCAATTATCTCAAAAGAGAATTATTTGAGTGAATCAGAGAATAAAAAGAGATTATTGGAGAAGTAGGTTTATATCTTTTTATAATAATAATTTTTAAAAAGGATCAAGGTATTACTATTATATGGCTTTTACTTTAGGTGTGTTAATCATTATTGCTGCGGTTGTTTTTTTGTTTGCGGGTAAGATATTTACGTTTCTAATTAGGTTTGCATTTTTTGCTTTACTTATTGGGTTTGTTTTAACGTTTGCGTTTGATGTTTCTATGAATCAGGTTATTGATTGGGTAGCTTCGATTGTTTTACTTGTGTTGTAGATTTTTGAATATTGGTTGTGTTTGTATATATTATGTATTGGGTAAATATTTATATCTGGATTTGCTTTACTTTTGTTTATGAGAGGAGTTATTGTATTTTGTATTGTGGCTATTCTAGTTGCTTCTTTAGTTGTTTCGCAGGTTGAAATTGTTGAAACACCTGAAAAACCGGTGATGTTTGATGATTGCTCGGAGTTTAAAATTATTGAGAAGAAATTTGTTGCTTATAATGAAAATTTAGAGTTGGGATTATTTTGTCCTAGAAATTCACGAGTTGAAGTGTTTTCTTGTGATGAATTTAGTAGTTGTGCTCCTTTACATGTTGTTTATAAAAATGATAATAAGTTGCCTAAATTGAGTGGGTTTGAAATTGGAAATATTTATTCTTATTCTTGCTTTGCTTGTGAGGGTACTTGCGCTGTTGAATATGAAGAGGAAGATTATGTTTCTATCTCAAATTATTTTAGGGGAATTGATTTGAAGCTTAGATCTAGTGATGCGCCACTAAGTGATGATGGGGCGTGGCAAACTAAGGTTGGCGATCAGGGTGATTATAATGTTACTATAAATACTTATGATGAGACTAGTGTGGATCAAGTTAATTTTTGTTTGAAAATTAATCCTAAGCCTAAGGAAATTATGTTGAATTTAGGTAAGAGTAAATTTGTTTATAGTGAGGGTGATTTGATTGATTTGAGTTTAGCTTGTGTTTATGAGGATGGAGGGGTAGCGAAGAGTTCTTTTAGTGGGTTTTTAGAAGGTGGTGTTAGGCAGTTAGGGTTTGATGATGCTGGTATGTATGATGTTAGTGTAAGTTGTATAAGTGAAGGTGTTAGTGTTATTTCTGAGAATATTGAGATTAAGGTTTTAGATGTTAATCGAGCTCCGATTATTGAGTGGATTTTGAGAGGGTAGTTGGTTTTATATTTCTTGAGATTGGTAAAGCTTATATACGATTAGTTTTGAATTATTATTATGACTTTATCTATTTGGACTGAGAAGTATAGGCCGCAGGAGTTTTCACAAATTAAGGGGCAAAAGGAGATTATTGAGAAGATTCAAGCTTTTGTTGAGTCTAAGAGTATGCCGCATTTATTATTTTCTGGCCCTGCTGGTGTTGGTAAGACGACGTTATCTTTAGTTATTGCTAAGAAACTTTTTGGAGATACTTGGCGTCAAAATACTTTAGAACTTAATGCTTCAGATGAGAGAGGTATTGATGTTGTTAGAGTGAAAGTTAAGGATTTTGCGCGAACTAAGGCTCTTGGTGATGTTCCTTTTAAATTAATTTATTTAGATGAGAGTGATGCTCTTACTCGTGAAGCGCAGCAGGCTCTTAGAAGAACTATGGAGAATTATACTAAGACTTGTAGATTTATTTTGTCTTGTAATTTTTCTAGTAAGATTATTGATCCTATTCAATCTAGGTGTGCGGTTTTTAGATTTAGACCTTTGTCTAAGGAAGAGATCTTTAAGGTGATTGATACTATTAGTGAGAATGAGAGTTTAGTGTTATCTGAGGAAGCTAGAAGTGCCTTATTTGATGTTTGTCGAGGTGATTGTAGACGGCTTGAGAATATTATGCAGTCTTGCGCTGTGATGGGTAAGGAGTTAAGTGCTGATTTGATTTATTCTATGGCGTCACTTGCTCGACCTAAGGAAGTTAATGCGACGCTTAGTTTAGCCGTTAAGGGTGATTTTATGTCTGCTAAAAAGCAGTTACTTGATTTAATGCTTAATTATGGGATGAGTGGACTTGATGTGATTAAGCAGATTCAAAAGGAAATTTTTAATTTAGAGATTAGTGATACTAAGAAGGTTGAATTAGTTGATAAGTGTGGAGAGATTGAGTTTAGAATGGTTGAGGGTTCTGATGAGTATGTTCAATTGGAGAGTTTTTTAGCGTTTATTGTTTTGAGTTGTAGTGGGAATTGAAGATTTATAGGAAATGTTTTTAAAAAAGTTCTATTTAAAGTTATTTTATGATTAAAGCTATTGTATATGATATGGATGGAATGTTATTTTATGAGCCTCATTATTTTACAGCTGAATTAGAACAATTGTATGGAATTCTTAAGGAAGAATCTTTATTTGCTAAGGATCCAAAATATGGTGCATGTAAGAGAGGAGAAATTAGTTTAGATGAATTTTTTAAACCGTATTATTTTAAGTGGCAAAAGCATAAAAGATTTAATTTATCATTTGAAGAGGCTAAAGGAGCATGGTTTGATTTTACGCAAATTGATGAAGAGGTAGTTGCATTAGCTAAATCATTAAAACAAGTAGGAATAAAAAATATTATTGCTACTAATAATGTTAGAGAAAGAACAGATTATCTTAGAGAAAAGAATGGTTTAGATGAAACTTTTGTTGTTTTTGGAAGTCCTGATTTTGGTGTTATGAAACCTGACGAAGAATTTTTTACTAAATTAATGAATAAGTTAGAATTAAAACCAGAAGAAGTTTTATATTATGATGATAAAGAGAGTACAATTGCTCAGTTAAAGAAATTTGGTTTTGATGCTGTTGTTTATGAGAGTATTGAAAAATTTAAGAAGGATTTAGAAGAGAGAAAAATAAAATATTAAAAAAAGAAATTTTAAAATAAAAAAATAAGTTTATTCGTCGCTTTGTTTGATTCTAACTTTTTCTTGGATGATTTCTCTGTATTTAAAATTTAAAGTTAGAGTTAATTGTTTAGTTGAGAGTGTTTTTTCTGCTAGTGGTTCTTTTAATTTACACACTACGTCTGCTTTTCCATCAACTAATCTTGCTTCATTTATTTTTCCTGCTGATTTACATTCCCAAGCTTGATCGTCTAAGCTGAATCCTAATCTATCGCTAACTCCAAATTCACCGTCAAGTTTTGCTACTTTTCCATCGCCTACGTTTTCAATTGCGATTTTTACTGCCATAATTCCTCTGCCTGAAGTGCTTTCATCAACTGTAGTTGCTTGGATTGGTGAGCCTGATACAAAGAATGTTTTTGATTCTTTTACTGTACAAACTCTTTTATCTGTTAGGTCTTCTTTTAGACAAATTTCTGGCATTACGATTTTTGTTTGATAGTTATAATCGATGTTTGCAAACCATTCTCTGTCAATGTATCCTGTTACGTCTGTGTTGTATTGTGCATCTGTTGCAAAGGTAATTATTTCTTCGCCACCGTTTGGAACTAGTTCTGATATTTTTTCAATTAAATCTTGGTTTTGTAAGTTTCTATTAGCGATTCCTGTGAATTCTTCTTCTGAGGGACCTAACAGTTCAATGTTAATATCTCCTGGTTGAATTTCGTACTCACCTTTGTTTTGGAATCTAATTTCTATTGGAAATGCTTCTGTTTCAAACAAGGAGTAAATGTTATCTTCTTCTACACCAAATGGTTCGAAAGTTGCATCTATCCCTTCTGAGCCTCCAATGAAAGCTCCTGTTGATTGTGTGTTTCCTGTATCTGAATTACCACAGGCAGTAATGAATAACATACATACTAGAATTGGAATTATAATTTTATATCTCATCTTAAGACCTCTTTATATTAGTTTAATATATATAATAAAGAGTTAACCTATTTAAACTTTACTTTTGTTGTTAGAGGTTGAATTGGTGTTTTAAATTGCATTTACCAAAAGACTTAAATAAATATTTTATTTATCTTGTTTCATGAAAAAGGTGTATTTAGTTTTGATGTTAGTTGTTATTACTTTGTTTATTACTTCTTGTGGGCAGAATATTGGGGCTGGTGAGTCGCCTTCTGATGTTTCTGCTGCGCTCAAAGAAGTTCAAAGTGGAACGCAAGGAGTTGAAATTGAGATACTTCCTAATTTTCCTCCTGATTTAATTTATGATAGTTCTGAATTAATTGCTTTGGTTGAAGTAAAGAATAGAGGTAATTATGATTTGGATCCTCAAGAGTGTTTTATTCATATTACTGGTTTTGATAAAAATATTATTACTGGACCTTTTTCTAATCCTGCGGTTTGTGCTGGGGGTATTGATACTTTAGAAGGGAAGAATATTTATAATATTCAAGGTGGATTTAATCAATTAGAATTCACTTCAACTAATATTTTACTTGATGATGATGTGTTTGAATATAATCCTACTTTGAATTTTTTGAGCTGTTACAAGTATGAAACTAAAGCTAGTCCTCAAGTTTGTGTTGATAGTGGTTTGTATGGGGTTGCTCCTGAACAAAAAACTTGTAAACCTTCAAATGTTGGTTTGGGTGGAGGGCAAGGCGCTCCAGTTTCTGTTACTAGAGTTGGGGTTAATATGGTTGGGTCAAAAGCGATTTTTGAAATTGATGTTGTTAATAGTGGTAGTGGAAAAGTTTTATCTCCAGGTACAGATATTAGAAGATGTGGCGATACAACTGCATTTAGGCATACGGATTTTGATAGGGTTGAATTTAATGTAAAACTGGTTGGTGGTTCTTCAACTATTTGTAAGCCAACTGATGGGGTTGTTAGGTTAGTTAATGGAAGAGGAAAAATCATCTGTACCTCACAAATTGATGCTGCTAGTGCGTTTGAGACCCCTTTAAAAATTTCTTTAGGATATAATTATATGGATTCTACTCAAAAGAAAATTAAAATTATTAGGACTCCTGGAGATTAGTGTTTTTGATTTATTTTTTAGGGATTATTGGTTTTGAATTTTTTTGATAATTATTTTATTCATAAGTATTATAAATGGAGCTTGTTTTTTTGTTTGTTATGAAGATTACACATTTAAGAAAAGATTGTATTGGTTGTGGTGCTTGCGCTGCTATTGCTCCTGATTTTTGGACTATGGATGAAGAGGATAGTTTATCTACTCTTAAGGGTTCAGTTGCTAAGGGTGATTTGTTTGAATTAGAAGTTAGTGATGAGGATGCTATTAATCAAAATAAAGAAGCTAGTGAAGTTTGTCCTGTTGATATTATTAAGTTAGTTGATGAAGAGAAAAAAGAAGAATAATTTTATTATTTTTATTTGTTGTTTTTTAGAGTTTAGTTTATTTGTTTGAAATTATTTATTGATTTTTAATAATAATCATACAATGATCTTTTTCAAAAGGATCTAAAATTCTGTAGTCGATTACAGTGTATTCTCTTTCTAATTGTTTTCTAAATTCTATGAAAATTTCTTTTGGATTTCTTGACATATCGATACTTCTTGCTTTGATTGCTAGAAGACCGTAGCCTCCTTTTTTTAAGAATGTATTTACATTTTTTCTAAAAATTTCTAGTTGGTTTTTTTGAGATACATCTTGGATGATAATATCTGCTTGACAGATTCTATTTGAGTATGTGTTTGGTTTGTTTGCATTTGCTAGGATTGGGACGATATTTTTTCTATCGTTTGATAAGAAGACTAAATCTCTTACTACTCTTGTTGCGGGATCTATTCCAAATAATAACCCGTTTTCTCCTATCATATCTGAGATATATGATGCTGTGTATCCATGAGCCACTCCTAAGTATAATACTACGTCGTTTTGTTTTATTCCGATGTTTAGTGAGCCTTTCATGATTGATGCTGCTAATTTTGATCTTGTGGGGTCAAATTCTCTATATTCGGTGCCTTTGTCTCTTACTAGTCTTTCTGCGAAAGGTGCTCTTCCTCTAACTAAATTTTTAGTAAAGATTCTTCTTCCTCTTTTTTCTTTAAAAATTTCAAAGAGTTTGTGTTCAGTTATTCTACTCATTGTCTTCTTCACCTAAAAATTTTTTGTTTAATTCTCTTTTGTATTTGTCTGCTCTAAATTCTCCTTTGAAAAAGTCGATTCTAGCACAAATTGATAATTTATCAGCTAAAGATCTTGCTGCTTTTCCTCTATTTCTTTTTTTTGTTTTTTGAATTAGGGGATGTTGGAAAATGATTCCATGTTTTGGTGATTTTGATCCTGTTTTGATGTGTCTGAATAGGGCTTTTTCTGCTCCTAGAAGTTGAACTGTGGATGCTGGTAACATTGCAAGATGTTTTAAGTTTCTTGCTAATTCTAGGAGTTTTGCGGCTATTGTTGTTCCTGCTAATTCTAAAAAGTTTGGGCAGTATGTTTTCATGATTGTGTGTAAATATTCTTCGTGTTTTAATCTTAGTTCGTAGATTGTTTCTACTTGTTTTGCTAAGAGTATGATCTGGTTGTAGTGTGGTTCTTCTAAATTTTTTCCCATGGTATTTGTGATTTTAAAATCTTCGATTAGTTTTTCTCTGTTGTTTTCTAAAACAATTTCTACAAATTTTTCATTAGAATGAATTTTGTTTTCTACTTCAGGTAAGTATAGTGAGAACCATTCTCTTAATCTTTTTACTAGAAGGTTACTTGTTTTGTCTAATTCGTTTAAGTTAGCGATTGCTTGGATGATTAGGTTGTCTTCATTTACATCTTCACGAATGGCTTTGATTGTTAATAATTTGTTTTCTTCTTTGAATTTTTCAAAAAATCTGGGGTTTTTGAAATGTTTTAAAATTGGTTTTAGTTGATTTATTTCTAATTCTTCTAGTTCTTTGTGGTTGTGATCTTTATTGCTAGGACTAATTTGGTTGTCTTGATTTAAAAATTTTCCAATTATGTTTTCGAATGTGAATTTCATTATTTGTTGAAAAATGCAAAATTTATATAAATCATTTGTTTGTTTTTGATGATTATGGGTAGTGGACTTCCTGAAAGGATTAATTTTGAGTGTGATTATTGTATGCATGATTTAGGAGAAAATTGGGAAAGTAATTGGGGAGATAATGAAGAACAGCATTATAAAGCTGTAGAGTGTGATAATTGTTCTAAGAAAAATTGGGTCAAGGTTGATTTTGTTGGTTCTGGGCACGATCGGGATTTTGGTAAGTGTGAGAAAACTTTGGAAAGTACATTGAAAAAGGTGCCTGAGAAGGATATTTGATTTTTTCAAATAATTATAGTGTTTGTATTTTTTTTAGTGCATTGCGTAGATGCTTTCTGTGAACATGAAGCAGGCTAGAATCAAGTTAAGTGAGTTTTGGATTGTTTGTGGTAAGATTGGTTTTGCAAATATTAAAAGTGCTGGAAGTAGTAGGATAATTGGAATTATTTGGGCTGAGAATTTTTTGTGTTCTTCTTTTGATGTTAATTGTTTTAGTAAAGCGATTGCTTGAAATGCTATTATTAATAGAGCACCTAAGATTGCGTAGTTTAGAAATATTATTTGGGGAATGTTGGTTAGTTTTAGGTGATTTAGAGCTATTATTAGACTTAGAGGAATCATGATTAAAGCTAGAATTTTGTTTATAATCATGGTATTAGATCAAACTAATTGTGGTTACAAATACTTTTGAATGTGAAATTACTAGGTTATTTCCTTGTTTTTTTATTTTATTAATGTCTTCGACATTTATTTCAAAACTTGACGGATTTGCGGGAATGTTTTCTGATAAATCTATATTTATCCCTTTTCCTCCCTTTAATGTGTGGATATTTATGAGGCTTCTTTTGAATGCTTGGGTGATAATTGAAGTTCCTACTTTGTGGATTACCATCAGTCTTGTTGTTTTTTGTTTAATTTTCCCACTAGCTCGTCAAAATCTTGGGTTGCGCTTACTGAATTTATATTAAACTCATTATTTTTTATGAAATCTAGTAGTTTCATAAAATTGTCAATAAAATTTCCTTTTTCTTTACTAAATAAATCTGTTATTCCCATGTCTGATCACCTTTTTGTATAGTTATTATTTATTATTTATTAATTGTTTGGTTTGGTGTGGTTTTTCTTGATTCCTCTTGTTTTTGACTTGGTTTTAGCTGTTTTAGCTTATCTAGGTTCTCAACTTTAGAAAGCTTTATAAATAAGTGCAATTCCCATCTGGTATCGCAATGAAAACCGCGTTCATACTAATCGGCTTGACTGATTAAATGTTTGTGGTTGGTTGGCCTGAAAAAACAATCATCTAAGGTAATTCTTGATGGGCGTTCCAAATAGGCTGTTTGAAACAAAGAATTTAAGCAAAGTAGATTTTAATCATCTATTGGCTAAAAAAATATAAAATTTAAAAATGGTAAAAAGACATCATCCAAGAAGGGGAAGCATGCAGTTTTGGCCGAGAAAAAGGTCCAAACATTCTTTAGTTAGAGTTAGGTCTTGGGCTACTGAGAGCAAGGTTAAATCGCTTGGTTTTATTGGTTACAAAGCTGGAATGACTCATGTAATGGCTAAAGATAACCGGGCTAAATCTTTAACTAAGGGTGAGGTTGTTTCTTTACCGGTTACTATTATTGATTGTCCACCTATGAGTGTTGTGGGTGTAAATTATTATAAGCGGTCTATGTTTGGCATTAGAAAAATTAAAAGTGTAATGGCTCCAAAGTTAGACAAAGAGTTATCACGTGTTCTTAACATTACTAAAGTTGCTAAAGCTACTTTGGAAGATGTTAAAGAATTTGACGATATTAGAATTTTAGTTCATACAAATCCTAAACAAACTACTACTGGGAATAAAAAACCTAAATTATTAGAAATTGCTCTTGGTGGTTCAAAGGATGATAAACTTAACTTTGCTAAAGAAAATTTAGGTAAAACAATTAGTGTTGCTGATGTTTTCGAGAAGGGAGTTATGGTTGATGTTCATGGGGTTACAAAAGGGAAGGGATTTCAAGGTACTGTTAAAAGATATGGTGTTGCAATTAGACAACATAAGAGTGAAAAAACTAAAAGGGGTATCGGAAATCTTGGTGCTTGGACTCCTAAGAGGGTTTTATATAGCGTTCCTCAACCTGGAAAAATGGGCTTTCATTTGAGAACTGAATATAACAAACAAGTTTTAGGTCTTGGTGAAACTGGGTCTGATTTAGTTCCTGCGGGCGGTCTTGCTCATTATGGGAAGTTGAATAATAATTATCTATTAATATATGGTTCTGTTGCTGGTCCTAAAAAAGGAGCAATTGTTTTAACTGCTGCGACAAGATCTAACAAAAAATATCAAAAAAACGCATATAGCGTAACTAAAATTATAAAATGAAATTAACAATCTATAATACTCAAAAAAGTAAATCTGGAGAAAAAGACGTCCCTAGTGTGTTTGCTGAAGAATTTAGACCGGGTTTAATTAGGCGGGCTGTTTTATCTTTGCAAAGTATGGCTAGACAAGCTTATGGTGCTTCACCTGATGCTGGTATGAGGCATTCTTCAAAACTTAGTAAAAGAAGAAGAAAATATCGTGGTTGTTACGGGTTTGGTATCTCAAGAGTTAATAGAAAAATCTTATCTCGAAGAGGAACAAGAATGTTTTGGGTTGGAGCTTTTTCACCTCAAACAAGGGGTGGACGAAGATCTCACGCACCTAAATCTGAGAAAATTTTCGATCAAAAAATTAATAAAAAAGAAAATCGGAAAGCGATTAGGTCTGCAATTGCGGCTAGTCAGAATAAATCTCTTGTTGAAAAAAGAGGTCATAAAATTCCTAGTGAATATCCTTTTGTAATTAGTAATGATTTTGAAACTATCGCTAAGACTAAAGATGTTAAGTCTGCTTTGTCTGCTTTGGGTTTTAATGAAGAGTTAGAACGATCTTTAGTTAAGAAAATTCGAGCTGGAATTGGAACTATGAGGGGGAGAAAGTATAAAAGAAGAAAAGGAGTTTTATTAGTTGTTGGAAAAGATTGTCCTTTAGTTAAGTCTGCAACAAATATTCCTGGTGTTGATATTGCTTTAGCATCTTCACTTAATGCTGAGTTGTTGGCTCCTGGTGCTAGTGCTGGTCGAGCTACTTTATTTACTGAAGGCGCAATTGATTTAATTGCAAAAGAAAATTTATATAATTAATCATAATCAAAAAAATAATCAAAAAATAATCAAAAAAATAAAATGGCAAAAACAAACGAAAATTCAACTCCTGTTCAAGAGAAAAAGGATGATTTTGATGCACATTCAATTTTAAAATATCCTCTATCTACTGAGAAGAGTATTAGGCAAATTGAATTTGATAATAAACTGGTTTTTGCTGTTGAACCAAGATCTACTAAGAGAGATATTAAGCGGGCTGTTGAAGAGTTATTTAAAGTAAAAGTTATAAAAATTAATGTTCAAAATTCATTTCAAGGTCAAAAAAGGGCCTATGTTAAATTAGCTCCAAATTTTTTGGCTTCAGATGTAAGTGCTGATTTAGGGTTAATATAAATTTAAATTCAAAGGATAAATAAAATGGGTAAAAGATTAATACAACAAAGACGAGGACGAGGAACAAAGACATATACTTCCCCTGGCTTTAGGTTCAAGGGAGCAGCTAAACATACTGCTTTTGAGACTAGCGGGATTGTTGTAGATTTAGTTCATTGTGCGGGTCACAGTACTCCTTTGATGAGGATATCTTATTTAACTGGTGATTCGGGTTTAACTTTTGCACCTAAGGGTATTAAGGTTGGTGATTCAATTAATGTTGGATCTGGATCTGAGATTGGTGTTGGAAATGTTTTGCCTTTATCAGAAATTCCTGAGGGAACTTTAATTCATAATATTGAACTAAGACCTGGTGATGGTGGGAAATTAGTTAGAACTTCAGGTACAAGCGCAAAAGTTGTTGCAAAAACCGATTCCACTGTGAAAGTTGTTTTACCTTCAAAGAAAGAGAAAATCTTTTTATCAAAATGCAGAGCATCCATTGGTGTTTTATCTGGGTCTGGAAGGTGTGATAAGCCTTTCTTAAAAGCTGGAACCAGATTTAAGAAGATGCGTGCTAAAAATAAACTTTATCCTAAAGTTTGTGGGATTTCAATGAATGCTGTTGACCATCCATTTGGTGGTAAGTGTTCACATATTAAAGGTAGACCTACTCAGTCTTCAAGACATGCTCCTCCTGGAAGAAAGGTTGGAAAGATTGCTCCGAGAAGAACTGGTAAGAAACGATAAAATTAAGGTATGATAAAAAATGGCTAAAGAATTAACATGGCTTGGTAAAAGCGAGGAAGAAGTTAAGAAAATGGATTTAAAAGAATTCGCTGCTCTTATTCCTTCACGAAGAAGGCGATCTCTTAATCGTGGATTTACTGATCAACAAAAAATATTATTAAATAAACTTGAACAAGGTCAAAAGAGCATTAAAACTCATTGTAGGGAAATGGTTATTTTGCCTTCGATGATTGGTCAAACAATTAGTGTTTATACTGGAAAGGCATTTGTTCCTGTAACTGTGACTATCGAGATGATGGGTCATTTACTTGGTGAATTTGCTCCTTCGAGAAAAATGGTTTCACACTCTTCAGCGGGTGTTGGGGCTACAAGATCAAGCAAAGCTGTTTCAGCAAGATAAAGATAAAAAATGGCAAATACAAAAATTAAGATGGATATGGAGAATTGCGCTAGTGCTAGGTCTCTTAACCTTCAAATTTCAACTAAACAAAGTATTGAAATTAGTTGTGCAATCAGGTATAAATCTACTGTTTTTGCAAAGAAATTGCTTGAAGATGTAATTGCTATGAGAAAACCAATTAAATATAATAAATTTAATAAGGATACTGGTCACAAAAAGGGTGTTGGTCCAGGAAGATTCCCTCAAAGTGCTGCTAAGCAGTTTTTAAAATTAGTTAAATCAGTTGAATCAAATGCTCAAGATAAGGGACTTGATTCAAGCAATTTAAAAATAGTTAAAATAGTTCCTAATAAGGCTTCAATTCCAATGACTGGTGGGAGAACAAGGGGAGCTACTAAAAGAACTCATTTAGAAATTATGGTTGCTCAAAGAAAAGCTAAATCAAGAGTTAAGGCTGCAAAAAAACAAGTAAAACCGGAAGTTAAAAAAACTGTAGTTAAAGAATCTGAAGTTAAGGTTGATGATTCAAAAAAACCTAATGCTCAAGATTTATTAAAAAAGGCTAAGGAAACTCAAGATAAGCAAGTTAAAGAAGAAAAAAAACAGACTCAAGAATTAAAACAAAAAAATGAAGTTAAAGGTGAGGATCAATGATTGAACGTGAATTTGTAAATCAGAAAACTAAAGAGTTTTTTATTAAGAAGTATATTGAAAATAAGCTTAAGGGAGCTGGCATTTCACAGATTCGATTAAAGAAAATTCCTTTAGGGGAAAAAATTATTGTTCATACAAGTAGGCCTAGTTTAATTGTTGGTTCAAAGGGATCCAATATTAAAGATTTGACTAGGATTTTAAAACAGAAATTCAAATTAGAAAATCCACAGGTGGAAATTGTTGAAGTTAAGGAAGTAAATCTTGATGCTAGTATTGTTGCTCAAAGAATTGCTGGTTCACTTGAACGATTTGGTTCAGCTAGATTTAAGGGGGTTGGTCATAAAACTATGACGAATATCCTTGCTGCTGGTGCACTTGGTGTTGAGTTAATTATCTCTGGGAAAATTCCTGGTGCTCGGGCTAGAAGTTGGAGATTTTATCAAGGTTATTTAAAAAAGTGTGGCGATGTTGCTGTTTCAGGAGTTAGAAGTGCTCAAGCATCCGCTAGATTAAAGAGTGGGATTATTGGAATTAAAGTTGCAATTATGCCTCCTGGTATAGTTTTACCTGATAGTGTTGAGATTTTATCTGAACCGATTCAAGTAGAGGAAGAGATTACTGTTAAGGTAGAAGAGAAAAAAGTGAAGAAACCTGCTAAGAAAAAGGTTGCTAAGAAAACTACTAAGAAAAAAGTTACTAAGAAGAAAGTTGCTAAGAAAAAAGAAGAATCTAAAAAAGAAACTAAAGCTGAAGAAACAAAAGATGTAAAAAAAGCTAAGGTTGAATCTAAAGAAGAAGTTAAGGTTGAAGTGAAAGAAGAAACTAAGGCTGAAACAAAAAAAGAAACTGAAAAATCAGAATAAGAAAATCAAAATGAAAATTACAAAAGAATTAAGGGAACTTGAAACAAGTGAATTAAATAAGCGTTTATTTGAATTCAAAAAGGAGTTACTTAAGTTAAATGCTCAAGTTGCAAGTGGAGCTAATGTTCAAAATCCTGGACAATTAAGACAAACTAAAAAAAATGTTGCTCGGATTTTAACTTTGTTAAAAGAGAGAGAGGGCAAATAATACAACTATGGTAGGCGTATGTAATCAATGTGGGCTTCCGCAAGACCTTTGTGTCTGTGAAGCAATTGCTCGTGAACAACAAAAGATCACGATCAAGATTGAAAAAAGAAAATTTGGTAAGAAATATACTGTGATTAAGGGATTTAAGACTGAAGTTAACATTTCCGATATTGCAAAAAAATTAAAATCAAAATTTGCCTGTGGTGGGACCTCAAAAGGGAATCAAGTTGAACTGCAAGGAAATCATAAAAGTCGAATTAAGGAAGCGATGAAAGAGCTTGGGTTTCCTGAAGAGACTGTTGAAATCAAATAAAAATTATCAAGATAAAAATTATCTTGGTGTTGCAAATGAAAAAACAAATTTATCCTTATGGTTTAATTGGGAAAAGAATTTTAGTTGTCGAGGCTAAAAATGAATCTCAAAAAGGCTTTGAGGGAAAAATTGTTGATGAAACTAGGGAAACAATTTCAATTGAAATTGAGTCTGGTGAAGTTAAAAAGCTTATTAAAGCAAACATTAATTTCATGGATCTTTCAACTCGAGAGATCATTAAGGGAAGAATCATTGCAAAAAGACCTGAAGAAAGGTTAAAGAAATAGAATGGCAAAAGAAATATTTGGAATCAAAGCACTTTCAAAAGAATGTGCTGATAAGAATTGTCCTTTTCACGGAGAAATGGGCGTTAAGAAAGAACTAGTTAGCGGAGTTGTTGTTAAGAAAGATCTTGGTAATTCGGCTACTATCGAATGGTCTAAATCCATTTATGTTCCTAAGTATGAGCGTTATCAAAAGAAAAGATTTAGGATGAGAGTTCATAATCCTGAATGTGTTGGAGCTCAGGTTGGGCAAGAAGTTGTTGTTGCAAGAACAAGACCGATTAGTAAAACAAAAAATCATGTTATATTGAATGTTGTTAAAAAAGAACAAGAAGTAAAAAATAAAAAAAAATAATAATAATAATAAAATAATATTAGAAGGAGATCATAAAAAAAATGAAAGCAGTTAAAGGAAAAGTAACAAGGGCGTTACCTTCACAGGCATTTGTTCCTACTTGTGATAACTCCGGTGCTAAATTGTTAAAAATTATTTCAGTTAAAGGTCATAAAACCGTTAGGGGTAGAATGCCTGCAGCTGGTGTTGGCGATTTAGTTATGGCTAGTGTTCAGAAAGGAAAACTCGAGATGAGAAAACAAGTTGTTCCTGCAATTATTGTTAGGCAAAAGAAAGAATATAGGAGACCTGATGGTACTAGAATTCAATTTGAAGATAATGCGGCAGTAGTATTAAAAGATTTAAAAGGAAATCCTAAGGGGACAATTTTTAAAGGTGCTATTGCAAAAGAAGTTGCTCAAAGATGGCCAGCTGTTGCTAAAGTTGCGAGGATATTGGTTTAAATGACAGTTAAAAAATTTTCAAGAACTTGGAATTCAAGTACTCAACCAAGAAAACAGAGGAAATATCGGAGTAATGCGCCTTTACATGTTAAACAAAAATTACTTCACACTCATTTGTCTAAAGAATTAAGAGGGAAATATTCCAAACGGAGTATTCAACTTAAAACTGGGGATAAAGTTAAAGTTCAACGAGGTCAACATAAAGGAAAAGAAGGAAAGGTTGAGAGAATTAATCTTAAAAGAGAAAGAGTTTATGTTACTGGTGTTGAATATGTTAAAAAAGATGGTTTAAAACAACTTGTTGCTTTAAATGCGTCTAATTTGACAATTACAAGTTTAGTTTTAGATGATAAAAAAAGAAAAGCTAAATTAGAAGGAAAAAAACAAGATCAAAAGAAAGAATCAAAAACAAGATTTGAAAAAAAATCAAAATTCAAAAACTAAGAGCGAATAAAAATGAAAAATCACCTTAAAAGAATTGCATCGCCAAGCACTTGGCAAATTGATAGGAAGTCAAGAGTATTTACTGTTAGACCTAAACCTGGAGCTCATCCTTTAGATAAAGGAATGGCGATGGGTGTTATCTTAAGAGATAAATTAAATTTGGCTAAAACAATGTCTGAAGTTAAGAAGTTGTTAAATCAAAATGAAATTTTGGTTGATGGTAAGAGAAAAAAGGATTATAGATTAATTGTTGGTCTTTTTGATGTTCTTAGTGTTAAAACAACTGGTAAGAATTATAGGGTGATTTTAGATTCAAAAGGGAGAGTTGCTATCAAGGAAATTGATGGGAAAGAGAGTTCACTTAAGGTTTGTAAGGTTGTTGGAAAAACAACAATTTCCAAGGGAAAAATTCAATTAAATTTACATGATGGTAAAAATATTTTATCTGATGCTGATGTTAAGGTTGGAGATTCATTGTTATTATCCTTACCTAAACTTGAAGTTAAGAAGGTTTTACCTTTAAAAAATAATACGACTGTATTTTTAACTGACGGAAAGCATGCTGGTTTGGCTGGTCAATTAAAAGAAATTAAAAATAATGAGGCTATCTTTGTTGTTGATGGCAAAGATATTGAAACCGCAAAAAAATATTTGTTTGTTGTGGGAGAACAAAAAGCAGAGGTTACAATTAATTAAAATCAAAATGGCACAAAACTTAATGAAGCAAATTCGTGTAGAGAAGATTACTCTAAACGTTGGAGCAGGAAAAGACGATAAATTGTTAAAGAAAGGAGTAATTTTACTTGGAAAGTTATCTGATGTTAAACCTTTATTAACAAAAACTTCAAAGAGAATTCCTGGTTGGGGTCTTAGGCCTGGTCTTGCAATTGGTGCTAAAGCTACAATCAGAGATGGAACTGTTGAATTATTAAAACGGTTATTGGTTGCTAAGGATAATAAACTTAAAATTAAAAACTTTGATTTGAATGGGAATTTTTCATTTGGAATTGCCGAATATATTGATATTGAGGGTTTAGAGTATGATCCTGATTTGAAAATTTTGGGTCTTGAAGTTGCTGTAACTTTAGAACGTGCTGGCTTTAGTGTTAAGAAAAGAAGGATAAATCCAAAACCTTTAGGAAAATCACATAAAATCTCAAAACAAGAGGCTATTGATTTTGCAAAAAGTGCTCTTGGTGTGGAGGTTGAAGAATGACTACTGGCGATTGGCGTAAAATGTTTACGCAATTAAATGCAAAACCTGTAAAAAAATTAAAGTATATTAAATTTAATTCACTTAAAAAAAGATCTTGCGGTGTTGCACTTAGAAAGTGTAAAAATTGTGGAAGAATTGGTGGCCATATTAATAAGTATGGTCTTCATTTATGTCGTCAGTGTTTTAGGGAAATGGCGCTTGAATTAGGTTTTAAGAAATATAGCTGAGCTATATTTCTGAACTTTACTGACGTAAAGGTTTAAAAAGTACAGCTGAGCTGTAATTAAAATAAAAAATTAAAATTAATAGGGGAATCAAAAAAAAATGTTAAACGATCCATTGGCAGCAGCATTATCAAAGATATTGAATGCTGAGAAAATAGGGAAAAGAGAAGTTGTTATTAATACTTCTTCGACTATGATTAAACAAGTACTTAGTTTGATGAATGAGAGTGGTTATATTGGGTCATTTGAAGATTTAGAAACTGGGGAGAATAAAGGGATTAAAGTTAATTTAATTGGTAATATTAATAAATGCGGAGTTATCAAACCAAGATTTTCGACTAAGAAGAATGGTTTTGAAAAATGGGAAAAAAGATATCTTCCTGCAAAAGATTTTGGTGTAATTATTGTATCAACTCCTAAGGGTATTATGACTCATAATGCTGCTAAGGAAAAACAATCAGGGGGTAAGCTTTTAGCTTATTGTTATTGAAATGAAATCAGATATCACTTTAAATATGGAATTATCGACTGGAGTTAGTGCTCAATTGGTTGGTGAATTTTTAGTAGTTAAAGGTCCAAAGGGAGAAGTTAAAATTAATATTAATTATCCTGGCGTTGAAGTTTTAACTGAGCAAGATAAGGTTGTGCTAAAGGCTTTAAAAGCTACTAAAAGAGAAAAAACTGTAATGGGTTCTTTTCAATCACATATTAATAGTGCGATTAAAGGAGTTCAAGAGGAATTTGTTTACAAGGTAAAAATTTGTTCAGGTCATTTTCCAATGAATGTTAGTATTAGTGGAAAGGAATTAACAATTAAGAATTTTTTAGGAGAAGCTGTTCCTAGGAAAGTTAGGTTACTTGATGGAGCAAAAGTTAAAGTTAATGGTGCTGAAATTGAAATAGTTTCACCAGATAAAGGAATTGCTGGGCAAGTTGCCGGGCAAATTGAACAATTATGTAGAATAACAAATAGGGATAAAAGAATTTTTCAAGATGGTTGTTATATAATTCATAAGGCAGGAAAGGATATTTAAAATGGCAGATTCACGATTATTAGATACAAGAAAAAAGGCAAAGAAAAGGAAACCCCACTTTGTAGTTAAAGAGTCAAAATTTAGGGCTGGAGTTAAATCTAGGTGGAGACAAGTTAGAGGTATGCATTCGAAAGTTAGGCAATGCCATAAGGGTCGTCCTATTATGCCTAGTACTGGTTTTGGTTCTCCAAAAGCAGTTCGAGGTTTAGATAGGAGTGGATTTGAGCCTGTTGTTGTTAAAAATTTAGATCAATTAAATTCATTAAATAAAGAAACACAGGCTGCGGTTATTGGTTCGACTGTTGGAAAAAAGAAAAAATCACAATTATTAACTAAAGCTCTTGAAAATGCAATTAAAGTTTTAAATGTTAAAAGTATTGAAGATGAGTTAAAGTTAATTAAAGCTAAGTTTGATACTAGGGTAGAATTGAGATCTAAAAAAATAGGTTCAAGAGTTCAAAAGCAAAAAGCAAATGAAAAGGTTGCTAAAGAAAAGAAAAAGAATGAGAAAAAAGAGTCTGTTGAAGATAAATTAAAAGCTGCTCAAGAAGAAGAGAAAAAACAAGCTCAAAAAACATTTACAAAAAGACAATAAAAATTAAGAATTAATAATATAATTAAAAATTAGAGATTAAAAAAATGAGAAATAAAAAATTATTAGCAGCAAAGGTACTTAAAATTTCACCTAAGAAGGTTAGTTTTGTTAAAAGTGCTCTTGATGATATTAAAAAAGCAATTACAAGGTCTGATATTAGGGGTTTAATTGCTGTTAAAAAAATTGTTAAAATCAAAAGTGCACATACTAGTAGAGTTAGAGCTAGAAAAATACTTGCTCAAAAGAGAAAAGGAAGAAGGCAAGGTGCTGGTACTAAAAAGGGTAAAAAGTTTGCAAGTGTTCCTAGAAAACAAAGGTGGATTTCAAAAATTAGAACTCAAAGAAAGTTTTTAAAGGAACTTAAAGAGAAAGAAGTTATTACTCCTAAGGGTTATAGATCATTATATTCAAAGAGTGGGGGCGGATTTTTTAGGAATAAGCGTCACATTAAATTGTATATTGAAGAGCAAAATTTGGCTAATAAAAAAGAATAGAATTAAAAAAATTCAAAAATAAAAATTAAAAAATAAAACTGAGAAATAAAATGGCAAGCAGAAAACCAAAAACAGTAGCGTATAGAAGAAAGAGAGAAGGAAAAACTAACTATAAGAAAAGGTTAAAGCTTTTATTAGCTCAAACTAATAGGGTGGTTGTTAGATTTACTCAAACTCAAGTAATTGGGCAAGTGGTTTCATTTGAACCTAAAGGGGATAGGGTTATTGTTTCAAATAATTCATTAAACTTAAAAAAATTAGGTTGGAATTATTCTTATAAAAACGTTCCTGCTTCATATTTAGCTGGTTTTGAATTAGGTAAAAAAGCGCTTGCTAAAGGTATTAAAAAAGCAATTTTAGATACTGGTTTTAAGTCTCCTTTAAAGAAAAGTAAAACTTATGCTTTTTTGAAGGGTGTTTTAGATGCTGGAGTTCAAATTCCAAATAAATCAGAGGATATTTTTCCAAGTCAAGATAGAATTGAAGGAAAACATATTGAAGTTTATGCTGATAAGTTAAAATCAAATGATGTTGCTTTTAACAAGCAGTTTTCAAAATATTTAAAAAATAAAGCTCAATTAACTGGTATTAGTGCTAAGTTTAATGAAGTGAAACAAAAAATAGAAAGTGCATAAAATGGTCGATAATAAAAAATCAAATAATAGAAAAATGTCAGATAATAAGAGATCTGGTAAAAGGTCAAATTATAAAAGACCGCCTAGGCAAGAGGAAAGTGCTGAAGCTAAATTAGCTAAATGGACTCCTGTTACTGCTGTTGGGAAAATGGTTAAAGAAGGTAAAATTACAACTATTGATCAGTTATTTGATATGGGTCTTAATGTTATGGAAGGCGAAATTATTGATACTTTAGTTCCAGATATCAAAGAAGAACTTCTTTTAGTTGGTCAAGCTAAAGGTAAATTTGGTGGTGGTCAAAGAAGAATTTTTAGGCAAACTCAAAAGAAAACTAAAGAAGGAAATAAAATTGCATTTATGACTTGTGCTGTTGTTGGTAACAAAGATGGTTTTGTTGGCGTTGCAGTTGGTAAGAGTAAAGAAACAGTTCCTGCTAGAGATAAATCAAAAAGAAAAGCTAGATTAAATTTAATGAGAATTAGAAGAGGATGTGGCAGTTGGGCTACTGATTCAAGAGGACCTAATTCCATTCCATTTGCTGTTGAAGGAAAATGTGGTAGTGTTAAGATCACTTTAATGCCTGCTCCTCCTGGTAATGGTTTATGTGTTGAAAAAGAATGTGCTAAAATTTTAGAAATGGCTGGTATTAAAGATATTTGGAGTAAGACTCAAGGTCAAACTAAAACTAAATTAAATATGATTTATGCTTTAATTGATGCTTTGAAAAAGTTATCAGAAATAAAAATTAAACCTGAAGATATTGCTAAGTTAGGTATTGTTGAAGGAAAAATTAAAACGGAGGCTTAAGTATAATGACAAATTTAAAAATTGCAATTGTTCTTGTAAGAGGGCTTGTTAATGTTAAAACTGAAGTTAAAGATACTTTAGCTATGCTTCGTTTAAAAAGAAAAAATCATTGTGTTGTTGTTGATGATAATCCTGTTAATAGAGGTATGATTAAGAAAGTTAAAGATTATATCACTTGGGGAGAAATTAGCGATGAGGTTTATTCAAAATTAGTTGCTCAAAGAGGAGAAGAGTTTTTATCAAGAGAGCAAGATGGTAAGAAAAAATATACTTTTAAATTTTTAGAAGTTGATGGTAAGAAATATAAATTATATTTTAGATTAAATCCACCTAGAAAGGGTTTTGGTAGAAAAGGAATTAAAATGCCTTTTAGTAAGGGTGGAGCACTTGGAAATAGGGCAGAAAAAATTAATGATCTTATTGAGAGGATGTTATAATGGTAGTTAGAAGAACAAAAAAAGTTAACAAGTACAGAGGAGATACTACTCATGGTGGAGGCCATCGTAAGAAAAGACGAGGTGCTGGTTCACGTGGGGGTCGAGGTAATGCAGGTTCAGGTAAAAGAGCTGGGCATAAAAGGCAAGGTAAAGCACTTGGTAGAAATGGTTTTGTTCCTAGAAGAACTCCAAATGTTGAAGCTGGTGTTAATTTAAGTTATTTCACTCAAAAGAAAGTTGATGAGTTAGTTGCTAGTAAAAAGGCAGTTAAAGAAGCTGACGTCTATGTTATTGATTTGAAAAATTTAGGTTTTGCAAAATTACTTGGAACTGGTATGAGTGAAGTTAAATTAAAAATAACTGTAGCTAAACATACTCCTAAAGCAGCTCAAAAGGTTGCTGAAGTTGGCGGCGAGATTGTTGTTGCTGCTTGATTTTTGGTCTTGTCTGTCACTTCGTTCGGACGTTGCTTAATAAGGAAAAAGAGCAACTTTTTTGAAAAGCCTTATAAATGCTTAATAATTATTAAAAAAAAATGGGAATCTTTGAAACTATAACTTCTAATTTACCTGAGGTAAAAGGACCGCGTCAAAAGAAATTGCCTTTTAAGGCAAAATTGAAATGGACTTTAGTTATTTTACTTATTTTTTATGTAATGGGTTTAGTTCCTTTATTTGGTTTAGGAGAAAATGCTTTACAACAGTTTGAATTTTTATCTATTATTCTAGGAGCTTCTTTTGGAAGTATTATTAGTTTAGGAATTGGTCCTATTGTTACTGCTTCGATCGTATTACAGTTACTTTCTGGAACTGGTATCATGAATATGGATACTACAACTCTTGAAGGAAGAAAAAAGTTTCAAGGTTTACAAAAGCTTCTTGCTATCTTTTTTGTAATTTTTGAAGCATGTATTTATGTTTTAATGGGTGGTTTAGCACCTTCAAATTCATTAATTGGTACTGCGCTTTATTCGCAATTACAATTTTTATTAATTGTACAATTAACTATTGGTGGTATTTTAATCTTATTTATGGATGAGGTTATTACTAAATGGGGCTTTGGTTCTGGAGTTAGTTTATTTATTGCTGCAGGAGTGTCTCAACAAATTTTTATTAGAACTTTAAATTTTTTACCTTCACCTACTAATCCTGATATTGCAGCGGGAGCAATTCCAGCTTTTTTTCAAGCTTTGTCTTTAGGTGATGTTACTACGGCAACTCTTCAAATTGGAGCTATTCTTGCTACTTTAGCAGTGTTTGCTATTTGTGTGTATGGTCAATCTTTGAAAATTGAAATCCCTTTATCTTTTGGAAAGGTTAGAGGATATGGAATGAGATGGCCGTTAAATTTCTTTTATACTTCAAATATTCCTGTAATTTTAGTTGCAGCTTTAATGGCTAATATTCAGTTATTTGCTAGATTACTTGAAAATTGGGGATGGCCTTTGTTAGGTACTTTTTCAGGGCAAAGTCCGGTATCTGGTTTTGTTTATTGGTTAAGTCCACCTAATCTTTTACAGGCTGTAATTCAAGGTAGTTTTACTTTAACTCAAATTGGGCAAGCTGTTGTTTATACTTTGGTATTTATAATTGGTTCAACAGTTTTTAGTATTTTTTGGATGCAAACTGCAGGAATGGATGCTAAGAGTCAAGCTCATAAGATTATGAGTTCAGGGTTACAAATGCCTGGATTTAGAAGAGATGAGAGAGTCTTAGAGAAAGTTCTTAATAGATATATTTGGCCTTTAACTATTGTTGGTGGGGCTGCTATTGGGTTACTTGCGGCTGTTGCTGATTTAACTGGTACTTTATCTAATGGAACTGGTATTTTACTTGCAGTTATGATTGTGTATAAATTATATGAAGAGATTGCTAAAGATCATATGATGGATATGCATCCGGCTATGAGAAAGATGATGGAATAGTTTTTTGTTTTTTTATCACAATCTTTTTAAAGGAGAGACTAGTTTTAATATAAAAATGGCAATAAAAAATTTAAATGGATTTTTAGTTAAGGTGAGAAACTAAAATGGCTATTTTAGATCCAGTATTTAATCCGTTATTATTACCTTTGATTAATTCTAGCCCTATTTGGGGAATTGTGGTTTTAGCGTTTTTGATTTCTTTGATTATTACTGTGGTTTACAAGTATACTACAAATCAAGAGCTTATGAAGGAGCTTAAGGGTAAACAGAAGGCTTTTTCTGGTAGAATGAAGGAGCTTAAGGATAATCCTACTGAAATGATGAAAGTTCAAAAAGAGGCTATGTCTGTTAATGGTCAGTATATGAAATTGTCTTTAAAGCCTACTTTGTATACAATGCTTCCAATATTACTTATTTTTGGTTGGATGAGTGCTCATTTAGCTTATGAACCTATTTTTCCTGGTGAGAAATTTGCTGTAGAAGTTAATATTGCTCCTACGTATGATGGGGATATAATTTTGAATGTTGGTGATGGAGTTACTATTGTTGGAGATAATTCACAAAAGGCTTTATCTGGTTTAGAAGAAGGAAATATGTGGGTTTTAAAAGCTGAGGAAGGAGAATATGATTTGACTTTTGTTGCTGGCGAGGAAGAGAAAATCAAGAGCGTTAGTGTATCTAAGGAATTTGATTTAAAAGATCCTATTTTAACTAGTGATAATGAATTAGATAATATTCAACAAATTGAAGTTAAGTATAAGGATTTGAAACCTTTGGGTGGATTTTCACTTGGTTCGTATAGGCCTGGATGGTTAATGGTTTATATTATACTATCATTTGCTTTTAGTATTGGAATTAGAAAGTTAATGAAAGTACATTAGATTAATTTTTTGTTGATTATTTTTGATTGTTTTTATTGGAAATCTTTATAAAGAGACTCTTGTTTAAGCTTAATATTACATGTTATATGTAAATATCCTTTAAGGATAGATCTTTGTGGCAACTATTGATCGAAAGCTAATTATTGCTTTTATTCTTGTGTTGTACTAAATTAAATGGAGAAATAAATAAAATGCCAGACGGTAAACATAAATCAGGAAGATATAGAAAAATTTTTGTAAAAGTCCCAGGTGGGAATACTAAGGTTCACTTTCGTGAAAGAAAGCCTTCAAAGGCTGTTTGTGGAAGTTGTAAAAAACCATTATCTGGAGTTCCAAGAGAACGTCCAGCGGTATTGGGTAAGTTACCTAAGTCTCAAAGAAGACCAGAGAGACCTTTTGGTGGAGTACTTTGTTCAAAATGTATGAGAGCAGTTCTAAAGGAAGAAGTTAGGGAGGCGTTACAATGAGTATCTTTAATAAAGGAAGAATGTGCGTTAAGTTAGCTGGTAGAGATGCTGGTTTAAAATGCGTTATTGTTGAAGAAGTCGACAAGGCTTTTGTTGTTGTTGATGGTCAGACTAGAAGAAGAAAAGTTAATGTTTCTCATTTAGAACCTTTAGATCAAACACTTGATGTTGCTGGTGGTTCACGAGAAGATGTGAAGGCTGCTTTTGCTAAAATTGGGATTGAATTAGTTGATAAAAAATCAAAACAAGCTAAACCAAGAGTTAAGAAGCAAAAAGTTAAGAAAGGTAAATCTAAGAAGGCTGCTAAGACTGATAAAAAAGCTGTTAAAACTGAAAAGAAAACTGAAGCTAAAGTTGAAACTAAAGTTGAGAAGAAGCCAGTTGCTAAAGAAGCTAAGGTTGAAAAGAAATCTGAAGTTAAGGCTGAAACTAAAATTGAAGAAAAGTCTGAAGTTAAAGCTGAGAAGAAATCTGAATAGATTTTTTTTTTATATTTTTTATTATATAAGTTATTATAAATAAATTTGAGTTGTAATTGTTATGGTTGCTATTGATTTGGCTGTTTCTGATTTGAGTTCTGAAGATGGTGCTTTAGAGTGGCTTTTAGAGAGTTCTGATTTGAGTGAGAGACAGAAGGATCGAGTTAGGGGAATTGCTAGAGATAATTTGGAAGGTGCAATAAAATTATTTTATTCTATGGATGGAAATGATGGTGTTGGTAGTGTTTTTACTTTTGATGCTAGAAGATTTGGACATAAAGTAAGTGAGAGAGGAAGAGTTCTTGATGAATTAGTTGCTGATGATGGTGGTTTTGATTATGAGTGTGATGTTGAAGAAGTAGATGAAGAATTAAAAAAGGATTTTTTGGATTATTTTAATTTTATAACAAAAAATAATCGTAAGCTTCAAAGGTTGGTTGAAAGATTGTTTTTGGGAAATTTGTCTGAAAATATTTCTAAATTATTTTTTGAAGAAGTTAACCAAGATGTTATTTTAAATAGGTTGGAGATGGTTGCCAATTCATTAGAAAAATCAAATGGGATTGTTGTGCCTTCTAATATTGTTGGTGTTAGTTTTAAAAATGATATATTAATAGTTAATGAAGGAAGAAGAAATTTTAATAAAAATCCTATTGATTATTATAATAAAAATTATGCTGGGGTTAGAGTTAAAGATTTGAAAAAATTTGATCAGGGTTTATATGATTCTTTGGTTAGATATAGACAAATTCATTTGATTAGAAGTATTCGTGGTAGGGATTTGAGTGATCCTATGGCTACTTTAAAAAGTCAATATGGTGATGTTTTTGAAAATAGATTGGAATTATATGAAAGAGATAATAGATTACATAGAGAATTATTTAAATTAAATCTGTTAGAAGATTTTTTTCCAATTAATTTAAGAAATTCTTTAAAAAATAAAATTTATTTGACGTTGTCGTATTATGCATTTAATGGAGATATTAAAAAAATATTATCTGAAAATAATGATTTTGTAAAAAGAACAATACAATATTATTGGAAGAGAGCAGGATTTGTTTCTAGGAGTAAAAATGGCTTTAAATCTTATAAAAAAAATTTTCAAGAACCAAGAAAATTATCTGATATTTATGATGTAGCGAAAAAATTTGGTTTTGATATGTATCAATTTAAAAAGATGATTAGTGAAATGGGTCTTAGAGAAAAATTTGGTTTTAAAAATGGGTGTGGATTTGGAAATCATGTCAGAAGTTTGATTCTTGGTGCTGCAAATAGATATTCAAGTGCTTTAGAGGCTTCAAGAGAAATTGGTGTTTCACAAAGTACGATTTTAAGACATTGGAGAGAAAATAGACTTAATGAACATACTAGACGAAGAAATTTATTTGATCCTTTAGGTGTTTATGAGGATAATTATGGTGATTTAGATCTTTCAAGAACTCAGTTATCTAATCTTGATATGTCTTTGTTTAGGGCTCTTAGAAGAGAGTGTTTATTAGATGAAGCAATTCCAATTGATGATTCTTCTGTAAGGTTAAGACAAAGAGCTAAAGAGAGTTATTTTAAATATAGAGGAGATGTTTTTGAGGCTTGTAGGGAAGAGAGTATTAATTATAATACTTTGAGAAATATTTGGAAGAATTTTGGTTTTTCTTCTAAGGATTTAATTGGAAAAAAAGTTGCTTTTAAGAGAGGATTTTATTTTTATTTAGCTAAGGAGTATTCGAGTGCTGCGGCAGCTTCAATGGAAACTGGTGTTTCACAAAGAACCATATTGAGGCATTGGAGAGAGGAAGGATTGCATGAAGAAACTAAAAAAAATGATTATGAAGGTAATCCGCTTTTGCATTTTCAAGAAAAATATAAAGGTAAGAGAGTTACTCGTGGGCAACTTAAGAAAGAGAATTCTAATTTGTCAAGGGCGTTAGTTAGGTATGGGCAGATGAATTTAGCAATACCTGAGTTTAGAGGGTATGTTGGTTCTGATAAGGATTGGATTGTTGCTTTTTATGAACATTTTAAGGGGAATGCAGTTGCTTGTTCTAAGGCTATTGGAAAACCTAGAAGAACTATTTCTAAATGGTGGAAAGAGATTGATTTACCTAATTCACGAGAATATAAAAAATTAGAGAAAAATGGGAAATTAGATCAAATCATTCAAAAGATCCAAATTTATTTCAAAAGCTGATGCAGGTATAATTAGGCCATGGTTTGTTAGAACTTGTGGGTCAAGTTCTCCTAAGAATCCTATCTGTTTTTTGTTTACGATTATTTTTGCGCTTCTTCCTGGCATGAATGATTTGTGTTCAAATTCTTGTGTTTGATATTCTACGTTTAGGAATGTTAATATTGCATCTAAGGTTTGTTTTATTTTAGTGAAGTCACTTTCTTCGCTAACGTCAATACACACTAGGTTTTCTTGATTTTTTGCTTTGACGTTTTTAGTTTCGTCTGGGATTATTACTGTTCCTATTTCGAATACTTTTTGTGGATATTGTTTTGATCTATTTGCTACAAGTGCTTGCATTAATGAGGGGGTTAGCCAACATCTAATCATGTTTAAGTTTGAATCTTGGGTATTTTTTCCTAATTTGATGTGATCTAAGGGAGTTATGTTCATTTTTTTGAATTGATCTAAATGATTTGTTAGGGAGAATGTTTTTAATTCTAAGTAATTTAATCCTACTATGAAGTTTGCTAAATTTTCAATTAGAATATTTATTGGTAACATCTTTCCTATTGTTGAGATGTTTGGCAAGGTTGGTGTGATGTTGTTGTAACCGTAAGCTCTTGCTATATCATCTGCAATATCAATTTCGTGCCAAATGTCGGTTCGAATTGATGGGATTTGAACTGTGATTGTGTCGTTTTTTGTTTCTAGTACATTAAAGCCCATTTTTGGAATTAGTTTTTGTGCTTGTTTTGTGTTGATATTTATTCCGATTACTTTGTTTACATATTCTGCTTTAATTGTTCTTGTTGAATTTTTTAATGATGGGCAAATTGTAGTTTGTTTTGTATCTTGGTTTGTTATTTTTACTTGATGAATTTCACCTTTTAGATCGTAGAACATGGTTGCTAGGATATTCATAATATTATCTAGGGCGTTTTCATCTGTTCCTGTTGTTTCTACGAAAAGATTTTTAGTTTGAGTTGTGATTTTTCCTAATTTATTGGAGTTGATTATTGGGGGCATTGATAAAATTTGATTGTTTGCGTCGATGTGAATTGGATATTTTGATTTGTTTTCTAGTAAATGTGAATATGTTTTTCCTTTTGGATGATGTTCTATGATTTGATTTGCGTCCATTTCTTTGGTTTCGTCTAATGGTATGAATTTGATTTTGTTTGGTTTAAGTGCTTTGTAAGTTATTGGAAATTTGATTTTATTTAAATCATAAACTCCAATGGCTACTTTTTTTCTTTTTCTTCCAAAGGTTTGATGGATTTTTTCTTGTGTATTCATTAGTGTTTTAATGTCTGTTTCATCAAGATGGATATTTTTTACTACAAATGATTTGGTATATGGTCTTATGTCTTTCACGCTTTTGTCTATGATGTGTTCGTAGTTTGATTTTTTTGTTTGAATCTCTTGGTAGCCAGTTTCAAATCCTTTGTAACTTCTAATAGCTCTAGCTAGGCCTTGTGGAGTTACTAAATCTGTTCTTTCAGCTGTAATTTCTATTTTGATGTTATTGCCTTCTACTTCGTCTAGTTCGAATCCCATGTTAGCTAGAGTTTCTTCTAGATCTTCTATTGAAATTTTTTCTTTTACTAGTTCTTGGATTAATTTGAAACTTGTGTCAATGATTACCATTTTATTTGTTTTTTGACCCCTCTTCTTCTTCTTCTTCTTCTTGTGGAAGGTCTATTTTTATTCTTTTGTGGTTTCTGATCCAATCAATATCTACTTCTGGGCCAAAAATTTCTTTTAGTTTTGTTTTACCACTTAGTAAGGCGGCTATTCTTGATGAGCCCATTCCCCAGGCGATTACAGATTTGGTTATGCCGTAAGGTGCTAGGGCTTCTGGTCTGAATATTCCTGAGTTGATTAGGGCGTACCATTTACCTAGTTTTTCGTTATAATAGTGTGCTTCCATACTTGGTTCTGTGTATGGATTGAATGTTGGTTTGAATTTTATTTTTGTTATTCCTAGTTTTTTGTAGAATTCTTTTACAAAGCCCATTAGGTTGGCTAGAGTTAGATTGTCTGCCATGATGAAGCCTTCCGCTTGTCCAAATTCCGGTAGGTGGGTTGCATCGATTGCTTCGTTTCTAAAGTTGTCTGCGATGTAAAAGTATTTGCAGTCATGATTTAGTTTTTTTTCATGAAAATATCTAAATGTTGTTGATGTTGAGTGTTGTCTTAGAATTAATTTACTTGCTTCTTTGGGGTTCCATTCTTTTGTATGCCCGGTTGAACCTGTATTGTAACCGTTTTCATGAGCTGCTTTTACTTTTTTTACTAGTTCTTTGTTTGGTAAATCTCCTGATGTGTCTAAATAGAATGTGTCTTGAGCTTCTCTCATGGGATGATCTTGAGCTATCCACATGGCGTCCATTCCCCAAAATGATGTTTCTACCCATGGGCCTTTCATTTCGCTAAATCCCATTTCTAAGAATGCTTGTCTAATGATGTTTAGTGATTCATTATATGGATGACGTCTTACTGGATTTATTTTTGGAACGTTGATTTCTACGTCGTATCCTCTAAATTCTAGGTTTTTCCACTCGCCTGTTTTTAGCATGCTTGATGTTAATCTTCCTGTAACGTCTGTTTTGATGTGTTCTTTTTGGAGTTTTTTTGTTAATTCTAAGAGTTCTACTTTTACTTCTTTTCTATCTTCTACTTTAATGAAATTTTTTCTTTTTTTAAGAATACTAATTATTGATTCGTCTTCTTTGGAGATGATATGTGGAAAGAAGTTTTCTAGAAATTTTTCTACGTTATTTTTTTCTCGTAGGAATTTTTTTCCAGCGTTCGTAATTTTAAATTCTAATTCTTTCTGTTTTCTTGTTTCTATAGCGTTGATTCTTTTTAAAATTCCGATACAGGCGCTTGCTTCTTGGTTTTCTAAGTTAGCGTTTTTTGCTATTTGTGATAGAGGGATAAATTCATCTTCATTTAATTGTTTTAGAAATCTTTTTTCTGGAAGACCTGATTTTTTATATTTAATGGAGTTTGTATCTAAATCTACTTCTATTTTTTTAATTGATACTATTTTTAGGGCTTGTTTGTTTTCTAGCCATTGCAAAGCTCTCATTGTCTCTATTTCTTGTTGATTTGATAATCGTGAGAGTTCTTTTAGAGAAATGTTGTCTTTTAGATGTGGGATAATTGCTCTTTCTAAAGGGTGCAATTTGGAGATGATTTTTTTGATATCAGTCATTGAATATGTTTAATTAGAGGTTATTTATAAAATTATTTAATGATATGGTTAGTTTTTGATTAAATTGAATGTTTTTTTGATTTTTATGGTTAGAAAAAGGCTAAGGTGTGAAGTATTACAAGAGTTAATCCTAATCCCATTCCGATTAAAATTGGAAGAATTATTATAAGGATACTTTTTATTGTTGAGAGATTGTGAATTTGTTTTATTCCAATTACCATTAATATTATTGAGTAAAAGAATAGTAAGTAGTTTAGAAATGGTAAGAAGGCAAATAAATTTGGTGCTGAAGCGTAGACGTAAATGTTGTAGCTTTTGATATATTCTTTGTTTGATTTGAATATTTTTGAGAAGAGATGAATTAATAGTGCTCCTAAGTGAAGTCCTGCCCAGATTGCTAGTAGGGATATGAACATTAAGATAAATAGGATTATTGTTATGCTTGTGTTATTTATTCCTAGGGTGCTTATATCGATATTAATGTTTGTTAAGAATTCTTTTAGAAAAATTGTTAATGCTAAAATTATTATGTATGATATTGCTAGAAAGATGGCGTGTGTTTTTAGTGCAAAAATAGTTGGTGTTTTATAATCTTGTTTGATTTTTAATTCTTTGAAGAAGTTTGTTGGTTCAAACATTACTTTTTTCCAACTTTGCCAGTATTTCATGTAAGTTGTTAAGGTTATTTGAGTTATATAGTTTTTGGTTTTTTGAAAATTTTTTAGAATAAGGTGTTTTGTTTAATGAATTAAAAAGAAAAAAATTGGAAATTAAAAATTATTTTGATTTCCAGTGTGTGTCAAACATTTGATCCATGGCAGTTGTGAAGTATGGTGTTTTTACCCAAACTCCTAAATCATATGATGGGTGTACTTTTGTGTCGTCATGAGTCATGAAGACCATGTCGTTCCCATCAATTGTCATAAATCTAGAACTAATTTTATCATTATGTTTAACTTGAGCTAATCCCTTTAGTTCTTGAACAACCATTTTGTTTTCTTTTGTTAGGGGAGCTGAAATTCTTATTTTAACTCCTCTTTTATTAGCTTTTGTAAATGATGCTTTTAATCCTTCTGCCTTTCTCATGAATCCTTTATCAGAAGTCATAATGTTAATTGAAGATTTTGCGTCTTTAATTAAAAGGTCTAAATGGTTGTAAATGTTATTTCTTCCTCTTAAACATCCACTTAATTCTGCTGGATCTACTAAAGTAATTCCTTGGGAATGTAGTGTATTTAATTCTGTCATCAAAGGTGATGATTTAACATTTTCTAATCTTTTTACTTTTTCTTGTGCTTCTGTGTGCATATTTTTTGCAACTCTAGTCACAACTTCTGTTGGTGGAATTGCAATGTATTTTATTGGTTTTCCTAGTTTCATAATTACGAAACCTTTTTTCTCTAATGATTCTAGAACGTCATAACTTCTTGATCTAGGTACATCAGCGATGTCTGAGAGTTCTCCTGCTGTGGAAACTCCTCGACTTAATAATGCAGTCCATAATTTAACTTCATATAAATTTAAATCAAAATATCTTCTTAACTTACTCAATAATTCATCTTTTACTATCATTCTCAAAACCCCTCCTTTTCGTCGCACGCAAGTAAGTGCGTCTCATTGTTACTTGGATATCAGTAAATTCATCTACTATTAAAAGGTTGTGGTTTTGCAACATATACCCTTGTCGTGTTTATGTCAGAGTTTTTGTTAAATGTAATGTTTTGTGAGATGTTTTTGTTGTTTTGTATTTTGTAATTATGGTGTTGTTGTGTTTTAGTAAAGTTTATAATGTTGTTTTATTTTGTTTTTGTTTATGGGAATATTAAGTTTACTTGGAAGAAAGAATAAAAGGTCATGGAGAGTTGTGATAAAAAATTGTGAAGGTGAAGAAGAGTCTTATGTTTCTTTAACAGGTTTAAATAGGGTTAAGATTGGAAGAAAAAATTTTAATTTTGAAAATGAACTTACAAGTTATGTTTCAGGAGATCATATCGATTTGGGTTTAGATGGAAGTAAAGTTTTTTTTCAATTTATTGGAAAGAATGAGTCGTTATTAACTTTAAATGGAAATATTAAAAGGGTTGTTGAAGACCATGGAATATCTAATTTGTATTATTTAAAAATTAATGTTTGGTATTTTGTTCATGTTCAAAAAAATATTGAAAAACCTGTTTTTAAATTTAAAGTAGAATTAATTTAAATTTGTTTATTATATCTTATATCGTAAGATTGCTGCTATGCCACCTAGGCCGCCTAGTTGTTTTCCAGCGTCGCCTTGTGATGAGATGATGTGAATTTTTCCTTGCATGGTATCTACTGATTTTAGCATTGAGTCTATTTTTTCGAATTCGTTTTTTTCTTTTGATTTGGAGATGAAGTCATCTGTTAATAGAATTGATGAGATTGCTCCTAGGTTGAGAGCTTTGGTTACTTCTTTTAATCCGTAGGCTGCTAATTTGTCTATTTTGATTTCTTTTAGAAGTTGATCTATTAATACTTGTTCTTCTCTTGCTTTGGTATCTTTTAGTAATTCTTTTAGTTCGTCTCTTTTGAAGACTTCGTAGATGGCTTTACTTGTTACACTTGAGATGATTGCTGGAACTATTTTCTTTTTTAGTTCTTGATTATTTATTTTTTTGAGTAAGTCTTCTTTGTAAAAGGCTGGTGATGCTAGAATTATTGATTGTGGTTTGTATCTTTGATTATATACTTCAATTGTGTTTATGATTTCTTGGTAGAAATCTTTTATTTGAGTTACTTGTCTATCTTTTTTGGCTACGTTTCCTTGCATTTGAACTAGTATCTCGAATCCAAATTTTTTGGTTAGAGCAAAGATTGCTTCTTCTCTATCAAATGCTATTATTAGAAATGAGTATTTTTTTCGTGATGCTTCCTTTAATTTTTCTATTTGATATTTGGGCCAGTTTATTTTTTGTATTGTGAATTCTGATCCTTCTTCTAATGAAATTGAGTGGTAACTATCTTTTGGAATGTCACTTGTACTTTCTTTTATTTTACCGTTGATTCTTAGAATTGATCCTTGAGAGCCAAAGTCAATGGATTCTGCTTCTATTTTAAGTGTTAATGTTTTTCTTACTACTTTTGCATTTTCGTTATCGCCAATTTTTATTTTTCTTGTTGTTTTTCCTTTTATTAAATCGCCAGAGTCTATGATGTGACTTAGATACCAAAGGTCATCTATTTGTGTTACTCGAAGTTTTGCAAATCCTTTTTTGTAATCTTTTGAAATTATGTCCATTGGTATGGGGATTTTTTATTGGTATAAAAATTATTGGTTTTTTTGATTGTGTGGTTAGTGTGATTTATTTTATTTGAGCGAATACTTTATATATGATTTAATATTAATAATTAGTTATGATATCAAAAAGAGGGCAGGCGGCTGGGGCTGCTGTATTACTTGCGCTTATTGCTGGGTTACTTGTTATGTTTGTTATTTTACTTCCTCCGGCTGAGAGGGCTGAATTACTTGGTGAGGATAGTACTGGAACTTCGAGTGGAACTGGTGTGTCTGGAGATTTGGATGATGGTGTTGTTGAGAAGGTTTTATTATCGGAGAGTCCTGGAAGAATTGATTTTTTAGCTCAAAGAGAAATTGAGCATCCGCTTCCTGTGGTTAATGTTTATACTAGAACCGAGAGTAGAGTTTTGGCTGAGAAAAATTTAGTTAGTGGTAAAAGGGGAGTTTTTACTGATGAGAGAGCTCAATTTAATTTTGCTATTGGTGATATTGATCATACTGACAATGTTGTTTTTACTTTTAGAGTAAGAGAGCTTGTTGGTGATTTAGAAATTAAATTGAATGGTGAAGAAATTTATTTAGATACTCCTAGTGGGAGTGTTTTGCCAATTATTTTGCCTAAAAATATGTTAAGTTCACAAAATACTTTAGAATTTTTTGTTAGTTCTCCAGGGGTTGTTTTTTGGAATACTAATAGTTTTACCTTAGAGAATTTACAAATTGTTGCTGATGTTACTAATGTTGAAGCTCAAAGTTCAAGAAATATTTTTTTGATTTCTGATACTGAAAGGAAGAATATGGAAAAGGTTAAATTAAAATTTCAACCTGAATGTCGATATGGTGATGTTGGAAAACTTAGTGTTTGGATTAATGGTCAAACCATTTATAGTGCTGTTCCTGATTGTGATGTTGTAATGATTCCTATTGAATTTTCTATGGATATTTTACAAGCAGGTGAGAATGAAATTATTTTTAATACTCAAAGTGGAACTTATCTTTTATCTCATGTGATTATTGAAAGTGAACTTAAGGAGCTTGATTTTCCAACTTACTTTTTTGATTTATCAAATGAAGAGTTTGAAGATGTTGAGAATGGTTTAAGAAAAGTTAAGCTTGATATGGATTTTGTTGATGTAGTGTCTAATAAACGGGGCGAGTTACATTATAATGGAGTTAGAAGACACTTTGATACTAATGAAGCTGAATTTGTTTTAGATTTGAGTGAGGATGTTGTTCGTGGAACTAATTCTGTAAAAATCAAGCCAAGGAAAACTATCGAAGTTAGATCTTTGAGAGTTGAATTGGTTAAGTAATTGTATTATTTTTTTAGTTTGTTTTATTTAATATTTTAATTGGAATTATTTTATATTTAGATGGTTTGATATTTATTTTAATTAGTAATGTTTTTATATCTTGACTTTTTATTATATAGTCTAAAGAGGTAATTATATGACAGGTGATGCTAGTTCGCAGAGTGATTCGAGTAGTTCTAGTTCTAATAATTCAACAGAGCAACCAAGAAGAAGATTATCTGCGGATGGAAGTTTATATGGGCCTATTTTATTTTGGGGTGGTCTTTTAGTTTTAATTGTTAATCAATTTTTTTTTACTGAGGGGCTTGGTGTTATAGTTACAATTTTGCAATATATTTTGCTTGTTGCTGGTGCTTTGGCGCTTGGGCATGGTTCTATTGTTGCTGTTATTATTTTTATTTTTTGGAATGTTTTTTTAGGTGGAACTTATGATTTGAATTTTCTTTTAAGAAATTATCTTCCTGCAATTGTGATTGCGATATTTTTTACAACTCTTACTAATCGTTTTACAAATAATGATAATAGTTGGGATTGGAAGGGGTCAATTAGTGCTATTTTAGTTTTAGCTTTTATTTTTATTGTTGAAGTTGGTATTATTAATTTGCTTGAAGCTGCTCCTATTGGTTTAGTTATTCCAATTGAATTTAAATATTTGTTTATGAGTATGCCTTTGTGGAGCATTCTTGGTTTAATTAAAATGAGGGGGGGTAAGTTTAGAAGTATTATGATTACTATTTTGAGTATTTATATTTTTATTGTTGTTTTATCTGGAGTTGGTTTTGGATTTATTGAAGCTGATAGGTTTGCTGGTGATTTTGTTGATGCTGGTTTAGAAGCTAAGGCGGAAGGTGAGAAGGATTTGCCTTCTAGGATTGCTGTGATTAGTGGAACTGTTGAGTGTATGGGGGGAATTTTTAATTTTGATATTCAAAATAGGGAGACGTACGCGCAGTGTTCGGCTAAGAAGGCTAAAGAAAGACAATATAAGAGTGAATGTAGGGCAATTTATCCTAATGAAAATGGGGATTCTAAGGTGTTTTTGGATTGTTTAGCTGAGCAGGAGGAAAATAGTTTAGAGAAATCTAGGTCTATTAGTGGGAGTGTTGATCCTACTTTAAATCAGCCGATGAAGGTTAATTTAGATTTTGTTTCTAATAATATTAATTATTTTGAAGGGTCTTCTATTCCTATAAGACTTAGTGTTGAAAATCCTAGAGAGGTTAGTTTACTGGTGGAGATGGGTTGTAATATTTCTAATAGAAAAAATGGTGATATTGCAACTGGTTTTGATGGTGATAGTAAATTTGATGTGACTGTTAAAAAGTTTAATACTGTTGTTTTATGTAAACCTGTTGCGGATGATTTGGCTAAGGGTAAGTATAAAATTGAGATTAGTGCTAAAATTGAAGGAATTGAAGTTTTATCCCATCAAGAGAAGGCTTTTATTGGTAATTTTAATAAGAAGGAGAGACTTGAGAAAGAGATTAAGGAATCTATTTCAAATACAAAATCGCAGTCAGCATCTGATTTGGTTCATTTGGTTTTTTCATTAAATTATGGCGATGATAATGATGCTATTGTGTTTGATCCTATTACTACGCCTCAAAACTTGTTTTTATCTTCCAAACTTAGAAATGTGGGTCCTGGAAAAATTGTTAACTTTAGGGAGTATGCTGTTTTAGTTGATACGCCCGGGTTTAGTTCTGGTGGAGATACAAATAAAAAGTGTTTTGGTCAGAGTGATGTTAGGTTTTCAAAGAAGTCTAGGGAAATTTTATTGCCTTCTTGTATCATTGATGATTTTCCTTTTGATTTGAAACCTGTGGATGAGGATGTTTGGATATATAAGGATTTAAGAGCTAAGGCAATTGTTGATTATGAAATTAAAAAAGGGATGAGTTTTACGTCTGAGAGTGAACTTGAAGAGCAAAAGGATATTGTGGTAAATGATGAAGGTGAATCTGATTTAATTGCGCAAAATGAGGGGTCTGAAAATGTACAAAGGGTTTCTTAAATTAATTGTGTTGATGTTATTTGTTATATTTATTACAGCTTGTAGTGGTGGATCTGGGCCGGGTGTGATTGATAAGAATTTTAAGGAAGGAGTTGAGGAAATTGAGATTGAATTTTTTGAAAATGCACCTCCTAGGGATGTTTTTCAAAAATCTGAATTTAAAATAGTTCCAATTATTCATAATAAAATGGGTTATGATGCTCATGATGTTACAATTAAGCTTGTTGGTCTTCCTGAGGAGTTTTATTTATTGCAAAGAACTTATGAAGATAATATTTTTTTGGAAGGGAGAAGTTTAGTTAATCCTGAAGGAGATAAGTATATTGGCGAGTTTGGCGCTCAATCTGGGACACTTTTTTCTAGTGCTAAGGAGAGGGGTGATAATTTTTTTGTTAAGGTTTCATATAGTTCTGAGTTGGATTTTTCTGATACTTTATGTATTAATCCTAGTTTGTATGATGTTAGTGATGCTGGGTGTAAAAGCGAGGGTAGGAAGTCTTATTCTGGACAAGGTGCTCCTTTAGTTGTTGATAAGTTAGATGAGATCATTTCTCCTGGTGTTAATCCTAGTATTGAAGTTAGATTGAAATTAAAAAATAAGGGTGATGGGGAAGTTGGGTCTGTTACTCTTAAAAATTCTAAGTTGGGTGGAGTGGAGATGGTTTGTCGGTTTGAAAATTCAGGGATTGAAATTAATAAATTTAAGTTTGATAAGGATAATGAAGAAGCTATTTTAATTTGTTTATTGCCAATTGAGAGTACTCAATCTTATACCACAACTTTTGTTGCTAGTTTTGATTATGATTATTCTATAAAGGAGAAAAAACAAATTGTGATTAAGAGTGGTTTTGATTGATTTTTTATTTTCAATTTAAATTAATAAAGAATAGTTTAAAAAAGTAGATTGTAAAAATTAAGCTAATGCGGCGTCTAGTTTTTCTTTATTAAAGCCTACAATCATTTTTCCATCGATATCGATTGTTGGAAAATACATCTCGCCTGTTTTATCTAGCATTTCACTATAAAATTCACTTTCTTCAGTTGGTTCTCTATTTTCAAATTCTATTTTTTTTGATTTTAGATAATCTATTAGTTTTTTACTAAATTCACAAGTTGGGATTGTATATATTATTACTTTCATATTTAAGCTTAGATGCGAAGCTTTATATATATTTTTTGTTTACTTTTTACTATTATGGATATAAAGTTCGATAAAAAGGTGTTTATTGTTGCTAATATTACTTTAAGTATTGTGGCGATATTTTTAATTTTAAATTTATTTGGTTTGTCTATTACTAACATTGGTCAAGCTCTGGCTGTTTTTGATTTGGAGGATGAGAGATGTTTAGTTAAGACTGATACTAGTTTATCTGCAAATTTAGATATTGATCGATGTTGTTTGATGGCAAAGGCGCAAATTAGTTGTGATTTTAATCAGAAAAAGGTGATGGGTGAAAATTATGATTGGGTTTGTTCGAGTGAAGGCTCTCAAGTTGAGTATTGGTTTAATAAAAAAGGTCTTAATTATTGTCATGGTCAACCTTATTGGTGAGGTTTGATTTATTGTTATTGGTGGAAGAATGGTTAATAGAAATAGAAAAGGAAAGGCAGGGAAAAGGAATAAAAAGAGTAGAGTTAGTATTCATGAGAAGGTGTTTTTTGTTCTTTTAGTTCTTGTTATTTGTCTTGTTAGTATTAATGTGGCTAAGGCGAGTGGTTTTTTAATTCCTGATCAGGCTCAAGGTGTTGTTATTAATGATGGGGTTGTTGATTTTTCTAGTTTATCTCTTGAAACTAAGATTGCTCAGATGGTTGTTGTTCATGGTGGGATTCATAATTTGGATGAATGGAAAAAGATGCAAATTGGTGGGATTCATTTATTTGCGATGGATGAAGCGGATGATTTTAAGAAGGTGATTGGTAGTTTTCAGGATGGAATGAAGGTGCCTTTTTTTGTGACTGTTGATTTGGAAGGTTGTTTGAATCCGTTTTCTGCTTTTCGTGATAGTGTTACTTTTAGTGATATTAAAAATGTGGGTGAGGCTTTTGAAAAGGGTTCAGATGATGGGAAGTTTTTACGAGATTTAGGGTTTAGTTTGAATTATGCTCCTGTTGTTGATTTGGACGATCAGATTTGGGGTTGTCGGGCTTTTGAAGATGTGGAAATGATTAGTGAGTTATCGCAGGCTTATGTTTTAGGTCTGCAAGATCAGGGTATTATTGCGACTGCTAAGCATTATCCTGGGAAGACTTTAGTTAATCGTGATCCTCATAAATTTTTAGTTAGTGCTTCTATTGAGCCGCAAGATGTTGAGCCTTATGAATTTTTGAAGAAAAAGGGCGATATTAAGGCGATGATGGTTAGTCATATTATCACTCAAGGCGCAGTTGATTCTGCTGCGGTTCCTTCTGTAGTGTCTGAGATTGTTGTTAAGGATTTAAAGCAAGGATATGGTGGATTAATTATTAGTGATGAGATTAACATGCTTGGACTTAAGAATTTTTATGAGAGTTTGGATGAGATGTATGTTGCTGTGTTTAAGGCTGGAAATGATATTGTTTTGAATTTTGATGAGGATCCTAACGAGGTTTATCGGATGATTAAGGTTGTTGCTGGCGCTGTTTCTAGAGGAGAGATTGAACTTTCTGAGATTGATAATTCTGTGAAGAAGATTCTTAGAATGAAGGGGTTTGAGATTAGGGAGTGAGGTTTATTTTTTGAAGAGTATCATTTTGTGGTCTCTGTGTTTTTTAGTTTCTAGAGATTCAAAGGCAACTTTGAGGGTTGTTATGGGAATGGTTAGGCCTCCTATGGTGGGGTCGAAGATTGAGATTTGATTGTTGTGGTGTTCTAGAATGGCGATGTATTGAGAGGTGTTTCTTTTGGTGTTTCTTATTGGTTTGGCGTTAACTCTTAGTAGAATTGCGTGGGTTTCTAGGTGAGTTAGGATGTCTTGGAATGTTATTGGTTTTGTTATTATTTTGATGTTGTTTTCTTTGGCTTTTTTTAGATGTAGATTTGAAGTGAATGTTGCTAACTCGATGTCTTCTTTGGTGTACCTATAGAATCTGTAGTCTGGAAAATTGTAGGTTGTGTTTTCTACAATTACTGTGGGGTTTAGGTCTTTGGCGTAATTTGCTAGAGCGTAGATGTTTGAGCCTCTTGTTGGAAGGTTTGCTGTTTGTTGCCAGATTTGAAATTCTTGATGTTTTGTTGTTTCTTGTGGTTTAAGATATTTTATGATGGATAGAAGTGAGGAGGCTGCTGTGGTGTATGGTGTGTTTTGGTGGTGGAGTGTCATTTTTTTTTAAATAATTTGTTTTGTGTTTTTTAATTACTAGTTTGTATATCCATAAGTTATTTATATGTGTTTGTTTGTTAAATTATTATGGTTTTAATATTTGGTTTAAAACCACAAAAAGGTGATGTTGTTTGTGGCGATTTTAATTTGTATCAGAGAGCAGATGGTTCTTTTGAGAAGTTTCCTGTTGTGTTAGTTAGTGGAATGCATGATGGTCCTGTTGTTTCTATCTCTGCAAATTTGCATGGCGATGAATATACTGGGACTTTATCTATTCATGAATTAATTCAAGATAAACATTTTAGAGATAATTTAAGAGGGACTATTATTTTTTTGCCAACTTTAAATCCAATTGGTGCTATTAGGAAAAGAAGATTTTATTCTTTTTCAAATGAAGATCCAAATAGGAATTTTCCTGATGAGAAAAGCATAAGTTTGGAGTCTAAGAATTTCACTAGATTTTGTATGAAAAAATTGTTTTTAGAATTGAAGAATTATACTTCTTTTCATATTGATTTACATTGTTCCAAATTGATTTCTAATCCTTTTTGTTATTTAAGAAGAGATTTATTAAATGGAGAGGTAGATAAATTGGTTTATCAAAAAAGTAGTTTGGCTGTTAATCATTTTGGTATTCCTGTGGTCTATAATGGATCTAGTAATTTTGATAAAATTAAAAATACTTTTATTGGATCTTTAGTTTATCTTGCAAAAATTCCTGGATTTACTGTTGAACTTGGTTCTAAAAAGTATGTGCAATCTGAACATATTTTAACTGGTGTTAATGGAATTAAAAGAACTTTAAAGTATCTTGGAGTTTATTTTGGGGATGTTAATGATTCTACATTAAGAGAGGATTTGTTTTCTGGGAAAAAGAGGGTCTGTATGCATCCTAGGCTTTTTCAATCTGGAGTGATTAAATTTTTAGTTAAACCTGGTGATGATATTAAATCTGGAGATAGAGTTGCTACTATAAATGATCTTTATGGGGAAAAAATAAGCGATGGTTTTGTTTATTCTAAGTATGATGCTCATGTTTTATGTCAAATTGAAGGTGCTTTTTTTTCTAAAAATGATTCTATCTTAAAATTAGCTATTGATGATAATATTTGATTTTTTTATTCTTTAATAAAAAATTAAGAGTAATAAAAAATTTAAAAATAATTTATTTTTAATAGGTTTAATCAATTTGTTTTTATTAAATCAAGTCTTCCATTATGGAATGATCTCCATTTAATTCTTCAAATCTCTCTTTTTGAAATGTGCCGTCTTTCATTAGGTAATTTGCCATTTCATTGATGGCGAAGTTTGCTTGAACTGCTTGGATATATGTGTCTACTAAATCTTCAATCGATAAGTCAAGTGAAGGAAATTGTTCTTTAGTAACTACTATTCTTCTATCGTTGTGAGTTGCCCAGGTTTTTCTATTTGACTCTTCTTCTCTTCCAGTTAATTCTGATAAATTTGTTCCTAATACGTCCCATGATGCAATGTTTGGGTTAGTTAAATCTTCTAATGGGTTTTCGGCTTTTCTAGCATACATTGAAACTGGATGATATCCTGATTCGCCATTTTCATGTTTGCCATTTATTACCATCATTCTTATGTCTGTTGCATATCTTTTTCCATCAACTAAGCTTCCAATATGTGTAAGTGGTGTCATTGATCCGTTAGATCTGATGTCACCATAACCTATTAGTTGTTGAAGAATTAGTGTTTTGTCGTTATCAACTCTTTCCCTAAAATCTTTTAAATCTTTTTCACTAGTTATTGTAAATACTCCTTGGCCTGCGTTTGAGTATGGTAGTTTTACAACTCCATATTCCCATTCTTTTAATGTTTTAATTACTTCTTCTTTTGATAATTCGGAAGAGGTGTAGGGGAGTGAAATTTTAAGATCTGAATCTTTTTTATTGAATTGTTCGTATGCTTTAGCTGCAAGAAGTTTATTTCTTCCTCCTGCAAGACATGCTATTATTGGATTGGTCATGGGTGTTGAAGTATTTACTGAAATTCTTTTCCATGGTCCTTGAGTTACATATCTAAATGCTCCTGCTATTTTTTCATCGTTAAATCCTAGTGTGTGTGGGTTGAAATTTAAATCTTGCATATCTGTTTGATTAAATAATGGGACATAATGGACGTCTCTTTGGGTTAAATTTGCTAGGACTTGAGCGTAATTTCTTGTTTCTACTTTGTTTTTATCCCAAATTACTGCAAGGTCTGATTTTTCATCTTTAATTTTTGGTAAAAGTGTTGCTTGAAGTATTTTTGCATATGCTGAATCATTTATTGTGGTGAAATCTGCAGAAGGTAAATCTTTTGCTCCTGATGGGCAAGAATTTGTTTCTAGGATTACTTTGTGTTTTTTTCCTTGTAAATCTTGAACATTTAGGATGTCTGATCCTGACCAGGGCATGTATTGGACTTTAGATTGAAGTAATTTTAATACTTGATCGTATTCTACATTGTGTCTTGAAGAATAATTATGGGCAATTTGCATTTGACTCATGTCCATAAGTTGTTTAACTGTAGGGTCAATTTGTTTGTTGTAAGATTCTTCATATCCTAATTCAATTGGATTTATTGTTGTTGGTTTGATGATCTCGTATTTTTTAATGTTCATGTTCTTTACTCACCTTAATTGGTTTTTATGGAGTAATAGAATTAATCACCTCAACCTTACCCCTTTATTTTCGCAATTTTGCTTATTTAAATTCTTTTTGTTTCTCTAATGGGTAGTATATTTGTCCTATGTTCTTTTTAAAAATGGTTTTTGTGTTCTTGTTTTTGTAATGGGGGCAAAATTGGACTTATTTTTCCTATTTTGTGGATTTACTCTTTCAAACACAAAAGGTTTTTAAACAAACCTTTGTTTTAGACTTAAATTAGGTATCTAAATTAAGAATCCGGTAAAAATTAAGTTAAAAAATGGCTAAAAAACAAAAGGTAAGTAGAATTAAAATTAAAAAGAAGCTTTGGATTAAAGTTATTGCTCCAGCGACTTTTGGTAATAAACAAATTGGGGAGAGTTATTTAACTACTGCTCAAAGTGCTGTTAGTAGAGTTCTTAAAGTTAATTTAAGAGAGCTAACTGGTAGTATGAAAGATCAAAATGCGAGTGCTAAATTTCAAATTGTAAGAGTTGAAAATTCAAATTTGAAAACTGTAAGTATTGGTTATGAATTAAATCCATCTAATGTTAAAAGGATGGTTAGAAAAAACACTACTAGGATTGATGATTTTTTAAAATTCCAAACAAAAAATGGTAAAAAAGTTATTTTAAAGCCAGTTTGTATTGCTTATGGAAAAATCACTAAATCTTCAGCTACTGCTATTAGAGCTGAGATGGCTAAGGCTTTTGAAGAAGAAGTAGTTAAGGGAGATTTTGAAAAGTTTATGTCTAGTGTTGTTTCAAAGAAAATTTTGTATACAATTAAGAAAAGACTTCATAAGTTAAATCCTGTTAAGGAAGTTGCTATTAGAAGTATGAAATTAGTTAATTTACCTGCTAGTTCTAAGGGAAAGATTGAAGTTACTTCTAAAGTTGCAAGTGAAGATGCTAAGGATTCTGACGTGGAAGCTAAAGTAGAGACTAAGGTGGAAGCTAAGGTTGAAACTAAAGAAGAAGTGGCTAAAGAAGAGAAGGCAAAAGAAGAGGCTCAATAGAGCTTTTATTTTTTTTTTAAAATGAAATTTTTAACTTTTGTTGATTTACATGAGGATAAGAAGCAGCTTAAGCGTTTAGTTGCTAGAGCAAGTGAGGATGATGTTGATTTTATCATTTGTGCTGGTGGGCTTCATCCTGTTGTTTCTAATATTAAATTTATTTTGAATAGGTTGAATTCTCTTGGAAAGAAGGTCTATTTTGTTTGTGCTAATGAGCAGGAGAGAAATATTGTTAGTTCTTTTATTGAGAGTTATGAAAATTGTGTTTTTTTAGATGGGCAGGCAATTGAGCATGAGGATTATGTTCTGCTTGGTCATGGTGGTAATGGTTTAGCTCGAGAAGATTTTGAATTTAGGCAAGTTTCTCGAAAGTGGTATGGGAATTATAAAAATAAGAAGAGTGTTTTAGTTTTGTATGGACCTGCTTACGAGACAAAACTTGATAAAGTTGAGGATAAGTTTTTAGGAAATATTGATTATAGGAAATTTATTTTAAGAATGCAGCCTAAGGTTGCTATTAGCGGTCATATTGTTGAGAGTTATGGTGTGAGTGATAAACTTGAGAAAACTATTTTGATTAATCCTGGTTTAGAAGGAATGGTTATTGAGTTGCCTTAGGAAAGTTTATAATCTATTTTTGTTTTCTTATTTTTATGGGATTTTTAAGTTTTTTAAGTGTTGGTGCTAGGGCTGCAGGTAGAGTTGCAGGTCGATCTCATGAATTTTTTTTTGATGAGAATTGGAGAGCTAGTAATCTTGCTGTTTTAGATGGAATTATCATGCCTAAATTAATTGTTTATCAAAGAACTTATCTTGATTTAATTGATAAAAATTTAAATGAAATGGAAGCTTGTTTGAATTCAGGTAATTTTGGGTTGTATAAAAAAAAAGTAGATGAATTGGCTAAAAATGTTAAATTGAATCGTGAAGCTTCCAAGGGTGCTTTTGTTGAAAAAAATGATTTAAGGATTAGTATTTTTAGTTCTTTAAAAAAGGTATAAAAAATGGTTTTGTTTAATAGAAGAAAAAGTGAGATTGATATTTTTTTGGAACTTGTTGCTATTAAAGAGATTAGAAAGAATTTAGTAGTTAGACAAAGGAAAATATTGAATAGTAAAGTAACCCCTAAAGTTAAAGAGATAAGAAGGGCCATTTCTAATGGAGTTTTAAAAAAGGATGTTGCAGAGATGGTTGATGGGTCTGAAAATTCTTTGTCTGTGTTTTTGAATGCGTGTGTTTGGATTTCTAGTTTTTTTAAAGTTGATAAGGATAAATTAAAGGACACTTTACTTGAAGGGATTTTTAGATAATTTTATATATTTCTTTATTTTTGTTCTGTTTATGATAGGTGATAGTATTAAAAGAAATTTAGTTTCTCTTCCTGGTTTGATTTTAGCTGATATTGCAAAGTCTAGGGAAGAAAATGAGGAGTTTAAAAGAACTGTAAAGAGATTGAAGAAGAGTTATACAATTAAGGCTCTTGGTTCACTTTATAAAAAGTATGGAAAGAAATCTACTGAAGATTTAAATGCTGCGATTGATTTAATTGTAGATAAATTTGTTCAGGATTATGGTCTTTTTAGAGAAGAGTTTACTAATTATTTTAAGTTGTTACATGAAGCTTTTGAAGCTAATTTGGAGAATGAGTATAAGGGATTAGTTGGAGCTGAGCAGTTGTTGACTTCTATTAGTGCTAGAGCTGAGAGCCATCCTGGTGAGTTTTTTATTCCTGGTGGTGCAGGAAAAAGTTTTCATAAGAAGTTTCAAGGTGCTATGAAACTTTTACATAAGGAGTTAGCTAAGGAATTTGCAACTTCAAAGGGTTTAGCTAGTTGGAAAGGTAATGCTGCTGGTTTTTTTTCTAAGTTTGTTTCTGATAGAGTTGAGAGTAGAAATGTTGCAAGAAAAGCTAATGATCTGAAAAATACAGGGCAAGTTAGTAAAGAAATAACAGATCATATTGCTGCTGAATTAGTTGATGGTGTTCAACCAGATTTTATGATGTGGCTTGTTAAGTATATTACTGTTTTAGGAAAAACTGAGACTTTAGAGGGTGAAGTGGGTGGAGATATTCAGATTTTACTTGCTAGTATGGAAAAGAAGATTGTTGGTGTAGTTGATGCAATTGTTCCATTTATTGTGGCTGTTGAGAAGTTTAAAAGACATAAGGGTAAAATTGTTCAAGCAAGAAATGAGTTTTTTGCGGCTAGAAAATTATTAACTGAAAAGATAAGTGTTGATGAAGAAAAGTCTGAGGCTCAAGTTGTAGCTCTTGCAAGAAGTGTAAGTTCTGAAGAACAAGCTTTTTATGAATCAGTTTTGAATACTAGTTCTGCGGCTGTGCAGGCTGAGATTGAAAAAGTTAGAAAAAGAGAGCTTGGACAATAATTTTTATTTTTTTACAATTTTTTACATTTATTATTTAAAAAAGAGTTGTTTTTTCTTATTTTATGTCTTTTGAAGAAAAGTTAGTTGAAATTGTAAAGGAGTATGAATCTGTTTTAAGTAGTTCTAGTGGTGATTTGAATTTAATGCGAAGAGTACATTCATCTATTTCTCCGACTGTTGTTTTTAATGAATATGGGGTTGAGAGTTTTTCTATTTGGCTTGAGGGTGTTGGTGAGATAATTCGAGAGAAATCGATTAAAGTTTTGAAAAAGAACCCTCTTATTCCTGAAAATGGTCAGATGAGAATTAAATATAATTATGAGGGTGGTGTTATTGATTCTTTGGATTTGGGTTTTTATCCTTATATTCTTCCTAAGGTTGTTGATAATAATGATGGAAGTAAATGTTTTTGGAGGGTTGGGAAAGATTTTATTCAAAGAAATGAGAGTGATGTTGGACTTTTAATTTATCATTTTGATAAGGGATATTTTTTTTCTAATAGAGATAGAAGTGGATATTGTGGGATGGTTTTTAAGGCAAAAGAACCTTGCTTTGATTTTATTGAAACTTTTAGGATTAGGCGTGATTTGCTTAGTGAAGGATATTTGGATGATTTTTTAGATCTTTGTGATTTGGGAGAACTTACTCTTTAGTGATGAAAAGTTTATAAACCAGGGGTTCTTTTTGTTTTTATGTCATTTGAAAAGAGATTGAAAGTTGCAATTGGTGAGTATAATGCTTATTTGGCAAGTGATAGTTATATTGATGATTTTGGAATTTTAAAAAAAAGAGGATATAATTCTCAAAAAATGATGGATATTCATAGTGACTTGGGTGTTATGAAATTTGATTTTTATACAAAAAATCAGTATAAGACTTATGCTAAGAAGGGAATAAAGACAATTCAATTTTATTTGGGTAAAAAGAGTGGGTGTGATAATTTTTTAGAAATTGATTATTTGGGTGGTAAAACTGTTGAGAAAATTAAGGTTAGGTGTTTTTTGGATTCTCGAGTTCTTTTAGTAAATAAGAATGAGGGTACTGTTAGTTTGGATTTGAAAGTTGAAAATTTGGATGGTTGTAGTGATATTTCTAATTTGGCTATTGCTTTAGGTTTTAAATTATAGAGCTTGCATGAATACTTTGTTTATTTGAATGGCTAGGCCTTTTTGTTTGGTATTTATTTCTACTCCTGACATTAGGGCTGTTCCGATAGCTACTAATTCGCCTTTTAGGGTTAAAATTGCTACATATTGGCTTTTTTTGAAGTTTTCTAGTTTGGAAATTCCCGGGATTGCTAGGTCTCTTCCATGAGTTAGACTTTTGATTGTGGTATCAAAAATGTAGCATTTGGCCATGTGTTTTAGTGCATTTTCAATTGGTTGTAGGCAGTATCTTAGGTATTTTTCGTTGTTGTCTTCTTGGTAGAAGTGGTAGGCGTCGTTTAGCTGATTTAGGGTTATTAAGTTGTCTTCCTCTTTCATGGGTCCTGCTTGGGTTCTTCTTAGTTGGGCCATGTGGGCTCCTACTTCTAGTTTTTGGCCGATGTCGTGGCAGAGTTTTCTAATATATGTGCCTGCTTGGCATTTTACTCTAAATAGGACGTCTTGGTTTTCTATTTCAAGAATTTCGAATTCGTAGATTTCTCTTGTTCGCTCTACTCTCTTAATTGCGCTTTTTATGGGTGGAAGTTGTCTGATTTTACCTATAAATTGATTTATTGTTTCTTCAATTTCGTTTTTAGGCACTTTTTTGTGAAGATGCATTATGCAGACATATTCTTTTGGAGCTGTTAGAAAAAAATGAGTTATTCGAGTTGCGTTTCCTATAGCTATTGGTTGAACTCCTGTTACTTGTGGATCGAGTGTCCCTGAGTGGCCTGCTTTGTTTACTTTTAGGATCTTTTTTACGAAGTCTGAGGTTTGATGTGATGATGGACCTTTTGGTTTATCAATGTTAACTATAGCGTATTTTAGAAGTTCTTTGATTGGGCGTTTGTTTGGGTCTATTCCAAATTGGGGTGTTTCCTCTTTCTTGATGAATAGTTGTTTTTTCATTTTGATATACCTTTATTTAAGGATATTTAAAATTTAATAAATTAGAAAGAAATTAAGAATTATTCTTTTTTTGTTTCAACAGTTGGTTTTGGTGCTTCTTTAGTAGCTTTTTCTTCTTTAACTGGTGTTTTTGTTTCTTTTTTAGCTACTTTTTCTTGTTTTTTATCAAATAATTCAACTGTTACAACGTCTTTATCATCTTTTTTAGCAATTACTTTGATGTGGTGAGGTGGATTTTTAATTCCATCTTTCCAAACTATCATGTTAATATCGTTACTAATTTTGATGTTGTCTGATTTCATGTGCTTAGCTAGAAATTGTCTTAGAGCTGTCATTGCCTTTTTTGTTTTTTTGTATCTAGCAACTTTTCTAAATTCTTTTCTTAAAGGTACATTGTAAACTCTTTCGATTGCTGTATTTGTTTTTGCCATTCTAATTTCTCTGTTAATCTAAGCTTTTGTGTTGGTTCTTTTCCAGTGTCTTTTTACTGCTGTGTGTCTGGAAGGATGTACTCTTCTTCCTTTACCATAGATTTTAAAAACTGTCCAGAAAGGCGCCCATCTAGTTTGTTTGCTTAGTTTGATTAATCTTTTTTTTCTTGATGGATGTTTATTTGTTGCCATTTTTATCTATTTTTTGCAATTTGCACTGCAATTTTGTCTAAAAGTGATGTTCCTTTAGGTGTTAATATTCTTCCTTTGTGAACTCCTTTTTCTGTTTGCCTTACTAATTGTGCTGCTTCTAATTGTTTTAAAATGTTTCTAATAATTGAACCTGATGCTTTGAAGAATTTTTCTGGTTTGTGGCCTCTGTTTTTCTTTGAACCAAATTTAGTTCTTAGTTTTTGAGTTCCTACCGGACCTAATTTTGCTACTGCTCTTAAAATTGCTGCGGATCTAACATACCACCAATCTGGGTTGTCTGGTAATCTTTGTTTACTGTGGCCAGTTTTTACGAATTTTGACCATTCTAAAGGTTTTATTTGTTCTACCTTTTTTAGCTCGCTAGCTGCTTTTGTGATAAGTTCATTTGGATTTACTGTTAAAATGTGTGTCATGGAAGACTTGGATTATGCCTTGTTTATAAAGGTTTTGCTTTAATTGTGGTTGATTTGGAAAATATATGTTTGATTTGAGGTTTGCTCGAAAGAAAATATTTATAAATGAAAACTATTTAATGGTGCTTGAGGTTGTAGGTGTATGAAAAGAAAAATATCATTATTATTGTCGTCTTTGGTGGCGTTTATTATGTTAATTCCTAGTGTTATGGCTTTTAGTTTTAGCACTTTTATGGGGGATGTTAGGGGTGCTTTGGATGCAATTGGAAATAGTCCAGAATTTGTGTCTTTAATCTTGTTCTCTTTATTTTTTGGCTGGGTTTATAGAGCAGCTTTTAAGAAATGGAAAGCTTTTGGCGGTGGCGAGAAATTAAGTACTTCTATTGCTGTTGTTTTAGGACTTATGTCTTCTATTGGAATTACTATGTTTTTTAGAAGTAAACAATGGTATCCGTTTATTCAAGGTGGATGGATATTTTTTATTTTCTTTGTAGCTATTTGTTCATATTTAGTTTATAATATGTTTAAGACTAAGGATAAAACAAAGCCAGGAACAAAGATTTTAGTTGTTTCTTTTATTTATTTAGCTACTTGGTGGCTTTTGAATTGGGCAGTTGGTGCTTCAACTTTTGATTCTTTTATTAATAATTTGGGAGATTTAGGTTCTTTATTAGAAATTGTAAATGGTCTTGCATGGGCTTACATTGGTTTGTATTTAATTATGTTTGTTCCAGCTCAGTTTGTTAATGTTTTGAGAAGTGGACCTTTGATTTTTGAAGGGTATACTAAAGATCAGATAAAGAGTATGAAAGAAGAAACAGATAGTATTACTGAGGCTATGAAAAATAGGAAACTTGGAAGAAGTGGTAGAAAACAAGTTAGATCTGATCATAATGCAAATAAAAAGTTAATTGCTCGTGAAGGAGCTTTGATGAAAAAAATAACTGGTTTAAGAAATCAAACAAATGCAACAATTAATTGGCTTAGAAATAGAGTGGTTTTTAAAGATAGAAAAGAAATGTTGCTTCAGTTGGGGAGAGCTGGTTTTGGTCAAAAATGGGGCAAATTATGGCCTTTAATTAGAACTAGAATGACTTTAATTAATGAACATAAAGATGTTCTTGCTGAATTGCCTGGATTTTTTGATGCTACTGCTGATGTTGCAACTGAAACTGACAAAGCTGAGTTACAATTAATTTCTAAAAGTTTGAAGGATCAAATGGTTGATTTGTCTAGTGCAACAAGTAAAGCACGAGTTAAGGGTTTGTCAACTGCAATTTCAGGGTTTGAGAAAAATATTGAAAAAATAAAAGAAAATAGTCCTCCTACAGCTAGTCAATGGAGTGCTCTTAAACGTGGTTTAACTATGATGGATAGAGAGTTTACTGAAGCTTATAGACTTGCTGTTCAAGGTATTAAAAAGAGTATTGATATTAGAAGTAAACTTTAATTTTTTTTCTTATTTTATTCTTGTGTTTGTAAATTAGATTCTAATTGACTTACGTAGTTTTGTGCTCTGTGGTTGAATATGTATGGAATCCAGCCAAAGAAAGATTTTGGTTTGTGTTTTTTTATTTGTTCTTGGATTGCGTTTTGATTGCCTGAGTTTGCGATTTTTTTGTTTAGGACTTCCTTAACAGTGGTGTAGGCGTCGTATCTTCTAAAGTCTGTGTACAAAGATAATCGGTCTGTGAAATCTAGAGGTTCTAGACCTTTTTTGATTGCTTGTAATTCGTCAATATTTTTTGCTTCTAGGTTTGTTGTGTATGAAATTGGTTCACCTTCATCGTCATAACAAAGGTTGTCTGCTAGATAACTTTGACGTACTTGGTCTGTTAGGTCTCTTTTCTTTTGTTTTAGAAGTTTTTTAACTATTTTATAATTTTGAAGTTCTTCATCGGTTGGTTCGTCTATTAATAATTCATCAAATGGCCAGTGTTTTTTTTTGTGTTCTTTTACTATTTCACTTAAATCTGAAATTGATTTGTCTTTGTGTGAATTATAGAGGGTGTAAAATCCGTCTCTTTCTTCTTGAGTTGTTTTTTGTTTTTCTTTTAGAATTGCTTTTATGGCTTTTCTTTTTGTTTTTTCAAATGGGTCTTGTTTTGTTAAGAATTTGAAGTATCCTTTTGGAGTTAGAGCTTCTATTTGATTTTCTAGTTCTTCTTCGTCTTTGCCTAAGTTATCGTCAAAATATGTTGAGATTTCATCTTGTTTAGATTGTTCTAATGATTTGTAGAATCTGGAATTTTTTAATTTGTCTTTGTTTGTGTTATCGTTAAGAATTAGATCTAGGGTTTTTCTTTTTGCTTTTTCAATAGGTTCTTGAGGAGCTAGTGTTCTAAAGAAGCCGTTTGGTGTTAAATTTTCTAGTTCTTGTTCTAGTTGTGAGCCGTCTTTAGTTCTATATTCATCAAAGTATTGGAGTATTTGGTCTCTTTCTTGTTGTTCTAAAGATCTGTAATTTCTTGATGAAGTGAGTTTTTCTATTGCGTAAGTCATTTGGGTTTGTTGTAACTAAGAGGTGACAAACTTAGTTTATAAATCTTTTGGTTGAAAATTAGTGTTTTTAAAATTGTTTATCTGTTGAGATAGAAATGATAAAAATTGTTTAAAAAAAAAGAAATTTATTCTACTTTAATTTTTGTTCCTAGTGATTGACCTGGAAGTCCAGCTTCTTCAAAGATTGCTCGAACTGCGCCATTTCTACCATGTAGAGCGCTGATTTTACCTTTGATTTCTTTTCCTGCAGGCGATGTCCATGTAACTGTTTTTCCGATTGTTTTTTGTGCTTCTTCGGGGTTATCTGCTACTTGAATTATCATCTGTTTTGGATTTACGTGATGACGTCCTTGTCTAAAATGCATTACTGTTGCTTTCATGTTTAGCTTTAAATCAGCTCCATTTTATAAAGCTTTTGTTAGCTTTTTGGGTATTAAATGTGTTGTGGTTAATAAAAATCTTTAAATAGCTTGTAAGAAGAGTTGTTTTCATGAAAAAAGGGATTGTTGTTAGTGGGGATTTTTCTAAGATTATAATGAGAGTTAAATCTGGAATGAGCGTTGAATTAGGTGAGTTATTGGTTATTGAGAGTAAGGATGGCTCTGAGAAGTTTATTATGCAAGTTTATGATTTGGTTTATGGGTCGCAGCTTTCAAGTCAGAATTTGGAGATGGTTGCTGGAATGAATTTGGAAGAGGGGAGTTTTGATTTTTATGATAAGAATTTGAGAAATTATCATTTATGTTATTTAAAACCAATTTTAACGATTGATCAAGATAGTAAAAATTGTAAGAAACTTCCTGCGTTTTTTAGTGATGTTAGGGCGATTACAAAGGATGATTTGAAATTTATTGCTGTTCCTAAGAACCCTTTGTATCTTGGGAATTTGAGGAGTGGGTCTCATAAAATGGATTTTGATATTACGATTGATGGACGTGAAGTTTTATCTCATCATGTTTTAATTCCTGCAAGTACTGGGAAGGGTAAGAGTAATTTGATGAGTACGATGTTATGGAATATTGCTAAGCATGATTATGCTGGAATTTTAGTTATGGATCCTCATGATGAGTATTATGGTAGAGCGGGAGTTGGTTTAAAGGATCATCCTAATAAGGAGAAAATAGTTTATTATACTCCTGTTAATCCTCCTGTTGGTTCGAGGACTCTTAAGGTTAATTTAAAGAAGTTGAAACCTGAATATTTTTCTGGAGCTATTGCTTTATCTGAACCACAAAAGCAGAGTTTGTATGTTTATTATAAGATGTTTAAAGAGGATTGGATTGAGGCGATTATCGAGGAGAAAAAGATTGAGGGTGTTAGGTTTCATGAAGATACGATGGCGGTTGTTAAGCGAAAGTTAATTGCACTTCTTGGTCTTAGTGTTGAGAATTCTAAAATTACAACTACTGGGATTTTTGATTTGAATGCTGGTGAAAATACAATCTCTCAGATTTGCTCAGATTTGGAGAATGGGAAAATTGTAATTGTGGATACTAGTTTTTTTGCTGGGGCTATTGAGATTATGGTGGGCTCGATGATTGCGTCTGAGATGTTTAACAAGTACAAGTATTATAAGCGTCGTGGGGAGCTTGATTTAAAACCAGTTGTTAGTGTTGTGTTAGAGGAGGCGCCTCGTGTTTTGGGTAAGAGAGTTTTGGAGCAAGGGTCTAATATTTTTGAAACGATTGCTCGTGAGGGTCGAAAGTTTAAAATTGGAATTATTGCGATAACACAGATACCTAGTGAGATTCCTAAAAATATTTTGGCTAATATGAATACTAAGATTATTTTGGGGTTAGAGATGAATTCTGAGAGGCAATCTATTATTGAGTCTTCGCCTCAGGATTTGAGTTCTGATAATCGAAATATTGCTTCTTTAAATAAGGGGGAGGCGATTGTAACTTCAACTTTTACTAAGTTTGCTTTGCCTATTACAATTCCATTTTTTAATGATGTTGTTAAGCGTGATAAGAAAATTTTTAAGGATGAGTATAAGATGGATGAGAGTTTGTTTGGGTAGAATTAAAGAAAATAAAAAAAATTTAATATCTTAGTTGCGCAATTTTGTAAGCACTAGCGTATTGTTTTGCTACATTTGCAAATGATCTTACTTCTTGAATTGCATCTATAGCGTCAGTTGGTTGTCCTAGAGCTGTTTTAATTGTATCAAAGCTTAGTTCTAAACACATTGTTTTTTCTTTGCTTAAGATTGCATTTGGATTTAAGATTTCTGATAGTTTTAGAGCGCTATCGTAAGCAATTCTTGCGTTACCTTGATTTTTTAAGTTGTCTAAAATCTGGTCTGCTAGTTCGTCTACGCATCCTGCATATGTTTGAGCTACTTGTGAGTTTTCATTTAATAATCTAAACAATGCTCTTGGTTCTAGGTTTGCAAAGTCTTTAGTTCCTTGCTGCGTTTCAAGACTTAGGTAAGTTTCGCTATGAAAGTGTTTTGGAACTCTTGCATCTATTAATGGTCGAAGTTCGTTTTTTAGTCTTTGACTTTCTTGAACTCTTTGTGTGTCAATTACTTCAAGCTTTGGTTCAGCTTTTTTAGTACTTGCCACCTCATATCTTCCCTCTAAATTAATTCTTCTTGTTGTGGCATACATTTTGTTTTCCTCCGTTTGATATGATTTTGGGATTCGTTGTTGTTCATTAATCTAAATTCCCTACTGTGGGGGGAATACAATTGCCCGAAAACATAATGCCACTGGTTGGGAGTAATGTTGGAAATATTTATAAGTGAGGTTAAATATTTTCCTTTTATGGATAGTATAGGGCCAGTTTCGTTTGAAGATTTAAAGATGATTTTTAGTGGTAGTAAGTTTACTAGAAGGTTATCTAAGGCAATGAAAGAAAATATAAAATTTCATCAAGAAACAGGTTTTAATGTTGTTAGGGTATTGATGAAAAAGGATTTGGTGTATGGAAGGGTTTTTTCATCAAATGATGCCATTAATAACCCTGGGGTTAGTATTGGGGGCTCTTGTTTTACTGGTCTTGAAGATTTAGTTGAAAAAAAGAAATTAAATATTTATGATAAGATGTTTTTTCTCTTATTTCACTTCATACTCATCCTTATGGGTGCTCTCAACCTTCTGATGATGATTTAGTTAATTTTTCTTATCAAAGGTTGTGGTCTTCTCAAGAAGGGGGGAGCTATGTTTATGATAACAGGCCCATAATGGCTATTGGTTCTTCTAATGAGAAAGGAAAAATAGATTTGTTAGTTGTTCAAGAAAATAGTCAAAATCCAATGGGATATAGCGGTGCTAATTTTATTGCTGGTCAAATTGAATCAGATGAGAGTTATGAACCTTTTGATAATGTTCTTATTGCAAGTATAGTTGATTCTAAAGTTGGTTTAAATGCTGCTTTATTAACATATCAAAGAGATGAAAAAGGAAAATATTTTGTTTTAGATCAAGATTTAGAAAAGTTAAGAAAGTTTGCTTATGAAATAATTCTTAGAAAGTAGACGTGAAAACGTAATACTTATATATCTTAGAAATTTAGTTTTGGTATGAAACATAGTGTTAAGATTACGATTATTTTGCTTTTGACTTTTTTAATTACGCAGTTTATTGGTCTTAGTGTTGTGTATAATTATATTGATTTTGAGAATAATGAATTTAAGGAACTTCCTATTGGAGAGAGGCCTGAGTTTGAGCAAGAGACTTCGTATCTTCCTGTGATTGTTGCAATTATTATTGGAACGATTTTTATGCTTGTTTTAATTAAGTTTAAGTTGATTTGGGTTTGGAAAATTTGGTTTTTGATGGCGTTAATTATTTCTTTGTGGATTAGTTTTTCGGCTTTTATTTCTTCGATGGTAGCGATTGTTTTAGCTGTGATATTTGGGGTTTGGAGAATTTTTAAAAATAATGTTTATGTGCAAAATTTAACTGAGCTTTTTGTTTATGGTGGTTTAGCTGCGATATTTGTTCCTATTTTTTCAGTTTTTTCGGTTAGTGTGTTGTTAATTGTGATTTCTATTTATGATATGTATGCTGTGTGGAAATCTAAGCATATGATTACTTTGGCTAAGGCTCAAACTAAGGCTGGTGTATTTGCTGGTTTGATGATTCCTTATTCGATAAAGAAGGTTAAGGTTGCTAAAGGTGGTAAGAAGAAAAGTGTTAGGGTTAAGAGTAAGGTTAGTAAAGTTGCTTCTAAGGTTTCTTCTAAAGTTTCTAAGAAAGTTAGTGGTGTTAGAACTGCTATTTTAGGTGGTGGAGATTTAGGTTTTCCTCTGATTTTTGCTGGGGTTGTTTTAAAAGAGATGGGACTTGCTGTTAGTTTAGTTATTCCTTTTTTTGCGATGGCAGGACTTGGTTATTTATTTTATATTGCAAATGAAAAAAAATATTACCCAGCCATGCCGTTCATCGCGATTGGATGTTTTGCAGGACTGGGCGTAGTTTGGTTTTTTAGATTGGTTTAATTTTGATTTTTTTATGTATTTGATTATGGGATTTTATTAGCTATTGTAGCCTTTGATTGGATTTCTGTTTGTGCCATAGCCGTCTGGGGAGATTACTAGGCCGTCTTTAGCGGCGATTGTTTGAACACCTGTGATTCTTTGAATTTCTCGAGCTTCTTGAAGTGGATCTGCTTTTAGCATGTCTAAACCAAAGTGAGTTAAGATTGCTAATTTTGGTCTTACTTGAGAAATTATTTTTAGGGCGTCGTCTGAGTTTAAGTTGTTTGGTGATTCTTTTTTAGTTGGGTTTTTTACGTTTAGGATTATTAAGTCTGAGCCCATTAAACTTTCAATTAGTTGATCTGTTAGTTTTGTATCCGAAGAATAGCTTAGTGTGAATTTTGGAAAGAAGATTTTAAATCCGATGGCACTCTCATCGCTATGCTCTGTTGGAATGGCGTGAATTTCAATGTGCTCAATTCCTACTTTGTGATTTTTTTCTAGGGAGATTATTTTTTCTACTAGGTTTTTGTGATGTCTTGTTACAATTGGGTATGATTCTGGCATTACTTCTACAACTGATTTTGAGGCTAGAATGATTCCTCGCCTATCGATGCCGTTGTGAGTCATGGCGTCAATTACGCAATTGATATCGTTGCAATGATTTATATGATTGTGAGATGCTAGAATTACGGATGTTTGTCTGGGGTTGATATTGAATTGGTTTGCTTGTTTTAGTGCTCCTGGACCGGGGTCTAGATGTAGTTGTAACTCACCTTCTTGAATTATGATTCCACCAGAATTTAACTTTTGTTTTGTTATAACTGAAGTTGATCCTGCTGTACCTAAGAATATTATTCTTGTCAATATACCACCCTTTTGCTTATTTTTTGAATTGAGTTAGTTAATAAATATTATGATTATTTAATATTGAGTTTAAAATTAGTGGGTTTTAGTCTATAGGTGGGGATGAATATTTGGGAATTTTTGTTTTGATTGCTTATTCTAATGGGATACTTATAAATGGTAGGCCATGTTGATCTACAATATTTCTACGAGCAATAAGACTTGTTTGTGGTGTACTAGGTGTTGAATCGTTGTAGTGGATTGTTTTGGTTGCTTGATCTAAGTATGCTACTTCTTTTGGATCTATTTCAAGACGTTTCATGGCAAGAGTATCTAAATCAACTGGGTCGTTTCCAACTAATGCAAAATCTGTTTTTACAAGTTCTCCTGCGTGTTCATGTCTTTTCATTAAGTGAGTTGCATCAAGAATATAAATTCCATCTTTGTTTGTTTCTTTTACGTGTTCAATTAAATGAGTTAATGATCCTGCGTTAATTAAGTGGTCAATGATAGTACTAAGAGCTAATTGGTCAACTTCTTGATCGATATATGCATTATAGACTTTTTGAAGAATTCCTTTATGGGTAAATTTATTTTGGCCTCTTAATTCACAATATTTTTCTACAAATTCATCTACTAATCTATCTTCTCTTAAATTGATTTCAAATGAGTCGCCTTCATTTCTTGGATTTAATGTTCTATTTTGTTCTCTTTCTAACATTTGTTTAGCTGCGGTCCAAATGGAGTAATGAAAAAATTCTACTCTTCTATCTTGTGGTACTAAGCCCATCAAATTTTTAGAAACTCCTGAATAATTGTAGTTTCCATGATGTTTTGGAAGAGCTAGAGAGACTACTCTATAACCACTAGTATCTCTAATTGGAATTTGAATTGCTTCTTCTTGAGTTGTATATGGATTTAATCTAGTTGCTCTGTAACTTGTTGTTGTAAGGTCATCTAAATTTAGAGATTTAGCTCCTTTGATTTTGTCAAATCCTAGGGATTTATGGTCTTGTTTCCAGTCATATTGTTGTCCATTTCTTCTTTGAAGTTGAATAAAATAACTTGCGGGTTCATCTCCAAATAAAATTTTTTTTGCTCCAAATTCTTTTAGTACGTTTACAACTGCTTGGAGAGTTTGAGCATTAGTACATGCATCTGGAATTAGAGGGTCAACCATGTTTGGTTTTATAATGATTTTTTCTTTTTTGAGACTTTTATTTTGACGTGTTAAATATTTTCTTAGTGCTTTAGCTACATTATTTCTTTCATCTCCTGAATGTGAATATATAAGAGCCATATTATGCCAATATTGTTGGTTTTATATAAATCTTTTGTTGTTTTTGTCTCTTTTAAGTAGTGATGTTTGGTTTTGGTTTCTTTTGCATAACCTTTAAAAGGGTATTCTTGGCTGGTTTCTTATATTATATTTAATTATATTTTAGATAGATGTTTGGAGGGTTAAAAAATGTCAAATAATGTTCAACCAATTTTTATTATGCCTGAGGATACTAAAAGGACTCATGGTAGAGATGCTCAGAAGAATAACATTGCTGCAGCGATTGCTGTTGCTCAAACTGTTAGGACGACGCTTGGTCCTAAGGGAATGGATAAGATGATTGTTGATAGTGTGGGTGATGTTATTGTTACTAATGATGGAGTTACTATCCTTAGAGAAATTCAAATTGAGCATCCTGCTGCTAAGATGGTAGTTGAGGTTGCTAAGACTCAGGAAGATGCTGTTGGTGATGGAACTACTAGTGCTGTTGTGATTGCTGGTGAGCTTTTGAAGAGGGCTGAGGAGTTAATTGATCAAGATATTCATCCTACGATTTTAGCTCGTGGGTTTAGATTGGCGCAAGAGAAGGCGTTATTACATTTAAAGAGTATTGCTAAGCCAATTAATTCAAGTGATATTGGTATTTTGGAAAATATTGCTATTACAGCGATGACTGGAAAGGGTGCTGAGGCGAATCGAGAAATGCTTGCTAAAATTATTGTTAAGTCTGTTATTGATGTTAGTGAGGTTGTCGGTAATGATTTAAATGTTGATTTAGATAATATTAAGGTTGAGAAGATTGTTGGTAATTCTACTGATGAGAGTGAGTTGGTTTCTGGGATTGTTTTAGATAAAGAGATTGTTCATAGTTCGATGCCAAAGAGAACTGATAATTGTAAGATTGCTTTGGTTGATACTTCACTTGAAATTAAGAATACTGAAATTGATGCTAAGATTCAAATTACTGATCCGATGCAACTTAATGCTTTTTTAGAGCAAGAGGAGAGAACTTTAAAGGAGATGGTGGATAGGGTTGCTTTAAGTGGCGCTAATGTTATTTTTTGTCAAAAGGGTATTGATGATTTGGCTCAACATTTTTTAGCTAAGAAAGGGATTATTGCTTTGCGAAGAGTTAGAAAGAGTGATATGGAAAAATTGGCTAGAGCTACTGGCGCTAAGATTACAACTTCTGTTAAGGAATTAAATGAGGGTGAGTTAGGGTTTTGTTCTAGAGTGTATGAGAAGAAAATTGGTGATGAGCGAATGGTTTTTGTGGAGGGGTGTAATAATCCTAAGGCGGTTACTTTACTTGTTCGTGGTTCAACTGAACATATTGCTGATGAAATTAAACGAGCGGTTACTGATGCTCTTGGTGATGTTGCTTCTGCACTTAGAGATGGGTTGGTTGTTGCTGGTGCTGGGAGTTGTGAAGTTGAATTAGCTAAGTGTTTAAAGGAATATTCTAATAGTTTAGTTGGTCGTGAGCAATTAGCTGTTGAGGCGTTTGCAAGAGCAATGGAAGTTATTCCTAGAACGCTTGCTGAGAATGCTGGATTAGATCCAATTGATGTAATGGCGCAACTTAGATCGTCTCATGATGCGGGGCAAGTTTGGGCTGGAATTAATGTTGATTCTGGGAAAGTTATGGATGCTTGGGTGCAAGGTGTAATTGAGCCTTTAAAAATTAAGACTCATGCGATTGCGAGTGCTTCACAAGTGGCTCAGATGATACTTCGAATTGATGATGTGATTTTGGGTGGTTCAAGTTCTGGAGCTGGTCCTTCGATGCCGCCTGGGATGGGAATGCCACCGGGAATGGGAAGATAAGATTTTAAGATGGATTTGTCAGTTGAAGAAATAATTGATATTCATTCTCATTTGGGGAATATTTTGTATCCAAATGGAGGGAAGTTAATTTGTTGCAAGGGTTTGCCTGATAGAAGTTTATTTGATACTGGGTTTAAATTTAGAAATTTGTTTGATGCTGGTTTTTATGCTGCTTTATTTAAGTATAGGCATGGTGGGAAGCAACCAAATGCACTAGTTCGGGCTTGGGGAACTTGGTCTAATCGGAACAGAAATGCTGTTGCAACTTTAGAGAATATGCAAAAATCTTTAGATGCGTCTGGTGTTTCTAAATCTGTTGTTTTACCAATTGCTCCGTATGTTACTTTTGATGATATTTGTGATTTGGGTGATGAGAGATTAATTTGTTTTACAAGTGCAGATTTTGATGATGATCTTGATGTTATTGAGAGAAAGTTAGATGGTCATGTGTCTCGTGGCGCTAGGGGTTTGAAATTGCATCCGATTATTCAAAAGGTTTCTTTGGATGATCCTAAAACTTATGATGTGGTTGAGATGTTTTCAAAACATAATCTGCCGATTTTATTTCATAGCGGAGTTACAACTTATTATTTTGGTGATGAAAAAAAGAAAGAGAGGCCTGAAAATGGTGGCATAGTTGGTGCTAGAAAATTAATGGCTGCTTTTGATAATGTCAACTTTATTGTTGGTCATGCTGGAGGAATTGGTGTTGATGAAGTTATTTCTACTATGGCAGGATATGAGAATGCTTATGTGGATACTTCATTTCAATCGCCTGAGAAGATTAGTGAATTGATTAATGTGTTTGGATCTAAACGAGTTTTGTTTGCTAGCGATTGGCCTTATGGTGATCGGAAAGTTTCTATTAATATTATGAAAGAAGCTTGTGATGGCGATTATAGTGTTATGAGAGATGTTTTTAATAAGAATGCTAAGTATTTGATGCGATTGTAGGTTTAGGGAAAAGTTTTTTAAAGCTTTATTATCTTTTTAGGTTATATGTTAGCTACGATAATAACTTTTACTAGGGTTTTATCAATTCCGATTATTCTTTATTTTATTTTGGCTCAAAGGTTTGAAGTGGCGTTAATTGTGTTTTCTTTTGCTATTGTTAGTGATATTTTAGATAGTATTATTTTGTGGAAGAGAAAGATTCGGTCATTTTTTGATCCGATTGCAGATAAGATTTTGGTTAGTAGTATTTTAATTGTGTTTGCTATTTTGGGTGTTTTTAGATATGATATTTTATTTTTGTTTATTGCTAGGGATTTGATTGTAGGTTTACTTAGATTTTATCTTGCTAGGGATGATTTGAAGTTTAATGGAAGTTTGTATGGGAAGGTTATTGTTGTTTTACAGTATGCTATCATTTATTTTATGTTAGTTGATGCGTTTTATTATTTGCAATCTCTTTTAATTTCCCTTGCTGTGTTGTTTTCAATTATTAGTGCGCTACATTATGTTGTGTTTTATTTTAGGCAGGTTGGGTCTAGGGTTTCTGGTGGAAGGAGAGTTGAAGAAGAGAAAATTGTTATTTTAGCAAATAAAAGGTCTAGGGGTTTTAAGAGTAGTTATAGGAGGCATTTGCTTAGGGTGTTTGCTCGAAGGCGGAGCGCTAAGATTGTTTTTTTGCCAAACAAAAAAAATATGTTTGAAGGAATTGAGAAGAAATTAAAAGGGTATGACCATATCATTATTGCCGGTGGAGATGGTACTTTTGAAGGGGCTTTAAATTACAAACCATTTCATAAAAAGTCGATTGGTTTTTTTCCTTTGGGTGCTGGGAATGCTTTTTATTCATATTTTTATAAGGGGAAAAGATTTGAGTATTTGCGTTCACGATTTCATTTTCATCAAACTCAAATTGATGTTTTAGAAATTGAGATGAATGGGATTAAGAGGCAAACTTTGTTTATGGGAATTGGAATTGATGCTCATGTAATTCGTTTAACTAAAAGGTCTAAGAATGGTTTATTTGATTATGTGGCTGCTAGTTATCGAACTTTAGTTAGTGCTAAGGGTGATTATGATGTTAATTTTGTTGTTGATTCTAAAAAGTATAAGTTTAACCATATGGCTAATTTTATGATTGGAAAAATTCCTTTTTTGGGTTTTGGGATTAAGGCGATTAGTGGGAATTTGAATTCTAAGAATAATTTGGTTTATGTTTCTGCTTGTATTAATACTAGAAAGAGTGTGTTGAATAAATATGTTCGGCTTTGGGGTTTGATTTTAACTGCTATGGATTTTGTAACGCCTCCATTGTATAATTTTAAGGGAGGAAAAGTTGAGATCTCTTCTAAGGATGATCTTCCTATTCATGCTGGTGGTGAATTTTTAGGTTTTACTAATAAGGTTAAGGTTCGAGTTGTTAGAAAGCAGAGTGTTTTGGAGATTTGATTTTTGTTGTTTTGCTCAATTTTCATTGAGATATTAACTTTTAAAGCCTTATGATTTTGAAATTCAAATGCAACTGGCAATTGAGCTTTCAGAATATAAAGGGGCCGACTCAAGTATTTACCGTACTATTTTTGGAGCATGTTTAGTTTCCAACAGGTTTATTCTGAATTTAGATTCAAAATTTAAGGAAGGTAATCATCAGGAAGTTCTTAATAATTTTTTTAATGAAATTGTTCTTAAAAAAGGTAGTTTTGCTGTAGGTGAACATCCTGGTAGAATCTTCCAAAATTGGACTAAAATGTATGGTCTTTTTGAATATGCGGCACAGAAAATGACAAAGGAAGGTATGCAAGAACAAGCAAATATTACTCGTGCTAAGGATCCATATCTTGAAAATATGATTTTGGGAGAATCCATCTTATTGCGTTTGGAAAATATATCTACTACACGTGAACCTTCTCATTGGTATCTTGAGAAAGGAGATATAGAAGGTTTTGCTAAATTTCATGAGACTTTTTTGACTTATGCAAGCAATGAATATGCTCAGCTAATGCGAACAAAAAATAATCCTTTTGGTCTTGTAAATATTCCAAGTAATATAGGGGGATTTCTTCTTGACGAGGGTTTTGATAGTTTGACAGGGCCATATGGAAGTTTAGTGCTACCTGTTACTCAGAGGGAAAGAAGAACGCAGAAGGAGTTTGGTTATTGTTCAGGAAATCATCATATCAGGAATAAAGAGTTTGTTGATGAGTTTAGGAGAAGGGTAAATCTATTACTTTGATATATAATTGATTTTTATATTCAATATGACTATTTTTAGTCTTCAAATATTTTTTCAATTAATTTGAAACTTTTAGTTTTACAATCTATCTGGGCTTTTATTCCTAGGGGTAAAATCCATTGGGGGTCTGTATGGCCAAAATCCATGTTCATGATTATTGGAAGTTTGTTATTATTAAATTCTGTTTTAACTACTTTTAATACGTTATCTTTTAGTTCTTCTTTTTCTTCTTTTGTATAACGCATAGGTCTTCCAATAATTAAAGCGCAGATTTTATTAAATATTCCTTGCATGCCATAATTTCGAAGCATCCATTTTATTTGTTCTGGAGTGGGTTTTTCTTCGGATGTTTCTAAAAATAGGATTTTATTATTCCAAAAATCATCTTTTGGCCAAAATTTAGTTCCTTTTAGAAATTCTAATACTTCGATGTTTCCTCCAAATAATTCTCCTTGGACTTTTAAATCTCCTTGTAGCCAATTCCAACCTTGATTTGGAATTAATTCTTTGATTTTTCCTGTATTTGATTTGTTGCTCCAGTCTGGATATCCATTACAATATGATTTGTATGGTTGGTAATTGTGAGTTGATTCGTTTTCAAATAAGATTTTTTTAATATGATCTTGAAATGGTTTTTCTAATGATTCCCATTGAGATAATCCCGCCATTAATGAAGGTCCGTGAAGAGTTACTAATCTTGCTTGATTTATGTAAGTTAGAAGGGTGGTTGTATCTGAGTAACCCATGATTATTTTTGGATTGTTTTTTATAATTTCTAAATCTATAAAGGGTAATATTCTTATTGAATCTTCTCCTCCGATACTTGTAAATATTGCCTTTATTTCTTTATCAGCAAAAGCGTCGTTGATATCTTTTGCTCTAAATTTAGGATTTTTGTAAAGATAATCTGCTTGTTTTCTTGCAGTTGGAAATTCTTTTATTTTAAATCCTAATTTTTCTAAGGTTTTAATTCCAGATTCGTAAATGTGGGGAAAGATGCTTGGTCCTCCCCATGATGGTGATACAATTGCGATAGTGTCCCCTTTCTTTAATTTTTTAGATTTAATCATATTAATTAGGTAACTAGATTGTGTTTAATTATTTTATGTGTTTTGAATTTGCATTATATTAAAGTGAATATTGGCTAAAATTGGAATAAACTTTATAAAACAATTAGGGTTTTAAGTTAATTATGGCGATTGTCGTATAACGGTTTAGTATTCGGGACTGTGGATCCCGAGATGGGGGTTCGATTCCCCCCAATCGCCCCATTTTTTATTTTTTGAATTTTTTTACAAAATGTTTAAATAAACTTAAGGATTTCTAGTTAGTATGAGACAAAAAACTTTGGCTAAGGCGTTTGTATGCGCTGGTCGTATTCATTGTTAGTTATGTTTTTTCTAGTTTTAACTTTAGTAATTTTTATTTGAGATTTGTGCATCATCAGTAGGCTTTAGCCCCACATTGTTATTTTGCTTGCTATAGTGTTAATGGTTGCACGCTAGGTTGTGATATTTTTCTTAATGCAGATTTCTAGAAGTATGAGTTCAATTCTCGTTAGCAGGCCTAGACCTATTAAGGTCTTTATGGAGGAAAAAAATGGAATACAAAAAAAATATTGGAAAAAAAGTTAGTGGAAATGTAGTTGAAGGTAGTGGGAACTTTGGTCAAGGTGTTAATAATATTAGCAGAACCAGCCAGGGTGTTCATTGTTAGCGGTATTTTTGATGGAGAGGAAGAGATTATTGACAAAGATGATTTAGCTAGGCTGTATTGTCAAATTTATAATGGTGAGCCTTGGAACGAGAGTTGGACTCAAGAGAGCGCTATTGAAGAATTTGATGAAGTTAGTTATAAGGATAATTTTAGGGGTGTTGTCGCTAGGGATGCTGATCGTTTAGTTGGGTTTTCTTGGGGGTATGGTGTTCCTGAAGTGAATAGTTCTAGGGTTGATTTTGAGAAGATTAGGAAAGAGTTGTTAAATGAGGGAATTGATTCTTCTCAAGTGTTTTATGGCGCTGATACTGGAGTTCGAGAAGATTATAGAATGCAGGGACTTGCTTCAAAACTTTTGTTTGAGAGAACCAAGGCAAGTAATTTTGATTATGTAGCTTTTAGAACTAAGAATCTTGGAATGCTTAGAATTTATCAAAGGGCTCTAGGACAAGAGTTGTTTTCATTTCCTGAGGAGAGTTCTTATGAAGGCGGGCGAGTGTATGTTTTGGGGGTGAAAAAGTGATTATTTTTTTATTTTTTTAATTAACAAAACATATAAATATAAACTTAACTTAAGGAGGAATATAAAATGAAATTACAATTAGCTAAGGGAGTAAATGATATAGCTCCACAGGAAAAATTATTGCAAAATAAGGTTATTAAAATTATTAAAGATGAGTTTGAGAGTTTTGGTTTTATGCCACTTGAAACTCCAATTATCGAGAGATATGATACTTTGGCTGCTAAGTTTGGAGCTGGGGCTGGGTCTGATGTTTTAAAGGAAACTTTTAAATTTGAGGATCAGGGGAAGAGGAAGCTTGGACTTAGGTTTGAGTTGACTACTTCTCTTGCTAGGTTTGTTGCGATGAATCCTACTCTTAAGATGCCTTTTAAGAGGTATGAGATGGGTCCGAATTTTAGGGATGGGCCGATTAAACTTGGACGATCTAGACAGTTTTGGCAGTGTGATTGTGATACTTTAGGGTCGAATTCGATGGTTTGTGAAGCTGAGCAAATTGCGATTTTATCTCGTGTGTTTAGAAAACTGGATTTTGATTTTGAAATTAAGATTAACAATCGAAAAATTTTGAATGGGATTTTAAATCAGGCCGGTATTAAAAAACAAAAGGATGCTATTATTGCTATTGATAAACTTGATAAGATTGGTGTAAAAGGTGTTAGTCAAGAATTAGTTGATAGAGGATATACTCAAAAGCAAATTGATCAAGTCTTTAAGATTATTGGAACTGGCGTTAGTGTTAGTTCTTTGAAGAAGAAAATTAAGGATGAGGAAGGTGCTCGAGGAATTAGCGAAATTGAAGAGTTGTTTTCTTATTTGGAAAAGTTTGGTGTTGGTGAAGTGAAATATGATGTTTCACTTGCTAGGGGGCAAGCGTATTATACTGGAACTGTTGTGGAAGTGTTTTTGAAGAATAGTAAGATTACATCTTCGATTGCTGGTGGCGGTAGGTATGATGATATGATTGGTGGTTTTTTAGGTGGAGGAAGAGTTGTTCCTGCGGTTGGAGTTTCTTTTGGAATTGTTCCTATTATGCAAGCTTTAATTGAGAAATCTGATGAGTTGGTTAAGACTCCGGCTCAAGTTTTAGTGATACCTCTTAATACTACTTTAAAGAGTTTAGAGATTGCTAATGATTTGAGGAAGAGAGGAATTAATGTTGATTTTTCTTTGAAGAAGGGTGTTTCTAAAAATTTGAGTTATGCCAATTCTCTTGGAATTAAGTTTGCAATTATTGTTGGCGAAGATGAAGTTAAGGCTAGAAAGGTTAATTTGCGCGATATGAAAAGTGGCGATGAGCAAAAGTTAAGTTTGTTGCAAGCTGCTAAGGTGATTGAAAATGCGTCCTAGAGATATAAAAATTGTTGGGTATGTGATGATTGGAATTTTAGTTCTTAATTTAGCTTTATTTTCTTTTCAGGTAATTAATTCAACTTTTTTTTGGGCGATAATTGTTTTTGGAGCGGTTGTTAATTATTTGGTTTTGCCTAGGTTAAATGGAAGGTAAAGTGGAGAATTAACTTGTTAAGGAGAAGAATATTTTTGCAAATATTATAGCAACTATTATTAAAATAATGAATATTGGAATTATTTTAAATGCTGATGAAAAAAATAATACTATTATATCAGAATATGAAATAACTTGATTTTGGCTAATGTTGTTGTAAATAATAAATGAAATTGCAATTAATAAAGTAAGTGTTGCAGAGTATAATGATTTTATAATACCTAGTTTTTCAATTTCTTCTGATTCAAAATCTCCTTTTGTATTTGAACCTATAATAAATCTTCCAATTGCAGTATATATTTTAAGTAATGGTTTTGGATATTTTTTAATAAATATATGATGATTTTTTTTGAAAGAATTTTTTGTTAATATTGTAAATATTTGGAATAATACAAAAATGTATAAAATGTATGAATTAAAAGTAATGTGGGAATATATTGATAAAAGTAAAATTAATACTAATAATAAAATGTGAATTGAATAGAATCTTTTAATGTTCATATAGATAGATAGATAATTATTAAATGTTTCTATTACCAAGTATCGTCAGAATGGCGTGTATATACTTTAGCTTTGTCTTTTATAATCATGGAGTGTTCGAATTGTGATACCATTTTTCCTGTTCGCTCTGCTAGAGGTGGGTAACCTGTAATAATTCCTAATCTATTTAGTTCTCGAAGTCCTAATTTAGTTGCTCCCATGCCGAATTTTCTGGTTAGCCATCTGTTGGTGAATGGTAAGCCATTAAGGGGTTTTACTTCGTCAATTATTTTTCTGGCGAAGGGGGAGCGAACTCCTTTTAGATGATTCATCATCCAAACTGTTGCTTGACCTTTATTTACTACAAAGCCATCTCCTGGAGTTACGAATGGTTCAATTGCTATTTGCCATCCTTTTTTTAATTGAGTTCTATCTTTGTTGTTGAATGTTGGTATGGAAACTCCTGCGTGAACTCTATGTCTTCCTAATGAATGGCCGCAGAGGTTTTTGATTGTGGTAAAGCCGAACTTTTCTGCTTCTGAGTATTGCGCTTCTCCTATTTCCCAAAGTTCTCTTCCTGGTTCAACTAGTTTGATTGCTGCTTTTAGAGCGTTTTGAGAGGCTTTAATTAAATCATTATATTTGTCTGTTTCTACTTGTACAGTCATGGCGTTATCTGCAATATAGCCGTCAATATGCGTTCCTATGTCGATTTTAATGATGTCTCCTGCTTTTGATACTTTTTTATCATCTTGAGCGGGGCATTCGTGCGCTGCTACGTCGTTTAGAGCTAGTTGCGCCCAAGCTATTTCTGCTCCTAGTTCTTTAATTCTTGATTCGCAAAAGTCCATTACTTCTAGGAAAGATGCTCCTGGAACTGCTAGTTTTTTTGCTCCTTCGCGTCTTACTTGCGCCGCTACTTTGCCTGCTCTAAGGAGTTTTTGTTCGATTTCTGGAGTTACTATTGTATCTTGCATGTGGTTGTTAGATTTAGTTGATTTATATAAATTTAGGTTATATACTAAACGAGGACTATTATTTGTAACTGCCTCGTTTGTATATACAAACACTATTTTGGGAAAATTCTATTTAGTGTTTAGTATATGTTAGATTAATTTTGATTTAGAAGATTTTTGAAATGTTCTAGAGTTTCATTTGGATTTTTTACTTCTATAAAATCAACTACTTTGGTTGCAGGATAGTCGTTTCCTCCGGGCTTGGTTTTGTCTCCAAAGAAAAGAATTTGATTCAATTGAATGTTTTGATTGGTTGCAAATTGTTTAATGCCCCATCCTTTGTCAAATCCTTTTTTGGTTATATCTATTGATGTGGTGCCTGCGATATTTATTTCCCAATTGTTTTCATCAAGGATTGTTTTTAGATATTTTACCCAAAGTTGTCTTTTTGTTGTATCTGGGTCGTGTTGTTCTTTTAGTTCTTTTGGTGCATGTCTTCCGATGGCGCTAAGTGTTATTTGTGAGCCTCTATTTTGAATTTGGTCTTCTTTTGTTGTTAACGATTGAATGTTGTAATGATTTGTTAGTTGATTTAGGGCGTTTATTATTTTTGTTTTTTCTTCATTTGTTAGGGAGTGTTTGTAGTGGTCTGTTTTTGTGTCTTGGTTTATTTGAATGCATTTAGTTCCTGTGGTTGGAAGTAGGAAGTGGTTATGGTTAAGGGAGGCAGAAATCATTTCTTTTAGATAGGATTCTTTTGTTCCAGAAATAAAGGCGAAAGTGTAGCCTTTTTGGATAAGTTGGTTGATTGTGCTGGCCATATCTGGATGGATTATTTGGCAACTGTTACAAATTGTTTCATCTACATCACAAATTATCACTTTTTTTTGCATGGGAGTTGAATGTGTTTGTTGGTATATAATTGTTGTGAAATGGTGGTTTTAATTTCTTAATTTATTTAAATTGATTTCTTTTTCTTTAGTTATGGGAGAGCTAAATGATATTGAAGGGCGTTTTGCTGATGAGTTAAAAGTTGGAGTGGATAGAGTTGTTAGGTATGTTCATGATGAAGGTTTTAGAGGGATGATCACTTCTGGTTTGAGTGCTAGAATGGTTAAGAAATATTTTTCTTTGAGTTGGAATAAATTTTATTCTGGAGGCGGTATGCCTGATTTTTTTAATTTTGGAACTAATAAACCAAATCCTTTGTATGATAAAAAGAAGAATGATGGACTTAGTTTAGATGAGAGAAAGGCATTGTTTGAGAGTTATGCTAAAGATAATTTTGAGGGATTGCTTAATTTATATGATGAGGGAGTTTTATTTCTTGACGATTTTGTAAATAGGGGACTTAAAGCTGATTTGATTGTTAATAATTTGAAACATTATGGATTTGAGAATCCTAGTTTTGCTACTTTTATTGCTAGAGATGAAGGGGCTGAGCAGAGAATGTTTGTTGGAAGTGTTAATGAGAATTGTTATAGGGTAATTCATAATTTTATTAGAACTCAAAGAGAATTAAGGAGATTTGAGGAAAAATATTGTTGATGTATTTGATGGGTGTTTAGTTAACTAGTAATTCTTTTTCAACTTTAGTTGAGTCATATTGGTTTGAGTATTTGATTAGCTCGTTAAATGTTTCACTTAGTTTTCTTATTTCTACTTGTCTTTTTGCTCCGATGAACCATTGTTGCATTACGGAGCTGTTTTTTTTTATTGCTTTTTTGAAGTCTAGCATGTTTATTGGTCTTTTTTCTTTTGTTTTTAGACTTTCTTTTAGGGGAATGTCAGTTGCAATTTCGCAAATTGATTTTAGATCTGCACCGCTTAGGCCTTTTGTGTCTTTTGCTAGTAATTTGAAATTGATGTTTTCGTGGGGTTTATTTTGCATGTGGAGTTTTAAGATTTCTTCTCTGGCAACTTTGTCTGGTGGTGGAATAAATAGGGTGTTTCCAAATCTTCCTTCACGTCTTAGAGCTGAATCTATTCTCCATGGTTCGTTGGTTGCTGCTAGGAAAAGGATTTGTTGGTTTTGGGAGTCCATTCCATCCATTTCGGTTAGTAATTGAGCTACTGCTGATCTATCGTGCATGGAGCTATCTGAGCGGTCTGCTCCGATTACTTCGAATTCATCGAAAAAAATTATGCTTGGTCCTGCTCTTGCTTTTTCAAATAATTCTGAGATGTTTTTTTCTGTTTCTCCAACATATTTACTTTTTAGGTCTGAGCCTTTGACATGAATGAAATTGACGTTTGCTTCGTTGGCTGTGGCTTTAGCTATTAGTGATTTTCCACATCCTGGTGGGCCGTACATTAAAATTCCTCCTCCCATTTTTTTTCCGTAATATGAGAATAAGGATGGGTCTTTTAGGGGTTCGATTATTTTGATTTTAATTTCGTCTTTTAGATCTTCAAGTCCACCGATATCGTCGAATGTTATGATGGAGTTACTTTTTGTTTTTTTTATTTGAGTGTAAGTTATAGAGGAGGTTGTTTTTTTGATTTTTTTTGCTTTTTTGTATAGTTTATTTGCAAATTCAATGTATTTTTCTTGTTCTTTAGGGTGGTGGTTTGCTAGATGGATTAATTTTTTAGATGCATCTAGATAAAGTTTAGCGCTTTCTTTAGGAGCGTAATCTTCTTGTTCTTTTGCTAGTTCTATGGTTGCTCTTATTTGTTTTTCATCACACATTTTTCTTTTGGGGTTTTGCTTTGTTGAAATTAAATTGTTGCCATGAGGCTGTCTAATTCGTTTTTTTCGTTGATTTCTTGTTCTATTTGGTCAAGCTCGTTAACGATGTTTATTGCGATTTGTTTTTTGGATATGTTTTTGATGAGCTTTGAGTCTATGTTTACTACTTGAAGTGATTTGATGTAGTATTTTTTGGCAAGGTGTTCTAGGTTAGCATTGTTTTGCAATTTTGCTTGCAGTAAATAGATACTTGCTGCTTCAAGATAATTTGCTCGAGCCTTTTTTGGGTATTGCTTTTCAATAGTTTGGGCCAGTTTACAATAGCGTTTTGCATCATTTTCGTTACACATTTTTTTGTTTGGTTTTTAGTGAGTTAGCATCTCGTGTTCTTGATGAGTTAGAGATGCTAGTTCTTCGTTTATTTTGTTTAGTAATTTGTTTTTTGATTTTTCTAGTTTTGATGGTTTTGGTAAATCTTTTGCATCTTCGTAGGTGAAGAGCGCGTAAGTTTGGAATGTTAGTTTAGGTGTTTTGGGATTGTCTTGTTTATTTTGTTTGTATAGTGATTGTGATGGTAGTTGTGGGTTGATTTGAGCTGGTTGATATAGTTGTGATTGAAATAAATCTTGAATTTGTTTGTATTGATCAAGTTGTGATTCTAAACTTGATTGGGTTTGATAGGGTGTTATTTGTTTTTCTTTTTCTTGTGTTTGGTATTGGTCTTTTGTTTCGTATTGATTTTTTACTTTGTATTGATCTTTTAATATGTCTTTGATATTTTGTGTGAGGTATAGTTTGTTTTTTTCTTTTTCTAGTTTGTCTTCAATTGAATTGTTGTTTTTATTTTGATTTGTTAATGAGTTGTATATTGTTTGTTCAATTGGTTTGTATAGTTGTTGCTGTTTGTTGTTCTTTTGTTCGTTTTGATTTTTTAATTTGTCTAATTCGTGTGTTTGAAGTTGATTGTCTGAGTAAATGGTTTGTGGTGTTTGACTCATTCCTACTAGATATGATAGTAATGGCTTATGTGGTCCGCATGTCATTGTGACTTTATTATCTGTTAAATTAGTTTAAAGATAAGCTGGGTTTTAAGGTTTTCGTGACAAAGTGGGACAAAAAAGTCTTGTTTTGGTTTTTAGTTCGAGGGATTGCAATCATTATCTAGTAGTTATTTTCAGAAATCTTTATAACTAGGTCTTGATTCTAGAATAAAATAAGGAGAATTATTAAAAATGAATGTTAAAAATAATCCAGAATTGGTTGATCAATTAATAATATATTTAAATCATACTAATAAAAATATTCTTTATAGGGGAGAGAAATTAGAATCTAATAGAAAACCTATTGGAATACTTCGTGGTGTGGTTTTTGATATCTCTTTATTATATGTGCTAGATGGAAATTTAGATAAATTAAGAAATGTTAAAGGTCTTGGTGATCAAACTGTTAAAAGATTAGAAGCTATATTGGGTTCTGATTCAATTCAAGGTGCATTAAGAAAAATGAATGAGGGTTTGTATCATGAAGAATCAAGTGAAAGAGAAGTTAATTTTAGTGAAAAAGCATTAAACTGGGATTTACATAATAAACAAGGTTCTCTTTATGGATCTGGAAAATTTAGAGATGATGATAGTAGGCCTTTATCTTTGGATGATTATGATTGTATGTGATTTTTGTTTAATTTTGATTATAGGTTCAAATTCGTAGAAAAGTTTATAAAGGGGTTAACTTCTAAAGGAAGTGGACGGCCAGAGTGGCGTGGTTCACCCGTTCCCTTTTCGAACACGGAAGTTAAGAACGTTTACGTGCTTTATGGTACTGCATTATGCGGGAAGTTTTGCAAGCTGTCCTCCTTTTTTTTTAATTAATTTTAAGTTAAATTTTTAGGTTGAGTTTTCATAAGATTTTTAAGTGCTAATCTAATCTCTAATTTTTAAAGAGGTGTTTAATATTAAAGCTTTAATTTTAGCGGCAGGGTATGCAACTAGGTTGTATCCTTTGACGAAAGATAAACCAAAACATTTAATTGAGGTTGGAAATAAAACTATTTTAGAAAGAGTTTTGAGAAAAATTGAGAAGAGTTCTAAAATTGATGAGGTTTTTATTGTAACTAATCATAAATTTTATAGTGTGTTTGAAAATTATTTAAATAATTTTGAGTGTTCTAAAAAAATAATTTTGGTTAATGATAATACTTTTTCTAACGAGGATAGGTTGGGTGCTGTTGGAGATATTAATTTTGTGATTGAGAAATATGCTATTGATTCTGATTTGATGGTAATTGCTGGTGATAATTTGTTTGGATTTGAAATTGATGATTTTGTGAATTTCTTTTTGGAAAAAAATTCTAATGTGGTTGCTTTTTCTAATTTAGGAAGTTTTGATGCTGTTCGAGGAAAATTTGGGGTTGGTATTTTAGAAAATGATAGGATTGTTGCTTTTGAAGAAAAACCTCAAAATCCAAGATCGACTCTTGCTAGTACAGCTTGTTATGTTTTTAATAAAGAATCAATTAAGGATATTGAGGAGCTTAGGGGGAAGGGTGTTGATAATTTGGGTTTGTTGATTTCTCATTTGATGGAAAAAAATTCTGTTCATGGGTTTGTTTTTGATGAACATTGGTTTGATATTGGAAGTTTTGAATCGCTTGAAGATGCTAGGGAGGAATATAGATTATGAAAATTACCGTTGTTGGAACTGGATATGTTGGACTTGTTACTGGTGCAATTCTCTCTGATAGGGGAAATGAAGTTACTTGTGTAGATATCAATAAAAAAATTATTGATAATTTAAATGATGGTAAAATTCATATTTTTGAACCTGGTTTAAAAGAAATTGTTAGTAAAAATGTTTCCAATGGGAATTTATCTTTTACAACTAATCTTGATGGGTGTGTTAAAGATTCTCAAGTTATTTTTTTAGCTGTTGGAACACCTAGTGGTGAGGATGGTTCATTTAATTTGAAATATTTAAAGAGTGCAGCTTGTGATATTGGTAAGGCTATAAAAGGTCTTGATGGATTTAGGGTTGTTGTTTGTAAAAGCACAGTTCCTCAGGGTACTTATTTGGAGGTTGAGAAAGTGATTAATCGGGAGTTGAGTGGTACTGAGAGATGGGCTTATGTTTCTAATCCTGAGTTTTTAGCTGAGGGTTCTGCTGTTAGGGATTTTTCTAAACCTAATAGGATTGTTATTGGTTCTAATAATTTTGATGCTATTGAGGTTATGAAAGAATTGTATCATCCTTTTAATATTCAAAGAGATAGGATTTTTAGTGGAAGTTGTAGTGATGCTGAATTAACAAAATTATTTTCTAATACTGCTCTTGCGAATAGAATTGCTATGGTTAATGAGTTTGCAAGAATTGCTGATTCTACTCCTGGGGCTGATATGGATAATATTCGAAGAATGGTTTGTGAAGATAAAAGAATTGGATATAGTTTTATGTTTCCTTCGCCTGGGTATGGTGGAAGTTGTTTTCCTAAAGATGTTCAGGGCTTAGTTGCTAAATCTTTGGATTTTGGATTTAGTCCGTTACTTGTTTCTCAAATTCATGAATCTAATGAGGCGCATAAAATTTATTTGGCAAAAAAAGTTAGTTCTATTGTTGATTGTGAAAATGCAACTGTTGGTGTTTGGGGTTTGACATTTAAACCTAATACTGATGATATGAGGGATAGTGCTTCGATTCCTATTATTACTCACTTGTTAAATAAAGGTGTTAAAGTTAAGGTTTATGATCCTAAGGATGTTAAGGCAAGAGAAATATTTGGTGAGAGGGTTGAGTTTTGCTCAGATAAATATGATGTTGCAAATGGGAGTGATGCTTTGGTTTTATTAACTGAGTGGAGAGAATTTGATACTCCTGATTTTAATAAACTCTATGATGAGATGAAGGGCAATGTTGTTTTTGATTTTAGAAATCGGTGGCTTTGCAAAGCTGCTAATAGGGCTGGACTTAGTTATTATGGTGTTGGTAGAAATTATCCTTTGAAAAATTGATTAATAGATTATGTTGAGGTTATGAAAATGAAAATACTTGTTACTGGGGCTGCTGGTTTTATTGGATATCATGTCGCTAAGGGGCTTATTGCTCGTGGAGATGAAGTTGTTGCTATTGATGAAGTTAATGATTATTATGATGTGTCGATAAAGGAAAATAGGATTAAAGAGTTGGGTTTAGGGGTTGAATTTAATCGATTTAGTTTAGCTGATATTGATAAATTAAAGGAAGTGTTTAATAAACATAAATTTGATGTTGTTTGTCATTTAGCTGCTCAGGCCGGGGTTAGGTATTCAATTGAAAATCCGTTTGCGTATGAGAGAGCAAATTGTTTGTCTACTTTAAATTTATTTGAAGTTATGAAGGCGAGTGGTTGTAAAAAATTAGTTTTTGCTTCGTCTTCTTCGGTTTATGGAGGGAATACTAATTATCCTTTTAAGGAGTGTGATAGGGTTGATAATCCTGTGTCTTTGTATGCTGCTACTAAGAAATATTGTGAATTGATGGCACACGTTTATCATAAGTTATTTGGGTTTGATTGTTTTGGTCTTCGTTTTTTTACTGTGTATGGACCGATGGGAAGACCGGATATGGCGCTTTTTAAATTTACTAAAAATATTTTGGCTGGTAAGGCGATTGATGTTTATAATAATGGAGATCATGAGAGGGATTTTACTTATGTTGATGATATTGCGAATGGGGTTATTAGATCTATTGATGGGGTTAAGGGCTATCATGTTTTTAATTTAGGAAATAGTAATACTACTAATTTAATGGATTTTATTGGATATATTGAGAAGAAACTTGGACGTGAAGCTATAAAAAATATGCTTCCTATGCAAAAGGGAGATGTTCATAAGACGAGTGCTGATATTTCTAAGGCTAAGGAGTTACTTGGGTGGGAGCCTAAGGTTGGAATTGAAGAGGGAATTGGTAGGTTTGTTGATTGGTATTTGAATTATTATGGTTTGAAGAATTAAGTTTGTTGTGATCTTGTTGTTTGTAGATGCATAATAGTTAAAAAGAGTTTAGTTTAAGATCAAATAGGTTTGAAATGGAAAATAAAAAAGTTTGTGTAATTGGTCTTGGGTATGTTGGGCTTCCTTTAGCTTGCTTATCTTCTAAGTATTTTCAAACTATTGGGTATGATATTGATTTTGAAAAGATTGCCAAGATAAATAATGGTTTTTGTCCTATTAATGATGCTTATACTAAGAAATTGTTTTCTGAGAGTAGTTTGAAAGTTTCTAATGATGTTAGTTGTGTTAGCATGAGTGATATTGTTGTTGTTTGTGTTCCAACTCCGATTGATGAGAATTATTTTCCTAATTTAGGGCCCTTGAAAAGTGCTTCTAGGTTGGTTCGTGATAATTTGCGTGATGGGCAATTAATTATTATTGAGAGTACGATTTATCCGGGTACAACACAAGAGGTTGTAATCCCAATTTTAGAAGAGAGTGGTAAGAGGGCGGGAGTTGATTTTTTTGTTGCTTATTGTCCTGAAAGAATTGATCCTGGGAATTGTCGGTGGAATTTGCAAAATATTGCGCGGGTTCTTGGTGGAATTAATGAGGAGTCTTTAGAACTTGCTTATGGTTTTTATTCGAAAATTATTGATGCTCAAATAAAAAAGTTGAAGTGTTTGAAATCGGCTGAGGCGGTTAAGATTTTAGAAAATACTTTTCGTGATGTTAATATTGCTTTTATTAATGAGATGGCTAAGAGTTTTGATGTTTTGGGAATTGATTTGAAGGAAGTTATTGATGGGGCTAAAACTAAGCCTTTTGGATTTATGCCTTTTTATCCAGGCCCTGGTGTTGGTGGTCATTGTATTCCTGTTGATCCTTATTATTTAATTGAGAGAGCTAAGAAAGAGGGGTTTAATCATCAGTTTTTAGATTTGGCTAGAAAAATAAATTTATCTATGCCTCAATATGTGGTTAAGTTAGTTCAAAATGGTTTGAATGATTTGTGTTGCTCAGTTAGAGGTACTTCTATTGGTGTTTTAGGTCTTGCTTATAAATCTGGTATTGAAGATGTTAGGGAGAGTCCTGCTCTTAAGGTTTGTAGTAGTTTAAGAAAGTTGGGGGCTGATTTGAAAATTTATGATCCTTATGTTTTAAGTTTGTCTAATTGTCGTAGTGTTGATGAGTTGCTAACAAGTTGTGATGTGGTTGTTGTATTGACTAATCATAAGGAATTTTTGGATGTTGATTATGATTTGTTTAAGCGTTGTGATGTTAAGTTAGTTGTTGATTCTAAGAATTGTTTGGATGGCGATAAGATTACTTCGATGGGAATAAGGTATGTTGGGATTGGTCGTGGGAGATGATGTCTATATCTTTATATCATAAGGCTTAAAAAGAGAAAAATTGTTTGTTTCTTTATATGAAATTAAAGGAGTTTGAATCTAAGAAAATTCTTGGTTCTAATGGTTTTGTTATTAGTTCTGGGATTGTTGTTAAATCTCTTGATGAATTTGATGGTTTGGATATTTCTTATCCTAAGATGTTTAAGGCGCAGTGCGTTTCTAATGGAAGGGCTAAGGCTGGTGGAGTTTTTGTTGTTGAGGATGCTTTAGTTGCTAGGGAGGCTGTAGTTAGGTTCTTAGGAAGTGAGTTTTTGGGTGAGAAGATATCTGAGGTTATGTTTGATGAGTTGGTTGAGATTTCTCATGAATTTTATTTAGGTGTTTTATTTGATGTTTCTAAGAGATGTCCTGTTTTGATTTTTAGTAATAAGGGTGGGGTTGATATTGAAAAGGTTAAGATTGAGAGTCCTAATTCTATTGTGATGGTTGATATTAATTATCTTGATGGGGTTAGAGATGAAGATATTTTGAAGATGTTTAGTTTATGTGAAAATGTTGATTTTGATGAATTTAAGGATGTTGTTTTGAAATTATATTCTGCGTTTGTTAAGTTTGATTTGAGGATGATTGAAGTTAATCCGCTTGTTTTGAGTAAGGGTGGGAAGTTAGTTGGTGTTGATTGTGTTTGTGTAACTGATCAAGATGCTGATTTTAGACGTGAGATTAAGTTTGAAGATAGAACTAATTCTCGGGTTGCAACGGCTCGTGAGATTGCGGCTCGTCAAATTGATAAGGATGATCATCGAGGTGTTGCTGGAAAAACTTTTATTGATTTAGATGGTGATATTGGAATTTTAACTGTTGGTGGCGGAGCTTCGATGACTTTGATGGATTCTTTAATTGAGTTTGGTGGAAAACCTGCTAATTTTACTGAGTATAGTGGAAATCCTCCGATGGAAAAGGTTGAGAAGCTTACTCGAATTGTTTTGGATCGTGATGGTCTTAGTGGTTTATTTATTGGCGGGGTTATTGCTAATTTTACAAATATTCGTGATACTATTCAAGGAACTTTAAATGTTTTAATTGAGAAAAAGGTTCCTTTTCCTGTGGTTATTAGAAGGGCTGGGCCGTTTGATGATGAGGCTAAGAAATTGGTTGATGAGGTTTGTTCTAAGTATGGACTTGATATTAGTTTTTATGATGAGAAAATTGCTTTGAGTGAGGCTTCTAAAATTATGGTTGAGAAATCTAATGAGTATAAAAGAAAAATTAGAGGTGGTATTTAATGGCTATTTTAGTTGATGAGAATACTAGATATTTAATTCAGGGGATTACTGGAAAGCAGGGTTCGAGGGCTTTGAGAGAGATGTTACTTGTTGGTTCTAAAGTTCTTTGTGGAGTTACTCCTGGAAAAGGTGGGCAAGAGGTTGAGGGTGTTGAAGTTTTTGGTAGTGTTAAGGATGCTTTGGCTTCTTTTGAAGTTGATTGTAGTTTGATTATGGTTCCTCCTAAGTTTGCTAAGGGGGCGATTGTTGAGGCAATTGAAGCTGGGGTTAAGTTGATTAATGTGGTTACTGAGAATATTCCTGTGCATGATATGGCTTTATGCATTGCACTTGCTCGTAAAAATGATTGTAGGATTATTGGTGCTACTTCAACAGGAATTTATAGTGTTGGCAAATCTAAGTGTGGACCGATTGGGTCTGGAAAATCTAAGATTGCTTTTTCGTCTGGTTCTGTGGGAGTGATTTCTCGCTCTGGGGGAATGAGTTGTGAGACCTCTTTGGTTTTAACTCAAGCTGGTTTGGGTCAGTCTACTGTTGTTAGTACTGGGTCTGATGTTTTGATGGGGTCTGATTTTGTTGATGTTGTTAAGTTGTTTGAGCGAGATGATGAAACTAAAGGGATTGTTTTGTTTGGTGAGATTGGTTCTAGGTGTGAAGAGGATTTGGCTAGTTATTTAATTTCTAAGGGTGGCATTGGTAAACCGATTGTTGCTTTTATTTCTGGGAAATTTGCTCGTGGAATTGAGAATGTTTCTTTGGGTCATGCTGGCGCGATTGTTGAGAATGGTGTTGGGAGTCGTGATGTGAAGGTTAAGGCTTTGGTTCAAGCTGGTGTTAGAGTTGTTGATGTTCATCATGAGATTGGAAAAGTGATGAAGGAGTTATTAGGTGATAAGAGTGGATAATAAAAAAAGAAGTTTGATTAAATCTTTGTCATATAGGGTTTTTGCTACTTTAACTACTATTGTTTTAGTTTATGCCTTTACTGGCGCTTTGAAGTTGGCAATTACTGTTGGTTTTCTTGAAGTTATTTTGAAGATGCTTGTTTATTATGGGCATGAGAGAATTTGGGATAAAATTAGATTGGGGAGAAAATGAAATTTGAAACAAGGATATCAAAAATTGAAAATTGCGATGTAACTATTAGAGGTGAGAAGTTATCTTCGATGGTTGCTAATTTTAAATTTAGTGATGCTATTTTTTTAGAGATTAGTGGTAGGAAGCCTACTTCTGATGAGTCGGTGTTGTTTGAGAAAATTTTAGTTAGTGTAATTGATCATGGAATGGGAACTACTTCTTCACTTAGTACTAGGTTTGTTGCGTCTGGTGGCAATAGTTTGAATGTTGGTGTTGGAGCTGGGATACTTAGTCAGGGGGATTATCATGGCGGGGCTATTGAGAATGCTATGAAACAGTTTTATGCTTGGGTTGATGATAGCTCTGGTGTTAAGGGGATGATCTCTGATAAGAAAACTATTTTTGGGTTTGGTCATAGAGTGTATAAGAATGGCGATCCTCGTGTAAAAGTAATATTAGCTGAAATGGAGAAAATAGGATATAAGTCTAAGCATTTACATTTAATGGATTTGGTTGAAGGATTGTTTTTAGAAGTTAAGGGTCGAAAGATTCCTATTAATATCGATGGGTTAATTGCTGTATTACTTTGTGACTTTGGTTTTGATGCTTTGTTAGGAAAGGGTATTTTTATAATTGGTCGTGTTCCTGGTTTAGTTGCTCAGTGTTTTGAGGAATTGAAGTTTGAGAAGCCAGTTCGTCGTTTGGATGAGGATGATATTGAGTATTTGGGTTGATTTTGGCTGGTTATTGTAACTCAATTTACGGTTGGAAATAATAAAACTAGTGGTAAGTTTATTTTAGTTAAAGAATTTAGTGATGAGGATAAAGAAATTATTACTAAGGCTTTTGTTTTTGATGAAGAAGTTGATAGAATTTTGAAGGGTAATTAGTTGTTTATTTTATTTGAAATACTGATTTGATATTTTCATTTATATCTTTATTTTTTATTGTAATTATTAATTCTTCAATTGCTACATAAATAAATGTTAATAAGGTTAAATATAATAGGATTTTATTATAATTAAAAATTAGGGAGTGGATTATAAAAGTTCCTCCTATTATTACTGAAATTTTATTTGATATTAGGTGAAATTGGGGGTTTCTTTTGAATTTTATTGTTGCTATTAGCCATGATATGATTGTTAATCCGATAGTTATTGATATTATGGTTATGTTATTAAAAAACATTTCTTTTAATAAGAAAGGAATCCAAATAATTATTGATAATCCTAGGATGTTATCTGCAATGGAGTCAAATTTAGCTCCGAATTTTGTTTCTTGGTTGAGTTTTCTTGCTAGAAATCCGTCTAAAAAATCTGTTGATAGTGCTATGATTAATAAAATTCCAATTGTTGTTTTTTGTTCTTTGAAAAAGAAAAACCACATAATTATTAAAATAATGATTCTGGATAGAGTGAGAAAGTTGGGAATTGTATTGATCTTTTCTGATTTCATTTTCTTTCATTAGAATAAAAATCCGAATTTCTTTTTAAAATAATCACTCTCAACCATTCCAAACACAACAATCCCCAATAGCACTCCCATTATAATATCGCTAAAATAATGAACTCCGTTGTAAAAGCCACTAACAATTATCAACACCGATGCTACATAAAATACTGGTTTGAATTTCATTTTGTTACTAAGAACCATTAGAAACAAGATTGTTCCGAGAGTTGCGTGGGTTGATGGGAAGGAGGGGGATGTTTTTTGGATTAGGGGGAGGATGTTTGGTCGAGGGATGTTTGTTGTGTATTTTATGGCGTAGCTTAGAATTACTCCTAGGCCAAGGGCTAAGATGTTTTTGATTTGGATTTTTTTTTTGTAGCTTACTTGGATTATGAATAATATTATTAATCCAATTAATAGAAGGCCGAATTTGGAGCCAAAGAAAATGAAGGTTGTGTTTAGTTGTTCGAGTCTGATGATTGGAATTAATTTTAGTAAGTAATCGTCAAGTATTAATGACAAAAATCCAGTTATTATTAGAGTTAGAGTTATTATTTTTTGATTCATTGTTTAGTATATAGTGTTGTTTTCTTTAAATTTGTTTTGATTTTGGTCTAAATGTGCAAAATCTTTATATAATAATTATTTTTCTAGGGTTTATGGATAAAAAGAAGGCTATGGGCTGGTTTATTATTATCATTATGTCTTTTAGTATTTTGGGTTTTGTTGGTGGAGCTTTTTTTGCTGAGCAAGGTCAGAGTAATTATGAAAGAGAGGAGTATAATGGTTATAGTTTTATTTCTTATCAAGGTCAATGGGTTTTAGAGTTAGGTGAGCAGCAAATTCCGTTTTTGAATTTTCCTGGTGATTTAGAGAGTATTAGTTTAAATAAGGATTTGAGTTCATGGAAAAATCAGGGGAGAGTTTATGTTGGGGCTAATAGTGTTAGTAATTCTACGCAACTAAGTAATCAGGTGCAATTTACACAAGGTTTGTTTTCTTTAATTAATCTAAGAGCGCAGGATGCTTGTGTTGAAGGTGATTTGGAGTGCGGCGATATTCCTGATGTTAATTGTGTGAATCCTACTATTGTATATGAAGAGAGTGAAGTTGGTGGAGTTAGCTTTGATCGGGAATGTGTTGTTATTAAATATAATTCTAATGATGATTTAATTAAATTTAATGAGATGGTTATTTTTAAAGTTCTTGGAGTTATGAATTAGTTGTGATAGTTGATGTTTATTAAAAGGTGTTAAAATGAGTGATGATAATAAGAGAAATGAGTTAATTGAAAAGGTTAAGGGTTTTTTTAAGACCGATGGTGAGAGTTCTGAAGGTAATAAAGAATTACTTGAGAAAAAAAAGATTTTATTGAAATTTTTTAATGAGAAGAAACAATGGTTAATTCATCTTGGTCTTTTGGTTATTATTTGGATAGGAGCTTTTATTAGGACTAGAAATTTAAATTTATTAAAAGATGTGACTACTGGAAATTATATCCCTTTAGCACTTGATCCGCATTCTTTTACGAGGTATGCTCGTTTTATTATTGAGAATGGTTATCTTATGATGAACGATCCGATGAGGTTTGTTCCTTTAGGTACGGATACACTTAAAACGGCGTTTGTTAGTTTTTTTATTGCGTATTTGTATAAGTTTATGAGTTTGTTTAGCTCGAATGTTACTGTTGAGTATGCTAGTGTGATTTATCCTGTGGTTGCTTTTGTTGTGGCTATGGTATTTTTCTTTTTATTATTGAAAAGATTGTTTGATTGGAAAATTGCAATGCTTGCTACTATTTTCTTATCTATTTTGCCTGCGTTTTTACATAGAACTATGGCTGGGTTTTCAGATCATGAGGCGTTAGGAGTTATGTTTATGTTTATGGCTCTTTATGTTTATGTGGTAGGTTGGAAATCTAAGAGTTATAAAACAAGAGTTGCTACTGGTCTTGGTGCTGGTCTTTTAACTGGACTTATGGGTCTTGGTTGGGGTGGATGGAAGTTTTTAGTTTTAATGATTAGTTTATTTATGTTGGTTGAGTTCTTTTTTAATCGGTTAAATAAGTTTGATTATTATCAATATAGTTTGTGGGTTGTTGGGTTTGTTTTAGCAACTACTACATTTATTCCCAGATTTACTTTAAAAACTTTAATTGGGTCAGCTACAACTGGAATTGCTTTTTTAGTTTTAGGTATTTTTGCAATTAATTATTTGTTATTTGATTTGAATTTGATTAAAATTAAAGATAAGTTTAAGGGTAAATTTCCTAAGAATGTTTTTAGTTTACTTGTTACTTTTATTCTAGGTGTTGCCTTTATTGTTACTTTTTTAGGGCCTGGTGAATTAATGAATCAGATTGATGAGGTTAATGATAATTTATTACATCCTTTGGGTAATGATAGGTGGGAGCTTACTGTTGCTGAGCAGAATCAACCTTATTTTAGGGATTGGTTTTCACAATTTGGTCCGATGATTTTTGGTTTTCCTGCTTTTTTAACTATTTTAATTATTGGTTCGATATTATTATTTTTTGATTTAGTTAAGAGACATAAAAATAAATTTGTGATGAGTTTAGTTTATGTTGGATTTATTTTATCTTTTATGATGAGTAGGTATTCTGCTGGAAGCACTTTTAATGGTGTGAATTTTATTTCGAAGGCGTTTTATTTAGGGAGTTTAGTTATTTTTGCTGGACTTGGTGCTTATTTATATTTTAATGCATTTTATAAAAATCATGAGGAATTGAAATTAATTGGTGCTTGGAAGAAGGAGTTTATTTTTGTTCTGGTGTGGTTTATTATTATGGTTATTGCTGCAAGAGGAGCTTCAAGGTTGTTTTTCATTTTTGCTCCGATTGCTGCTGTTATGGCTAGTTACGCTGTGATTAAATTATTTGAACAATTTTTATTAATTAAAAATAAAGGATACAAGTATTTGGCAATTTTAATTTTATTGTTAATTGTTGTTAGTCCTTTTGCATTTCCTTTTAAGGGGATTATTCCGCAATTTTATGAATCTACTTTAGGTCAGGCAACTTATTCTGGGCCTGCTTATAATCCGCAGTGGCAGGCAACTGGTAAGTGGGTTCGTGAGAATGTACAAGAAGATGCTGTTTTTGGTCATTGGTGGGATTATGGTTATTGGGTTCAAAATGGATTTGAAAGAGCAACTGTATTAGATGGTCAGAATAAGGTTAAGTATTGGAATCATTTGATGGGAAGGCATGTTTTAACTGGCCAAACTCAAGAAGAAGCTTTGGAATTTTTGAAAGTTCATGAAACGACTCATTATTTGATTGTGGCTGATGAAATTGGTAAGTATACTGCTTATTCAAGTATTGGAGCGAATGAAGATAATGATAGGTTCAGTTGGATTTCTACTTTTAGTTTAAATCCTCAAGGTACTAAGGAAACTAAAAATGCTACAGTTTATTTTTATCAAGGTGGGTATTCGCTTGATGATGATTTTGTGTGGGAAGGTAAGATTTATCCTGCAAGAGAGGCTGGTGTTGGCGCAGTATATGTTCCTTTAATTCAAAGTGGAAGTGATGAGGATGGAATTAATGTGCAATTTCAACAGCCAAGTATGATTTTAGTTCATCGAGGTCAACAGGTTCAAGTTCCTTTAACTTGTCTTTTTGTTCAAGATCAATTTGTTAGGTTTGATGGCGAAGGGTATGATGGTTGTTTTAGGTTGATTCCTGCAATTGGTGGAAATGGTCAGATTGAAAATCCGTTAGGTCATGGTCTTTTTATATCTGAGGAAGGAAGAAAAGCGTTATGGGTAAATCTTTACTTATTTAATCAAAAGAATCCTGAATTTGATACGTCTGCTTTTAAATTTGTATATGGGGAGGATGGAACTTTTGCGCCACTTAGTATTTATAATGGTAGAATGATTGGACCTCATAAGATTTGGGAGATTAATTATCCTGATGATTTGGTTATAAGTGAGGAGCTTGAGAAGAGATATCTTGGTGGAAATGAGTATTTACCTGATTACTTTTTTGATGTGAATTAATTTTTTATTTTCTTTTTTCTTTTTTTTTATTAATTATTGTTATTGATGTTATTTTAAAATTAGTTTTGTAGTTTAGGTTAAATAAAAAGTAAAAAAAAGATTAAAAAAATTAATTTAAGATTAAATTTTCTTGTAAGATGTTGTTTTCTCGTAAATAGTTTAAGATTTTTTCTATTGATTGTTCTATATTTAGTTGGTCTGTATCTATGACTATTTCTGGGTTAATTGGGTTTTCATAAGGGTCACTTATTCCTGTGAATTGTGGGATTATACCTTCGATTGCTTTTTTGTATAGACCTTTTGGGTCTCTTTTGATACAGGTTTGAAGATTTGTTTTTACAAAGATCTCTATGAAATTATTGTTGTTTACTAGTTCTCTTGCTTCTTGTCTACTTTTTGTAAATGGAGATACGAAGGAGACTAATGTTACTTTTCCTGAATCGTAGAATAGTTTAGCAACTTCGCTAATTCTTCTGATATTTTCGTTTCTATCTCCTTTAGAAAATCCTAGGTTTTTGTTAAGGCCATGTCTTACATTATCTCCATCTAATCTGTAAATTTGAATGTTTTTTTTGAATAACTTTTTTTCTAACTCGAAACTTAGAGTTGATTTTCCTGAAGATGGCAAACCTGTAAACCAGATGATTGCTGCTTTATGTTTATTTGTTTTTTCTCTATCTTCTTTACAAATTGAGCTTGAGTGCCAGGTGATATTTTTGTTTTGCTCAGTGTTGTTTGGATTTGTGGTTGTTTTTTGTTGCTCTTTTTGAATCCAATCTTTTAAAATGAGAGATACTTCTTTTCTAGTAAATTCTTCTGGTAAGTCTTCGTTGTTTCTTAGTTTTTCTCTTACTTTTGTGCCGCTTAAAAAGATGTGGTTCTCTTTACTGTGGTTACATGTCTTTTGAGTTATTACTCTGTCACATGATTTACAAAAAAATGCATGTTCAACTTTAATTGGTCTTATTTTTAGTTTGTGTTGAACTTTTTTGAAGATGTCTTGTGCATCATAAGTTCCATAATAATTGCCAACTCCTGCGTGATCTCTTCCTATGATGATGTGTGTTATTCCGTAGTTTTGCCTTACTAGGGCGTGATGGATTGCTTCTCTTGGGCCTGCGTATCTCATGGCCATTGGAAGGGTGTTTAGAAGAACTTTATCTTTATTGTAGTAGTTTTCGATAATTGTTTTGTAGCATTGCATTCTTGTATGCGCTGGAATGTCGTCTGGTTTTAGTTCTCCTACAATTGGATGAATCATTAAGCCATCTACGGTTTCAAGTGCTATTTTAGTTAAGTATTCGTGAGCTCTGTGAATTGGATTTCTTGTTTGAAATGCTACTATTTCATTCCATCCTTTTTGTTTGAAGTATTCTTTTGTTTGTAGGGGTGTTAAGAAGTGTTCTTTGAAATAGTTGTCAAAGTTTTCAAAAACAATTTGAATTTTACCTGCTATTGTGTAGGGTCCTTCTTCATGGATTTTTTTGATTCCTGGATGTTTTAGATCATTTGTTTGATAAACTTTTATGGATTCTTGCTCTAAATCTCTTAAGAATTTTTCTTTAACATTAATCATTCCTAGAGTTTTATTTTCATGAGTTAATTTTATGTTTTGATTAATTTGAATGTTGTTGAAGTTATCTTGGGTTACGCTTAGTACTATAGGAATTGAGAATACATGGCCTGATTTTAAGGTCATATCATCTAGAATGCTTTGATAATCGGCTTTATCTATGAATCCTTGAAGGGGACTAAAGGCTCCGATACCTAACATAAATGTGTCAAAATAAGCTCTTTTTGAAACTTCGATTGTTTTTGTACAAATGTTATTTACAATTTGTTCGTTAATATAATTTTCATTAATTCTTGTTTCTTGAATATTTTCGTATGTCATCTAATTCACATCTTTTTTTTGTTTGAAATAATTTTTAATAAGTATGATTGATTGAATTTGAATGATTATTTTTTTGTAATTACAATTACGTTAAAGCACCATGAGGCAAAGTAGCTAAATGGTTTGATAATTGAGTAGAGCCATTTTGTTTGTTTTGGTTTTAGTTGAGTTAATTGAAAGAAAAGAGGGATTGTTGGTGAAATTCCTTTTGTTGATTTTATTTTTAAATTGTTTTCTTTTAGTAAATTGTAGTATTCTTTTATGGGTCTATCGCCTGGATGATAGGTTACTTTTGCTGTACGCATTAGGTTTCCAGTTAAAGCAAACATTACTCTTGATGATAGGTGAGCCATATTAGGAATACTCCAGATAATTTTACCGCTTGGTTTTAGAACTCTTTTTAGTTCTTTGATTAGTTTGTGTTGCTCGTTTAATTCAAAATGTTCAATTACATCAAGGCAGAGAATGAGGTCGAATGAGTTGTCTTCTAAGTTGGAATTTAGGATGTTTTGTTTCTTTACAAGGTCTGATCCGTAAAATGCGTCTATTCCTGTTATGTCGTATCCTAATTTATGGAATCTTTCTACTAAAAGTCCTTGGCCACAACCTGCGTCTAGAATTTTTTTATTTTTTGGAGTTTTTTTGAGAATGTTAGTAATAATTTTCATCTTTTCTTCAAATGAAAATCGATAGGACCAGTTTTCATAAGTCCAGTTAGGATTGATTTTTTTTAGGTGTTCACCTGAGTATAAACTTTTGAAATTCATGGTGTTTTTGGATTGGTTTTGTTTTATAAAGGTTGTTAAATAGAAGTTTTTGTTTGGTGTTTAATATTGTTTTCATTTATCTTTTTTTTTATTTTCTTTAATAAATACTGTACTTCCTATTCTGATATTATCATCAAGTTCTCTATTTGATTTTTCGTCTGTCATGTTGTTATCCTATATTGTTTACAATAATGAATAATATGTCAATAAATATAAATATTAATCCTATTTTTAGTAAAAGTACTGAACTATTTAATATTTTGCTTTTTTTATTGAATTTATTTGAATTATAATTTATATCTTTAATATATTCTTTAGTTAAGGCATTTATTAGATTTAGGTTGGAATGTATTAATGATAATGAATAAATTGATTCTATTTTTGGTAATTTTAAGACATTTTTATCTATGCTTAAGAGTGAAAAAAATAATGATGCAAATAAAATTGATATGCCAATAATAAATGTTAAGACAATAATATAATTTGAATTTATTATTATTTTGATTAAGTAAGGGTTAGCAATTATTAGAGAAATTAAAATTGTATTTGTTAAAATTAATGAGTTGTTTTTTCTTATAATATCATCAAATTGAGATAGGTGTAATTTATAATAATTTTTTGCTTCTTGAAAGGTTAAATTTAAGTTTTCTTTTAAATCATTTTCTTCTTTTTTTCTTAACATTATTAATGTTATTTTTAAATAACTTTTTAAGAATTTATTGACTGAAAAATTTTTATTTAAATATGTAGGTTGGTGTTACAATGATCCTTAATATTGTTTTCTAAAGACGTTATAGAATCTTTTTCCTACTTTGTTTCCTGTAACGAATCTTCTTAGGGCGTTGTAGGTTTCGTCGTTTTTGGATAGTTGATAGGCCATGTTTCCTACTACTGGGCCTAATCTGTAAACTAGGTGTGATTTTTTAGCTAACGCTCGACCTAATTTTAGGGCTTTTACACGTTCGCTATATCTAAATTCTCTTGTTTCAAATACTGGAAGGCCTAGTTTTGTGGTTGAGTTTTTTAAAAATTCTTCTTTTGGTACTAGAAATCTTGCTCTACCTGTTTTTTCATTTTCTTCTATCCATTTGTAAACTTGGGTTCCTGGATAGGGAATCATGTTTGAGAAGTTTACGTAGTCTGCTGGAATTGAGGCTGCGTATCTTATGGAGTCCATTGCTTTTTCGTATGTTTCTTCTTGATGGCCGATAATAAAGTTTACTGCAAATTTCATGTTTAGTTTTTTAGTTAGTTCAAATGTTTTTGTTGCACGTTCTAGAGTGATTGCTTTTTTGATTGTTTTTAGCATGCCTGGGTTTCCTGTTTCTAGGCCATATGCTACAAATTCGCATCCTGCTTTTTTCATAAGTAATATTAATTCTTCATCGACTCTATCTGCTCGAATTCCATTAGCGCAATTCCATCTAAATTTCATGCCGCTATCTATGATCATATTACATACTTCTTTAGCTCTATCTAAATCCATTGTAAATACGTCATCTACAAATTCGAAGAATCGATATCCTTTATTGTACCAGAATTGGAATTCTTGCATGATATGTTTTGCGCCTCTTGGTCTAAAGGCTTGGCCCATACTAACTTTCACATCGCAGTATGTGCAACTATAAGGGCAACCTCGTGATGTTTCAATTGGCAACCTTTTATCTATGAAATGAATATATTTTTCTAATTCAAATTTTTCGTAAGCTGGAAATGGCAATTCGTCTAGTTCCCAGTTAAGTGGCATTTTTTCATTTATTGTGATTTTTTTGTTTTTTGGATTTTTGTAAATTAGGCTTTTTATCTCGTTTAAAGGTATTCCAGCACAAAGATGAAGTAGGGGGATTTCTCCGTCTCGAACTATTCCAAAGTCTGCTGTTGTCTGTTCTAGAGCTTCTTGTTTTACAGTTGAGATGTGTGCTCCTCCAAGAATAATTGGGATGTTTGTTAGTTCTTTTATTTTGGAAATTTTTGCGTAGGTGTTGATGAAATCAAAGCTAAACATGGTGATTCCGATTAAATCTGCTTGGAATTCTTTTGCTTTTTTTGCTATATCATCTACATTATAGCCAAGTTGCATGTCTATTACTTGTGTTTCAAATCCATATTTGTCTAAGTAGGCCATTAGCATTGCTATTCCTAGGTGTGGATTTAGAGCTTTACCGTAACTTGCACTTACATCGGTTACTACGAATAGAATTTTATTGAACCTATTTGGATATTTATTTAGAAATTCTTTGTTTTTTTCTACTGCTTGTTCGATTTCTTGATTGATTGATTGAGAATTGTCTAGGTTAGTTAGGGTTTGGTTTTGTTCAAGTGTTTTTTGAATAGATTCTGGCGTCATTGTTAACTATTGTTAATTGGTTTTTTACCTTATAAACTTTGTGAATATACTATCTTGTTTGGTTTTTGGATCATTTGTTTATATAAATATTGGAATTGAAGTGGATATTTTGTGATTTTTATTCTAAAATCTTATAAAAAAGCTTTAATTTTTGTTATAAATGATAATAACTACTTTAACAAATGAAGGTATTGGGGATGTTGAAGTAAAGAGAAAACCAAGAATATTGATTTCAAAGTATTTTGAAGATAAGAAAGGGCTTAGAGAGATAGTTAGAAGTCAAAAATTTATGACTAAAGAGATTGATAATCATTGGCCAAGAGATCTTTTCACATATTTTAATAAAAAATTGTTAACTATTAATGATTTTGAATTTGGAGCAGAGCAGGGTAATTATGTTTTTGGAAAGAGTTTTTTAATTGCTAGTTCAAATGCTTTTAGTCAAGGAGATTTATTTGAAACAAATGTTATAAATGAAATGATTACTGGTATGGAAGATAGAAAATTATTATCTGATTTTTTTGGAGTTAAGTTATATGAATTAAAAACAGGTACTATTGATAGATTTTGCGGAATGTCGGATCATATTGATAGGTGGTGTTTATCTTTACCTAAATCAAATTATTTGATTGTTGAGAAAAGATATTATGATAAAATAAAAGATCAGTTTGATGCTATTGGAAAAGAACATGGTGTTGAGGTAGTTTATTTTGATTCTGGATCTGAATCAGTGAAACAACCTTGTAATTGTTTAGTATTACCAAATGGCTTAGTTGTTGCTAATGAGAAAACTCCCAATTTTTTAGGTTTATTAAAAAATTTAAATGTAGATTTTGAAACTGTTAATGCTGATCAATCTTATAATTTTGAGGGTTCTATAAGGTGTAGGACTCATTATATTGACAACTTTGATTTGGTAAGTAATTTGCCTGCAATTTGGAATGTAAGATATTGGGAAGATTATATGCATGAGCACTGGGAAGAATTTTTGTAGTTTTTTCTATTCTCTTCTCATCTTTTTTATGGCGTACATGTTTAGTAGGATTTTTAGAACTATGACGATGCTTGTTGCGATTGGAGCTCCGATGATGCCATAGGTTTTGATGAAGTAGATGTTTAGGATTGTGTTTAGGATTAGGGATAGGAAGAAATCTATTGAGATTATTTTTATGTATTTTTTATTTGGTTCGTTTTCGCCAACGAATATTGAGTTGAAGTAGGAGTAGATTACTAGTAATGTGGAGGAGATTACTAGGGCGATTGGTAAGTAGAGGTCTTTATAGTTTGCTCCATAGAGAAGTGGTACGATGATGTATGACGCTGCTAAGACGAAGATGGCGAAGGGGATGATAATGGCTAGGATGCTAAAGAGGGATTTTTTGATTTTGTAGTTACTTACTGCAGCCATTGGTAGAACTACAACTGGAAATACGTAGGCTATTAATCTGATGATGTTGATAATTGAGCCGTAGGCTGAGTAGAGTCCCAAGGAAGCGAAGTCAACTAGGTATTGAATTGCTATGGCATCTATATATCTAAGTGAATAGAAACCTACTTGGGTTAGGAAAAGTGAAAATGCTATTTTAAAGAAGAGTTTTTGGTTAGTTTTTGTTGGTTTTAGATTTGATTCTTTTATGATTTTTTTAAGTTTTGGTAGGGAGATTATGGTTGTGATAATTAGAGTTGCTGAGAGGGCGTAGAGGATGTATTTGAATTGGATTTTTAGGATGAAGGCTATTATGATTGATAGGATTAGGAGAATTCTGTTTACAAGTGAGAAGATTGATCCAAGTACAAAATCTTTATTTCCTCGATATATTGAGTAGGTGTAATAATAAATGGTGTAAGTTATGATGTAGATAATTAGAGCTGAGAAGAAATTTTCTATTCCTAGGTTGAAATTTAGGAGTTTGATGATGGTCCAGGTTAAAAAGATGAAAAGGATTGTGAAGGGTATTGTTAGTTTGATTGAAAATTTTAAAGAGTCTTTTAGTTTGGATTTGTCTTTTACGATGGTTTGGGTAAGACTTTCTGAGAATCCAAATGATGTGAAAAGGTAGACAAAGCTTGCTAGAGACATGAAGAAAGTGAAGATTCCTAATTCCACTTGGCCGTAAAATCTTGCTATTAGGACTTTGATTAAGGCCATTGATAGGGCTATAAATCCGTAAACAAAGAAGGTTTTTAGAAGATAAGTTTTTGTTTTTCCCTGTAGAAGTTTATTTTTGAGTTTGATTATTTTTGATATCATTTGATGCTTTTTATTTTTGATTTTTTTTTGGTTTTTTTTTTAGAAATGAGTGAATTAAATTGTGCATTTGACATTCTGGTTTTTGATAAGTTGAGAATGTTTTTAGTCTTGCTTCTTTTATTTTATGTTTTAGTTTGCTTAGATCATCGCAGTATATTAGAGAATTTGTTTCTTTTGATATTGCGCTTAGGAATTCTACTTGGTGTCTTGGGTCAGTTCTGTTTGTATTGGCTAGAGCGATTAATTTCTTTTTTAGTCTTAGAACTTCAAAAACTGTTCCTGGGCCGCCATGACCTATTACGACATCTGCTTTATTGTAGTAATTTGTTAGGTTTGGAGCGAATTTGAAGAATTCACAATGTTTTGGTTCGAAATTTCCATGTCCTATTTGAATTATAATTTTATCTTTTATTTGATTTGTTTCTTTAAGATGATCTAGGTGTTTTACTAAACTTTCAAATTTTCCGTTTCCTACTGTTACAAATATCAAAAAACAATCGCCTCTTTAGTTGTTTTTTGGTTTTGAAATTTAAATATTTCAAATATCATGATAATCTACCCACGTATTTTGCTTTTGGATAGGCTTTTTTCATTGTATGCCATTGAACTATAAATAAATCTGTTACTGGGTAGACTAGTTTTCCTGTTTGTGATTTGTGATGTACTCTTACCCAGCTTTCTAAAAATATGGTTTTGATTCCTAGTAATTTAGCTATCCAAAATGTAGGGATGGTCATTGAGGGGCCTGCGCTAATTATGGCGTGTGGTTTTGATTTTAGTAATATTTTGATTGCTCCAATTGTTGTTGGAAACATGTTAAAGAATACTTTTACTAATGATTTGTTTTTCATTAGTCTCGGATTTTTAATTATGTGGATTTTTCCGGGATATTTAATTTTTTTAACTGATGTATTATCATCATGGCCAATTATGTATTCGTATTTGTAGTTTTCATCTAGCAAATTTACTAATCGTAGGATTTGTGATGTGTGTCCGCCCATTCCAAGCATGATTAAAGCTTTCATAATTTTGTAATTTTTTAGGTTACTTATAAATATTAAGGAATTATTATCTTGTTTCTTAAAGTTTATAAACTCTTCATGTTTGATTTTTTTAAATGGAATTTAATAGTTTAGGGATAAAAAAGTTTATTTTTATTACTGGTTCTTCCGGTAGGGAGAAATTAATGGTTAAAATTGCAAAAGAACTCACTAAATCATATAAGTCAGATTGTCATTTTTTGTCTCTTGCAGCGGGAAATACTAAAGATTTTTTTATTTCAGAGAGAATAGATGAGGAGAGAGTCTATTGTGTTCATAATGAATTAAATAAGAAAAACAAGTTAGATTTGGAATTTCTTAGAAATAGAGAAGAAAAATATGGGTTTAATTTATTTGATCTTTGGCAAATTGCTGCTCCAAGAAGAAAAAGTCGTTTAAAAATAAAGGGAGATAAAATACTTTCTGATATGGAATATATATTGAGAAATGTTGAAAATGTTGTTTCAAATGTTAAGCCAGATTATGTTTTTATGACTGGTATTTCAGCTTATCAGTATGTTATTTGTTATAAAATTTTTAATGAGAAAAAAATTCCTGTTTTAGAACTTGTTAATGCAAGAATTCCAGGAAAATTTACTTTTGATAATGAATTAAAGTCTAAATGGCCTTTATTAGTTAAATGTTATAATCAAGTTAAAAAAGAGGGTTTAGATGAAAATGAGAGGGAAAAGGCTCAAATATTTTTAGATAATTTTAAAAATAAGCCATTTAAGCCCGATGATTCAACCAAAGTTAAAGAATCTTTTAGAAAGAAAGCAAAAAAGTATAATTCTTATGTTAAAACTTTGTATTATAGGAAGTGCTTACCTGATTTGAGGCCTTTTTTTTGGTATCCTTTAAAGGATCGTTTAATTAAAAATTCTTCGAGGTTTGAGCAACCTGTTGGTGGTGAAAAGTTTGTTTTTTTTCCTTTACAGATTCAGCCTGAGGCTTCAACTTCAATTAGAGGTAAATGGTTTTCTAATCAATTATCTTTGATTGAAAATATTTCGAGAAGTCTTCCTTGTAATTATAAATTGTATGTTAAGGAGCATGTGAGAAATTTTTCTAAAAGGCCTTTTAGATTTCATAAAGAAATTAAAAAATTTCCTAATGTTCGTTTAATCACTCCTTTTGCAAAAACTATTGATTTGATTAAAAAATCATCTTTAGTTACTACAATTACTGGTACTGTTGGATGGGAAGCTGTTATTTTACAAAAACCGGTAATTACTTTTGGTGAGGTATTTTATAATGTTTTTGATGAAGTTGATGAATTGAGTGAAATATCTAAATTGCCTATGTTAATTGAAAAAAAGTTGGGCAAAGTTGTTGATATTGAGAAGACTTTGCAATTTATCAGTTCTATTCAAAATTCGACTTTTAAGGGTGTTGGAGCTTTACCTGGAGATTGTCAAAATCGTTCGATTGATGATGAAAATATTGTTAATATTATCAAAGGTATTGAAAAATATATTAGTAGGATGGGTATTTAATTATTTTTTTATTTTTAAAATTATGAAGATTATTTGATTATTTTTGATAGAAATTTGGAAATTTAATGGATTATATGTTTTATAGAAAATCAAATTTTATTATTTATTCTGCTATTTCTACTTTAATAATCTTTTTTCTGATATATGCACTAAATCTATCTATTATTGTTACCATAATAACCATAATAAGTAAAATGGTTAATACTTCTTGATTTCTAAAAAGTCTCATACTGGTTAATAATTCCATTCCAATTCCTCCAGCTCCAACTAAACCTAGAACTGTAGCGGCTCGAAAATTATTTTCTAAATAATAAAGGATGTAATTTGCAAAAAGCGGTTTTACTTGTGGGAAAATTCCACGAGTAATAATTTGGATTTTATTTGCTCCTGTTGACATTATTGCTTTAATTATTTTCGGATTGACAGTTTCTATTGCTTCAGAAAAATATCGTCCTAGTGCTCCAGTAACATGTGCTGACAATGCTAATACTCCTGGGAAAGGACCTAATCCCACCATGGAAACAAAAATAAGACCCCAAACAATTTCGTTAATTCCTCTAAATATATCAAAAATTGATCTAACAGTATGATATACAAATTTGTTGGGCATAACATTTCTTGCTGCTAAAAAGGATAGAGGAAAAGCAATTAGGGCTCCTAATGTTGAACCAATAATAGCCATTTGGAAAGTTTCAATTGCTTTAAGCATAAATCTTCCTAAATTACTTATATCTGGGGGAAACATTCTTCCAAGGAAATCTAACATAAATGGAACTCCTTTAACAAAATTAATTGGGTTAGAATTTGTACCTCTAATAGCCCAATAATAAACTATTATTATTAGGATGCCAATGAAAAAACTAGTGTATTTATTTTTAGAATTTAATTTTGTTAATTTTAGTTTTTTCACTCTTATCTTTCTCTTTTTCAAATAGCTTTTCCGTTTTTGTACCAGTTTTCGGCTTCACCATAAATGCTATTAATTTGAATTTTTGTTAAATCTTCTGGTTTGCCATCAAAAACAATTTGACCTTCTTTCATACCAATAATTCTTGAGCCATAAGTTTTAGCAAATTCCAAAAAATGTAGATTTGTTATTAAAGTTATACCTTTCTCAACACATATTGCTTTTAATAAATCCATAACTTCTTTCATTAATTTTGGGTCTAAACTTGATACTGGCTCATCAGCTAAAATAATCTCTGGTTTTTGGGAGAGGGTTCGAGCAATAGCAACTCTTTGTTTTTGTCCACCACTTAAATTGGCTACGGTTTCATTTTCTAAATCCTTTAAGCCAACTCTTTCAATATTTTCTCTAGAAAGTGAATAATCTTTGCGAGAAAATCTTCCTAATATGGTATTAAAACTACTATTGAAACTTAATCTTCCATCTAAAACATTTTTTAAAACACTTTCTCTTTCAATTAAATTAAATTCTTGAAAAATCATCCCGATTTTTCCTCTAATTTTGTAAATGTCTTTTTTTGAACAATTTAATATTTCTTTACCTTTAATAAAAATTTTTCCAGAACTAGGTTCAATTAATCTATTAATTGATTTCAATAATGTTGATTTTCCTGAACCACTAGAACCAATGATAACAATACTTTCTCCTGATTTAATATGAAGGTTAATATTCTTAACAGCTTGTTCATTTCTATTAGTGTAAGTATGGTTAAGATTTTGAATTTGAATCATTTCTTTATCTTTCTCTTAGTTCATTTAAATTAGTTGTGAATTTCAAAGATATAATTAACTAAATTTAGCATATTTTAGGTTGAAAAATAATTTTAAAAAAATAAAAATTTATTTATTTGCTGCTTCTGCATTATTGACTTCCATGTCTAGAATCTTTGCAGTTTCTCTAATGACATCGTAATCACTGTCTTTGACAATTTTATAATGGGAAATTCCGCCCCAGCCGCTAACTTTATGAATTGTTTGTTGATCCATTTTTATTAAAGCTAATTGGATTCTTAACTTAAGAATTTTTGGCAAGTCTCCTCGTACTACAATTGGGGAACCTGGGATTGGTTCGGATTCGTGAATGATTATGTTTTTTTCAGAATCTATTTCACCTTCTTTAACCATTCTTTCATAAACATTATCGCCTGTGGCTCCAACATCAACTTTACCATTAGCAACAGCATACATCATAGCATTATGTGTTCCAGCATAATAACTGGTACTAAAATCATTGTCGGGATCGATTCCATTTTCGATTAACATTTTTCTAGGTATTAAATTTCCAGAAGTGGAAGCGGGATCAACAAAAGCAAAACTTTTTCCTTTTAAATCTTCTAATGTTTTTATGCCGCTATCTTTGTTAGCAACAATAACCGATTTGTAAGTTGCACTACCTGTACTTTCTTTTACACCATTAACAATTGCTTCTGCTCCTGCAACATTGTGGGCGATGATGTAAGAGAAAGGACCAAACCAAGCCATATCGATATGTTTAGCTCGCATTGCTTCAATTGCGGCAGTATAATCTGAGGTTACTTGAATTTCAACTGGAATTCCTAGTTCTTTAGATAAATATTCTTGAATTGGCTCATAATTTCTGAGCATTTCTTCAGCATCATCGGCAGGAATTAGGCCCATTTTTAAAACTTTAATATCACTTGTTGCTGCTCCAGTTAATGTCTCTGCATCATTATTTGTTTGACAACCAACTAAAAATAAACTTAACATACTTAAACAAATTAATAAACATAATATTTTTTTCATTTTCTTCACCTTGATATTTTTTAATTTTCCCTTATTTTATTTTTTATACTGGTACTACTTACTTCAGGGTAATAAGGCATCATGATAATTCTGCCTTTAAATACTTTGTGAATCTGTTTTAAATATTTATTTCCTATGTGGCTTGAACTTTCGATAAGAATATCTGGCCTAATTGTTTTTAAATTTTCTAATGGTGCATATTCATTTTGAGGTACAGCACAATCAACACATTTAAGTGAGCTAATCAATCTGATTCTTTCTTTAAATCCTATAATTGGTCTTTTCTTTTTTTCCATTACGGCTTTATCAGTTAATATTCCTACAATTAACTTATCACCTAAGGATTTAGCATTTTCTAGAAAAGATAAATGTCCTTCATGTAGAATATCACCACATATGTATGCGTATACAATTTTCATTTTTTTTTTGAAAATGTTTTTTTTTTTAAATCTTTCTTATTAAAAATTTAAAAAAGTTATTATTCTTGGTTTTTTTATTTTGGTTTAGTGGTAAATGGATGGAAATTTGTTTGGAAAAATAGAGGTAAGTTATTTTAATTTTTTTACACATAGAATTTGAAATGCGTATTTTGGATTGTTTCTTGTAAATAATTGAGTTATATCTGAGAATACTTGCCAGAAAAATTTTGGTTTATAACGTAAGTTAGCATATTCTTTTCTTAAGGATTTATGTCCATGAATGCCTATGACTTTGTATCCTCTTTTTTGCATTTCTTTAACATACCATCCTGATTTGTGAACTTGCCAAGGGTTATTGTCGTATTCACCTTGTTTTAAAAATCCGTTTGGAGTATAAATAATCACTTTTTTTTTTGCTATGCTCTCCATCATTTCAATTAATTTTTCTCCTTCTTTTTTTGTGAAATGTTCTATTACGTCGGATGCTAGAACACAGTCAAAAGATTTATTTTCTATTTTTTTAGATAGGTGCATTAAGTTTATTTTATGGTATTTATTATGAATCTCTTTTTCTTGACTTTTTTTTATACTTGGTTCAAAACAATCTACTCCTTCAGTATGTAATTTGTGTGAGAATGATTTTATTGGTGAGTTAGATCCACACCCAACATCTAGAAGGGTTCTATTTCCTTTTACAATTTTTCTTAGTTCTGTTCGATAATCTGGAAATAATTTGACATAAACTTTATCATATATTGTTTTAGCTATTTTTCTTGGTATCATAAAATTCTTCCATTTTCTTTTTAAGTTGTTGTAAATAATCTGCTTGATTTTCACTTTCTTCATTAGGAGCCCAAGGGGCAAATTCTTTATAGGTATTTTGGTCATATGGACCATTAGATACTTCATACATTATTGAATCTTTTTCTAATGATATTGCTGTATGATATGTATTAGGAGGGATGTCAATCATTAAATGGGAGTTATGGGAAATTATTTTAATATCTTCTATTTTTCCTGTTGTATCAAATAAAATTAATCCGATTTTTCCTTTTAAGTATATCCAATTTTCAGAACCATTGTTTAATTTATGAATATGTGGTTGAATATAGCTATCTGGTTGAATACAATTAATAATCATTCTATATCCTTCTTTTTGAGGTGGGTGAATTACTTTAATTGCTCTTTTTCTTTTATTTTGATAAGATTTTTCTATTAGTTGAGAAATATCTGATTGATTTATTGATAATAACATAAGTTTTTAGTTATTTAAATGGGTTTTTAAAGCTTATGGATTATTTTTTTGTTTTTGTGAATAGTATGGATTATATTTTTTTTAATACTTGTTTGAAATCTTTTGCTATTGCTGGTATGTCTCCTTTTTTAAGAAAAGAATTGTAGCCTTGATTAGATATTTTTTCAATTATCTTTTTATTATTTTTAAGATATAATATTTTTTTTGCTAAATCATTACTATCTGCAAAATTAACGCCCATATAATCATGTCCATCAACAAATATTTCATCCATTGCTTTTGATCTTGCAGTTATTATACATTTTTTTAGTGCCATTCCTTTAAATACTTTTGTTGCAACAACTCTTTTTGCTTTAGGGGTATTTCCAAAGATTCCTAGAAAAATATTTGACCTTCTTATTGCATTGCATAATGAATTTTCATTGAATTCTTCAATAAATTTTACGTTTTTTAAGTTTATTTCATTTGCTTTTTTTCTTATGTATTTATACACTTGTCCTTTTCCAAAAAATAAAAATTGGATATTTTGGTTTTCTAATTTTTTTGCTGCTTCTATTATGTATTCTACTCCATGTAGGGGTATATAAGTTCCATTATAAACTATAGTAAAGTCATCTGAATTGTTTTTTATTTTATGATATTTTTTATGTCTTTTTTCATCTGAGCCCATTACTATTTTGTGATATTTATCTTTTCTTTTTATTTTGTTTTTAAAGTAATTTATGTGTTCGTAAGTATCAAGTAAGGCTGCATCAGATAAGCTTACAATTAAATAATCGTATATTTTGATTAAAATGCCTTTTATTGAATTTTTTTTGTATAGTTTTCTATCTTCAACGAGTGAATCATATGATGAAATGAATACGTCAACTATTAATTTTTTATTTAAAATTAAACTTAGTAATTTAACGGTTAAAATGTCGTTTTTACATCTTGATGTTAATAAGATGAGATCATATCTGTTTTTATCTTTTATTAATTTTTTAAATAATTTGATTTGTCTTGATAAAAATTTTAAGTTTAGGTTAAAATTTATATGATTTAGATTTAAGTGTTTAATTGCTTTTAATAAAAATTCGTTTCTTGCAAAATTTAAATCGTTTTTTGTTATTATAAATAATTTTTCTTTTTGTTTTAATTTTTTTAAATTAGATTTAATATCTTGCAAATCATGTTTTAATTTAGGTATTTTGTAATTTAATTTTTTTTGAATTTTTGATGAATTTGTTGAACAATCAAGCGGTCTTCGTGCTCTTATTATTGATTTTTTTGTTTTTACTTTTTTTATAAAATCAGTATCGATATTGAAGTTTTTGCATATTAATTTTGCAAATTTGTCTCTTGGTAAACTTTTTTGACCTGTTAAATTATATGTTCCTGTGATTTTTTTATTTATACATTTTTCAATTACAAGACATAATGTTTTTACATGTGTTGGATTACTTATTTGATCTTTTGCTACGAGCATTTCTTCTTTTAACTTGCTTTTTTGTAGTAGTTGCATTAAAAAATTTTTACTTTTTATATCATAACCAAAAACTACTCCTGTTCTTAATATAAGAGGATATTTTATCTTTCTTATGATATTTTCACTTAATAATTTTGTTTTACCATAATAGTTAATTGGGTTTGTTGAACTTGTTTCTTTATATGGTCCTTTCTTTCCTGAATAAACGTAATCTGATGAAATATATATGAAATGAATATTGTTTTTATTTATGTTGTTTATTAGATTGATTGTTGTTTTAACATTATTACTATAAGCGGCTTTTTTATCTTTTTCACATAAATCTACGTTGGTTAATGCTGCTGAATGAATAATAATTGAAGGGGATGTTTGTTTTATTAATTTTTTTACTTCTTTTTCGTTTTGTAAATCACATTTGTAAAAATTTGGATTTTTTTCTAATTTTCTTCCTGTTCCAAAAACGTTATATCCTTTATTTTTAAGAAGTGAATATATTTGATTTCCAATAAAACCAGTTGATCCAGTAATAAGAATTTTTTCATTCATGTTTTTTATACCTTGATATTTGTCTTTCTTGAGCTAATTGTTCATATTGATTTATTTGATTAATAGTGTATTCAAACATATCCTGATTCTCTCTATAATATGTATAATACCAAACTGATGTTAATTTAACTGTTTCATCATATGTTAGAGTTGGTTTCCATTGTAGATCAAAGAGTGCTTTGTCACAACATAATTTTAATAATTTTGATTCAGCAAATTTATTTTCTGATACTATGTTGTAGGCATTTTTTGGTTCTAAAAAATTCCAATGTTTGCTCATGTCTTGTAATAGTTGTAAAACTGTTTGTGTTTGTCCACTTTCAGGCCCAAAATTATATGGTTCTCCGTTAATATTGGTGTTATTTGAAAGTATTTGACCTAATCTTAAATATCCACTTAATGGTTCAAGAACGTGTTGCCATGGTCTTGTTGCTTGAGGGTTTCTTATGTTTACTGGTTGTGATATATTCCATGAACGTATACAGTCTGGAACTATCCTATCTTTAGCCCAGTCTCCTCCTCCGATAACGTTTCCTGCTCGTGCTGATGCGATTTTTATTTTAGATTCGGGATTGTTAAAAAATGAATTAAAGTATGTTTTTATTACTAGTTCTGCGCTTGCTTTTGAAGCACTATAAGGGTCTTTTCCACCTAATTTGTCATCTTCTCTATATCCCCATTTGCTTTCTATATTATCGTAACTTTTATCACTTGTAATTAGGATTGTTACACAGTTATTATTTGATTTTCTTAGTGATTCTAATATGTTAGCTGTTCCAATTATATTTGTTGTTAATGTTTCTATTGGGTTTTCAAATGATTTGCTTACTATGGGTTGGGCTGCTAGATGAAAACAAAAATCTGGTTTAATATTTGTGATGATCTCTTTTATTTTGTTTAAATCTCTTATGTCTTGGTTAAAATGTATTATTTTTTCTTTTAAGTTTAATTTTTCAAAAATTGATGGGTTTGATGGTACATCATTTGAAATGCCATATACTTCTGCTCCTAATTTAAGTAACCAAATTGTTAACCAGGATCCTTTAAATCCAGTATTTCCTGTAATTAATATTTTTTTACCTTTGTATATGTTGTTAAATTTCATGTTTTTTCCTCTATTTAAACTTATTTTTTTTAAAGTCTTATTTAAATTTTATTAAAGTATTTTTCTCTTAGTTGTTTTTATGAATATTAGGTAAGTTGTTTGATAAAGTTTAAAAATGGTGGGGATATTTTTTTATTATGAAAGTTGTTATTTTATGTGGTGGTAAGGGTACAAGATTAAGAGAGGAAACTGAGTTTAAGCCAAAGCCATTAGTTACTATTGGTAGAATGCCAATATTGTGGCATATCATGAAAATTTATTCTCATTATGGACATAAGGAGTTTATTATTCTTTTGGGATATAAGGGAGAGATGATAAAAAGATATTTTATTGAGCATCATTGGAGAGGTAAAGATTTTTGTTTAGATTTAGGTTCAAATCAAATACATAAACATAATAGAGGAGATGAAGAAGATTGGAAGATTCATTTTGTAGATACTGGATTGGGATCTGCTACTGCTTTAAGATTGTTTAAAGCTAAACATTTACTTCAAGAAGATGAGGATTTTTTATTAACTTATGGTGATGGTGTTGGAGATATTAATATCAATGAATTAATTAATCATCATAAACAGAAAGGCGCTATTGCTACTTTGAGTGGTTTACGACCTAGGTCTAAATATGGTGTTATGGATTGTTCGAATGGTTATGTACTTAAATTTAGAGAAAAACCTGTAATTAATGATGTTATTAATGGTGGGTTTATGGTTTTTAATAAAAAAATTTTTAATCATTTAGATGGTAGGGATGTTATGCTTGTTGAGGATACTTTACCTAAGTTAGCTTCATTTAATGAATTGATTCTTAAAGTACATGATGGTTTTTGGCATTGTATGGATACTTATAAAGATTATAAAAATTTGAATAAAATCTGGAGCGAAGAACCTAATTCTTGGAAAATTTGGAAATAGTTTTTTATTTAAAATGAATTTAAAAAATAAAACTGATAGGCCTAATGTTATTTGGATATTAGGTGAAGCTGTAAGAAATTATGGTGGAGATGATAAACATTCCATGTATGAAATTATGGAGAAAATAATTCCAGAAGGAATTAGTTTTAAAAATATGGTTGTTTCAGCTCCAAGTACTGTTATGTCTCAAAGTTCTATTATGACAAGTAATCCGAGTGTTTTTATTAGTAGAACATATGCTGAATTTAATTTTGATTCAAATAAATTTAATAGTTTGAGTTCAATATTAAAAAACAAAGGTTATAATATTTATACTACGACTTATTATGCTGAGGGAAGAAAACTTCTAAAACCAATTGTTCAATCTTTAGATCAAAATGAAATTCCAAGTAATATTAAAAATGATGATAACTGGCAAAGTGAATACCTTAATCAAATTTTAGATGATTTAATTTCTAAAGGTCTTAGTGAGCCTTTTTTTTTATTACTTAATTACAATAATCAAGAGAATACTGGCAAATTAATGGAAATGGCTATAAAAAAAATTAAAGATGCTGGTTTATTTAAAAATTCTGTTTTTGTTTTTTGTCCAGATCATGGATGGCCTATTGAAGAGCATAATAAGTTAAGACGTCATGATTGTTGGCTTACTGATTCAAATATTTTAATTCCTTTTTTTATAAGATATCCTGGTTGTGAACATTTTAAATCAGATGGGTTAGTTAGTTCTCTCGATATTGTCCCAACTATTTTGAATTTGTTAAATATACCTTCTGAAGATTATGGATTTAAGGGAGAGAGTCTTTTATCTTTAATAAATAATCATGGTCCTTATAGTAAAAAAATGTTTAGAACAGACATTAGATATTTGTTTCAAGCAGGAAGGTCGGTTTCTATTAGAAATGACAAATTTAAATATGTTTATAATTTTGATAATGATTCTAATCAAGAAGAGTTATTTAATTTAGTTAATGATTCTTGTGAAAAAATAAATTTACTTAAATTATCTGATGAGGAAATTGATTTTGATGTTTTGAGTAAATTTAGGGATGAATTTGATAGGAGTGAGGGAGAACTTGTTGATTTTCATGTTAATTATTTAAGTAATAAATTTAGAGATGAATTAATAAAATTGTTTGAGGAGAAAAATTTTAATTTTAATAATATTTTGGTTATGGGAATTGCTCATCCTTTATTTGTTGAATCAATACTAAAAGGTTTAAAAGAATTTAAGGATGATTTAGGAGTAGATATAGTTGTTGATTTTAATGAAATTTCTAAGGAAACTGTTGGGAAATATGGTTTGAATAATATTTATGATTTAGATATTGAATCTAAATTATTTAAAGAAGGAAAGAAAATTGTAGTTAAATCAAGAGTAATTAAAGAAAAAGATCTTGAAAATAAACATCCTACTTTTTTTAAAAGAAAATATTCTTTAGTATTTGTTCCATTAGATAATCCTTATGGTAAGGGTAAAAAGGAAATTTATGAAATTTTAAAAAAAATGAGGTTCGATAATGTTTTTTTTCTAGATTATAATATGAAAATGAAGAAAAAAATGGCAAATTGGTTTGTTGAAGGTATTAAATTGTTATATTTGAAAAAAAATTATTATTTAAAAAATCCAAATCATTTAATGATAGAAATAAAAAAGTATATTCGTAATTTTATTTGATTTAAAATGGTTGATTTGTGTAATTGAAAAGGGGTTAAATTTGTTTTTTTAAGTGGTTTTGGTTGTTCTAGTGTTTAAGAAAATTTATAAAAGAATAAATTTAAGCACAAGCTGAACTAAATATGGATTTTGAAAATAAGGATGAGAGAAGTAATGAGGAATTGAATTTTAAGAGTGAGCAAAATATTAGTCCATTAGAAAATAAAAGTAATGAGGAGAGTGAGGATGTGAGTTTGAATGAGAGTTTTGTTGATGGGAAAAGAGATAGTTTTGAAATGAGTGAAGATAAGATATTTAAGGGTGAAGTGAGTAAAAAAGAAGAAGCCCATAAGATTCATAAAGATCATAGGGATAATCAAGATCATAAAAATCATAAAAATAATAAAAATCATAAGAACAATAAAAGTCATAATGTTCATAAAGATAGTATTAGTAAAGTAATTAAAAACTGTAAAGGTTCTATCAAAAATTTTTTTAAAAATAAGTATAATGTTCTTTTTTTGATAGTTTTAATTTTTGGATTATTATTTAGACTTAAGTATTTTAATATGGAGAGTATTTGGAATGATGCTGCTGTTCATCTTTGGAGATCAATTCAAGTTGTTAGAGATCCTTTTTCAGTTTTATTTACTCAAGAATATTGGTTAGGAGATTATGCTATTCCTCAAACAATTACTGGTTTTTATTATATTTTTACTCGAAATGCGTTTGTTGCTGGAAAATTAATGGCTTTAACTTATTCCGCATTAGGTTTAGTTCTTATATATAAATTAGGTACTGAATTGAAGAATAAATTTTTTGGGTTAATGGCTGCTATTTTACTTGCAGTTAATCATGTTTTTTATTTTTATAGTGTTAGACCTTTAGGTGATTCTCCTTTATTAGTTAGTGTTATTTTTATGCTTTATTGTTTAGTTAAGTTACATAAAGAGAAGAATCTATTTTGGGGAGTTCTTTGTGGTTTTTCATTTATTATTAATTTACTTCATAAAGTTCAAGCAGTTATTTTTATATTGGGTATTGTTGTTTATTATGCTATTTTTAAACGAAAGGAGATGTTTAATTCAAAGCCCATTCTTGTTTCGTGGCTAATTCCTTGGGGGATGATTTTTTTTGGTCACATTGTTGCTAAAGTTTTGTTTAATCGATCTTTGCTTGGAAGAGTTTTTAGTCTGATGGGACAGTTAAGAGGAATTCCTTATGGTTTTGAAGCTACAGGTATGTTGGAGTGGATTTTTTCTTGGTATTTGATTCCTTTTATATTTCTGGGTATACTTTTTGTGTTTTTGTATAAAGAAAAAATTTATTATGGTCCTTTAGTCTTAGGGTTATTTTATCTTTTATATTTTGAGATTAATGTAGATAATACTCAAGATAGATATATGTTGCCTTTACTTACTATTGGAATTATTTTTGCTGTTTTTGCAATTTTTGAATTAGCAAGTTATATTAGTTCTTTAACTCCAAAGAAAATGAAAAATGTTGTTAAATTTGTACTCATTATTGCTGGTGTTGCATTAATTTCCTTTCAATATTTTTCTATTGCTGATCCTTTAGTTGCTGGTAAATCGGGGAGTTATGCAGGTCATGTTGAAGCAGGACAATGGCTTAAAGAAAATATGAATGGTGAGGCTATACTTTTTGCAGGTTCTCCTAGAATGATGAGAGCTTTTACTGAAAAAGAATTTTATAATCAAGGTCCTGATGACAGTCCTATTTCTGGAGGACCGGTGAGATGGCTTAGGGGAGAGAGATATCATGAAAATTATCAAAATTGGGATTATAATGAGGTTGTAAATCCTGATGCAAGAATAAATTTTGAAGAAGATGTTGTCAATTTAACTAAATCACATGATCTTTTTATTGAAATTGATATTTGGGAATTTACTCAGCCAAGGTGGTATTTTCCAATAAAGCAAGAGAGTATAAATTATTTTATTGGTCAGGGGTTTTCTTTAGTTCATATTATTGAAAGAGAAGTACAAACTCAAAACGGATTACAAAAAATGCCAGTGATTTTTATTTTTAAGAAGGAGAGGGAAATTTAGTTTTAAATAATTTTATAAAATGTCATTTAATAATTTAGGAACTATCCAGGTGGATTTAGATGGTTTGTGGACAAATCTGAAATATTATGGATATGATCATGATGTTGAGGATGATATGATTTTTGAGACTTCTATTCCTCGTTTTCTTGATCTTTTTGATAAGTATAATGTTAAGGCTACTTTTTTTTTAATTGGAAAGGATTGTGAGGTTAGTGAGAAAAAAAAGTTAATTGTTGATATACATAGAGCTGGTCATGAAATTGCTAATCATACTTATTCGCATGTTTTTGGTTTTAAAAATCTTTCAATTTTAGAAAAAACTAAAGAAATTGAAATGTGTGAAAAATTGATTTGTAATATAACTGGTAAAATGCCTAGTGGTTTTAAGGCTCCAGGTTATGATCAAGATTTAACTGGTTTAAAATTATTAAATAAAAAAAATTATTTATATGATTCTTCTATTATTCCCACTTCTATTTATCCAATGATTATGAATGTTAATCGTTTGATTTCTGGTGGAGTTAAGAGAAATCATGGGCCTGGGTGGAATTGGATGTTTGCTCCAAATACTATATATAATCCTTCTTATAATAATAAATTAAAAAAAGGAAGTATGAATCTATTTGAGTTGCCTTGTAGTGTTACTCCTTTTTTTAAATTGCCTTTTCATGCTACTTTTGCTTTAAAGTTTGGGTTTGATTATTTTAAGTATTCATTTAAGTTAGCTAAGTTTGCTAATATTCCAATTAATTATGAATTTCATGCTGCTGATCTTTGTAATAATGTTAAGGATAAGAGGTTGGCACATTTAAATTCGCCTAGTTTTGAGAAAAAGTATAGTGTTTGTAAAAAGATGTTAAAGCATATGACTAAAAGTCATAAATTTGTAACTTCACAAAATTTAATTAATTCGTATAAAAATAAATTTAAGAGTAGGGCTTATTAAAATGACTATTGAATTATTACAATCTAAAGATTTTAAATTATATGAGTTGTTTATTATTAATAATGATTCTTGTAGTTTTGAGCATACGCTTTTATGGCAAAAAATATTGTTTAAAAATTTTGGTTTTAAACCTTATTGTATTGTATCTAAAGAATTTGATAAAATCAATGGGTCTTTGGTGTTATTAAAAGCTAAGAGTATTTTTGGTACAAGATTTGTTTCAACACCTTATTCTATTTATACTAATATTTTGGCAGATAATGAAAAAATCAAGAATTCTCTTATTGAATATGCTAAAAATATTACTATGACTCATAATGCTTCTTTTTTAGAATTAAGGGAGGAATTATCTGATAATAATTTTAAAAGTTATGGTTTTGTAGAAAGTAAGGAGGTTTATAATTTTTCTTTAGAACTTTGTAAAGACATTGAGAAAGTTTGGAAAAAGTTACCTAAGGGAAGTGTTAGATGGGGTATTAAAAAAGCAAATAAATCTGGTTTGACTTTTAGAAAAGGAAATGGTCATGATGATTTGAAAATTTTTTATAAGTTGTATCTTAATACTAGAAAGTTTAGGGGTGTTCCTGGATATCCTTTTTCTTATTTTTGTGATATTGTTAGGGGATTTAGTAATGATGTTCAAATTTATACTGCTTATCTTAATGATAAACCTATTGCTTCTATTTTTTTGATATATTATAAAAATGAGATGAGGTATGCTTTTTCAGGTACTATACATGATAAAAAATATTTAAAAATGCAGCCTTATCATTTGGTTTTTTGGCAAGCAATTAAGGAAGCTTGCTTAAAAGGATATAAAATTTTTAATTTAGGCGGTGCTACTTTACAAACTAATTGTGGAGGTTTGTATGGTTTTAAAAAAAAATGGTCAGATAAGGTTTTAGTTGTAAATAATTATTTTTATCTTAATAAAATAGATAATGTTCCGAAAACAAATAAGTTTATTTATAAAGTCGCAGGAGGGGTATTTAAGAGATTACCTTTAGTTGTTATTGATAAATTAGGAGGAAAATTGATTAAGCAGTTTGTTTAAAAATGGTTATTGAAAATAAATATCAGTTTGATGTACTTAGAAAAGAAGATTTTGATAATTATAATGATTTTTTAAAGAATAATCTAAAGTCTCATTTTGGTCATTCTCTTGAAGCTAGAGAGTTAATTTGTAAATATTTTAAATTTATTCCTAATTATGTTGTTGCTAAAGATGTTAATGGAAAGATTGTTGGTTCTTTACCTTTGTTTGAGGCTAGAAGTTTTATAGAAGGTAATAGGATGGTTTCTATTCCTTTTTTTCCATATGGTGGGGTTATTGCAATTAATGAGGAATGTGAAAAAAAGATTCTTGAATTTGCAATAAATCTTACAAATAAAAATAAGTGTAAGTTTCTTCAAATAAGGGAGAAAAATTTAGTTAAAGGTTTAGTTTATGATGATTTTCTAGTTCAAACCTCTATTATTAATTTTATTTTAGATCTTAAATCAAATGAAGAAGAGATGTTTAATTCTTTAGATAAGAGAGTTAGATATGATATTAGAAAATCAAGAAAATATGGTTTGAGAGTTGAGATTGGAAAGAGTAAAAATTTATTGGATGATTTTTATGAAGTTTATTTAAATACTAGAAAAAAAAGAGGTTTACCTTCTTGGGATTATAATCTTTTTTTGGATGCTCTTGAGAAATGGAATACAAGGGTTGCTATAACTTATGATAATGATAAACCTATTGCTGGTTGTTTTTTGTTTATGGAAAAAGATATTATTGAATATGCATTTGCTGGTGCAGATTACAAGTTTAATTATAAGTGTCCTTATTATTCTTTGATATGGGAGATAATATCTTATGGAATAAAAAATAATTATAAGGTTTTAGAGTTTGGTGGTTCAAATAAACAAATGAATGAGGGAAAGATTTATTCTTTTAAAGATAGGTGGTGTAGTGAAAAACATAGTGTTGCATATTATTTTTATGCTAATGATGATAAGGATATTCCTATTATGGAGGAGTCTTTTGGTTTATATAAGTTATATGGGTTTGTTTGGAGTAAGTTGCCTAAAAAAGTAATTAGGTTTATTAGCCCTTATGTTCTTAGGGAGTTTAGTTAAAATGAGTTATAAAAATAAAGTTAAAAAATTAATATCTAAAGAATTAAATGTAAAAAATGTTGTTCTTTTTAGTTCTTGTAGAAATGCATTTTATTTTTTAATTAAGAGTTTAAATTTAGGGTTTAATGATGAGGTTATTATTCAAAAGTTTATTTGTGATAGTTTGCCTATTGCTGTTAAACAAGCTGGGGCTAAATCTATTTTAGTTGAGGTTAATAAAGATACTTTTAATTTAGATATTGAAAAAGTAAAATCAAATATTAATGAGAATACGAAAGCTATATTTTTTGTTCATACTTATGGTAATTCTATTGGGATTAATGAAATTAAAAAACTTTGTCAAGAAAAAGGAATATTGTTAATAGAAGATATTGCTCATGCGTATGGGTCTAGTTTAAATGGTGTTAAAGCTGGTACTTTTGGAGATTATGCAGTTTATAGTTTTACTAAACAAATGGTTAATTTTGGTGGTGGGGCTTTAATTTCAAATAAGGATGTTTCTAATGTTGTTGAGCTTAGAGATTCAATGAAGGTTGGTGCTGGTTTATTTGTATATTTGAAAAGATTTATGGCCTCATTATATGAAACTAGAGCGTTTTTTGTTTCTAAATTATTAATTGATTTTGTTAGTGGAAGTGATGATCTTAAATTAACTAATGTTTTAGATAAGCATAATCATTGCATTGGTATTGAAGCTTTTTTTGCTTATATGCAATTAAAAAATATTAAGAAGGTTATTGAGAAAAAGAAACAAAATTATTTGATGTTAAGAGGTAAAGTTAAAACTCAAAGGATGGGAGAAAATTCAAGTTTTAATTATTTGTCCTTTTTCTTTGATAATAAGGATTTGAGAGATGATGCTATTTCAAATAGTTTTTTGTTTTTGCCTGTTTGGAAAAATTCTGTTATTTCAGATAATTTGGCTTTTGTTCCAAATAGTGTGGATTTTAGTAGAAAAAAATTAAAAAAGTTTGTAAATTTTTTTAATAAATATAATAAAAAAGGAAGTTTAAAATGAAAGAGAATACAAAAGGGATTGTTTATGCTTTGATTTGTACAATTATTGTTTCAGTTGCACAAATTTTGTTAAAATTGGGTAGTGAAAGTTTTGAGATTTCTATTTCTCAGATATATAATTTTCCTTTAATTCTGGGAGGATTATTGTATGTTTCTGGTGCTTTTATCTTAATTAAGGCTTTTAAATATGGGGAAATGTCTGTTGTTTATCCTGTAATGGCTTTAAGTTATGTTTTTGTAACTTTATTGTCGTTTAAGTATCTTGGTGAAATGGTAAGTCGTCAAAAATTTTTTGGAATATTTGTCATTATAATTGGAGTTTTCCTTATTGGTAAGGGGGGGAGAAAATGAGTTTAGCTTATGGTTTAACTTTATTGTTAGTTTCTTCAATTTTTGGAGCTTTTAGTACCTTGTTTTTTAAGATTAGTTCGGATAAAAAAATAAATTTTCAAAATAAATATTTGATTTATGCTGTTTTTCTTGCAGGAATTTCCTTTATTTTGTATGTGTATTCATTAAAATTTGCGCCTCTTACTTTTATATATTTAACTGCATCTGTGAGTTATATTTGGGCAATTTTACTTGCAAAAGTTGTTTTAAAGGAGAAAATCAACAAATTAAAGATATATGGTATTATGTATATTGTATTGGGTATAATTATATTGAACTTTCCTTAAGTTCTTATAAATAGATTATAGTTTGGAAATGTTTATAAATAGATTATATTGAAAAATTTATATGAAATTATCTTTTATTATACCTTGTTATAATGAGGAGAAAGGAATTATTAATCTTTATAATCAATTTAGCCCTATTGTAGATGATTTGTTGAAGGTTTGGGATGTTGAATTAATATTTATTGATGATGGCAGTACAGATGGTACATATAAATTAATTAAAGAACATTTTTCTAAATATGATGATGTTAAAATAATTAGGCATAAAAAAAATCTTAATTTGGGGTCAAGTATTAGAAATGGTTTTAAAGTTTCTAGTGGGGATATTGTTATTACTATGGATAGTGATTGTACATATAATCCTAAAGGAATTTATGATTTAATTAATATGATTGATGATGAAACTTCTATTGTTACTGCTTCACCTTATCATCCAAAGGGAGGAGTTAATGGAGTTCCACCTTATAGAATCTTTTTAAGTAAAAGAATTACAAATATATATCAAATTTTAACTAAATCTAAAATTTATACTTTTACTGCTTTGTTTAGAGCTTATAAAAAAGAAGTTGTTAAGAATGTTAGTTTTAATTCAAATGATTTTATTGCAACTGCTGAACATTTAATCAAATCTTCTTTAGAAGGTTATAAGATTAAAGAGTATCCTACAATATTACATGTTAGAAGGTTTGGTTCTTCAAAAATGAAATTATTTAGAGTAATAGTTAGCCATCTTAAATTTATATTAGAAGTAATCAAGTTTAGATTAAAAGGAAATTTTGATTAATATGAAAATTATGACTGTTTTAGGAACTAGGCCAGAAATTACCAAATTATCTGCTTTAATGCCAATGCTTGATGAACATTTTGAACATAAGGTTATTCATACTGGACAGCATTATGACCATAATATGGATCAGGTTTTTTTTGATGAGCTGAATTTGAGAAAGCCTGATTACATGCTTAATGTTGGTTCAGGGTCTCATGCTAAGCAGACTGCAAAAATGATGGTTCAAATTGAAGATATTATGTTTGAGGAAAAACCTGATTGGTTAATTGTTTTTGCTGATCCTAATACTCCTTTGGCTGGAGCTTTAGTTGCATCTAAGATGCATGTTCCTCTTATTCACATGGAGGCTGGATGTAGGTCTTTTAATAAAAAAATGCCTGAGGAAATTAATCGAATTATTTGTGATCATTGCGCAGATATACTTCTTGCTCCTGATTTGATTGCTTATAATAATTTAATGAGAGAAGGGCTTGATCAAAGTAAAATTCATGTTGTTGGTAGTACTGCTATTGAAGCTACTTTAAGAAATGTAAAACTTGCTAGAGAGAGAGTTGATTTGATTAATGAACTTGGTTTGAGTAAAGGTAATTTTGTGTTATTTACTTTACATAGGGCTGAGAATACTGATGATTCAAATGTTTTAAGAGGGATTGTTGATGCTGTAAATCAGATTAGTTTAAGAGTGAATGTTGTTTTTCCGATTCATCCGAGAACTCGAAATGCTCTTGCAAGAGAGGGTTTGAAATTAGATTCTGGAGTGAGAGTTATTGAACCTGTTGGAAATTTGAAACTATTATCTTTAATTGATAATGCTAAATTTGTGATGAGTGATTCTGGGGGAATTCAAGAAGAGGCTGGGGCTATTGATACTCCTTGTTTAATTTTAAGAAATGAGACTGAATGGACTTATTTAACGGATTGTGGGAAAAATTTACTTGTTGGAAATGATGGTGATAAAATTGTTTCTAGTGTGAATTTTTTATTAGATAATCCTCAAGAGATTGAAAAAATGAGTCAGGTTAAATTGAATTTAAAAACAGATGTTTGTAAAGATATTGTGAGGATAATTAAAAATGAGTCTAAAAAATAAAACGATTTTAGTTACTGGTGGTGCTGGGTTTATTGGTTCAAATCTAGTTGATAGGTTGATACAAGAAGAACCTGCAAGAATTATTGTTGCTTCTAACTTTTTTTTAGGAAAGTATAGGAATTTGAGTGAAGCTAAAAAAAGGTTTAATGCGCTTGAGATTGTTAGGTGTGATGTTTCTGATCCTTTAGAAGTTGAGGATTTGTTTAATGATTATGATTTTGATGTGGTTTTTAATTTAGCGGTTATTCCACTTCCTACTTCGCTTGTTAAGCCGGAGTGGTCAACTCGAAAAAATATTGATATGACTATTAATATTTGTAAGGCTTTGAGGCTTAAAAAGTTTAAAACTTTAGTTCAGTTTTCTTCATCTGAAGCTCCTGGTAGTTTGAAAGTTTGTCCAATGAGTGAAGATCATCCAATGGATCCTGAAACTCCTTATGCTGCGGCTAAGGCGGCTACTGATCATATTGCTTTATCTTATCATCATACATATGGTTGTGATGTTGTTGTTGTTCGGCCTTTTAATCAGTATGGCCCTCGTCAAAATGCTCTTAGGTATGCTGGAATTATTCCTTTAACTGTTGGTAGAATGATGCGGGGAGAGGATGTTATTTTATTTGGTGATGGTGAGCAAACTAGAGATTTTTTGTATGTTAGCGATACTGTTAATGCAGTAATTGAAGTTTATTATAATTTGAAAACTCGTGGAAAAGTTGTTAATATTGCAAGTGGAAAAGAAGTTAGTATGAAACAAGTTGTTGATGCTATTGGAGTTTTGATGGGTTATAATAAACCATATGTATACAAGGAAGCTAGAATTGGTGATGTTAAAAGACATCTTGCTGATATCTCTCGTGCTAAAGAGTTAATGGGTTGGGAGCCTAAGGTTAGTTTTGATGAAGGTATTAGAAAAACGGTTGAATGGTATATGAGTCATCCTGAGGTGTTTAAGGAATGATTCATGAGACAGCTCAAGTTTCTCCTCTTGCTTTTTTGGGTGAGGGTGTTAAAATTTGGAATCATGCTCAAGTTAGAGGGGGAGCTGTGATTGGGTCTGGGAGTGTTTTATCTAAGAATGTTTATGTTTGTATGAATGTTAAGATTGGTGAGAATTGTAAAATTCAAAATAATTGTTCTATTTATCATGGGGTTGAATTAGAGAGGGGAGTTTTTGTAGGGCCTCATTGTGTTTTTACAAATGATAAAGTTCCTCGTGCTATTAATGTTGATGGGAGTATTAAGAGTGAGAGTGATTGGGATGAGGGTAAGACAATTGTTAAAGAAGGCGCTTCAATTGGTGCTAGGTCGGTTGTTTTGCCTAATGTAGTTGTTGGGAAATTTGCTTTAATTGGGGCTGGTTCAGTTGTTACTAAAAGTGTTCCTGATTTTGGTTTAGTTTATGGAAATCCTGCTAGGTTGGTTGGGTTTGTTTGTTATTGTGGCAAGAAGCTTGGTTCTGGTTTAGTTGCTGGTGATAAGTGTGGGGATTGTAGTAGTTAAATCTTAGTTTAATTAACTTTATAAAGCGATTTTTGGTCTAGTTAGTTATGATTCATATTGCTAAACCTAATATTGGTATTGAGGAGAAGAGAGCGGTTTTAGAGGTGCTTAATTCTGGGATGCTTGCTCAAGGTAAAGTGGTTTTAGATTTTGAAAAGAGGCTATGTGAATATTTTGGAGTTAAACATGCTGTTGTTACTTCTAATGGGACTACTGCTTTACATGCTGCTATGATTGCTCATGGGATTGGTCTTGGTGATGAAGTAATTACTACTTCGTTTTCTTTTATTGCTACTGGAAATGTCATTAAGATGTGTTTGGCTAAACCTGTTTTTGTTGATATTGATGAGGGTTCGTTTAATATTGATGTTAATTTAATTGAAAAGGCAATTACTCCTAAAACTAAAGCGATTATGCCGGTTCATTTGTTTGGTCGGCCTGCTAATATGAATAAAATTATGGAGATTGCTAAAAAGCATAATTTGATTGTTATTGAGGATAGTTGTCAGGCGCATGGGGCTAGATTTGATGGCAAAAGAGTTGGTTCATATGGCACTGGGTGTTTTTCTTTTTATCCAACTAAGAATATGACGACTGGTGAAGGCGGTGTTATTTTAACTAATGATGAGAAAGTTGCAAGTGATTTGAGAAAAATAATTTCGCATGGGTCAGTTAAGAGATACTATCATGATTCTTTGGGTTTTAATTATAGGATGACTAATATTAGTGCGGCTATTGGTTTGGAGCAGTTAAAGAAGCTTGATTATTTTAATTCGAGAAGAATTAATAATGCGAAATATTTAAATGGGAATCTTAAGGGAATTGTTGGTTTGGTACTTCCTGAAATAGTTGAAGGCCATGTGTTTCATCAGTATACGATTAGATTGACAAAAGAGTTTGGTGTTAGTCGAGATGAGTTTATTTCTATTTTAAAGGGGAGTGGGATTAGTTCGAGTGTTTTTTATCCTGTTCCAATTCATATGCAAGAGGCGTATAAGGAGTTTAATCAACTTATTTTACCTGTAACGCAAAAGGTTGCTTTAGGTGTTGTTTCTTTACCTGTGCATCCTTTGGTTGAATATGATGATTTGGTTAAAATTGTTGATGTTGTTAAGGGTATTAATGGGAGTTGTGTTAATAAATTAAAAATTAGTAAAAGGATATCGGTTGAATCAAATGATTAAGGTGGGAGTTATTGGACTTGGAAATATGGGTGTTCATCATGCTAGAAATTATTTTAATTTAGAGAATGCTCAATTGATTTGTGTTTGTGATTTAAATAAAAATTTAGCTGATGATCTTTCTAAAAAGTTTAATTGTAAGGCTTATTATGATTATAAATTAATGCTTGAGCAGGAAAATATTGATGCTGTTTCTATTGTTGTTCCTACTTCTAAACATAAAGAAGTTTCATTATATTGTATGGAAAAAGGAATTGATGTCTTAATTGAAAAACCAATTGCAGCTAGTGTTGAAGATGCCATGGAAATGATTAATAAGGCTAAAGAGAGAGGAGTTATTTTACAAGTTGGACATATTGAAAGGTTTAATCCAGCTATAAAAAAATTAAAAGAAATTGTTGAAAGTGGGAAACTTGGAGAAATAATTTCTATTATTGCAAGAAGGGTTGGGGCTGTTCCTGTGCAAGTTAGAGATGCTAATGTTATAATAGATTTAGCTGTTCATGATATTGATATCATTAATTATTTATATGGTATGTATCCCAATAGTGTTAGTGGGAATATGGGTAAAGCTATAGTAGAGAGAAGAGAGGATTATGCTGAGATTTTTTTAAAGTATGGGAAAAAGTCAGGTTTTATTCAAGTTAATTGGATCACTCCAGTAAAAATAAGAAATTTGACAGTTACTGGTTCACAAGGTTATGCTGAATTAAATTATATTACTCAGGAGTTGGTTGTTTATCAGAGTAATTTTACTTTACAGAATGTTGATGAGTTTGGAAATCATATTCAATTTGGAGTTCCAGATAAAACTATTGTTGGAATTGAAGTGCAAGAGCCATTGAAATTGGAGCTTTTGAGTTTTATTGATTGTGTTAAACTTAGACAAAGACCTCTTGTTGATGGAAATCAGGGGATGCTTACATTGCAAATTGCTTTAGGAGTTATTGATAGTAATAAAGAGAGTTTATGAGGAGAGTTAAGTTGAGTTCTGAACATTTTAAGATAAATAAATTTGAAGTTGATAAAAAAATTATGTTTTTGATAATTTTTGGTATTTTAATTTTTTCTTTAAGATCATTTAATTTAAATGAAGCTATTTTTGATGATGAAGCTAATTCTGCTTATTCAGTATCTGTTATGGATAAATGGGGAATTAATCAAGATTATCCTTCTTCACAGTTACATAATTTAATCTACAAACCCTTTATTTTTCTTTTTGGTTTAAAAATATGGGTTTTTAGGTTAGTTCCATTATTATTTGGAATTTTAAATATTGTTTTAGTATATTTTTTTTCTAAAAGAAATTTTGGAAAAAGAGTTGCTTTTTTTTCTGTAATTGTTATGTTAATTAGTTTTTATCATACTCTTGCAAGTTTGCAATTTGATATTGAAGGGAATTTAATTATGACTTTGTTTATTTTACTTTTTTATTCGTTGATTGAGTTTTATAATTCTAAAAAGAAATATTGGATGTTTTTTACTGGTTTTTTTTTAGGTGTCTTGATTAATAATAAATATAATGCTATTTTTGTTGTTTTTATTATTTTAGCATATGTTGTTTTTAGGAATTTTAAAAAAGAGAGATGGATAAAAAAATCAATTTGTGAATTGTTTTTAATTTATTTTATTGGTTTAGTTTTTTTTGTATTTTTGATTATTGTTAATATGTTGTTATCAACTAAAATGAATAACAATTCTGTACATTTGTTTTCTTGGTTTGATGGTTTTATTAATGCATATAGGCCAAATAATTTTTCGATTCTTGGTTTAAGTATGTTTTTATTGTGGTCAACTCCTTTGTTATTTGGATTTTATATTATATCTTTAGTTAAGAGAAATAAAGAATTATTTTTATTTATATTTTGGGTTTCTTTTAATTTAATATTTTACTCTTTTGGAATCACATATGGTTCTTTCGATAGATATTTAATGAATACAATTCCTGCTTTGTCAATTATTGCTGGGTTTTATTTGAGTAAAATAAATTTCTCAAAATTTCATATTAAATTTGGGGCTTTTGTTTTTATTTTTTATTCTTTGTTTTTGTTTTATTTAAATCTTAGACCTGCAAAGTTTTTATCAAGAAATATTGGGTTGTATATTAAAGAGTTGTTTTCATTAAATTTTGATTTTATTTTTGTTTTTACTTCTGCTTCAGGTCCTACTTTTGGAGTTAATTTTTTAACTATTTTGGTGTCTTTTTCATTAGCTTTATTTTTCTTATTTTTATCAATGAATTTTATTAAGAGAAATATTAGAATTTTTAATTTGTTTTTTGTTATTTTCTTGGTTATTTCAGTTAGTTTTAATTCTTTTTTAGTTTTTGAATATTTAATTCATCCTACGGGTAATGATGTTAGTGAAATTAAATATCAAATGATGGATTATGTTAATAAAAATGGTTTGGCTGAACCAATATATTCAAATGATTCTGGAATAATTTGGTTTTATAATAATCTTTATTGGAGGTATAAGAATAATATTAATTCAAACGTTTTTGGTTTGCCTGATAATGAAATTAATGCTAGAGGAAAAGTTGCAAGAAAAAGTATTAGTGTTAATGGGGGGACTGTTATTTTACTCAATTGGCCAAAGATTCCTCAAAATAGTCCCGTTTGGGATATTATTTCCAGTTGTAGTCTTGATAAAAATTTTTATTCAAGAAATTTGGTTTTAGGTCAAGTTTTTGTATGTTGACTTATTTAATTATATTTTTTTGCTTTTTGATGTACAAATTAAATTAAATTAAATTCTTCAAGAATATTACTTATTTGTTCTTTGTTTAATAATTTGATATTTTGGTGATTTTTTGTTTGGCTTATTTTTTTATTTTTAGTTTTAATTATTTTTTTTGTACTAAAGGGTAAAATTTTTGGTTTTCTTAATACAAATAATTCATTTAAGTCTAAGATGTGTTCTTTTTCTTCTTGTGTGAATAATTCTTCATCTAATTTTTCACCTGGTCTTATTCCTATAATCTTTATTTTCATGTCTTTGGGATTATGGTTGTATTTTTTTGCCATTTTTTCTATCATGACATTTGCTAGATCAATAATTTTTAATTTATTCATTTTTAGTATAAATATGTCTCTTCCTTTGGTTAATTGTGCAGCTTTTAATACTAATTTTACTGCATCAGGCATTGACATGAAGAATCTTACCATGTCTTTTGATGTTACTGTTAAAGGCCCTCCTTTTTTGATTTGACATCTAAAAATAGGAATTATTGAACCAACTGAATTAAGAACATTTCCAAATCTTACACATGTGAATTTAGTAATACAATTTTCTCCAATGTCGGCCGTCATCATTAATTTTTCTGAGAGAAGTTTAGTTGCACCCATGGTATTTATGGGATTTACTGTTTTATCTGTACTTATAGCTATTACTTTTTTTACTTTTTCTTCTCTTGCAACTTCAATTAAATTTTGGGTTCCAATAACATTTGTTCTAACAGCTTCAAAAGGATTATATTCACATAATGGTACGTGTTTTAAAGCTGCTGCATGAAAGACGATATCACTTCCTCTTACAGCTAATCTTAATCTTTCTTTATCTCTTATGTCTCCTACTAAAACTCTGATTAATGGTGATTCGAGTTCTTGTTGAAGATTAAAAAGACCTGATTCGTTATTATCTAATACCCTGATTCTTTTCGGATTAAATTTAATTAGTTGTTTTACTATTTCACTACCTATTGAACCACATCCACCGGTAATTAAAATATCTTTGTTCATAAAAAAATCTTTAATGTTCTTTTTTTTTGATTTATTTTTAAAAATTGACATTTAATTAACTCCGTAATTTATTTCTTTTAAACATTCAATTAATGCTTCTTTTACTTGTTTTATTTCTTCAAATGATAATTGAGTGTGAAAAGGAAGAACAATTGTTTCTAAACTTAATTTTTCTGCAATTTCAAAATCTCCTTTTTTAAATCCAAATTTTTCTTTATAAAATGGTTGAAGGTGGATGCATGGAAAAAAGTAAGCTTTACTTGAAACGCCTTTATCTTTTAATTTTTCTATTAGTAAATCTCGTATTTTTGAATCTACTCTTATTGGAAATACAAACCATGTTGATTTATTAAAAAATTCTACTTGTGGTAATTTTATTTGACTTATATCTTTTAATTCTTCTAAGTATTTATTGGCAAGGGTTTGTCTTTTTTTGATTATTTCTTCTATTTTATCTATTTGACAGACTCCTAGAGCTGCACTCATTTCGTCTAATCTATAATTAAATCCTAATTTATCATGGGTTAACCATTGCATGTTGTTGCTTCTTCCTTGATTTGATGCACTTTTGCAATAATCGTGGATCTCTTTGTTATTTGTAACGATAACTCCTCCTTCTCCAGTTGTCATTTGTTTATTTGGGTAGAATGCAAATACTGCTGCTTGTCCAAACGTACCTACTTTTTGGTTAAAATATGTTGCTCCAATTGATTCACATGCATCTTCTATGATTAATAAATTTCGTTTTCTTGCTATTTGCAAAATGTCTTTCATATCACAACTTTGACCAAATATATGAACTATTAAAATTGCTTTTGTATTTGGAGTTATTGCTTCTTCTATTTTTTTAGGATCAATATTAAACGTATCTTCATCAACATCAACAAAAACGGGTTTTGCTTTTTCGTAAAGAATGCAATTAGATGATGCAATAAATGAAAATGGTGTTGTAATAACCTCATCTCCTTCTTTTATACCTAAAGCACGTAATACTAAATGGAGTCCAGAAGTACCTGAATTTACACCTATTGCATGGTTTGTTCCTATGTAATTTGCAAATTTTTCTTCAAATTCTTTTAGTTTAGGTCCTAGGCTTAAAATTCCTGATCTTAGAACTTGTGTAACACTCTCGATTTCTTTTTCTTCAATAAATGGTTTTGCTAAAGGTATCATTTTCTATTTTTTTTAAATATATTCATTATTAAATATTATGCTAATCTATTACTATAGTTATAGAAGATAAAAAATCAAATTTAGATTTCCTCAACTCGTCTTAATCCAAGCTTTTCTCTAACTTCTCTTGGAGTTGCAATTTCTCTTCCATGAGTGTTTGCTAATTTAACAATTCTCTTAATTAATTCAATGTTTGATGCTAATTTTGATCTTTTAGGATTATCATAAAAAATGTTATCTTCTAATCCAACTCTAACTGCTCCGCCCCATGTTACTGCTAGGGAATTCATTTTTAATTGATCGTTTCCTATTCCAGCAAGGGCCCAGGTAGATCGCTCAGGTAAATCTCTTAGCATCAATCCAACATTAATTAAATCAGCTTGTGCGCAAGCAATATTTCCAAGTAATAAATTAAAATAATAGGGTGGCTGTAAAATACCTTTTCGAATTAAATATTTACTATAGTTAATCATCCCAATATCAAAAACTTCAAGTTCAGGTTTAATTCCTTTCTCAAGCATTTTTTTAGCTAAATCTTGAATCATTTTAGGTGAATTCATACTAGCAGTTTTATTAAAATTTAATGAACTTAAAGTTAAACTTCCCATATCAGGTTTAACATCACCATCTAATTCTAATACAGCAGATCTTCCTTCAAAAGAGTTATCATTTCTTCCACTAGTGGTAATTCCAATAATTATTTCTTTATTTTGCGATCTAATTCTTCTAATAATGTCCGCAAAAACCTTTGGATCTTGAGTTGGAGTTCCATCAGGATCTCTTGCATGAAGATGCACAATAGAAACACCAAGTTTAGCAGCTTCTAAAACCTCCTTAGCTATCTCTTCTGGAGAAATAGGCACATGAGGTGTCATCTCTTTAGTTGGAATCATTCCATTAGGTGTAAAATTTATAATCAATTTATTTTGCATTTTTAAATCCTCCAATCAACTCTTTTAATACTCATTTAAACATAAATTAAATTTTGCCTATAAAAACGTTATGAATTTCTATTTAGGATTATTAAACAACAATTTTCCACAAGCTTTATTAACCAAATCTTTAAAAAACAACTTATGCTAATTAATAAAACTAACAAAATCTTAATTATTGGAGCTAGTGGTCAAGGAAAAAACATAGCTTTATTAATTGAACAAATTGGTGGTTATGAAATAATTGGATTTGTTGATGATAATTTAGAAAAAAAAGATCAAATTATAAAAGGATATCCAGTTTTAGGAAATTTAGATAAAGTTTTAGAAAAATTTCAAGAAATTAATGTTGCTCTAGCTATTGGAAATAGTAAAGTTCTAGAAAAAATAGTAACCAAACTAAAAAACATAAACAATAAACAGATTTATTTTCCAAATTTAATCCATCCAACATCACAATTTAATCAAACAGACGTTCAAATGCAAGAAGGCAATATAGTAAATGCCAACGTAATCTTTACAACCGATATCAATATTGGAAGTTATAACTATTTCAATCGGTGTTGTAGTATTAGTCATGATGTGAAAATAGGCAACTTTTGTTTAATTCACGCAGGCGTTCATCTCTCAGGCAACTCTAACTTAGGTAATAAAGTTTGGTTTGGAGTAGGATCTACAATCATTCAAGGCTTAAAAATCAATAATAACGTCACAATAGGAGCAGGAGCAGTAATACTTAAAGATGTAAAAGAAAATGCCATCATGGTTGGAAATCCTGCTAGATTATTAAGATATAAAGAAGTAAAAAAATAATTAAAAATAAATAAATGAAAAAATTCAATAAAAACATTTTATATTTAGGAATTGCCTTTTTATTAATTGCAATAGGATTTAATGGCGTACAACAATATCTTACCTCTTATTTTTCAGATTTAGGCTATATAAGTATCGGTTTTAACTCATTAATTATAATTTATTTTTTCTTTGCAATTAGTTCACCCATATCATCAATTTTTGTCTCAAAATATGGCGCAAAAAAATCAATGATTCTAGCCTCAATATTTTACTCACTATTCATCTTTAGTGTAATAGATAAAAATATCCTACTAATTTACCTCTCATCCGCTCTTCTAGGAATAGCCGCCGCTCTAATTTGGACAGGACAAGGAACATATTTAATAAGAGCAAGTGAAAAAACAAACTTTGGAAAAAACGCAGGAATTTTTACAACAACTTTCTTTTTAGGTACAGCAATCGGAATTTTCACCCTAGGTTTTTTAATTGAAAAAATTTCATTTCAATTATCATTTACAATCTTCTTACTTTTTCCACTATTAGGATTCTTAACATTCTTTAAACTAAAAGACATTAAAACAAACCAACAAATTAAAAATAGATTTAACCTTGTAAAAAAATCAATAAAAAGTTTAACTGCCCTAAAATTATCTTCAATTTGGTTCTCTCAAAGCTTCGTATTTGGATTATCACTTGGATTAATACCACTAACAATAAAAAACATCCTTGGAATTACCTTTGTATCAATTTTACTTCCACTATTTTATATTATGCCAATATTATTTTCATACCTATTTGGAAAACAATCAGATAAAATAGGAAGAGGAAAATCAATCTTTTTTTCATATGCCCTAGGAGCAATAGGTTTAATTTTAATTTATTTTTCAACAAAAACATCAATCATTCTTGGAGTTTTACTTCTAGCCTTAAGTTTTGCATCACTAAAAATAGTAACTTTTGCTCTCCCCGGAGATATCTCTCAAGACCATAACCTAGAATTCTTAACAGGATTATTTTGGATGATTCAAAACATAGGAACTCTTTTAGCACTTCTAATTTCACGTTTTATTCAATCAAACATAGCCTACATCATCTCCCTAATCATTTTAATCATCTCATTAGTAATTGTATTATCTGTATTTAAATTAAAATTTTCAAAAGAAAAATTCGAAGACATCAAAGAAAAACTTTCAAACGAAATAAGATAAATATTAATTAATTCTATAAAACCAATACAATTAAAACAACAACAAACTAAAAACAAAAAATAATCATTCTATCCATTAAATCTTAATTTCTGAGCAATTCTTCTACCATCATCAATAGCATGTTCAGTACCGCTATGTTTCCACTCACCATATCTTCCAATAGAATGAATATCATGTTTAAGTAAAAATTCACGCATAATTTTCATATTTTTTTCTAAATTCAAATCCTGAACAACATAAGAATATTTAACATGTTCCTCATCTTTAAAAAGAATCTTTTCATTTCCCTTAAATACACCCACTTTTATTAAATCATTCATAATCATTTCAACAATATTTTTATCGAGTGGTTTGAACCTTGAATATGGTACTTCAACACACACTCCTGTTTTTCCTTTAGGAGCAGTACTTTGAGCTTGATTTACGGGAAAACTAACTCTTGTAAAACAAACATCTCGATCAGGATAATAAATATATTGCATATCTGAAATTTTTTCTTTATCAACTCCAATATTTAAACTAAACATTGAAGAATAATTTATGCCTTGAGCAGCTTCTTTAACTTCTAAAGGTGCATCATCAATTAATTTAATCAATTCAGGAATGGGAATAGTTGAAATTAAATGTTTATATTTTGTTTTAAAGGAATTGTTAACTTCTACTTCTTTAGAATTAAGATCAATTTTAGTAATTTTAGAATTCAAATTTACATTCTGTTCAATTTTATTGTAAATTGTCATTCCAGTGCCACCAAAACCACCATATTTTGGATACTTAATGATTTTTTGATCCTTTTCATTAGGATATAAAACTCCTTCTCTAAATCTAATTGGATCAAATATTGAACCAAAATTTTTACTAATCCAAATTTTTGATTTGATTTTTGATAAATCATAACACCAAGCTTTCTCATTATAGGGAAACATAAAATAATTACAAAGTCCTTTTCCAAAAATACCTAATAATTCTTCTTTAAAATTAGCAAAAGTTTTTTTAGATTTAGTATAATCATCGGTTGCATTAGGATTTTGTTCAATATTATTAATACCATCAACACATTTATCAATTACTTCTTTAGAAGCGCCATGCAAATTATGTTGAAAAGGCCTAAGATGATAATTACCTTTAAGGTAAATATAAGCCATCTTCTTTTTTTTACTAATATCATTTTTAAGTAAATCAAGAATAAATTTATCATAATAAGCTTTACTCTCTCCTCTGAGTAAATTATCAGTTGTTCTTAAAACATGAACGCCAGCATGATCAAAAATAAATCCCTCTTTAACATAAGATCCAGCAAGACCACCAGCCTTATACGAACCCTCATAAACAACATAATTATCCTTAAGATGAAATCCGGCACTAAGTCCAGTTAATCCTGCTCCAATAATGACAATTTCCATTTTCAAAAAATTATCCAATTATCCAATTATAAATATTATGCAACTCTAAAGCTAAACCAAAAATCAATTTTCAAAATAAACAAAGTCCTCAATTACATAAAAGTTATAAACACTTTTTAGTTCGAAAAATAAATGGAATTTGATATTTATAAAAGATTAAAAGGAGCAAATGGACCTTTTTTCATAGTTGAAATAAGCTCAAATCATAACGGAGAGATGTCTAAAGCAAAAAAAATGATTGACATGGTTATAAAGGCAGGGGCTGATTGTGTGAAATTTCAATCATGGTCAAAAAATTCACTCTCATCAAAAAAAGTTTACGAAGGAAGAGAAAAATTAGCAGCTGAAAATCAAAGAATTTGTATGACTAAAGAAAAATTCAAAGAAATAAAAGAATATTGCGATCAAAAAAAAATACTTCTCTCATCATCAGCCTTTAGTAATGAAGAAATAGATATGTTAGTAAATTTAAATATGCCTTTTCTTAAAATATCATCCTTAGATTTAACAAATATTCCTTTAATTAAATATGCTGCAAAAACTAATCTTCCAATTGTAATGTCAGTTGGAATGTCTAATTTAGAAGATATAGAAAAAGCAATAGAAACAATCAAAAATGAAGGTAACCAAAAAGCAATATTAACTCATTGTGTATCATTATATCCAACTCATGACGGTATTGTAAATTTAAGAGCTATTAATATTCTCAAAGAAACATTCAATTTGCCAGTTGGTTTTTCAGATCATACAATAGGTCACGCAGCTCCAATAGCGGCAGCAACATTAGGAGCATGCATAATTGAAAAACATGTATTATTAAATGATGGAAAATCTTGTCGTGAACAATCATTTGCTCTTCCAATAGTTCAATTAGCCTCATTAATTGACAATATCAAAAGAATTCCCTACATGATGCAAAAAAAAGGCTTAGTCTTGTCAGATGAAGAAATTGAAGAAAGACATAGGATGAGAAGAAGTATAGTAACAAACAAACCATTAATCGAAGGCAACATCATAAAAAAAGAAGATATTGATTTTAAAAGACCCGGAACAGGAATTTCTCCGGGAGAGCTGAAATATATTTTAGGAAGAAAACTAAAAGTTAACAAAACTCAAGATGAATTAATTTTTTGGAACGATCTTCATTAATTTAATAAAAAACAATAAGATAGGGTGAAAATTATGAAAAGATATGTAATAGTATTAAAAATACCACAGATAATACAAGATGGTTGCAATTCGATAGTAAATGAAATTGCACAAAAATTTAATGTAGCAAACATTAAAAATTATCCAGTTCATATTCCATTAAAATATGGATTTAATTTTGAAGATGAAGAAAAACTAATTACAATTATCAAAAAATTCAACAACCAGATGAAAAGAACTAAAGTTACAATAAACAGCCCTAGAAATAATGAAAAAACATTTCACTTATCAATTTTAAATGACTCCTTATTAAAAGAATTACAAACTAACTTACAACAATTTTTAAAAGAAAAATTACCAATAGACGATTTTAGAGAAGTCGAATTAGATGAAAATTATCAATTTCATCTAAGTTTAGCTCAAAGTTGTTTAGATGAACAAACAAGTAAAAAAGTAAAAGATTACCTTGAAACAAAAAATTTAAACTTTTCATTTTCAACTACAAGTCTAGCCATTCTAGTAAAAGAAGGTAATGGATTTAAATATTTATCAATGGAGGATAAAAAAATGACATTTTACGAAAAATTAATTGACCCAAAAAACCCTTTTATTATTGGAGAAATCGGATCAAATCACAATGGGGATTTAAATATTGCAAAACAATTAATTGACATGGCAAAAGATGCTGGTTGTAATGCTGTTAAATTCCAATCATTCGAATACAACAGCTTATTTGCACAATCAATTCTTGACAATCACAAAGACTTAGTTGCAAAAGACGTAGATGCAGTAGGTCTTGAAGCAATTCAAAAAAAATTAGCTTTAACAAATCAAAATCATATTGAACTAAAAAGATATTGTGATGAAAAAAATATAACTTTTCTCTCAACTCCACTTGGAATGCAACATGTTGATTTTCTAGACCAATTAAATGTATCAGCATATAAAATAGCATCATTAGACATTGTTAACTTACCTCTACTAAAAAAAGTAGCAGCTAAAGGCAAACCTGTACTTTTATCAACAGGAATGGCAACAATGGGAGAAATTGATAATGCTATAAGAACTCTTAAAAAAGCAGGATGTGATAAAATAGTTTTACTTCATTGCCTAGCTGTTTATCCAACTCCATCTGAACAAGTAAATTTACAAAACATAAAAATGTTAAAAAACACATTTAATCTTCCTGTTGGATTTTCTGACCACTCAACAAGCACAGCTATTCCAGCAGCAGCAATAACCTATGGAGCAAGCGTAATTGAAAAACACATTAAAATAGAAGGACTTGGATGTAGAGACGAACCAGTATCTCTTGGCTCAGCAGAATTAAAAAGATTAGTAAAAGACATCCACGATGTAGCAAAAGCAATAGGAACAACAAAAAGAATTTTAACTGATGATGAAAAGAAAAGAAGAGTTAGCGTATTTGGAAGAAGAAGCATCCTTCTAGCAAGATCAATGAAAACAGGAGAAATGATCACTCAAAGTGATTTAATTTTCAAAAGACCAGGAACAGGTCTAAGTCCAGACAAATTAAAATATCTTCTTGGAAGAACTCTAAAAGTAGATAAAAACTTCGAAGACACAATTTTAATTGAAGATTTATCATAATTTTTTTACTTTTTAAAAAAAATGCCACTCCTAACCATAGACCAAGCAAAAGAACATACATCTCAAGCAATTGAAGATTTATTCTCACAAAAAATAATAGGTATAAAAGAAGCCAAACAAGCGGGTCGCCATAAAAATTATTTTATAACTCTAAAATCAGGCATACAAGTCGTAGCAAGATTCCAAAAATCAGGAAGTAAAGTAAGAGTTGATCCCATCTTTGGAAGTAATTCAACCATTCAAAGAGAGCACCACTTATTAAAATTATTAGAACACACACCAATCCCCTCACCTCAAGTATATTCCTTATGTGAAAAAAACAACAAACCGTTTCTTCTTGTAGAAAAATTAGAAGGAACAAGTCTTGATAAACTATTAAAAGAAAACAACTACTCAGCTTCTTTATATTTAAATTTTGTAAAAAGTTTAGGAGAAACAATAGCTACACTCCAACAAAAAAAGTTCAATCTCTATGGTGAAGTTCAAAAGAGTGGAATAACAAGCCCAAACGGCCAAGGTACAAATAATTATTTAGATTGGCTCTCTCAAATAATAAAAATAAGAACCCTACCAAGAATTGATGAATTAAAATCAAGATTATCTGATAACCAACTAACCCAAGTGGTAGAATATTTTAATCAAGAATTAGTTGGAATTCAAGAAGATTCAAACTCAAAACCAACATGTGTACTCTACGACTTACATGTAAACAACTTTCTAGTAAACCAAAAAGGAATAATTACAGGAATGCCAGATATAGAATTCATGCAAGCCGCTCATCCTAGTTTAGAAATCTCTTATTTATATCTTCAATCCTTATCTTACTTTACTAATGAAACTTGGCATCAAAAAGCCCAAGAAACATTTTTTGAATCCTTCAATAAAGAAGGCGAACATTACGACCCAAACAATCAAACAATTAAAAGATTAGAAAATCTAGCAAACATGAACAGATTATTAACAGCAGTTCTCTCATACAACGATAGAAGTCCAAACCATTTAGATTGGCATGAACTTTACACTAAAACATTTTGTAATTCACTAATCAATACCGTAGAAACCGGCATATTAGATAGATTAGGTTTTGTTGAGCCAATTAGAAACAAAAATGGTAGACCAAAAGAACCTCAATCAGCTTAAATACCTTCTAGTTTCCTAATATTTATAAATGGTTTTGTAAAGTTAATAGTGTTTATTTATAATATTTTATGATTGGGAGATAAATTTATGATAGTAGCATCAATTCAAGCAAGACTTGGCTCAACTAGATTGCCAGGTAAAATGCTCAAAAAAATTCATGGAAAAACACTTCTAAAACATGTTTACGATCGTTTATCAAGTTGCAAAGAGATTGATAAAATTATTATAGCCACTACAACAAATCTAAAAGACAATTTACTTGAAGAATATTGTAAAAAAAATAATCTTCTGGTATACAGAGGAGACGAAGAAGATATAGCTAAAAGACATCTTGATGCAGCAAAAAGTATCAATGCAACAGCTATAATTAGAATTTGTGGTGATTGTCCTTTAATTGATCCAAAAGTAATTGATCAAGGAATTTTACTATTTAAACAAAATAATGCCGATTTTGTAAGTAATAGATTTCCTAAAACTTATCCTCAAGGACTAAATTTTGAAATTTATAAAATCTCAATTCTACAAGAAATAATGGACACTCAAAAAGGATTCAATAGAAGATATCCATTTGAACATATTTATTCAAATCAAAATAAATATAAATTATTTAATTTAGATCAAAAAGAAAACTTATCTCACATTCATTTAACAGTTGATTACCAGCAGGACTTAGAACTAATTGGTAATATTATAAGTAAGTCAGATCAAAATTATGATTTTTCACTTATGCAAACAATGAAAATAATTAACCAAAATCCTTCATTTTTAGAATTAACTCAAAAATTAACAAGAAGTAAAGAGTATAAATCAGCAAAAGAATCTTTTAATCAAAAATAAGCATAAATTATTGTTTTTAAATAATTGTTCATCTATGTCCTCTTGTTCCAAAAGCTTTATATTCTAACAATTGTCGTTTTTAAGTAAAATCATGACCATTCACAACATATCTTTATACGAAAAAGAAATTGAACAATTAAATGAAAAAGAGATATTAAAATGGGCATTTGATAAATTCAAATCAAAAGTAGCCATAGTATCAGCCTTAGGCCCAGATACCATTATTATTATCGATATTGCTCATAAATTGAATATTCCTCTAGAAGTAATAACTATTGATACTGGAAGGCTTGCAAAAGAGACATATGATCTAATTAATGAAGTTGAGAATAAATACAAAATGAGAATTAGGAAGTATTTTCCAGATTATAGAGAAATAGAATATTTAGTTAATAAAGAAGGCCTATTTTCATTTAGAGATAGCGTTCAAAAAAGAAAAGAATGTTGTAAAATTAGAAAAATTAACCCTCTAAAAAGAGCATTAAAAGATAAAGTTGCTTGGATATCAGGAGTAAGAAAAGATCAATCTATAACAAGACTTCAAGCAAAAAAAATAGAATTCACAGACAATTTTGAAGGGCACTACAAAATAAATCCCTTATTAAACTGGACAAAAGAAATGGTTTGGAAATACATTAAAGAAAATAACGTTCCCTATAATAAACTTCACGACATAGGATATACAAGTATTGGATGCGCTCCATGCACAAGAGCAATAAAAAAAGGAGAAGATACAAGAGCAGGAAGATGGTGGTGGGAAGACCCAGAACAAAAAGAATGTGGTCTTCATCAATACTGTATGCCACCAAGAAAATAAAAGATAAAAATTTAAATTAAGGAGAAAAAAAATGGTATGTGTAAAATTAGGAAAAAGACACGTTGGTTTATCCCAACCATGTTATATAGTTTTTGAAGGTGGGGGAACACACTCTGGCCTTGAAGTTGCAAAACAACTTGTAAAAGTAGCAGTTGATTCAGGAGCAGACGCTGTAAAATTTCAATTTGTAGATTCTGATAGATTATATCACAATAAAAATATTCAAATCAAATATTCAACTCCAACTGGAGATAAAGTGGGAAACAGATACGAGATGTCAAAAAAAAGAATGATGTCAATTGACGAATGGAAAGAATTAATTGCTTATTGTAAAGAATTAAATATAACTTTCTTCTCAACTGCTTGTTTCCCTCAAGATGTAGACTTTTTAGTTGAACAAGGAGCAGCTGCTATAAAAATAAACGCAGGAGATTCAAACCACTATTACCTAATTGATTATGCTTCAAGAAAAGGAGTGCCTATTATTTTAGATGGAAGAGCAAGATACGATGAACTAGCAAAAGGAGTAGAAATTTGTGAATATAATGGAAATAAAGACATAATAATAATGCATTGCCCTCCTGGATATCCAGCAAAAAATAGCCAAGTAAATTTAAACGTTATAAGAACATTAACAGAAATTTATAGGTACCCAATTGGTTTTTGTGATCATTCTCTTGGAAAAATAATGAACTATCCAGCCATCATCCTAGGAGCATGTATTTTAGAAAAAACAATAACCTTAGATAAAAGAACAGAATCAATTGAACACTACATGTCTTTAGAACCAAGTGAGGCAAAAGAATTTATAAAAGACATAAGAGCAATTGAAGAATCATTAGGTTCAGGAAGAGAAATTTTCAATTCAAGAGTAGGAGTTAATGGAAAAAGAAGTATTGTTGCAAAAAGAGATATCAGACAAGGAGAAGCTCTAAGACTAGAAGATTTAAATTTTAAAAGACCAGGAACCCATCTCTCAGCTTCAAGATATCTAGAAGTAATTGGAAAAATTGCTAAAAGAGATTTAAAAGAAAATGAATTTATAATGTTTAATGATCTTGAAGACAATGAAATAAAAAATGAATTCAATAAATTTTAGTTTAGAAGAAGCCATAGAAATTTTCAAAGGATACTACTCTCACTTAGGCAATCCAATAGAAATAAAACCTCTTGAAAATCAAGGAATAAATAGTTTTAATTATTACATTAAAACTCAAGATAGAGAAATACTTCTAAGAAAATATGGTGACTTTCAATCATATCAAAAAAAAGAAAAAGTTCAAAATTCTCTTGATTTCATAATAAAATGTAAAGAAATAGGTGTAAAAGTTCCAAATGTAATAGCTTCATCAGACAATAAAATTTTAATTGAAGAAAATAATTCATTTTACACCTGTTTTGAATATATTCAAGGAACACATAATTTTAATAAAGAAGATCATAAAGCTTTAAAATCAGTAGCATCATCTCTTAGTAATCTTCACAAAGCGGCAAAAGAGATAGGAAATTATGGATACGAAACTCAAGACATCTCAAGTGAATTGCTAGATGAAGAAACATTTGAAAAAATCAAACAAAAATTAACTCAATATCAAGAACACGAACAAAACGATTTTTTAAAATTAGTTAAAGAAAAAATAGCATATATAAAACAACTAACAAAAGAAAATAATCAAATATTTGATCAAACAAATTTGCCACTTCAACTAATTCATGCTGATTTTCATCCTCAAAACATAATATTTGAACAAGATCAGGTAAAAGCAATTCTAGATTTTGATGCCATAAAATATTCTCAAAGAGTAAGAGAAGTAGGATTTGTAATTCAAAGATTTTGTGATACAAAAGAGCAAGCTCAAATTTTTCTAGAATCATACAATAGCCAAAATCAACTAAATCAAGAAGAAACAATCCATCTAAAAGACATAACTATAAGAGAATCTCTAAGAAGAATATCAAAAATCATATCTTTGTATGTTTTAGAAGATAATGACATATTTGTTTCTGATTTGCCAAAACAGCTAGCAAATTTAGAAAAAACAATTCAAATCTTCTAAAAATATCCTAATAAGTAAAAAGATTTTATCTTCAAAAAGGTTTAAAATAAATTTAAAGACCATAAACTTTATAATTAAATTATTATCTAAAATTACTTTAAAAGAATTAAAAAATCATGTTTAATAAAAAAAGAACAAATGAGGTAAAAAATGAAATATTGTCAACGTTGCGTTTACCCACAAAATACAAAACCAAGCATCATGTTTGATGAAGAAGGAATTTGTAGTGGATGTAAATTAATTGAATCAAGAAAAGATTTTGTAGAAAACAAAATTGATTGGGATAAAAGAGAAAAACAATTTAGAGAACTTCTAGAACATTATAAGAAGAAAGCAAGAGAAAATGGATCGTCTTATGATTGTATAATTCCAGTAAGTGGAGGAAAAGATAGTCATTATCAAGTTCATTTAATAAAAAATGTTTACGGTCTAAATCCTCTTTTAGTAACGTATAATCATTCTTATAATACAAAAAGAGGCCTTAGAAACTTAAATAATATGGTTGAAAAATTTGGCTGTGATATAATAAGATTTACAACCAATCCTCATACAGCGAGAAAAATTTCAAAATACATGCTAAAAAAAGTAGGAGATATTACTTGGCATTATCATGCTGGAATTAAAACATTTCCCATTCAAGTAGCGGTAATGTATAATATCCCATTAATGATTTGGGGAGAAGTTGCCTTTGCAGAATTAACAGGGATGTTTAACCAAGATGACATGGCCGAATTTACAAAAAAAGTAAGACGTGAACATAGTATGAGAGGATTTGAACCTGAGGACATTTTAAATGATCCTCAAAACAAAGAGATCACAAAGCAAGATTTAGCACCGTTTTTCTATCCAAGTGACGAAGCTATCGAAAAACTAGGTTTAAGAGGTATTTATGTAAGTAATTTCATTAATTGGAATGCAAGGCCTCAAACAAAAAAGATGATTGAAGAATACGGATTTGAAACACATTGTGGGCCAAGAGAGAGAACTTTCAATCTATTTGATAAATTAGATGATTGGGCTAACCCAATTCATGATTATTTAAAGTATGTTAAGTTTGGATATGGTAGAACAACTGATGATGCTAGTACAGAAATAAGACATGCTAGAATGACTAGAGAAGAAGGAATAGAGATGGTAAGAAAACACGATCATGTAAAACCAAAAGAACTAAACTACTTTTTAAAATTTTTAGGTATTAGTGAACAAGAATTTTTCGAATGTGTTGATCATCTAAGAGATAAAAATATTTGGCATAAAGATGAGAGTGGAAAATGGGTTGTAAAAGATAGTGTAATTAACCATATAAACAATTCTGGCGTTGAAAATGCAAGATTAAAAAATGTAAAAGAATGGGAAGAATTCAAAGCATATAATCACCCAAAAAACATCTCCAAAGAAACTCAAGAAAAAGAAGATGATGAATTTACAGTAGTATAAATTTTTTAAATTTTTATTATATTTTTACTAAACTATTAAAATCAGATATTAAAATAAAATGATCGTTGTAATTGATTATGGAATGGGAAATTTACAATCTGTAGTTAACGCTTTTGAATACTTAAATCAAGAAGTTATCATCTCAAATGACCCAAAAATAATTGAAAAATCAAAAGGCATTATTTTACCTGGAGTAGGAGCATTTGCCGATGGAATTAAAAATTTAAAAGAAAAAAATATCTATGATCTTCTAACCAAGCAAGTAGTTGAAAATAAAAAACCATTTTTAGGAATTTGTCTAGGAATGCAACTTATAGCAAAAACAAGTTTTGAGCATGGAGAACATTCAGGGTTAGGATGGATAGATGCCCAAGTAAAAAAATTAGTACCAACCAACTCAAAATTCAAAATACCTCATATTGGTTGGAATGATACTCAAATTGATCTAAATAACTTCTTATTTGAAAACTTTCAAGCAAATCCAGTTTTTTATTACGTTCACAGTTACGCCTTAGTATCAAACGACCCAAAAGCTAAAATAATTGCAACAGCTAACCATGGAATTCAATTCATATCAGCAATTCAAAAAGAAAATATCTTTGGAGTCCAATTTCACCCAGAAAAAAGCCAAGGATCTGGATTACAAATATTAAAAAATTTTATAAAATTGGTAGAAAAACATGACTCTTAAAAAAAGGTTAATTGCCTGTTTACTTTGGAATGATGGAAATATTGTCCAAAGTATCGGATTTAGACACACAAATGCAGTAGGAAATGCCTTTACATCAGTTGAATTCTTTACAACCTGGGCTATAGATGAAATAGTAATTTTAGATGTTACTAAAGGCAATCATGATAGAAATAATTTTTATCAAATAATTCAAGAATTATCAAAAAGATGTTTTGTCCCACTTAGTGTTGGAGGACACATAAAAAATTTAGAAGAAATTAAAATATTACTAAGTAAAGGCGCAGATAAAATAATAATTAATACTCTTGCCCACAAAGATCCTAATTTTATCACAAAAGCCTCAAAACTGTTTGGAAATCAATGCATAGTAATCTCAATAGATGCAAAAAAAGATGAAAATAATAATCACTTTGTCTACATAAATCAAGGAAAAGAAAAAACCAATTCAACTGCTCTAGATTGGGCTAAAAAAGTTCAAGAATTAGGAGGGGGAGAAATTTTTCTAACATCAATTGACAACGATGGAAAAAGACAAGGGTACGATTTAGAACTAATAAATAAAATCTCAAAATCAGTAGACATACCAGTAATAGCATCAGGAGGAGTTGGAAAATGGGAACATTTAGTTGAAGGCATAAAAGCTGGAGCTGATGCTGTATCAGCAGCAAACATTTTTCACTACACTGAGCAAAGTACTAAACTTGCCAAAGAATTCATGAAAAAAGAAGGTATTGAAGTAAGAAACCCTGATTTTTTTAAAATAACATCAAAAAGAAATGTAATATATCGAATTTGATTTTATTTGTTAATTATTTATTTGTTTGTTTGTGAAATATATTTTTTAGTTTCAATTAATAGGGCTTTTGGATTTTTGAGATAATAATTTTTTTTTGATTTTATTAGTGATAATCCTTTAATAAACCAATTGTCAGTATTACTTTTTATATTCATATTGTAGTCAATATAGATTTTGTTTTTTGATTTTAATTTATTTACGATTTTTTTAATATCTTTGTGGCCTGCGCCAAAGGGGTTATCTATAGGTATTAGAATTAAATCATATTCTTTTTGGTATAAGTTTGAGTATTGATTGTTAAAATCTTCAAAACTTATTTTTTTAAAATGAATTAATATTTTATTTGATATTCTTCCTTCATCTTTATGTCTGAATTCTCCTTTTTTTGAAAAACTGTTTTCTTGAATGTTAATATTATAGTAATTTATTTTTCCATTTAAATTAATATTTTCTTTTAGTAGTTTTTCGTTTGATATTATGTCTAATTCGTAGTTTTTGATAGTTTTATTGATTGAATTAACTATCATTTTTAAAAATAATTTTTCTGCAGAACCAAGTATTATTATCTTTAATTTTTCTTTATTTTTTAATATTTTGTTTATTTCTTTGTTAAATTTATAATTTATGTAATTTTCATGATATTTTATTAATTCTTTTTCTTGATTTTTTAGTTCTTCTCTAAAAGAGAATATTTGTTTTTGAGTGTAATTATCAAGGTTATTTGAATTTAATAAATTGTTTTTTTCATTTGAGTCATTTATAATGTTATAAAATTCTTCTTTTATTTTTTCATCGGGATCAAACCTATGTATATATTTGTATTTGTCTGTTCGAAGAGAAACTGCTCTTTCTTTTTGAAAAACATATCGAATATCTGTTCTAAAAATTTTTTTATCATATGTTTCTTTTCCTTGAATAAATTGTAAAAGGCTTTTTCCTTTAAATCTAAACCCTTGATTTGGTATGTTTAAAATATCTAATATTGTTGGTGTAATATCTAATGAACTTACCATTGTATTTATGTTTTTTTTAATACAATTAGGATATTTAATAAAACAGTGAATAAAAATGTTTGAATCAGTTAATATATAATCGTGTCTTTTTATTATTTTTTTCTTTGTATTATCATTCCATCCGTGATCTGGACAAAAGATGAATAAGGAATTTTCGTAAAGACCAGTTTTTTTTAATGTTTTGATAGTTTCTTTTAAATATGATTGGGTCTCTTCTTCATTATTATAATTTAATAATAAGAAAAATGGTTCTTTTAATTTATCTTTTAGAAGTTTTTTAAATACATCATTTACATTTTTACTTGTCCAATTATCATCATTTTTAACTCCTTTTGGAAGATTCTTTTTTTCTAAAGGAAATACGATATTTTTCATTAATTTTCTTCCTTCAGCGTAATGGGTTGTTCCATAAACATTGTATCCTTCTTTTTTTAAAATTGTTGCTAGTGTTGGAAAATATGATTTGTCAAAATTAAAATCTATATTTGTTCTACTTAGGTTTATGGGTGGTTGACTTGTCATTATTGAACTTTGTGACATTAATGTACTTGGAGCAGTTGCTACAATATTTTGAAAATAAATTCCTTGAGGTATTAATTCATCAATTATTTCATATCTTGAAAAACGATCGTTGCCTTTATAATTTCTGATTGCTTCTCCAAGTATCCAAATTACGTTTAATTTTTTTGGTTTTTCATTTGTGGATATGTCTTTATTTTTGTTATTCATTAAGTTGAATTTTGATTTTTTAGTTTATAAGTTTTATTAAATTGAGTTAAATTAAATTTTTTTTAAATTTTTTATCTAGTGACTATGTTCCAAAAGATATATAAATGATTTTTTTTGGCAAAAAAGTATGGATTTAATTAATAAAAAAAGTGAAAATGATTATTGGAATGATTTTTATAGTAAAAATGGCGCTCCAATAGGGTCTTCTGATTTTGCTAAATTTTGTCTTAAAAAAATACCAAACAATTCTCATATTTTTGAATTAGGGTGTGGTAATGGAAGGGATAGTTTGTTTTTTTATAAAAATGGACATAAAATTACGGCTTGTGATTTATCAAAAATTACTATTGATAATTTAAAGAAAACCAATACTGGTAATTTTTTCACTGGTGATTTTACTAATTTGGTTGATGAAATGAATAGTGAGCTAATTGATGTTGTTTATTCCAGATTTACTTTTCATTCTATAGAAAAAGAAAATTCTATAAAAACCATGGGTTGGGTATTTAGAAATATTAGAGAAGGTGGTTTATTTTTTATTGAGGTTCGTTCTATAAAAGATGATCTTTTTGGTAAAGGTACTATGGTTAATAAAAATTCATTTGTTACAGATCATTTTAGAAGATTTATTGATAAAAAAGAGTTGGAAGATGAAATTGAAAATGTTGGTTTTGAGATTCTAGAGAGTTTTGAAGGCAAAGGATTAGCTGTTTATAAGAATGAAGATCCTGTTGTAATTAGAATTATTGCAAGAAAAAGAAGTTGATATAAAAATTATAGTCATAAATTAATATTATCTCATTATCTTTTTAATTATTGATAAATTTATTTTGGTTCTTTTTTCTAATGACGTTACTATGTCAATGTCATCTTTATTAAATCCTTTTAATATTATTACTATTATGAAATATGTTGTTGTGAATATTATACTTAAAATTATTAAATATGTTAAGGTAATTTGATGAGTGTAGTTTGATATAAAATAGTAAAGGATTGATGAAGGAATTAGAGCACTTATAAAATATTTTAAGTAGTAAATTTTTTGATATTTAAATTTAATTAGTTTTTTTGTCATATACAAAATTATTATTTCCCTTATTATTAGACTTAGGGCGGTTGCTATGGCTGCACCGTTTAGAGAATATTTTGGGATAAGTATGATGTTTAATATTACATTAAATAAGGCTAATGAAGAATTTATTATAAATATCGATTTTACTTTACTAAATGATTTTAATACTTGAATTCCTGGTCCGGTTATTACATTTATAAAGTAGCCACTTGCAAGGATTGCAAGGGCATTGTAACCAGAAATGTAATCTTTTCCAAAAAAGTTGAAAATTATTGTTTTTGGAAGAAAAATTATTATGATGAATATAGGGAAACTTATAAGAAAAATCCATCTTGATACTGTTGAGAAAATTTTTCCCATTTCTTTATAATTTCTTTGAGCTTTCATTTCAGAGATTATTGGAAATACCATACTTGAAAAAGAAGTTAAAAAAATACCTAATGTTGTTGCTAGGGGAAGAGCTATGTTATAAATTCCAACTATACTTGGATTCATATAAATTCCTAAGAAAAAAGTATCGGCCCAACCCATTATATCAACAAATATTGCTGTGAAAAATAGTGGTAATGAAAAAGATAAAAGTTCTTTATTTTGAGTGATTGGTGTTATTTCTTTTGAAAATAAAGGAAATACTTTTTTGTTAAAAATGAAGAATGCTATAGTTAATCCAATAATTACCGAGAGTATTTGAATAATTGAGAGAGATATTATTGAATATCCTAAAGTTATCATTAAAATACTTAATATTAATAATATTAGTTCTTTGCCAAATGTTGATGATATTATTGTATATTGTGGTTTTTTAAATGCAATAAAACTTTTTGATAATATCTTTAATATAGTAAAGAAAGGAATTCCTATTGAAAATATTATTAAAATAATCTTAAATGATGGGTTTTTAAATAATTGATTTGATATGATATCTGAAAAAATTATTAATAATATAGCGCTTATAGTACTTACAATAAAAGGTATTTTTATTGAGCTTAAAATTGTTCCTTTTACTCTATTTTTATCTTTTAGACTATTATAATGAGCTATATATTTTACTATGCCATTATTTATTCCTAATGTAGTTAATAAAGCAAATACATTAACAAACATTAAACCTAATGAAAACATACCATAATTTTCAGGTCCAAGATGTCTTGAAATAATTAATTTGTAAAAAAATCTAATTAAGTATATAATAATGCTGTTTAAAAATAAAAACCCTGCTCCAAGAGCAACTTTGTTTATTAATGTACTAAATTTGTCCTTTTTACTCATGATTTTGTTGCTTCATAAAGTATTTATAAGAGTTATTAAAATAAGAACTTAATGGCAGTAATTATGTTGGGTTTAGATGGAATGAACTTGAATTTATTAGAATATTGTAAGGATGATATGAAAAATTTATCTGATTTACTAAATGAGAGTGCTTATAGTACTGCAAAAAGTATTTTTCCTGCTTTATCTGGGCCTGCTTGGGTTAGTATTTTGACGGGACAGGGTGTTGGAACTCATGGTTTTTTGAATTCTTTTTTTTATGATAAAGATATGAAGGTTAAAATAAATAATCCTGATGAAGTTATAGAAGAACATTTTTATGAAGCTATTTCTAAGTTAGGTGAGAAAATATTTTTGATGGATGTTCCTTTCTCAACATCAAAAAATATCCCTGGAGATTTTTTAGATTCCTATTTTTCTAATAAAAGTAAGGATGAGTTGATTGTGCCTCCTAACTTAGTTGAAAAGTTTGTAAGTATTAAAAATTATGTGAATTATAAAAAAAAGAGTAAGAATATAAATGATTATTTAAGAAGTTTTAAAGATATAGTGTTGTCTAATGGACAAATAATTAAAGATGTTGTTAATTCAAAGGAGTATGGGTTTATGTTTTTTCAAATTACTGTTGCTGATTGGATACAACATAAAGCATTAGTTGATATTAAACATAATCGAAATACTCAAAAGGCTCAAATTTCAAGGGAAGTTCTTTGTGAATTGGATAAATTAATTGGATGGATTAAAAGTCAACTTAATAAAGATGATCATCTTGTTATTTTTAGTGATCATGGAGGAGCTGAGTTAGATGGTACTTTTTTTATTAATACCTGGTTAAAGAAAAATGGTTTTTTGAAAATCAAAAAAAATCAAAATAATAGAGGTTCTAATGATTTAAAAGATAATGTTAAAAATTTTAAAAATGTAGCTATTCAAAAAATAACAAAATTTGCTAAAACAAATAGAATATTACTTAATTTAGCTAAACCAATTCATAGGAAATTAAGAAAGTTTATTGGTAAAGATGTTAGTAGTATAGATGAGATAGACCATAATAATAGTAAAGCTGTTTGTTTGATAAAAAATATTCCTATTATTAAAATTTTTGAACAAGATTTAGAGAAAAAGAATAATATTAGGGATGAATTAGTTAATAAAATTAATAATGATCTTGGTTTTAAGGTTACAGATATTTTAGAGTATTATGGATGTTTAGATTGTGATGAGAATACAAAAAACAAGTTAAGAAAATTTGGTGATCTTGTAGTTGATATTGGTAATTATGAATTGGATGTTTTTTTAGGAAATAAAGTTTTTTTGAAGGGGGAGTCAATGTTTCATGATGAAAATGCAATTTTTATTGCAAATGGGCCTAAAATAAAACCTGGTAAAATTGAAGAGGATGTTTCTATTGTTGATTTTTGTCCTACTATTTTACATCTTTTTGATATTTTTGTTCCTTTAAGTAAAGATGGTAAAGTTCTTGATATTTTTAAGGATGAATTTAAGTTTTCTAAATCAATTAATGAAAAAAAGTTAGAGAGAAAAGAAAATTCTTCTAATGTTGAAGAATTGGCTAATCAAGTTGATTTTTAAATTTATTCTTTAATATTTATTTTGGACTTTGATAAACTTTAAAAAGGTAATTTAAATTGAAAAAATGATGGAATTAGCTCAAATTTTAGGTTGGATTGCAACTGTTTTATTTACATTTATGTTGATACCACAAATATATAAAACAATTTCAACAAAAGATGTAAAAGGAATTAGTTTGTTGTTATTTATTATATATTTAATTGCTAACATTATAGCTTTAATATATGCTTATTTAATTGCTGAGAGGCCATTAATTATTAAATATTTACTTGGAATAATCACTGCAGAAATATATCTTATTGTTTTTGTTTATTTCTATAAGAAAAAATGAATAAAGAATAAAATATTTTTATTTTATTATAAGCTTAATTTACTTAATATTATTGAAACAGCTTTTTCAACTGATGTAGTTTTTGTTAAAATACTTATGTCTGGATTTATTGGTTCTTGATATGGGGTATTTGAATCAATTCCTATGAAATTTTTAATACCACCATTTAATGCTTTTTTATATAGGCCTTTAACATCTCTTCTTATACATTCTTCTAAAGGTGTATTTACAAATACTTCAAGGTAATTGTTTGATAATGTTTTTCTTGCGTTATCTCTTGTTTCTTTAAATGGTGCTATTACTGGAACTAAAATGTAATCATATGAAGATTGATATTCTTGACATAGGTTTAAAATAAATAAATTATTTTCTTTGATGTCTTGTGGAGTGAATTTTAAGTTTTTATTAAATTTTGATCTTATTTCATCACCATCAAAATTTATTACTTTTTTACCTGATTCCTTTAATTTGGTGTTTAGATGTTTTGCAATTGTTGTTTTTCCACTTCCTGAAAGGCCAGTTAACCAAATTATTTTTGCAGTCATTTTTATTCAAAAAAAATCTGATTTCCACTATTTATTTCGTCAATTATCATTTTTGATATTTCTGGTCTCATGAACCATTTTGGGGGTTGTTGTTTATTTTTAAACATCATTCTTGCTTGAGTTCCACTGATATGATAATTATTTGTGGTAAGGTTGATATTTGATTGCAAGTTTTGAGTTTGTTGGTTGATTTGATCTTCTTTTATTAAATTATCTTCCACATAGTTTTCTATTTCATTTGAATAAGAAACGTTATTAAATTTAATTATTCCTATACCTAAATTTGGAAATTTGTCAAATATTTTGTGTGAATCTTTTGCTCCATAAAATTTACCAACTCCCGTGTGGTCTCTTCCAATAACAAAATGGCTACATCCGAAATTTTTTCTACATATGGCTGTAAAAACAGCTTCTCTTGGACCACAGTACCTTGAGTATGTTGAAAATGTTGAAAAAACTACTTTGTTTTTTGGATAAAAGTTATTCATCATCATTTCATAACTTTTGATAATTATTGAAGATTTAAAATCTCCCTTTTTTTTCTTTCCAATTACGGGATTAATAAATAATCCATCACTATGGCTTCTTTTCATTCCTTCAAGTTGAATAAATTCGTGAGATCTGTGGATTGCATTTCTTGTATGAAATCCTATGATTTTTCTCCAACCTTTTTCTTCAAATATTTTTCTTACTTGTTTTGGTGTTGATTCATATTGTTTATAAGGAGATTTTAATCTTTTAATTAGGGATATTTTTCCTCCTATAAATTTATTTCCTGAAGTTAGTAATTTTTTCACTCCAGGATGTTCTTGATTATTTGTACCAAATAATTTTATTGCAACTTCATTTAAATCCAGTTCGTAAATTTGATTGATTTTTAAGGTTGCATATGCTTGTTTGTCTTTATTTGAAACTAACAATATTTCTTGAGAGTTTGTAAAATTATTGGCTTTTTTTTCATTTACTTGAAGATAAATTGGAAGAGGCCAGATTGTTCCATTTTTAAGACACATATTATCTAAAACAGAAATGAAATTTTCTTTATCTAAAAATCCTTCTAGGGGACTAAATGTTCCAATAGCAATTTGTTCTGAATCCATTAGAATGGTTTCATCAACTTCTAACTTTTCCATTGTTTGAAAATTTAATTTTTGTTTATCTTCATTACTTATTTCTCTATTTATTAATTTTCCACCATGAGGTGTATTTAATTTTCTTATAATCTCTGGGCCAGTAATATAATTTAATTCTTCTAATCTGCTAATAACTTTATCTTCATTTGAAGTAGTTAAAATTTCTTTTGCATCAAGGGCCAATTTTGCGTGATTAATTAGTGTATGAAGCATATGGATTGTTTCAATGGGATTATTTCCTACTGCTGTTTCTTTTGTTAATACTAATCCTGTTACTCCATCTAATACGGTATTTACAACGTCATTTACTTCTGCTCTTGTTGGTTTTAGAGAATCGCTCATACTTTCTAATATGTTTGTTGCTACGAATACTTCTTTATTTGCTTTATTACATTTTTTGATTATTATTTTTTGAGTTAGGGGAATTCTTTCTATTGGAATTTCTCTACTTAAATCTCCTCTATCAATTAATACTCCATTTGCTGCATTTATTATTGAATCTAAGTTTTCAACACCTTTTTTTGTTTCAACTTTAGCATAAGCTATTGCATTTGGATAAATTTCTTTAAATTTAAGAACTTCATTTCCATGATCAATAAAGGATAAGGTAAAATGTTTAATGTTATGTTTTTTACCTAATTCTATTGCTATAAGATCTTTTTTACTAAATGGTTCTAGCTGAATGTTATCTTGATCAACTGTAACTGCTTTATTATTACCTACTACGCCTCCAATTAATACAGTTGCATTGACACATTTGTTTTCTTCATTAAAATAATCTTCTACTTTTAATAATACTGAATCAAAATCAATTGAAATTAAAGTTCCTGGTTCTAGAAATTTAACAACGTTTTCTGGTCTTAGGAATATTTTTGTATTATCACAAGGAACTTGATGATTATATATTTTAACTTTATCTGATTCATTATATACAACGCAAGATTTACCTAAATATCCTGTTCTAATTTGAGAACCTTCAGTATCTAGAATTATAGGAAGATTTGATTTTTTTAATTGTAATATCTTTTCTTCAATTTCTTGAGTCTTTGTATGTGATAGATTTATTCTCACATAATTAACATGACTTGATTTTAATTTTTCTAATATTTGAACTTTTATTGAACTTGGACCAATTGTAGATATAATTTTTACCATTTAAACCACCAACCTGTACATAAAACTATGTATTTAAAAAGTTTATGTAATTGATATCATATTTTGAAGGGGGAAAAAATATTGAGTCTAAAATTTTTTAAGAAGTTTAGTCTTGTTGGTTTTTTTTAATTGAACTACTTTAATAAATTTTTTCCTTTTAATTGAGGAGGAACTTGAATTTGCATTGCATTAAAGATTGTTGGAAGAATATCAATTATATTAATTGTATCTAATTTTTTATTTTTTATATTTTTATGATTTAGAATAAATGTTCCTTTAGGTGAATGCCCGGCATCATCACTACCACTTGTTGTTCTTTGAGAGTAAAATCCTATATTAGAAACATCATTATTAACTCCCCATCTTAAATTATCAAAATAAATGTATAAATCAGGACTTTCTTTTACATAAGGGCCATTATAGATATCTTGTGGTTTGAAAAAATAATTTTCCATGGGTTCGTTTTTATCGTTAGTTAATGGTTTTAATTTTTCTATTATTTCGTTTTGAAGTTCTTTTATTTGATTGTCAGATACAATGCCATTTTTTGGATCTTTTGATATTTTATTAAAGAAAATTCTACCAAAATATGCTCCTATTGCATATGCTTTAGTTTTTGACCAATCAACATTTGAAAAGTTAAGTTTTTGAGGTTGACTTGGTTTTTCTAATAATGTTAAATATCCTTCTTTAATTAACCAATCATTAAGATTAAATCTTCCGTCCATTCTATCAAATCCATGATCTGAAGCAATGATAAAGTAGCAATCTTCATCTAGCATTTCTTTTATTATGCCAATTTGATTATCAAGGTATTTATAGTAATCTTTTATTGCATTTTCGTATTTAGTTGGGCCTGGATATTTTCTATGGTTTTTGTCAAAGAATCTCCACATTGTATGTTGCATTCTATCTGTTCCAAGAAATACAGTCATAAAAAAATCCCATTCTTTATTTTTAATGAAATCTTTTACAATTTTTAATTGAAGATCAGTCATTTTATAGACTTTTTCTATCATGTTATCTGAATCGAGTTCTTTGTATCCAGCTAATCCTACATTTACATCAAATGAGTATTCTTGATTAAATTTACTTAGTATTTCATCTTTTAATTGATGTGGATAAATTGATTTTTCATTAAATGAAGGAGTTAAAAATCCACTTAACATGATTCCGTTTAATGGAGTTACGGGATAAGTTAGTGGAACACTTATTAAAATTGATTTTTTGTTTTGTTCTGATAAATATTCAAAAATTCTTTTTGCTTTAATGTTGGTTGAGTTTGATAATTTGGTTTTATTATTTTCGTCTTTGTATGTATAAGAATATACATTAAAATGACTTGGGTCTTTACCTGTTATCATAGATGTCCATGCAACAATTGTTGATGGAGGGATTGTAGTCTCTAAATCTGAATAAATGGAGTTCTCTAATAATTTCTTGATGTTTGGTAAATCATCTAACCATAAATCTAATACATATTGTGGAGGTGCTCCATCAATTCCAAAAATAAATACTTTTTTCATTTTAATCAAGATAACCAAGATTTTCTAATTTTTCTTTGAGCTCTTTTTCCATTTCTTTTGGTTCTTTTTGTTCTAATTTATGTGAATATATTAATCTTAGTATAAATGTTACATATTCTGATACTGAGTTTATGTCTGTATTATTAATGTTTTCTTTAATTTTTTGACTTATTTTATTAGGAATTGATATAATTGTTCTTTCTTTGTTAAGTTCTTGAAAAACACTTACCATATCATTTATTAGTTCTTCGTAACTTAAATCTCTTTTACTTGCTAGTATTCTTAGGTCTTTTCTTAGGTTTTCGCTAATTTGAATTGTTGTTCTGCTTTTCATTAGTCAATATATCCTAGTTCTGATAATCTTTGTTTTACTCTTTTTTCATCTTCTTCTTCAGTATTATTGTTATTGTTGTTTTGGTTTGTGTTATCTTCTTTTTTTAATTCTATTTTATCAGCAATTTGTTTAATTATGTTATTTAGGTATTCTTCTAAAGAGTTAAATCCTTTTTCTTTACTTCTTTGAAGTAATTTTTGTTCAATTTCTTTATTTAAATTTAATTTTACCATTTTTTGTTGTTATTTTTTATAATAAGGAGTTTTATTTTTAATTTCTTTTTAAAGGTTATGAAATAATATAGCCCATAACATTTTTAAATGTAGGTTATAATTTTTTAAATTATGAAAATTGTTCATACTTATATTAATAACATGTATATAGATCCTAATGATGAGAGTAAGGAGTGTTTTGCAAATAAATGGGGATTAGTTTCATTAGCTAAAAAAGGTCATGAAGTTACTTTGTTGTGTGGAGGAGAAGGGAAGAAAAGAGTAGAATATTTTTGGAATGATATAAGAGTTATTGAATTGCCAGTTTTTTTTGGTTTTAATAATACTTCAAGAGTACTTAGTGGTTTTGTTAAGGAATTATTTGAAATAGATGCCGATTTTTTTCATACTCATCATTATTCCTCTTTAATACCTGAATTAACTTTAATTATTGGAAAGTTACGTAGTGTACCTACTTTTATTACTTTTCATAACACTTTAATTGAAGGAAATTATTTTGCAAAATTTTTGGGTTTTAGTTATTTGTTATTTATGCAACCTTTCTTATTTTTTTATAAAAAGATTTTTTTTATTTCTAAGTATTTAAGAGATAGATTGAGCTTTTTTTTAATTTCAAAGAGGAGAAAAAAAGTAATTTATAATCAGTTAAATTTTAAGAAGATGTCTTTTCCCCCCAAAAAAAATAATTCAAAAACTATTTGCTATATTGGAAGATTAACTTATCAAAAAGGTATAGATGTACTGCTTGGGGCATTATATAGAGTAAAAAAAAGATATCCTCAAGTTATGTTAACAATTATTGGTGATGGAGAGAAAAATTATGTCTCTGATTTGAAAAGGTTGGTTAAAAAATTGGATCTTGAAAATAATGTTGTTTTTACAGGAAAAAAATTTGGTAAAGATAAAAATAATTTACTTAATTCATCTAGAGTTATGGTTGTACCTTCGCGAGATGAGGGTTTTGGGAATGTTGTTGTTGAAGGATTGTATTTGGGATTGCCTTTAATTGTATCAAATAAAGGTGCTTTGTTTGAAGCTGCAGGAAAAAATTGTTTAGTTTTTAATATAAAAAGTGAAAAAGATTTAGCAAATAAAATAATTAGATTATTTGAAGATAATAAATTGGTTAATGATTTGTCTGAAAAAGGAAAGAAATATGCTGTGAAATTTTGTCAAAGGGAGATTGGTAGTGAATTATTTTATGAATATATTAATTAGTTTCATATAGGTCTTTATATTTATTTATTACTTTTTCCCAAGAAAATTTTTCTATTTTTTTAAGTGAATTATTACTAAATTTTTCTCTTAATTCTTTGTTATTAATTAATTCTTTTACTTTATTATAATAATCTGATCCTATGTCTACTAAAAATCCTTCTTCTTCTTTTTCTATAAGATCTGGGGTACAACCTTCATTTGTTGCTACTACTGGTAATCCGGAGGCCATTGCTTCCATTACTACTCCTGGAAGGCCTTCACCTTTGCTTGGTAGAAGAAGAATGTTTGAAATTTTCATAAATTCGGTAATGTCTTTTCTTCCTCCTGTAAAAATAATTTTTGATTGAAGTTCTTTTGGTATTAAATTTTTATACCTATTTTTTCCGTGAGAATCTCCTACAATTAATGTTTTTATATTATGATTTTCTTTAATTAATCGATTACTTATTTTTATTACCTTTTTTATTCCTTTACGTTCGGTTAACATTCCTACAAAAAGTATAATCATTTCATCTTTTATATTAAATTCTTGTTTTAATTTTTGAAGTTTTTTTTGATTAACCTCTTGAAATCTTTTTAGATGAATTCCAGTTGATATTACTTTAAGTTTGTTTTTTGAAATTCCTGCTTTTTTTGCAAATGGGATCATGGAGTTGCCATATGTGGTTATTTTTTTTGGAATTTTAAATAAAAATCTTGCGAATAGGTTTGTGTATAATTTAAATGCTGGAATTAACCATTTTGGTTTTTTTGGTTTATATGAATATCCAACAAATCCATCGGTTGTTAGTATTATTTTTTTTCTTTGATTTGTTAATAGTGCGTATAAAATAGGGATTATGCTTATTGGATAATAATATTCCCAAATGTGGATTTTATCGTATTTTTTGAATATTTCTTCTGTTTTTTTAATTAATGAGAATATATTTGGAAATGAATATCTTAATGATTTTATATAAAATGATTTTATTGGATGTTTTTTTATTTTTTCTTTGTTTATTGCATCATTTGCTATCCAGTTTTTTGTAGGACATTTGTCACTTAAGGGATACATTATCCCTACTTTTTTGTTTTCTTTTGCTAGAATATTAATCATTTCTGCTATTGGTCTTCTAATATTATTTGTTGGATTAATGTAGCAAATTTTCATATTGTTTTTTTTTAAGTTAATGTTTAAATAATTTGTGTATGTTCGTTTTTATTGAAATTAGCTTAATAAGTCTTATAAATTGTTTTAATAAAATAGTCTTTATGTTATTTAGTCAACAAAGGTTATCTGCCAGTGTAATTGATTTGTTTAAAGGTTTTAAATATGTTTTTTTGGGGTCTAGCGTTAAAAATATTAAAAAGCATCTTCCAATTAAGAAAAACTATTATTTTTTAGCTAGTGCGAGAGAGGGTTTGTATCAAATTATTGAAAATATTTCTAAATTTGATGGATTTTCTAGAAATTCATTAAGAGTTGGAATAAGTGCTTATTCTTGTTGTGTTGTTGATAAAAGTGTTAAAAGAGCTAATTGTTCTATATTATATTATGATGGTGGTGTTGTTGCTGATTATGAGGATATTTTAAAGATTATTGATAAATTAGATGTTTTGGTTTTATCTTATAATTTTGGTTTTGTTTGTGATGTTAAAAAAATTAGAAAATTGTGTTCTCAAAAAGGTGTTATTTTGGTTGAAGATTGTGCTCAAACTTATGGGATGAAATGTTTTTTAGATGAATCTGAAGATTTAGTTGGAACTTTAGGGGATTATAGTGTTTTTTCTTTTGGTATAAGTAAGAATATTGGTTTTACTGGTGGCGTGATTTGTTCAAATAAGGAACTAGAAATTAAAAATGTTAGTAAATATCCTTTTTTAAATATTTTTAAGATTGGATTTGAAGTTTTAATTTCATCTATTTTTTTTAATAAATTTTTTTATAGTTTTTTTGTTAGATTATTAAATAAGAAATTGGTTCAAAAACCAAAGAAAATGAATTATTCTTTAAATAAATATGTTTTGGGGGTTGTTGAGAGTATTTCTAAAAGATATAATCAGATTTTTAGCATTAGATTTAGAAATTATAAATATTTGAGTAAATATTTATCTGGACAAATTAATTTTGTTAAAGATGTTTTTGGTAGTTCTTATCTTTATTTTGTTATTTTAATTGATGATGTGTTTTTAAAGAAGAAATTTGTTAAAATGTTACTTGATGAGGGGGTTGAAATTGGAGAGATGAAATCTTTTGTTTGTTTTGATGATAATTTTGTTAAGGCTAGAGAGATTGAGAAAAAAGTTTTGACTTTTTCTTTATATAGACCTTTTAGTGAAGTTAAGTTTATTGCACAAAAAATAAAAAAGGTTAGTATGAAGTTAGGTTTGAGTGATTTAATGGGTAAAAAATAATGAATGTAATTGAAATTAATAATAATGATGTGAAACTTAGTGAGTTTTTAGTTGATAATAAACATAGTTATTTTCATACTTTTGCTTTTAAGAAATTTATTGAAAAGGCTTTTGGGGTTGAATATTCGTTTGTTTGTGTAATTGGTTCTAATGTTGAGGCTATACTTCCGATTGTTAAGATTAAGAGTAAAATTTTTGGTGATAAAATTATTTCTAGTGGATATATTGAGTATGGTGGTTTTGCTGGTAATTGTGAGTGTTATGAAGATATTATTTGTTATTTAAGAGATAATTATTCTAATGATTTTAGTTATTTAGAAATTAGGGATTTTGATTTGAATAATTCTGATGTGCTTAGTGGGCTATTAGTTAAGGAAGATTTGTATAAAAGATTTGTTCTGGAGTTGAAGAGTTTTGAGAATTTGGATAGTGTTTGGAAGAATATTCAGAAGTCTAAGAGGAAAGCGATTAAGAAATCTTTGAAATTTTTGCAGGTTCGTGAGTTGGAATTGACTGATTTGGATGAGTTTTATGAGCTTTATTTTGAAAATATGAGAAGGTTTGGGTCTCCAGCGTATTCTAAAAAATATTTTGAGAGTTTTTTTGAGAATATTGTTTCTAGGGGGCTTGGTAAAATTTATGGGGCTTTTTATTATGGAAAATTGGTTAGTTCTTTACTTGGTTTTTATTATGAAGATAGAGTTCATATTATAATTAGTGTATCTGATGAGAAACATCGGGAATTTAGGGCAAATGATATTGTGCATTGGGAGTTTATTAAATGGGCAGTTGAAGAAGGGTTTGATTATTTTGATTTTGGACGTGTTCGTGAAGGAAGTGGTCAGTTTGAGTATAAGAAAAAGTGGGGAGCTGAGCTTTTAGATTTGCCTTCGTATTTTGATTTGTGGAAACTTGATAAGGCTCCTGTTAATGATCCTAATGATAAATCTTATCAGTTGAAAGTTAAGGCTTGGAAAATGGTTCCTTCGTTTGTTAGTAAAAAGGTTGGAATGAAACTTAGAAAGGAAATTGGGATTTGATTTAATTTAAGAAAAAAAAATTTAAATAAAAAATAAATTTAAGTTGTTTTAACCAAATAATCGATGTTCTTCATCTTCTTCTTCGTAGATTCTTACTTTTTCGATTGCTTTTTCGAAGTCATTTTTAGTAACGTGGTCTCTATTTTCTCTGATTGCAAAGAAGCCTGATTCAGTACAAGCTGCTCTTATTTCTGCTCCACTAAAATCTGTCATTAAGTTTGAGATATATTTCAAACTGATATTTTGAAGATTCATTCTTTTTGTATGAACTTTTAAAATTTCTAATCTACCTTTTTCATCTGGAAGTCCTACTTCAATTAATCTATCTAATCTACCTGGCCGAATGATTGCTGGGTCTAGAATATCTAATCTGTTGGTAGCTCCGATAATTTTTACGTTATCTAAGTGTTTGAATCCATCTACTTCTGCTAATAGTTGCATGAATGTTCGATTAACTTCTCTTTCACCTGATGTTCCTGTATCCATTCTTGTTGCTGCTAAGGCGTCAATTTCATCGATGAAAATGATTGCTGGTGATTTTTTTCTAGCAAGAATAAAGATGTCTTTTACTAGTTTTGCTCCTTCTCCAATGAACTTTTGTACAAGTTCTGAACCTACTACTTCAATGAATGTTGCGTTTGTTGAATGTGCAACTGCTTTTGCTAGAAGTGTTTTACCTGTTCCTGGTGGTCCGTGTAATAAAATTCCTTTTGGTGGTGAAATTCCTACTCTTTTAAATAATTCTGGTTTTTTTAGAGGAAGTTCAATAACTTCTTTAACTTCATTGATCTCTTTTTTTAGACCACCAATTTCTTTGAAACTTTCTTTTGGTTTTTCGATGATAACATATTTTTCAACATCTAAATTGTTTGACATTTCAATTTTTTCAACAACGTTTAATGTTTTTTGATCTACAAGAACACTATCTCCTGCTGCTAGATCCTTTATGTCTTTTGCAACGTAGCAACAAAATTTGTTGCCGTTTGGAAGTTTGATTATTGATTTATTATCGTCAATAAGACTTACAATGTCTGCTACTAATAGAGATGGTTTTTTCAAATTATTTAATTCAGTATTTGCATTATTAAATAATTCTCTTAGCATTACACTTTCTTCTTCTACTCTTCTTAGAGTTTTTGATAATACTTTATTTTCTTCATCTAATTTTTCGATGCTTGATAATAATAATTTTGTGTTATCTTGATTAGTTGATTTGTTGTTTTGATTTGATTTAGTGGTTGTATTTCCGTCTAAATTTTTGTTTTTTGTTTCCATTTTGTCCTCGATAAGTTGGTCTAATTTGCTTTGTGTGTTCATAGTGGGTTAAAAACTGGACTTTTTATATAAATGTTTACTATTTTTTGTTGTTTTTGTTATTTTCATTTGAAAATTTGTTTTTTGTTTTGTTTTTTTTTAATTTTTTTGAATGAGTTGATTATTTTTTAATTTTTTTTGTATTTTTGTATTTTTATGATTGTTTTTTTTAAAATTATTTTTGTTTTTGTTTTTTGTTTTGTTTTTCTACGTCGATAAATTTTGTTTTGTATTTTGTTTAATTTATTTTGTGATGTAGTTTTTGTTTTGGTTATGTTGTTTTATTTTGTTTGCGAAATATTTTTTAAAAAGGAAACTTTTAAAAAGGTAAATTACTTTTCCTAGTTTGAAATATGTGTTTTATAACAAGCATTAAAAGTTTTTTTTGTTTGGATACATATTTAACCTAGAGGTGAAGATGATGGTTGTAAAAAGAAAAGCTCCTGCTAAGAAAAAAGCAGCGAAGAAAAGAGTTGCTAAAAGAAAAGTAGCTCCAAAAAGAAGTGTTAAGAAAAAGACAGCAGCTCGAAGAAAGACTGCAGTAAGAAAATCAGCTAAGAAAAAAGTAGCTAAGAGAAAACCTGCTAAAAAGAAAGTAGCAAAAAAGAAATCAGCTAAGAAAAAAGTTGTAAAGAAAAAAGCTACAAAGAGAAAGGTTGCTAAGAAAAAGGCTACAAAGAGAAAAGTTGCTAAGAAAAAAGCTACTAGAAAGAAAGCTGCTAAGAAACCTGCAAAGAAGAAACCTGCAAAGAAAAAAGCTGCTAAGAAGAAGGCTAAGAAGAAAGCTCCAGCTAAAAAGAAAAAGGTTGCTAAAAAGAGAAAAAGATAAGTAGTTTTTTTATTTTTTATTTTTTTTTATATAATTTATTTCTGAAGTTATTATTGCTTATTTGCTATTTTCCATAATAGTTCAAAATGATTCTTGTAAGAATTTGAAATTAATTTGTTTTTTATTAGGATAATTGATGGTTTTTCTTTAATTATGTGGATTGCTATGTGGTCTTTAAATATTGTTGTTGTTGCTTCACTTTCTATGTTTAAATATTTCATTTCAATATTTGTTTTATTCATGGGGTGTTTTTTATATTTGGAATTTGTTATTATTCTTACTTTTGCATTTTTTTCTTCTAATTCTTTTACTAGTCTTGGAGATTCTATTAATAAATCATAGGCTCTTCCTGTTGCTCCAAATGAATCAAAGTTTTTATGTTTCATTAGAATTTTTGAAAAAGCTCGAATTCCTTCTTTTCCTTCGTAGATATTGATTTTTGATTCAATTGGAAGTGATTTTTTTATTGATTTTAAATCTGGTAAAATATTTTTTATGTAATCTTCTTTTTCTTTTATGGGATTTAGTAAATTATCTGGTGATGATGCATTGAAATATTTTTTATTGTCTTTAATTACATAATTTACCATGCCTTTTTCTATTAAGTTGTTTAAAACTGTATAGGTTAAGGTTCTATCTATTCCTAAATTCTTTGATAATTGATTTGCACTAAGATCGATATTTTTTAATAATTCATAATATACTTTAGATTCATTACCAGTTAAACCTGATTTTTTTAATTTTTCTATGGTGTTTTCTTTCATTTGTTTGTTAAATATAAGTTTTTTTATAAGTGTTGTTATGTTTTATAACAACTTAAGTTTAAATAATCTTGCCTATAAAAAGTTAATATGGTAATAAATCTTGAAGAAATATTGTATGGAAGTAAAGATATTTTAAAAATAGCAATTTGTTCTTATGCTGTAGGGTTTGTTGTTGGATTTAGTGGGAAAGCAATTGGGGGAGATGTTGAAAAAACGGCTTCTTTTATATTGCCTTTCCTTGATTTGACTATGGGACATGCGAGCCCTTATTTAATTCCTTATTCCTTGGGTGTTGTAACTAATTATTTTGAAAAAATATTAAATGAAATTAATTTTTAATCGAAGAAGTTAATTATAGAATTAAAGAACATTACAACTGATTCTTTGAAGTTGTTTGAGTTTGCTGTTATTGTTATTTCTTCTTGTAAGTCGTAGTTGTTGTTGTTTTCATCTTCCCAAGTGTAGTCGATTGTGAATTTGTTTGTTTTGGAGAGTTTTATTTTTTCTAATTCTAATGAGAGGGAGTTCGTATCTGTTAGTTCGCTAATGGTCCAGGTGTGGGTGAATTGAGGGCCATTTAATTTTATTTCTAGATTTTTTGGTATTGAGAAGGACGTTTTTTCTAGGTCGATTATGATGTTAAAATTTTGATTGTAATCTACGTTGTTTGGGTTTGTTATAGTGGTCTTGAATTGTGGTTCGTCCGTTACTTGGTAGTCGATAGATTGACTTTTTTCTAATGTTTGTGATTTTACACTAACGATTGCTTTTTTCCAGCCTGAGTTTTCGTGAGTTAGTGTTATGGAGTTGGTTAATTCTTGGTTGATGGGCAAGTTTTCTACTTTGCAGATATCTTCAATACAAAATTCTACGTTTTTTAAGTTAGCATTTCCTGTGTTTTTTAGAGTGCAGGTTAGTTCTTTTTGCTCGTTAATTTTTAGTGAGTTGATATTGTCACAATTTATTTGAATTTCTCTTGAGTATGATTTTTCTTCGTCTTTAACTATTAATTTTTCGATGTCTTCTTTAGTATAAAATTGATTGTTGTTTTGTGCTTTGAATGATTTTGTATCTGTGATGTTGTTTTCTGAGTAGACCATTGCTGGAAATTCGTACCAAAATTTTTTGTTTAGATTGTTTTTTACTTTTACAATCCAGTGTGTTTCTTTAATTTGATTTGGTTTCATTAAAATTGTTCTTTGATCTCTTCCGATAACTTCTACTTCTTTTGGAATGGCTAGTCTTAGAGCGGTTGCTGTATAAAAGGGCGCTTTGTTTTCTACTGTTGCTTTAATTAAATTATAACTTCCAAAGTCAATATTTTCTGATAAGAGTTCTACGTTTATGTCTATTAATGGAGTTGTTTGTTGGCCTTGGTTTAGGATATTAACGTCTAATTCTAAATCTTTGGCGTTTAGAGCGACATTATTTGCGTACCATGAGAATTTGGTTGCTGGCTCGGCTGGGTCAAAGCCATCTCGAAGTTTGATATGGGTTACATCAACGTACCCGTATTCTCCAAAGGTGATGTCAAAACTTACCCATCCAACGCTTGGGAAGTAAGCTTCTGCCCATCCATGTGGTTGCCAGTTTTCGTCGAATAAATCTGAGGTTGTATAGGAAATTCCTGAGGCGAATCTTGCTGGAATTCCAACTGATCTGGCCATTGCTACAAATAAAGAAGTCATTTCATCACAAACTCCTTGTTTATTATCTAGCACCCAACTTGCTTTTTGTGATGCTGTTTCTGTTAAGGAGTTTAGGTCGTAATCTACGTTACTCTCAACCCAATTTGCTAGTTTGAATGATGCTACAAATAAATCGTCTTCCCCTTCGACTAATTTGGTTGCTTGTTGTATTATTTTTGGGTTGTCTGAGTCGATTGTTGGACTTGGTTCTAGGTATTGTTGGAGGTCTTGAATATCTTGTTGTTTTATGGGAAAGGGAATTTTTCGAAATACTTCTTTTCTGTTATTGTTTGTTTTAATTGTTGTTTGATAATTATATTCTTTTGTTCCAACTTGTTTATCTTCCCATTTGAAAACTATTTTATTCTCTTGAATTATTCCGTTTGTATTTGTATTTAGAATGTCTTGTCTATAATCAGATGTTGGAAATAATAATAATTGTGTTTCAACTTCTCTTAGAGTTGCTGAAGGATTTTCTTTAACTAATTCGAATTCTCCTTTGATATTTAATTCTAAATCAAGGGAGTCTTGAAGATAAATTTCGCTTTGGGCTAGTGTTGCAGTTGTTAGAAGAATTGTTATTAGTAATAGTGTTAATAGTTTTTTCATTGGATTGTTTATATTGGATGGGTATAAAATTGTTTTGTTTTTTTGGTGATAAGTTTTAATGTATTAACTTGTTATTGTGGTGTAATCCCAAAAACCTTATAAAATGTGATTGTTAACTAATGATATGGAAAAGGGGATAGCGTTACTTTCAGGTGGGATTGATAGTCCTGTGGCAATTCATTTAATGAAGGATAGGTTGGATGTTGTTGCTGTGCATTTTCATCAATTGCCTTTAACTGATGAGAAAGAAGTTGAAAAGGTTAAGGATCTTGTTAAGTTACTTGGTGTTAAAAAAGTTTATTTGATTCCTTTTGTTGATGTTCTAAAGGCTTTGGTTGAGAAGTGTAACCATGGTAATTATTTTATTTTAGGAAAAATTGTGATGATGAAATGTTCTGAGATTATTGCTAATCGAGAGGGAGCTAAGTTTTTAATTACTGGTGAGAATTTGGCGCAGGTTAGTTCTCAGACACTTAGTAATTTGAAGACGATAACTAGTTTTTTAGATTTGGAAATTTTTAGGCCTGTTTTAACTTATGATAAGCAGGAAATTATTAAGGTTGCTAAGGATATTAATACTTATGAGATTTCTAAGGGTCCTGAAATTTGTAATTTACTTGGTCCAAAGTCTCCAAAGACTAAATCTAATAAAGAGAAAATTGCGATGGAACTTGAAAAATTGGATTTGGCTGCTTTGTTTAATGATGCGATTAGTAAGGCTGATATTATTGAGGTGTAGAAAATGTCTGATGTTGTTGTTAGAAATGCTTTAATTAGTGTATATTATAAAGGAGGGATTGTTGAGATGGCTCAAAAGTTAGCTGGGGCTGGTGTTAATATTTATTCTACTGGTGGGACTGCTAAAGTTCTTGAGGCTAATGATATTGATGTTGTTGATGTTAGTGATTATACTAAAGCGCCTGAAATGATGGGGGGAAGAGTTAAGACTTTACATCCTAAGGTTCATGGTGGAATTTTGTATCGGCGTGATAATTTAGAAGATTCTCTTGAAGCAAATTCACATGGGATTGTTGGAATTGATTTAGTTGTTGTTAATTTGTATCCAGTGCAGGAGGCAATTTCTGGTGGTAGTATGGATGAAGTTGTTTTGAAAACTGATGTTGGAGGACATACTTTGATCAGGGCTGCTGCAAAGAATCATAAAGATGTTGTTGTTGTTGTAAATCCTAATGATTATGATCGAGTTGGTGATATGGTTTTGAATAAGGGTGTGGTTGGTTATGCAGATAGGGTTGAACTTGCTTTGAAAGCTTTTAGAACTACTCGAGATTATGATGCTGCTATTGCTAAGTTTTATGAGAAGTTTTCTTGGAGAGTTTGATTTTTTTTTGTTTTGTTATTTTTTTTAAGTAAATTTATAAAGATTTGTTCACTTGATTATTTTATGGCAAGCAAATTAAAATTATTTAATACTCTAACTTTGAAAAAGCAGGAGTTTAAACCTATTGATAGTTCTGAAATTGGGATGTATGCTTGTGGTCCTACTGTTTATCATTTTGCTCATATTGGAAATTTGAGATCTTATATTTTTGAGGATGTTTTGAGAAGAACTTTAATGTTTAATGGATATAAAGTTAAGCATGTTATGAATATTACTGATGTTGGGCATTTAACTTCTGATGCTGATGAGGGTGAAGATAAGATGCTTAAGGGTGCAAAGCGTGAGGGTAAAACTGTGTGGGAAGTTGCTAAGTTTTATACTGATGCGTTTTTATCTGATTCAAGAAAATTAAATATTTTACTTCCTACTGTTATTAGTAAGGCAACTGAGCATATTGAGGAGCAAATTGAGATGATTAAGAAACTTGAGAAAAATGGTTTTACTTATTTTGCTGGTGGAAATGTTTATTTTGATACTTCTAAATTGGATGATTATGGTAAACTTGCTAGACTTGATTTGAGTAAAGAAACTAGAAGTCGGGTTGGTCGAGATAAAAATAAGAAAAGTGAATCAGACTTTGTATTGTGGTTTACTAAATCTAAATTTCAAGATCAGGAAATGAAGTGGGAGTCTCCTTGGGGTGTTGGTTATCCTGGGTGGCATATTGAGTGTTCTGCGATGGCGAGTAAGTATTTGGGTGAGCAGTTTGATATTCATTGTGGTGGAATTGATCATATTCCTGTGCATCATACTAATGAGATTGCGCAGTCAGAGAGTGCTTTTGGAAAAAAGCCTTGGGTTAATTATTGGCTTCATAATGAGTTTATTGTACTTGCTCATAATAAAAAGATGAGTAAGAGTTCTGGAAATTTTTTAACTTTAGGTAGTTTGGAGAAAGAAGGGTTTGATGCGATGGATTTTAGATATTTTTGTATGCAAGCAAATTATAGAAGTCATTTGATGTTTTCTAAAGAAGCACTTGATGGGGCTAGGGTTAGTCGAAAGAAACTTTATGAGAAAGTAATTGATTTATCAAAGGGTTTGCATAGTGATGGTGTTAGTGAAAATTATGATTTGATTGAGGATTATAAAGAGAAGTTTTTGAAATTTATTAATGATGATATGAATACTCCTAGATGTTTGGCTTTAATGTGGGATATGTTAAAGGATGATGTTTTGAGTAAGCATGAGAAACATAGGTTGCTTTTATATTTTGATCAAATCTTTGGTTTTAATTTGGGAAGTGTTAAAAAAGTTGAAGTTCCAAAGGAAATTGAGTTGCTTGCTAAGAAGAGACTTGAGGCTCGAAAGGCTCGTGATTGGGCTAAGTCTGATGAGATTCGAGATAAGATTCGCTCGCTTGGTTGGGAGATTGGTGATACTCGGGAAGGGTATGAGATTAAGAAGATTTGATTTGTTGGTTTAAATTATTGCCTTTTGTTTCTTTTGTGATTTTATGTTTTTCTTTAATTTTTGGTGAAAAGGGTTATAAGTGGGTTTGATAATGAAGCTATTATGGGATTAATAAATTATTTTTTAAGTATGCCTGGATGGTTTGTATTTACTGTGATTTTTTCAATAACGGTTTTCTTTTTAGGGATTCGTATTATTAGGCCAACTCAAAGGGGAGTTAAGGAGAGGCTTGGTAGATATAATAAATATTGTAAGCCTGGTTTTCATTGGATTATTCCTCTTATTGATAGGTTGATTAAAATTAATATTACTGAGCAGATGGTTGATGCGCAGTCTCAAGAAATAATTACTAATGATAATTTGAATGCTAGAGTTGATGCTCAGGTTTATTTTAGAGTTAAACCTAATGAGGATTGTGTAAAGGCATCTCAGTATTCTGTTGATGATTATCAATTTCAAATTGTGAATTTAGCAAGAACTACTTTGAGAAATATTATTGGTACTTTAACTTTGAAGTCAGCTAATAGTGAGAGAGATAAAATTAATCAGGGTTTGATGAAAACTTTAGAAAATGAAACTAAGAAATGGGGGATTGAAGTTGTTAGAACTGAATTAAAGGAAATTGATCCTCCTAAGGATGTTCAAGATACTATGAATAAGGTTGTTAAGGCTGAGAATGAGAAGATTGCGGCTAAGGATTTTGCTCTGGCTAGAGAAACTCAAGCTGATGGGGAGAGAATGGCTAGTATTAAGCAGGCTGAGGGAATTAAGCAAGCTAGAATCTTGGAAGCTCAGGGTAAGGCTGAAGCAATTAAGTTAGTTAATAGTGCTGCTGATAAATATTTTGTTGGGAATGCTCAGAAACTTAAACAGCTTGAGACTGTGGTGCAGTCTTTAAAAGATAATGCTAAGATTGTTTTGCCTACTAATAGTGAATTGGTAAATGTGATTGGAGACTTATCTGGAGTTTTGCCTCTTAAGGGAAGGAAGAAGTAATTTTTTATTTTATTTTTATATTTATTTTGTAGGAGATAAATGTTTATAAGTTATTTGAGATTTGGTATTTTATGGAAAGTTTTGATGATATTTTAAGGAAAGTTACTGCTGGTATTGGTGTTGAGGAGCTTGAGAGAAGGCTTAGACCAAGAAACCCAGTTAGGGATGAGAGTCAATGGTCTGATTATTCTTCTGGAGGATTTTTAGCTCCTGATGAGAATTTTGTTGATGTGGTGAGAGCGGATTATGAAACTTTGGCGAGATGGCTAAGTTAGCTTCTAGTATTTTGATGAAAGGAGAGAGCACTTATAAGAAAAGAGGGTTTGGAGATTGGTTAAGAAATTTATTCTCTAAAGATGTTGTTAGAGTTGGAGATTTTGATAGTGGGAATTTTAAAATAGATGGTGGCATTGTTAGTTTAGGTATTCAATCTTGTCCCTTTGGGTGCAAGGGAAAGGACAAATATGGATATAATTCTTTTGGTTCTGGTCAAGTTTATGTTGAAAGAATTGGAGAGAGGTCTGAATTATTAGAAAAATATGTAGAAATACAAATGGAAACTGAGGATATGGAATCTGAGAAGGAAAGGTTAAAAGAAATTGGGATTGAATATGGTGGTATGATTAAAGTTATGTATTTATCTTCATTTACTGTTGTTAGTGATTTAACTCCACATTTGATTGCTAGTCATAATTTTTTTCAGGGAGATGCTAGTTATAGGACTGATCCTAAGAAGTTGCTTGAAGCTTTTAGGGGTGTTTGAGAATATAAATATTTATAATTAATTTTATTATTTTATTTTTATGGAAGATTATAAAAAATATCATTTTGTGATTGATACTAATCAATATGCTGGTAGCTTTGAGAGGCCAATGTGTGCTTATGTTACTGGAAGTTATAGTGAGTGTCAAGTAGGTGAGAAGTTTGCTTCTATTGCTCTTTCTGAAATCCCAAAGCAAGCTAGGGAACTGGAGTTTATTATTGATAAGAGGCCGGATGATTCTTTTTGTCATAGGCCTGTTGGAATTATTGAAAATCCAAATCATGATGATGAGTTAAATAGTGTTTCGATTTATTTTCATACGAAACCTAATTCCGAGTTATTTGATTTGATGAAACAAAGAGCTCAAAAGTTTGTAGATTATATTTGTACTAGAGATGATAATTCTTTATATGATAAAATTGTAATTGAGGGTTATAGGTTTTTAGAAGAGAAAGTTGTTGTTACTTATGATGAGATTAGTATGGATTGATTTTTAATTATTTTTTTAACATTTATACTATAATTTTATATATTATTTTTATTTCTTAAATTAAATAGGTGGATGTTATGAAGAAATATGTTTTATTTATAATTATTATAATTGGTTTATTTGTTATTGCTGGTTGTTCTAGTTCGGTTGAAGATTCTAATGAAGCTAGTGAGGATGCTAGTGTTGATGGTAGTTTGTCTTTTTTGGATATTGAGTTTTCTGATGTGAATACTGGAGTGACTCATAAGATTAGTGATTTTGCTGGTAAGAAAGTTTTAGTTGAGAGTTTTGCTGTGTGGTGTCCTACTTGTACAAGGCAGCAGCAAGTTATTGGAGAGTTGCATGATCAATTGGGTGATCAGGTTGTTTCTATTTCTTTAGATACTGATCCAAATGAAGATGTTGAAAAAGTTAAAGAACATACACAAAGGCATGGGTTTGATTGGATTTATGCGGTTTCTCCAAGAGAATTAACTCAAAGTTTGATTGATACTTTTGGTGTTGGGGTTGTTAATGCACCATCTGCTCCGGTAGTTTTAGTTTGTGAAGATCAGAGTTTTAGATTAATGCAAAGGGGTCTTAAGGATTTAGATGAATTAAGGCAAGAGATAGAGAGGGGTTGCTAGGATGGTTAGTGTTCTTTTGAATTTTTGGCTTTCTTTTTTAGCTGGTTTGTTTGCGCCACTTGGGGCTGTTTGTGTTTTACCTCTTTATCCTGGTTTTTTGGCGTATTTGGCTGGGAAAGTTGGAGCTATTGAGGAGAGTGAGCAGAAGAAAAAAATTATTATGTTTGGAGTAATTGTTTCTTTTGGAATTATTTTATCAATGTTTATTGTTGGACTTTTGTTTAGTGCTATATTTTCATCTTCACTTACAAATGCTATTGGAATTATATCTCCGATTGCTTTTGGTTTGCTTGTTGTTGTTAGTTTGATGCTTATTTTTGATTTTGATTTTACAAGGTTTATGCCTAAGACGCACTCGCCAGTTTTAAAAAATCCTTATTTGAGTTCACTTGTGTTTGGTTTATTTTTTGGAGCTGTGGTACTTCCTTGTAATCCTGCTTCACTTGCTGTTTTATTTGCTGTTAGTTCAAGTGTTACTAGTTTTTTTACTAATCTTTTGAATTTTGTTTTTTTTGGAATTGGGATGTCTCTTCCTTTGATTATTTTGGCTGTTGTGTCTGGCACTTATTCAAAACAAGTTATTGGTTTTTTAACAAGGAATAGAAGGAGAATCAATCTGATTGCTGGGATAATTATGCTTGTTGTTGCACTTTATTATTTAATTTTTGTTTTTGATTTATTAAATAAATTATTGGAGTTTTTGTTATAAAATGAAGAGTTTATTTAAGTTTCATTTGAAAATAATGGATAGAATTAAGAGTTCTTCTCTTAGTTATCTAGTTTTTTCTAAGTTTTTAATTATTTTAGTTATTGGTTCTTATTTTTCTATTGAGCTGGTAAAATATGGGTATTTTATTTTGCTTGTTGGTGTCTTGGTTGTATTTCATAGTGCTTTGAGTGGATTTTTGGATTATAAGGAACATATTTTTACTAAGTATTATAAGAGATTGATTAATTTTATTGGGGTTGCTTTATTGGTTTTGTATTTTGGGATTCAAAGTCCGCAAATTCCTTTTAAGATTGTTTTTTTGGTTATTGGTTTATTGTTGATGATTCCTGCTATTAGGGATTTATTTGGTAGAGGTAAAGATTAAATTGCTTTTTCTCATTCTTCAGTGATAAAAATAGAAAGATTTATATGGTGTTAACAAGAATTATTGGTTAGGTGGTTAACCATATAAAATGCAGATATTTACATGTAGTTTAAGTCAGAACACGATTATTGATAGATGTAATGTAGTTAAGACTTTTTTGTTAAAAAATAGATCTCATTTTGTTGAATTCTTTTCTTTTGGTGTTATAATTGATAGAAGAGTATCCTTTGTCTTAGGAGGGTTAGAAAGTGAATGAATCTTTACATGATGATGGAAGAAGTATGGAAGATAAAGGAATAAAAGATTATCATTCTCGAAAAAATCTTGGGGATTTTTTAAAAGCAGATTCTCCTACTGATGAATATTTTTCTATATACCCTTCTTTAGATAGTGAAGAATTACGTATTGTTAATCATCCTCCAGAAAATGAACGAATATTTGCAGCAGATAAACCAATAGTAATTCATCCTTTTGCAAAAGATGCTAATGGTAATGATTGGATTATTAAAAACTCTAGTAAAGATGTAATTGCATCTGGTTTGAGTAAAACTGAATTGGAAGATCCAACAATTGGAGGAGTAAAAGCAAAATTTAATGAATTTTTAGCGCCAGTAGCATATCATCTTGGAAGAAAATTGGGGCTAGGTGTTGTGGATCAAAGAGTAGTTAGAATAAATGGAATTTATCATAATGTTTCTCGGTTCCTTGCAAATTGTGTTGATCCAAGAGGTAATGAGGAAGAACTACCTTCTTCATTAATAGAAAAAGCAAAAGAAAGTGTTTCTGCTTTTTGGCCCTTTAATTATTTGATTGGAAATAAATTTGATTTACAATACATGATTACAAACAAAGGAGAAATTATGATGATGGATTATGGTGTTGATTTACTTGGAGAAAATTGTCGAGAAAGTTTTGATCCATTAAATTCTGGCGGTCTTCAAAGGTATCGTTTTTCTCATTATGATATAGGTGAACATGAGCGTTTAGTTAGTGTTAGAACAAAAAAACTTAAAGAGCCAATTAATTTGGAATTATTGGAAGAAATGGTTGAGCGAATACATAATCTAAGTGATAGAGATTTACAAGAAGTTTCTAATCTGGTTCAAGATTCTGTTTATGTTGGAATTGAAAATGTTACAAGAAGACATCGACACTATTCTGGTCGTACAAAAAGATGTGAACCAGATCAACAAAGTGGACTTAGGGAAGAAGTTTATCGAGTACTTTTGAGAAGGAGAGATAAAATAAAGGGGGTTTTTGCTGATCCAATACGATTTTATAATGGTGGGGTAGATCTTAGTTTAGCATTACGGGGCTTTAAAGAAATTAAAGGTGTTTTTCATTTGGGAAGAAAGAGGCCAGGTCAAAATATTATTGTAAATGATGTTAAATATGATGTTGAGCAACATGAAGTTGTAAGTGATGATTTTGTTTCAGGAAGTCATTGTGCATTTATTCCAGATTATGAGCAAGGACATCTTGGGGTAGTTGATTTGGGTTCAACAAATGGAACTAAATTTTGGCAAGATGGGACCTTGCTAGAACCGAAGATAATTCAAAAACTTCCTTTATCTGGAAGTATAGTGTTTGGAGATTATAAGAGGTATTGCTTTGAGAGTTATAATGGGAAATTTTATGTTTCTTCTTGGAGTGATTTAGCTAGTGCTGCTAAAAATGAGTTTTGAATGTTATGAATTACTACTATTTTGGGGTTGAGAAATATTATATGTTATTGTTGTTTTTGAGTATGTGCAATGAGTAATGTTGTTTTTGGTTGTTGGAATATTGATGATGGTTCTTTTAAGGGATTTATTTGGTAGAGGTAGGGGAAAATGAATATTAAAAAATTATTATTTGGTTTTGGGGTGTTTTTGTTATTAATTTTTATTTTTGGTTGTAGTAGTTCACAAGAGGCTATGGTATTGGATTCTGGTGTTATTGAGGAGAGTGCTTCACTTGATTCTGAGATTAAAATACTTGATGATGGTACTAAATATATTATTCATCCTGACAAGATTCGTTTGGGTGGAGTTCCTAAGGATGGGATTCCTTCAATTGATAGGCCAAGATTTGTTAGTGTAGATGAGGCTGATGAGTGGATTGAAGATAAGGAATTGGTACTTGCAATTGATTATAAGGGTGTTAAGAAAGTTTATCCTCTTCAAATTATGGTTTGGCATGAAATTGTTAATGATGAGATTGATGGTGAGAAAGTTTTGATTACCTATTGTCCACTTTGTGGTTCTGGGATTGCTTATATTCCGCAAATTGAAGTTGATGGTGTTAAGGAGAGAGTTGATTTTGGAACAAGTGGAAAGTTGTTTAATTCAAATTTAGTTATGTATGATAGGCGAACTGATACTTATTGGCAACAAATTGATGGGAAAGCGATTGTTGGTGAATTAGTTGGGCAGGAGCTTGAGGAGATTTCTATTGATACTGTTGTTTGGCGTGATTATAAAGATGCTTTTAAAGATGCTGAGGTTTTATCTCAGCAAACTGGGTATTCAAGATCTTATGGGAAAGACCCTTATGGAAATTATTATGAAGATAGTTTTTTAATTTTTCCTGTAGAAAATCGTGATGATAGGGTGCATCCTAAGACTATAATTTTTGGCGTGGAAGTTGATGGGAATTTTAAGGCGTATCGTGAGGATGATTTGAAAGCCTTGGGTAGTTTTAATGATGAGATTGGTGGAGTTAGAGTTAGTGTTTCACGTGATGATGTTGGAATTGTTAAGATTGTTCGAGTGGATAGTGGAGAAGAAGTTGTAAAGGAGAGAGATATGTGGTTTGCTTGGTATGCTTTTCATCCTAGTACTTTGCTTTATGAAGCTGAGTGATTTTTTGTTTTTTTGTTATTTAATCTTCTAAGGCTTCTAAGAGATAGGAATTGTAGATGTTGGAGTTATGCTCATTGAATGTATGATAATAATTGTTTAATTTAGTAAATTGATCTTGAGCTAATCCAAGAGGGATGTAATCAAGCAGAGTGTCAAGAGTTTGTTCAATTGTTTTTATATCTTGAGATTGGGTTTGAATAATTGTATTGATATGATTATCAATTATTGGAAGTGAGTCTTCTATTGTTTTTTTTATTTGTTCTATTTGTTTAATTATTTGATTCATTTTTTTTGAGCATCCATTTGTATGAGAGGAATAATAAGGCGAGGATGAAGATTGAGAAGAGTATCCAGCCTGCTTGTTTGTGAAATAAACCAACAGCGAAATCAGGGTATTTTGTTCCGATGATCATGATTAGAGTTACTCTTAGGATGTTTAGGGCGATGGTTGAGAGGATTCCTATGATAAATACTAGGGTTGCTTTTTTGTAGTTTATTTTTTCGTTGATTACTAGGAGTAGGAAGAGTCCTATGAAAAGGGAGAGGCTATCGACGCCTGAGCAGGCTGGGCCTATTTGAACTGAGAAGTTTTCTAGAGTTAGTCTGGGGTCGATTCCTTGGTATAAATTTGCTGTTGTGTAAAAGAGGCTTAGGATGTTTACGACATTTTTTGCTGCAAAGAGAGATAATGGTTTGTAGATTTGATTTAGTAGATATGTTGTTGCGTAGAAAATTCCTAGGAGTGTTGTTAGGGCAATTGCGTTTTTGTATTGTTTTTTTAAAAATTTAAGTCCAAAGAAAATTGCTGTTGTTTGAAAGAAAATTGTGATGTAGATTATTGACCTTGCTATTATCATTAAGGGAATATAAGCTAAAGCTACTTGTGTGGTTAGTGTTTTTGTATAAATTAGAGTTGTTATTGATGTTGTTAGAATGAAGACGAGAGTTGTTTTTATTGAGTTGGTTGTTGGTTTGTTGGATGTTTTGATAAATAAAAGGATGAAGAGGATGAAAAGAAAAATTGGAAGGGAGAAGAGGTTTAGGGTGAATTGGGTTTGTTTGTCTTTTATTAAAATTTCTATGATTTTTGGAATTGCGAAGAAAATAGTTAATAGGAATAGAGCTAATTTTGTTATGATTTGTTTGTTAATTTTCATTGTTTCTATTGTTGTTTTTTATTTCTTGTTTATAATTATTTCTTTGGTGGGATGTTTGTTTGTAAAGGTTAGATTTAAATAGATATTTTGTTTTCTTTTTTTTATGAAAGCTAAAGTTAATAAAAAACATTTTAGGGTTGCTATTTTTGGTTCTGCGCGTTTGAAGAAGAATGATGTGAGATATAAGCAGGTTTTTAATTTGGCTAAGGGGTTTGCTAAAGAAGGGCTTGATGTTGTTACTGGTGGTGGTCCAGGAATTATGGATGCTGCTTCTAAGGGTCATCATGCTGGACGTGGAAAAAATAATGTTCATTCTGTTGGTTTGACTATTAAACTTCCAATGGAGCAGGTTGATTCGTTTCATTTGGATATTAAAAAAGATTTTTCTCGTTTTTCTAAAAGATTGGATACTTTTATGGAGATGAGTAATGTGGTTGTTGTGGCTCCTGGAGGAGTTGGGACGCTTCTTGAATTATTGTATACTTGGCAATTGGTTCAGGTTAAACATATTTGTGAGATCCCTATTATTTTATTGGGGCAGCATTGGCAGGGTTTAATTGATTGGATTAAAAAGGAGATGCTTAGAAAGAAATTGATGAGTAAGGAAGATTTTAATTCGGTGTTTGTTGTTAAAAATAATTTGCAGGCTATGAAAATAATTTGTAGTGTTCATAAGGATTTTAAGAAGAATCCGCATGTTTGTAGTAATTTTAAGAAGTATCGTAAGTGAATTTATTTTTTTTCTTTGAAATTTAGGGATAGGGAATTTATACAATATCTTTTTCCTGTTTCTTCTTGTGGTCCGTCTTCAAATAAATGGCCTAGGTGTCCTAGGCATTTTGAGCATTGAACTTCGATTCTTTGTATTCCTAAGGTAGTGTCTTTGATTAGTTTGATATTGCCTTTTTTTATGACGTCATAAAAGGAGGGCCAACCTGAATGTGAGTTGTATTTTGTGTTTGATTTGAAAAGTTCTTGGCCACATGCTTTGCAGGTGTAGATTCCTTGTTTTTTGTTTTTTAGAAATTTTCCTGTAAAAGGGATTTCTGTAGATTTGTCTTTTAGGATTTTAGTTTCTTCTTTTGTTAGATTTTTTAGGAATTTTTCTTTCATTTTGTGGGTTATGTGTTTTATTTTTCGATTAAGATGGCTCTTGCTGGGGCGGCTTCTAGGTTGATTAGATTTAGTGGAAGGCATTGGAGTGTGTATGTTTTTTCTTTGGTTTTTTTTAGTCTTAGTCCTTCGATAATTGGGATATTGTTTTTTAGTAAGATTTTGTGTGTTTCGTGCGATGGTTGATGGTTTTCGATTCCTAGATAGTCTATTCCAATTGCTTTGATTTTCTTTTTTATTAGAAATTGAGCTGCTTCTTTTGTTAGGTATGTGAATTCTTTTTTGAATTTTGCATCTGGTTTGATATTGGAGTTTTTTGTTTTTAGTAGGATGATTTCTGCTTTTTTGATATTTTTGTTTTGTAGGTTTTCAATTGTTATTTTGTTTGTGTTTTTGATGTGAATTACTCTGCATTTTCCGTTAATTGTTTTTAGATTTAGTTTGTCAATTGTTTTTCCTGTTTTTAGAAAGTGTGATGGGGCATCGATGTGAGTTCCTGTGTGAGTTGAAATAGTTATTTGTGATGCTCTTGCTTTGTTTTTAGAGAATGTTTTTGTTATTTTTATATTATTTTTATTTTTGTATGTGGTTGTGTCTTTTGTTATGGGCCAGCTTATGTCTATGATTTTCATTTTGTAATTTATTTTTTATGATGTTTTTTATTATTTGTTTTTTAGAAATATTTTAATGTTTATAATATTACTCCTTTATATTATATTTTAAAATTTTAAAATTTAATATAAGGGAATCTTTTATATATTATAAAAGTTTTATTTATAGAGATAGATGTACGATAAAAAGGGGTTTTGGATAGTTGTACTAGTTTTTATTAGTTTTATAATTGTTAATTCAACTTTTGTTTTTGGTGTTTTGTCTTCAGATTCTCAAAATACTTCTGAGTGGAAAATGGATGGGAGAACCTTAAATGGTTCAAGGTATTATCCTGGAAGTGTTCCTGGTGATTTGAGTAGTTTGGAGGTTAAAATTTATGCTGCTAGTGGAAATACCGACGATCCTGTTGTAGAGGATGGATTTTTATATTTTGTTCCTTTAAGATATCCACTTATTAAAGTAAATGCGTCTAATGTTAGTCAATTAATTGATCAGAGTGCTGACAATAATTTTTTTCAGTTTCCTGTAGCTTCAGTTGCTGGAGATTACGTTTATCCTGCTGCTGAGAATGGAAGGGTTTATCAATATAATAAAACTAATTTATCTCAACAAATAGCTGTGAATACAAATTCAAATGCGCAGCATTATAGTTCGCCTATTGTGTATAATGATTATTTGTATTTAAGTGATTGGCATGGAACTAGTGGAAGTTATATTTATCAAGTGAATGCTAGTAATGTTACTGGATATATTAACCGATATTCAAAAGGTGCTTGTGAAGGAGCTCCAGTTATTGCAGATGATTATATTTATTATCAATGTTCAACATCACTTATTCAATTAAATGCTACAAATGTTTCTATATTTATTGCTTCTTTTAATGGTGGAGGAGCTGATAGTACTGGAAATGGGCCAATTATTTATGGTGATTATGTTTATTATGGTGATGCTAGTGGAATGGTTTATCAGCTTAATAAAACGAATGTTTCCTTGAATGTTGCTAATTTTTCAACTGGTGGAATTGTTTCTAGACAAGGAGCTGCGGCTCATGGTTATGTTTATTTTGGTTCTGCTGGGAACTATACTTATCAATTGAATTCAACTAACATCTCTCAACAAATTGCAAATTATTCTACTGGTTCGATTGGTGGAGTTAGTGTTACGAATGAACATTTGCTTGTTAGTGGAACTGGATCTTTATTTCAACTTAATGCTTTTAATATTAGCAAGTATGTTTCAAATTATTCTACTAGTGGTGGAACTCCAGTAGTTGTTGATGGAATAGTATATTTTGGTACTGGAAATAATATTTATCAGTTGGGTGGTGATTTGCCTACAGCTTCATTAAATTCTCCAGTAGATAATTTTCAGCCTTCTTCTTTAGTTTCTAATGTTACCTTTAATTGTTCTGGATTTGATGCTAGTGCAGTTGAAAATATTAGTTTTTATATTACAGATAATGATTCTTCAAATTTTGCTTTAAATCAAACTACTAATTTGTCTGGGCAAAGTGATAGTGCTAATTGGACTTTGGAGATTGAAGGTGGGACATATATTTGGGCTTGTTTGGTTTCTGATGATGAGGGTAATTTGGATTGGAGTGCTAATAGAACTATTTTACAAGATTCTGCTGCGCCTAGTATAACTGTAGATTCTCCTTCAAATAACACTTTTACTGGAGATACGGCTTTAGATGTTACTTATACTGTTACAGATAACAATCTTGATTCTTGTTGGTATAGTAATGATTCGATGTCTGAGAATATTACTCAAGCAAATTGCGCTGATATTACTGATATAATTTGGTCTGCTGGGGAGCATAATGTTACTATTTGAGCTAATGATACTCAGAATAATATTGGGTCTTCTGATGTTACTTTTACGATAGATTTAACTGCTCCTGTTTTTAGTGTGATTGCAAATCAAACTGTTGAATATGCATCTGCTTTTGCTTATGATTTAAATGCTACTGATGCTGTTGGTGTGGAGTGTTTTAGTGTTAATGATACTACTAATTTTGTTATGAATTGTTCTGGTTATTTAGAAAATAATACTTTGCTGAGTCTTCAGTTATATGATTTGAATGTTACTATTAATGATTCCTCTGGAAATGAGAATTCTCAATTGATGTGGGTTAATGTTACTGATACTATTGCTCCTACGTTTACAACTATTGCTAATCAGTCAAGTTGGGATTTAGATGCATTTAGTTATAATTTAGTTGCTACTGATGCTCATAATGTTAGTTGTTATGGTGTTAATGATACTACTAATTTTGCAATTAATTGTTCTGGTTACTTGGAAAATAATACTGCTTTGGCAGTTGGTTTATATGATTTGAATATTACTATTAATGATTCTTCTGGAAATGAAAATTTTGGGTTGATGTGGGTTAATGTTTCTTTGAAACCTTTTATTAGTTTAGATATGATTTCTTCAATAGTGGATGCTAATGTTACTGTAAATGAATCTTTTGAAGTTACTGCTAATGTTAGTTGCTCTCGGGCAGATTGTGGACTAATTAATGTTAGTTTAGATCCGGCTGTTGATAGGACTGAGAGAACTTGTTCAGAAGTTTGGGGAGCTAGTTGTGATGGGATTGATCCGGGAGTTGGAGATTATAGTTATGATAGTTGTTCTGTTTCATCATATTATGGGAGTGGTGGTTTTGTTGTAGATGAAGTTTATGTAGATGCTACTACTGTTGCTATTGGTGATACAATAAATATCACTTGTAATTTTGATTGTTATTCTACTTCAAATTTAAATGATTTAGCTATTAGTTATTATAATGGGAGTTGGACACAAGTTTGGTCTCAGGATAGTTCTTGTACGGATGGAAATTATTCTACTAGTGTTACTGTTAGTGGAGATCTTGGTGAACAATATGCGAGATGTCAAATTGGTTATAATGTTAATAATCCTACTGGGACTTGTTTTACTGTTGGTTTTTCTGATAATGATGATGTAAATTTTACGGTTGTTGAAGGTACTAAATCTGGATTGGTTTCAACTGTTCTTGGTGATACGCCTTTTTATACTAATGAATCTAATCCTTTTAATATTTCTTTAAATGAAGGAGAATCATCGTTAGTAAATTGGTGGGTTAATGCTACGGGCGGTGTTGATGTGGTTCATGAATTTTTTGTTTATGTAAATAAAACTTCTGATATGGATATTTCTAATGAGAGTGCTCATTGGAATGTTACTATTGTTTCTGGAGATACAGCGCCTACCGTTTCTATCTCTACGCCTGCTGTTGATTCTTTTTCTACTAATTCTGGATTAGATGTTAATTTTTCTGCAGTTAGTGCAACTCTTGATAGTTGTTGGTATTCTAATGATTCCATGCTTGCAAATACTACTCTTGCTGAATGTGCTAATATAACTGGTGTTACTTGGAGTGAAGAGCAACATAATGTGACTGTTTGGGCAAATGATACAACCGGGGGAGAGAGTTCTGCAAATGTTAATTTTACTATTGATACTACTAATGTTTCTTTGAGTATTTCTAATCCTTCTAATAATTCTTATTCAACTTTGACTACTTTAAATGTTAATTTTACTGCAAGTGATACTAATTTAGATTCATGTTGGTATTCAAATGATTCTATGTTGAGTAATACTACTCTTTCCTCGTGCGCTAATATTACTGGTGTTACTTGGAGTGAGGGTGATCATAATGTTACGATATGGGCTAACGATAGTGCTGGAAATTTGAATTTTGTAGATGTGACTTTTGTTGTTGATTCAATTAATCCTACAATTAGTATTAGTAGTCCAAGTAATAATACTAATCAAACTGATGCTGGGTTAGATGTACTTTTTAGTGTAAGCGATACTAATTTGGCTTCGTGTTGGTATGGTAATGATAGTTTGAGTGTGAATAATACTCTTGCTTCATGTGTTAATATTACTAGTGTTACTTGGAGTCAAGGTTCTCATGATGTTGTTGTTTGGGTAAATGATTCGAGTGGGAATTTGAATAGTACTAGTGTTACTTTTTTTATTGATTCTATAAATCCGAGTATTAGTATTAGTAGTCCAAGTAATAATAGTCAGGGTACAAATAATAGTTTACATGTTAATTATAGTGTGAGTGATACTAATTTGGATTCATGTTGGTATTCTAATGATTCTATGTTGAGTAATACTAGTTTATCAGGATGTAGTAATATTACAACTGTTGTTTGGAGTGATGGGGAACATAATGTTAGTATTTTTGTAAATGATTCGAGTGGAAATGAGAATAGTTCGAGTGTGACTTTTAATGTTGATTCGAACAATCCTTTGATTTCAATTGATAGTCCTACAAATAATTCTTATAGTAGTGATACTGGTTTGAATGTGACTTTCAGTGTTAGTGATAGTAATTTAGAATCGTGTTGGTATGCTAATGATTCAATGTCTGTAAATACAACTCTTACTTCATGTGCTAATATAACTGAGGTAACTTGGAGTGAACAGCAACATAATGTGACTATTTGGGCTAATGATAGTTTTGGAAATGTAAATAGTACGAGTATTACTTTTAATGTTGATAGTTCTACGTTGAGTATTGTTTTTTCTAATCCTGGAAGTGGTGGTTATGTTAGTGATAGTGGGGTTGATGTGAATTTTAGTGTGAGTGGTGATAATTTAGAGAGTTGTTGGTATACAAATGATTCGATGCTTGTAAATACTACTCTTGCTGGTTGTTCTAATATTACTGGGGTTACTTGGAGTGAAGGGCAGCATAATGTAACTGTTTATGCTAATAATAGTGTTGGTGCGATTAGTTCTGGCGCTCTTACTTTTTATGTTGATTTGTCTGGACCTAATGTTACTTTGGTAAATCCTAGCGATGGAAGCGTTGATAATAGTGTTGGGTCTGCTAATGTGGTGTTTAATTGTTCAATTGTTGATAATTTGAATTTGGCTAATGTTAGTTTGTATTTGACTAATTCGAGTAATTCAAGTTTTAGTTTAAATCAAACGACAAATGTTAGTGGGACTAGTTCGAGTGCTAATTGGACTTTAGCTCTTGGTAATGGTAATTATACTTGGAGTTGCCTTGTTGGTGATGGTGTTGGTTTTAATAATTGGTCACTTTCTAATTTTTCTTTAGTTGTTAATTCGACTGCTGATGTAGATGGTGATGGATTGTCTGATTTGGATGATACCTTACTTTATAATGAATCTAACGTGACTAGATCTGGTTTATCTAGATTGAATGTTACTGTGGGTGGAAATGTAACTTTTAATAAAACTTTTAGTGGTGTTGAGGAGATGTTGTTTTATGATGATACTTCTTTAATGATTAATTTTAGCCATAATTTTAGTTCAAAGACTTTTAATTTGAAAAATGTTAGTATTGTTAAGACTTCAACTTCTTTGGTTGTGAATTTGTCTGGGCAGCTTAGTGGTGTTAATAAGACGCTTTATATTGCTGATAATAGTTTTGTTAGTTTGTGTGTTAAGGATGCTGAGATATCTTCTATTGGTGAAGTTAGTTCTGGATGTAATGATGATAATGAGACTGATTTTACTGCTTGTATTGGTTCTGTTGGTGGTGTGAATTCTAGTGGGCTTGAATGTTATGATGAAGGGTCAGTTATTAGAATTGAGAATTTACAATATTCTGGGATTCGTGGTACGCAAGCTGCTGTGTCTTCGAGTGGGTCTTCTGGTGGTGGAGGTGGATCTTCTGGAGGATCAGGTGGTTCTGAAATTTTTGCTGGTGAGGAAATTGAAGATTTTAGTGTGACTTTTAGAGAAGGAGTTGAGTATCCAATATTTATTGATGGTGATTATCATACTTTTAAGGTTGTTGATTTGACTTCTAGTAGTGCTACTTTGTTGTTTTATTCTTTGGAGAGTAGAGTTGATTTGGAGCTTGGTGTTAAGAGCTATTTAGATTATGATTATGATGGTTATTATGATTTGGAGATATTGCTTGAGAAGATTTATGGAGATAGAGCTAAGGTTGTGTTTGAGTTTATTAATGTTAAGATTGATGATGTGGATGAAGTTGTTGAAGTTGTTTCTCAAGAAAGTGAGGTTCAAGAAGCTGAGGAGTCTAGTGGAATTGTTGGTGATGTTATTGGGAGAGTAATTGATTATAAGTTATGGTTGTATTTTTTGATGTTTTTGGCAATTGGGTTTTTAGGTTTTGTTTGGTATAGGTATAAGCATAGGGTTGAATATCATTGATATATTACAGATGATTTTTATTTAATTTTTACATCTAAATAATTTATATGTTGTTCCATAAAAAGTAGGTATTTGCCAAAGACTATGTTCATATACATAACCTGATCCCCATTTAGAAATTATTTTTTGATTTTTACTTATTTTTCCAATATGTGTCCATTCATTAAACTCATTGAAATAAACTATTAAATCATTTTTCTTCATGTTTGTTTCTTTTTTTGTATATTGTGGATGATTGAAACTTTTTCTTTGAAAGTGATTCTTCCAATTTTTTCCTAGAACGTACCAGGCACAAAATCTTTGATTCTTTTGATCTAATTTTGGGTTAGTTCTTATTATTAATCTAATAAATGACAAATCTGAAACACTTTCAAAATCATCAGTTTTTAGATGATAATCTAATGTTTTTCTCTCTCCTATTGATGTTGTGGTATTCATTTAATATAATTATTTTGTTTGTTTTTTTAAGTTTAATGTTAAATTTTTTTCTTTTTTTATTTTCAAATTATATTTGAAGTATTTAGGATAAGTTTAAATTAGAGTTTGCTTATTTTGGTTTTATGAAGAAATTAGTTATTATTGGAGGGGGGTTTGCTGGATCTTATATTGCTAAGAAACTTGAAGGAAAACTTGATGTTACTTTAATTGATAATAAGGATTATTTTGAGTTTACGCCATCGATTTTAAGAACTATTATTGATCCTTCGCATGCTAAGAAGATTCAGACACTTCATTCTCATTATTTACATAAAAGTAAGATTGTTCGTGGAAAAGTTGTTAATGTGGGTGATAAGGTTGTTAAGACTACAAAAGGGGAATTTTCTTATGATTATTTAGCTATTTGTTCTGGGTCGCATTATGATAGTCCGATTAAGGAGGAGAATATTGTTGCTGCTGCTAGGGGAAAGGAACTTCGTGAGTATCATCAGAAATTGGTTAAGGCTAAGGATGTTTTAATTATTGGTGGCGGGATTGTTGGAGTTGAACTTGCTGCTGAGATTGTTAGTGCGTTTTCTGATAAGAGAGTTACGATTGTGCATTCTAAATCTGAATTAATTGAAAGGGCTAGTAAGAAGGCTAGAGATTATGTTAAGAAGTATTTGACTAATCGAGGAGTTAAGATCATTTTTAATGATAGGATTGAAAAAGGTGTTAGTGGTGTTGATGGGAGTTTTAAAACTAAGAAGGATGTTAAGGTTGAGAGTGATTTGACTTTTCTTTGTGTTGGAATTAAAGCTAATTCGAAGCATCTTAAGGAGTGTTCTATTGATTTGAATGAGAGGGATTATGTTTGTGTAAATAAGTATTTGCAAGTTCGGGGTCGTTCTAATGTGTTTGCTGCTGGAGATATTACTAATATTAATGAAGAGAAACTTGCTCAGAATGCTCAAAAACAAGCTTGCGTTGTAGTTGAAAATATTTTGAGATTAGAGAAGGGTTCTGGTAATCTTGAGGAGTATGTTTCTAAAAAAAGGCCGATGGTTATTAGTTTGGGTAAGTGGGATGGTGTTGTTGTATTTGGTAAGTTTGTTGTCAAGGGTTTGATTGCTGCTTTGCTTAAAGAAATAGTTGAGTTTAAGGCGATGAGAATGTATCGATAAGGGTTATTTTTTCTTAGTTACTTTGTGTCCACCAAATTCTTGTCTGATGGCTGCGATTGTTTTTTTTCCTAGGACAAAGTGATTTATTTTTGTTTGTCTTTCATGTGCTGCTTTTTCAAATGCTAATGCATGTCCTTTTACTGATTTGACTGTGTTTTTTAGTTCATCAATGGTGACGCTCTGGATGTTTGGGGATATTTTATTGAAATCTTTTCTTCTTAAGGCAATTGTTGTTAAATCTACAAGCCATGATTTAATTACTGATGAGCCTTGCCATCCTTCAAAGGCGTCATCGATTTTTATTTTGTGTTCAAATTTAGATAGGAGTTCTACTCCTTCAGCTATTGCTTGAAGGTATGTGTATTCTATAATGTTGTGAACGCTTTTTACAAAGTGGCCTGATCCTGCTGGTCCAAAATATTTGTAGCCTTTTTTTGTTGAGAGGGCAGATAGGAATGGTTTGATTATTTTGTATTGTTCTTTTGGGCCGCCTACCATTAAGGGATAACCCTTCTTTTTTCCGTGGATTCCACCGGAAACTCCGATGTCGAAGAAGTGAACTTTATGTTTTTTACACCATTTGTCATGTCTTTTGGCGTTTTTGTAAAATGAGTTTGCTCCGTTAATTATTATATCTCCTTTTTTTAGTTGGGGGAGGATGGTTTTTATGGTGTTGTCTGTGATTTTTCCTGCTGGGAGCATTAGCCAGATGATTTTTCTTTTTGATAAATTTTTAATTAGTTCTTCAATTGAAAAGGCAGGGGTTGCGCCTTTTTTGGATATTGATTTTACTTTGTTGGGGCTTCTGTTGTAGGCTACGACTTGTTTGTTATGTTTTAGAAGTCTCTCTACCATGTTGTATCCCATTCGTCCTAGTCCTATAAAGCCTATTTTCATTTTTTTATGATCTCCATTGAATGTTGTTTTTTTTACTCCAAGTTTTTAGTTGAGTTGGACCAATTGATCCTTTTTTGTAAGTATGAGTTTTTGTTTTTTTGATTTTATCAATGATTTTCCATGCGTATTCTATTTCATCGTTTCGAACAAAGATACTTTGATCGCCATTTAAGATGTCTTCAAAAAGGACTTCGTAGGCTTGTGGTGTGTTGGGACCAAATGTTTTTGATTCACAAAAGTCCATGTTGATTGTTGCTAAATCGTATCTTTTTTGAGGAACTTTTGAATTTAATTCTAAGGAAAATCCTGCGTTTGGTTGAATTCTAATTGTGAGATAGTTTGTGTCTGTTGGACAGGATTGTGCTAGAAGACATTTTACTTTTTTGAATTTGATGTGGATTGTTGTTTCTTTTTTGTTTAGATTTTTTCCTGCTTTGATGTAGAATGGAACTCCTCTAAATCTTGATGTGTTTACTTTTAATTTGATTGCAGCGAAGGTTGGAGTTGATGATTTTGATTTAGTTTCTTTTTGGTATCTTTGATATTGACCTAAAAGGATATTGGTTACCTTTGTTTTCTTTAGAACTTTTGCTTTTTGAGCTCTAACGTAGTTTTTATCTAGTTTTTTTGGGGTGTCCATGGCCATTAGGGCTAGAAGTTGGAGAGCATGATTTTGAATTACATCTTTTAGAACTCCATTTTTGTTGTAAAATCCAATTCTATCTTTAACTCCTAACTTTTCTGACATTATGATTTGGATGTTTTCTATATGTTTTTTGTTCCAGAGTGGTTCGAAGATTCTATTGGTAAAGCGCATAAGGGCGATATTTCCTACTAATTCTTTTCCAAGATAGTGATCTATTCGATAGATTTGGTTTTCACTAAAGACTCTATTGATACATTTGTTGATTTTTTTGGCACTTTTGAGATCTGATCCAAATGGTTTTTCATAAACTATTCTTGAGTATCCTTTGTTTTTTGATAATTTTGAGAGTTTTGTATAATGAGTAATTTTATCAAAGTGTTCTGGAGCGGTTGCAAGATAGAATATTCTGTTTTGGGTAAGATTTTTGTTTTGATTGTTGTTCAGGAGTGTGTTTAGATTTTTGTAGTCAACTTTATTTGAGAAATCTAATTGAAAATATTTGAATTTATTTTTAAATGAGTTCCACTTTTCTTTGTTTGTTATATGTTTTCTTGCTTCTTTGAGGATTGTTGCTTCTTTTATTTTTCTTCGAGCGCATCCTACTATTAGAAAATCTTTAATTTTATTGTGAAGGTATAAGTTATAGATTGCTGGGATTAATTTTCTTTGGGTTAAATCTCCACTTGCTCCAAATATGATGAATGTTTGTTTTTGCATTTTTTTGTTTGTTGAATTTGTTCTTGTTTGATTTGTGTAGGTTGTTTATTCTACAATTGGATTAATTGGGTGTTTGAATAGTTTAGATGCTTTTTTTGTATATTGAACAATGTTTTGTTTAAACCATTGAGGGTGTGATTGTTGAATTTTACCAACTATGTAGTATCCAATTGCCATCATTGCTGCGTAATTTGCGTTTTTTGGAAGTGGGATGTAGAGGTGATTTTGACCAAATTCTTTGTATTTTTTACCAAAGGAGATGAATAGTTCGTCAGGTGAGCTTACTACAGTGGTTGCGTGTTTTACGTATTCGAATGTTTCGATGTCTCTTGCTATTTTTCTGCCAAAGAGTTCGATGAATTTTACATTTAGTAATCTTATAATTCCTTCAAATTGTTCTGGTATTACAAAGTAGAATTTTTTATATTTTTTGAAGTTTGGATATTTTAATTTTGATGTGCTTTTATTTATGAATTGTAAGATTTTTTTTGGGTCTTCTTTTGTTTTTCCTAAGATTGGGCCCATGTATGTTGAGGTGTTATAAGTGTAAGGTTCGCGGTTTTTTGGGAAGATGTAATAGTTGTTTTTGTGTTTGTTATCTAAGTATTTTAGGGCTAGAGCGTTAGTGTTGTTTGTTATTAGGGTTACGTGTTTTTTTAGTTTCTTTGCTCTTTTTGCTATTATTGGAGCGTGTTTTGCGCCGCTAGCTGAGATTAGTATTACTCCATCTATACTTTTTATTTTTTTTAGTTTGTTTTCGTATGTTGATTCATCTGCAAAGATTGCGTCTTGGTCTTGAAAAAGAATTTTTCCTGTGGCTGCTGCGTTTCCTGAGCCAACAACTAGTGGTCTTTTGTAGGGAATGGTTATTTTTGGTAATAAAGTATTTGAGAATAGTTCAAGAGCAGCTTTTACGCAAACATCTAAGTTTGGGATGTTTTTTGTTGTAAATGTTTGCATGATTTTTTGTGATGGGCCTATATTTTGTTTTATTGTTTTGGTTGATTTTTGTTTTTTTGATTTCATTGTTTATTTTGTTAGTTTTTCGTATTCTGGAACAATGTCTTTGGTGAAAGCTGCCATTCCTTCGTAAGTTTTTTGATGTTTTAACATGTTTTTAATTACTTTAAACGGAACTGTGGCGATGTCTGCTCCAACTAAAGCTGCTTCTCTTACTTGGCGAGGGCTTCTTAGTGATGCTGCTAGAACTTGTGATTTTAAGTTGTAGTATCTTAAAATGTCAACGCATTGGGAGACTAAATCAATTCCTGAGACTATTCCATTGTCTTGAAGGAGTTTAGGTCCTTTGATTTTTCCTTTTGCAGGGTAATAGTCTGTTTTTTCAAATTTAAGTTTGTTTGATTTTCTAATTAAATCATCTATTCGTCCGGCAAAGGGGCTGATGAAACTTGCTCCTGCTTTTGCTGCTAAAAGGGCTTGTTCTGGAGTGAAGATAAGGGTTGCGTTGGTTGGAATTTTTGCTTTTGCTAATTGTTTGATTGCTATGATTCCATCGAAATGAGTTGAGTCTTTGTCTTTGAATGCTGGATTGATTGGGATTTTGATATAAACATTTTTGGCAACAGGGTTGAAGAGTTTGAATAATTTTTTACCTTGTTTTATCATTCCTTTAGCATCTGTTTTTGTTACTTCTAAACTAACTGGTGTTCCTTTAGCTGTTTTTAGAATTTGATTGATGTATGATTTTAAGTTTAAATTTTTAGTTTGTTTCTTTTTTAGGTCTACTGCTTTTTTCATAAGTGATGGATTTGTGGTAACTCCATTAGCAATTCCCCATTGGTAAGTTTGTTTAATTTCGTCAATATTAGCACTGTCTATAAAAATTTTCATTTTAAACCTCTTTTTAATTTGAATGTATTAGTTGTATTATATAATATAGTTTTTACTATTAAATGTTTTCTTTTGATGTTAAACTGAATTTGGTGTTTTATTATTTGGGTAGTTTAAGTTTTATTTGAAGTGTTAAAGAAAAAGATTTATATGGGAGTTGCTCATTTTAGTTGGTATGAAGAGAGATTTTAGGGTTTTTTATGCAAGTGTATTTTTTGTTTTGGGGTTTGCTTTTGTATTTTCAATACTTGGTGTTTTACTTCAAACTTTACTTGTGGGAATTGCTCAGAGTGTTCAGGTTTGGCTTTCAAGGATTGGTGGTATACTTATTATTTTATTTGGGATTTATTTACTCGATATTGTAAAAATTGGGTTTTTGGAGAGAGAGCACAAGTTTCATTATACTAAGAAGTTTAAATCGATGCCTTTGACTTCGTTTGTTTTTGGTGCTGTTTTTGCTGTTGGTTGGACTCCTTGTATTGGTCCAGTTTTAGGAGCAATTTTAACTTTAGCTGTTACTACTCCTGCTATTGCGTTTTTATTATTGTTATCTTATTCTCTTGGTTTGGGTCTTCCGTTTTTGCTTGTTGGTTTGTTTACTAATGAGGCTCAAAGATTTATTAAGGTGAATGGGAAATGGCTTAGGTATTTTAGGTATGTTTTTGGAGCTTTTTTAATTGTTATAGGTATTTTAGTTTTTACAAATAATTTGAGTGTACTTGCAAATTTTAGTGGGCTTAGTGAATTTATTGTTAGTTTGAATATGGCTGGGATTGGGTTTGGCACGAATTTGAATCTGTTTGTTGCTTTTGGAGCTGGAGTTGTTTCATTTTTGAGTCCTTGTGTTTTGCCTTTGATGCCTGCTTTTTTAACTTATTTAGCTAGTATTGGTGTTAAGAAAAAATGAATTTGGTTTTATTATGAAGAAGAAATTTAAGAAAAATTATTTGTATCTTGGTTTGATTGTATTAGTTATTGTTTTAGCTATTTTTTTAATTGAGAAGCGTAGTACGAGTGTTGCGAATGATTTTATGAATGATGATGGTGAATATGTTGGGGTTGAAGTTAAGGGAATTAGTGGATATATCAACACAGATGAGAATTTTAATTTGAAGGATATTGTTGGTGAGAAAGTTATTTTAGTTGATTTTTGGACGTACTCTTGTGTTAATTGTTTAAGAACAACTCCTTATTTGAACTCATGGCATGAAAAGTATGCTGATGAAGGTTTGGTTATTGTTGGTGTTCATACGCCTGAATTTAATTTTGAGAAAGATTACAAAAATGTTCAAGATGCTGTTTCAATGCTTGATATTAAATATCCTGTGGTATTAGATAATGATTATCAGACTTGGAAATATTTTCAAAATAGGTATTGGCCTCATAAGTACTTAATTGGTAAAAATGGAAGGGTTATTTATGATCATATTGGTGAAGGTGGATATGAGGAAACTGAGAGGCAGATTCAAAAGGCTTTGAGTGAACTTGGGTCTGATGTTGAAGGAGTTGAGTTGGTTGAGGATGTAATTAGGGAGAGGTTGGAGCTTACTCCTGAGCTTTATGCTGGGTATGATTTTGCTTTGTCTAGGAGTCAAATTATTGATGGTTTAAAACCTAATGAGATTAGTAGTTATATGATTAATGGGCAGTTAAAACAGGATCAGATTTATTTAGGTGGAAAGTGGAAGAGTAATTCAGATAGTTTAGAAGCTGTAAATGGTGCTGAGTTGTATTTAGTTTTTAGTGCAAAGGAAGTTAATATTGTTTTGGAGTCAGGTGAAGTTGAGGTTACTGTTGAGTCTGTAAGTTTGGATGATTCAAATGCTGGGGTTGATATTGTGTTTGAAGATGATGTTTCTGTTGTAAGATTTGATATGGCAAGGTTGTATAATATTTATGATGGAGAATATGCAAATAATTTATTGTATTTGAAATTTAGTGATGGAGCTAAGTTTAATGCTTTTACTTTTGGTTGATTGTTAGTTTTTTTTAATTAGTTTAGCTTTGTATTCTTTAAAAAAATATTCTGCCCAAGTTTCTCTTTCAATATTTTTTTGATCTGCATGAATCCAAAATTGTCCTGCTGTTTCTTTAAATGGTTTGTATGGTATTAGATCAATATTTCCAGACCAAATTTCTTGATTATTTTGAGGATTATAAATAGTTAGTTGATCACCATCTTTAAGAATATGAAGACCATCATAAGACCAAGATTTATTATCTTGAGAGATGTAATTAGAATCTTGAAACGCCCAAAAGCCTCCTTCAGTTCCTGTTTCTGAAAATAAATGTAATATTCCTTCTAGGGTTTGATTATTTGTCATGATGTTTGATTGATTTTTAAGTATAAATATTTTTAGTTATTACTTTTATTTGAATTAAATATTTTATTATAATTAGGGTTTAATATCTCGTTGCTCTGCAACGACTAATTTGAAAAAAGTTGTAATGTTCAGAAAAACCGTTATAAAAACTGGCGAATATCCCGAAGCTCTGCTGCGATTGGGTAGTCAGTTTTTAGATTTTTCCAGTTTATTAGTCTTCAAATATTTTTTCGATTAATCTAAAACTTTTGTTTTTGCAATCAATTTGAGCTTTTATGCCTAATGGTAATATCCATTGTGGGTCGGTGTGTCCAAAATCCATATTCATTATTATTGGTAATTTTTTATTATTAAATTCTGTTCTAATTATTTGTATGACATTTTCTTTTAATTCTTTTTTTTCTTTGTTAGAGTATCGCATTGGTCTGCCTATGATTAATGCTGAAATTTTATTAAAAATTCCTTGCATTCCATAATTTCTTAACATATATTTTACTTGATCTGGTGTTGGTTTTTCTTCTGATGTTTCAAAAAAGAGTATTTTATTTTTCCAAAAATCTTCTTTAGGCCAGAATTTTGTGCTTTTCATAAATTCAAAAACTTCTATATTTCCTCCAAATAATTCTCCTTGAACTACCGAATCTCCTTGAATCCAATCCCATCCTTTATTTTTATTCATCTTTTTTGTTTTGCCCGTATTTGATTTAATACACCAGTTAGGGTATCCATTACAATAAGATTCAAAACTTTTATATTCGTAAGTTGATGGATTATTGAAAAATATGTCAGTTATTTGTTTTTTAAAAGTATCTTCAAAGGAATCCATTTGAGAAAATCCGGCCATGATTGATGGTCCGTGAAGTGTAACTAAACCAATTTGATTTATGTATGTTAAAAGAGTTGTGGTATCTGAATATCCCATTATTATCTTTGGGTTTTTCTTTATTAATTTCGCGTCAATATAAGGTAATATTCTTATTGAGTCATCTCCTCCTATACTCGTAATTATTCCTTTCACTTCTGGGTCTTTAAATGCATCATTGATATCTTTTGCTCTAAATTTAGGATTATTGTATGTATAATCTGCATCTTTTTTTGCGAATGGAAATTCTTTTATTTTAAATCCTAATTTTTTTAAATTTTCAATTCCTTTGTTATAAATATGGGGGAATGTGCTTGGACCTCCCCATGATGGTGAAACTATGGCTATAGTGTCTCCTTTTGTTAATTTTTTGGATTTAATCATTGATAATTGAAATGTTTAGAAATTATTTAAATATTGTTATTTTTTTGAAAATGGGGTTTGGCTGATTTAACAGAACATTTATTAAGGATTTATTCTTTCTAGTGTCTATGAAAAAAGAAACTTTGAAAAAATTATTTATGATTTTGTGTTTGATTGGTGTTTTAGTTTCGATTTATTTAGTTTATAATCATTATGCTATTGGGGATAGTGCTTGTGATATTAGCGCTGATGTTTCTTGCTCTTATGTCAATTCTAGTATTTATTCAGAATTATTTAATGTGCCAGTTGCTGTATTTGGAGCTTTGTGGTTTGTGTTTATGTATTTGTTTTTTGTAAAAAATGCTGATTCGCATTTGTTGGAAATATGGTCGGTGCTTGGAGTGTTATTTGTTATTTATATGATTGTTGCTGAGTTTTTATTAGGAGCGATTTGTCCTTTTTGTACTGTTGTTCATGTGATAGTGTTAATGTTGTTTTATTTGGTGTTTTGGCAAATTCAGTTTAAAGGTAAGAAACATAAGTTTAATGTTAAGAAGTTTTTATCTAAAAATAAGAAGTGGATTGTTGCTGTTGGGATTGTTTATATTATATTTGCTCTTGTTTTTCAGTTTGATTTTACGATTTCAAAGGAGGATTATACTGAAGCTGCTAAATGTATTAATGATAAAGGTGTTAACATGTATGGCTCTTTTAGGTGCGGTGTTTGCGCGAAAACTCGATCTATGTTTGGAGATGCGTTTGAGAACATTAATGAGATTGAGTGTCATCCACAAGGTGAAAATCCTCAAGTAGAGCTTTGTGTTGAGAAGGGTATTGAAGGAACTCCTACTTGGATTTTAGAGCCTAATGGAGTTGAGGAGAAAAGACATTTAGGATTTTTAGATGTTGATGAATTAAAAGAGTTTGCTGGGTGTGAGTAAACTTATATTTGGTGTTGAGGTTAGATAAAGATGTTACCAGAAGGATTAACGATGGGTATTTTGATTAGTGCTGCTCTACTTGATAGTATAAATCCTTGTGTATTTGGTGTTTTGATTTTTCTTTGTGCGTTTATGATTAAGGTTTTTAAAACACCTAAAAAGATGCTTATTGGTGGTTTGCTTTATACTGCTGTTGTTTATGTGTCATATTTAGTTATTGGTTTGGGGCTTTTGAAGTTTACGGTTTCATTTGGTTTTAGTCAAAGTGTTTATTGGATTGCGGCGATTGTTGCAATTGGAGCTGGATTACTTGAGATTAAGGATTTTTTTTGGTATGGGAAGGGTTTTTCACTTCAGATGATTCCTGGCGCTGCTAAAAGAATTAAGATGTATACTAAGTGGATTTCTAGAGTTAATAAGAAACATAGTTACTTGAGTTATTTGATGGCAGGATTACTTGGTATTTTTGTTGTATTAGTTGAATTGCCTTGTACTGGAGCTCCTTATTTTGCGATTCTTGCTATTTTAGGTCAGGGTGATTTTGCATCTGGTGTTCCTTTATTATTACTTTATAATTTCATATTTATATTCCCATTGTTTTTTATTATTGGGATTGCTTATTATGGGAAGTCTAATAGTATTGAAGCGTGGAGAAAAAAACATAGAGGTAGCATGAGGCTTGCTACTGGATTGTTTTTGATTGCGCTTGGTTCGTATATGCTTTATACGATTATTTGATTGTTGAGGTGATTGGTTATGGTTAAGAAAAAGGTTGTTAAGAAAGTTGCTAAGAAGAAAGTTGCTAAGAAGAAAGTTGCTAAGAAGAAAGTTGCTAAGAAGGCTGCTAAGAAGAAAGTTACTAAGTCGAAGAATGTTTGTGATTTTTGTTAGGGTTTGAATGGGTCGTCAAAGTTATTTATTTTAAACCTTAATAGAACTACTGCTTTTAGGGCGTCTTTAAATGAACCCTTTTCTTTTATTGTAGTAAAACAAAATGGATTTTTTCCTGCTGTTTTTAATTTAGTACTGTCATAAATTAAAATTAGAACTCTATCTTTTCTTATTGCTCGTTTTACATATTTCCAGCAAGGTCCAAAAGATGAATTTGCATGAATGTATTGTGTTGGATCTAAACCGGGAACATCAAATCTTTTATGGTGGTCAATTAAATGTTTGTCATTTCCTGTTTTGAGAATTGATTTGAGGTTTGAAGTATTGTAATCTCCAACTAATCTGTAAAGGTTGATTTCTAAATTGTCATCAAACCAATTCATAAATTTTATCCAATCTGAGCTAATCCAGTGTTTAGTTACCCAATCCATTGGTTCTCTTTTTATTCCTTTAAATATATGTTCTCTTTGAAAATCAAATGAATTAGACCAAACTGTAAATGCATCTATTTTTTCATTGAACAATAAATCTTTGATTTTTTGATTATAGATGTCTATGTGAAATCTTTTAACTCTATGAAATATACTCATGTTAGTTGACAAGTTTATGGTGTTAATAAATATTGTTGCTTTTAATTGTTGTTTTAGTTTTTAAAAATTCTATTTTTTGATAATACAAAACATTTATTAATTGTTAGAATATAATTGTTGTAAGAGGATGGTTAGATTTACTAAAATTAAAGATTTGCAGATGATGGCAGATGTTATTCGAGAAGATGTTATTGTTTCTTTAGTTGAAGCTAAGTCTGGGCATAGTGCTGGGCCGATGGGAATGGCGGAGATTTTTAGTGCTCTTTATTTTAATGTGATGAAACATAATCCTAAGAAACCTAAGTGGGATGGTAGGGATTATTTTGTTTTATCTAATGGTCATATTTGTCCTCTTATGTATGCTTCTATGGCAAATGCTGGGTATTTTCCTAAAAAGGAGTTACTTACACTTAGAAAACTTGGAACTCGTCTTCAGGGGCATCCGCACCGTGAGGCTTTACCTGGGTTAGAGACTACTTCTGGGCCACTTGGTTCTGGATTATCACAAGCTTGTGGGATGGCACTTGGTTTGAAGTTGGATAAGAAGAAAAATTTAGTTTTTGTGAGTTTGGGTGATGGTGAGCAGAATGAAGGTAATCATTGGGAAGCTATGATGTTTGCTGCTAAAAATAAATTAGATAATGTTATTGGAATTACTGATAGAAATTATATTCAAATTGATGGGAATACGGAGGATATTATGCCTCTTGATTCTTTAGCTGAAAAGTATCGTGCGTTTAATTGGAATGTTGTTGAAATTGATGGGAATGATATGAAGCAAGTACTTCGTACTTTAACTAGAGCTAGAAAAAATAAAGGTAAGCCTTTGATGATTATTGCAAATACGATTCCTGGAAAAGGAATTGATTTTATGGAAAACAAACACGAGTGGCATGGTAAGCCGCCTAAACCCGAGGAAGGTGATTTGGCACTTAATGAAATTCATGCACATGAAGTTGAGCTTCGTGGTGATTGGATTAGAAAACATAGAAAATTTAAGCCATTGCATGTTGGTTTGAAGAAGATTAAAAAGAAAAAGTGATGGTTAATGGATTTAGATAAACTTAAAGGACTTAATAAAAAGATGTATCTTAATTTTCATAGATTAAGAGTTCCTACTAGAAATGGATACGGAGATGCTTTAGTAACTCTAGGAAAGTCTAAAAAAATCATGGTTTTATGTGCTGATTTATCTGATTCGACTCGTGTTAGTGCGTTTAAGAAGAAGTATCCTAAACAGTTTGTAGAAATGGGGGTTGCTGAGCAAAATTTAGTTACTGTTGCTAGTGGTCTTGCTGCGGTTGGAAAAATTCCTTTTGCGTCATCTTATGCTGCGTTTTGTCCTGGTAGGTGTTGGGAGCAAATTCGAACTACAATTTGTTATAATAATGTAAATGTTAAAATTATTGGCGCGCATGCTGGGGTTAGTGTTGGGCCTGATGGAGCTACACATCAAGCACTTGAAGATATTGCTATTATGAGAAGCTTGCCTAATATGGTTGTTGTTGTACCGGCAGATTATGAGCAAACTAAGAAAGCTACTAAGGCTCTTGCTAAATTTAAGGGTCCTTGTTATATGAGATTTGCTCGTGAGAAAACTGCTCAAATGACAACTTCTAAAACTCCTTTTGAGATTGGTAAGGCTCAAGTTTTAAAGGATGGAAGAGATATTGTTTTAATTGGGGCTGGGCCTGTTGTGCATGAGTGTTTGACTGCTGCTAGGGAACTTGAAAAGCAAGGTGTTCGAGCGATGGTTATTAATTGTCATACTATTAAACCTCTTGATGAGAGGGTGATTTTGAGAGCTGCGCGTAAGTGTAAGTTGGTTTTAACAGTTGAGGAAGCGCAAGTTATTGGTGGTTTAGGTGGAGCTATTAGTGAGTTACTTAGTGAGAAGTTACCAATTAAGATGAAAAGGGTTGGAGTTAATGATAGGTATGGAGAGAGTGGAACTCCGGATGAGTTACTTGAAAAATTTGGGTTTAGTTCTAAACATATTGTTAATGAAGCTAAAAAATTATTGAGGTGATTAATTTGCTTGAATGTTCTAAGTGTGGGGAAGATATGAAAAAAGTTGATGGTTGTGCTAGTTGTAGTGAATGTGTTGTTTGTTGTGCTTGTTGATTTTATTTTGTTTGATTTCTTTTTTGTTTTTAAATGATGATTGTTTCTAGTATATGCAACTATGTGTTATATGCTCAATTATTAAATATTTCTTTGTTATTTATTCTTTTGGGGGTTTAAATGCCACTAAAAAAATTACTTGGACTTGCAAATTTTCCTATTAGTGATGAAGAGATTATGAGAAGAATTGCTAAGGCGCAAAATGAGAATAAAGGAATTGTAGAGTTTGTTTTTGGAGATAGAAGAGTAATTTTAAATATTAAGCAATTGGATAGTATGGGGATTATGCATGGTAATTATTATGCTAAGTGATGAATTGGTTGTTAGTGGTAGGGGAAGTTTTTTATATTATTTTTTCTTTCTTTGTTTAAAATGAAAACGCACGAATATTTTTTTGGATTAACAAGGATAAGTTTAGGACTTATTTTTTTATGGGCTTTTTTCGATAAGTTGTTTGGACTTGGTTTTGCTACTAAAGCAGAAGCTGCTTGGATTTTAGGTGGTTCTCCTACGGCTGGATTTTTAGAATTTGCTACTAAAGGTCCTTTAGCTGGATTATTTAAGTCACTTGCTGGAATTGCTTTTGTAGATTGGATTTTTATGATTGGTCTGCTTTTAATTGGAGTTTGTTTGATACTTGGAATTGGGATGAGAGTTGCTAGTTATAGTGGAGCTTTAATGTTAGTTTTGATGTATCTTGCTGCAATGTTACCAGAACATCATCCTTTTTTAGATGATCATTTAATTTATGCTTTGGTATTGTTAGGGCTTAATTACATGGGTGCTGGTAAATTCTGGGGTTTAGGAGCTAAGTGGCAAAAGTTAAAGTTTGTTAAAAAAAATAAATGGATGATTTGATTTTTTTATTTTTTTATCTTTTTTTGTTAACAAAGGCTCTTTTGGTAGTATTTTTCATTCTTATTAAATCTTCAAGAGTTATTGTTCCTTGGAATTTAGTTTCTAAAAACATTTCTATGGCTCCTATTGTATCACTAAGTTCAATTAGCGCCATTATGGGGTTATCTTGCTTTAGAGAATCGAATAGTTCTTCGACTTCTTCACCTATTTTTTGAGCTGTTCCTATTTTTTCTTTAGCTATGTCTTTTAGATGGTAGCCTTTCTTTTCTTGATTTAAGCAGTATGAGAGTCTTGGTTCGGCTAAACCTGTTCCATATATCCAATGGATGTCTTCATGGGATCTGTAGCCGTATGATCCTAATTCAATGTCATTTTGAGTTGTTATGTCTATTCCTATGTCAGTTTTTGTTGTTTTTGTTGGAGTATATTTGTTAAAAAATTCTTTTGCATTTAATACTAAATTTGATATCTTTTGAGCGTAATCTAATTGAGTTTGTGTTGTATGGTTATGTCCTAAAAAATTTATTAATTCTACTTTTAAAAAGTATTTTTGATGTAATTCGTCTTCTTCATTATCTCTAAAACAAGGGGTGCATGCTACGTATTTTCCTATTTCAAGTTGATTGTTTAGGATTAATTCTAGAAATGATTGTTCGGCTGATGCTACGTGATGACCTAGGGGACTTTTTATGTATTGATGGTTTTCACTTGTTATGGCGTAAGCTTGTTCATTTATTGTCCAAGGTACTTGAATAAGTTGGTATTCATGGGATTGATAGAAGTCAATTGCTTTTGAAATTTTGTTATAATCAATATGGTTGGTTGGTTCCATATTATTGAATGTTTTTGGTTTTTATATTTATTTGTGTTTTGTAAAAGTAGAATTGTGTTAATGGTAAGAAAAAGATTAATTTAAAATAATTAGTTTTGATTTTACTCCGTATCCAATAGTCCAAAATTCGTAATCACTTGGTGTGTCAAATGTATGTGAATATGATTGGTCTGCTTTAATTATGGGACTATTGAAAATTTCTCTTGTTTTTTCTTTTTGAAATGTAAGGACCATATCTTTTTGTTGAGGATCATTATTAGTGAAAAGAATTTCTTGATTTTTGTTTGCTATATATCCTTTTAAATCAAATCCGTGTTTTCCTAAGATTTTTATTTCAAGAATATTATTTTTTATTTGAATTTTTTCTACATTTTCATATAATCTGTTATCTGATACACTAGCTCCTGTAAATGAGGAATCTTTTGTATCTGGATTAAAAATTACTAATGTACCTAGAGCTATAATTGCAATTGTTGCAAATAAAATGTATTTTTTCATTTTAATTTTAAAGATTTTTTAATTTTGGAAGTTCACAAAGGGAACTGAATACAAAGTCTGCTTGAAGGACAGATTTTAGTTTTTTATAACTGAATTTTTTTTGTATTAAGATAGTTTTAACATTTAATTTATGTGTTGCTATTATATCTCCTGAAGAATCTCCGATATATATAACTTGCGATGGTTTTAAATTATGCTTTTTTAAAATATGTTTTAAATTGGTTATTTTCGAGGTTGGACCACCTAATATTTCATTGAAATATTGTGCTATTTTACAGTGTTTAGCTATATTTTTTACTTGAGTTTTGTTTTCTAAGGAAAGTAGGAATAAAAAATTCACTTGATCTTTTAATTCTTTAATGATATTTGTACATTCAAATAGGGGGCAAGTATTTAGGGCTGTTTCGTAGTGTTTTGAGAATTCTTTGTTTAATTTGTTTAATTGAGTTTTTGTCGGTTCTTTTTTTAGATGTTTTTTAAAAATGATTTTTAATTTATTTTCTCTTGAAATGCCTTTTCCAACTAATTCTTTGTAGGATTTGGAGATGCCTTTTTTAGTATTGTGAAGTTCTTGAAATATTTCTTGAATTACGATAGCTTTTTTGTCTTCTGACATGATTAGAGTGCCATCGAAGTCAAAACCTATGGCTCGAATCATAAATTCTCTCCATAGTTTTTGGTCATGCCTAATTTGTATAAATAGAAACTTATAGTTTTGATTTTGGTTTTTTCCATTATATTTATTTATTATGATATTAGTTTTTTTAAATGTTTAGTTATGGAGGAGCTGTCCCAAATAGAGGAAATAAGTATACTGGCACTACGGCACGGTGCAATAAATTTTGTGATATTCTTCACAAAATGCACCTCGACTTCGTCAGGGCTGTAGAGCCAGTATACATAAACACTCTATTTGGGACAGCGCCGTTATGGGATAATTTTTATATTAGTTAAGATTTGTTTATTTATGATTAAAAAAGATTTAAATCCTAATTATAAGGAGATATATAATTTTGTTAAAGAAAAATTTGAAAAAACATCTCATTTTAAACATGGTCCATTTGATGAAACTTATTATAGTTTGAGGGTTTATGAGAGTGCAAAAGAAATTATATCTAAGTTAAATAAAAAAGTTAAGAAAAATGTTGTTTTAGTTGCTTGTATTTTACATGATGTTGGTAAAATTAAATTAAAAACTTCAAAGATTTTTGGAAAAAATCGAGCTGTAGGTGCATTTAGAGAGGAGTGGAGGAAACATCCTAAATTGAGTGTTCCTATTGCTAGAAGATTTCTTAAAAAGAGAGGGTATTCTAAAGAATTTATTGATGAGGTTTGTTATTTAGTTGAAAATCATGATATGAGGGGAGATTTGCTTGATAAACGTTGCGTAGAATTGAAAATAATTCAAGATGCTGATTTGATTGCTGATATTGGTTTTGCTGGATTTATTAGACCTTTTTTGTATTGTGGAAAATTTAGTAAACAATCAATTATTAGTTCTATTAAGTTTATTCAAAATGAAGATAGGACTATGAATGGTGATTTAATTAATTTAAGTGTTTCTAAAAATATTGCTAAAAGAGAAATGAAAATTCAAAATGATCTTGTAAATGAGATATCTAAAGATATTAAAAGTGATTTGCTTTAATTTTTAAAAGTACCAACTGATTACTATTAGGGTTGTAAATAATAAAAATCCAATAGTAAAGTAGCCGATTTTTCCTTTTTTTCCAAAGGGGATATGATGTCTTATTACAGTAAATAGTAAGACTCCTGTAACTATTCCTACTAGAGTTGTTTGGATCCAAATTGGAATGTTTTTCCAGATGAATGCTGCTATGATTACTCCAAAGGTTGTTGCACTAGATAAAATCATAGATTTGAAGTGAGATTTGTGTCTGTATGTTGGAAGAGTACTTACAAAAGTGAAGGTTAAAATTGTAAATGCTAAAAGAGTTCCTTGAATTGTACTTGCGCTAAAAATTGTTACTAAAACTATTCCTAAAATTATATGATATATGAAGGAGAAAGTTCTCTCTTCTAATGAGAGCATTTTTACTAAATCATGTCTGTTGTTGTGTTTATAGATATATTTTTCAATTAAGTGATGAACTAGAAATCCAAATGGAATGGAAATGAAAAGAAGTTTGTTTATACCAAGGGCAACTTCTGTAAATGATGGGAATAGTTCTAAAAGAACGTATGTTATGGAGACTCCGGCTGAAAATGACATTAATTTTTTTTCGTGATCTTTTTTTCTAATAGAGAATCGATTTGATAAATAGTAGGTGATTCCTATTATTATTGAAAAAATTATTGGTAAGAATACTTCTGCCATTTAAGATATTAATTTATTATTATTAATAAATGTTTTTAAAATATATACTAGATGGGTCTATTATATTTGATTGAATGTTTGTTTTTTAGAAGTGAAGGATTATAATTGTATTTTTGATTATTGTTTAAAAAAAAATAAAGAAAAAAAATATTATAAAAGAATTATTCTACTTTTTTTGGTAGGATTCTAAACATAGTAGTTCCACAATCAGGACACTCTCCTTTCATAGCTCTTCTTTGAGTTCCGCCTTTACCTTTCATAGCAACTTCTTTACCGTTTTTCATTTCGGCTTTCTTTTTACACTTTACACAATATGCTTCCATTATTTACACCTCAATTCTAATTTTTTTTTTTTTGAAATTGATTTTCTAATTTCATTTTGTTAATGTGAGTAAAAATATACTCACCCCTTTTTAGCTAACTGCTTTGATTATAATTTTACCTAAGCCAAGCCCATATTAAAAACCTTTCGAAAAATCTTACCTTAAAATGCCTAATTTTATGCTAAACTTTGAGGTTTCTATGTTTGTTTCGCCTTTGTATTGGATGTTTTTGACATTTAAGACTGCTTTTAGGTCAGATTCTATTGATTTTAGGTCTTTTTCACTTATAATTGTTAGCTCATTAATCTCTTCTTTCATGGAGAGGTTGTTTTGTGATTTGTATTTTCTTATTTCACCAATGATATCTACTCCCATGTCTCCTATTTCTAATGCTGATGTATTGGAGTTTTCTTTGTTATAAGTTGGGTAGCTTGTCAAATGAAGACTTTGTTTGTTTTCATTTTGTTTGAAATATAGTTGATATATTTCTTCTGTTATGTATGGTGTAAATGGCGCCATTAATTTTAAAATTGCATTTATTGCTGTATAAAGTGTGTATTGGGCGCTTAGTTTTTCCTTTTCTCCTCTATTTTGTGGATTATATAATCTGTCTTTGATAATTTCTAAGTAATTGTCACAAAATGTTTGCCAAAAGAAGTTTTCAATTTCTTTTTTTGCTTTGGAGTATGAAAATTCATTAAATGTTGTTGTTGCTATTTTAATGGTTTCATTTAATTTTGATAAAAGGTAAATATCAAATGTTTCAAGTTGGTTTTGTTTTAGTTCTTGATGTTTGTAATCTTCTAAAAACATCATGGCAAATTTAAAGGAGTTCCAGATTTTATTTACAAATTTTTGCCCTGTTTTAACTTCTTTTTCTTGATATGGGATGTCCTCTCCTAGTTTTGTTGCACCTGCTGCGTATCTAATTGCGTCAGCGCTAAATTTAGAGATAACATCTTGTGGGGCTATTACATTGCCTTTTGATTTTGACATTTTATTGCCTTTTGGATCTAGTATCCAGCCTGAAATTGATGCTATTTTCCATGGGTTTACTTGATGAAGTAAATTGGTTTTTGCCATTGTATAAAATAACCAGAAGTTGATAATATCATGACCTTGTGGTCTTAAGTCCATTGGAAATAATTTTTTGTAAATTGGTTTGTCTTTAAGATAATTAGTTGCTAAAAATGGAGTTGATGCTGATGTAAACCAAGTATCAAATACATCTGTTTCCGGAGTTAGTTCTACATTTGCAGGAGCGCTTAATGGTCTATCTTTTGTTGGATCTACTGGTAGCTGAGTTTCATCGGCATAATATGGTTTGCCTTCATTATCATACCATACTGGAATTGGAATTCCATAACTTCGTTGCCTTGCTATTGACCAGTCCCAATTTAAGCCTTTAATCCAGTTATCAACTCTGTGTTTCATATGAGTTGGATGCCAGATTAATTTATTTGCTGATTCTAAGAATTTGTCTTTTTGATCTAAGTATTTGATGTACCATTGTTTTGAATTAATTATTTCTACTGGTCTTCCAGATCTTTCTCCTACATTTACTGTGTGTTTGATTTCTTTTTGATCAACTAATAGGTTTGCTTCTTTTAGATCTTTGATAATCTTTTTTCGAGCATCTTCGATTCTTTGCCCATCGTATTTTCCAGAATTTTTGTTCATTTTACCGTTTTTGGTAATTACCATTTTTAGAGGCAAATTGTGTTTTTTATACCATTCGATATCTGTTTGATCTCCAAATGTACAGCACATTACCATTCCACTTCCCTTTTCTGGATCTGCTTTTTCATCAGGCATAATTGGAACTTTGGCGTTGTACAATGGGCTTGTTGCAAATTTGTTGAAGTATTTTTGATATCTTTTATCGTCTGGGTGGGCAAAAAGAGCTACACATGCTCCTAATAATTCTGGCCTTGTTGTGGAGATGATTAATTCTTTTGCTTTTTCATCTTGGATTGTGTTGTCATCTAGTTTGAATATGATGTCGTTGAAGAAAGTTGTTTTTTCTATATCTTCTAATTCTGCTTGCGCAATTGCGCTTTGAAACATGGTGTCCCAAATTACTGGTGCTTCTTTTCTGTAAGCTAATCCTTTTTGAATTAAATCTAAAAATGTTTTTTGAGCGATTTTTCTGGAGTTATCATCAATTGTTGAGTAGCTAATTGAAAAATCACAACTCATTCCAATATTTTTCCAATCTTGAATGAATTTTGGTCTTTCTTCTTGTAGATATTCGTTACATATTTTGATGTATTCATCTCTTGGCATATGTTTTGCACTAACTTTTTTGGTTTTTTGAACTAATTTGTCTGTTGCTAAACCATTGTCATCAGTTCCGAATGGATAGAATACGTTAAATCCTTGCATTCTTTTGAATCTTGCTATGAAATCTTGTTGGGCAAATGAGAAGGCATGGCCTAAGTGCATTTTTCCTGAAATTGTTGGGGGTGGAGTATCTATTGAGAATATGACTTTTTCTTGATTGTTTTCATCGAATTTGAAAATGTTGTTATCTTCCCAAAATTGTTGCCATTTTGGTTCGCTTGTTTTGGGGTCATATCTTTTTGGTAATTCCATTTACTTTGTTATAGGGAGTTTATTTAAAAAGTTAATTGTGATTTTGTTGGTATTTGGGTTTGTTTTATGTTTGTTTTATGTTTGTTTTAGTTCATAAATATTTATTAATTAGTTATGGTAGTTGTTATTTATGGTTAAAATGGATCATATGGATGAGAATATTGATTTGAAGGTTAGACTTGCTGATTTAAGTTGTAATTTTGATTCTGGGCATTTGCCAACTATTTATGATGGGGTTTATTTATGCCTGGAAGCTTTAGGTAGTGGGGATTTTTTTGAGAATTTGAAATTTAAAGATCCTCAATATCGTTCAGTTTTCAATGTTGATTCTGTTTATAAGAGAAATTTAATTATTAGTGTTAATGAAAGTTTAAAACCTGAAAATTTTAAAAATGGAAGCTATAATTATTTTATTATTGGGTGTAGAGAAAATAAACCTCTTGTTTTTGAAAAATCTTTTAATTTTAGACCTGGACAAAGGGGTGTTCTTTTTATGATTTGAATATTGATTTAGTTAGAAAGGATGGTTGTGATTTTGAATATGGGATTACTAATGATTCTGTTAAAGCTAGAAGAGTTCAGTGTGTTGAATATCCTGTTGGTCCTGGGTTTAATAGTGATGTTTTTAAAAGATTAGAATGTGGTCTTAGTAGGCTTTTACAAGTAACTGGTTATATTGGTGGTTTAAATCAGAGGAATATGAAATATTTACTTGATTGTTTTTCTAATATTATTTAGGAGTACATTTATATTGTAGGTCTGATATTTCTGTTTATGGAAAAAATTGAGCTTTTACTTCCTGTTGGAAACTGGGATAATCTTAAAGCAGCTGTTTTAAATGGGGCGGATGCTGTTTATTTAGGAGTTAGTAGTTTTAATGCTAGAAGGCGAGCTAGTAATTTTAAAATTGAGGATATTAGTGAAGTTGTTGATTTTTGTCATGAAAAGGGTGTTAGGGTGTTTTGTACTCTTAATATTTTAATTAAGAATCAAGAGGTTAGGGAGTTTTTGAAAGTTGTTAAGAAACTTTATGAGGGCGGCGTTGATGCTGTTATTATTCAAGAGATTGCTTTTGTTGATATTATTAAGAAGAATTTTAAGGGACTTGAGGTACATTTGTCAACTCAAGCTGCGATTAGTAATACTTATTTTAAGAGTTTGGTTGAAAATTGTGATAGGATTATTTTGCCTAGAGAGATGGGTTGTGAGGAAATTAGTGGTTTTGTTGCTGATTTTGGAAAACCGGTTGAGATTTTTGTTCAGGGGGCAATGTGTTTTTCATATAGTGGAAAGTGTTTATTTTCTAGTTTTATAGGCGGTCGGAGTGGTAATAGGGGTCTTTGCGCGCAGCCTTGTAGGAAGAGGTATAATGGGAAATATAAGCTTTCTATGAAGGATATGTGCCTAATTGAAGAAGTGCCTAAGATTATCAAATCGGGTGTTTGTTCTTTAAAGATTGAAGGAAGGCTTAGAAGTGCTAAGTATGTTGCTGCGGCTGCTAAGTTGTATCGAAAGGCAATTGATAGTCATTATGCTGGTAAGTTTGAGATTGATGATGAGTTGTTTTTAGAGATGAAACTTGCGTTTAATCGTGGTTTTACTAAGGGTTATTATGTTGATGATGGTGCTGATAAGGTTTTTGATGATAAGCCGATGGGTCGAGGACTTTATTTAGGTGAAATTGAGGATGAAGGTATTATTTTAATTAATCAAGATTTGAGAGTTGGTGATGGTGTTGGAATTTGGCGAGAGGGAAGAGTTGATGGCGCTGTTATTAAGAGCATTATTGTTGATGGGTCTGAGGTTGAATTTGCTTCTAAAGGTACTTTGGTTAATCTTGATTTGAGAGTTGAGAGTGGAGATAAGATTTATTTAACTTCGAGTGTGAAAAAGCCTAAGGAGATTGAGTTTGTTTCTAATGAGCCGATTGTTGTTGATAGGGAAAAGGTTAAGAAGATTGTTTTGCCTAAGGTTGAAAAAGTTGAGGATAAGGAGCCTAAGTTTTTTGTTAAGGTTTATAATTATAGAGATGCTAAGGCTTTGATTAGAATTGTTGATTGTGTTTATTTGGATATCAATGATAGTAAATTTAGTTCTAAGTTTGGCGCTTTTATTCCAAGGATTTTAGATGATAAAGGAATTGAGAGAGCTTATAATTTGGTTAAGGAGTTAGGTGTTAAGAAATTATTGGTTGGTGATTTAGGATTTTATGGGTTTTTGAAATTGAAGGGTGAGCTTGATAATTTTGATATTTTATTAGATTATACTTCAAATGTGTTTAATGATTATGATTTGATGTTTTTTGATAAGGTTAAGTGTATTATTTCGCCTGAGCTTAGTTTTGAGGAGCTAAAGGAATTTAAGAGAAAAGATTTTGTTAATTTTGTGCATGGAAAATTAGTTTTAATGAATACTAAGTATAAATATTTGCCTTCTAGACTTAAAGATAATTTAGGTTATACTTTTGAGGTAAGGGAAGAAGGAGAGTATTTTCAAATTTTAAATAGTTTTGATTTGGGTTTGTTTGAAAAGATTGTTTTGATGAAAAAAGAGGGTTTAGTTAATTTTTATTTTGATTTAGAAACAGATGTAGTTGGTGTAATTGATTTGTATAGAAAGATTTTAGCTGGTAAAAAAGTTAAAATTAGTTATGAGGGTTTTACTAGGGGACATTTTGAGAAGGGTGTTAAGTAGATTTTATTTTAGTCATGTTGGAGTTTGTAAAATTATAAAAGTAAATTTGTTCTTTCTTTTTTATGGTTTCAAGAAAAGATAAAAATAGAGCAATACAATTTATTTGTGATAGATTAGAAGAATCTGAACTTTATTACATTGGTGAGATGGATTTTAAACATGTTGTTGTTGGAGAGAAAGCTGATGTTAGGGAAGAGCCAAGAATTATTGATGTGGTAATTCCTAATGTAACGAGTCCCATTGGTGATTTTAGTAGAATTAATAGAAGAAATAAAGCAAGAGGTATTTATACTGCTGGGGTTTTGTATAAGGATAGAAAAACTGCTTTTGTTAGGGTTGTTGATCGAAATAAAGGTTGGAGAACTGAGAAAAGTTTGAAAAGGTATAGTGCTCTACAAATTAATCAAATGCTTCATTTAAGAAATGTTGAGAAGGTTTTTCTTAAAGCTATGGGGGGTTATTCTTTAGTTTATTATCAACCTGAATCTGAGAGACTTAATGAGTCTATTAGAAGATTTAAAATGCAAGATGTTGAATTTGATTATAGTCATGTTGTGCCTGGACATCCTTCTTACGGGTTTGTTGAAGATAGAGTATCTCTTGATTATAAATTACCTAAAGCTGGAGAAGAAGTTACTGGGGCTGCAAGAATGAAGTATTTTAAAAGAAATTATAATTTACTTGCAATTATTGGTGAGAAATCCTAGAAATTAATTTCTGGTCATTCCTAACTGGTTGTTGAGAGGAATAGGTATTAAACTTAGTTAGGAATAAAAAAATCCAAAGTATGCTAAGATTAATCCAAATACTAATGTTGTGTATGGCATAATGTTTCTTAGTCTGATGAATACTTTATTGGATAATCTTTCTAATATTTTTGGGTGGATTATGAATAAGATTCCTTTTAAAAGTCCAAGCCATCCAAATAGGGTTATGATAACTGTCCAATTATATTGCCAGATGTTGTGAAAGTGAATTATAAGATAACTTATTGTGATTGTAAAAAATCCAAACATTAACATTAATGATTTGTTTTTGAATGTGTCTTTGACTATTTTTTGATAATATAATTTATCTTTGATTGCTGCAATACCTATTGTTAGAAACATAATTGCTGCGATTCTTGCTATTAGAATTGTAGATGACATGTGGTTTGGTAAGTAATTGATGTTTATAAAATGTTTTATTTTCTTACTCTGATGATTTTAGCATTGTTTGCTTTTTGTAGTTCTTTTGTTGAAATTTTTACAAGGGAATTTTGAGATCCTCCGCCAGTATAAATTACTTCTTTTTCCATGACTTTTGGATCTATTAGAAATATTGCTTTATATCCAAATGAAGGTGTTCCACCACAAGGATAATTTGTTTTTTGTAATATCTCATCTGGAGTTGTAGTTCTTGGTCTTTGAATTTCTAATGCTTTGGCAACTCTTGAGGTGCTTGCTCGATCTTCTCCTTTGACAATTGCAACTATTAAGTTTTCATTTGAATCTATCATACAAATATTTTTTACAAATTCATCTGTGTTTGCATTTACAGCTTTAGCAGCATCTTGCACAGAATGACATGATTGATTGAAACTTAGATGCTGGGCTTGTATTTTATTTTCTTGAATGAATTTTTTTAGTTTTTCTTCGTATTGATTCATTTGATGTAGGGGTTGGTTTTTTTATTTATGTTTTGTGTTTTGTTTTATAAAAGAAATGAATGGTTTGTTGGTAGGTGATGAAATTATAAAATAAAAATAAAAAATCTATTCGCTTACTTTATTGCCTCGACTCATACTCTCTGCCCATCCTGCTGATGTGATTTGGATGAATTGGGCATTTTCTTGCATTTCTTTTATGGTTTTGGCTCCGCAGTAACTCATGCCTGATCTTAAGCCTCTGGCCATGTTATCAATTACATCGGCAACTGGGCCTTTGTAATCTACGAGTGTGGATACGCCTTCGACAAAGGTGCTTAGTCTTTTTTCGATTTTTCTTTTGTCTTTTAGTTCTGCTCTTTTGTGAGAACTTTCGTAGGAGGCTGAGCCATGATATTTTTTGTATCTTTTGCCGTTTTTTAGTAAGATCATTCCTGGTGCTTCATCGGTTCCTGCAAATAAAGAGCCTGAGAAGACTGTTGATGCTCCTGCAGCGATGGCTTTGGCAATATCGCCTGAGTATTTTACTCCTCCGTCAGCTGTTACGGGAATGTTATATCTTTTGGCTACACTTACAACGTCTATGATTGCTGTTAATTGAGGAACTCCTGAGCCGGCAACGATTCTGGTTGTACAAACTGGAGATGGTCCAATTCCAACTTTAAGTCCGTCTGCACCTGCGTCAATTAAGTCTTGCGCTGCTTGGGGTGTTGCGATGTTTCCAACTACTACTTCAATTGAAAAGTTTCTTTTTAGTTCTTTTAATTTTTCAATTACAAGGTCTGAGTGGGCGTGAGCTACATCTAGAACTAAACAGTCTGCTCCTGCTTCGATTAGGGCTCTTGCTTTTTCAATTGTATCTTTTACTCCTACTGCTGCTGCTACCATTAGTCTTCCTTTACTATCTCTAGTGGCGTTGGGCCAGTATTCTAATTTTTTGATGTCTTGAGTTGTTATAAGACCTCGAAGCCTGTTGTTTTCTAGAAGAGGAAGTTTTTCTATTCTGCTTTCATGTAAAATTCTTTTGGCTTCATTTAAACTAACTCCGTAGGGAGCTGTGATTAGTTTGTCTTTTGGAGTCATTACTTCGTAAACTTTTTTGGTTAAGTCTTCTTCAAATAAGTAATCTCTTGATGTGAAAATTCCTACTAAGTCTTCGCCTTGCATTACTAGAAGGGAGGTTACTTCTTTTTCATGCATGATGTCTGATGCTTCTTCGATAGTTAAATTTGTTGAAATGGAAACTGGGTTTTCAATAATGTAGCAAGTTGATTTTTTTACTTTTTTTATTTGTTCAACTTGATCTTCTAATGAGCCAAATTGATGGATTGTTCCTATCCCTCCTTCTCTTGCCATGGCTATTGCCATTTTGTGTTCTGTTACTGTGGCCATATTAGCGCTAACTAATGGGGTTTTTAGAATGATTTTTTTTGTAAAGTAAGATGTTGTATCTGCTTCACTTCTTGATTTTAGTGGCGTTCTTCTTGGGACAAGCAGAACGTCAGAATATGTTAAACCTATTTTCATCGATGTATCACCGATGTTTTTTTGTGATTTGATTGGTATAAAAGGATTTTGGTGCATATGAATATAAATGTATATAAAGTGAATTTGATTTATAATTTGAAATAGATTTTATGTTGTTTATTTTTACTTTGTAGTTAATGCAAAGTTTTAAATGGTTGTTTTCTAATTAGTTATTTTTAATGTATGCAAATGCCTTAAATGAAAGTTCTTTTGGGGCGAAGTTATCTAATTCTGAAGCGGTTGATAATAGAAAAGAAGGAGATTTAAATTTAGTTGAAAGTGTTGTTGATTGTAAGAAAATTTCTTTATATGATAATTTGGATAAAGGCGTTGAGAGAACTATTTGGTTTTTGTATGAGAAAGTTGGTTTTGATGGTTTGAAAATTTATGAAGATGGGAATGGAGATGAAGATGGAAATCAAAGATTTGATGGTAGTCTTGATGATGGTCTTGATAAAGTAATTGAAAATGAGTTTGATTGTGTAGATAGTAAGAGAGCAAGTGTAGCTTTGTTAAGGTCTGTTTATCATTGTTTTAGAAATTCTAGAATTTTATTGGTTAATGAAGAGAGATTGAATTATGATGAAAAGTTAATTGCTCAAAGTAAAAAAAAGAAAAGAATGAGGGCTGATTCAAATTTAAGATATGGTGATTTGCCTGAGTATGTTGGGTTGGGAAAGCAGCCGGTTGTTTCTTATCAGTTTGCTTTGAAATTAGATATGTATCCTGAGCAAGTTATTGATAGTGTGGTTGGTGTTATTTTAGAGAATCATGGAACATATTTGAAATGTAGAATTAAGGGAGTTCAATTTGAGAGAGATTTGTAGGAAATCTTTTTAAAAAAGAGTTGTTTTTTTGTTTTTTATGAGAGTTGGAATATTGGATAAGTATTATATTGATTTAGGTGATTGTATTTGTAAACCCTCTTATCTTATTGTATGGAGAGATCTTCTTGAGAATAAAGATTATGATGTTGAAGTCGCTCAAAATATTGGTGATTTTTCGCAAGGTCTTGAATTTGATGTTCTTATTGCTCATGCGTTTTTTGAAGATTATGCATTAATTAAAGCTCAAGTTGATTCTAATGAGGGCTTTAGAGTTTTATTTCATTCTGGTGATCCAGTCACAAAAGATGATCCTTTAATTGAATCGAATCAAGTTTATTATTGTTGTATGCTTCCTTCTAATTGGTTGGAATTAGTTGAGAATGGTTGGAGTTATTTGTATGATTGATTACTTGTGAACCTAAAAGTTTTTAATGGGTTAGTGTTGTTTGTTTTTTATGTCTTTATTATCATATAAGTATGCGCCGTCTAAGTCTAGTGAGATTGTGGGGCAGGATTTGAGTATGTCTATTTTGAGATCTTTTGTGATTAATTATGATCGGCAGAAAAGTAAGGCGGCTATGCTTTATGGGCCTGTTGGTGTTGGTAAGACGGCTAGTGTTTATGCTCTTGCTGAGGAATTAGATTTTGATATTTTAGAGCTTAACTCATCTGATTTGAGAAATGAGCAGGCTATTAAAAGTTTTTTAAATAGTGCTTTGGGTCAGCAGTCGCTTTTTTTTAAAAAGAAGATAATTTTAATTGATGAGATTGATAATATTTCTGGAGTTAAGGATAGAGGATGTGTTGGAGCAATTGTTAAGGCTGTTAGTAAATCTACTTTTCCTGTAGTTTTGACTGCTAATGATATTTATGATAAAAAGATGAAGCCTTTGGTTAAGATTAGTCAGAAAATTCAATTTGAAAAGGTGGATTATTCACAAATTGCTGGTTTGTTGGGGGAGATTTGTTCTAAAGAGGGTGTTAAGTTTGATGAGAAGTCGATTAATTCTTTGGCAAGGCAGGCTGATGGGGATGTTAGAGCGGCATTACTTGATTTACAAATTTGTATAGCTCAGGGTGAGATTAAATTTTCAGATGTTGTTAATTTGTCTGATCGGAAAAGAACACAATCTATTTTACAGGCGATGGCAATTATTTTTAAATCATCTCGTATTGAAAATGCTCTTAGCGCTCTAAATGATGTTGATTGTGATATTAATCATATCTTTTTGTGGCTTGATAATAATATTGCAAGGGAGTATAAAGATCCTAAGAGTTTAGCTAAGGCGTATGATGTTTTATCTCGAGCGGATGTGTTTAATGGGAGAATTAGAAAACGGCAGCATTGGAGATTTTTAGCGTATGTTAATAATTTACTTACTGCTGGAATTTCTAGTGCCAAGGTTGCTCGTAATCCTGCGTTTGTTGATTATAAGCAGAGTATGAGGCTTCTTCGGATTTGGCAGTTTAATATGAGACTTGCTAAGAAAAAAACGATTGCTAAGAAGTTAGCTGCAAAAACGCATGTGTCTACAAGGGTTGCTATGGGACAAATTGTTTATTTTCGTGAGATTTTTAGAAATAAAGGTGGCGCTGCTATTGCTGATGATTTAGAGCTTAGTTCTGATGAAGTTAGTTGGCTTAGTGGTCGTTAATTGAGAAATTAGATTTTTTTGAGTTTTTTGTTAAATTTTGTTAATTTAGTAATAACCTTTAAAAATAATATAGTTTATAGTATTAGGATGGTACATACACAAGAGGAATTTGCATCTTATTTGAAGAAGAAGGGTTTTATTTACAAATCATCATTAATTTATGGCGGTCTTTCAGGTTTTTATGATTATGGACATTTAGGAACTAGTCTTAAGAAGAATTTTGAAAATTTATGGCGAGAGTATTTTTTAAATTTAAATGATAATTTTCATGAAATTGAGAGTTGTCAAATTATGCATGAAAATGTGTTTAAGGCGTCAGGGCATTTAGAAAACTTTACTGATCCTGTGGCTATTACTAAAACTGGATGTTTTGAGAGGGCTGATCATTTACTTGAAAGAGAGTTAGGTGGTAGGTATGAGGGTTTGTCAATTGATGAGATGAAAAATCTTATTGATGAGAAGAGTATTAAGGGACCCGATGGAAGTGAAATTGTTGAAGTTAAACATGTTAATATGATGTTTCCAGTTGAGCTGGGAGTTGGTGATAAAAACAAAGCTTATTTACGACCTGAAACTGCGCAGTCTCCTTTTGTTAATTTTAAGTTACAGCATGAGATACTTAGGAAAAAAATGCCCCTTGGTTTAGCTCTTATTGGAAGAGCGTTTAGAAATGAAATTAGTCCTAGGAATTTAACTTTAAGACAAAGAGCTTTTACACAAGCTGAATTACAGATTTTTTTTAATCCTGATAATTTGGATTCACACCCTGATTTTAATAGAGTTATGGATGTTCCTTTAAGGGTTATGTTAGTTAAGGATAGAGAAGCTAACATTGTTGTTGAGAGGTCTGCTAATGATTTAGTTAAGTTGGGACTTCCTAAATTTTATGTTTATCATATGGTTAGAATTCAAGAGTTTTATTTGGATGTTTTAAAAATTAGTAAAGATAAATTTAGATTATATGAATTAAATGATAAAGAGAAGGCGTTTTATAATAAGTTTCATTTTGATTTAGAAGTTGATTTGAGTTCACATGGTTGGACTGAAATGGGTGGTCTTCATTATAGAACTGATCATGATCTTCGAGGACATCAGGAAGTATCTAAAGAAAATATGTTGGTTTTTGATGAAGCAACTCAGAAGAAATATGTTCCTCATGTGTTGGAACTTAGTTTTGGGGTTGATAGGAATGTTTTTTCTTTACTTGATTTAGGATATGCTAAGGCTGATACTCGTGGTCATGACGTTATGGATTTACCTCAAGGTTTAGCTGTGTATGATTTTGCTGTTTTTCCTTTGATGAAAAATAAGGCGCAGTTATTTGATTTGGCTAGAGAGATTTATTTAGGTCTTAAGAAGAAACATGGTTGTTATTTTGATGCTGGTGGTGCTGTTGGTCGAAGGTATGCTCGGGCAGATGAGATTGGTGTTAGGGCGTGCGTTACGATTGACTTTGAGAGCTTAGAAGATGGGTGCGTTACTGTTCGTGATTTAATTACAACTGAGCAGAAAAGGGTTAAGATTAAGGATTTGGTTTGATTTGTATTTATTTATTATCCTTCGTCATAACAATGACCTGAATAAGAACATTGGTCATCTGCACAATCTGTTTGTCCGTTATTGTCATCATCTCTATCGTTGTTGCAAATTTCTATTATGAATTCTGGAATGCAAGTAGCGTCGCAGTCTGAATCATCGCAGTCAACTAAATCGTCCAAATCATTACTAATTCCATCGTCACATTGGGTTTCAACTAAACAAAATGCTCTTCCTTGACAATCTGGATCTTTACAATCTATTTGGCCATTGTTGTTGTTGTCAATTCCATCTTGACATACTAATTCAAAACCTCCTTCAACATTAGCGCAGTCTGGGTCTCTTATGTCTATCATGCCGTCATTATCGTTGTCTAAGTAGTCATCACAAATTTCTAATTCAAAGGTACATGTTTGGCCAAAAGCATTTGGTTGTCCAATGCAGTCTCTATCATCACAATCTATCTTAGCATCGTTGTCGTTATCAAATCCGTCATTACAAGTTGTTTCTTGAGGTTGACAACTATAACTGTTAAAGTCGTATTGGTTGAATTGAGGGGTTGTTATTGGCGTTCCTTCACAGTTTGGATCAGCGCAATCTATAAGTCCATTGTTGTCGTTGTCAATGCCGTCTTTACAATCTCTTTCTTTACAAAAGTCAAGTTCTTTACAATTATCATCAGCGCAATCAATTAAACCATTTTTATTATCATCTAATCCGTTTGTACACATGAAATCAAATAATCTTTCATTTCTAAAATCTGGGTTTTGATCTGGGTCGCATGCGTCTCCTAGTCCATCGTTGTCAGTATCTATTTGATCTGGATTTGCTATAAAGTAGCAATTATCTATATTTTGGACGTCATCGTATAGTGGGTTTCCTTCAATGCCATCTTGATCAGGATCATCTCTTGGTCCAATTACATTTTGGCATCTGTTTCCAATTCCATCGTTATCTGCATCGTATTGATCAGGATTTGGATGGTTTGGACAATTATCGTTATCATCATGGATTCCATCACCATCGGTATCTACAAATGGACCTTTTGGTTGTGTTTGAAGTTGTCGATTTAATTCTACATTTGCAATAACTCTATCTAAACTTGCACAGGTACAGGCATAGTTTCCTTTGATTTTGCTTGAACATTTTACTAGGTTTTCATTTACTTTTGCTAAGATACATGTTTTATCTATATTTGTACATTGAATGTTGCATTTTGTTTTTCCTGTTCCTGTAATAACTGTTGAATATGTGAAATGGCTTATTGCATCGTTAAAGTCTAGGCCTCCTTGATTTACTGCTTGACCTGTCGATTTTAATCCAACTAAATAAAGAATGGCAATTGAACTTAGAACTATTAAGATTGTTACTAAAATTTTGTCCCATTGTTTTTTGTAGTTGATGTTATCTTCCATTTTTTTAACAACATGTACATTTTGTTGATCCTTCATCTAAACAGGATTTAGTTCCTGCTTGTGCGAATAGGCATATTTGATTTTGAGTTTGACAAATTTGTTGGCATGTTCCTGTGCCTTCTACTATTTGACATTGATTTAATCTATTGAATAGTTCGTTGTATGAAAATATTTTTGGTTTTGATACTACTTGACCTGGTGCTGCTTGTGCTTTTGGAATTGATGAACATTGTTGTTGTAAACAAATTCTTGCGTTTACTCCTGGTTCTGAGCAGGCATGTCCAGAGCAGTCTGTGTCTTGACAATTAGTTAGTCCATCTTTATCGTTGTCTTGGTTGTCTTTACAGTTTGTTTCAATGCATTGGTTGTTTTGACAAATTGATCCTTGGCCGCAATCTTCGTTTGTATAGCAGCAAGTTGAAATTGGTCCTTGTTTGGTTCGACAGTCGTTGTCTTTACAGTCTGCACCGCCTGTTAAGTATGAATCAGGTTTAGAAATATATTCTTGATTAATTGCTTGACATTTATTTTGACATAAATTGTTTGCATTTTGAGCACATCCATTAAAACATTCTAATATGTTTCCTGTTGGGCAAATTTCTTGATCATTTTGTTCGCATTTAATTTGACATTGATGTGTACATAATTCTTGAATTGAAGGACAATTATTAATACATTCATTTGCGTCGAATTCTTGTGATTCAAAATCTTGACAATTTTTACATAAGTTTAAACATTCATATTCAGTTCCAGGACATGTAGCTTCACAATATCCTGGTGCATATCCTTCATCTAAGCAGCTTTCATAGCAAGGATCTGTTTGAGCTCTGTTACATTCTTGGTTACATTCGTTAAATCCTTGATCGCATAAAAATAATGCATCATCGCCATCGTTATTAATTCCATCGCTACAACTCAACTCAGTTCCAAATTCGCATGAATCTCTTGCGTTACATGTTGGGTCTTGGCAATCAGTTAGTTCTTGAGCTCCTCCATCGTCTTCTTCGTTGGAACAATCTGTTTCTGGTGTAACCCATTTGTTGTTATAGCATAAGTATTGGTTGTCTATTGAGTTTTGCATTTGTAATTCTTCATTACATTCGATCCATTCTTGGCCGTTACAAAAGTGAGTTGCAAATGAGTTTATGGTGTTTTGTGTTTCTTGAATTCCTTCTTTACATCTAATCCAATTGTTGTTTAAATCACAAATATCGTTTTTTGGTAAAATTAGTCTTCCTTGTTCAAAACAAAATGCAGGAATGTCTTCGTCTGCTTCTTTTACACATTGATCGTTTGTTTCACAGCATGCTACTCTTGACGATGGTTGTTCTTCTTGCATTAATAATTGGTCTTCTTCTAATTGAGGGATGTAACTAGTTGTATCATAGCAATTTTGATCTTGGTTAAGAACTGGTTCAATGGGGTTTTCGTTTTCTTGTCTAAGTAGATCTTCGCATTCAACTTCTCCGTTAATAATAGTACATACCTCTTTAAGGCTTACTTCGTCATTGATATCGCAATTTTCTATTTCGTGATTTCCATTTGATTTATAGGTAAATTTACAAAGTGGTGCGTCTTGGTTATTACAAAGAACTGTACAACCTTCTTGATTTTGACATATTTGTGGTTGATCTCTATCAATTCCTTGGGTGTTTACACTTGAGATTCCATCTCTATCGTTGTCTTTACAATATTCTTGAAGTTGCGCTCTTACTCCTTCATTATCTGCTGCTTCGCAGTTTCTTGGATTAACAAGATTAAGATCTGGAACATATGTGAAAGTACATTGTGTTTCTGTTTGAGATTCACAGGTAAGAGTACATCCGTTCTCACAGAATTGGGGGATGTTTTCTAAAAATTCTTCTTCGTTAACATTTCTAATTCCATCATAATCATAATCTTGGCAAAAAAATCTTATTGCATCATTGTAGTTTTCTAAAGTATCTCCTGTGTCACAATCTTCAGATGTTGTAATTTGGTTTCCTTCTCTTGTGTAATGGCATCTTTGTATTTCTGAATCACATTCGAAAAAACATCTTTCTTGACATAATGGTTGATAATAAACTTGGTCTGGGTCTATGTTGAATTTTAGATCTTTGTCATAATCCTTACAATAAACACTAGCTAGTTGGGGCCATTCATCTTCTGGATTAGGATTTCCTTCTCCTATTGTGAATTCTTGAATTTCAAAATTTTGTGGGATTGAGCCTATGGAAAGATGATTTTCAACGTCAGTAAAATAATTGTAATTGGGCAAAACAACTTCTCCATCTGTTTGTATTGTTAATTGGTTGTCTAGAAATCTTTTTGTTGAAAAAACTAAAGCGTTCCATCCTGGTTCTAAATTTATGTTGTAATTTGCAATAAATCCTTCTTCGTTGTTAATAGTGAGTTGATTATTTGGTGCTTCTGGGTCGTTAGGTTGAGCAAAACTACATTCTCTATTTTCATTACAATTTCCTTCATATATTCTAATTATTTGAAGGTGTTCGTTAAATTTTCTAAAGGAAATTTCTCTAGTGTCGGTAGAATCTGCTTTGTTATAAATCCATGTTATAAAATAATGTTTTATTTCTTCATCTCTTGGGTCGTTTCCATCGAATCTGTTTTGGGGTAAGTTTTCAATATTTATTCCTACCCATTGATTTTGATTAAAACTTAAAGCATATGATCTTTTTATACATTCGATTATGTCTTCGTTGTTGTTAAATTGACAATTAAAAATGTCGTCTTGTGATTGTTCTTTTTCTTCTAGTTGGGGGGTGTATATCATCATCCAGCCGTCATTATTTCCAGAGACTATTGTTTGTGCAATCACAAAACTAGAGCAAACTAAAAATACAAACATTAATAACATTATTTTTTTCATGGCATATCACAACATAGGCATTGGTTGCTATCTATATTTGCATCACAGTTGTTTTCTACTGGAACACATACTTTTTGGTCTCCACAGATGGTATTACAATCGCCTGTTCCTTTTATGGGCGCGCATAAATTGTTCATGATTTCTAGAAGTCCACGTTCGGTAGGATTGTTTGTATCTATTTGGATTGCATGGCCTACAAAACTTTTTTCTTGTTCTATTGGGGCTTTTGTTACTATTAATCCAACTATGGCTACTATTAAAATTGCTACTAGAACTAAAACTATTTCCATCTTCTCTTTTTCATCTAGACTCATTTTTGTAGTTAATTATAAATCTAAATAATATATAAATCTTGTGTTGTCTTTATTGAGTCAGGTAAGTATTTTTATAAGTATTTTTGTTATAATAAAAGTAAGTTTTAAATAAAGTAAAAAAATAAGTATGCTTGAAATTGGAATTTATTAGAAAGTTGTACAGGCGTGGAAGTTCTTTTGAAACAACTATTCCTAAACCTTTATTGTTTAAATTGAATGTTGAGAAAAAGAATCTTGTTAAATTTAAGTATGATTCCAAAAAAGATCGATGGTATGTGGAGTTTGAACAAGAGTAACATTTATATAATTATTATTTAATATAAGAGGTAGAGAAAACAAATAAAGAGGATGGTACAAAAAAGAGGTGTTTACATTGCACTTAGTTTAATTGTAGCTTTAGCTTTAGTTTATAGTGTGACTAATTTTTTACCTTCTGATAGTTTGTTTGAAAATTCTGGAAATTTAATTACTGGGGCGGCTGTTGGTTCTGGTGATGATTTGGGTGTTCAAAAAATTACTGGGCAGTGTAATGTTTCTATTACTGAGAGTGTTTTTAATTTAGGTCATGATTATTTTTGTTCTGGTGATACCTATGGTTTTTCAATTGATAATGATAATGTGACTTTTGATTGTCAGAATCATACTATTAATTGTCAGGGAAATTGTAATGATAGTGATGCTGTTGGGATAAAAATTGTAAATCAAAGTGGCGTTATAATTCAAAATTGTAGGGTTTTTAATTTTACTGTGGGGATTCAAGCCTCTAATTCAACTTCTGAACTTTTATTAAATTCAAATTTTTTACAAAATAATACTCAAGCAATTATGTTTGATAATGTTACTTTAAGTAATATTACTGCTAATGAAGTTTTGGATAGTTCTATTTGTGGGATTAATTTAACTAATTCGAATATTGCTTCTAGTGATAATTATAATAATATCTGGAATAATATTATTGCAAATAATACAAATAATGCTTGTGCTGGAACTACTGATTATAGTTATTGGTCTTTATCAAAGAATTGTGCTTCAACAAATATCATTGGTGGGCCCTGTTTGGGTGGAAATTATTGGGGTGATTATTCTGGGTGGGATTCAACTGGGGATGCTCTTGGAGATAACTTGGTTCCTCATAAAGGTGGAGCTATTACTACTGTTGATCCTTTTGGTGATTTAAATCCTCTTGTTGCTTTGAATGGGAGTTGTCCTTTACTTTGGAGTGTTAGTACTAATTTAAATCAGAATTTTACTTCTGCTGCTAATTCTGGTGAGTGTTTTGCTCTTGTTGGAAATGATATGGTTTTAGATTGTCAAGGGAATCGTTTAACTGGAATTGGTAATGGGGCAGATGATGAAAGAGGGATTGAAATAGTTAATCGAAACAATATTACTGTTCAAAATTGTGATATTACTGGTTTTAAGTATGGGATATATGTTCAGAATGCTAATAATATTACTTTGTATAATAATACTATCTGGGATAATAATTTATCTGGAATTTATGTTGATCAGGCAGATGGTCTTAATATTTCTACAAATGTTGTTTATGGTTCTAATAATATGACTCAACAAGATTATGGTGTTTGGCTTAGAAGTGCTAGGCCTGGTGTTAATCCTGGAAATACAATTATTTCAAATACAATATACAATAATACGAATTATGGTGTTTATTTAAGTGCAAGTTCAGATTATAATACAATTACTTCAAATACTATTTATTCAAATGCGGTTGGCGGGATTGTTGCGAATGATTCTGATGCTTTGGGTATAATTAACAATGTTGTATATAATAATACGAGAGGAATTTGGTTAATTAATTCAATTAGTAATAGTGATTTTGGTACAAGAGCAAGTTCAACACAAAATACTGTTTACAACCATGTATATGGTTTTTATTTTGAAAATTCTAAGGCTAGTGCTAGTTTGGGTGCTGTTGCTTACAATAATCAATATGGGATTTATTATGATAATTCAGAACCTAATATCTTTAATGTGAGTTTGTATTCTAATAGTGTTGCTGGTTTAGTAATTAATAATACCAATCCAATAACTAATGTGCAATTAGGTGAATTGGAAATTTATAATTCTACTTATGGGATTTTAGTTGAAAATTCGAGACATGTTATTTTCTTAGAAGATTATACTCAGGAAATTTATAATAATACTTATGGGTTATATTTGGGTGGTGTTAATAATTCGAATTTTACTGTTGATAGCGATTTTGGTTCAACTATGATAAGAAATAATTCTTATAATGTCTATTTGTTGAATTCTAATAATAACGTAATTAATGAAACTAAATCTTTTGGTGGTAAATTTGGAATCTTTTTAGATAATTCAGATAGTAATACAATCACTAATAATAATTTTTCATTTTATTCTAATGTGAGTGTTAATTTTTCAGTATCAAATAGTAATTTGTTTTATAATAATTTTATTGATAATAGTTCTGGTGGAAGTCAAAATGTTTTTGATGATGGAACTAATGATTATAATGTTTCTAATATTACTATTGCTGATAAAACAAATATTATAGGAGGAAATTATTTTGGAGGGAATTTTTGGTCTAATAATACAGGTGTTGATACAACTGGTGATGGTTTAGCAGATACTACTTTTAGTATTGGTGGTGGGTCTAATATTGATAATTATCCTTTAGTAACTCCTTTAGTTTCTTGTGGTGAAATTTCTACTAGTTTTACTTTAATTCGTGATATTAATGCTACTGGTGATTGTTTAGTTGTTACTGCAAATGATCTTGTTTTGGATTTTGCAAATTTTGTTCTTAGAACAAATGGTGGAGGAATTGGAATTAATTTGACTGGGAGGAGTGGTGTTACTATTAAAAATGCTAATGTTGAAAATTTTACTCAAGCTATTTTTTTATCTGGTTCATCCAATAATGTGATCAATAATACTAACTTTACTAGTAATGGGGTTGCAATTAATTTTACTGCAACAAGTAATAATAACAATGTAAGTACTAATAATTTAACTTTAAATACTTTAGGTATTGGGATTTTATCTTCTACTTCAAATTTGATTTATGATAATTTCTTTAATAATACAAATAATGCAAAAGATGATGGTTCGGTAAATGATTGGAATAGTTCTTATGTTTTTAGTGGTTCTAATATTTTGGGTGGTAATGCAACCGGTGGGAATTTTTGGGATAATTATTTAGGAAAGGATACAGGTGGTTCTAGTTCGCCAAATAATGAGACTGACGATAGTGTTGGTGATACTTCGCTCCCTTTTACAAATTCAAATTTAATTACTGGTGGAGATTATTTGCCTTTAACTAATGATAATGGTTCTGCAAGTATTAGTTGTCAAACTGTAAATAGTGATACTATCTTGTCTTCATCAGTTACTTGTGCTTCTGGAAATGGAATTACGATTACGGCAGATAATGTGATTTTAGATTGTAATGGAAATAGTATTACTGGTGCTGGAAATGCTGCTGGAATTTCAATAAATTCAAAAAGTGGCGTTGTGATTAAGGATTGTGATATTAGTAATTTTTATTATGGGATTAAAGCTGAACATTCTAGTGATTTACAAATAATTGAAGATAATAATGTGACTGGTAATGATTTTTATGGTATTTATCTTTATAATGCAACAAATGTTAAAATTGATGCTAATGTAATTAATAATGATAATAATGGTGTTTATACTGTGTCATCTAGTGGAGTTAATGTTACTTCGAATACAATTAATTTACATCGAAAATTTTATGGAGTTTATGGGTTTAATTCAGATTCTTTTGTAATTTATAATAATACTATGTGGAATAATTATCATGGGATTTATTTTGTAAATGTTACTGGTTCAAATTTAAGTTCAAACCAAGTTAATATTAGTGACATTTATTCAATATTTTTACATAAGGAGAGTGATAATACTTTAGTTGATAGTAATATATTGTATAAAGCTAGTCAAGGACTTAGAATAAGACAAAGTAGTTCTAATATCAGTATTTATGATAATAATATCACGGATAATAGTGCGTATGGGATTTATGCTACTGATTCGGATAATCATAATATATTTAGAAATATTATTAGAAGTAATGTTAAAAACTTTTATTTTTCAAATTCAGAAAATTCAGGAATTGAGAATAATACTATTGAAAATGCTACTTTAAATGCAGTTTTGGTTAGTGGTTCAAACAATAATTTGTTTAAGAATAATACTTTTAATTCAACTTCGATTTTATCTTTAGAAATTAATGATAGTGATGATATTAATTTAACGGGAAATATGATTTTTAGAAATGCTTCCATTTATAATTCTGATGATTTAATATTCAATGAATTAAATAATGTCGGTGGGAGTTTGGAGGTTAGTAGTTCAAATAATTTGTTTGTTGATAGTAATGTTATTGGTGAATTTATAATTACAACAACTACTTCAAGTAATGTTACAAATAATACTTTAGATCAATTGAATGTTAATACTTTTACTAGTGGAAGAATTAATTCAAATACAGTTGTAAATCAAAATGATACTGGGTTTAATTTGAGTGGTGTTAGCTCAAGTAGTATATTTAGTAATGATATTCAAAATACTACGCTTGCTATTATTTTGAGAAGTTCATCTAATACAAATACTATTTATGATAATTGGATTAAGGATAATGCTATTGGTTTAAATATTACTAGTTCAACTGGAAATTCAATTTATAATAATTATTTTTCAAATACTAAAAATGTTGATGATGATGGTTCTAATACTTGGAATACAGATTATTCTTGTAATATTCCAAATATTGTTGGTGGGCCTTGTAAAGGGGGTAATTTTTATTCAAATTATTATGGTTTAGATAATGGAGCTAGTTCTCGTGAGCAGGGAGATGGTGTTGGGGATCAGCCTTCGAGTTATTCTGTTGTAAGTGGTACAACTGATACTTTGCCTTTGGTGTTGTTTGTTGCAAGACAATATTTTAAACCAAATAGTTTAAGTGAGTCTGTAGCTAATTCGATGATTGTTTCTGGAAATATTTCTGGGGTATTAGATGATGAAGAGGTTGTTCCAAATACTGTTCAGGAGATTAATTTTACTTCTGGAAGTAAGAGGTATGTTGAAGTGATAGCTTTATTTAATCAAAGTAATTTTGTTGGAGATAATTTAAGAATTAATTTTACTCAAAATATTACAAGGATTAATAGAACTGCCATAACTGGTTTTGATACTAATTATAGTTTATTTGTTTATCATGGAGATAGGATTGATAATGGTGTGTATTTGTGTTTAGATGTTTATAATTTAACTCTAGCGAATGGGAGTTGTGCTAATCAAATTAATTTTACTAGTACTGGTATTTCTGATGGAGTTACTTTGAGTGTTACTGATTCATATTATAAACTTGATAATATCACTTCGAATGTTGCGGTTATGGTTCAGAATGAATCGGCTGGAGTTTGTGGGTCTAATATTATGCATGATGTTACTTTAAGTTCAGATGTTGCTTGTAGTGTTGGAGATGGAATGATTATTACTAAAGATAATATTACTATTGATTTTGCTGGATATACTTTAACTGGAAATGGAAGTAATATTGGGATTAATATCAGTAATAAGGAAGGAGTGGTTATTAAGAATGCTAATATTGATAATTTTTCAATAGGGATTTATGTTGATCCTTCAAGTTTAATTAATATTAGTGATAGCAATATTAGTAATTCTAGTAATGGGGTTGTTTTATTAGATTCTTATAACTCAACTATTTTTGGTAATAGAATTATAAATAATACTTATGGGATTAATTTAACTAATTCATCAAATAATACTATATATAACAATTATTTTAATAATACAAATAATTCTGTTGAGAGAAGTTCTACAAATATGTGGAATGGAACTTATGGTTGTAGTGGTCAGGCTAATATTATTGGTGGGAGTTGTATTGGTGGAAATTTTTGGCATGATTATGATGGATGGGATTTAGATAATGATGGTGTTGGAGATACTTTGTTTCCGTATAATAATAGTAATAATATTAGTGTTGGTGATGTTATTCCTTTATTGGCTGCGGGAAGAATTAATTGTGGTTCAACTATTCAGGACGTGAATAATAATATCACTCTTAGATCAAATGTTGGAACTGGAGATGTTGCTGTTTGTTTTAATTTTGGAGCTAATAAATTGACTTTTGATATGAATGGGTACAAATTGACTGGAAATAATTCTAATATAGCTTTTAATTTATCTTCAAAATCAAATATTACTATTATTAATGGTGTTGTTGAGAATTTTAGTAAGGGTGTATTTGTTAATGGAACTTCGTATGAATTAAATTTAACTAATTTAAATATATCAAATAATTCGATTGGGGTTGATTTAATTAATACTAATAATAGTGAGATTTTTTCAAATTACTTTTTACAAAATACAATTGGAATTAATTTAAATGGGTCGGCAAATAATTTGATTTATAATAATTATTTTAATAATACTAATAATTCCATTGATAATGGTTCAGCTAATATTTGGAATGTTAGTTACATTTGTAATGGTTCGAGTAATATTTTAGGTGAGAGTTGTATGGGTGGGAATTTTTGGCATGATTATAATGGGTCTGATAATGGGTCTGGTGTTACTCCTTTTAATACAACTCCTTGGACTACTTCATCAGATGGTATTGGTGATACTTTAATTCCTTACAATGTTTCAGGGTTAATAACTAGTGGAGATCAGTTGCCTTTGATGGTTGTTGTATCAAGTAGTTCTTCTAGTTCTGGATCTGGTAGTTCTTCATCTTCGTCAGGTGGTTCTGGTGGTGGTGGAGGAGGATCTGGTGGCGGCGGAAGCTCTAGTGTTGCTGTATTAGAGGATTGTAGCATGTCTTGGACTTGTACTTCATATTCTGAGTGTTTGAATGGTCAAGAGAGAAGAAATTGTAATGATCTTAATAATTGTTTAAATAGACAAGCTGCTGGTCAAGTTGGTGATATTGTGTCTTCTCCTAAGCCGGTTGAGGTTAGAAGTTGTGTTAGTGAAGTAGTTGATATTCCTGGTCCTTCAAGTGGATTTGATTTTGGTGATGTTGGTGATATTATTCCAGAGCCTGTTAAGGAACCTGGTTTAGTTCAAACAATTACGATTGCTTCATTAACTTCATTGTTTGCTCTTGGGGCAGTTTTAACTTACTGGCAACTTGCATATGCTCCAACTAGACTTCGGAGAAAACTTAGAAAAGTTAGACCTTTACTAGATATTGAGTCTGCTGATTTGTTGAAAGGCTCTTATATGTCAATATATAAATTGTATATGAAGTTGTCTGAGGGGCATAAAAGGAACTTTTACACTAAAGTTACTAAGCTTCGTGAGAAAGTTGAGGTTCAGCTTAAAGTTGAGAAAAAAATGCAAAGGTTATTTACTCAGAAGAATGAAGGTAGTTTGGGTGAGAGGAAAAAGAATTATCTTCATATTTATGATAGTTATAGAAAACTTCCTTCAAAAGTACAAAAGCAGTATTATTCACAAATTGTAAAGTTAAGGGATGAGTTGCAAACTAAGAAATGATTGTTTTTTTGAAATTTTGTTTATTCAGAGTGGTTTTGTAAAATAAAAATTTTTATAAAGGAGTAAATTTGATGGTTCTTTTTGGAGGAGATTATTTATGGAAATTAAAGATATTAAAGCTAATGCAGGAAATATTGATATTGTGGCATATATTTCAAAAAAGGATGAAGCTAGGACTTTTGAAAAATTTGGAAAAGAAGGACGAGTTTGTAATGCTTTTTTGAAAGATGATACTGGTGAAGTTAAATTAACTTTGTGGAATGATGATGTTGATTCTGTTAATATTGGTGATAAGGTTCATTTACAAAATGGATGGTGCTCAGAGTATAAAGGTGAGAAACAATTATCTTCTGGGAAATTTGGAAAAATTGAGGTTTTGGAAAAGTCTGGTCCTGAAGTTTTAACAAATGATCCTGGTATGCTTGCTAGTAATCCTGTGGCAGATATTGCTGAGAAGATGGAAAGTGAGAATCAAGTTTTAAGTGAAGATCCTGAGCTTAAGAGAGTTGAAGAAGAAGAGTTTGTTGAGTAAATTTTTTATTTTTCTTATTTTTTTCTTTTAGGGGTAACACATTTATTTATATGATTTGTAATTTTTGATATTTATGGGATTTTTAAGGATATATGTTGAGTGTTTTAAGTGTTCTTCGATTGTTGATAAGACTCAAACTATTTTACGAGATTCTATTGAAAAGAAGTATGAGTGTTATAATTGTTTTAGGAATGTTGTTAGTGAGAAGCATGATAATGTTAAGAGGGATTATATCTGTGAGAAATGTAAGTTTATGTTTAAGTCCAGAAGAAAAATTTGTCCGTATTGTTCTAAGAGTAAGTTTGTTGTTGAGAAGTTTGGAGTTAGAGATTTAGTTTAGTTTTCTTGGATTCTTGTAGGATAAGTTTTTAATGTTGATTTGTTTTTGAGTGTTTATGGTTTTTAATAAGGTTAAGTTCTACTTTGGAATTGTATTTATTACTTTGAGTTTGATTATTGGTAAAGTTACTATTGTTACTTTTCTTTATTATGGTGGAATGGGCAAGTATTTGTCTGTTATTGCTTATATTATTTCTTGGCCGATGTTATTTATTGGTGTTTATTGGAGTGGAAAGGAGTATATGAATAAGATTAATGATAGGGTTTATCGAAATACTTTGAATAAGGTTAAGGATAAGTTAGGTAAGAATGTTGCTTTGGTTGGTAAAAATTTGTCTAAGGTTGGAAAGAATTTGGGAAAAGTTAGTAAAAATATTTCTAAGGTTAAGGGTTTTAAGATAAGAAGGAAGTAATTAAAAAGAAAAAAAATTAACGTCTTCTTCTTTTTTTTGGTGCTGCTTTTTTTACCGGCATTGGTTCGCATTTATTACATTCAGCACATTTGTTTGGAACAAATATTTTTACAAGTCCACCTAGAACCATTAATACTGCTACAAAAGCTATCCAACCATCAATTCCTGACCATAGTGGCCATACAAAAGCGTTTAGTAATAGTAAAGCTCCCAAAATTAATTTTGAAATTCCACAACATTTATGACACATTCCCATTTAAAATCACCTCTTTTATATATGTTAAATAAAATGGATATAAAAAAGTATTGTTTTTAGAAGTTATTTTGGATTGATGTTGTTTTCTATTTGATTTCTTTTTCGTAAGTGTAGTCTTGCATAATTTTTTCACTGTTACATAAAGGGCATTTTTTAAAAATAAATTTTGATTTCCATTTGCAATCAATGCATTCGTAAATTGGTATGTATTTTCCCATTATTGATTTTATTATAGTAATCTTTATATTTATTTTGATTGTTTAGGTTGTTATATGAAATATGATAGATCTGATTTGATAAAATCGGTTTTTGGAACTTGGATTGAAGAGAGTAATGGACAGGTTAGTGTTAGAATATTTGGTTTGCAGAAAGTTGATATGGAGATGTTGTCTTATTTAGGGGAAGATGTGTTTTTATCTAAGATTGATTATAAAAGAGCTTATCAATTTTTATTTGATGCGGCTCAAATTGGTGGGATTTATAGTGATGGAAGTTCTGATAATAGTTCAAGATTGAAAACTATGCTAAGTTTGTGTGGTATTTTAGGAATTGATTCTAGGTCTTCCATAGATGCTATTGAGAGAATTGGTTCTTTGAAGGAGTGGTTTTATTTTAGTGTGGGTGGTTATATTAAACAGTTAGGTTTGGTTTGTGTTTTAGAGAATGAGATTGTTGTTGTGTTTTGTTATGATACTGATTGAAAAAAAATAAAAAAATTAAAGTTTCTTTCTTCTTAATAATAAGGAATTTGTTATTACACTAACTGAGCTTAGCGCCATTGCGCCTCCTGCGATCATGGGGTTTAATAACCATCCTGTCCAAGGGTAGAGTAAGCCTGCGGCAATTGGAATTCCAAGTGAGTTGTAGAAAAGGGCCCAAAACATGTTTTGTCTGATTTTTTTCATGGTCATTTTACTTAGTTTGATTGCTCTTGCTACGTCAAGTAAATTGTCTCTCATTAGAACTATTTCTCCACTTTCCATAGCTACGTCTGTTCCTGAGCCCATGGCAATTCCAATATCTGCTTGTGCTAGGGCGGGAGCGTCGTTAATTCCATCTCCAACCATGGCTACTTTACCTTGTTTTTGAAGTTTTTTTACGTAATTTGCTTTGTCTTGTGGCATGACTTGGGCAAAGACATTTTTGATTCCTGCTTTTTTAGCAATGGCTTTAGCAGTTCTGGCGTTGTCTCCAGTTATCATATATGTTTTGATGCCAAGTTTTTCTAAAAGTTTAATGGCTTTTGGGCTATCTTCTTTTATTTCATCTGCTACAGCTATAATCCCTAGTGCTTTTTTATTGTCAGATAAGATCATTGCTGTTTTACCATCTTCTTCAAGATCTTGAATTTGGTGTTCTATTTCTTTAATGTTAATTTTTTTGTTTTGCATTAACTTTAGATTTCCAAGATAGTATTGTTTGTTTTTTATTTTTGCTTCAACTCCTCTTCCAATTAAGGCTTTGAATTTGGTTGCTGAGTTTAATTTAATTTTGTCTTCTTTTGATTTATCTACAATTGCTTGCGCTAGAGGGTGCTCTGAGTTGTTTTCGATACTTGCTGCTATTTTTAGTAAATCGTTTGATTTTGGTATTTGTTTTGTTGTTATGATATTTGTTACAACTGGTTCTCCTCTGGTAATTGTTCCTGTTTTATCAAATACAACGAATTTTAGTTTATGAGCTGTTTCTAGAGCTGAGCCTCCCTTAATTAGGATTCCTTTTCTTGCTCCTTTTCCTGTTCCTACCATGATTGCTGTTGGAGTTGCAAGACCAAGAGCGCAAGGGCAAGCAATTACTAGAACTGCTACTGTTGCTATAATTGCAAAACCTACTGGTGATTTGGCAATTGAAAACCAAAAAGTAAATGTTAGTAAGGCGATTATAATTACAACTGGTACGAAATAAGATGATATTTTGTCTGCAAATCTTTGTATTGGTGCTTTTTTTGTTTGAGCGTCTTCAATTAGTTTTACAATTCTTGAGAGGGTTGTATTTGCTCCTACTTTAGTTGCTTTGAATGTAAATGCTCCTTGTTTGTTAATAGTTGATCCGATTACTTGATCTCCTTTCTTTTTATCAACTGGGATACTCTCTCCAGTTATCATGCTCTCATTTATTGAAGTTTGTCCTTTGGTGATAACTCCATCTACTGGGATTTTTTGACCTGGTTTTACGATAATTAAATCTCCTACTATTACTTCGTCAATTGGAATCTTAATTTCTTTTTTATTTCTAATTACGGTTGCTGTTTTAGCTCCCATTTTCATTAATTTAGAAATTGCTTGGGATGTTTTTCCTTTAGCGATCGCTTCTAAATATTTTCCTAAGATTACTAATGCTATTAAAACGGCTGAACTTTCAAAGTATTGGTGGCCTCCTGGTGTGAATAATACTACAAAGACACTATAAAAGTAAGCTGCACTGGTACCTAGGGCAATAAGAGTATCCATGTTGGATGTTTTGTTTTTTAAAGCTGCCCAAGCTCCCATATAGAATTGTTTTCCTACGTAAAATTGAATTGGGGTTGCTAGGGCCCACATGATGTAGTTTTGAAAGGGAATTGGATTTTTCATAAAAAACATTCCAAGTATAAGGGAAGGGAATGCTAGGATTGATGCGAAAATTACTTTAAATTTTAGTTTTGAGATTTCTTTTTGTTTGCTTTTTTGATCTAGTTTAATATCGTGGTGGTCTGCTATATATCCTCCATAACCTTTGTTTTTAATAATTTCTAAAAGGTTTGAGGGGGTTGTTTTTTTTGGGTCAAATTCAATACTTGCTTTTTCTGTTGCAAAATTAACGCTTGCTTGCATTACAGATTCTTTTTTGTTTAATGCTTTGCTTATAATTTTAACACAGCTAGCACAATGCATACCTGTGATTTTTATTGTGGTTTTTTTTGTTTTCATTTTGTTTTTCCTTTATTTTTTATTGCGTGTTTTATGATGTTGATGTTACAGCTATGGTTTTTTTTGCACCAGTCTTCGCACTTTTGAGCTAAATCTTTGGTTTTGTATAACATGTTGCATTTTTGGCATTGGAATAAGTTGTCTTTTGTTTTTATTACCATTTTATTTTTTAATTGCTTGGCATTTTGAGCAACCTTTTTTTTGAATATGATCTTGAGCACTTTTGATTAAACACCAGCAAAAGTTATCTGAGAGTTTGAAATATTTGTTTTTTCCTTGTTTTTTTGAAGTTACAAGTTTTAAGTTGCTTAGTTGTTTTAGTTGGTGTGAAATTGCTGAGAGGGTTAAATTGTTGTTTTGATTAACTTTCTGATAAATTTGGGATACATTAAGTTCGTTATTAGTTAGATTTAAGATTATTTTTAGCCTTGTATCGTCAGCTAAGATGTTAAATATTTCTATTAATTGGTCTATTTTTAGTTGATTCATGATAGTTGAATGGTTGCTCAACTATTCAAGTGTTTTGGTGTTTTGTTATATGTTTTGTTCTATTTGAGCCCATTTGATCATCATTTGATTCATTTTGTATTCTAGATTTGTGATTCTTTGTTCAATTGAATCTGATTTTTTGATGTTGAATGATTTTTCTAAAATTTTCATTTTTTGTATTTCATCTATCTGATTACTTGGTTTTAAAATAGAAATATCTAGTTGGATTTCTTTTAGAGTTTGTGGTTTTGATATATCTTTCATTTGAATTGTGTGTTCGTATAATGAGTTGATTCTCCAAGTTTGTTGATCATCTAGTTGGGGCGTATTTGTGCATCCTGTTATAATTAGATTTATTGAAATGAAAATTATAATTATAAAAGTAAAAAAAAAAGGTTTTTTAATTTAGGCGCCACCACAGCCACATCCTCCTGATCCTCCACCACAACTTCCTGCTGGTAGTTCAATTTCGTTGATGTCTTGGGTTGGTGAATTGATGTTGTCTTCAACTATGAATATTCCAGGAATCATTCCCATCCAACAGCTCCATGAAATTTTTCCTGTTTTTGTGGGAGTGAATTCTATTATTTGTTCTCCTGGAGTTATTTTAAAGTTAAGATTTAGACTTGGAACTTGAATTGCGTTGTTACAACCATTGATTTCTTTTCCGTTAATTTTCCATCTTACTGGAACTCCTTTTTTGAGAATAAATTTATCTTGGCTCCAGCCATATCTTACCACATCCATGCTTATTTCTTGGTAATCTCCTTTTTGAATTGCTACATTGTTATTGTTTGAATCTCCATTTGAATTGATATCTCCTACTGTTCCAAGTGTATCAAATCCTGCTGTTATTGAATTATAATCAAAACCAGTTCCACTTAAAGCAAGACCTCGATTTAGCATGATTACTCCAAGTATAATTACAATCACTCCTGAGGCTTTTAGAACTTTTGTTGTTGCTTTTTTGGAAAAGAAACTTGTGATGTATCCAAACCCCAGCATTACTGGAAGTGTTCCAATACCAAAAACGAATAGCATTTTTGCTCCTTCAATCATACTTGCTGAACCTGCTGCCATGATATAAATTGCTTGCAAAGGTCCACAGGCAATCATAAGGCCATTTAGTAATCCGATTGTTAGAGGGTTAGATGTTTTTTTTCTATTTTTGTTGATAAATTTTCTTATGAATTTTGGAGTTTTTAGATTGATTTTTAGTTTTCTTAAATTTGGAAAGATGTTTAACATTTTAAGTCCAAAAATCACTAAAAATAGTCCTGCTACAATTCCTGCTATTCCTCTTATTTGGGGTGTGAAAGCTACAATACTTCCTAGTAAACCAAATAAAGCTCCAATTACTGTGTAACTTAGTGTTTTTCCAATGGCGTAGCTGGTGTGAAGTTTTAGTGGTTTTTTATTTTCTTTAACTCCTTTAGTTGTATATGATACTACAAAACCGCCACACATTCCAATACAATGAAATCCTGTTAGTAGTCCTACTACAAATAAGAGTCCATATCCCATGTTTTGAGAGATTGTTGGTAAGTTGAATGTTGAGTAAAGGTTGTAAGTGAAATAGATTGCAGCTAATAGTCCAATTGATATGAAACCCCAATATATTAGTGATTTCTTTTTTGGGTTATTGTTTTGGTTATTATCTTGGCAATTGTATCCTTTGTTTTCAATTGCTAAAATTATTTCATTAATGTTTGTTTTAGAGCTATCGTATTCTATTTGACATGTTTCATCTTCATAATTAGATGCCGCTCTTATAACTCCAGGTATTTTTATTGCGCTTCTGGCTATGATCTTTTCACAGCTATTGCAGGTCATACCTTTGGTTTTTATGGTTGTTTTTTTAATTGTCATTTTTGGTTGATGTTATTCTACTTTGTAGTCTTCGTTTCTTATGATTTTTTTTATTTTATCTAAAGAAATTTCTTTTTCATTAAATTCTACTTCTAAATTACCTGATTTGTGATCTATTTTAAGAACTTTTACATTATTTTCTTCAAATTCGTCTTTTAAGATTTCTTCACAACTTTTACAGTGCATTCCTTTTACAGTTAGTTTTGTTTTCATTTTGGTTTTCCTCTTTTGTTTGAATAATTAAAAAATTTAAGCAAATCTATGCTTTCCTTTTTCTAGATCGTTTGTTTTGATATATATTGAGTCTCCGATTTCTTCATATTCTAAGAAACTTGGCCAACAACCGCCGCCGACGTTTTTTGTACCTAAATCATCGATTTTGAAAACTCTGCCGCAATTGTTACATTTTACATCAGTTCCCATTTGGGTATATCCTTTGTAGCCGCCACATACATCGCAAGCATCAAAGGCTGTTCTTATGGTGCCGTCAGTTCCTCTTACTACAAAATAAGTTACTTGAACACCATTTGCGTCGTAAACAAATTTTTGCATTTCATCTGTTATTGTATTTGTTGGAATTTTAATAGAATCATCACTTATTGCTGCAGCTGTTACTTTATTTTTGGAACATCCTACTATTAATAGAGTTAGTGCTAGAATTGTTAATAATAATATTTTTACTATTGTTTTTTGTTTCATTTAAACACCTCACATGTTTGTATGAGATTATTTCATGTGAAACAGCTTATAAAAGATGTAGTGAAACTAGTTTCATTTTGCTTGGTTGTTAAGTTCATTGGTGTTTTTTGATTACAATATTAGTCATTCCGCGCCTTTTTCTTTCAATTAATCCTTTACCTTCTAGTTTGTCAAGAAGTCTTGATACTTTTACTTTACTTAGGTTAGTTTCTTTGATGATATCGCTTTGATAAATGGAGCCTTCGTTTTTGTTTAGAAGGTTTATGATGTTTTGTTCTTCTTCATCTAGGTTTGGTGTTTCTTTAGGTTCTTTTATTGTTTCTTGATTATGTATTTCAATAGTTTCTTTTTTAGTTGGTTCTTGATTTTGATTTGTTTCTATGTGGGGTTTGTGTTTTGATTTTCTTTCTTCTTTTTTGAATATTAGGTAAAGTGCGAAGGCGCTAATTATTCCAATTAGGCCGTAGCTTAGAATTTTTTGAGTTTTTAGTGTTATGTGCATTGGGCACTCTATTCCATGGGTGCATGAGTTGTTTACAAAGCTAGTTAAGGCGTTGTTAAAACTAATTACTAGGAATAGGAATAAAATTGCGATTGAGAGTATGATGTATCCTACGTTTTTGTTTTTCATGATTTTAAGTATATTTTGAAGTGTATATTTAAATTTGATGTTGGAAAAATAGATAAAATACGCCAACGCCCGGATTTGAACCGGGAATTCCCAAGGGAACCGGTTAGCTCGTTTTTTATTTTTCGAGACCGGCGCAATTTTTCGCTTCTTTTTTAGAGAAGTACCGAATTATGCGACGTTGGCTTGATTGTTATTTTTAGAATTGAGTTTAAATTTCTTTTGGTTTGCAATAAGAAAATGGCGCCAGCGCCCGGATTTGAACCGGGATATCCTTGCGGAAACAAGCTCTCTTAACTGCTTTTTTGGAAAAACAATCTTCCAGGCTTGCGCAGTACCAGATTGTGCCACGCTGGCAAAAATATGGCGAAGGAGGGACTTTCACACAATTGTTTTGAACCCTCAACCTCAACGTCACTCAAATTAGTCATTGGCAATTAAGCCTCATAGCTCATATTATATGAGCGTTGCGCTATAACCAGGTTAAGCTACTTCGCCATACAGAGCATTTATTAGGTTGGCCTTATAAAAAGGTTTCTATATTTTATACTTAAATAAGCTAAGATTGGAATTGTTTGAATACTTCATCTACACTTAAATTACTTGGATTATTGATTATTGAGTGCATACTTCCACCGTTATCATTGTTGTATCTTGGCATGATGTGAATGTGTAGATGTGGTACTACTTGGCCTGCGGCTGTGTTGTGGTTCCATCCGATGTTAAATCCATCGCAGTTAAGTTTTTGTTCAATTAGTTTGGCTGTTTTTTTTGTACTAATCATTAATTCTTTGTTGTTATTGTTGCTTATGTCGAAAAATGTTTGGCCGTGTTCTTTTGGAATAACTATGGTATGGCCTTTGGTGTGAGGGTTATTATCTAGAAAAGCAATTGAGTTTTCATCTTCATAAATTATGTTTGCTGGTATTTCTTTTTTTGCTATTTTACAAAATATGCAGTTCATTTTTATTTACCTCTTGTTTGTGATTTGTGTTTGTTTTGATATTAGGTGTAAATTTAGTAAATTTTATATAAATTTGTTCTTTTTATTATATTTATGTTAGTTGCTAGGTTACAAGTTAAGGAAATTATTAATGAAGAAGGAATTGAGAATATTTCTCATGACTATATGGAAAGATTGGAAGAGAAGGTTAGGCAGTTAGTTATTGATTCTGTTAATAGAGCTAAGGAGAATTATAGAAGAACTGTTATGGGGAGAGATGTTTAATAGTTGATTTTTTTATTATTAAGATAGAATTTGTTTTTAGTGTTTTAATGAGTTATACCATTCTTGGTGGTGGTGGTAGAGGTAACATGATGTCTGCTTCACTATCGTCAACATCAAGTGTTGGTTCTATTTGTTTTGATTCTTGATGAACTATGTTTTCTAGCTGTGGTTCTTGTAGTTGAGTTTGTGGGGTTATCATCATGGTGTGTTTGATGCCTTGTTGAGTGTTTGTTGTTAGAATATTTTGTGCTTTTACTTGGATTTCTTTTTGATCTTTAGTTGTGTCTATTTCAATTGTTTTTTGTTCTTGTGGTTTGTACATTAATAGTTTTGCTTCTATTAATGATATTTTTTGAATTAGAAGTTGAGCTCTTTTTGGGTGTTTTTCTTTTATTGTTTCGACTTTTTGTTTTATTTTGTTTAAAATGATTTCTATCCTTTGAATCTTTCTATTTTGAAGAATGCTTTCACTTGGCCTTTTGATTACTTTTAGACTTTTTTTAGAATTTTTGATTGAAATTGCGCTATCTCTTTGTGCAAGTAAATCTCCCATTAAATGTGAGAGTCTTTCTACTTTTTTACTTAAGTTTTTATCTTCACTCATCATTAATTTTTTTTTTAAGGATGTGATTTGTCTTTTTAGTGAAGCTATTTTTATTGATTCTTTTTTTTTGTGAATTTTTAATTTATTATCTACTTCCATAAGACCATGTAATTTATTTTCTAAATGGATGATGTGTTTGTGCAGAGTTAGTCTTGGTACTTCTTTTTTTGATGATAAATATTTTATTTCATTAATGTTTTTTGCAATTTCTCTTCTAGAATAGTTCTCTTTTTCTCTTTTTGAGATTTTTGCTGCGTGAAGTACAAGTTCTTTTGCTTTTAGATGAGTCATATTTATTTAAAAAGTCCTCCTAGAGATCTTTTTTTAGAAACATTTGGTGGTGGTGGTGGAAAATCTGAGCTTGCATTTGCTTGAGGCATATCCATTGATTGCATTTGTGGCGCTGTTCTTGCTGGTGGGCCCATGTATCTTTGCGTCATGTCTGAATCTGGCATATCTTGGCTTACTGATGGAGATGGAGGAGCTGACATTTGAGGTTGCATTGGTCTTATTTGTGATTGATTTTGGGTATTCATCCAATCTTCAACTTTGTCTGAAATGGCTATCATTCCTTGTGCTATAGTTTCGTTTTGATTAACTACTGTGTCCATTTTTTCTTTTAGAATGTTGATTGTTTTTACTACGTCATCTTCTTTTGTGTGTTCGAGTGCTTTTGTAAAAACGTTGTTTAAATCGTGAATTGAGTCTTTTAGAGATTCAATTTCTAAAATAAGTTCATTTACTTTTTGGTCTGGTTCTGTTAATTTTTTTTTAAGAGCTTCAACATCGTATTTTAAATCGGATAATAATTTATGGGGAATTACTTCATATTCTTCTTTAGCCATCTAGCACCACCTTCTTAAATTAATGTAATTTTGTTTATAAAACTTTTCTTTATTATGAGGGTTATTTTGTGTTTAGGTTTGTGTTGGTTGTGTTGTAATGTTTGTTTTTTATTATCATAATTGTATTAAATGGTTGGTATGTATTTGTTTTTATGAAAAGAATAATTATTGGATGCGCGCATTCTGGGTCGTTTGATGTAGATAAAAAGGAGTATCTGTTAAGGAGACCTAGTGAAATATTAGATTGTTCTGTAATTGGTTTGAGGGGTATTGAGAGTCATGGCGATTATTTGGGTTTATTAAACGAGGTATCTAGTGATTATGATCATTTGATTATTGCTGGTGGTGATGGTGCTTTTAGTGATGCTATTAATCAAGTTAATTTGGGAGAGGTAGTTTTGTCTCATTTGCCTTTAGGTTCTGGAAATATTACTTCGTATGAATTTAATTCTAATCATAGGTTGTTTAATTTATTTGGAAATTTATTTTTTAAGAAAAGATATTTGGAGCATTTGAGTGGTGGAATTGTTAAGGGAGATGTTAAGGAAGTTGATTTGATTAATTATAATGAGAGAAAGTGCATGATGCTTAGTGTTGGTTTTGATGCAATGTCGATGAAGTTAAGGGAGAAGTATAAGGGTAAAGGGAGTAAAGGTATGGTTGGATATGCTAAGGCGAGTTTGGAGTCTTTGTTTGCCTTTAAGAAAACTGGGGCTGTTATTGATTATGATTCTCAAGTTGTTGAGGTTAATGATTTTTTGAGTTTAGGTGTTTCTAAGTTGAAACATTATGGATATGGTTTGAGAGTTTTTTCTAAGGCTTTGCCTAATGATTCTTGTCTTCATGCGGTTCATTTTAATGGGTTTAATCTTAGTTTGGTTGCTCCTTTGTTTTTAGCTGCAGTTTACAAGAATGTTTTGGGTGATTATCATAAGGCTAAGAAAATTAAAATTGAGGTTGAGAAAAAGATGCCAATTCAGCTTGATGGGGATTATGTTCATTGCGCTGATAATTTTGAGTTTGATGTGATTGAGAAAGTAATGAGAGTTGTTTGATGTTTTGATCTTCATAATCTTCATATACTCTTTCTTAGTAGTTAAGTTTATGGATTTAGAACAAACATTAGGGCAAATGAATGAGTGGTTTTCACAAAGATTTCAAGATAAGTATACGGCGGAGTGTGCTGATGAGATTGCTTGTGAGGTTGAAGAAAGTTTATCTGATAGTTTAAGAGATATTGATAGAGAAAATTGTTTGAAAATTTTTAAAAGAGAAGATTTATTAGAATATTTTGCATCTTATGCAGTTAGTCATTATTTTGTTATTACTAAAATGAATGAAGAATTTTTGGGTAGTGATGAAAAAGAATTAACTGAAATAGGTCGTGGATTTGTTGAGGAATTATTAACTTCTAATAAAAAGTTTGAGGAATTTGTAAATCATTTGGTTGATAAAGATAATATTAATTTTAGTGACATTGATGAAGAATTTAAAAGGGGATATGATGGAGTTGAAGATTTTTCAAGATGTTATCTTGCTAATGCTAAATTAGTTTTTTATGAAATTAGAAGAAATTTAACTAGGGATGATGAAAAGAATCAAAAAAATTCAATTCCTTGTTTTGATGAAACTAAAATTTTTTTGGATAAAGAGAGCCAATACATGGATTTAATTGTAAGTGAAACTTTAAGAATTTTAGAAACATATACTCCAAAAGTGTTTGAAATTGTTTTTAAAGATTTATACAAATAAAAAAAATTATTTGTATTTTTTTGAGAAATATTTATTTGACAATAGTGAGATTGCTATAAATATCACTGAGAATATTAAGATACTTACTAAATTGAATGTTTTTGTAAAGTAATAATATACTCCTGTGTAGATTAGAATTGCAGCAACGATACTAATAATTTGTGGTAATTGGTTATTTTTCATGTTTATTGGTATTTGTTTGATATTTTTAAATGTTTGTTTGTTTTTTTTGGTGGGATTTATAGAAATTAATTTATATAGGTCTTAATTTATCTTTTTTTATGATAGTTGTTTTAGTTGTGTTTACTTTTATTGTTTTAGCTATTGCTTCGATTGCTGATTTGAAGACTCGTGAGGTGCAGGATTATTTGTCGTATGGGCTTATTTTTAGTGCAATTGGAATTCGTTTGATTTATGGTGTGTTTGATTGGCATGTTATTGTTTCTGGACTTTTTGGTGTTGGTGTTATGTATTTACTTGCTTTGTTGTTTTATTATACTGGTCAATGGGGTGGTGGTGATAGTAAGTTACTTATTGGAATGGGAGCTGTGATCGGAATTTCGTATCCTTTTAATCTTAGTAGTTTTGCTGTTTTGTATTATATGTTATTAGTTTTAGCAATTGGGGCGATTTATGGTGTTATTTATTTGATTGTTATTAGTATTTTGAATTGGGGTAAGTTTGTTGCTATGTTTAAAAAAGAGTTTAAGGATAATATTCGAATTGTTAAGTTGGTTTTATTTTTTAGTTTAGCTTTTTTGATTGCTGGGTTATTTTTTAAGTTTTTGATGGTGCTTGTGATTTTTCCTATTGGTTTTTATCTTCTTTATTTGTTTGTTATTAGTGTTGAGAATAGTTGTTTTATTGTGGATACTAAGATTTCAAGAGTTACTGAGGGTGATTGGTTGTATGAAGATGTTCGTTTGAAGGGTAGACGATTGATGAGTAAAAGAACTATGGAGAGGGAAGATTTACTCAAATTAAAAAAATTGGCAAAAATTCATAACTTTGATAAGGTGAAAATTAGAATTGGGATTCCTTTTGTTCCTAGTTTTCTTTTTGCATATATAGTTTTTATTATACTTCCTGTATTTGGTATATAGGGGGATACATTTATTTATATATGAAACACTACATGTAGTGTTTATGAGAGCTTTAATATTATTTTTAATGAATATTTTGTTCGTTGTTGCGGTTTTCTTTTTAAATCCAACATTTGAGTTCTTTTTTATTGCATTTGCTTATCTTACTTTAAGCGCGGTTATTATTGCAATTCCGATGGCGCAAGGTAGACGATGTAGAAGAAAAGATTAATTTTTTTATTTTTTTTGTTTATTTTATTATTGTTTTGTTTTCGTAACCTTTTTATATCTTGAAATATTACTTCTATATTATATATGTTAAACTAAGTTGTTTTATTGATTTGTTTAGCAATTAAAAGAGGTGTATATTATGGTTAATAAGAAGGGTTCATTAAATCTTTCAATTCAAGCAATTGTAATTGTAGTGATTGCTTTTGTGGTTTTAGGTTTAGGTTTAGGTTTTGTAAAAAATACGTTTAGTGATATTGAGGGTTCATCTGCTCAGGTAGTTGGTCAGATTACTGATCAGTTAAATGATCAAATTGCTAAGAGTAACGAACCGTTGTACTTTCCATCACAAAAATTAGTTCTTGAAGCTGGTGAAGAAAAAGTTCATGGTGTTGGTGTTAAGAATACTGGTGATCTTCCATTAGATTTGATGGTGAAATTTTCAATTAGGATTGGTCAAGATTTTGTTCCATTTAATTCAGGTGAAGTTATGTCATTAGGTGAAGGAGAGAGTTCTTTTGAAGCTGGTGTTTTTTGGGATGATACTCCACAAGGATTTAGTGCAGGTGAGGGAAGGCCTTTTCCAATAACAATTACTGCTCCTTCAAAATTTGGTAATTATTTGTATCGAGTTGAAGTAGTTAGGGTAGTTGATAGTGTAGAGCAACCTTATGCTTCAAAAACATTTTTTATAAGGACTTCGTAGGTGAATTAAAATGGCTAGAAAAAAAAGATTATCAAAACAACAAGAATTTGAGGTTATGAAGCTTGTATTGGATAAATTCCTATGGCTTGGTTTTATTATTATGGGTTGGGGGATGTATTTGTCTATAAGTACTTCAGCTGTTTTACCTGGGCTTTGGTATTTAATTGCAGGCGCTGTAGTATTGTTAATATTCTTAATTTTAATTGTAAAAGAATATGAAATACTAGCTTAAATAAAGTTAAATTAAAAAAGTTAAAAAATTTATTTTTTGTTTTTATTTTTTGTTTGTGTTACTATTGTTGTTTTTTCTTAATTGTGATTAATTTTTCAAACATCGACCATGTAATGGTTGTTCTTCATCTTGGCAGTGAGATCTTGCTCTATCGTTATTTGAGAAGGGAACGGCTATTTTTTCGTTTGCTGTGCATTGTTCTCTTCCTGCTGAGCTTTGAGTTGTTGATGACCAATAATCTCCACATCTGCCATTTAAGGCTGAACTTATTAAACAATTTTCTTCTATGTCAATTAGTCTTGCTAATTCTGATGATGGGGGAAGTGTCCAATTATTGCTGCCTCCAAGATCTAAATCTTGACAATTTTCTATTGCATTTTGCCAAGTTAAAAATTCATCAGGTGTTTTTTGCCAAACTTTAACTCTTCTTTGGCCTGTTGCTACGTATCCATTGCCATTGTCAGTTACTGTGCCGTTGCCATTGTCAACAAATCTAATTCTTTCTTGAGGGTTGTTTGGTTCATCTATGCATCTGCTGTTTTCACATATGTCGCTTGCACAAATTTCTTCTATTCCGTTTCTGTTTCCACATGAATCTAATTTGTATAAGTCGCCGTTGTGACAAGTTACGTTGTTTGTTGGCTGACAATTTGGCGGTGGATTGTTATTATCTAGGCAAGTTCCATCGTTGCAACCATCGTCACATTCTCTTACGTATCTTACTGGATTATCGCAGGAGTCTTTTGTCCATTTTTCGTTTCCTACGCAAGTGTATTCGTTAGTTAGGGCGCAATCATTTTGAGAACATCCTTCGTTTTTTACACCATCACAATTATCGTCAATTGGTGTTGAGCAATCTTCTTCTCTTTTTCTATCAATTTGAACTGATGTGATTGATGATGTTAGATTTGGATTGAATGTGTAGAGATGAACATGTGCTACATTATCTCCTGAATTAAATTCATTGAGTACTGCTTCTTTTGCTTTGTTAAATTTATTTTCGTTTATTCCTAAGAATGATAAAAATCCTGATTTTTTTATTATGTATCCATTTGCATTTGCTAAATTGTTGATTTCTTCTTTATTTAGGCATCCTCTGTATGTTCCTGCTTGGGTTAAGAAGTATTGTTGTCTATTTAATGCATTTTCTGATGTGGAATTTAATAATTTGAATGCTGAATGGGCTAGTTTTAGGATGTGTTTGGAGTTGTGATCAAAACAATCTTGGAATGTGTTGAAGCCGTGTTGTGTTCTTATAAAGAAACATTCTGCGTTTTCATGATCAAAGTATGTTACATGCATTTTTTGATTAATTGGGTTATTATTTTCGTTTACTAATTCTATTTGAACTGGTTCATCTGGGTGTCTTGGTTCATAGTATTCTTCAAAACTTAATCTTCCTTTGTTATCTGTTAGGCCATGTCTTACCATAACGTTAATATATTGGTAGTTTTGTCTGTTGTGTTGAACTGTTCCAAATTTTTGTTCGTTATTTGGATTGGTTGGTTGGTCGTTTTCTAATTTACATATCTCTTCAATACAAATTTTATCTCCTGGGCAGTCCATATCGTTTTGACATGAGCCGTCATTACAAGAGGGTGCTATTGTTGATGATGCAAGTAAACTTAAAGTTAAGGCTAATCTTTTTAAAATTGGATTTTTTGTCATAACTTTGTTGTAATAACTCATATTTATAAAATTTTTCTTCTTTTTAGCTTAAATGGTAAGAAAATTTAGTTCAAAGAAGGGAGCGATTGGGCTTTCGATTAATACTTTAGTTGTAGTAATTATTTCAATTGTAGTTCTTGCTTTAGGAGTTAGTATGCTCTATAAGTTTTTAGGTAGTGCTGGAGATATTCAAGATACTTTGGATACTAGGACGGAAAATGAGATTGAAAGATTACTTACTAATCAAGGTAAGATGGTTGCTGTTCCGTTTCATGTTAAGCAGGTTGAGAGGGGAGATAGTGTAGTTTATGGTGTTGGAATTATGAATCCTGGTGGTGTTAGTGATTCTGGTAAGTATTATGTTACTGTTGAGGCTCGTGAATATGTTGATAGTGAGGGAAATGCTCCTCAATTAGATGCTGGTGTTGTTTCAAGTTTGAATTCTTGGCTGTTGTTTAATAGTGAGGCTATTAGTATTGATGAGGGTGAGTTTGTTAAAGAGCTTTTACTTGTAGAAATTCCTAAGGATGCTAAAACTGGGCAGTATATTTTTAATTTGAAGGTTTGTACGACTGCTAATTGTGAAGATGGAACTAGGCATGGAAATCCTCAGAAATTTACTGTGGTTGTTAGTTAGAATTATTTTTTGTTTTTTTTAATTATTCTTCTTCTTGAAATGATTGGCAATAGAAGTTGAAGTGTTGACCTTGGTAGTCTATTGGGTTTGAGCAGTTGTCTTTTATTTCTTTGAATCTTTGGTCTATTGTTGTTGGGTTTTCTTGGGGATTGTTTTCTTTTATGAAATCTATGTAGCTATCTTGTTCTTGTTTTGTTTCTAAGCCACAATAGCAAAGTTCGTCTGTTTGGATTGGAACAAATAATCTGTTTTTATGTTCTTCAATTTCTAATTCTTGTAATAATTCAATTTCTTCTTGAGAAAATAATGGTTCGTCATCATCTTCTAATATTTCATCTAAATTTTCTTTTTTTTCTGGTTTTACTTTAATTACTCCTCCTTTTCTTTGGATTAGTTTGATATCTAGGTCTTTTAGAAAAAATCTTTTTGAATAATTATTCCATTCGTGGTCCCATTTGTGGATTACAAGCTTTGTTTTTGGAATTTTGTTTGTTCCAATTATTTTTGGGTAGGCTTTGATGTGCATTTGATAATAATTTGGGTTTATTATATGTCTATTATTTGGATTTGAGAAAGATAATTTGAATTTGCTGTTGTTGTTTTTTTGGTTATTGTCATTGTTATCACAATTTAATCTTATCATTCCATAGATACCTTTACAAAAATTTGGCATTTTAAATCTAACATTGAATTTGTATTCGAATGCTTCTTTTTCTTTTTCTTCTTGAAATTGAGTGTCATTTTTTTTGTAACATAATATTGCATTATTTTTTTCTTCAATATCATAAATTGCTTTTATATATTCTTTCCATGCCTTTTCTTCTTCAATTGATTCTTTTTTGATTGTTCCTGGTTCTCCTTCTAGTGGTCTTATAATCCCATATTTTATGATTACGGGCCAATTTTTATTTTGTATATAAAAGACTGGGCCTTGAGAATTAAATCTGATTTTTCCATCAATTTTTTTTTCAAGACAATTAACTAAATCTTGGGTTGAATGTGTTTTATTTTGTGAACTTAATTGTTTATAGTAATTTGGTTTATTTCTGGTTGTTATTTGTTCTATTGTTCTTGTTGGTTGTAATGGTGTGTGTGTTTCTGAGTTTTCGTTAGAATATAGCATAAGTGTACTTAGGATTGTAGTTGCTGCAAGAGAGAAGTATTTTAACATAAAAAATAGACTCGTGTATTAATTTATATCAATTAGCTATATAATTTTTTAAGAAATTATTTAATTATATCTTTTTTTGTTTTTTAGGTAATTTTTAAAGAATTGGATTGTTTTATAATAACATTTCTTCTAAGAATTTTTTAGGATCCTTTGCTTTTGGTACTGCATGACCAATTAATACTCCTGATGTTCCTAATACAAGGGCTTGACCTACATCTTCTTTACTATGAATTCCTGCGCCACAAAGAAGTTTTGTTTTTTTGGTTAATAATTTTACTAAATCTATTGCTTTTAGAATTATATCTGGATTTTCACTTGTTACTGAAATTTCTGAACCGATTAGTTCTTTTGGTTCGTAAGCGATATAACTTGGCTCTAATGGAGCTATTTTTTTAATTTCTGATAGGGTTGATGCGCAGACTATATTTTTGAATTTTTTTGCTTTTGAGTATTCAATAATTTGTTTTAATTTTGCAAATGGTAATTTATGTTCACTATGATTTAGAATGGTTCCTTTTACTCCTATTGATTTTAGTTCGTCAATTGAGATTTGGCCTGTGAATGCGCCATTTGATATTGCATCTGCGTGTTGGGAGAAAATTGTTAATTCTGTTTTTTCTTTAATTAATGAGATGTTAGCAAAAGTTGGTGCTATTACTAATTCGTAACCGTTTCTTTTAGCTTTGTTTATTTTTTTAGCTAGCTCTATTCCTTTTTGTCCTTGTGCTTCTTTATAGTTCTTGAAGTTGATTACGATTAGAGCTTTCATTTACCTATATTCTGTTTAGGCACCCTTTTTTAATTTATCTGACTTCTTAGAAGTAGTTATTTTACTTTGAAATCTGCGTCGATGTAGTTTTTTTCTATTTTTGGGTGTTTAGTTTCTTTTGTTTTTGGTTTTTTGAATTTTTTGTAGATGTAAGCTATTATGAATAGGAGTATGATAATTGGAAGAATTATTAGTATGAGATTGAAAAGAATGATTAGGACTGCTATTACTAGAATTATTGATAGTAGGATGTAAATCCAGGCTTTAATTCCTTTGGCTTTGAGAATCATTTGATTTTCTTTTTGGTGTAGAAGTATATTAAAGTTGTGATGATTATTGTTAAAATGAAAATTTTAAAGCTGATTGTTATGAAGAAGTTTAGTGGGAATGTTTGGATGATGAATGAGTTATTTGGAAATTGCCAGTTGCCTTGTGGGAAAAAAATCAGATGGAAATATTTGAAAATTGTGTTAAATGAGATGATTGTTAATAAGGTGATTGTTGTTAAGGAGATTAGAGTGTATTTGGATGCTTTGTTTAGATTTTTTAGTAGAGTGGTTCGTTTTGATTTAGTTTTGTTTAGTGTGATAAGTAAGGTGATGATTAGGAGCGATAGGTAGAAGAGAATTGTTGTTTTTTGAAATACTTTTTTAACGTCTTGAAGATGGGAAATTTCATTAGTTTCGTAGAGTGGATCTAATATGTTTGCTTTTGAGTTTAAGAAATCTATTGTTTCTTGTTGGTTTTGGGTTGTTGATGTTGCTTTTAGAACTATTTTAAATGATAGGGTTGTTAGAAATATTATTAAGAGAATTGTTAGAAGGGTTAGTTTTAGATGTTTGTTCATGGATTGTTAGAATGTGATTGTGTTTTTAAGGTTTTAGTTCCTTGGTTTTGGAGTATATGTGTTTTCTGTATGTTCGTATGTTTCTTTTTTTTGGTATCTAGTTCCATTATAATTTGTAAAATTTTCATTAAATACTTGGTTAACTAATTCATGAAAATTATCCATTACATAAGGAGCGGTATGTTCTTTAGAAGTTTCTAGAAATTTTGTTGCAAGTTTTGTTGCTAAATCTCTATCTATGTGTTTGTAGATTGGAGATTGTATAGCTATAATTTCATTTAAATCTTTTTTATCATCGGGTTGTTCTAATTCTTGTGAAACCCAATAAGCAAATGCTTCTGAAATGGTTTGTCTTAATTTCATGTCATCTATATTTGTATCAAATTCTCTATCATATATAAGGTGAGCAAATTCGTGTGAGAGATTTCTTAGTTGAAGTGGTTTTGTACTGTTATGTTCAGGATCTATTCTGATTATATTTTTTCCAGAAGAGTATCTTTCGTGTTTTGCTGCTACATTTCCTTTTAAATCTTCTTCAATAATTTCATATTCGGAATTTTGTATTTTAACTCTAAGTAAATCTTCTACTTCTTGTTTTGCTTGTTCTATTACAGTGTCATCAATTGATGTTATGTTGCCGTTTTGTTTGTGAGTTTTAGATATGCCTGTTTGTGGGTTTGTTATTGTTATTTGATTGTCATCTTTGTATGAAGTTAGAAAATGAATTGCTGAGGCGTATAAACTAGTTCCAAGAGCTAATGGGATTAGTAGTTTTTTTAGTGTCATTTATTGGCCTGTTATTCTTCTATAAATATTTTGTTTTGCATTGTTTGGAGAACCGTTTGGATTATAAATTAATTGACAAGCATGTTCCATACTTGGGTCTTCTTTTCCATTTTTTTTTGTACTTGTTAGATAAAAATTATATTCTTTTTTTAAGATGTCATTTAAATCTCTTTGCCATACACATTGGGCTTTAAATTTTTTTGTTATTTGATCTTCATAGGAAAAATTAGTTGTGATTGTATTATATCCTCTTTCAATTTGAAAATCTTTAGTTCTGGCTTGTGCGTTTTCTATTTGTGCTTTTTCAATTCTTTGATTATCAATTGCTCCTTCTCTTATTATGTATGCTAGTGAACCTAAAGCTGTTAGAGCTGCTAGAGTTAATATTCCAATTGATCCTATCGGTTTGTCGTTCATTTTAGTATAAAATTAGCTTATTTGTTTATAAATGTTTCGCTTGTTTTATCACTGGGTGGTGACCATCAAATATCTTGGGAAATGTCTTCGATTTTAGGTTCAATTGCTTGTTTGAAGTCTTGACTTTTCATGATAATTGATTTGGTTAGTGAGCCTGCGTTAAAGGCTATTTTTTTTTCTAAAAATTGTTTTTGATCGATTATCATATCAATGCCTAAAATGTGGCCAAATGGGGGGACTGAGCCTGGTTTTAGGCCTGTTAGGTCGAAGAGTTCTTCTTTTGTGGCAAATCGGAGTTTATTGGATTTTAGAAGTTTTTTGACTTTTTTTGTGTCTAATTTGAGATTTGCAGGAATTACGCATAAGTGGAATTGGTGTTTTGTTTTTACTAGAAGGGCTTTTGCTCCGATATTTATTGATTCGTTTCGCTCTCTTGCGCTATCTTGTGAGGTAGGGGTTGGAGCGTGTTCTTTGATTGTGAAGGGAACTTGTTTGTTTTTTAGAAATTGAACTATTTGGTTGAAAATTGAATTTGTCATAGAAAATAAGAATAAAATAAAAATATAAAAAATTAATGGTTAATTATTCTTCTTTTGAAGGTTCTTTAGATTCTTTATCATGACAATTTCCAGATCCGTTACATTCGCCTTCTTTTTTCTCTTTGCCTTCTTTATCTGAACAGTTTCCAGATCCGCAACATTCATGTTCATGTTCGTGTGCTTGAGGGATTGGTTTAGTTAGTTTATCGTTAACTTCTACTAATTTGATTTCGAATGTTAAGTCTTTTCCAGCTAATGGATGATTTAAGTCTAAAGTTACTTTGTCGTCTTCTACTTTAGCAATCATTGCTGGCATTTGTTGACCTTGTGGAGTTTGCATTACTAGTTGCATTCCTACTTTTGGTTCTGGTGTTGGTGGTAGTTGTGATCTTGGAATAACTTGTTTTAGTTCTTCTTTTCTTTCACCGTATGAGTCTTTACTTTCGATTTTTACTGTTTTTTCTTCGCCAACTTCCATGTTCATAACTGCTTTGTCAAAACCTGGGATTACTTGACCTGATCCTAATACGAATTCTAAAGGTTCTCTTCCTTTGGAACTATCGAAAACTTGACCATCGTCAAATTTACCTGTATATTCAATTTTTACTGCTTTTCCTGTTGTTGCTTTCATTGTAATTTCCTCCAAAATTGGTTTAATATGTGTTTTATTTATAAATTTAAGTGTGTTTTTTGATTATTGACCTATTTGGTTTATTGCTTCTTGTACGTTTTCTGCATATTTTCTGGCTTCTTTGATGTGACTTCTTCTTGGTCCTGCGTTGTATGCTGCAAGGGCATTTTGTTGGTCGTTTGATAATAAATATAATTGGAAAAGTGTATCTGCTAATACTACGTTTGTTCTTACGTTAGTTTTGTTTTCTTCTAGGATTGCTTCTATTTTTGATCTTTCTTGGTTGATAAGAGTTACGTGGTCTATGTTTTCTTCTGTAAGTGTGATTAGGTAACCGTTTAGGCCTTGAATTGCGCTTAAGCTCTCTTCGTATCTTTGTTTTTCTTTTGTTTCTTTTGGTCCATAGAATGCTTTTTTCATTGCTGTTAGGAGATTTCTGGTGTTTTTGATTTCTTCTTGTGCTTTGCTTTTATTTTTTTGAAGTTGTTTGTATAAAGCGTGATTTTGAAGTGGAATCCATTTTTGACTTTTGTTTCCATTTTTAATTTCTTGGTGTGCTTTATTGTATAATTGATTTGCTTGTTTGTTTCTTTGGTCAACAAGTTGGTATAGGGTTTGTATTTTTGAGAATAAGTCTTTTGGGTCTAAATATTGTGCTTTTTCTGTTATTAATTCTGGATGATTTTCTCTTACTTGTTTGTGCTCGGATGTGTATGTATCTGGTGATAGAATAGCTCTTAGAGCTTCTAGAGCTGCGTTGTCTTTTACTTGCATCATTCCATGTGCTTGAAATTTATTTGTTTCTTGATTTGGGTTACATCTGCTCTCTTCTGTACAGATTCCTTCTAGGGTGTTAGGTTCTGAGATTGCTAGAAAATTGATTGCTTCTTGAGCGCCCCATGTTCCTTGATAGCCTTGCATTGGGTCTGGTGTGAATGTGTCTGGTGATTGTTTTTTGAATTGATTTGAAAGAAATTGGTTTAGGTTATTTTGGGCTTGTAATTGGTCTGCTTGATTTTCTAGTATCCCAAATTCTTGTTTTGGTTTATCTTGACATGGTTTTTCTATTTGAGATTGATTTTTTTGAGGTTTTGGTTGCATATCTTCTATTAATAATCCTGCTGTTGCTAGAGCTGTGTATCCTGCTATAGCGTACGGTAAAATTGTGTTTAATATTCCTCTTTTCATAGTAATATTTTTGATTTGATGGTTTATAAACTTTTCGGTTCTTTTGTCACTTTTAAGTAGTTTCAAACACAATTTTTATAAATGGGGTTGGTTTTTTGGTATTTTATGGGAAAATTGAGTGATGAGGAGAGAGAAGAGAGGGAGAGAATTGTAGATATTAATCTATCAAATAAAAGAGATTTGGTTTTAGAAAAAATAGATAATGGTCATAGTTTAGAAGATATTTGTTTGATTTTTGGGTTTGATGAAAAAGAGATGAAAAAATGGTGTAAAAGAGAAGGTATTGGTCTTTCATCTGATTATGAATTTAATTTAGGAACGAAGGAAATTGAAATTGAAAATATGTTTGAGAGAGGTATTGGTAGGGAAGAGATTAGTGATATGCTTTGTTTGAAATCTTCTGAAGTTAGAAAAATTATTGAGAATAGAGGAAGAAATATTAGGAGAAATAGAAGAGAAATATTTGAGAGGAAATTAGAGCAAGGTTGTGATTCTTTAAAGGATTTATGTCTTCATATGAATTTTAAAAGTCCAAGTGGTTTATATCTATTTTGTAAGGATGAAGATTTAGAATTTCCTGACCATTTAAATCCTTGGGGTTATAGACCTGAGATCGATAGTCTGATTGAAGCTGAATTGAATCAAAATGAAATTGCAATGAGAATTGGTTTATCTCGTCAGATGATAAGTCTGTATTTAATTAATTCCTTAATGATTAAAAGGTATGAAGAAATTCAAGAGAGAAATAAACCAGAATCTATAATGGAGTTGAGAAAATCTAGATGTGGTTTAGTCACTTTACTTAATTTGAAAAGAAGAGAATTAGATCTTAAAGGATTTGCTCAAGAAAATGATGTCGATAGAGATGGGTTTGCTTATAAAAAATTATGTGAGTTTAGAAGAGAGAATCCAAGATCAAAGGCTTATTCTAATGAACAATTGTATGAAGTGTTTTTGAAATATCAAGTTGGATTAGATGGAGATGAGAAACCAACTTATCAAGATATGGCTGATGTTGCTGGTTTGAAATATTATTCTGATGTTCAAAAAATTTTAAGGTATGTTGGTTTAAAACCTTTTAATGAAGGGTATTATAATAGTTTATCTGTTCATCAAAATGAAGCTATTAGAAAAGGATTGAAAATGAGAATATCTTATGGCGATATTGCTTATGTAGTGGGATGTACAAGTGGTTTTGTTTCTATGTGTCATGATGGTAATTCTAAAGAAAAAAGAAAATCTTTTTTTGCTCATGTTTTTAAGGATATATCTAGAGAAAAATTATCTTATAGGGTTGCTGATCAAATTTATGAAGCTAAAGATGCTGGGTTTAGTGATGAAGAGGTTCTGGAATTAGTTGATAAGTGTAATCCAAAAAAAATTGATTATGCAATTGAGCACCGTGAAGAAATTAAAGGATTTTTTGATGAGTGTAAGAGGATTATGTTTCCTAATCGTGAGATTGATAGAAGATATTTGAGTTAGTGATAAGTTCTATTGTGGTGGTAGCTCTCTAAAAATTTTAGTTTTTCTTCTTCCTCTAATGCTCTATAGGTTTGATGAGGGTATTTTGGTAAATATTTTTTGAATTGTTTTTCGTTTAATATTAAAATGTCAGATATTTCATTTAATTCTTTGCTTTCTCTATTAATTATTTCTCTAAAATAGTTTGCAGTTGGTTCTATCTCTGTTTCATCAGCTGAGAAAGAAGATGCTATTTGTGTAAATGATCCGTTAATTGGGGTGTGTAATTCAAAATTGATTCCAAAATTTAGTTCTTCTTTGTTTATTAGGACAAGATAGTATTGTGTCATTTGTTGTTAGGATATGATTTTGTTGATAAATTTATTTTAGTAATTTTGTTGATTGTTTAGAGTGCTTATTATTTTTGAAATTCGACTTTAAATACTGCTGCTTCTAATTGTGTAAGGGGTCTTAGTTTATCATTGATAAATTCTATGTCTGTTTTGCTTGGTGGTATTTTTGTTTCAGAAGAGCTTGAATCTGTAATTACGTGTTCTCTGAATCTTTGACCTATTTGTAGTAATTCTTTTGGTTCAATAAATGAAGATCCACAAATGTATTCTGTTTCGTTATTTTCTCTTTTATATAGTTCTACAATTTTTACTCCTTGTCCTTCAAATGCTACTACATAATATGTTGTCATAAATATTCTTATTTGGTGAGTATTTTAAAAATGTTAGCTATGAAAATTCAAAAAAAGATGTTTAGTTTATTTGTGGGGATTTTGCATTAGGTTTCTTAGTTCTTTAGATATTACTTGGCCTGAGGCTTTTCCTGCTAGGGCTTTCATTGCTTGTCCCATTAGTGCTCCCATTGGGGCGTTTGGATTGGCTTTGATTATTTTACTAAGTTCTTTGTGAATTTCTTCAGTTGAAAGTCCTTCATATTTTTTGATGTCAAAGTTGCCTTTAATCATGTCAATTAGAACGTCTAGAATAATGTCTTTGTGAATTTTACCGTTGTTTAGGTGTTCTAGGATTTGTCTGAAGTTGTCTTCGTTTAAGGTGTCTGGGTTTAGTTGATATTTTCTTTTTATTTCAGTTAGCATGGATGTTAGAATGTCAGCTATAAAAGCACTTTTGATTTTAGGATATTTTTTTGCTAGTTCTTCGAAAAGGTTTACGTAGTTTGATTTAACTATGTGATTTGCTAGATCGCTTGTTAGTTTGAAATCTTTTTGGAATCTTGGAATTTTATTTTCTAAAAGTTCTGGAAGAGTGATATTTTTGTAGCTTGGAGTTATTAGTGTTACGTCTGTTTCTGGATACATTCGAGCTGCGCCTGGCATTGGTCTTAAGAATGATGTTGTTTGATTATCATTTGCTTTTCTAACTTCTTTTGGAATTCCAATATAGAGTTCTTCTAGTCTTTGATGTGCTGCTTGAAGTGCTAGGGTTGCTTTTTTTAGTGTTGTTGCAACGATTATGAAGGCGTCGTTTTTGGTGCATTTTAGTTCTTTTGTGATTAAATTTACATCTGTTTGTTCAATTCCGTAGTTTGGTAATTCGTCGCTATGGAAAATTCCGCCTACTCCTGCTATCATTTTAGCTCTGCCTGAGAGTTCTGAGCCTACTCTATAATTTGGTTGGAGTTCTCTTCCAATTAAGCCTTTAAATCCTTGAACTTTGAATCCTAGAATTGCGCCTTTGTTTTTTTGAGTTGTTTTAATTATTTTTGATTGGCAGTTTTTTAGTGTATTTGTTAAATCTATGATGTTTAATTTGTTTAGAATTATGTTGTTTTGTTTAAGTTCTTTTTTTAATTTGATTAATTCGACTTGTCTTTTTATTTCTAAATCAACTAGTTGAGGGATTGTTTTTAAGTCTTGAGCTCCTTTTATTTCTACTCTTTCTCCACCTTTAATTGAGACATTTACGTCTTGCCTGATTGTTCCTAAACCTCTTTTTACACCTGGTAATGATCTTAGGTACATTCCTATTTTTTTTGATGCGTTTTGACATTCTTGAGGTGTTCTAATATCTGGGTCTGTAGTAACTTCAATTAATGGGATTCCTTGTCGATCTAATCTGAAGATAACTTCGTTTTTGTTTTTTGATTTGTGAATTTGCCGCGCTGCGTCTTCCTCGATATTTATTTGAGTTATACCAATTTTCTTTTTTTTGTTGTTTTCGTCTAGTATTTCAAATGAGCCTGCTCTTGCGATTAGGGCTGTTCTTTGAAATCCTGATGTGATTGAGCCGTTGGCAATTGTTTTTCTCATTATTTGAACTATGGGTGAGAGTTTACAATCTGTTAATTTTGAGAATTGGAGAACTGTATTTAGAGCATCTTGATTAATTGGGTGGGGTGGTTCTTCATCTAATTCAACTAGGCAGGTTGTGTCGTAGCCTTGGTAGATGAAGGTTTTGTTTTTAATTTGTTCTTGCGCTGCTGCAATATCAACTTTTCCACTTTCACCTGCACTTGCTCTTATTTTTCTTTTGATGGTGTGTTTTGGTAAATCGTCTCTTAGAATTGTTGGACATGAACAGAATAATTTTTTTCCTTCTAGTTGTTGATGAATTTCAATTCCACATTTAAGACCTAATTTTTTGTAATCGTGCATATAGAGTAAATATTGGGATGTTTTAAAAAGATTTGGTTGTTTGTTGGATGTTATGGGTCGTGATTTTGATGTTCAAGAATTTTTGGATTTATGTGAAAAGGTGCAAAGTAAGAATCCTTTAATTGTTGTTGAGGGGAAAAATGATAAAAAAGCTCTTAAAAATTTAGGGTTTTTAGATATTATTACTTTGGCAACTCCTTTGTATAAGATTATTGAGATTATTGGTGAGAGGGAAGTTGTGATTTTAACCGATTTTGATTCTAAAGGGATAGAGTTATATAAGAAGATTAAATCTGGATGTTCTCAGAGAGGGATAAAGATTGATAATTCGATAAGATTTTATTTGCGTAAGTCTGATTTGATTCATATTGAGGGGCTTGATAGTTTTATTTCTCGGCTTGTTACTAGGAAGTAGTAAATTTAGGAAAGATTTATAAAGAAATACGTGTTTTTAGATTTAAATGATAAATGTTGTTAGATTATGACCCTTGGGGGGAATAATTGTTAATAATGTAATAATTTGAAATTAATGTAAAATGGTAGAAAATAGTCATAACTTGGAATTGAACTTGAAAAGAGATTTTGTTAGTTCTATTTATGATATGATGAAAGTTTATAGGTCAACAGAAGTTGATTTGGGAAGCGGTGATACAAGATTAAAATTAAGATTATCGTATGATGGTTTTTCTAAAGGTTTAATGGTTGATTTAATTGGTGATGAGTATAAAGATTGGGGTTATCAAAGTTTTAGAATTGAAGAGAAACCTGAAGGAAATTTTGATTCTTTTAGCCATTATGTCTTATTTGGGTTTGGAGCTAAATATGTTCCAAAAACTCAAGTTGTTATAGGAAATGATTTAGTTTCTTTGGACGATGTTGTTGAAAAAATTAGAATTAGAAGAAGACCTCAATTATATCGAGCTTTAGAAAATATTCCTAAGTTACTTGGAGAAAAACAAGCTGAGTTTATGGATCTGGAACAACCTGGTTCTAGTATGAAAGTTACTAAAGAAAGATTAGATGAAGATGCTAAAAGACATAGAGAATCAAATCCTCATATTTATTTAGATAGTAAAAAAGCTGCTTAATTCATTTCGAAGATTTCTTCTATTTCGTTACTTGTTGTTGCTTGGTCTGCGTTTTTTTCTCTAAATGTTAAGAATCTTGGGAATCTTAGGGCAAGTCCACTTGCTGTTGTATGGTTTGGTGATTTTGTGATTTCTGCTCCACTAACTTCGCATACTATTTGAGGGTCAAACCAAACGTCTGGAGTCATTTCTTTTTTGATTTTAAGTAAGGCTGGTTTTTTGTCTAATTTGTATTGGTTTAATTTTTTGGGAAGTTCTTCTAATGTTTTGTCTGTTAGGCCTGTTCCAATTTTACAAAATGTTTCGAATTCGTCTGTTTCTGTGTTGTAGGCTGCGCAGAGTAAAGCTCCGTATTTTCCTGATCTTTTTCCTTTTCCAAAAAATGCGCCTACGATTACTAAATCAAATGTGTCTATCATATCTTTAACATATTCTTTTTTCCATTTGATCCAATTCCAACCTCTTGTTCCTGCTTGGTAAACTCCATCTAGATTTTTGATCATGATTCCTTCGTAGCCATCGCTTAACATTTTTTTAAAGAAAATGTTGATTTTATTTGTATCGTCAGTTAAGATTTTTTCTGCTACTCTTACATGGATTGTGTCTTTTACAATCTCTTTGATTTTTTTTGCTCTTTGTTCGTATGGTTTGTTCATGAATTGAGTTTCATTATAATATAAGATGTCAAATACTTTGAATTGGACTGGTACTTCTTTAATGTATTTTTCTACATCGTATTTTCTTCTTCTTTGCATTAGGGTTTGAAAGGCTAGTGGTTTGCCATTTTTGTCAATTGGTAGGACTTCTCCTTCAATTATGTATTCGTCTGCTGTAATATTTTCTTTTAGATATTTTACTAGATCTGGGAATTGGGATGTGTTGTTATCTAATCTTCTTGAGAAGAGAGTTATTTTGCCTGATTTTTCTTTGTGGGCTTGAATTCGCTCTCCATCGTATTTTCCTTCAACGCTTACTATTCCTGGCATCTTTTTTTTTAAGTCTTCTAGATGTGAAACTCTTTGAGCAAGCATCATTTTAATTGGCCGACCTACTTGGATTTTTATTTTTTCTAAGCCTTCGAGGTTATTTTTGGCTAGAGTTTTAGCTATAATTCCAATGTCAGGGCAAATGTTGTAGGCTGTTTCTAAATAATGTTTGTTTGATTTGTCTTGCGTGTAAGCTATTGCTAGTGAATCTAAAACGCTCATGTTTGCAACTCCCATTCTAAGTGTTCCTAGTAGAATTCGAGTTACGTACTTTGCTCCAGAAGAATTTGTTTTTTGTAACATTGATACGATTAAATTTATTTTTTGTTCTTGCGAACCGGTTCCAATTGTTTGGGATAATTTTTTTAGTTTTTCGTGAAGTTCGTGAATTGTAAGAATTCCAACTGGAACTAGAGTCATTGGTTTTTGTTTTAGAATTTCTTGCGCAGCTAAACCAGCATCTCCTTTTTTTTGAGTTATTTCTTTGGTTTTTTTTTCACTAATGGCGCCAGCTTTGGCAATTGCTTTGATTAAGGATTTTTCGGCTAAGCCTAATGTGTTGTCTTCGTATTCTGCTCTGATTCTTCCTAAGGTTAGATAGCAAATTATATCGATATCTTCGATAGGGACTGTTTTGAAAAAGTTGGAGAGTATTTCTCGTATTTTATTTCCAGAACTTGTGTTTTCTAATTGTTCAAATATTGCTGCTAGTTTGTTAAAATCCATGTTTTTTAGAATGATTGGGTATATTTAAAGGTTATTGTGATATGTTGGTTTGGTTGATTTGGTTCAATCAATGTTTGGCAAATAGGTCATCTTTTTTTCTTCTCGAGCGATTACAAAATCGTAGTTGCTAATCATATTGGGAAAATTTGTTCTTATTGATTTTAGTATTTTGTCAAATTCTTCGAAATTTTTTGCTTGGAGTTCAATTTCAAAGTCGCAGCCACCAATGGTTCGATTTAGATTTAAGATGTTTGGGTGTTCTTTACAATATTGATGAAGTTGATTTAATTTGTTGGTGTTGTTAAAATTTAAATAAGCTTTATAATATTTGTATCCAAGGTGTGATACGTCTATTAGGGCTCTGTATCCTAGAATTACTTTGTTTTTTTCTAGTTTTTTTTGATGATATTTTATTACTTGAGGGGATGTTTTTAGTTTGTTTGCTATTTTTAAAAGTGGCATTTTGGCATTGTTTGAGAGTATTTTTAAGAGGTTTTTATCGATGTTATCTAAGGGGATGGTATTGATTTGCGCCCCTATTGTTGTTTCGTAGGATGTGTTTTTTTTGTTTAGTAAATATGTTTTTGGAAATTGTTTGATGTGGGTGTAGGTTACTATCTCTTTTTTACTAATAAATTGGCGATATTTTTTCATGATATTATCCCAATCTTTGTAAAACTCTAAGATGTTTTTAATAGCAACTGCGTAACCTATGTGCCATTTGCCTTCTAAGGTTACAAGCCACCACACACTTTCTTTTTTAATTAGTTCTTCAACTAGTTCTTCTTCTTGTTTTGGAGTTATGTTTTGAAAATTAAAGTAGACTCTTACACTTTGAAATCCTAATTTGGTGTAGTCTATTACGCTGATATATTTTGTTATTATTTTGTTTTCTTCTAATTTTTTTATTCGATAGTCTACAAATTGTTTTGATCGATTTAATTTTTTCCCGATTTTAGATGTTGTGATTCGAGCGTTTTTGTCTAGTTCTAAGAGTATCTTTTTATCAAATTGATCTAATTTAAGCTTCATATTTGATTATAATAGAAAATAGTATATAAATTTTTCTTTTTGTCAAAATTTTGGAAGGTATGTTTTAAGTAGTGGTTTGCTGATTTAGTTACTATTAGAAGGTGATTAATATGATAGATAATAAATATGAATTAGGAAATTTAGGAAAAGAATTGGATGCTTTAGCTGGAGCTTATCTTGTTTTAGATAAAGGAAGGGCAAAGACTGAGCTTACTAAAGAGATTGTAAAGAGCACTATGCCTTATATTCATCATATCATTAGAAAGATGAAGAATGAAGAAGGTATTGAAATGCCAAATGGTCATTATATTAAGTTAAAAAGATCTATGCTTTCTTATGGTGATCTGGTAGGTGAAGCTGTAACTGGTTTAATGGAAGCTCTTCCTAGGTATGAACCAAGGGGATGTTCATTATCAACATTTGCAAGGCATGTAATTGCAGGAAGATTATATGGAGCAAGTCATGAATTTGGTGGTCTATTAAGACTTCCTACTAATAGGGCTCCAGGTACAAAATGGGCTATTTTAAATAGTGATACTTTAGATAGTAGTATTCAAAGAATTCAAGATGACTTTGATATATCTTACGAAGCTGCAGTTGGTTCATATGCTGGCGTTGCTAGAGATAGGGAAGATGTGTATGAAGTTGATATTGAAGACTTTGATGCAAAAGATCCATTTGAACAAGTAAGTAATTTAGAGAGAGCAACTAAACTAGTTGAAGTTTTAAGTGAAGGTTTAGAAAGAGATCTTGTAGTTGGTTATTTTAGGGATAGTAAAGTAGCAAGTGAAGTTGGGATGCAAGAACTTGAATACAAAAAAAGTTTAGAGAGAGCTGTAAAAAAAATGAGGAGGAGTGCTAATATTGCTAGATGATGATTTTTTTTCTTTTTTTCTTTACAAAAGATATTTAAGTTTCTAGCATTTAGTGTTTTTGATGCTTAAGGGTCGTATTAATAAAATTAAAGCTAAGTTACTTAGAAGAAAGTTTAGAAAAAATCATAAACATAGTTATTTGGGTTTGTTGTTGTATAAGGATTATGCTAAATTATTTTGTAAGTTGATTGATTTAAATCAAACAAATGTTTCTGAAATTAAATATATTTATGAAATTGTTCCTCAAATGGTTAAAGGTGTTATTGAATTTATTGAATCAAAAGAATCTTTTATTTCTGTTTTTGAAAAAACATCTAATCATAAGGTTTATTTTTTAAAAAATGCTGTTAAGACTGTTTTTTATAGAAAAGATTTGAAAATTGAAGATATTAAGGATCTTTCAATTGGTTTAGATGATAAATATTTGAAAGATTTGAAAGTTGATGTATTAGTTTTATTACGTGGTGTTTCTGATGCAATTAATATTTTTCTTGAATTTGATAATTTAGATGATATGGGAAATGAATTATTAAGGCTTGAGGGTATATTTGATGATTTAGAGAAAAAAATAATTGGTTTTAGAGATAAATTGATTACTCAAATGTCGTTTGGAAATATGAGTCGTAGGAAATTTATGAGTGCTATGGGAACCGGTGCTTTATATGGAAAAACATTCATTAATATGATTAGGAATGGTGAAATTTTACTTAATGTGGTGAATACTTTATTGGAACCTTACTGTAGAAAATATCCTAAAAAAGGTTTAGCTATTTTAATTGGTGATGCTTTGGGTTCCGATAAGGCAATTGGTTTGTATGATTTTTATGCTCTAAGGGTTCAGATTATGATGGGGATGAGAGCTAAAATTTTTAATGATGTGGCAACTAAAAAAGATTTTTTTGATGTTTTAAAAGATCCTTCAATTGATCATGTTGTTGTTCTTTCTCATGGTTCTTATAATCATATGAAATTTTTAGATGGAAAGGTAACTTCTCAAGATGTTTCTAATAATTATTCTCATAAAAAAAAGGGTTTTTTAGTTAAGCATGGATGTGGTGGTGAAAATAAATCTTTATTTTATTCAGGTTATGGTGCTCCTTGGGGATATCCAATTTTTGATAAACATAAAATAATTCATTGGAGAAGGGTTATTAACAGTTTTGATATTATTTTAAATCCTTGGAATAAAAAAGATACTTGGGATTCTTTTTTGGTTAATTTAGTTAATGAAAATGGTTTTAAATTAAGAGAAATTATGAGAAAAAAGATGTCTTGATTTGTTTTTGTTTTTTTTCTTTACAAAATAAATAAACTGGAGAATTTTAAAAAATTATTTTTTGGTTATTATGATCTTTTTTAATAAATTCTTGGATTAACAAGTTACAATAAATATATAAAGACTAAACTATTACTATTATTATATTTGTTATTAAAGAGGTGTTAGTATTGGTTAAAAGGAGAAGTAAGTTAGATAAGGTTGTACAGTTATTGATTCCTCCTTCTCTTGTTTTGCTTCTTGTTGTTAGTATATATGAATTGTTTTATACTGTTACGCCTTTTTTGAGTTATGCAATTGATGTGTTTGATATTTATGTTATTGCGATATTTGCAATTGATCTTTACTATAGGTGGTTTGAAACGCCGCAGTTTTGGCCTTATGTTAAAAAACATTTTTTGGAAATTTTGGCTACAATTCCGTTTAACTTAATTTTCCTAGGTGTTGAAGGATTAGTATTCTTTAGAGCTTTGAGAGGAGTTAGATTTATTGTTAGGGCGGCTAGATTTGCTAGAGTTGCTAGATTTACAAGATTACTTAGATTAGTTAGATTTGGAGCAAGGGCTCCACGGTTTATTAGATTTAAGGGTCATATTAAGAAAGGGAAAAATAGAAAAGTTCAACCTCATGAGAAGGAGTTTAAGAAAACTTTGAGTTTTAAAGTTATTTTACTTATTACTATTAATTCAATTATGGGAACTGGTATTTGGTTTTTAACTTCTTCAGGTGCTAAACATGCTGGACCTGCTTCACTTGTATCTTGGGGAATTTTATCTTTGATTTCAGTTTATATTGCGATGTGTTTTTCAGAACTTACTGCAATGTTTCCTAAAGCTGGAGGAGTATATGAGTTTGCAAAGCAATCGTATGGTCGGTTTTGGAGTTTTGTTATTGGGTGGACAACTTCAATTGCTGGGTCAGTTACAATTGCCATGCTTTTGCTTGGGGCACTTCAATATTTGATTCCAATTAAATATTCTTTTGTGTATATTCCTGTTGCGATATTTTTGATTGTCTTATTTAGTGCTGTTGCGTATAGAGGAATGCAAACTTCAACTGTTGTATTAGTTACGTTTGCAATTATAACTCTTAGTGCGGTTATTGGAATTATTATTCCTGGATTTTTTAATATGAATGTTAGTAATTTTGATCCGTTTTTTGTTTTTCCTACCGCAAGTATTGCTTTGGCAATTTTCTTTATTGCTGAGACTTTTTTTGGTTGGGAGAGTGCTATATTTTTAGCTTCAGAAACAAAAAATCCAACTAAAGTTATGCCTAAGGCTTTAATTTATGGAACTTTAGTTATTGCTATTTTATCATTTTTATTGGCGTTTACAGCGATGGGAACAATTCCTTGGGGAGATTTTGCTAATTCGGTTGCGCCTTTAAAGGATTTAGGTACAGCACATTTTGGAGCTATTGGTGGAATTGTGTTTGCGATTTTAATTTTCATTTCGGTAATTGGGGCAACTGCTGGTTGGATTGTTACTGCTCCTAGACTTTTGATGTCAATTGCTGAAGATAAGTTGTTTTTTACGCAATTTGCTAAAATTCATCCTAAGCATAAGAGTCCTTATGTTTCGATATTTTTTCAAGCCATTGTTGTTTCCATATTAGTTATTGTGGGGGCTGGATCGTATGAGACTTTACTTCATATGCTTATTCCTTTGATATTGGTTGTTTATTCAGCTGTTATGCTTAGTGTTGTTATTTTGAGATTTAAGCAGCCTGATATTAAGAGGCCTTATAAGGTTATTTTTGGAAAAGTTGGACCGATTATTACTGTTTTATTTATGATATTTTTACTTGTGATGTTTATTAAGGAGACTCATAGCGCACTTGATATATTAAGAATTAGTGCTGGGCTTGTGTTGTTTGGGATTCCTGCGTATTTTGCTATTGAATTATTTTATGAGCCTAAGTATGTCGGGCTTAGAAAAAATATTGTTGCAAAGTTATCTCATTATTATGGAAAAATACCTTTAACTAATTCATCTTTTAATAAGATTGTTTCTTTTGTTGGTCCTTTTAATAAGAAGAGTTCAATTGTTGTTTTTAATTCTTCAATGGGCGCTTTTACTTCAAAGATTGTTAAGGGTAAATATCCTTTTGCAAAAATTTATGTTGCTAGTCAGTCTGAGCATGAAGTTAAATTGTTTAAAGAGAAGATTCATCCTTCAGTTAGAAATCATATTAGTGTTCATAAGATAAAAAGTTTGAGTGTTCCAAAGGAAGTTAAGGGTGCAAGTAGTTTTGTTTCATTTTATGATTTAGGAAATGCTAAGAATATGGAGAAATTTGTTAAGCAAGTTGCTGCGTCTTTAAAGAGTAAAGGGAAATTTTGTTTTTATGTGAAAAATCACTTTTTGAACATGAGTGTAAATGCTAATGAGGTTAATGATAAAGAAAAAATGCTTAAACTCTTTAAAAAAGTTGGTTTAAAGGCTAACTATGTTAGAAAGGGTAAGTTGTATAAGAGTGAAGTATTTATTTATGGGAGTAAGGAGTGATTTTTTATTTTTTTGTTTTTAATTAAATTTTTTTTCAATTAATAATATTTAAAATTGTAATAATCATTATATTTATATATTATAATATAATAGTTATTGTTGATGGGTGTTAGAGTTAAAAAAATAGTAGCTCGGCAGATTTTAGATAGTCGAGGTAATCCTACTATTGAGTGTGATGTTGTAACTAGATCTGGTTTTTTTAGAGCGAGTGTTCCTAGTGGTAAAAGTGTTGGTAAGTATGAGAAGCATGAATTGCGTGATGGGGGAATGAATTATTTTGGTCAGGGTGTTACTAAAGCGGTTTCAATAATTAATAAAAGAGTTAATAAGAAATTAGTTGGATTTGATGTTGGTGATCAAGCTAAGGTTGATAGTTATTTGATGAAGTTGAATTCTAAGGGAAATGTGGGGTCTAATACAACGCTTGCTGTAAGTTTAGCTATGGCTAGAGCTGGAGCTGGTAGTAAAGCATTATTTGAGTGTTTGAAAAAGTATACAAAACAAAAACCTAGTTTACCAATTCCTTTTTGTAATGTTATTAATGGTGGAGTTCATGCTTCAAACAATTTGAGTGTGCAGGAGTTTATGATTGCTCCGATTAAGTATAAATCATTTGGTTTGGCGCTTGAGAATATTTATGAGGTTTATACTTTGCTTAAAACGCAGTTGGTTTCTAAGTATGGGAAAGGGAGTATAAATGTTGGAGATGAAGGAGGGTTTACTCCTAATGTTAAAAAAACTTCACAGGTTTTAGATTTGTTATCAAAGATTATTAAAAGAGCTGGGTATGAGGATAAGATTAAAATTGCGCTTGATTGTGCAGCTAACGAATTTTATCACAACTCTAAGAAGAAAGAGTATTATTTGTTTGATGGGAAAAAGGTTAAGGCTCACAAACTTAGTGATATTTATTTAAAATTAATTAAGAAGTATGATATTATTTCTATTGAAGATCCTTTTAATGATCATGATTTTAGAGAATTTAATTATTTGAAAAAGAAGAGTGGTGTGCAAGTTGTTGGTGATGATTTGCTTGCTACTAATGTTGCTAGGATGAATTTGGCTATGAAAAAAGATGCTTGTAATTGTTTATTATTAAAACCAAATCAAATTGGGACTTTATCACAAGCTCTTGAGGCTGGACTTTTTGCTTTGAATAATGATTGGAGAGTTATGGCGTCACATAGGTCTGGTGAGACTAATGATAGTTTTATTTCTGACTTGGCTGTTGGGCTTGGTTGTGGTCAAATTAAAATTGGTGGGTTAAGTCGTGGTGAGAGAATGGCTAAGTATAATCAGTTTTTAAGATTAGAGCAGGAACATAAGAAACTTAAAATGGCTAGGTGGTAGCTTTGAGAGGTAGAGTTAAGAAAAAAGTTATTCTTGTTGTTGTTGATGGATTTGGTTATACTAGGAGTAAAAAAAACAATCCGATAAATTCTTCTACTATGCCTTTTTATCATTCTTTGCTAAAAAAATACCCTCATACTCTTCTTAATGCTAGTGGTGTTGCTGTTGGTTTGCCTAAAAATACTATGGGGAATTCTGAGGTTGGGCATATTAATTTAGGTGCTGGGAGAGTTGTGCATCAAGATTGTGTTAGAATTAATCAGTCAATTTCTAAGGGAAATTTTTTTAAGAATAAAACTTTAGTTGAAGTTTTTAGTGGCGCTAAAAAAGTTGCTAAGTCTGTTCATGTTTTGGGTTTACTTTCTATTTCAAATGTACATGCTCATATTGATCATTTGTTTGCTTTGATAAAAATTGCTAAACGTATGAGGGTTAAAACTTTTTTACATCTTTTTACTGATGGTAGGGATATGGATCCTTTTTCTTCTATTGGTTTGATTAAGAAATTGGATGGTGTGCTTAAAGGGAATGAATATGTTGAGGTTGCAACTGTTAGTGGAAGATATTATGGAATGGATAGAGATAAGAGGTGGAGAAGAACTAAACTTGCGTATGATGCTATTACTTTTGGCAAAGGTAAGAAGTTTTCAAGTGTTTTAGAGGCTGTTAAAAGTTCACATGCGGATGGTGTTAGTGATGAGTTTGTTAAGCCTTGTGTTATTAATGGGTATCGTGGTATTAATAATCATGATTTTGTTTTTTCATTTAATTTTAGGTCTGATAGGGCAAGGCAAATTTGTTATGCGTTTAAGAGGAAGAATTTTGTTAAGTTTAAGTGTAGTTCTAAAAAAGTTACTTTGTCAACTATGACTTTGTATGATCCTAAGCAGCTTGTTTGTCCGATTGCGTTTAGTGAGAATAGGGTTAAGAATTGTTTAGTTGAGGTGCTTTCTAATTTTGGTGTTAGACAGTTTCATGTTGCTGAAACTGAGAAGTATGCTCATGTTACTTATTTTTTTAATGGTGGGGTTGAGAAGAAGTTTAAGTTGGAAGAGAGGGTTTTAATTCCTTCTTTAAAGGTTAGTACTTATGATAAGGCGCCACTTATGAGATGTCGTGAAATTACTAAAGAGTGTGTTAAGGCTGCTCATAGTGGGAAGTATGGATTTGTTTTAGTTAATTTTGCAAATTGTGATATGGTGGCTCATAGTGGGGATATAGTTGCTACTAAGAAGGCTTTAAGAAGGGTTGATAATAGTTTGAAAAAGTTAGTTAAGGCTGGGTTAGATAATGGGTTTGTTGTTTTGATTACGTCTGATCATGGTAATTGTGAGAGAATGCATAAAGGTGTTAGTACGTCTCATACTACTTCAAAAGTTAGGTTAGTTGGGGTTGGTTTGAGTGGTTCGTTGGCTAGTGGTGGTGCGCTTTGCAATGTTGCTCCAAGTATTTTGAAGATTATGGGTTTGAGAAAGCCTAGGGAGATGAGCGCGAAATCGTTAGTTTAATATATGTGTTTGATTTGATATGTTTAGATGAATGTTGCATTTTTTGAGGTTGAGGATTGGCAAAGAGATTTTTTTAAATCTAAACTTAAAAAGGATAAGTTGTTTTTTTCTAGCAAGGCTTTGAGTTCTGGGGATTTAAAAAAAATTAAGGATGTTGATGTTTTGTGTGTGTTTGTTAAAAGTCAAGTTTCTAAGGGTGTAGTTGATAAGTTAGCTAATTTGAAATTAGTTGTTACTATGTCAACTGGTTATGATCATGTTGATGTTAAGTATTGTTCTAAAAAGGGTATTAAGGTTTCTAATGTTCCTAATTATGGGATGAATACTGTTGCTCAGCATACGTTTGCTTTGCTTTTGAATTTGTCTAAAAAGATTGAGCCTAGTTTAAAGCAATCGAAAAAAGCATTTGTTGATAGGTCGGTTACTCGTGGTTTTGATTTAGCTGGAAAAACTCTTGGTATTATTGGGACTGGAAATATTGGTCAAGAAGTTATTAAGATGGCTTGTGGGTTTTCTATGAAAATTATTGCATTTGATGTTTTTAAAAATATGAAGGCTGCTAAAAAATTAGGTTATAAGTATGTTAGTTTAGATACTTTGTTTAAGAAGAGTGATGTAATTACTTTACATGTTCCTTTGTTTAAATCTACAAGACATATTTTAAATAATGCTGCTTTTAAAAAAATGAAAAGGGGTGTTGTTTTAATTAATACTGCTCGTGGAGCGCTTATTGATACGAAAGTTTTGATTGGTTCTTTGAAAAAGGGTAAACTTGGTGGTGTGGGACTTGATGTTTTAGAGGACGAGAGTATATTTAGTCCTAAGAAATTGCTTGGTCGAAAGGTTTCGAGTGAGAATAAGTTTTTATTACATCATCCAAATGTTTTAGTTACTAATCATAATGCTTTTAATACAATTGAAGCAATTGAGAGAATTATGAAATGTACTGTTTCTAATATTAAGGGTAATATTGGTAAAGGGAAAGGCGTTAATTTGGTTAAGTGATTTTTGGTATTATTTATTTAAGTGAATTCATATACTGCTAGTGGAAGATACCTATCGTATTCATTTTCATAAGATTGCATAATTAATCTTCTATCAATATCAAACCTAATTTTTATTTCACAAATACCTGGTTTTTTTGGTTGGCTGGAAAGTTTTGAAACATAATATGTTGAGCTAATTCCTGAACCTTCTTTTATTTGTGGCCAAGCTGTTTGTGGGTCCCATCCTTCAATTCTTCCTATGTCTGGATTGTGTACGACTCTTTTATCAGATTTAGTTAAATCAATATTTCCATTAGAATCTAATACTAGATTATCATATAGGATGTTTGTATCATGATCAATTAATGATAAAGTTAAAATGGGAATTTCGTGATCTAACATTTTTATTAAACCATCTCTGTTTTTTTTGTATGCTGCAACTAAGTGAGCTCTTGTTGCTAATTTATATCCTTTTTTTCTTAATTGTTGATCTAATTTTATTGTTTGGCTTAAAGAAAGATCTTTGTGTGAATCAAAAATTGCATCTGCTCCATATCCAAATCCTTTATCATTTGCTAATGGATGGCCTATAATCATAAAAGGTGGTAGTTCAAATTCGTTTTCCATTACTAGAATGGATTTGTCAGTAATTTCTATTGGATGTGTTTTAGAAATTGTTGTTTTTTTTGGTTCATCTCCTTTAATATAATCTTTTAGTGTATTATATGATGGAAAAAAAGTTGATTGTGATTGTAGTAACCTTGGACCAAATAAATTCATAATTTCATCGTAAGCTGATTCTAATACGGAATCTGAATTTCCTTGTTTTTCTGCAATTGATAAGTTTTCAAAATCTTTTAATCTGCCATTTGCATAACAATTTCCTATTAAACTACTTCCAACTGTCCATTCAACAATTTTATTTTTTGTATTCAATTCTCTATCTGTTAAAGCTAAGGAGTCAATAAATCTTAATAAATTATTTCTTAATTTTTTTTGTGATACATATTTTGAAAATTCCTCTTGTGTGATTGTACCAGTTCCTGAGGTGCCAAATCCACAGCAGATTCCACCTAAAAATATTCTGTTGTTTAAGGTGGAATTGTTATTTGAAAAAATATCTTCAATTAGAATATTTGTGTCTGTTAATCTTAATGCTTGGGCTAATTTAATTTGGTTTGGATTGTTGTTTGTAAAAAGTTTGTTAGTTAAGTCTTTTGGAAAAACATTTGATGCAACATATGGTGTTACTAAAACTCCGTTTTGTTCTAATAAAGAAAAATCTTTTTGTGATTCTAATTTAGCACCTTGACTTGTTAGTCCTCCCCAGATTCTACCTAATTGTTTAATAATTTCTCCTCCATGCCAATTATGGGGATCAATTGGCCAATTTTGGTTTTCTGAATTTATAGGTGTTGCTCCGCATCCTTTAAATGTTAAAATTCTATGTTTTTCTTCTGTTTCATTACAAACAATTGGTTTTTCAAGTAGAATGTCTATGGTTCTTCCTATTCTTCTTCCTCTTACTTTTTGTAATTTGTAATTAGTAAAACCTGCTGGGATACTTTTTGGATCAAGAATTATATTGTATAGGAGTGGATGATCTGTGGCTATGGAATAAGCTCCGGAAGTTTGATCATCAGCTTCAATTATGGCTATTTCAATTGGTTCTTTTTCTATTAGATATCCAAAGGGACCTTCTTGAACAAATTCTAATTCTGTTTTTACCATTATAGGTAAATTTATGTCTGTTTTTATAAGCTTTTTGAGTGTAGTTACTAAAAAGTGGCTAATTCTTAGATATCTTTATAAAATAGGAGCCTTTTTAGATATAAATGGTAGATAGAAGGTCTTTTTTAAAGGGATTGGGAGCAGGATTAGTAGGTTTAGCTGGATTAGTTTCTAGTGAAGCTGATGCTCGAGGGTCTAAGAGACGTAGGCGAAGTGTTAGTCGAAAGCCTTCTAGATCGCAAACTATTGATTCTTTAATTAAAACTTCTTTAGATGAGACTTATGCTCAAGATGGAAATAAAGATTTAGAGGATAAGATTGAGGCTTTTGTTGGAAGATTGAGATCTAAAAAAGTTCTTAAAAGAGATGATGAGACTAGTATTTATGTTTATGATATTAAGAAAAATTATGTGCCTTGTAGTATAAATATTGATAATCAGAGAATGGCTGCAAGTTTAATTAAGCCTTATGTTATGGCTGCTGCTTTTGATAAGTTGAAGCGAACTCGTAAAGGATTTAGTGGTAAGATTAAAAGAGATATTGAATTGATGATTAAACATAGTAATAATCCTGCTACAAATAGAGTAATTGATTATGTTGGTGGGGTTAGTGCTGTTCAAAGTTATATTAATGGAACTCGTTTGTTTAGTGAGACTAAGGTTGTTGAGACAATTCCTAAAAATGAGAGAACTTATAAAAATAAAACTAGTGCTCATGATTTGAATATTTTATTAAATCAGATATATCGAGGCAATTTAGTTTCTAAGAAAGCTTCTTCTTCGATGCTTAAAATTTTAGATGGGTATACTACTAGTAGGATTGAGAAGGTGTATGGAAAGAGAGCTAATATTGCTGGATTTGCTGGTAAGACTGGATTTGTTTATGGATTGAATGGAGAGAGTACTATTGTTGATTATAAATTTAAGAATGGGCAAGTTAGACCTTTTATTTTTACAGCGATGGTTGAGAATAAGAAAGGGCCTGGAACTTCTGGTAGAAAAAGAGATCCTTTGTGGGGCAAAACTAGAAGTAAAGTTATTCGAGGAATTTTTGATATTGTTGCTGAGCATTATAGAAGTGAACTGAGTGAGAGATATCGAGCGAGAGATAGTAATCGACTTAGAAGAATTGATGAGAAGATTGCTCATTTTGAGAGAAATAAAGATGTTTTAGTTAGGCGTGGTAAAAAGTATGAAGGCTTAATTAAAGCTGCTGCTAAAAAACATGGCTTAGAGTATGAGGATTTGTATTCTTTGATTGCTGCTGAGAGTAGTTTTAGACCTTCTGCAAGATCTCCAACTGGACCTATGGGAATTATGCAATTTACTAGAAATGCTGCTAGAGATAGGGGTCTTAGAGTTAATTGGAAGGTTGATGATAGATTGAATCCAAGTAAAGCTATTGATGCAGGGGCTAAGCATTTAGCACGATGGTATAATAATTTTAAAGATACTACAAATAATAATAGATACATTGCTCGTGATAATGCGATAGCTGCTTATAATAGTGGTTTGCGTGGGTTAAAGAATTTGCTTGATAGTGAGGAAGAAATTTCTTTTTGGCATGTTAAGGGAAACACTCAAGAGAATAAGGATTATGTGGCTAAGATACTTGCTGCTAGAAAAGTTTTTTTTGGAATTGATTGATTAATTGATTAAGAATATTTAAAAAAAATTATTTGTATTTTTTTAAGTCGAAGTTTTCTTCACAGAATCTGTGGAATGATCCTTGATATTGGTTCCATGTGAATTTTGAGTTTCTATTTTTGAAATCTTCTTTTAGTTTTTCTAATTTGTTGTAAATTTTTCTTTTAGCTTTTACTTTTGCTAAATATCTTTTTCCTCTTGGTTTATTTACATGCCCTGGTCCATGGACCCATTGAATTGCTGCGTCCCAATTCTTGTGCGCCCTATATCCTTGCATCATGTATCTTGCTATTGCATCTAGGTTTTTAAGAGGGTGAGCTCTATCATCATATTCAGATACACATTCTAAAACATTATTGCATTTTTCAAATAGTTTTTTTAATTTTTTGCCGTGTTTTACATCTCTTGAACTTTTTGATGTTCCGTGAATTTTTAATCCTAATCCTGTTGCAGTTGGTCCTTGAGTATGAATTAAACCAATTCCTCCATCGTTTCCTTTGTTTGGTTGAAGTGGGTCTCCATAGCTCTCATGCATTACTAGAGCTTCTAGAACTCCTTTTGGAATGTTATATTTTTTTTCAACTGCGTCAATAATTGGTTTGAATCTGTGTGTTCTTTGTGCGCTTCCAATGTAGCTTTCTTTTTTTGCTAATTTAATTCCACGAAAATTTGGTAATTTATAATTTTGTTTTGCTTTAAGGCTTTTTGCTAATTTTCTTGCTTCTTCTTCATTAATTTTATGTGGTGATTGTGATTCTATTTTTGAGATAATGCTTTCAATATCTGTTTTTATATCTTTTACTTCGTCGAAAAGAGAGTATCCGCAAATTCCTAATAATCCAGCTAAAATTCCTGTTTGAATTTTACTTTTCATTGGTATGAATCTTTGATTGATTGCTTTTGTTAATTTATCTATTCCATATAATCCTAGGGCTGCTGATGCTCCAATGGTTGCCATTGTTGGAGAACTAATGTCTGGAAGTTGCTCTGCTCCATATACTAATCCAGCTAAAGCTGCTGCACTTGTTGTTAATCTAGTTAAAGTAGGATTTACTTTTTGAATTATATTTTCTAGCATTTATTGTTAAAAAGAAGGCGTTTTTATAAATTTATTCCTTTTTAGTAGTTATTTTTATAAATGGGGTGTGGTTTTGATTAAGAATGGCAAAAAAAGTAATTCATGAACATTCTTTTTATTCAACTTTGGATGAAATAGTATCGCCTGAAAAATTTAATTTTGATTATTTTGAGATAGATGATCTTTATGAAAATGTGAATCGTTTTATTGGTAATGAATTAAGTTCTTTTTATAATCAGATGAGGGATAAATTATTTGAAAGAGTTAAAGTATATACAAGGTGTGAATTTAAGGCTTGTGAAATGTTTTTGCCTGCGTCTCATTTAATTAGTAATTCTGTTGATAGTGTTGTTAAGAGGGTAATTGATGATTTTGATGCTCTTATTTGTGTTAGAGTTAAGTTGGGATTAGTTTATAATGAATTGATATTTGAGATTGAGGATAACGGTGTTGGAATTGATGAGAATATTGAAGAGGATATTTTTAAAAATGTTGTTGTATCTAGTAAAAGAAATAGTTCTATATATCAAGGTGGAGCTGGTGTTGGGTTAATTTATGTTAAAAGAAATATTGTTGATTTAGGTGGTGATGTTTACTTTAGAAATAAGGGAAAAAATAAAGGTGCTGTTTTTGGATATACTATTCCTTTGATTAATTAGTTTCCAACATATTTGATCTCAACATCTCCATTTGTTGTTTTTAAATTTAGGGTTCCTTTTGGTGTTTGTCCAATTGGGGCGTATGTTCCATCTTGGTTTGGTTGCATTTTTACGATACTTACTAGTCCATTTGTTGAAGTTGCTCTTACTGCTAGTGGTGCATATAGATTTAATTTGATGTTTCCATTTGCTGTATATATGGTTCCTGGGTGAGCTACATTTCCATCTATTGAACCATTTGTATGTTCTATGTTAAATGAGAGGTCTTCTTGTGATGTTGGCATTGATACTTGTCCGTTATAATTTTCTAGATGTAGAATTCCACCTTGGTTTGTTGGTTGGTGATTTGATTTTCCTTTTAGTTCAACTTCGTTGCTATTGTTTAAAGTAAGTTCTAGTGATGAATTTGTTGAATCGATATCTACTTGTGTTCTTACTTGGTATTTTTCATCAATTGCTTTTTCTAATCTGTTAGTTCCTGATGTGATTGTTACTGAGCCGTTGTTGATACTGTAATCACCATCTAAAGCACTATTTAAATCTCCATTTTCAACTATGATTGAGCCATCCCCGATTGTAACGCTTATGCTATTTCCATTTGAGCTGTGAATGAATGAATTATTTCTATTAATGTTTATTGTTGCACCTTTGTATGTTATAGTGCCACTTTTTGGGATTTTTTTAATTTCTAACCCTTCGTCTGTTGTTATTGCGTATCTTCCATCGGTAGAAATTGCTACTTCGTTAATTACGCTTTGTAGATTGAAGTTATCTGGAAGTTGGTATCCATTGTAAGTTGTTTGAGCTAGAGGGCTTGTTGGCATTAATAGAGCAGTTGTTATTGTTAAATCTCTTATTATTTGTTTGATATTCATAATTTGGTTTAAATTGAGTTTTCTTTATAATAATTATTGTTAGAAATGGGGTATTTTGATCTTTGTTTTAGAAACTAATTAAGTTTATATATTGTTATCTTTGTGTTTTTTGTATGGGATTATTTGAAAAATTTTTTAATTATAATGAAATTGTACCTGAGCCTACTTTTGCCCAGAAGCATTTACCTACTTTTTTAGAGGTTGTTCAAAAATGGGGTTATTTTAAAAAACCTGAAGAGAAGGTTGATGTTGGAAAATATGTTAAGATAAGAATGCCTCAAGTTCCTTATGATAATGGTGGGCACAATCATCCTTTACTTTATTTTTTTGAGAGTGTACAGAAATTAGCAGATAAAGTAAATTTTTCTGATGATGAGCAAAAGAATTTTACTTTTATGTATGATGAGTCTAGTTGTAGAAGAATCATAAATGTTGATTTTCAAGGAGATGGCACTTTTATGGGTAATGCTATGGATCATACTATTGCTTTATCTTCAATTGCTTATGAATGGTTTGAGCAACAAGAAAAATATAGAATTAGATCTTTTGGTGCTGGTGGTAGATTAGATACTTTAGAATTAAAATTAGAGAAGAGAGTTTAATTTTTTTCTTGTTTAGCTACTAATTTGATTGTATCGATAACTGCGTCTGGTGATAAGGAGATACTATCTATTCCTTGCTTAACTAAGAATTTTGTAAATGATGGGTATGTTGATGGAGCATCGCCACATATTCCAATTTTCTTTTTGGCTTTTTTAGCAGCTTTGATTGCGTGGGCTACCATGAATTTTACGGCGTCATTTCTTTCGTTGAAAAGTTTGGATACGATTTCTGAGTCTCTGTCAAGTCCTAGGGTTGTTTGGGTTAGATCGTTACTTCCGATACTAAAGCCATCGAAGATTTTTAGAAATTGGTCTGCTAAAACTACGTTTGATGGTAATTCACACATTACGTAGACTTCAAGGTTGTTTTTGTGTTGAACAAGTCCAAATTTTTTCATTGTTTGTAGGACTTTTTTTCCTTCGTCTATAGTTCGACACATTGGTATCATTACTTTGATGTTGTTTAATCCGATGGTGTCTCTTGCTCGTTTTAGGGCTAGACATTCTAATTTGAACGCTTCTATGTATTTTGGATCGTAGTATCTTGAGGCGCCTCGCCATCCTAACATTGGGTTTTGTTCGAGAGGTTCGAATTGTTTTCCTCCGATAAGATTGGCGTATTCGTTGGATTTAAAATCTGAAAGTCTTACTATGACATCGTGTGGATAGAAGGCTGCTGCTATAGTTGCTACGCCTTGTGAGAGTTTGTCTATGAAGAATTCTTTTTTATCTTTGTAATTTTTTGTAATTGATTGGATTTTTGCTTTTGTTTTTTTATCTTTAAGTTTGTTAAAGTGAATTAGGGCTAGTGGGTGAACTTGAATGTGTGAGTTTATGATGAATTCTAGTCTAGCTAAACCAACTCCTTTTACTGGTAAGTTTGAGTAGGTGAAGGCTGTTTGTGGGTCTCCGATATTTAGCATGATTTGTGTTTTAGTTTTGGGAATTGATTTTAAATTAATAATTTGTTTTTTGAATTTTAGAAGTTTGTTGTAGACAAAGCCTGTTTCTGATGATGCGCAATCTATAGTAATTGGTTGGTTGTTTTTTATTTTGGCAGTTGCATTTTTTGTTCCTACAATACATGGAATTCCTAATTCTCTACTTACGATTGCTGCATGACAACTTCGACCGCCTCTATTTGTTACAATGGCGCTTGCTTTTTTCATGGCTGGAACCCAATCTGGATCAGTCATTGGAGTTACTAGAACTTCGCCTTGTTTGATTTTTGAGATGTCTTTGACGTTATTGATGATTCTTGCTTTTCCTTGTCCAATTTTGTTTCCAACGCTACTTCCTGTGGTTATTATTTTTCCTTTTTGTAGGAGTTTGTATTTGATTTGTTTATTTAGATCTTTATTTGATTGAACGGTTTCTGGGCGTGCTTGAACTATGAAGAGTTTTTTTGTTATTCCATCTTTAGCCCATTCAATATCCATTGGTGTGTATTTTTTTCTTTTTTTAGTGTAATGGTCTTCGATTATTTTTCCCCATCTAGCTAGAGTTAGAATTTCTTGATTGTTTAGGACTAGTGATTGTTGTTCGGTTTTTGTTGTTTTGATGTCTTTGACTTTATTTTTGTCGTAAATCATCTTTATTTTTTTATCGCCAATTGATTTACTTAGAATTGGCGTGTATTTTTTATTATTTAGAGTTTGTTTGAAAATAATATATTCATCTGGGTTTACTTTTCCTTTTACAATATTTTCTCCAAGTCCTAGGGATGCGTTTATTAGGATGGCATTTTTGAATCCTGTTTCGGTATCTATTGTAAACATTACTCCTGAGCTTGCTTTGTCTGAACGAACCATTTTTTGAACGCCAATTGATAGGGCTACATCGAAATGGTCAAATCCTTTTGTTTCTCTATAAAAGATTGCTCTGTTTGTGAAAAGGGAGGCGATACATTTTTTACAAGCTTCTAGTAAGGCTTTGTTTCCTTTGATGTTTAGGTATGTTTCTTGTTGCCCTGCAAAGCTTGCGTCAGGTAAGTCTTCTGCTGTGGCGCTTGATCTAACTGCAACATCAGTGTTAGTTGATTTGTATGATTTTGATAGAAGTTTGTAGTGTTTGATGATTTCTTGTTCTATTTCTTTTGGAAACTGCGATTTTAAGATAAGGGTTCTTATTTGTGATCCTGCTGTGTTTAGAGATTTTATGTTTTTTACGTTGTGTTTATTTAGGATATTTTTTATTTTATTTTTTATTTTGTTATGTTTGATGAATTGGTTGTAGGCTTTTGCAGTTGTTGCAAAGCCGTTTGGGATGGCGATGTTTTTTTTTGTTAAGTTGGAGTACATTTCTCCTAGTGATGCATTTTTTCCTCCTACTATAGGGACGTCTTCAATTCTTAATTTTGAGAATGGTATAACTAGAGCCTCTTTTTTCATGTGTTGGAGAAGGTGTTTGTTGTTTATAAGGTTTGAGTTTTTGTTGTTTATGTTTCAAAAGTTAAATAAATGATCTCTTTTTCTTCTTTTTATGCCATTTGGATTTACACATATGTTTTTAGCTTATGTTACTGGTAAAGTTATTGTTAGTGTTAAGAAAATTAAGGTTGATTATTTGTTTTGGTTCTTTTTGATTCTAGGTGGGATTTTACCTGATGGAGATTTTGTGTTGGATTGGATTTTTGGTTTAGGGCTTCATAGGACGTATTCTCATAGTTTGCCTTTTATGATTCTTGTTGGTTTAGGTGTTTATTATGTTTTTAAGAGATTTGGTTTTAAGAATTCTAAGATGCTTGGGTTTGGTGTTTCTTTAGGAATATTGGTTCATATTGTTGCTGATATTTTAACTACTTCGAGTTGTGGTGGTCCTGCTGTTTTTTGGCCGATTGGGTTATATTTTGCTAGAAATATGGTTTGTGATACTGTTGTTCGTGGTTTTCATGAGGGGTCACTTAATGTTGCTATTTTTGATATGGGAATTGGAGCATTTTGGTTTTTGTATGTGATTGTTAGGCACAAGATCAAGTTGTAGTTACTTTTTAGGGGTGTTTTCTTAGGAATGTTTTTAAAATAGGCTTGTTTTTGAAGGTTTATGGTATTAAAACATACTTCTTTTAGAAGATTAAGAACTCAAAGATCAAATTAGAGGAAGAATTGAGGAAAGTTCATTAGATGATTCTCTAAAGAGGGGTTTGTTAGTTGAACTTGAGAGAAAATATAGGTTGTGTGGAGTTTTACATGATCAAAATAAGGGAGATATTAGATTTTTGTTAAGAAGATTACAAGAGGATTCTAAATTAAGTCCTTATGGTATTTATATTGATGGAAGAGAACCAAATCAAAGAAAATATAATGAGAGTGATGCAAAAAGAGCAAATAATTGTTATTTTGATTTAGCATATTCTAGAGAAAAATTTATTGAGCAAGGTGCAATTGATGATGGTTATCCTTTAGATGGATATTATTGTTTTAAAAGATGGGATGGTAAAGCAAGAAGACATTTAGAACCTACAATCTCAAGAAGATTGTATGTTAATTGTGATTATGAAAATATGAAGGATATTGTGAATGATGTTGTGGATTTTAGTAAATATTATCCTAATTATAGTGTGTTTTTTCAACTTAAATTTTTAAATGTTAATTTTTCAAAACAATTAGAAAGGACTGAAAAAATTGTTATTTATTTTGATGAGGGAACTTTTAATAGTGATTTTTATCATGATCTGGTTGGTTTAGTTTCTAAAAATGCTTGTGGGGGTGTTCCTCTTTTTACTGAGCAAGTTGGTAGTGGTTTGTCTGTTGCTATGAATCCTGAATTTGTTGATAGTGTTTTGTCACAAGAGAAAAAATATGATTCTTTTGGTCATCTTATTAAATGTCGTGTTGAGGGTGGTAAGAGGAATGAAGATGGTGATGAGAAAATTGCTTTTGATGTTGTAAATGAGCTTGAGAGAAAATGTTATCAAAGTAGTTTTTATGAATTTAAAAAGTATATGGTGGATATAGGTAGAACAATTAATAGAAGTGGAGATGATTCTGATTTTAAATTATTGTTAGACTAAAAGTTTAAATATTGTTAAATTTTTCTTTATGTATGCCTTATGATAAATTAGAAAATCTTTATAATGTACTTGGTGGTGGAAAAGATTTAATTATTAAGTATAAAGATATTTTTGATTTAGGTGAATTTTATACTGCTCTTTTGAGTTGGCTTGATGATTATGGTTGGCATGATTCTATTGAAAATGATTTATGTGAAAAGGCTGAAACTTATATGGGTCATGTTGTTGATAAGGGTGGCGGAAGAGAGATTTGGTTTCGTTGGAGACTTAAAAAAACTCCTGATGATTCAAGTAAAATTGATTTTTACATGGATATGGCTTTTCATGGTTTGGGATTGAAATCTACGGAAGTTGTTAAAAATGGAAAGAAAATAAAAGCGGATAAGGGAGAGCTTGAAATTAATATTAAGGCTTTTGTTCATTTAAAATATATGGAGAAGTTAGATAATGATTCTTTGTTAAAATATTTTAAGGATTTGTTTTCTACGAAGGCTTATGATCCTGCTCAATATGTGAAAGAATTGTATCAAGAGGTTTATGCTTTTCAGAATTTTATCAAGCAGTGGTTTAAGATGAAGCGGTATTTGCCTTATGAGGAGAGTAAGAGTTTTTATCCAAGCTATGCTTGGCCTTCGCATTTGAAGGATTAAACTAGAAAATCCTAATAAATTTGTTCTAAATAGGCAAAAACTTAATAAATGAGAAGAAAACTAGATGGTTTAAGTGTCCCAGTGGCTTAGTGGGCCAATTACGATTTGGCGTTCGTTGTGCATTTCACACTGGCGTGTTCAATAGCACGTAAAAAATATTGAAGTTTGCCCCAGTGGCTTAGTGGCTATAGCACCTGACTTGTATTAGGTGAATTATCTTGTGTGTATACATACAAAAAAAGCGCATTTAAGATATCAGGAGGTCGGGAGTTCAACTCTCCCCTGGGGCTCCATACTTCTAGTGTAGGACTCTTGTTTTATTTTTGACTTGAATTTGTCTTTCTAATTCAGTGTTGTTACTTTTTTGGAGCAAGGAGTTTGTAGGTAGGTTTTTTTTAAATATATTTACAATGATTGAAGAAATTTTACAAGAAGAATTAGAAAAATATTTTTCTCATATTGGTCAGATTGGACAATATTTGAGAGAAAATTTAGATGAAGTATTTACACTTTTTGACGAAGCTTCTAAATATGTTGGTTGAGCTTATGAATTAGATCATAATTGTGAAGATGATTTTTTATTTTTTTTAGATTCTTTTATAAATTGCCTAACCCCTACTATTAAAAAGTAGTAATACTCACGTAATGTTTATAAAATAATTAATTTTTAAATCTAAAATGAGAGTTTTAGTAGTAAATCCACCAAATAAACCTTATAGTAGTTCAAGTTTGTTAATTGAACCAATTGATGTGTTAACTGTTGCTAGAGAAAAAGTGAATGCTAAATTTTTATGTTCGTCTGCTGAGAGTATTGATTTGCCTGATGAGAGTTTAGACGTTGTTATTTCAACTTGGGTTGTTGGAACTATTCAAGGGGTTGATAGGAAAGCTCAAGCAATAAATGAAGCTACAAGAGTTTTAAGGAAAGGTGGCTCTATTTATTTAGTTGAAAATGATTTAAATGGAGATTTTGAATATATTAGAAATCGTTATCCTAATGTAGCTCGAACAAAAGCTTATAACGGTTGGTTAGAGAATGAGATGGGTTTTGTGCCAGTTTCTAGATTTGAGACTTATTTTGGTTTTGATAGTTTAGATGAAGCTAGATTAATTATTGGATCTATTTGGGGAGAGGAAGCTTCTTTGAGAGTTTCTAGGAAGGATATTGGTCATAATATTGTTATTTATGAGAAGCGTAAGTGAGGTCATTTCAAGCTCACAATCTACACAATATTTATGTACATCTATTCTCTTTTATTAAATGAAATTAAGAAGCAGTGTTGGTGTGCTATGGTTGGTATTTTAGTATCCTCTGGGGCTCCATATTCTTTCATAATGTTTTTAAAATAGGTGTGGTTTTTGTAGTTATGGACAATAAGTCACTTTGGGAAATACTTGTTCCTAGATATACTAATGAGAGATATGAGTTTAGTGTAGATTATCATAATAGGTGGGATCAATATGTTAGAGGAATTGCTAATGGACTTACTATTTTAAGAACTGCTAAGGGTCAGTGGATTAGTCCTGAGAATGAACTATTTTGTGAAGAGATGATTCCTGTGAGAGTTTATTGTTCTAGAGAAGAAATTGATAAAATTGTTGATTTTACTCTTGGTTATTATGTTCAAAAAGCAGTTATGGCATATGAGATTAGTTCTAAGGTTATTTTAAAACATAATGAGAGTTAGTGATTTTTAATTGTGTTCTAATGTTTGTAAAAATGAATAAACTCCATCTTTGATATTTTTACAAAATTCCAATTTGTCTTCGTTGCTCATTTTATCATAAATTGATGTTGTTTTATTGTCTTCATATATTGTTTTTACGGTTTCAAAATAGAGTTTAAATTCTTGTTTTGTTTCTTCTAATTGTTTTATGTTTGGATTGTTATATTGTGATTTGTTTGTTAGTAGAACTATTGTTGTTATTGTTGCTGAAACTTTGTTGATCTTTAGAAAGTTGTTGTTTAGGATTTCTTCTAATTCTTCTTGTTTTTTTGTGTTTAGTTGTGATTTTAATTTTTCTTTATTGTTTATTCTTTCTTGGTGTGTTTTGAAATTGTCTGTTATGTAGGGTGCGTTTAATGATTCCTGTAATCCTTCTATTAGTTCTTGTATTGATTTTTGATCTTCTGATTTGAATTGTTGATAATTTATATTTAGGGTGGGGTAATTATTAGTTGGGTGGATTTGGTAGTTCTCTTGTTCTAATAAGTTTGTTAGGGTCATTTTTTATTTATTTGAATTAAATGGGGTGTTTTTTATAAATTTTGTTTGATTTATTATTAAAAAGTGGTTTCTGGTTTCAAGTAAGATTTATATACTCTAATTTGTTAATTGTTTTTATGTTTGATAAAAGAGGGATAGCTCCATTAGTTGCGACATTGCTTTTGATTTCGTTTGCAGTTTCTTTGGGTGTTGTTGTTATGAATTTTGGGAAGGCGCAAGTTGAGTTAGAAGCGCAGTGTCCTATTGATATTGGAATGAAGTTATCAAACATTGGTGGGCAAGATCAGTTTTGTTATGATAGGGCTAAAGATGCGGTTTCTTTTACATTAGAGAATGGTGTTAATATTAAGGTTGATGGAGTTATTATGAATTTTATTGGAACTAAGGGCGCCACTACTGCTAATTTGGCTGAGGCTAAAATGGATAAGTTAGGTAATTATTTTGGAAATGTTCCTTATGATGTTGTTAATTTTGGTGAAATTAGACAAGTTAAAATTACTCCTAAAATTATTTTATATGAAGAAGAGCAGATTTGTTTAGAGAAGGCTTTGATTGTTGAGCAGTTTAGAGATTGTTAGTCTTTGTTTGATAATATTTTTAAATGATTTGTTTTGATATTTTGTTATGGTACAAAAGGATTTTAATGTTTTTTTTGCTAAGTTATTTGGTTTTACTCCTGGTTATTATAATGAAATTTGGTTTAATTTTGATGAGCCAATTGATTTAATTCAAAGACTTCGTGATGGGGATGTTAGAACTTATTCTCAAAGATGCGATAGGGATGGTGTTTTAGAAGCAAGTGATTCTCAAATGATTGAATATTTAGATTCTCAAGTTAGAAGGATGTATGAATTGGTTGGTGAAAATCCTAGTGATTTGTGTGAGAAAATTGTTGAGATTTCTGATGAATTGGCTGATTATCGAAAAATGCATATTGAAGATAGGGAAGCTGAGATTTTGAATTCTCAAAGAGGTCGAGAAATAATTGCTTGGTTTAGGGGAGAGGATTAGGTTAGTTTTTTAGTATTTTATTGGTTAATAAGGGGATAATTTTTAAATCAGATTAAATTATTGTTTATTTATGAAGGTTGAATTTAATTTATCTAAGTCTGTTGATGAGAATGCTGGTAGGTATTTTGATTTGTCTAAAAAGGCTAAGAGGAAACTTGAAGGGGCTAAAAAGGCACTTCAAGATAGTAAGGATAAATTGAAGGCTTTATTATCTCAAGAAGATAAATTCTGGAAGGAGTATGATAAAAAGCAAGAGAAAAGTAATCGAAAAATTGAGTGGTATGAGAAGTTTCATTGGTTTTTTTCTTCGCAGGATTTTTTGTGTATTGGGGGGCGTGATGCTACTTCAAATGAGATTGTGATTAAAAAACATACTGATCCTAATGATTTGGTTTTTCATACTGATATGGCTGGATCTCCTTTTTTTGTGATTAAAGATGGGCAAAAGGCTGGTCAGGAAACTTTAGATGAGACGGCGCAAGCTGTTGCTTGTTATTCAAAAGCTTGGAAATTAGGTCATGCTACTGCTGATGTGTTTTGGGTGAAACCTGAGCAGGTTACTAAAAAGGCGCAGTCTGGTGAAAATTTAGGTAAGGGGAGTTTTATGGCGTATGGTAAGACCACTTATATTCATCCTAAACTTGAGTTTGCTATTGGGTTAGTTGAGGATCAGATTATTGGTGGGCCTGTTGAGAGTGTTAAATCGAAAACTAAGGATTTTATTATTGTTATTTCAGGGCGTGAGAAAAAGAGTGCAACTGCTAAAAGAATCAAGAGTTTACTTAAGGGTGGAGATTTAGATGATGTAATTAAATTTTTACCATCTGGCGGCGCTACTTTGAAAAAGATTAGGAAGAGATAATTTTTTTGTTTTGTTTTTGAAATTATTTATGAAGATAGTTTTCTAACTTTTAAATCAGGGTTATCTATGAATTCAAATGTTTCATTTTTCACGTCTTGTTGGATTATTGCTAGAAGATCTTTGCCTGATATAATATATCTCCCTTTTTCATCTTCGACTAAATTTTTTGCAGGATGTGTTTTGTTATAAATTGGTTGAAATTCTCCTGTTATTGAAAATTTTGTGTCGTAACTAGCTAAATCAAATGGATGTACATTACTTGCATTTTTTTGTCTTCCTCTTGTGGTCCATAATTGATGTTCTTCTTTTCCTATTCTTCCTACACTTCCTACATAAACAGCAGGGAGTTTGTTTCCAAAAGCTGTTTGATAAGCTATAATTAAACCTTTTTCGAGTTCCATACTATTGTGGAGTGGTCAATTGCTTATAAACTTGTGTGGTTATCAACATCACCTCCTTTTGGCATTATTTGGTGTGTCTTTTTGTCTAGTGGGTATTTTTAAAGAGAACCTTTATTGAGTTACAATAGTGAATTATAATAAATTAAAAGTAGTTAGTTTTGGAATATCTCTGTTACAATAAGGGCAAGCGTTTGGTTTTTTTCTAAATGGGTCGTATTTGAATATGTAGTTACACCCTAGGCATTTGCATTGAATTTGTTTTGTTCCTGGGATTCTTGAAAATTGAGATTTTACTTGTTCTTGTTTGATTTTAGTCATTTTGTCAAGATATTCGTCTTCGGCGTCCCAACCTTTTGGTTTATTGATTTTTTCTTTTTTTGATTTTTTTTCTTCTTCTTCTTTCTTTTTAGTTTTTCCTGAGAAACAATTAGGACAAACCATTCTTTTAAATCCATGATGTAGTTTGAATTTGTTTGCTGAAGCAAATCCTTGACATTCTTTACATTGAGCTCTAATATCCATTCTTATTTTTTGAAAAATAATTTCTATTTATATGTTTTTATATTGTTAATTGGTTTAATAGAGTGTTGTTTTTGTTGAGGAATAACACCTCTTTATAAGTTGTTTTAGTAGTTTTAGTTTATGAATAAGTTTTGGGAGAAGTTAGAGCATTATAATGCGAAGTTAATTCCTTTTGCTGTAGTTGTTTTACTTTTTGTAATTGTTTTTGAGTTATTTATTCATGTTGAGAATCATACGATTGAATTTATCGTACATGCTTTAGATATAGTTGCAATTGCTATTTTTGTAATTGATCTTATTTTTTTAGCAATTAGAGCTAAGAGTGCTAGGTTTTTTTTTAAGAGTTATTGGCTTGATATTGTGGCTATTTTACCTCTTGGATTTATTTTTGTTTTTGCTTCTGGTTTTTTAAGGGTAATTGTAGCAGGAGAGAGATTTGTAATTGGACAGGCTATTTTACATGAGTCTTTGGAAGCTAGAAAAGGTGTTAGCGCTTTAGCGAGAACTAGTGGGAGAATTGGGAGGGGTCTTAGGATTGGTGCTCGGATGGTTAGGGTTATTACTAAGTCGAGAATTTTTACTAAGTTTCATGGACATAAACATAAAAAGAAACTTCATGAAGATATTGCTCATAGAAGAAGGTTGAAGGTTAAGAAGAAAGCTGTTAAGAAGAAAGCTGTTAAGAAGAGGGTTGTTGGAAAGAGTTCTAGTGTTAAGAGAAAGGTTTCTAAGAAAAGAGTTTCTAGAAGGAAAAAATAGTTTTTAATTAATTGTATTTTATTTCAATGATGTTTTTGATTTTTTCTTGAATGTATTTATGTTCTAATATTTTTGATAAGGATGTTTTGATATTTCTGTCTTTGGTTGTGACCTTAGCTTTGATTTTGTCTTTTTCTTCAAAGGTGTTTTTGTATTTCTTTTTGAAAGCTTTTACGCTATTAGTTAATTTTAATGGTGGGCCTGATTTTACCATTTCTTTTGGTAGGATTGTTCTTTTTAGTGTTAGGTAAATGATTGCTTGATTTTCTTTATTGTTTAATATTTTAAATCCACTTTTTTTAATTTCAAAATTGGTTAAGGATCTTTTTAGGTGTTCGATTGTTTTTACTACTTTGTATCCTACTACGTCACTTTTTCCTTCTTTTAGGGTTAGAGTTATGTAAATTAGATTTTTAAGTTTTTTTGAGAGTGATTTGAATGAGTAATCTTTGTTTTTGAAGAATTGAAGTTTTTCTTCTTTTGTTTTTGCTTTTAAGAAGGCTTTTGCTACTTTTTTTAGTTGGTTTAATTTTTCTAGATTTAGAGCAGCTGCTGCATTTCTTGTTTTGTCTACTGGATCGATTATTATAATTGGGGATATTGTTTTTGATTTGTTTAAATGAAATAGCGCGTCTTTTTTTGGATAGAAATTTTGAGCGTCTATTACTTGTTTTGTTTTGAATTTTGTTGCTGCTTGAAGAGTGTTTTCAAATGATTGGTAATGGATTGTTAGAATCTCTAAAATGTAACCACTAAATCCGCCTATATGTGATTCTGCTCCGTAGAGTTCATTTGCTTTGCAGAATTTTTTTAGAAGTCTAATTTCATCTTTTAGTTTTAAATCTGTTTTTGCATTTACCCATTTTGCGTGTAATGGTGATACGTCTGTGATGTTAATTGCGTTTTTGGATTCATTGATGTTTAGGATTGGAACAACTTCAAAACTGTAATTTTCTATTAGCATTTGAAAGTAATCTCTTGAGCCATGTACTCTTGATAAGCTTGAGTTTTTGAATGTTTTTTTAAGAATTGGTTCTAGGATATCTGAAAGTTTAGATGATTTTTCTTTGTATTGTTCTAAGTTGAATAAAACAAAAATGTCTGTGTCATGATTGTCTGAGAGCCATGTTCCTTTGGCAGCTGAGCCTCCTATGATGGCGATTGCTTTTAGTGATTTTAAATTTTTATTTAGTTTGGACAAAAAGTTAGTATATATTTTAGTGAATTTGTTTTCTTCAATTGTACTTGGTTTGATTGTTTTTAGGATTTGTTGCATTTTGTATTTGTAATTGATTGTTTTTTTGTGATTTATTATGAAATGTTATGTGTATTTTTAATACTAATGGTTGATATGAGTACTTTAATTGTTATTAAGGGTTTCTATAATCTTTAAAAAGGGAAAGGATTTTGTTTTACTTGATGGATGTTAATAAATTGCACTTTTTAGCTAAATTGCAAACTAATGAGGGAGTTAAATATTCTTTTGATGTTTATAGAAAAGTTAATGATGGTTCTAGTTTTCAATTAAATGAACAGGGTTATGTAAGGGTTTTTGAATCTGGATTTAGATACGATAGTCTTATGGGGCTAGTTAGTAGTTTGGGTAAAGGATATCTTGGTGCATTTAAGTTAGAGGCTAATGATGGTGATAATCCTAATGTTGTTTTTTTGAGAAAAGAAGAGTGTGAGGGATATGTTGGTAGGGCTGGATTGAAGAATAGTGATTCTTTTTTGGATTTTAATGGTGAAGATACGGAATTTGTAAGGGAGCGTTATCCTAATAATGTTTTTTATGATGGGCTTGATGGTTTAGTTGGTAGTGTGATTGAGGAGAGTATGTTGAAAGAGATAGTTGTAGTTGAAGATGTTGATGATGGGGATAAAAGAGCTTGAAAGTTCAAAACGTTTAAATACTCTTTATTATAATAGGTCTAATATGAAGCTTCTACCATCTTTAAAGCAAAAGAAAAGATATATTTTGTTTGAAATATTAGGTAGTGAGAAATTTAGTAAAAAGGATGTTAAGGATGAAGTTCAAGTTGCTCTTAAGGATTTTTTGGGTGTTTTAGGACTTTCAAGATCTGGAGTTATCTTTGTTAATGAGAAGTTTAAGGATAATAAGTTTTTGTTAAGATGTAATCATAAGCATGTTGATGAAGTAATATCGGCAATTATATTGATTAAAACCATTAAAAATAAAAAGGTTAATGTTAAATCAGTTAAAGTTAGTGGGATTTTAAAGAAATCTTTGGATGAAACATTAAAAAGTATAAAACCGATTAAAAAGAAAAAGTGAATTAAGTTAATTAAGAAAAATTTAATAAAATCAAATTTAAGTTTGAGGTGTAAATATGAATAAACAAATGATTGATAAGATGGGTTACGATAGATCCATAACAATGTTTTCTCCTGATGGAAGATTATTACAAGTAGAGTATGCTAAGAAGACTGTTAAACAAGGTTCAACTGCAATTGGAATTGTTTGTAAGGATGGTGTTGTTTTAGTTACTGATAAAAGAATTACTTCTAAATTAATGGTAAGTGAGACTATTGAAAAAACTTTTAAAATTGATAATCATATTGCTGTTACTGCTGCTGGAATTATTTCTGATGCAAGAGTTTTAGTTGATAGAAGTCAGTTAAAGGCGCAACAACATGCTGTTACTTATGATACTAATATTGATGTTTTAACTATTGTTAAAGACATTTGTGATTTGAAACAGGTTTGTACTCAAAGTGCAGGTCTTAGACCTTTTGGTGTTTCAATGCTTGTTGCTGGTGTTGATGATGATGGGGAAGTTAGATTATTTTTAACTGAACCGTATGGAATTTATTTTCAATATAAGGCTGCTGTAATTGGTGAGGGTGAAGGAGAAATTGATCCGATTTTACAAAAAAAATACAAAGCTAATATGTCAATGCAAGATGGTATTAAGTTAGGTTTAGATGCTATGAAATCATTTCTAGGTACTTCTTTTAATACTGAAAGAGTAGATGTTGTTTATGTAGGTGTTGATAAGAAAAGATTTACTAAAATGTCTGCTGATGAAATTAAAAAGTTAGTTAAGTGATTTTATTTTTTGTTTTTATTTTTTTATTTTATTCTGTTTTTGATAAAATTGAGGGAAGTATTTTTAAAATAAGTTTAAATTTTTTTATTTATGAATTTAAATATTGGAATGCTAAAATGTTTTACGGATTTGAATACTGAAGGTAGGGGTAGATTTGAGACTTTAGTTGATGTTGTTGATAGTAATTCTGATTTAGATATTATTTTAGCTCCTGAGTGGTATTTTTTACATGATAAAAATTTATTATATTCAAGATTAGAATTTGAAAAATTGAAAATGAGGATTCAAGAAAAAACAAAAGGAAGGGATCAATTATTAGTTCCGGGAACTGTTAGTTGGATTGATGGAAGAAATTATAGGAATACTGCTCTTGTTGTTTCTAATGGTGAGACTGTATTGGAGTATTCAAAGAAAAGAGAGGCTGGTGATGATGATTTAATTAATAGATATTTTCATTTGAGAAAAAGAAGGCTTTATTTTGGTGTTGGTCAGAAAAAAGGAATTTTTAATTGGAGAGGTCTTAGGGTTGGTTTAGAAATTTGTTATGATCATTCTTGTAAAGCCTTAAAAAATGATGTTAGTGTGGGTGATTTGGATTTACAAATTTTAGTTTCTTGTGGTCAGACATTTAAAAAAGATAATATGGTTATAAAGGAAGGGGGTCTTGGATTAAGTTGTGATGGGTATGGTGTTTTTTGTAAAACTTATAGGAATGTTGGTCGAAAATTAGTTGAAGAGAAAAAAAGTGGTATGGAAAATCTTGATCCTCAAATTTCTTTAGTTAGGTTTGATGTAGAGCTCTAAAAGCACAATTATTTTATACTAGTAAATTTTTGTTTTCTTATGTCAGATAAAATTCATTTAGCAAGACTCAAAAAAGCAGGAATTAATTTTGAAGTTATTATTGTTCCAGATGGAGCTGTTGATTTTAAAGAGGGGAGATTGAGTGATGTTTCATCAGCTCTTGAAAATGATGAGGTTTTTTTTGATGCTAAGAAGGGGAAGGTTGCTAGTTCACAGGAACTTGAGAAGGCGTTTAATACAAGCGATTCTTTAGAGGTTGCTAAGATTATTATCATGAAAGGTGAGTTGCAGTTAACTAGTGAGCATAGGAATGCTGCTCGTGAGCAAAAGAAGAAATTATTAATTAATATGATTCATATGAATGTTGTTGACCCAAGAACTAAGTTGCCTCATCCGGTTACTAGAATTGAGGCGGCGCTTGAGCAGGGTAAGATTAGTATTGATTATAATAAAGGCGTTGAGGAGCAATTTGATACAATTATTTCTAAGTTAAGGCCAATTATTCCAATTAGTATTGAGAAGAGAGTTATTGTGGTTAAAATTCCTTCGCTTTATGCTGGAAAATCGTTTTCTTTTGTGAAATCAAATTCGAAAGTTTTAGGAGATGAGTGGGCAGGAGATGGAAGTTATATTGCTAAGGTTGAAATGCCAGCAGGATTTTATCCTACATTTTTAGATAAGATTAATGCGATGACGCATGGCGATGTTGAAGTTAGGGATGTTTGATTTTTTGAGTTTACTTTTTATTTATTAAAACCATCTACGTCTTCTAGGTGGTTTTTGATAAATATCTAATGTTATTTTAGCGTCTAAGCCTGTATGTCCAGCTGAATATTTTGCACTATAAGTTAAATTGTCAGGAAGTGTGTTTCCAAGTCTGTCAAGGTCTTGACTTATTGCTCGCATTGCTTCTGATGTGGTTCCGTATCTTCCTGAATTAAAATATTCATTTGGGAATCTAAGAATTACTGATCTAGTTTTACCTTCTTTGATGTGAGTTGCAATTTGTTCTAATCTTTCATCTCCCCATCTTTTTTGAAGTTTTTCTTGTTCTATGGCTTCTAATTGATCTCTTAATGTCATTTTGATGTTAATAGTTAGTGTTTTTTATAAATGTTCTGTTGTTTGTTACCTGTTAGTGGCTATTGTTTTGGGTGGTTGGTTTTTAATAATTTTGTTACAGAAGATTTTTAAATTATTATTTTAGTTTTTTATTTATGGAAAAACAAATTACTTTGTATACTCGAAAAGAAGATTTAATTGAGGAAGTAAGAGAAAGGCTTGATGGAACAGGGGTAGGAGTATTAGTTGATTCGGAATTTAGGGGAAGATTTAGGGATCCGAGTTTTGTTGATCATAGAGGAAAAGAGTATATTGGCTATAAACCTTTAATTGATTATGTTGAAGCAATTAGAGAAGGGGATGAGAATCGAGAAATTGAAAATTCTCTTGGTGATGCTATGCAAAGAAGTAAAAAGAAACCAATATTTTTTTTTATGGGAAGGGAGAATTTTGGTGATTATTTTTTTAATGGTGTGGTTTGAATTATTTAACTTGATTTTTTTTATTTTCTTATATTATTGTAGTAACTCTTATAAATGTTAAGTTTAAATTTGTAGGGAAAATGGAAATAATTAATGAATTAGAAGGGCGTTGTAAATGAAGTGTTTGGAAAATCTGAGAAAGATATAAATGTTTATCGTTTAGAAAGAAATGATTTGAGAATTAGGTCGTCACATGGTTTAACTTCGGAAGCAATGAAAAGAGAAGTACATGGGGTTGAAGTTGGAAGAATTCTTTTAGACAATAGTGGTTCTGTTGAGGTTATATCAGATCATTATTTTTTTAATGAGGAATTTGAATTGGTTGCAAACGGAATAAGGGAATTAAACTATAAAGTTAGTTATGAGAGTTGTTTTGATTGATTTTGTTTATTAAAGAATGAATTGTTTTTTCTGTTTTTCTTATATTATTATAGTAAAGCTTATAAAAGCCAAGTTTAAATAAGTGTAAATAGAAAGAAATAGGAGGAAAAGTTCGCGCTATTTATTTTTAATCAAATGTATGATGCGTGAACAATTAAAAAACAAATAAAATGAGTGAAATTCTAGTAAAACAAAGAGATATTGTAATTCCAGGGCAAGCCTTAGCTAAGGGTATGGATTGTTTACCTGGTGAAAATACATACAGAGATAGTGAAACTATTTATGCTGGTGTTTTAGGCTTAGCATCAATTTCCGGGAGGGTTATCAAGTTAACTCCTCTGTCAGGACCTTATATTCCAAGAGTGGGAGATAAGATTATTGGTCGAATTAAAGATATTGCAATGAGTGGTTGGAGAATTCAAACTAACACAGCTTATAATGCAATGCTTAATGTTAAAGATGCTACTAATAGATTTATTAAAAGAGATGAAGATTTAAGTCAAATTTTAGGTATTGGTGAATATGCAATTGTGCAAATTACCAAAGTTACTAGTCAAAAATTAATTGATTTAACTATGAAAGAGCATGGTCTTAGAAAAATTCATGGTGGAAGAATTGTTGAGATTAACTCTCATAAAGTTCCAAGAGTTATTGGTAAGAAGGCGAGTATGATTTCTTTAATTAGGGAACATACTGGATGTGATATTACTGTTGGTCAAAATGGTTTGATTTGGATTAAAGGAACTTCAGAAGGAGAATTACTTGCTCATGAAGCTATTAAGTTAATTGAAAAGAAATCTCATCAAGAAGGTTTAACTGATAAAATTCAGACATTTTTAGAAAGTAAAAGTGGTAAGAAGACCCAAAAAGTAAATGTTGTTTCTGCTCCTGTTAAAACAAGTGCACCTGTAGAGAAAAAAGCTCCAGAAACTCAAGTTTCAAATGAGTCAACTCCAAAAGAAGGAGGCAAACAATAAAATGACATACGAAAAAAGATTAGACGGTCGTAAATTTGATGAATTAAGACCAATGGAAGCTAAGGTTGGTGTTATTCCAAATGCTAAGGGTTCAGCTTCTTTTAAATCAGGTAAAACATGGGCAATTGCTGCTGTTTATGGTCCTAAGGAAGTTTTTCCAAGATTCTTGTCAAATCCTAAAAGAGGATTATTAAGATGTCATTATACTATGATGCCTTTTTCAGGTTCTGGTGAGAGAATTAGACCTGGTAATTCAAGAAGGTCACAAGAAATTGCTATGGTTATGACTAAGGCTTTAGAGCCTGTTATTGATTTGAGTGAATTTCCAAATTCAGTAGTTGATATTTATATTGAATTACCTCAAACAGATGCTGGTACTAGATGTGCTGCTATTTGCGCGGCTTCAATGGCGCTAGCTCATGCTGGGATTCCTATGAAGGATATGGTTTGTGCTGTTGGTGTTGGTAAGGCTGATGATAAAGTTCTTTTAGATTTAACTTACAAAGAAGAGCAGATCTCACAGTTTAATGAGGCTTCAAAAGGGCAACCTGCAACTGATATTCCGGTTGCAATGATTCATAATACTAAGGAAGTTACTTTATTACAACTTGATGGTGAGATTTCTAAGGAAGATGTTATGAAATCTTTAGAACTTGCTAAAAAAGGTGTTGATGAAATTTACAAAGTACAAAAGCAAGCACTGCTTGATTTTTACCAAGGAGGTAATCAAAATGAATAAGCAAACAGTTTTAGATTTAGCTGCTCAAGGTAAAAGAATTGATAATAGAGCATTTGATGAATACAGATCTCCAATTAACATTCAAACTGATATCTCTTGGACTGCTGAGGGTTCAGTTAGAGTTCAAATTGGTGAGACTGTAGTTATGGCTGGAGTTAAATTATCTCTTGAAAAACCTTACAATGATACTCCTAATGAAGGTGGTATGATGGTTAATGTTGAGTTAACTCCTCTTTCAAGTTCAAGGTATGAATCTGGTCCTCCTTCAATTAAAGCAATTGAAATGGCAAGAGTTATTGATCGTGGTATTAGAGAAGCTGGTGCTATTGATGTTAAGAAACTTTGTGTTAAACCTGGAGAGAAAGCATGGTTTGTAATTGTTGATGTAGTTACTATTAATGATGCGGGTAATATGTTTGATTCAATTGGTTTAGCTGTTTTAGCGGCTTTGAAAGATGCAAGATTCCCTGAAGTTGATGAAGAGACTGGATCTGTTAATTATAAGAAAAAGACTGATGTTTCATTACCAATTTTAAGAGAGCCAATTTCAATTACAGTTTACAAGGTTAATGGTCAATTATTAGTTGATCCGATTGTGGAAGAAGAAGACGTTTACGAAGCAAGACTTACTGTTGCTACAGATAAGGATGGCGTTGTATCGGCTATGCAAAAGGGTGGAAATGGTCCTTTAACTCTTGAAGAAATTGAGAAAATGGTTAGTATTGCACTTGAAAAAGCAAAAATGTTAAGGGAGAAACTTGATTAAAATGGATGAAGGCATGAAATATACAAAGTATGAAAAAGCTAGAATGATTGGTTCAAGATCTCTTCAGCTTTCTATGGGCGCTCCATTTCTTTTAAAGCTTAGTGAGAAAGAATTGAGTCAATTAAAGTATAATCCAATTGAAATTGCTTTAAGAGAATTTGAAGAGGGTGTTCTACCTATTTCAGTTAGACGACCTCATGAAAAAAAGGTTGCTTGATTTTTATTTTTTTAATTTATTAATTTTTAATTTTATGTTAAGAGATAGAAGATGAATAATATAATTACAAAAGAGAAATTAGATAAGTATTTTGATGTTTCTAAAAGAGCGCTTGATATGGCTAGGGTTGCATTTGATGAGGAGAGATTAGATATGGCTAAGGATTTTTTTAATATGGCTCAGAGTTATTATGATGACGCTAAGTTTTTTTTAGAGACTAAGAAGGATATGGTCTTAGCTTTCGCTGCTTTAAATTATGCTCATGGATGGCTTGATGCTGGGGCTAGAATAAGGTTGTTTAAGGTGAATGATTCTACTCTTTTTACAGTTGATGATGAAGAATAATTAATTATTTTGACTTTTGGTGTTACTTTTGAGTAACTACGCTCCGAAAGGTTTATAAATAAACACTATCCTTTAGTAATAATCCAATTAAGAACTATAAAAGAGAAATAGGTGGCGAAGAGTTCAAACGGAGGATTAACAATGATTGTTCAAAAAGATTTCCTAAATAAATTAAAAGATTTTGGCTTAAACTCTTATGAGAGTAAGTTATGGATTGCTCTACTTAGTAGAGGAGTTTCAACAGCTGGTGAGTTATCAGATATTTCTAACGTACCTAGATCAAGAGCATACGATGTATTAGAATCACTTGAGAAAAAGGGTTTTATTGTTATGAAAGTTGGAAAACCTATCAAATATTTAGCTGTTCCACCTGCTGAAGTTATTGAGAGAGTTAAAAAGAAAGTTTTAGAAGAAGCTGATATGAAAAACAAAATCTTAGGAGATTTAAAAAAGAGCGATGTTTTAGAAGAATTAAATACTTTACATGTTGAAGGTATCAAATTAGTTGATCCAACTGATAGGTCTGGTGCTTTTAGAGGTAGAGATAAAGTTCATGAGCATTTAACTACTATGATTAAAAGTGCATCAAAGAGTATTAGTTTAGTTAGTTCAAAAGCTGGTTTAATTAGAAAAAATGAAGTTTTAGGAAATCACTTAAAAAGAGCTGCTAAAAGAGGCGTTCAAATTCGAATCGCTTCAAATGAAGTTTCTAAAGCAGTTATGGATAATTTATCAAGTTCTATTGACATTAAGAAATTAAAAAATTCAAGTGCAAGATTTTGTGTAGTTGATAACAAAGAAATTTTAATGTTTTTAACTGACGACGCTAAAGTTCATAGAAGTTATGATAGCGCGGTTTGGGTAGACGCACCACATTTTGTAAACTATTTTACAACTTTATTTGATAAAGAGTGGAATACTCAATAATTTTTTAATTTTAATTTTTTGTTTCTAATTTTTGATTGATTTTTAGTTTTTTGAAAATACTTACATTTATTTTATAAAAAAAGTTTGATTTTGGCTTAATTATGGCAAAGCTTGAGAAGGAAGATCTTTATATTGAAATTTATATGGGAACTCATTATGTTATTCCAAAAGTTGAAAATATTGGTGAGCTTAAAAGTTTTTTAGAGCAAATTGTTGCTGATTTACCAAATGATGATTCTCTTAAAATTGGAGATTTTGGTTATCAGGATGGAAAATTGTATTATATTTTAGTTGATGGAATATCGCAGTAAAAGAGAAATTTTTTAAACAACCTTGATTTTCTAGTTATATTATGGCATTTAAACAAGTTATTTTAGTTAGGGCAGATTTAAAGCTTCCTAAGGGTAAATTAGCGGCTCAGGCGGCTCATGCTAGTGTAGAGGCTGTTTTGCGTTGTGGTGAAGAAATGGTGGCTAAATGGCGATCTCAAGGTATGGCTAAGATAGTTGTTAAGGTTAAGGATGAAAAGGAGTTAATTAAATATTTTCAAGCAGCTAAAGATGAGGGTTTTGCTGCTAGTTTAATTACTGACGCTGGTAGGACTGTGATTGCTCCTGGAACTAAAACCTGTGTTGGAATTGGGCCTGATTTAGAGGAGGATTTGGATAGTTTGACTGGCGAGCTTAAATTGCTTTGATTTTTGTTTACTTGATTTTGTTTTTTAAATTACTTTGATTTTGACTTCTAAAATTGAGGATTTTTTAGGTTACTACCGCAACCTTTTTAAATAACATCCAATCTTAGCTCAAAATAGATGAAAACATGTATTGTTCTCATTTTAAAGAAATTTAATGGTTAAAAATGAAGATTCCAAAAACAAGAAAAAGATTATGTAGGACCTGTAAAACACATACAGTTCATAAAGTTGCTCAAAATAAAAAGAGAACTGCAAGTTCACTTAGTTTAGGTTCAAAGTATAGAGCTAGAAAAAGAGGACAAGCTAGAGGTATTGGTGGAAATGGTAAGTACTCAAAACCAGCTGTTACTAAGTTTAAGAGAACAGGAGCTAAAAATACTAAAAAGACAGATTTAAGATATACTTGTTCAGTATGTAAAAAGATTTCATGTCAATCTGGTGGATTTAGAGCTAAGAGAGTAGAATTGATATGAGGATTTAAGATTAAAATGATACCAAAAAGTAAATTTATCAAAGTTCGATGCACTGAGTGTAAAAATGAACAAGTTATTTTCGAAAATGCTAGTACTCAAGTTAATTGCTTAGTTTGTAGTAAAGAAGTTGCTAAACCTACTGGTGGTAAAGCAAAGATTAGTGCAATGAATCTTGAAGTTTTAGAATAAATTTTTTCTTTTTTTAATAATTTTATTTTGTTGTTTTTTGTTGTTAGTTTTAGTTGTTTATTTGTAGTTGGTATCTTTTTTTGTTTATATTATAAGAAGTTTTTTAAATGAACCTTAATCTTAAGTTAATATGTTTTATAAAATTGAAGGAAAGCCGCAAGAGGATGAATTAGTTTTATGTAAGGTTACTAAGATTTATCCAAATTCGGTGTTTGTTGATTTACTTGAATTTAATAGGTTATCTGGGATGATTCATATTTCTGAGGTTAGTCCTGGGAGAATTAGAAATTTAAGAGATTATGTTAGTGTTGGTCGACAAATTGTTTGTAAAATTTTAAAAATTGATAAGGAAAGAGGTCATATTGATCTTTCTTTAAGAAGAGTTAATTCTAATCAGAGAAGAGAGAAACTTGATGAAATTAAGCAGGAAATTAAATCAGAGCAGTTAATTAAGAATGTTTCTAAAAAGTTAGGTTTGAAAACTAAGGAATTGTATGATAAAATTGCTCCTAAAGTTTTTGAAGAGTATACTTATGTTCATGAAGCTTTTATGTTAGTTGTCGAGGGTAAATTAAGTTTAGAAAAACTTGGTATTGATAAAAAAATAGCTAAGGAAGTTAGTGAAGCGATAATTGAGAAATTTAAACCTAAGAAAATTTCTATTGAGGGTGAGATTAGATTAAAAACTTATGAGAGTTCTGGTGTTGATAAAATCAAAAAAACTTTGATGGATATTGATGCTGTTTCTGAAACTTTAACTTTATCTTATTTGGGTGCTGGTAGATATAAGGTTGTTATTGAAGATTTTGAGTATAAACCTGCTGAGAAAAATTTGAAAAAGGCTATTGCAATACTTGATAAATTTAATAATAAAAATTCTACTGCTGTTTTTGATAGAGAAAAGAATGATTAAGATTTGTTTAAAATGAAACATATTTATAAATGCCCAAAATGTTTATCTTATACTCTTAAATCTGTGTGTTCTAAATGTGAAGTTAAGACAATTACGCCAAAACCGCCTAAGTTTGCTTTAAATGATAAGTATGAGCCTATGAGGCGTGAGATTAGGAAGAAGGAGCTTGAGAAGAAGGGATTGCTTTGATTGTTGTTTTATTTTATATTCTGTAGTAAATAAATGTTTAAATAGGGTTATCTTTGATTAGTGGTTACAATGGGTGTAAATTATAATAATCAATCTTCAAATATAACTGCTGTTATTGCTCATGGTTTTCCAGGTCATTCAAAAAGTAAAATGCAAAGGAATGTTGCTGAGTTACTTTATGGTGCTGGATATAATACTTTGGCTATTGATTTCAAGCGTGATTGGGATAAATGGTCTGAATTAAGGAAAGCAAAAGCGAGTCCTAGTGAATTAATGCAAGCTTTTGAAGATGTTGAATTTAATGAACAAGTTGAATATGCTGTTGATAAAATTAATATGTATGGTGGTAGTAATAAGTTAGTTTGTGTTGCTCATTCTTATGGGGCAAATATCATTTTTGCAGCTTTAGATAAAATTAAATTTGAAGGTGTTTTTAGTACAAATCCGATGGTTGAAGTGAATGGTTTTATTCGAAGAAGATTGGGTCTTATAGATTCTTTTCCTGGAGTTCCAAAAGCTGATGAGAGTGTTGATTCTTTAGCTAATTATCAAGGTAAGGTGGCTATTATGTATCATCGTTTTGATTTAATTAATTGGCCAGGTAGTAATGCACGTAGATTGGTTGGAGCTAGAGAAGGAATAGAAGAGTATGTTTTAGGTGGTTTACCTAGTGTTAAAATGCATAATTTTGGTGATTCTAAAAGCAAAAAAGTTTTTCATGAAATTTTATTGAAATTTTTTAAAGAAATTTAATTGTAATTGTTTTTAATTTTTGATTTGTAGGGATAGTCTTTATTCTCGTAGAGAATTACTTTTGGCAAAGATATTGGTCCTAATTTTTTTCTTGTTGCTCGATATCCTTCATTTACTTGTGTTAGGGTATTTGTTACTAGTTTTAAATATAGGTTTTCTAGTTGTTTTGTTTTTTTAACTTTTGGTTTTAATTCGAATTCTATTAGAAGTTTTTTGTTGTGTTTGTTGTCGAAAACTGTTCTAAATTTGAAGGCTGATGTTGATGTTTTTGCAATTTGTTTATTACGATAAATGCATTCTTCAATATTTTCTGGATAAATTAAAAAGGCGTTATAATTTACTGGTCCATCTTTTCTTCCCATAACATACATAAATGGTAATGGTGAGTGGATTTTGTGAATGATTCCATGTTTTTTTAGAGTTTTGTTAATTTGTTCATGTGTTAATGTTCCTCCGATGTCTTGAAGATTATATTTTATTACTGGTTGCGCAGTTTCTGGCAAAATTGATGTGAAAATTAGTTCTTGTTTTTTATTTGCGTAAACATAAAGATTTGTTGGATATTGAAATAACATTGGCGTTTCATTTACTTTTCCAAATAAATCTTTTTTTAATTGATGATTTTTGTCTGCTAATTTTCTGATGAAAATGGTGTCGTTGTTTTCAATTCCTCCTAATATCCCGATATCTGATGCTCCAAATCCTGAGACTGTTTTTGCATTGTTGGAATTTTTTGAAATGTAATCTCTCCAACTTTCTGGAAAGTCTTCTCCTCCTGCAATAAAATTAATTTTGTGTTTTTTCCAATTGAATTTATTTGAATTGGCAAAGTCAACTAATTCTTTAATGAATGGTGGATAACCTGTAATTAATATTTGGTTAAATTGATCTCCTATATCTTCAATTGTTTGAAATATTTCGTGTTTATCTGGTCCTACGTTAATTATTGGGCAGTGCCATGATGCAAATTCGTTAAAATTAATTCCTGTTACCCAACTTCCTAGGATGAATCCGTTGATTATTAAAGTTTTTTCTTTGTTTACGTTGTAGTTTTGATCTAGGGCGATACTAATTGCGTTTTTTCCAAAGAAGTCTTCTGAATGTGATTTTACCCAGTAACATTGTTTGCCACTATGACCTGAACTTTTTACTATCATAGAAATGTTATGAATATTGCCATTTACACAAAGATTTGTTATTTTGTGTGATTTGTAGATGTAATTTTTTTTATTTGTTTCAGGAACTTTTTCTAAGAAATCTTTGATGTTTTTGATATCTTTTGGGTTTATTCCTTTTCTTTTTAGAAATGAATTGTATTGAGGAATTCTTTGTGAGTTTAGATGAAATGAGTACATTAAGTATTTTTCTTGCATTAATTTTATTGTTTTATTATCTAGTGAGAGAAACATTTTTTTAAACTTTTCATAGTTGTTTGATTTGTTTTTTATTTGTTTATGGACTAGAGAAAAGGGAACTGTTCTCATTGCTGCTCTTTTTAAGATGTTTACCATGGGTGTTTAGAGATATTTTACAAATCTGTTTTTTTTGTCAACTAGAATTGCTTTTTGTTTGATTCTTCGATTTGATAATTTGAAGGCAATGATGATCACTTCGTGACCTTTTTTGATTAGGTGAGCTGCTGCGCCATTAGTACAAATAACTCCTGAGCCTTTTGGTCCTGCGATAGTGTATGTTTCTAATCTTGCACCTGTGGTGTTTGATACTACGAGAACTTTTTCTCCTGGCCAAATGTCTGCTTTTTTTAATAAATCTTCATCGATTGTAATGGATCCGATATATTTTAAATTTGCTTGTGTTACTGTTGCTTTATGAATTTTTGACTTCATTAATATTCTCATTAAATCACCTTGGGATAATTGGTATTTTAGCACTTATAAGAGTTTTTCACCATTAATAGATAGTGAAGAACCTAAGTATTTATAAATGATTTATATTCTTAAGAAGATAAGATGTCACATAATGGAACTTTAGGTGGTGTGGGTGCATTAGCAAAAAAAAGAAAAGATTCTGGAGCTTTAGCTAAATTGGAAGATAAGGAATTAGCAAGGTTTTTGGAAGAAAAAAGTGCATTTAGATCAACAAAAAAGTTAAGTTTAGACGACTTATTAATTATTTCTAAAAATCATCCTGAAATTACAAATTTAAATAGAGATTTTAATCCTGATTATGCTGTGAGTTATAGGACTTGGCTTGCATTAGCTGATTTTGTAGCTCACGAGAATCCTTCATTATTGAATCGTTTATTTGAAGATGTTGAATTTAAAAATATGGGATTTGATGGCAGGGATTTTTCATTTCGGTCTGATGTGTTAAGAGAGATGGATGTTAATACAAGAAAAAAATATTCTCATTTAAAATTGAATCCAAGATTGTATGGTAGTGTTGATACTAGACTGACTTTTTTTGATAATTTTGTTGAAAGTGTTAAGGAGAGAACTGGCGGAGTTTTAGAAGGAAATGGATTTAAAGTTGATTCTGAAGTTGTTGGATTTTTAGCTGGTAAAAATATGAGGGTTATGCCTGAGACTGCTGCTTTAAAGGCTGCATTTTCTGGTAATTTTAAAAGACTTGCTCAGGGTCCTGTTGCTAAGGCTTTTGCTAAATTAGTTGGAGTTAATCCTGGAAAAATTTTAGCAAAGGCAATGCCTAGAGGTAATGCGGCGTTAAATCGTTTTTTAGATACTAGGGTTATTGCGTATGGTCCTGATTATTTTGATGCAAGGGTTGAATATTTTCCTGGAACTATAATCCCCCAAAGAGCAGACCCTTATACTTTAGGTGCAATTACAGCAGTTTCAGAAGCTATTGCAGTTTATGAGGGTATTCATATTGAAGCAATATTGACACCTTTTGGTGAGGATTTTGAAAAATTAAAAGCTCAAATGCAAGTTCCTGGAGTTACATATTCTTATGATAATTACACTTGTGATCCTAATTCGAGGTTTTTTTTATATCGTTTCAATTTAAATGAAAAAGCAGTATTACTAAAAAGGATTGGTAGGTCTTTTGTAGATGTGGGAAGGGCTATTTTTAATTTAAAAACAAAAGTTGGAAGTGGTAATTTGGGTGGAGATGCTGATTTTATTGCTCTTGAAACTCAAGAGACTTTAGATGCAGCAATTCAAGATAGTTATAATTCAAAAATTGAAGCTGCCGAGGCTAGAGCTAGTGAGGCTGAAGCTAGAGCAAATGAAGCTGAGGCGAAACATGAGACTTTAAGAATAAGAGCTGAATTAGAAAAAAGTATTACAGAAGTTAATGCAAGATATCATAAAAGTAAGGATGAAATTGAAGCTCAAAGAAGTTTTGCTCAAGAAGTGGGTCATGATATAGGAAGAGATTCTGGGGTTGTTCATAGGTTGGGTAATGAGTTGCTTGATGAGTTGTTGGGATTTGAAAAAACTAAAGAGAGAAATTATTCTGATTTGGCAAATTTGAGAAATCATGAAATTGATCTGGTTAGACGTGTTGCTTCGATACTTTCATTAAATAGAACTGCAAGAGAACTTCCTAAAAAGTTAATGTCTCAAGATAGAAAACTTAGTACAACAAATGTGAATTATAAGGATATGTTTAATGGTGTTTTAGGGGATATTAAAATTTTACTTAAAGGGGAGTTTGATATTTCAAATATTAATTATAATTTATTTGTTGAGGATGATGTTGAAGTTAAAGTTAATGATGGTGATTTTAGAACTGCTTTAATTAACTTAGTTAAAAATTCTTCTGAAGCAATTAGTGAGAAAGGTGGTGGAGAAATAAACATCTATGTTAATCACGAAAGGGTTGGTGATGGAGAGTATAAAGTTATTACAAGGATGAATCAATCTTATGCGATTCCTCAAGATATTGCTTATAAACTTTCAAGAGGAGAATCGGTTGGTTCTTCTAAGGGAGATAAAGGGAATGGATTTGGAAGTATTGCAAGTTATAATATCATTAAACAGCATGGTGGAGATATTCAATATGTTCCTGATAATTTATTAAATGAAACTAATATTTCTTGGGTAGTTGATGGGTATGTTGAAGAATCTGATGAAATGGATGCTAGTTTAGTTTTAGATGATAGTTTATTTGATGAACTTGATTTTTAGAATTTTTTAATTTTTTTTGTAGAAAATATGTAGAAAATAGTTAAAATAAAAAATAATAAATAAATTACCATCCAAATGTGTTCATTCTTTTTAATTTACCCGAATTAATTTCTTTGAAGGCTTTTTCTATTTGGCTTGCAAGATTTCTACTAGTGTCTTTTGTTTCTATCCAAAAACCTGCAGCTCTTGGAGCAAGGTTAAGATCACTTGCAGCTTCTTGTCTTAATGTTGTAAATACAAGGTTTAACCATGGACCCGGAAGTTCTCCTCTAGCAAACATTTTTGATGATTCTAATGCAGCTAAAACTCCATTCCCTTTAATTTCTGAACCTAAATGAAGATCATAAATTCCTCTGATGATTTGGATGTTTCCTTCTGATGGATTGTTGAAAGGTTCTAATGCTTTTTTCCAATAATCTGGTGATCTTACGTCTGTTCCATCTGTTAATGGTAGGTCAACATATTTATATCCTAATCCTTCGAGAGCTGGTTTACATTCTGCTTTGATTCTTACTTGATCTTCTAAGTGGAGTACGATTTTTTTTAAATTGGATCCATCATTAACTTCAAATTCACATCCTTCACCGCTTCTTCTTAATAAATTATTTAATTTTGGAATTACTAATCCTCCTGTTTGGTCTTTTTCAATTCCTTGTTCGATATGAACCAAATATTCTGAAGGCATTTGAACTAGTTCGGTTTGTCCTCCTTTATTTGATATATATTTTCTAATTTGCTCAAACATGCCTTTAGCTTGTTCAAAAGAAACATTTTCTTTAATATACATAGCTGATTTTCCTTCATAAGTAGTTAGTCCTGCTTGGTTATTTCTATTTATTGCTTCGAAGGCTCTTGGTAAATTTTGAATGTCTTCATCATTCATATCTTTTGTTAGTACTAATCCTAATCTGTGATTAATACCTGTTGTAAGGACATTGAATCCTCTTTTTGAAAGTTGTTCGTGACATCTTTTTGCGTAATGTGGTGCATTTGTTGAACCTTCTCTTTGTCTGATTATTAGTGAATAGTTTTGTGTCATTTTAGTATCTCCTTGTTTTTTACTACTCTTAGATTAAAACTATTTATAAAGATTATTATTCTCTAGTATATGTGTTGGTATCTCTCTTTGTTAGTGAATGATTTAACTTAGAATATGTGAATTGTTTAAGAAAAAAATAAAAAAAGAATAAAGATTTGTTTATCCGATTCTAAAGCTTACTAGGTCTCCTGTTACAAATACGTTTTGTCCAACTCCTGACATGAAGAATGTTTGGTTATTATCGTTTAAGTTCATGTCTCCATCAAAGTAACCGATTTCGACTTCTTCGTTGTCTAATTCGTAGTCTAGTTTTTGTGATATTTGTAAATTTCCATCTCCATTTGGTAAATTCAAATCATCAAATTGGATGTTATTTAGGTTTACTTTGTTGAATTCTAACTTAGCAAAGGATAATTTAATGTCAGATTTTGAAGAGAGGGAGATATCATTGATTGTGATTTTTTTAGCTTCTCCATCAATTGAGATTGTTGTTTCATCTGATCTGAATTCTCCTTTGAATTCTTCAACATACATTATTACGTCTTCTAAATTTGATAATTCTAATCTGTCGTCATTAATGTTGATTGTTGTTGATAAATCATTAAAGTTTATTTCAAAACTTTCTATTTCTGCTTTGTTATTTTTTAAATCTGGAATTTTATTAAAACTAACTTGCATATCTACTTTTTTATATTTTGAGTTTTGAGTATTTATTTTTGTTGTTTCGTATTCTTTTTGATCTACTTGTTCAATAATATTTTCTTGAGAATTTGGTAATACTACTCCTTTAATTACATCTTTTGCAGATGTTTTAATAACGTTTATTTGTTCTTGATTTAATTCATCAGCTATTACAGCTCCTGTAACTGAAGAACCGTCGTCATTATACACTAATAATAAGAAAATTCCACCTACAAGTAGGGTTGCTGCTATTAAATAAAATCTTAAATGATGATGACTTCTTGGAATATGTGGCATTGGTGCATGCATTGTTGTCTACCTCTTTTTTATTTTAAATATTAAATAATTATAATATAAGGTTTAATAAAAGTTTCGTTTGTATGAATTGTTAAGATAAACAAGATTTTAAAGATTCCTACCGTAATCTTTTTAAATGGTTGAGCTTATTTAGTATAAATCAAGGGGTACGTCGGTATATGCTTACGTATACTTAAAGATAAATTATTAAATTTTATAGGCAATATCGTTTGCTTGGAATTAATATTTTCTTTCTTGATAAAAATAACAAATACGAGGAATATAAAAAATGGCAAGAATGCATTCAAGAGATAAAGGTAAGAGTGGAAGCTCAAAACCTGCTAAAAGAGTTCCATCATGGGCACCTTTTAAAGGTAAAGAAGTTGAAAAATTAGTTTTAAAATATGCTAAAGCTGGTAAGGATTCAAGTGAAATTGGAATGATTTTAAGAGATAGTTATGGTATTAATAGTGTTAAGGCTTTAACTGAGAAAAAGATTGGTCAAATTTTAAAAGAAAATAATTTACAACCAGAATTACCTGAAGATTTATTGAACTTGATTAAGAAGTTAATTGATGTTAAAACTCATTTTGAGAAGAATAAACAAGATATGACTTCTAAAAGAGGAGTTCTTTTAACTAGTTCTAAGATTAGAAGGTTAGTTAAGTATTATACAAGATCTGGAAGAGTTGCTAAAGACTTTAATGTAGATATGAATAGATTAAAGATGTACGAATAGATTTATTGTTTTTTTTCTTATTTTTTTTTATTGTTTTGTTTGATTGTTTTTGGTTTATTTTGAAAATTTATTTAAATAGAGTTATTTTAGTTGAAGTATGGTTATAGTTAATGCTATTATAAAAAAGGAAAATAAAGTTTTTACAGTTAAGCGTAAAAAGGATCCTTGGAAGGGAATGTATGGGTTGCCTGGTGGACATGTTGAGAAAAATGAATCTAATGTGAAGGCTTTGAGAAGAGAGGTTAGGGAAGAAACTGGGTTTGAAATTGAAGTTAAGGAATTAGATTTTAAGGGAAGTTGTAAATTAAATTATTTTTCTAAAGGTTTTGAAGTTTATTTTTATTTTGTGAAAATTGTTAGTGGAAAAGAAAAGATACAATCAGAGGAAGTTGAAGAAATAAAATGGTTGGATTTAGGTGATTTTTTTGATAATTTAAGAGAACATGGTCTTTCTAAGAAGGAAGTTGATTCTATTAAAAAAATAGTTAGTTGATTATGATAGTGTTTTAAAATATAAAAGTTCCATCGAAATGATGGAAAAAATAAAAATACTCTATTTAAAGAGTTAAAGCATTGTTCTAATGCTTTCGATATTAGATGCAATATCTACGCCTTTCTTTGTTAGTTCTAAGAGTTTTAATCTGCCTTCTTTTTTGAAGTTGATTAATTCAGCTTTTTGCATCTCTTGTAAAATTTTAACTACATGTGAATATGTGCAGTCAATTTGTTTTGCAAGTACTGATGCGTATACATCAGAGCTAGCATTTTTTAATTCTACTAGCATCATTGCTGGTTTTTCTCTAAAAAAAACGTCGAAAATAGGTTTTTTTCTATTCATTTGACACCCCCGTATCTTCATCCACCCCTCTGAAATTGGTGTTTTGTAGTTTATATTTAAACCTTTACTATCTACAACATATATTTCAAAGAATACAATTGATATATAAAGATTATGATACTGTTTTTTGAATATATTCGTTTCGATTTAGTTATAATTTTGTGAGTTTTATGATAGTTATTGTTAGGATGGAGTAATGAAATGGATGTTATTGGTTATTTGGTTTTTGGTTACGTAGAATGAAAACTTATCATTGCGCCCGCGTTTGTTGCAATTAATCTTGCTATTTCAGCATAATAATGTAAAGCTGGAATTATTTCTTTTGGTGTTTGTTTTGTTTGACAAATTTTTATAAAATCTTTAAAGACTAATTTTTCTCTTAAGTTATTTAATTCATCCACTTGTTCTAATTTTTTTGAGTAAAAAATGGTGTAATAAAAATTGTACATTTGAGATACTTCTTTAATATATTTTAATAATATTTCAAAATTGTTAATATCTTTATTTTTTGTTAGGTATTTATGGGAGTAAACAATATTGTCGCAAATCATGGAAATTCTAATTAATATAATGTAGATTGATCTGTTTTTTATTGGAGAGAATACTTTCTTTTTTGTTATTATTCTTCTATATAAATTTAATAGTTTTTTAATATTATCTCTTAAATTTAAAATGTTATTTATTTCAAATTCTTTATTTGTAATTTGGTCTATTGTTGTTTCAAAAAGTGATTTGTTTAGTAAAAAAATTCTTCTCAATAATGGGTCTATTTGAGTTTCTATTCCTGTTGATAAGTTTTTTATTGTACAATTGTTTTTTTTTTGTTCTACTATTTCAAATCCAATTAGTTTGTTTGATACTTCTTGAATTGTACTTAGAATTTTGTTATCTTTGTAATTTATTTTAATTTCATCAAACCCTATTAAGTATAAATTTCTAATTATTTGAAAAATATATCTTGAATTGTTTGATGTTAAAGAAATTTGAGTTGACATGAAATCTGTTTTTGATGCCGAACCTAAACGTAATTCTTTTCCTTTCACTAATAAATCTAGTTCGTCTCCTTTTCTTATATTGTTATCTTTGACCCAATTTACTGGTAAACTTATTGTTAGTGTTCCTGTTCCAACTTGGTTTACTTTTCTTTTCATTGTTTGTATTAAGTTTATTTACTTTATAAAATTTTTGTTTTTATAATTATTTTTGAGATTATAATTATATAATTAGGCAATATAATTATAATTAGTGAAAATATATATGTTTTGGTGTTCTTGAAGTTATTGAAATGAAAATTATGTCGTTTTGGAGGAAAATAAAATGGATTTAGAAAATGTTTGTGATAAATTAAAGGAGGGTTTAAGGCCATATGTAAAGCAAAAATATGATCTTTACAAAGGTGTTTCAAACTTTAATGGTGTTGAAGGATATGATGAAATTCGTTTAGAAACTTCTTTGAACATAATTGCAAGCTCTTGGTCAGAAGTCTTAAGATGGGCTTACAAAGATGAAGAAAAGGTCGAGCTAAGTGATTGTTTAATGCCAAAAAGCGTACCTAAAAGAGCTAGAAAAGCTTGGGATGTAAATATTTCAAGACTTTGTTTTAGTCAAGATAATGTTGAAGATATTTTAAGAGATTATGGAAGAGATAAAGATACAATTGATTTGCCTTTTGGAGCTCGGGTTATTAGAGAGTGTGGCAAATATTTTTTAGGAGGAAAATAAAATGTATTTAGGAAATGTTAGAAAAAGGGAATGGTTGTTGTTATTAGGGCTTGGTTTAGTTACTAGTGTTGCATATGCACCAAAAATGTTAGTTAACAAGCTTGGATTAGGTTATAAAAAGAAATTTGAGCTTGAGGATTTAGTAATTGAGAGGCCAAAGGAGCTTAGTTCAAGGGAGCATAAAAAAGCATTTGAAGATGTTGGTAATTATGTTACTAATTTTCTTACAAGAGATGTAATGCTTGCATATGAGGATAATTCTCTTAGAGGTAAATCTTTTTTAAGGGCTAAAAATGTTTCACAAGATGCTTGGCATGATGTTTTAGAATACTTTAGGGATGAAGGAGTAATTGAGCAAAGATGGAGTTTGAAAATGCATACCATATATGGAGATGGGAGTGTTAGTCATTTCAAAAGTAGTCCTAGACATGATCAGTATGGAAGGTCTTTTGATAAAGAAAATAGTGGTAAGAGTACTTTATTGGGTGGATTTCAACCAGATGAAAATACTTACGCGCCTTCTTTATTAACAGATGAGCAAATGCGGTCTTTAATTGGAGTTAATTATGCTATGGAGACTCAAGAACATTTAGAATATAGGTATGATCGTAGGATTTCAGGTCTTAAACATAATAGAAGTAGAAATATTGGGCAAATTGCTTCTATTAAACATGATTATGAAGAACTTAAGCAAGAATCTGAGAAATTAGGTGATGAAGAAGAAATAAGATATCAAAAAAGAATTGGTAATCTAGAAAAGAGAAATAGTGAAATAGAAGATGAAATTGTTGGACTTGAAGAAGAGAAAGAAACTGCTCAAATTCAAACTTATGAAATTTTTGAGAGTGATTTTGAAAGGGTATTTTATAGAAACCGTGAAAAGTTAACTCAAGAAAGCGTTGATCAAGGAATTGATAAGTTTAGGACAGTTTTAGAAGTTGGAGTTAAAACTGGTGCTATTGCAACTTATAGTGAAAAAGAGGGTGAAGATAATTAATTTTTTTGTTAATGGTTGTTTTACAAAATAGAATCATTTTTAATAGATTGGTTTTTTATCTCTTTGATGGATTCTGATAATTCTAATGGTGCTAGTAATTCTTATGTTGTAGGGGATTTTTTTCCTCATGAAACTATTAGACCTAGTCAAAAAGATTTAGTTGAGGATATTGATAAGGCTATTGAGAATAAGAAAGTTATTTTGGCTCATGCTCCAACTGGTCTTGGAAAAACTGCGAGTGCATTATCTGTTGCAATGTATCATTCTTTTAAATCTAAAGAGAGGAAGAAGGTTATTTTTTTAACTAATCGTCATACACAGCATCAAATTGCAATTAAAACTATTGCGATGATTAAGAAAAAGCTTGGTGAAAATATTATTAGTGTTGATTTAATTGGGAAGCGGTGGATGTGTAATCAAGAGATTAGTGGTGTTTTTGGAAATGATTTTGGAGAGTTTTGTAAGGCGTTAGTTGATAAGGGTGAGTGTGATTATTATTTGAAGGTTAAGGATAAGTCTAAGCTTACTGTTGAGGCTAAGGCGAAGGTTTTGGATTTAGCTAAAAGTGGACCTTATAATAGTGAGCAGATGGTTAAAATTTGTAAGGATAGTGAGATGTGTTCTTATGAGGTGTCGCTTGCTCTTGGAAAGGGAGCTGATTTGATAATTGGTGATTATTATTATGCTTTTAATCCGTTTGTGCAAACTACTTTATTTAATAAATTGGATATTGATTTTGAGAATGTTATTTTAATTGTTGATGAGGCGCATAATTTACCTGGAAGGGTTGCTGATATGCTTAGTTCTAATTTATCCACTTTAATGCTCAATTATTCTGTTTTAGAGGCAAGAAAGTTTCATTACAAGGGTTTGATTTATTGGATTCAAGAACTTAATAGAATTCTTTTGGATTTGGCTGTTTTTTCTAAAAATGAGAAGGAGAAGAAGGTTGATTGTGATGATTTTATTAATAGGGTTAAAAAAATTGTTGCTTATGATCAATTAGTTAATGAGTTAGAAATTGCTAGTGATGAGGTTAGAAAGAAGCAAAAGAAGTCTTATCTTGGTTCAATTGCTAAATTTTTAGAGAGTTGGAAGGGTGAGAGTGTTGGGTTTACTAGAATTATTAGTGAGAAGAATTCTAAGCAAGGACCTCAAATTGTTTTAAAGTATTCTTGTTTAGATCCAAGTATTATTACTAGGGATGTTTTTTCTAAGGTGCATAGTGCGATTTTGATGAGCGGCACACTTAAGCCCACTTTTATGTATAAGGATTTACTTGGAATCTCCGATGGTGTTGAAAAGGAGTATGGGTCGCCATTTCCACGTAAAAATAAGTTGTCTTTAATTGTTCCTAGAACAAGTACTAAGTATAGTGTTCGAGGAGACGCTATGTATCAAAAGATTGCTGATATTTGTCAGGATTTGTCTTTTAAAATTAAGGGAAATGTTGCTTTATTTTTTCCTTCGTATTTTTTTAGGGATGAAGTTTGTAAGTATATTAAATCTGAGAAAACTTTATTGTGGGAGAGAAGTGGAATGAGTAAGGAAGAGAAGGAGATGTTTTTAGCAGATTTTGAAAAGCATAAAGAGAAGGGTGCTGTTTTATTTGGTGTAACTGGTGCTAATTTTGCTGAAGGGGTTGATTTTGCTGGTGATTTGTTGAATGGTGTTGTTATTATTGGTCTACCGCTTGCTCGGCCAGATTTGAAGATTAAGGAGACTATTAGTTATTATGATAAGAAGTTTGGACAGGGTTGGAATTATGGTTATACGTTCCCTGCGATGAATAAGTGTATGCAATCTGCTGGAAGATGTATAAGATCGGAAACTGATAGGGGAATTGTAATTTATTTGGATGAGAGGTTTGCTTGGAAGAATTATTATGATTGTTTGCCGCGTGAGGGTATTATTGTTGCTAAGGAGTATGATAAATTTTTGAATAGGTTTCATTCTACTTGAAAGTGGTGGTTTTTTTAGTAGGTTTTTTAAATGATTCGTGTTTTTGAAGAGATATGTCATATAATTTAATAGATTTACAAGTTGGAACTAAAAAATATCCTAGGACTGTTAGTGCTTTAGAATTTATGGTGGGTACAAATGGTTCAAGTAGAACAGTTAAAATTTCTAAGGAAGGAAAATTGATTGATGGTAAACTTGTTGTTAGTTTAGCTTGGATAAGTACTTATGCGGGTAAAGGTTATTGTGTTCATAGAAATAATAATGAATTTACATTTGCTGTGTCAAAACAAAAACCTTTAACTTATGTTTTTAATTAAATTCTTATAACTAGTATACTAAATCGTATACTTATCGAAACATTTATATACTCGTTCTGTTTATTAACAATTAGTTCATAATGGTTGATTGTAAGATCTCTTAGAGTTCTACCACCCTCACCCCCTCTAAGGGATCTTACGTGTTTTTCTTTATTGTTGTAAAAAAATAGAAATCTTTATAAGTCGTTGATTTTGTTGCTTCTTTTATCATTAATTAAGGATGATTATTAAAAAAAAGATATTAAGATAGATTAAGGAGATTAAAATGAGTGAGACTTATATTTCAAAAAAAGATTATAGTGGAGAAGATTTAGAACGATATGGAGATTTTCTTGTAGCTTCCCTTACAGATGCAAAAGATTATACTGCTGTTAGTGAAGAAAGAGTTGATGGCGTTGTTAAGATGGCTGTTTTAAAAAGGAATGATTCTGAGTTGATTTTAAATTTACAGGATGGTGTTTATAGTTTGAAAATTAGAAGTGATTCTTCTGACATTGGATCTTTGTTGGGACCTTGGCTATCTAATTCTGGTTTTAGAACTGGATATGCTGCAAAAGTGACTGGTTGGTTTGATGATCCTGAAGCATCTAGTGAAAGAGAGTTTGATGGTTATGAATGGAGAAGCATTGAGTGTTTGGATCATAAAACTGCTAATAGGATGAATTTTGATGGTGTTGTTGGACAAAGAGTTGAAAGAAAGTATGACATGGCAAAAGTTATTGATCGTGGTATTGCAAGGGTAGTTTCAGGTGCAGTTTCAATTTTAGACAAATATAGACGTTAATTATTTTTTCTTATTTTTTATAATAATCGATAAATTCTTCTTTAGAAATGTTTAGTCCTGCTTGGATGAAGTGTTTTGCTAGGATATAGGCGTCTTTTTGGATGTTAGTTGTTTTTTTGAATTCTAGGATGTTTTGGAGTGTATGTGTTGATAAGTAGCCTTCGTTTGTTTTTATGATTGCTTCTTTTTTTGTTTTCTTTTTTGTTAGTTGGAAAATTTCAAGTTTTTTTGGACAAAATACTAAATTTTTGTAGTGGTATTTATTTTCTTTTTTTTTGAATGGAATGTGTCTTAGAGCAAGGCTTGTTATGAAACTTTTTTTAGTGTTGAAATCTATGGGGTTTTCTTTGAAATATTGTTCTTCTAATTTGTGAACTTTTCCTAGATATTTTTTTACTTTTTGTCTTGATCCTTTATTTGTTTGGATATTTTCAACTAGGTATGCGTATTGATTTCCAGAAATATTTTTAATCCTAATGAAGGCCATTAGTTATTTAGAAAGTTAAAATAGTTTAAGTATTTTTGGGAAATTTGGTTAGAAATGTGATTTTTTGATTGGAATTAATTATGAGCAATCTTGAGTGTAATCATCAATACTTACTGAAAATGATACTTTTGAAGATGTTGGATGTGATATTCTTTTACTTATTTCTTCTTTTGCTAAAAGTACTATTTCTTTTTTCAAAATTCCATCTGTTCCATGAGCTGTAAATTCAATTGGAATTTTAGTTTGAGTTCCTAAGCAAAAGTTTGCTCCTTTTAGAACTTTCCATTCTAGGCCTCCTGCAGCTGTATAACTTCCTCTTCCAATTCTTACATTATATTCTTCGTTATCACTTGTTGTTACTTTAACTCTTGATACTGAGCATTGATTTATGCATTGTTCTAGTTCGGCTTGTTGCTCTTTAAATGTGTCTTCTAATACTTGGCATTGTGAATTGATACAAGCTTTTCCAAAGGAACAATCGTTATGGTTATTACATATTTCTGCATCTATTTCTGCTCTTTCTTGATTGAGTTGTTCTTCTATATCACAAATTCCACTTTCGTCTTCATCAAGGCAACATCTTCCGTCAAATTCGATATGTGGCAAAGTACATTCAAAAATTGTTTCGTTTGTTGTTTCGTTTACAACTCCTGGTCTGAAATGAATTGCTTGGCCAGTTGTTTCTTTTAGAGCAAAAAATGATCCGATTAAAAGTAAAAGGCTGATTGCAACAATACTGATGATTTTCATTTTATTGTGATCTAAATCTTGTGGTGCTGATTTGCCATGTTTTGGATGGATTTTTTTTGATTGTGGTTTTATTTTGTTGTTTGATTTTTGGATTTTGTATTGTTCTAAGTTGGATTTTGTTGTTTCATCATAGGCTCTTTGAATATCGTTCTCTGACCATCCTGCTTTTAGTAAATTTGTTTTGATGTGATTGAATTTATTGCCTTTTTTAATGTGGCTTGTTATATAATCTAAGACTTCTTGGTTTACTGCTGGTGTGTTTTTCTTTCTTTTCATATAATACATTACTCCTCCAGCAGCTATCAGGAGAACAAAAATAAATAGGGATAAGTCGTATAGTCTTTGTTTGCTTGTTATATCTTGTTCTAATTCGTTTAATGATTCTTCTGTTGTATCTAAATTTTGTTGAAGTGCTGCAAGACCAGTTGTACTTGAACTAACGTCGTTTTTGATATTATCTATCTCCACTTTATTTGTTGTTGCTATTTGTTGGCCAGAATTAATTGAATCTTGAATTGTTTGTAATTGACTTCTTACATTAGTTAAGTCGTTGTTTAGTTTTCTTACATCTTCACGAATTGTTGTGATTGCATTTGTGTTTGTATTAATTTTTAAATCTGTTTGAGATTGTTGTTGTATTATTGGAGCTGTTTGCGTTGTTATGTTTTGGTTGTCTGTTTGATTTGATGTTGCTAATTCAAATGGGTTTATTTCATTTTGTTCTTCATCAATTGTAAAACATGTTCCAATAAATTCTTCACAATAATATTGATTTGATTCATAGCTATCTCCTAATTCTATTTCGCAATCAATGTCTGTGTCACATACAAGGCCAGTATCTAAATCAGCAAATGTAAAAAAAGAAGTTACTAAAAGTAGCAGAATTAATAGTACAAATGTTTTAGTGAACTTTCTAACCATCCTCTTTTCAGTAATAGTTATAATATTTTTATTTATATATGTTTTGATTTGTGGGTGTAGATATTTTGATGATTGATTGGTGTTTTTATAGTTTGGTTGATATCTATTGTGCGCCATAGTTTAAATTAGTTAAATTTTAAGAAATGTTTAAATAAGTGGGGTTTTAATATTTTGATATGTTAGATATTAATCTTGTAAGGACAAATCCTGAACTTGTTAAAGCTTCTGAGAAAAGAAGAGGGCAAGACCCTAATTTTGTAGATGTTGTGTTATCTGTTGATTCACAATGGAGATTGAAATTAAAAGAAGTTGAGAAATTAAAGCAGCAAAGAAATACTGTTTCTCAAGAAATTAATCAAGCTAAGAAGGATAAGAATGAAATTTTAGCTCAGGAAAAGATTTCTTTTATGAAGGGTGTTGTTGATAATTTAAGAAAATTAGATGCTGAGGTTGAAGATTTATTAAAACAGAGAAATGAGGCTCTTAAAAAAATTGGAAATGTTTTACATGAGAGTGTTCCTCAAGGAAAGGATGATTCTGAGAATGTTGAAATTAAAAAAGTGGGAGTTGTTCCTAAGTTTGATTTTAAACCAAAAGATCATATTGAAATTGCTCTTGATTTGGATTTAATTGATTTAGATACTGCTTCTAAAACTAGTGGGGCGAGATTTTATTATTTAAAAAATGAAGCTGTGTTACTTAGTCAGGCACTTCAAAGATTTGCAATTGATAGGATTATGAAGAAGGGTTATACTTTAATTCAAACTCCTTTTATGCTTAATCGTGCTGCTCTTGAGGGTGGTGTTAATATGAGTGAATTTGAAGATACTATCTATAAAATTGAAGGTGAGGATTTGTATCTGATTGCTACTTCAGAGCACCCCTTAGTTGCTTTGCGTAAGGATGAGATTATTGATGAGAGTGAACTTCCTGTGAAAATTTGTGGTGTTAGTTCATGTTTTAGAAAAGAGCTTGGCACTCATGGTAGAGATGATAAAGGTATTTTTAGAGTTCATCAGTTTAATAAGGTTGAGCAGATTGTTTATTGTAAACCCGAGGATTCGTATAAGTATTTTGATTTAGTTGAAAAGAATTCTGAGGATTTATTTGAGGAGTTAGGAATTGCTTTTAGAGTTGTTAGAATTTGTACTGGTGATATTGGTAATAAACAAGCTTTGCAGTTTGATATTGAGGCGTGGTTTCCTGGACAAGATGATGGGAAGGGGCGTTATAGAGAAGTTACTTCTTGTAGTAATTGTACTAATTTTCAGTCAGTTACACTTAATACAAAATATAAATCAAAGGATGGGAAAAAGGATTATGTGCATTTAATTAATAATACTGCCTTAACTGATACTCGTCCAATTGCGGCGATACTTGAGAATTTTCAGCAAGCTGATGGGAGTGTAAAGATTCCTAAGGCTTTGGTTCCATATATGGGCGGGATTGAAGTTATTGAGAAAAAGAAGTAGTTTTTGTTTTGTTTTTTTAATTTTTTATATCTTTGTTTTACTAAATATTTTTATATGTTTGATTTTTATTAATTAATTTATGAATATAATAAAATATGGTGGGTCTAGGGTTAGTCCTAGTGCGGGAGAGCATGATGATGCTTTTATTGATAGTTTGATTGGTCTTGTGAATAATTATAAAGATCAGGACTTTATGGTTGTTATTGGTGGTGGAGCTTTAGCTAGGCATAAGCAAGCTCAAGAACCTAGTGCTGATTCTGATAGAAAAGATTGGCTTGGAATTGAAGCTACTTGGGAAAATGCTGCGTATGTGATTGATAGGTTTGTTAGTTCTGGTGTTGAAGGTGTTTATGGGGAAGTTATTAAAGATCCTCATGAGAAGGTTGAAGGGCATAGGGTTTATTTTGCTGGAGGATATAAACCTGGAAATTCAACTGATTTTGTTACAATGCTTCTTGCTAAAAATTATGGTGCTAGTAGAGTAGTTAAAGTTAGTAATTTTGATGTTGTTAAAGATATTAGTCCAATTAAGTTTTTTAAGGTTCCTGAAGATGAGAGAGGAGATGTATTGGCTAGAGCTGCTGATTTGAATAATGCTACTTGGAAGGAAATGAGGGATTTAGTTGGTGAAGTGTGGGTTCCTGGTTTGAATACGCCTCTAGATCCAAGGGCTTGTGGTGTTGGTTTAGAGAATCCTCAAATTGCACTTTATATTTGTCGAGAAAGTCAGATTAGGAATGTTTTAGATGATGATTTGAATAGTTATGTTGGTACAATTATAAAGAATTAGATATTTTTATTTCTTTTTATTTGCGCTGTAATAGCAAAATCATTATAAAGGTTATTTTTTTCTTTTTCTTATATGTCAATTTTTAAGAATATGTTAAATTCAGGAGAATCTTTGTTTAGGGATACAATTTTTTTAAGTTATGATTTTCAACCTAAGGTTCTTTTTGCTAGGGAAAGTGAGCAGCAAAGGTTTGCTGTTGCTATTAGGCCGCTTCTTCAAGGTCATAATGGAAGGAATGTTTTTGTTTCTGGTGCTCCTGGAATTGGTAAGACTACTGCTTGTAGGCATGTTTTGCGTGAATTAGAAGAAGAGAGTGATGAGATTTATACTATTTATGTGAATTGTTGGAAAGAAAATACTACTTACAAAATTTATTATAAGATTTGTGAGGAACTTGGATTTAAATTTATTGCGAATAAAAAAACAAGTGAATTGTTTGCTTTAATTAAGGCTAAGGTTAACAAAGGCGGTGTTGTTTTTGTTTTTGATGAAATTGATAAATTAGAAGAAACTGACTTTTTGTATACAATTCTTGAAGATATTTATAGAAAATCTATTTTTTTGATTACTAATTATCGTGATACTTATTCGCAAATGGATGAGAGGATTAGGAGTCGTTTAAATCCTGAGTTTTTAATGTTTAGGCCTTATACTCAGGCAGAGATTGTTAAAATTTTAAAACAAAGACGTGATTATGCTTTTGTTCAAAATTGTTGGGATGAGGAGTCTTTTTTAGAAATTGTTGAAAAGTGTTTAGAAACAAATGATATTAGAACTGGTCTTTATTTAATGAAAGAATCTGGAGCGATTGCCGAGGATAAATCTTCTAAAAAGATTGGTGGAGAGCATGTTGCTCTTGCGATTAAAAAGGTTGAGGATTTTCATATTAAATCAAAAGATAATTTGGAGGATGAGTTGCAAGTTATTTTGTCGATCATTAAAGATAATAATGGGTCTAAGATTGGTGATTTGTATAGTATGTATAAAGAAATGGGTTCTCAAATAAGTTATAAGAGTTTTCAGAGAAGAATTTCTAAACTTAGTGAAGCTAATTATATTAATACTCAAAAGGTTTCTGGTAAAGAAGGAAATACGACTTTAGTTAATTTTGCAAATCATAAGAAGTTGACTGATTTTTAGGTGTTTGGTATGGAATCAATTCAAAAGTTAAGAAAATTTTATGAGCTTAAGCATGTGGAGAGAGCTGGGCCAGTTGGAAATAGGAAGGAAAGTAGTGCTGAACATTCTTGGAGTTGTTTAATTTTAGCAGATTATTTTTTATCTATTATGGATGAGGATCTTGATAGGCTTAAGGTTTATGAATTGCTTATGTATCATGATGTGGTTGAGATTGAAACTGGTGATACTCCAATTCATCATGTTGAAGAAAGGTTAGGTAAAAAAGAGAAAGAAAAAGTTGCTTCTCATATTTTAAAAGATCATATGCCAAAGGTTTTAGGTGATAAATTTATTAGGTTATTTGAGGAGTTTGAAGCTAGAGAGACCAAGGAAGCTAAGTTTGCAAAGGCAATTGATGCCCTAGATGCTTTAATTCATTTTTTAGATTATAAAGAGTCTTGGAAAGGTTGGAGTGAAGAGATGGTTCGTAAGTTTCATGGCTCTAAGGTTGTGGCGTTTAAAGAAACTAAAGAAGCGTTTGAAAAGTTAGTTGTGTATTGTAGGGAAAAGGGATTTTTTGATCAGTGAATTTAAATATTATTTAATCCAATATCAACTATTGTTGTTTTGTCTTGGAATTTTACTGCTCCTTCTTTGATATCGTGTAAAGCTACTATTAATTCTACTTGACACATTTTGTCTTTGATTTCTCCAGTTGTTGGGTCTAAACCACTTGGAATATCGATTGCTATTTTTTGAGCTTCTTTTTTATTGAAGAAATTGATTGCTAGTTTGATGTTGTCTTTTAGTTCTCCTTTGATTCCTGTTCCTAGTAAGGCGTCGATGAATATTAATCTTACATCTTGGAATTGGAACTGGTCTAAATCTTCTTTTGTGTTGATTTTGATAATTGGGATTGTTTCTTTTATTTGATTGAAATTTTCTTGTGTTTCTTCACTCATTCTATTTTCATCTCCAAATAGAAGAATTACTGCAGGGGCTTTTTCAAATAGGTGTTTGATGCATGCAAATCCGTCTCCTGTGTTGTTTCCTGTGTTGGCAAATAGAACTACGTGTGAGTTTTCAAGTGAGAATTTTTGTTCAATTATTTTTGCTACTTCTTTTCCTGCGTTTTGCATTAGGTCTTTAGTAAAAATACCTTTTTTGTGAGCTAACCTTTCAAGTGTTTGCATTTGTTTTTGAGTAATCATGATTTTTTTAAGAAAATAGTTGTTATTTAAAAAATTATGGTAAGCAAAAGAGTTAAATATTTGTTTGATTGTTTTTATAGAATGAAAGTATTTGTTGTTTTGGGTGGTGGAATTACTCAAAAAGGTGTTATTTCCAAATCTGTTCATGATAGGATTGATTTGGCTGTTAGAAAGTTTTCTCAAGGCAATAAGATAATTATGTCTGGCAAATGGTATGGTGGGTATAATTTTGTGCCTGTTACAACTGAAGCGAGAGCGATGAAGGAGTATGCTGTTAGTTGTGGTGCTCTGTTTAGGGATGTTATTTTAGAAGAGAAATCTAAGGATACTATTGGGAATGCTTATTTTGTTAAGAAGTTACTTGATTCTAAGGGTGTTAAGAGTTTTGTTGTGGTTACAAGTGATTTTCATGTTTTGCGTTCTAAATTTATCTTTTCTAAGGTTTTTGGGTCAAAGTATAAAATTGAGTTTTTGGGTTCGAAGTCTGGTGAGTTTGATAAGAGGATTGAGATTGAGAAGAAGAAAATATTGTTTTTGAAAAAGTGGCTTGCGTTTGTTAGAGGTTCAATTGGTTGGAAATTTTTTATGAGTAAGGTTCATCCTTTTTATGCTAGAAAGGCGCCTGTTAGTTTTGAGAGTTTGAGAAAGAAGTATTCTAAATAAAATTTTTTTAAAAATTAAAAAAAGAAATTATAATAAAAAGTAAACTCCAAAAGCTACTATGAATCCAATTATTGATCCTATGATTACTTGTTTTGGTGTATGGCCCATGGCGTAATGATCTTTACTTTTTAGGTGGTGCGCTTTGAAGAGTTTCTTTAGTGCTTTTCCTTCGTTTCCTGCAGTTCTTCTAACTCCATAAGCGTCTCTTACTACGACCATAGCAAAGACCAAACTTAATGAGAATAGAGCAGTTGCACCTTCTGTTAGATAGATAATTGTAGTTAGGGAAACTACAAAAGCACTATGTGATGAGGGCATGCCTCCGGTTACAAAAATGTCATGAAGTGATAAGGATTTGTGTTTGAACCAATAGATTATTAGTTTTGCTAGTTGCGCTCCAAATCCTGCTAAAATTACGCTTATTAATACCTTGTTCATGACGAATATTAATCTCAATTTATTTATAATTGTTGTTTATAATTGGTTAGTAGAAAATTTGCTTGTTTTTTGCATAAGCTTTTTAACTACAAAGTTAGTTTTTATTAAAAATGAGTTCAAAGGAAAAAAAGTATCCAAAGCATATTGGAATTATTTTAGATGGAAATCGTAGATTTGCTAAGCGTTTAATGAAAGAACCTTGGCGAGGTCATGAGTTGGGAGCTGCAAAAATTAGCAAGTTGTTTGAATGGTGCAAGGATTTAGATGTTAAGGAGCTTACTTTGTATGCTTTTTCGATGCAAAATTTTAATCGTCCTAAGTTGGAGTTTGAGTATTTGATGAGGTTGTTTTTGAAGTTTTTTTCTAATGAAGAATATCTTTCTAAGTTGCACGAGAACAAAATTAAAATTAATTTTATTGGTAGAATTCATTTGTTTCCAAAGGAAATTTATGAGAGGATGCTTGCTTTAGTAGATGAGACTAAAGATTATAGTGATTATGTAATTAATTTTGCGATGGCTTATGGTGGTCGTGAGGAAATTGTTGATGCTGTTGGTAAAATTTGTAGCGATGTTAAGGATGGAAAAGTTTCTTGTGATTCAATTGATATTGAGAAGTTTACTAAATATATGCAATTGCAAAGTGATCCTGATTTAATTATTAGAACTGGTGGGGATAGACGAACTAGTAACTTTTTGATGTGGCAATCTTGGTATTCTGAGTGGTTCTTTTTAGAGAAGTTTTGGCCTGAATTTGAGAAAGAGGATTTTATTGGTGTAATTGATGAGTTTATGGGTAGAGAGCGTCGATTTGGAAAGTGAGTTGATTTTAAGATTCTTTAAAACAGTAATTAATATAAAGGGAATATTCTAATTTGAGTCAATGGCTAAGATTCAATTGCTTGATGAGGATGTTATTAACAAAATTGCTGCTGGAGAGGTTGTTGAGAGACCTGCTTCAATTGTTAAGGAGCTACTTGAGAATTCTATTGATGCTGGTGCTACTAATATTTTAGTTGAGATTAGAAAAAGTGGGAAGAATTTTATTCGAATTAGTGATAATGGTTTAGGGATGGATAAGGAGGATGCTAATCATTCGATAATTAGGCATGCTACAAGTAAGATTAGAAATAGTGAAGATTTGTTTAATATTAATTCTTTGGGTTTTAGGGGTGAGGCTTTAGCTAGTATTGCTGCTGTATCACAAATGTCAATTGTAACTAAGGTTGATGGTGCTCTTGAGGGGTATAATTTGGTTTGTGAAGGTGGGCTTGTTGTAAGTAGTGGGCCAATTGCTAGTGATGTTGGAACGACGATTGAAGTTAATAATTTGTTTTTTAATACGCCTGTTAGGAAGAAGTTTTTGAAAACTGATGCTGTGGAACTTAGACATATTATTGATATTGTAACTAATTATGCTTTATTAAATCCTCAAATTGCAATTAAGTTAAATCATGAAAATCATAATTTAATTCAAACTCCGGCAATTGCTGCGATGCGTGAGAATGTGGCGGCAATTTATGGTTATGCTATTGCTAAGGATTTGTTGGAAGTTGATTTTGAAAGAGATGGAGTTGAGGTTAGTGGTTTGATTTCAAAGCCTTATGATGTTAGAAATGATACGAAGCAACAAGTTTTGTTTGTAAATGAGAGATGGGTTAAAAATTCTAAGTTGTCTAAGGCGATTTATGATGGGTATCATTCGATGTTATTTACTCAAAAGCATCCTGTATTTGTTTTGCATGTTAAAATAGATCCAAATAAAGTTGATGTGAATGTGCATCCTCAAAAACATGAAATTAAAATTGAGCAAGAAGAGTTGGTGTTGGATGTTGTTTGTAAGGCTGTGAATTTGACGCTTGAGAACAATAATTTGATTCCTGTGGTTGATCCTAGTTTTGATAATGATATGATGGGCGTTGTTTCATCTAAATATGTTTTTGATAAATCTGAGCAAAAGACGCTTGAGGTTAGTGAGAGTGATGTTAGTTATGGTGCTAGGGGTGGTGTTGTTGGTTCTAGCGTGGTTGATGCTTTGTATGATTTGCCTAAGGTAGAGGAGCCAGGTTCTACGGGGGGTGTTTTTTATGGATCTGAAGATGTTGGTTTAAGTGATTCTGATGTTTCTAGTGGTGAAGTGGGGGTTGAAGAGGAGGTAGTTGATGATTCGGGTAGATTACCTGAAATGCAAATATTTGGTCAGATTCACAAGACTTTCTTTTTGGCTCAGGTTGAGGGAGCGGCACTTGTTATTGATCAGCATGCTGCTCATGAGAGAGTGATGTATGAGAAGTTTATGAAGCAGTATGAGAGGAGTGAAGTTGTGAAGCAAAGATTGCTCTCATCAGTAATTGTTGATTTTGCGTTATCGCAAGTTGGGATTGTTAAGGAGAATTTGAGGGAAATTAATCAATTTGGTTTTGAGTTGGAACATTTTGGTGATAATTCTTTTTCACTTAAAACGATTCCTGCGATATTTGGAAGGTTGCAACCTAGGGAGACTTTGATGATTTTAATTGATGAGATTGAGACTCGTGGAAATAAGATAGATAAAATTAAAGAAGAAATTATTATGAGAATGGCTTGTAGATCGGCTGTAATGGCTGGAGATGAGTTAACGGTTGCTTGGATTACTAGGATTTTGTCTGATTTGAATAAAACTAAACATCCTTTTACATGTCCTCATGGACGTCCTACGATGATTAAGATGACAATTGATGAGTTAGAGAAGAAGTTTAGAAGGAAATGATTTTTTTATAGAAAGTTTTTAATAAGTTAAATTGATTTTTTATTAAGATGGTAGAATTAATTGATGTTGTTGATTTGAATGATGAGTTTGTTAAAACAATAGATAGAGCTAATCATAAGGATGATGAAATTGTTAGAGTTATTGGTGTTTATATTCTAAATAGTAAAGGATAGTTTTTGTTGCAGAAGAGGTCAGCAAATAAGAAAAGGTATCCAAATCGTTGGGATTGTACTGGTGGTGGGCATGTTGAGTCTGGTGAGGATTATTTGGTTAGTGCTCAAAGAGAGTTATTTGAGGAAGCTGGTATTAAGACTGAGTTGAAATTTTTAGAGAAAGTGTTTTTTGAATTAGATGATGGAAGGAAACATTTTAATGCTTATTTTGTTGGAAATTATGATGGTGATATTAAAATTGATTCAGGTGAGGTATCTGAGGTTAGAGCTTTTTCTTTGGATGAATTAAAAGAAATGGTGAAAAATGAGAGTTTGTTTCATCCTGAGTGTGTTTATGGGCTTAAGAAATATGTTTTGTAGTTCTTTTTGGTTGGTTGTTACTTTTCAGTAGTAAACTGCGAAAGTTTTATAAACGATGAGCTTATTTTAGATGTAGGATGAATACTACTAGAAGAGGATTTATGGTTGGATTGGGTGCTTTGGTGCTTGGTTTGAGCAGTGGGTGTACTAGATTTACTAGAAAGGATGGTTTAGTAGAGGATGATTTAAAACCTAATAATTTTAATGTAGTTAAATTTCAAGATTATAATCCTGTTTCTTTAGATGAAAAAATTGAATTTGATGATGAAGCTGTTAAATTATATGTTACAAAAAATTTTGAATCTGATAAAATTAGTTTATTGATGTCGGGAAATTTAATTTCAAAATTTAAAGATGATGAAAAAGATGTTGAAGATCAAGAAAAATTTAAGGGGGCTGTTTTAGAAGTTGCTAAAAGTTTAGGTTATTTACCTCAAGATATTAGTGATTTATCAATTCATGATTCTGTTTTACTTAGTGGGAAAATTGTTGCAAAACAAATGGATTATTATGATGAAATGGCTAGAGGTGGATTATATGATACTAATGAAATTGCTGATAAAATTGAGAGTCAACCGATTGAGGATCAATTTATTGGTGGAAAAGGAGTTTGTAGAAATTATGCTGATTTAAATCCTCTAGTGTTTGAGGTTTTAAAAAAGATTAATCCTAATTTGAAAAATACTTATATGAGAAGATTTTCTCCTGAAAGAAGAGAACATTCGTTAGCTTTATTACATGCATGGAATCAAGTTTCAACTCTTAGAAAAACTAAAGATAGTTTGGATTTACAAGTAACTTATGTTGATCCAACTTGGTTAGATACTAGAATCAAGGGAAGAGAAAATGAAGCTGATGAAGTTTATAATGCGGTTGATAATGAACATTATTTTATTGATAATATTTTTTTAACAGAAATGCAAGCTAATATTTATGAAGTTCTAGGAAGTAAAGATAGGAATGAGAAAGGATTTGTTGATGATGAATTCTTAACTTCAAAAAGTGTATCTGAGCAATATAGGAAGAAGGGTTTTGAAAAAAGATTGGAAGTTTGTAAAGTTGTTGTTGATTATGCTAAGAGAGATTTAGATTATTTAAATTTGTGTAAGCCTGTTTTTAATGATAGTTTAGTTAGGGGAATAGAATATTTACTAGGAGTTAATTTAGAAGTATTTGTTCAACATGACTTTTCTTTAGATTTAGATAAAGAAAAAGAGAAAAAATTAAAGGAAATTAAAGGGATTTATGATGATGTTGTTAAGATTAATCCTGAGTATAAAAATGATACTAGAAGATTTCTTAGTGGGAAAACAATTGTTTTTGGTGATGTTTTTGATAAATTAAATCAAAGATATGGGTAGGGAGGATTAGTAAAATGGAATCAAATAAAAGATTAGAGATGGATGGATATGATTTTTTTATTTCTGGTGATATTGTTGATTCTGGGACTTTGGCTCCTTGTGTTGGGGTTGTAATTTATCATAGGGAAAGGCAAGAAGCTTTTATTGGTCATTTTAGTAGTATGTCTTATAGGGAAATTAAGAAGATGATTTTAGAGGCTGAGGATATTTTTGGTGATTTGAGTGAATTAGAAGTTTTAGTTGCAGGAAATACCCCTCAAGAAGACAATGGTTTTAGTAATGACGAAGAATTAGAAATATATCAAGAAATTATGATTGAGAAAAAAAAGCAAGATGAATTTGTAATGTCTGCATTTAAAGATGGAAGATTTGATGATTCTAAGGTTTTAATAAAGTGGAATAAGCCTCGAAATTATTGTAATTTGTTATTTAATGTAAGTACTGGAGAAAATATTGCTGATATTTGTGATGATACTTATAGAAGAGTTTATTTTGGATGTCTTCAAAATTATTGATATAATGGTGATTTTTTTGCGAAAACTTTAAAAATGGCGCCGATATTTCAATTATTATAAAAGATGAGAGGTCTTAGATTTATTTTCTAGGTGTTTAAATATGACTCAAAGATTAAAAACTGGTACTACTACTGTTGGAATTGTTTGTAAAGATGGCGTTGTTTTGGCAGCGGACATGAGAGCTACGGCTGGAAGTATGATTGTTGATAAAAGGGCTTTAAAAGTTCATGTGTTATCTGATGATTTTGCTGTAACTTGGGCTGGAACTGTTTCAGAGGCTCAATTATTAACTAAGTTGGCTAAGGCTGAACTTAAGTTAAAAGAAGTTAGAACTAATAAAAGACCGATTGCTAAGGAAGCTGCAAATTTAATTGCTGGTTTATTATATTCAACTATTAGAAGACCTAGTATGCTTCCTGGTGTAGCGCACTTTTTGCTTGCTGGAAAGGATGTTTATGGAACTCATTTGTATGATTTATTTCCTGATGGAAGTATTACTTTAATTGATGATTTTATTTCATCTGGATCTGGGTCTGTATTTGCTTACGGAGTATTGGAAACACAATTCAAAAAGGATATGACCGTAGAGGAAGGAGTTAAGTTAGCTCTTTTAGCTGTAAATACTGCTCTTAAAAGAGATAGTGCTTCTGGAAATGGAATTAATATTCTTGTTGTTAACAAGGATGAAATTAAAAGAGTAATGCATAAAGAATTAGTTTGTGAATTATAATTTATTATTTTTTTATTTAATTGATTTTTAGTGCTTAGTGTTGTTGTTTTAAGTTGGTTGTGTGAGTTAGGTTTTGTAGGAAATTGTTAAATTGATGTGAGTATTAAATTAATAGTAAAGTAGAATAAGAAAAAAGTAAAAAAAATAAAAAATTAAATTTAAAAAATAAGATTAAAAAATAAACAAATTAAGATAAGAAATTCTAAAATTATAGAGAGAATTAAAAAATAAAAATAAAAAAATTAAAAAAATAAAAATAAAAAAATGGCAAATATATTAAAAGAAATAATTAAAACGTTACCTACTGGTAATATTGATGATAGTGCTTTTGAAGGAGCAAACATTGTTTTGTATACTAAAAATAAAGAATATTTTAAGGATAATCAAGGTACTATTAGAGCTGCTGTAAAGGAGTTTAAAAAAAGAATTGAGTTAAGACCTCATCCGTCACTTTGTATTGATATGGAGGAGGCGAAAAAGGCAATTAAGAAAATTGTTGATAAGGAAGCTGGGGTTAAGGAATTTATTTTTGATCCGCCAAGATCGCAAATTATTATTCATGCTGATAAGCCTGGTTTGGTTATTGGTAAAAAGGGTGAGACTTTAAGAGAAATATCTGGAAAAACTTTTTGGGTTCCTAGGGTTAGAAGAATTCCTCCTTTAAGATCAAAATTAATTGAGAGTATTAGATCTGTTTTGTATGAAAATGCAGAGGAGAGAAAGAAATTTTTAGATAAGACTGGTCATAGAGTTTATGATGGGTGGCTTCGAGCTAAAAAGCATGAATGGGTTAGGTTATCTTGTTTAGGTGCTTCAAGGCAAGTAGGAAGAGCTTCATTTTTATTGCAAACTCCTGAATCAAGAGTTTTAATTGATTGTGGAATTGATCCTGGTAGAGATGGTGCTGAGAGTTATCCTTATTTAGATGCTCCTGAATTTAATATTAGTGAGATTGATGCTGTTGTTGTTACTCATTCACATTTAGATCATTCTGGTTTGATTCCTTATTTATTCAAGTATGGATATAGGGGGCCAGTTTATTGTACTTATCCAACTCGTGATGTTATGGCTTTGTTACAATTAGATTCTATTAAGATTGCTAGAAACGAGGGTAAGGAACCAATTTATACAAGTGAGGAAGTTAAGCAGATGGTACTTCATACTATTTGTTTAGATTATGATGAGGTAACAGATATTACTCCTGATGTAAGGCTTACTATGTATAATGCTGGGCATATTTTAGGTAGTGCTATTTGTCATTTTAATATCGGAAATGGTCTTCATAATTTTGCTTATACTGGTGATTTAAAATATGCAAGAACTAATGTTTTAGAGCCTGCTAATACACAATTTCCTAGAATTGAGACTTTAATGATGGAAGCGACTTACGGTGGAAAAGATAATGTAATGGCTGAGAAGGAAGCTGATGAGTACATGGTTAAAGTTGTTAAGGAAACTTTTGAAAGAGGCGGTAAGGTTTTAATGCCGGTTTTAGGTTCAGGTAGAGCGCAAGAAGTTATGGTAATTATTGAGAGATTAATGAGGGAGAAAAGAATTCCTAATGCTCCAGTTTATATTGATGGAATGCTTAAAGATATTACGGCAATTCATACTGCGTATCCAGAATATTTGAGTCGAAATTTAAGAAGTCAAATTTTTCATAAGGAGAGTAATCCATTTTTATCTGAAATTTTTAAAACTGTTGGTTCACATAAGGAAAGGATGCAGCTTATATTAGAAGAAGGTCCTTGTTTGATTTTAGCAACTTCAGGGATGCTTGCTGGTGGTCCATCGGTTACTTATTTAAAGAATTTGGCTGAGGGTGAAAAGCATGCTTTGATTTTTAGTTGTTACCAACCTCCTGGAAGTTTAGGTCATAGAATTAGAGCTGGAGAGAAGGATTTGAATATTGATGGGAAAATGCATAGTATCAAATTGAATGTTCACAAGGTTGAAATTACAAATCATTCCGATAGAAAGCAACTTATGAATTATGTTAAAAGATGTAATCCTACTCCTAGAAAACTTATTGTTGTGCATGGTGAATCGTCAAGATGTTTAGATTTGGCTAGTTCAGTCCATAAGGCGTTTAGAATTGAGACTGTGGCTCCTAAGAATTTAGAGACTATAAGAATTCGGTAGGTTTAAGGGTAACTTTTATAAATAGGGCTAGGGTTTTTTGAATTAGCACTATTGTGTTGGTCTTGCATACTCAAAACGGCTTTCGCGTTTTGGTCGCGACTTTGCACTTACGTGCCAGCGTCGCATAATCCGGAAAAGTTTACAATTTGTAGCTTTGGGGAATATTGCGCTGGTCTTGAAAACCAGTTCCTCTGGGAATTCCCGGTTCAAATCCGGGCGCTGGCGCCACACCTTTTTGACGCAAATCATAAATGAATCCAGAAATATAAAAAATAATCATTAAGTATTTTTTACTCATTATTCTCTAACGTTGCACATTCATCATATAATTCTTGAAAATCTATACGATTTGGAATTACTAATTTAAAATCATAAGCCTTAAATTTCCAATTAAATGGTTCTGACTCTTCAACTAATCCAGAAGCATCTGCCCACATAATTTTATAAATTCTAATTTTATTTTCATTATAATCTCGACCAATAATACCTTGTGTTTCATCAGGAACAAACAATCTATCTTTATATTTTATATCATCACCAATATATTTAACAAAGTCACTTATTCTCAATGTGGTTTTATCACCACGTTCAGAAGGTTCTACTTTTGATCTAGTAAACCAACCTGTTTTTCTTGAATAAACTTCAATTTCAAGAGGACTTACATTATGGATTGAATAAACATTATATCCATTACGATTCCCTTTAAACTCAACAGATATTATTTCTTCACTATCATTAACAGATTGGATTTTTCCTACTGCACCTTTCTTTATATTTATTGTTACAAATTCTTGATCTCCTTTTTTAACAACTCTATCATGGATCCTAGCATATTTTTCTATTTCTTCTGGAACTGAAATTATAAATTGATCACGATCATATGCATTTTGCAGATGATCAAACAATTTTCCATCATCATAAGTGCTAAGTACATTAGCAGGAACATTATAATCAAATAATCTATCTTCTTTTTGTAATCTATCTAAAGTTCTTTGTAATTGTGAATCACGAGTAATTTGATCCATTTTTGCGCCCATATCTTCTTCTGATATTTGATCAAGAGTTCTAAGATCAGTTAAAGCTTGACTAGCGTTTTGATAACGAAGAGCTGCATTGTTTGTTGTTAATTTTCTCAAAAACATCTTAAGTTTTGTAGAAAAATTTAATTCTTCAACATTAACTGCATCAAGTGCACCAACTTTTTGTTGATTTCTTATTAAAGATATATCCTTTCCTTCAGCTAAAGCAATTACAACATTACCTAATGCACATAAATCTTGACTTGGAGTTTGCCTTCCTGAATAAGAGTCAACAGGATAATAACCATAATTATCTATAACGGTAAAGGAAGTTGTTTTTTCTCCCAACTGTGAAAAATTAAAATCAAATAAATAAGCTTTCTTGTCATCAAAAAGAATATTTGAAGGCTTTATGTCTCTATGAAGAACTTGTTCATCAAGTGTATGAACATAATCTAAAGCACCTAAAATATCAGCCAAGATAATTTTTGCTTTATCTTCATTAATTGTTTTTCTATTCTCAATTCTTTCTAGTAAGTTTGGAGCATCTATATAATTAGAAGCAAGTAAATCTATATTAGCAAAACTATTTAGTGTAAATGAATCATTTGCAACTTGGCAAGGAATATTAGGATGATCAAGTTTATCAGTAATACTTATTTCACGCTCTCCTAATTCTTTAAGTTTTAATCCATCATTCATCGCTAATTTTCCAATATGAAGACGTGAGAAAATTTTAAGAGCAACTTCTCTAGAATCAGCACCATCTGGCTGATAATTTGCTAACCAAACTTCAGCATTAGAAAATCTTTGTCCAGAATTGCCTGATAAATTACGAATTAAGGTATATCCTCGCTCACTTAAAGCTTTTTGAAGTATTTCTTGTAATCCAGTTATATCATTCATAAGTTAAATTAATTCTCTTTCTTTAAAAACATTCCAGTTGTAACTCCCCTCCAATAGTTAAAAGAAGATTAGATACTTTTTTTGTAGGGTTTAAATATCTCCAATTTAAGCTTAAATTTCAGGAAAGGTGACAAAAAGGTATCATGCCGGGCGCTGGCGCCATTTTTTCTTTTTGATTTTGAAAAATAATTTTAATTAAATGAAATTAAGAAAATTAAGTTAGTTATGGTTTGGCTTTGTTTTATTAAAAAATCTAAATTGGGAATTTTACTTGTTTTTTTGTTTATTTTTTAGTTTTTCTTTTTGAGAAAATGATTTTCTATTATTCTTATGAATTGGTCTAGGTTTTCTTTTTTTAGTTTTATTTCCTTTAAAATCTTTTCCTCTTTTAATTGGAGGTTCTGCATTTTTACCTTCAGCTGTTTTTGCATGTTCTGAATGATATTTATGATTAATCACTTGAATTTCTTGTTTAATTAATTTTTCAATTTTAATTAGATAACTTTTTTCTTCTGCACAACAAAAAGTATAGGCCATTCCTTTTGTTCCTGCTCTAGCAGTTCTGCCAATTCTGTGAACATACACTTCAGGATTATTAGGTAATTCATAATTAATTACATGTGAAATATTGTCTATGTCAATACCTCTTGCAGCGATATCAGTTGCTACTAAAACTTTGATCTTGCCTGTTTTAAAATTTTCAATAGCTTTAGTTCTTTTCTCTTGTGATTTATCACTATGAATTACACCACAGGGAACTTTATATGATTTAAGGAACATTGTAATGCGATCTGCTCTACTTTTTGTTCTAGTAAAGAGTAATGCCTTTGTAACTCGGTTTTTTCTGATAAGTTTGTGTAATAATTTTTGTTTTAAGTTTTTGTCAACATAGTAAAGTTGTTGATGGAGATTATCAATAGGAGTGGCTTGGGTAGCAACTTCAATATGAATTGGATTGGTTAGTAATGTTTTTGCTAGTTGATTAACTTGTGGTGACATAGTAGCTGAAAAGAACAAGGATTGTCGTTTTTTTGGTAGATTTTCTATTATTTTATTGATATCATCGATAAAACCCATATCTAACATTCTGTCAGCTTCATCAAGCACAAAGTATTCGATATCTTTTAATGTAAGTTTTTTATGATTTAGTAGATCTAATAATCTGCCGGGTGTCGCAACAATAATATTTACGCCTTCTTTAAGAGTGTCAACTTGTAATTTGTGTTTAATTCCTCCAAAGATAACTATGTGTTTAAATTCAAGAAATTTTCCGTAGGAAGCGATACTCTCGCCAATTTGTGTTGCAAGTTCTCTAGTAGGAACTAATATTAGTGTATTAATATGTTTTGAACCTTTTTCACTCATTTTTTGTAATATTGGTAGAATAAATGCAGCAGTTTTTCCAGTACCTGTTTGAGCAATACCGATTAGGTCTTTACCTAGTAAAAGACTAGGAATTGATTTTTCTTGTATTGGTGTGGGAACGGTATATCCCTTTATGGCTATTGCTTTAAGAAGTGGTTCTATTATTTTCAAATCTTTAAATGTTTTCTGATGTATCATGATATTTTATTAGGATGATTATTCAATTATAAAAGTATCTCTATTAATGTGATGTTTTATTATTTTCTAGTTTATTATGGATATCAAATGAAAGTTTTAAAAATAAGGTTATTTTTATATTGATTTATGGGATATGTTGAATTGAATAATTTTCTTAAGGTTAAGGGAATTGTTTCTTCTGGTGGGGAAGCTAAGGTTGTTATTCGTTCCGAAAAAATTAAGGTTAATGGTGAGGTTGAGACTCGAGTTAGAAAGAAGCTTAGAGTTGGAGATGTTGTTGAATTTGAGGGTGGGAAGTTAGTTGTTGAGTCTGATGTTATTTTGAATTAGTTGGTTTTTATGTGGTCTTCTAGGGTTATTTTGTTGTCGTGGTTTGTATCGTCACTTATAGAGATGTAACCGTCTTGGTTTGTATCGAAAGGGGTGAAACAAGTGATGGTGAAGTTTTTTAGCATTTCGCCTTTGATTTGTTCTAAGTGGAAGGTTCTTGAATCGTGGGTGGTTGTTAATCCAAAACTTTGGTATACATATAGGTCAAAGAGGTATTGGGATATTTCTTTTTGGCTTACTTTATTGTCTTTTGGGCCGTATTGTTTGTTTTTGTTAAAGAGGTTTTTGTTGCCATCATATTTTGAAATAAATGTTTTTAAATCGTAGATGCAGGTTTCTAGGGGTTTTGTGCATTGATTTTTGGGAATTGGTAGAATTATTAGAGGTAGGATGTATTGGAGCATAGTTTTATTTTTTGATTAGATATATATAAGAATTATTGCTTTGTAATTTATTGTTTTTTAAATGTATGGAGTGGTATGTAAATTAGGTTTTTTTACTTACAAAGACATTTATTAATGGGTATTTTTGTTATTTTTATGAAGAAATATTTACTTGGTGGTTTGTTGTATTTGGGTATTGGGCTTAGTCCTAATGTTGCTAATTCTCAGTTGGCTGTTGTTAATTCTCAGGGCGTAGTTGAGAGTATGGAAGAGGAATTGGAATATAGGGTTTTATTAGATGATGTAAATAATAAGTTACAAGATTTTGAAAATAGAACTTTTGGATTGAATTTTCATTTTTCACATTTGAGGATGGTAAATGATTATATTTGGAAAAATTGTAAAGATTATTTGGTGGAAACTAATCGTACTTCTAGGCCATGGTCAATTGAAAAGGCAATAGATAATTTATTTTCTTTTGTTAAAGATCAAAGAGAAGAAAATTATGATGCAATTTTATCTTATGAAGATTTTTTTAGCAAAGATTTAGTTACTATTGATGATATGGAAAATGTTTTTTATGATTCTTTAAAAGGCTTAGAAGAATTGCCTCAAAGAGATTTTGTTATTAATGAGTTTGTTGGAAAAAATTATACTGATATTTTAGATGAGGTTCATACTTTGTTTAGGGGTGCTATGGATTATAAATTAAATAAAATTGAATTAAATGGTGTTTTGTCTGCTCAAGAAATGCTTGAAATTGATAGGATAAAAAATCATTTAGCTAATATATCTGTAGCATATGAGATGTTTAAATTATGATTTTTGTCTCTGAATATACACAATTTTTATAAAGGGGTTTCTTTTTTTTGTTTTAATGATATTTAAGGCTCTTGGAACATTGGATTTAGTTACTGTTTTTGTATTGCTTGGCGCTGCTATTTTGCCTGAGCAACTTCTATTTGTGGCTGCAGTTTACATGATTGTTAAGGGTGGTGTTTTTACTTTTATGTCTAAGGATTTAGCTAGTATTGGTGATTTTATTGCTGGGATTTATTTGTTTGTTTTGGCATTTGGGTTAAAAATCCCTATTTTGCATCCGATTGTTTTGTTGTATCTGGCTCAAAAGACATTGCTTACTTTTGTTGCTATTGGTGTTAAGAGTGCTGCTTTTTTTGCCGATGGTAAAAAGAAGGAGAGAGCAGTTGATAGCCATTTTGATTAGTAATGTTTTTATATTTCTATTATTTTTTGTTTTTATGAGTCATCCTTTAAAGAAATTAGATAAGTTAGTTGATGAGAAATTTAAAGAGGATACTAAGAAGAAAAAGAAGTCTAAGAAAAAGAATGGGTTTGATGAGGTTGTTGATGAGTTACATGGATATCTTGAAGGATCGCCTAATGATGATTTGAGAACGAGTGGTGAGTGAGGGTATATAGTTAAGGTTTATTAAGTGGGTAATTTGATTTGTTGGTATGGATGAAGATATTAAAAGTGCTAAGCCAATTAAATATAAGCTTAGTTGTTGCAAATCTTATTTATTGCCTAGAGGAAGATGTTATAGTTGCCCTGAGGGGAGAGATGGAGAGGTTGATTTATGAAATTAGTTTCGTGGAATGTTAATGGAATTAGAGCTATTTTGAAGAAGGATTTTGTTAAGGATGTTAAGAAGCTTAATCCTGATGTTTTGTGTTTGCAGGAAACTAAGGCGCATCCAGATCAAGTTGATGAGATGCTTAAGGGGTATGAGCATCATTATTGGAATAGTGCTGTTAAGAAGGGTTATAGTGGAACTGCTGTTTTTTCTAAGATTAAGCCAGTTTCTGTTAAGTATGGAATTGGGATTGAAGAGCATGATCAGGAAGGAAGGGTTATTGCAGTTGAGTTTGAGAAGTTTTTTTTAGTTACTTGCTATACTCCTAATTCGGGTAGAGAGCTTGTTAGATTGGAGTATCGAGTGGAGTGGGATAAGGCGTTTTTGAAGTTTTTGAAAGATTTGGAGAAGAAGAAACCAGTTATATTGTGTGGTGATTTGAATGTTGCTCACACTGATCTTGATTTGAAGAATTTTAAGTCTAATTATAATAAGACTGCTGGATATACACAACAAGAAATTGATGGAATTGATAGATTGATTTCTAATGGTTTTGTAGATACATTTAGAATGTTTAACAAGGAAGGTTCTAACTATACTTATTGGAGCTATATGTTCAAAGCTCGAAGTAGAAATATCGGTTGGCGAATAGATTATTTTTTAGTTTCTTCTGGTTTTAAGGTTAAGGATGCTCGGATATATTCTGATGTGATGGGATCTGATCATTGTCCTGTTGGTATTGATGTAGAAAATAATAAAAAAAATTAATTTTATTTTTTAGATAGTTTTAATATGTTTTTGTAATCTTTTTCGTGTTTAGTTATTGTTTGTTTTAAAAGATTATGGTTTGCATAAACTTTCTCAATATCTTTGTGGGTTTGATTTAGTTCATCACTTAATGTAAGTAGAGAATCTTTCAAATTTTTAATGTTGCTTTTAGAACGAGTATCACCTATTGATCCTCTTTGTGTCAAATTAGAAACTTGTTTTTTAATTTTTACAATTTTACTTTTAAGTTCTTTTAATTACTAGTTCTTGAAATTGTTCTTTTTCTACTTGAATTTTAGTTATTTCATCATTGTCTGTTTCTAATAATATATTCATTCTTTTTATTTCATCAGTTAAAATATTCTCTTGTGTATTAAAAAAACCAAATAATTCTGTGCCTACTATATGTCCTTCAAGAAATTTTGCATTTAAATTATTAATTATTTCCCAAAGTTTTGTTTGTTGTCTATGAAAAAAACTCATGATAATCACCTCTGTTTATCTATTGAAAAGGGAATTTTAAACTATATAAATATTATGGCGATGTAACTAAATTTTTTGATTTTCACTGACTTCTCTTATATTTATTCCATAAAACTCTAAATGGTGCCGATGTCTTTAGTAAGTTTCTAAATGAACCATTAGCGATAATCTTTCCATTTCTAAAGAAGATTACTCTGTCGAATAGGTAGAGTAGGTGGAGTCTGTGAATTGATGAAATTATTGTTTTGTTTTTGTATTTGGTGAAGATGTTTTGATAGATTTGCATTTCGTTTTTGGCGTCAACGGAACTTGTTGGCTCGTCCAATAGGAGGATTTGTTTGTCGATGCTTGCTAGTAAGCCACGAGATAGGGCTAATCTTTGTTTTTCGCCGCCACTTAAATTTACGCCTTTTTCAAAGATGGAGGAGTTGATTTTTTTGGGAAGTCTTTTGATAACTTTAGTGAACATGGCCATGTTTGTGTATTTTTTGATTTCATCTAAGGTGAATGGTAGAGTCATGGTAATGTTGTTTTTGATTGTGGTGGAGAAGATTTCTGGGTCTTGGGGAATTAGGGAGATGTGGGAGCTGATTGCTTTAAAGCCATGTTCGATTTTTTGGTTATCTACGAATAGGTTTAATTGGTTTGGATGGTAGAGTTCTCTAATTACTTTTAGAAGGGTTGTTTTTCCTGAGCCACTCTCACCGATGAAAGCTATCTTTTCTTTTCGATTGATATCAAAGGAGACGTTATCTATGTGAAGGTTTGCTCCTTTTTTAGTATGATAGGAGAATTTGAGATTTTTTACTTCTATTTTATTCCAATCTTTTAATGGGTATTGTTCTACTTTTTTCTTTTTATCAAAGACGTCTGAGATTTCTTGGGCGTTACTAACTCTTGTTCTTTGTTTTACGATTGCTCCGTATTTGTAGGCGAATCTAAAGAAGAGGTTGTTTATTTTTGATACGTACCCTGAGAGAGCTGCGATTGTTCCTACTAAAATCATGTTTCCTGCTTTGAAATTGGAATAGATGTATGATGAAAGAACTAGGAATGTTAGAAGGGTTGAGCACATTGATACAAAGAACCATTTTGTTTCTTTGAGTTTTAGATTTCTTTTGTAAAGGGAAAAGGGAGCCATGATTTTTCTAAATATATCTTTTGAGACTAGTTTTTGAATTCTTAGAATGATAACTGTGGTGATGTTACTAATTACGTCAAAGATTTTTGCTGAGATTTTATTTTCATATTTATTTAATCCAATGTATTGTTTTACTAATTTTTTATCAAATGTAATAATGATGTAAACGGTTAAAATTACAATAAAAAATACAATGTAAAGGGAATGTAAATTAAAGTAAGCTAAGGCGATGTACGATCCTATTAGTTTGATGATTGTTTCTATTACTAGAAATGTTTCGCCTGAATAATTATATAGGGCAGTTGTTCCTTTTTCAATTTTATCTATAGTATCACCTGAATGGTGGTTGGAGTGCCAGTTTGCACTTAGTTGCATGGTTCCATCAATTAGATATTTTTTGTAGTTTGCTCTAACTGAAAAGGCATTTTTTTCTTCTATGTATCTTGCTGGTCCATGAAATATCCAAAATCCTATTGATACTGCAATAAATAAGGAGATGTAGCCAATGATTGTTAAATAATTTTGAGCAGTTATTCCTTGTTCTTGGATAATGTTTAGAATTTTTGCTAGAATTAGAGGGTCTAATAATCCAATTAAGTTTGCAAATATAAATAGAGTGAAGTAAAAAATTACGCTTTTTCTATTCCCTTTGGAATACTTCCACATTAATCTTGTTAAATAGATTATAGGGTTATCTAGAAGTCCCATGGTAATTAGAATTTTTTGTGGTTAATAATGTTTTCGAAAGGAAGTTAGTTTTCCTTTAATTCGTTAATTATATTTTCACTATGTTCTAAGTCGATTTTCATGATTAGATCGAAGTTTGTTTTTGCTTGTTTGATACTCTCTTTACATTCTGATGAACATGGGAAGTGGGATAGTAGAGCTACGTCGTTATTTCTTTTTGTGAGGTTTGTCCACATGTTTGTTGGTTGTAGTTGTGGATTGGGATTTGTTTTTGAGAAGTTGTTTGAGAAGAATTCTATGCAGCAATGAGGGTAACCTAGTGTTTTTCCTAGATCTTGGTGGTTATTCATTAATTCGTAATAAGCTGCGAGGTTTGCTTTTAGTTCATCTTTTGCTATGTAGTAAAAGTGCATACCTTCTCTTTGATCTTCATTTGGAACTCTAATTCCTTTGTTTGAAAAGTGCTCTCTATCGGCTATGATTACTTTGAATTTTGATTTAATTAGATGAAGATCATTCTTTTTGCAAAATTGTTTGACACTATGTAATTCTAAATCATAGAATCCTTGTCTTACTACTTCTTTTTTGTTGTTGATTAGAAGCAGGATTTCTTGCGCTTTGATGTATGAGCCGAAAGTAGATCTAAGTTTTTTTAGCATTTAATTAGAAAGTAATTGAAGTATAAAAGTATTTTGATGATGTGGTTTTTAGAATTAAATCAACAATTTAAACAAGAACCATAACAATCCAAAGATAAATGCTAGGAAGATGATAAATGAGATTAGGTTTTTCATGTTTTTTCTAAATACTTTTTTTGATTTTTTATCTTGAATTCTTCTTTTTAAGTATTTGTCTTTTGTTGTTTTTACTTTAAACAAAGCTACTGGTCTTCTTACGCCTTTTAGTTTCTTTTTTCCGATAAAGGTGTATTTGATTTCGTTTTTGTTCATAGCGTTGTATACAGTTTCACTAAATATGATATGGCCTGCTTTTGCTACTGCTTCGATTCTTGCTGCTGTGTTTACAGTTGAGCCGTAAATATCTCCTTTTCTTTCAATTATTTCGCCTGTGTGAATTGCGACTCTGATTTTAAAGGGGTTGTTTAATTTTCTTGTATTTTTGATAAATGATTTTTGTAAATCGATTCCACATAAAACGGCTTGAGTTGCACTATCAAATGTTGCTAAGAAGGCGTCTCCAATTTTTTTAATTACTTTGCCATCGTGGTCGTTGAATATTGGAAGGGTAATGTTATCAAATAGTTCGTGTAGTTGATCGAACTGCTCTCTGTCTAATTGAGTGGTTGTTTTTGTGTATCCTACGATATCAATAAACATTACAGTTTTAATCTTACTTTTGACTTTTGATGTCATTTTTATTGTTAAATTGGGCCATATTTATAAATTTTTCACTAAAAAGTGACGATTTAGTCGCTAGGTGAATTTGCTCAAACTCATTTGGCCTTTTCTTTTGGTTGGTTTGATTTCTATGATTTCTTGGCCAAGTTGTTTTTTTATGTCTTGGGCTAGTTTATTTCCAATGATTTGGCCGATTGCTGTTTGATTTGTTTTTTTTAAATCGTTTATATTTTTTATGTTGTTTTTGTGGAGTTTTCTTGCTCGAATTCTTCCAACGCCACTTAGTTTTAATAATCCTAATAGTTCTTCTTTTACTCCGTTTTTAATTCTTATTCTTAATTTTCTGATATCTTTGATGGTTTCTTTTTGTTTTAGGATGTGAGATATTTCTTCACAGGCGTAAAATAACCAATCTGCTATACTTATTTTGACATTTATTTCTCCTGGAGCTATTTTAAATTTTTCAAATAAGTTGTCTTGAGTTTTTTCATCTATCCAATCTTGAAAGAAAAGGGTTGTTTTAATTGAATTTAGAAATTGAGGATATTCTAAGTCGTATTGGTCTGGTTCTTTTTGTAAAAGGATATTGTGATGTTTTAAAATTGCGTCTTGAACCAATTCATGATCGTTAGTTCTTACTTTAAGTTGAGGTCTTATTTCTAGGGTGTTGGAGATCATTTGAAGAAGTTGAAAGTTATTTGTTTGTGAATCTAAATCTTGGTTATTGTTTTGTTTTTGATATTTATTTAAGCAGGTTATTAGATGGTTTGCTGTTAGAGGGTCAAGGTAAAGGCCACTTATTCTTTTTCCCATGGTAGTTGCTTTGAATATTTTATCTTCGTTATGATTGTTGTTGTTAAGTTTAGTTTTGTTTTGTTTTTTGGTTAATTTTGTTGCGTTTACGAAGTCTGAGAATTTTGAAGTGATGTTTGTTTTTATGTTTGATTTTAGGTTATTAGTTACTTTGTTTTCTTCTTTTTTTATTTCTAGGTTTGTTGATTCTTTTGTTTCTTGGTTTAAGTTATCTACAACATGAACAAAATCCCATTCTTGGAGTTTTTCTAGCATTTCATTTAGTTTGGATTGAAGTTTTGGAATGTCTTTAAATTGATGCGCCCAGAATGTTTTGGAGAAGAATTCTAGCATTGTTTTGTTATTTCTTATTATTCCACTTGAAATTAAAGATAGGATGTATGTTCGAAGAACTGGTTCTACTGCTAATTTGGAGTAGATTTCTTCTGGTTTTCCACAGATGTATTTTTCGTGGATTTCTTGTTTTTGAGCATCGTCTTTGGCAATAGATATGGCTTCTCCGAATTTTTCATATTCTGGTCTTCCTGCTCTTCCTGCCATTTGCAGGTATTCTAGGACAGGAATATAATTCATGCCCCAGTTTCCACTAAATCTTTTTAATGATCTTAAAATGACTCTAAATACTGGTAGGGAGAGTCCTGCTGCTAGAGTAGGAGTTGCGCAGATGACCTTGATTCTTCCTGCTCGAAATTCGTTTTCGATAATCTCTTTTTGTTTTTGTAGTAGACCTGCGTGATGAAAGGCGATTTCTTTTTTGAGGCAAATTGCGAGATTTTTACATTGTTTTGTTGGTGTTGGTGAAACATCTAGAATTTGTTCTGGGAGAATTAGGTTGATTTGTTTGATTTTTTTGGCAATCTCTAAGGCGCATTTTTGGGCGCTTGCTCTAGATGAGACAAAAACGATGGCTTGCTTTTTTTGCATGATTGTTTTTAGAGCTAAATTTATGGCTTGAGGCATTATATTTTAGAATTTGAGGTTTTTTATTAAGATTGTTGGTTTTGATTTGTGTTGTTAGTTAATTCCCATACATGAGCCATATTGAGGTATTTAGGCCTTTGAATTTTTTTCTTGTAAAATTAGCGTTTAAGTCTGGTCTGAATCTGATTGCACCAACTTTCATTTCAAATCCAATTGGAATATAATAGATTGTGTTTTTTGTTTCGAATTCGAAAATATCTACTTTAGCATCTTCTTCTTGAATTTCTCCTTTTTCATTGATATATTGAAACCTTCCTAAGAATTCTGATGTGAAAAATGAGGTGTTCCAAGTAACTCCTACTCCTCCTAAAATTCTTAATCTAAATGGTCCACTTCCATGATTAACTAAATCAAATCTTAGAGCGGTGTCAAAGAAATATTTTTTTCCTTTTTGTTCTATTTCTTTACCTAGGTTTACTCTATTGTTATTTGATTCGACATCTGCAAGGTTTGAATATCTGTTTCTATTAACTCTACCTAAATAATGAAATCCAAAACTTAATTCAGCATGATTTACTTGATATTCAAAATCTCCCCATTTGTTTGTTCTGGTACAAACCATTTTATTTTTTTTGTTTTTGTTTTTATTTTGTTTTTTTTGTTCTTTTGTTTTATCGTTGATGCAGTCGAATTTGTTTGATTGTGTTTCTCTGTTTGTCAAATAGGCTTTAATTCCTCTTTTGTTTTCTTCACCAGTGTCTTTAATGTAGGGGCCGATTCCTGCACTATTGCAAGCAAGAGAAAGAAATAGGATAGATGGGAGAATTGTTGCTTTTATGTTTTTTAGTATATCTTCTAGCACTTTATTTGTTTTTAAAAAAAAATATAAAAAATGTTGGTTATTATTTTTTCTCTTTTTACTAATGCTCTATAGTATTAACATACATGGTATAGTTGTCATAGTTGTAATTTGGACGATTAGTTACTATTTGTTTTTGAGTTACAACTGTTGGTTGATTGTTATCAACATATTCAATTTCATTTGTGTAATATGTTGGTTTTACACTATTTCCAACTATATTGTTGTTATTAGAGTTTGTATTTTGATTGTTGTTTGTGTTTTCTCTAATAATAATTATTTTAGTTTCTTGGTTGTTATTTGTAATTGTTTCTTTGATTACTTTGGTGTTTGTTGTTTCTTTGTTTGATGTTTCTTGATTAGTTTCTTCTTTTGTTTCTTGTTGATTAGTTGTTTTGGTAGTAGTGGTTATTGTTTTACTATTAGGGTTTTTGATAATATCAACTTCCCATTTGTGGATTAATTCTTCCCTTCCATCGGAAATTTTTACACTAATTTCTTTTTTACCAAGAGTTGTAAAGGTTCTTTTTACTTTATTTGAGCCACTTATTTTTTCAGTTAAGGAAAATTTCCAATCGAAGGTTAGTTCTTCTAAATCGTAATCAACTGCATCTACTTCAAAATAGATTGGTTTTCCTACAATGTAACTAAATGCTGATTGATTTGGAGTAGTTGATAAGATTTTAGGCGCTCTGTTTAAGTTTTTAATTGTAACTTTAATTGGTTCAATAACTTCACTTTCATTGTCTTTGGCTGTTAAATCTAACCAAACTATTGCTTTGTTTGTTGAAAATTTTTTATTTAGAAAGAAACTTTTTGCCATTAATCTATTCCAAATTGAGTCTGAGCGTTCTACAACTGAGTTGTATCCTGGTTTGAATGTTAAATGATCGTTTGAGACACTTAGACCTGGTTGATTATTTTTTACAAAGATTTCTAAATTATCGTTATCATCATCGTTTGCTTTGAAATTTATTTGAAATTTTTGGCCTTCATTAACTGTTACTTTTGTATCTTCTACGCTTAAGGTTGGCGCCCTGTTAATTTTTTTAACTGTTATTTCTACTGGTGTTGTTGTTGAATCTATTCCATCTGTTGCTGTTACATAAGCTGTGATTTTGCCTGGTTCATAGTATTTAACATTGAATTTTCCACTTCTTTTGTTTAGTGGCTCTGAGAATACATATTTTATGATGTCATTATCGTCATCATATGCAACTGGTTCAATTTTTAATACTTGATTTTGTTCAATTGTTACTGATTTGATTTTTTCAAGTCTTGGTTTTCTATTAGTATTATGAACAACTAGATTTACTTGTTTTGATGAACATTGTGATGAGCAAGCGTTTATAGTAATTGGAATTGTTTTTTGTGATAATAAATATTTTTCTAATCTAAGGGCGTTTAGAATATTTGTTATGAAATTACTTTTTCTCTCAATTTCATTGTAATTAACTTTCCAACTAAATTCATTACCATCTAAATATGAGTTTTGAGGTGCATGGTCAATTGAGATATTTACTTTTTCATTGTCTGGATCGCTTGCTTCTATTTCTAGAAATAATTCTTCTCCTTCATTTATTTCAATTGTGTCTTTTGTGTTTATTATTGGTAATCTATCTACATTTTCAATTGTAATTTGTACGTAGCTTGTTGTTTCAAATTCATCATCGCTTGCTATGATTTTTGTTTGATAGATTCCTGAATCTTCAAATGTTGTTGTCCACTGACCTTTTTTGTCTAGTGGTTTGAAAAATGTATATTCTATTTTATCGTTATCTTGATCTCTTTTTGGTAAATCTAAACTTACTGTTTCTCCTTCTTTTACTAATATTGGAACTGGGTTGATTTTTGGAGCTCTGTTTTTATTTTGAACATCAATTGTCCATTGTTTTGTTGTTGTTAAGTTGGAACTTGTAACTTCTAATCTTAAAATGTGCTCGCCTGAATCATCAAAGCCGAATCTGTGTTTTGATTTGTGTTGAGAACTAATTAATTCATCACCTAAGTACCAGTTGTAGAATAGTGGATCATTAGAATCTGCTTTTGCAATTGCGCTAAATTCGATTAATTCGTCTTCATTTGCTAAGATGTTTTTTTCATTATTAAAGGTGCTAGTTATTGTTGGTGGTTGGATTTTGTTTAATATTTCAATTTCAACTTGACTTCTAATTTCATATTCACCATCACTAACTGTAAATGTTATTACTTTTAGTCCTTGGTCGTTATATGTTGTTTGCCAAGTTCCTGATTCTTCAAAGGGATGACCTACAATGAATGAGAGAGCATCGTTGTTGGGGTCTGTGATAGCATCTCTTAAGTCTACTTTTTGAGTTTCTTCAATAATTAATCTTTTTTTGCTAACGTAAGGTGGTTGGTTTTTTTCTTCTACGATGATTTTAACTTCTTCTGATGAATTATCTTTTCCATCGGTTGCTGTGATTGTTACAATATATTCGCCTGCGTCACCAAAATCTGTTTGCCATTCGCCTTTGGAGTCTAGTGGTTGTGAAAAGAAGTATTGGATTTTATCGTTATCTTCGTCAATTGCATCTGGTAAAACTTTTACAAATTTGGTTTCATCAACTCTAAATACTCTTGTGTCAGCGTATACTAAACTGATTAACAATAGAGATATTAAAGTAAATATTAGTATTATTGAAGTTTTTTTACTAAATTTGTATCTGTTTTTTGCAATTGTCATTAATTCCACCCATTAAATTTTAATAATAAAAAAATAAATAATAAAAAAATTGAAAAAATTGTTTATTGAAGTTCTACACTAATGATTTGTGGAGCTTTGTTAATATCTTCAACTATTACTTTAACTTTTTCAACTACTCTGTCTTTACCATCGTCAGCTGTAACTGAGATAATAAATTCACCGTGGTCTGTGTAGGATGTTTCCCAAACGCCATCGTTTCCAATTGGTTCACTAATTGTTAATTTGATGTCATCGCCATCTAAGTCACTTACTTCTGGTTTTAGATTAACTGTTTCTCCTTCGCTAATTGTTACATCTTGTAAGCCTGTGATGATTGGTCTTTCATTTACGTCCATTACCATTAATTTGAATGTGTCTTGTGTTTCAAGTTCTCCATCGCTAGCAACTACAGTAATGAAATATTCTCCTGAACTTGTGTGGTCAGTTTTAAATTCACCTGATTTTAGAGGTTCTGAAACAGTTACTTCAATTTTATCGTTGTTTGGATCGCTAACTTTAGGTAAGAAAGCTACTAATTCGCCTTCTCTTACTGTTAAATCTCTTACACCTGTGATAATTGGAGCTACGTTAACTCTTTCTACTACTAAGTTGATTTCTTGAGTTGTTGTTAATTTTCCATCTGTTGCACTTAAAGTGATTAAGTATTCACCAGCGTCACCGTAATTTGTTTTCCACTCGCCTCTTTGATTGATTGGAGCTGTATAACTATATGTTACTGGGTCTTTGTCTGGGTCTACGATTTTTGCGTTTAATCGAACCATTTCATTTTCTTTAACTTTTATAGTTAAAAGATTATTATTTTCCTCTTCACCTAAGGATGGAAGAACGACGTCTTCTTCAACAACTTCATCTGCTTGAAGTTGAGCTTCAGCATTAGAATTTTCATTTGCAAGTTCATTTTCTATTTGAGCAATTTCATCAACAAGACTTGCATCTTGTTCTATTTCATAGGCTTTGTAGTCTACACAACCTGAAATGAATACTAAAGTACAAATTAGAATAACGAACATTATTATTAGATTTTTTTTCATAAATACACCTCATTTAAAGTTAAATTGGTTTTTTGAGGTAGTTGGTCGTATTTAAAGATTTATAGGCAAGAGTGTATATGATTTATTGTGTGTTTAATTTTTTGTAGTTTGTTAAATTTAGATTAGAATTGATAAAATGCTCTGCCATTGAAATTTAAGGATGAGTTTTCTAAATCAAATTGTCTATCATTTATTCCTTTTGTGTTTAAGTGTGCGCTATAATATGAATTGTCTAATCCAAATCCAACTCTTAGTCCGAAATTTTTGTATGAGAATCTCGCTCCTAGTTCAAAGAAATAATTAACTCCCCAGCCATCAATACTTATTTTACCTTCATTATCTACTCCAAGTTGATCTAATAATATTTTTAGTTCTTCTTCTTCTGGTTCTATATTATATTTAACATCTGATGATAGATAACTTGGTCCAATTCCTAAGTTTGTGTCTATTGATAATTGGTATTTTCCTTTTAATATTGGAACATTTAAGCCAAAGTTTATTGGAAGTGAAAGCATATCCATTTGAGCTGACATATCGTAGAGAAGTTTTGGAAGTCCTACTGGTTGCATGCTTCCATCTTCATCTATGTCTCCAGTAATTACTGGTGTTACAAAACTTAATTTTGCTCCAAGTAAGAATTCAAGGTCATTATTTAGGGGGATTTTTTTTTCGTATCCTAAACATAAGTATAATACTGGAAGGTTTGTGTCTACTTCTTTAGATGCTTTTTTGACAATTCCTTCAAGAGCTCCTGAAACATCTGAGACATCAAAGTAAGAATATTGCGATCCAAGATAGAATTGGTTTGTTTCTTTGGTTTGTTTTGGAGTTGTTTTTTGAGTTAAATCTTGAGAGTTTGCTGTAATTGGGGCTAGAAGTGAGAGGCTTAGGAGGAGTTTTTTTAGCATGTAAAGATTGGTTTGAGTTGGGGATATATTATTTGCTTAGTATAATTGTGGGTTTTTATAGAGTGGTAAGGTGTTTTAGATTAAAAAGAAGTGGCCCCGCGGAGATTTGAACTCCGGACCTCACGATAACTGCTTTTACTGGTAAATATCAGTCGTGCGCTATACCAGGCTAAGCCACGGGGCCAATAGAATAAGCAAAATAGTGCTCCTTTTTAAAGCTTATGGCTGATTTTTAAGCTAAATATTAATTCTCTATTATATCTAAGGCTTTGTTTAATGTTCTTACAGCGTAAAGTAGACCTTTGGAGTTGTGAATATCACATACTCCTAAATCATCTTGTGGGAGAGTTAGAACTGGTCCTTGATATAATAGCTTTAAATCTTGTTCAAAGGTTTCGTATTGGTTGTGAAGAACTTGATAAAATTCTTGAGTTAGACCTGTGCCTTTTTTGGCATCTTCTCGAATCTCTATTGCTCTGTTTCTTGATTGAACTCGTTTCCAACCTGTTTGAAAACTTCCCTTTAGATTAATTATTAAATTTGGAGTTAAATTGGTTTTATATCTTTCTTCAATTTGATGTTTTTTCATATTGAAATACCAATTTGTGTGTTCTAATGATTCTTGACTCATTAAACCTGAATCTGTTAAAACCTTACAAAAAATAAGTGGGTCCTCGTAAGTTGTTCTATCACTAATTATTGATGAGTTGGGTTTTTGAATTTTGTTAATTAATATATCGTTGAATCTTACATTAAATAAATCATTTTGTAATCTTTCAGAAAAACTTGCCATGTCATCATAATATTTTATTAGAAGTGGGTTGTCAAGTGGTTCGTAGATATCTATTGCTTGGCCTAATCTTGCTAGGACTTTAGTTATTGTTGATTTTCCAAATCCTAAATTTCCAGAAACCATTATTAATTTTGGTTCTGATAATTTCTCTTTTAATTCATCTGATTCGTCCCACATAGCTCCTGATGCATCGTTTTTTGACATTGATTTTATTTCTTCTTGAACTTCACTAACCATCTCTTCTAATTCACAATTCATATTCATCACCTAATTTTTTTTTTATTTCTGTTTCTAATCTTGAGAGGATATCTTTGTGAAATGTTGGATTTTCATTTATATCGATACTTCCATCGATTGTGATGATTTTTGGTGGAGTTAAGCCAAATTCGTTTTCGTAAATAGGAACTATGTTTTCAAAGAATTCTTCGTATCTGTCGTTGATTTTTTCTAAGTATCCTAAGGGTATATTTTCATCTGGTTGATCTAATTCTATTTTTCTTTTTTGTTGTCTTTCGTATAATAAAGCTGGGTCTTCTACTCTCATGTATATGATTATTTGTTCAAGCCATTTATTTTGTTTAGTTCTATCTAGTTGGTCTAAACCTCTTTTAAGATTGTCTCTAAATCTATTGTAGGCTTCATGTGAAAGATATCCTTCTTGCCAGGAATTTTTTGTAAAAGTTTGAGCTCCTTCAATCATTCCTCTATCAAATAAATGGATTCTTTTGCTATTTTTTGCATTCATATGACGAGTAATTCTTGCATAAAGGCATGAGTGTTCAAATATGTCTGCGCTTTCTTTTGGATTTTTATAGAAAATTTTTCTTGCTTGACTATCGACAAATTCTGGAACTGTTTCCCAGTTTGGTTTTTGTTCACTTATGTATCTAGTTAGAGCTGTTTTGCCAGCGCAAATGTTTCCTGCTATTAGGGTTACTAGTTCTGCCATTTTCTATTTGATGTATGATTTTGATGATTTGTTTAAATCTTGAAGAGTTTGATTGACTATTGTTTTTACCCAAATTTGTCTGTAGTTGTCTTCTTGATGTGGAATTGGAAGGATTGTGTGTTCTATGTCGTAATTTGTTAGAAAATCTCTTACTTTTTGATCCATATCTTTTTGAAATTGTTTGTCAGTTGATCTTAGTGCATTGTCAACTATGTTGTCATCTATGATTGGGAGAAGATAAATTCTATTTGATGGAAATAATTTAATATGTCCCAATGTCATATCTAGTGCGTATTGATTTTGGCCAACGTTATTTTCTAAGTAGCAATAATTGTCTATTCCTCTATCAGTAATTATTACTTCATATTTTGGTGTTTTTATTTGACTTAGTAATAGTTCATTTGCAAATTGAGAATGAAGAATCCAAAGTTGAGTTTCAAGTGTGGTTTCCTTATCTATTGGAAGACCTCTTTGCTTTGCTTTTGATGCTAGTTCATCAATTGTTTCGGTTTCGATGCTTCTTTTTGTTAGCTCACTTTTTATAATGTCTTTTAGAACTGTTTTACCAGTTCCATGTGTTCCAACTAAACTAATCTTATATACCATCTATACATCTCTTTTTGTAATTGAGATTATGTTTTTCTTTTTAATAGATTGTTATGGTGATTATTATATTTTGGAGAAGTTGTATTTTTTTAGGATAAGTTTAAAAATTGGAATTTGATTTTGTTTTTATGGTTGAAATTCAAAGAGTTGTTGTTGATTCGTATGATAGTTATTTTGATAGGCATATTTTAAGATTGCCTTTGAGAGACTTAAGGGGTGAGTCTTTTGAGAATGTTTTTTATGATTTGTCTAATTCATCTGATGATTTTAAACCGGCTTTGTTGTGGCCTGTAAATAATAAACAGTATCTTGCTGTTGCAAGTTCTGATTATGGGTTGGGTTTACCTAATTATCCTTTGTTTTTTGAGAATGAATTAAAAGTAAATGGAATTGGAATTGTTAGAAATACAAGGAGATTTATTGGAAAAATAGGATTGTTAGAATCTATTGATCAAGAGAGAATTGAGAAAATGAAAGATTATGTTGGTGGTTTTTCTGATTATATTGTAGTTGGTGGATTTTCTCATAGGCATGAATATACTAGAAGGGGCTGGGTTGGACCTGAAGCACAAAGTCCCACTTTAGCAGTTGTTGTTGGGTATGAATCTTGAATATCAGGTAATAATTGATTTTTTTTGAATTAGTTTTAAATAGGTTGATGTTTTATGTTTATTTAGTAAAATATATTATGGAGAAATAAAAAATGATAATTGTAAATACAAGTGAGATTGCTGGTAAAAAAGTTGCTGAGACTTTAGGTATTGTTCGAGGTAGTAGTGTTAGGGCTAAATGGTTTGGTGCTGATTTTTTAGCTGGTTTGAAGAATATTGTTGGTGGAGAACTTGAACAATATGTTAAATTAATGGAAGAGGCTCGTGAAATTGCACTTAATAAGATGAAGGAAGATGCTAGTGATCTTGGTGCTGATGCTATTATTAATGTTAGATTTACTACTTCACAAATTGCGCCTCAAGCAGCTGAAATTTTAGTTTATGGAACTGCTGTGAAATTGAGATAGGTTTAGAATGAGAAAGTCAAATAAAAATGTGGATAAAGCTCAAGAACTTTATGCTAAAAGAAGAGCTGGATCTGGGTCAAAGTCAACTAAAAGAAGTTCTACTCATAGTGATAGGGCTCAAGATCTTTATGATAAAAAGAATAAAAAAATGGATCTAGAAAGGGAGTTTGATAACTATGCTTTAATTAGTTTTTTTATGAGTATTGGTTGGCCTTTTGTAATTGCGTTTCCTTTTATTGGATTTTTGTCAATTCTTCTTCCTCCTGTTAGTATTGTTTTAGGAGCTATGTCTTTGAAAAAAATTAGGGTAGATAAGAAACTTAAAGGAAGAGGTTTTGCAATTGCTGGAATTATTATTAGTTCATTAACATTATTTTTTATGATTCTGGGGATAATTTTGGTTTTAACAATTTTTGGTTCATTATTAAATAATTTAGCTATTATTTGATTTTTGTTTTTTTTTAATTTTCTTGATTTTTACTTTATTTTACAAAACTAATATAAAAAAAGACTAGTTATTCTATTAATATGAAAGTTGTTATCCTTGATTGTTATACTGATGAGGCGAGTGGATTAGGTGTTCCTCCGTATTTAGGAACTTATCCCAGGTATCTTTTTGGTAGACTTAGACATGAGGGTCATGATGTTAAGTATATTACTATTGATGATTTAAGATTACATACTCATTTTGATGGGATTGTTAAAGAAGTTAGTGTTAAGCAAAAAACTAATATTTTTACTTATAATTTGACTACTAACAAAGCTCATGATGTTATTGAGGGTTGTGATAAGTTGATTGTGATTTTGGGTGTTCATGTTCCTGGGAAATATTTGTCAGCGCATCCTGGAACTCTTAAGGAAGTTATTAAGTTAATTAAGGATTATAGATGTGAGAAGATTCTTAGTGGGCCTGCTTTATTTGGAACGCAGCTTGAGGGTGGAAAATTTTTTGAAAAGCAGGATTTGAGTATTTTTTCTGAGGTTAAAAATTTCTCTGATAAGTTTGAAGAAATTGAAGGGTTTATTGGAAAGTCTTATGATCTTTTAAAACAAATTCCTGATCGTCGTGTTATTGAAATTGAAACTGGAAGAGGATGCAAGGTTGGTAAGTGTTCTTTTTGTACTGAGCCTTTGAAAAATAGATTTGTTAACCGAAAAATGGAGAGTGTGGTTAAGGAAGTTGTTGGTTTTTATAAGAAAGGTGCTAGGTTTTTCAGGTTAGGTAAACAGGCTGATTTTTATGCAAGCGATAGGCCTATTGAAATGTTAAAGCTGATTCGTAAGAAGTGCAAAGATATTGAGGTTTTACATATTGATAATGTAAATCCTAATTCAGTTATTTCTAAAGATGGGGAAGAGATTACTAAAGCAATTGTTAAGTATTGTACTGCTGGAAATATAGCTGCTTTTGGAGTTGAGAGTTTTGATATTGAAGTTGTTAAGGCAAATCGATTAAATACGTCTCCTGTTGTTGCGATGAAAGCTATTAGATTGATTAATAAGTATGGCGCTGAAGTTGGTTCGAATGGAATGCATAAGTTTCTGCCTGGGATAAACATTATTTTTGGTTTGTTAAAAGAGAGTAAGAATACTCATAAGGAGAATATGAAGTATTTGAATCAAATTATGGATGAGGATTTACTTCTTCGTAGAATAAATATTAGACAAGCTGCTATTTTACCTGATACTTTTTTAGAAAAGCATGGCGGGAATAAGTATCTTCGAAAGAATAAGCATCTTTATTGGAAATGGAGAAATGAGATTCGTCAGAAAATTGATTTACCGATGCTTGAAAAGATTTTGCCGATTGGTAGGGTTTTGAGTGGTGTTTTTACTGAAATTTATGATGGAAAAACTACTTTTGCAAGGCATTTAGGAACGTATCCGATTGCAATTGGAATTAAAGAGAGATTGCCATTAAAAGAGAAGATTAAAGTTAAAGTTGTTAGTCATATGTTAAGATCTATTGTGGCGCAGAAGGTTGATTAAATTTATTTGCCAGAATTCTGTATAATGTTAGAGTATGATTGTCTTGGTTGTATGTAGTTAGGTCTACTCTTCTTTGAATTCTATCGTCATATATTGAATCTTGCGCTGTTGCAGCTAGAATTGCTTCATTTTGGTTTTCTAATATATCGCTTAAATTTTGATTTGTTTCTTGAAAATTTGTTGCTAGAGATTCTATACTAATTGTTTTATAGCCATCAAAAAGTTCTGAAATATCTTTGGGATTTAATGAGTGAACTTGAGGGGTTTTTGTTATTTTGAATTTTGCTCTTAGTTGTGCTAGATATTTTGTTGCTATTTGACATATTGATTCCTTTTTTATTTTTGGAGATTTTGTTATGGGAGTACCTCTATATGAATCTCTAATTCTATGAAATCTTTCTAGTAATCGTAGGTTTTCTGGTGACATTTTTGTATTTTTAAGTAAAAATTTGATTGTTATTTATTTGCTATTTATTTTTGAGAAAGTGGGGTTTATAAGTCTTTTGGCTGAAACTACTAAAACGTGATAAAAATCAAAGAATATTTATAAAGGCTGAGCCTATTTTGAGTATAAATAAAATGAAATTATCAGATAAATTAAAATTAACTGGAATGGTGGTTTCTATAGCTGGTGCTATTGGTTACTTTTTATCTGATGGTCCTAAGGTTGTTTCTGTTGATTCTGGTGCTACTATTGAAGATATTAGGGATGTTAGTGATTCTGGTTTGGAAGATATTGTTAGGTCTAAGAAAGGATTGCCTTCTATTGTGATTGGTGGGGATGAAGTAGAAGAAAATGAAGTTCAAGATTTAATTTCTTTTGTTGAGGAATCAAATCAATATGATGCTCAAGTATCTGAAAAAATTGAAGAAGTAATTAGAGATATTATTGGTAAAAAAGAAGTATGTGTTGGAGTTAGAAACTATATTGTTCCTGGCAGAGGTATTGTTGATGGAAATTTACAGGAGGGTAATTATGTTCTTAAGATTTCAGGTTTTAATGATACTGTAGGTAAAAGAGTTTTTAATTTTCATGTTCCTTTAAATGGTGGAGAGGATGTTTTAAGAGATGAATATGGAAACTCTCAAATATTTGATTGTGAGGTGGGAACTCTTTATTCGATGATTATGGATAGTTTAGATAAAAATGGTTTGAAAAATACTGGTTTCTTATATTCAATTAAATGGAAAGTTGAAGATACTGATGATTTAATTAATAGAATGGCTCAAATTGATTCTTCTAGAGCAAATGAAATTTTGCTTTATATAAAACATGATAATGAGGTTGAAGAAATATTAAATGAAGGTTCTGTTACTAGATATTTTTTACCTTCAAAATATGTTGATATGTTTTATGATAATGTTGAAACAAGATTAGAGCAACTTAGGGAACTAGATTCAAATGGAGCAAATTCTCAATTTTTAAAAGAGGAAGCAAATAGGTTAAAATTACAAATAGATGATTTTATTGGAGGTCTTTATCAAAAGGATATTAGGGGTGAAGTTCCAATTTATCTTAATCAGATTGATACTTTTATTCAATCTTTATGATATGGTTCGTTTTTGATGATTGTAAATGCTCTATATAGTTGTTCTATGAAAACTAGGCGTGCTATATTTGTTGGCATGGTTAATTTTGATAAGGATAATTTGTAATCGTATTTGATGTTTTTTGGAAGCGAGAAGGCATCTCCTATTATGAAGTTGATTTGTTTGTAATTTAGAGTTTTTTCTTTTATTAGGTTTGAGAATTTTACTGATGTTAGTTGTTCTCCTCTTTCGTCAAGTCCGATGGTGAATCCTTTTAGTTTGTCTTGTGATAGGGATTGTGTTTCTATGTATTCTACTTTTGCGTATTTAGTTAATCTTTTTAGAAATTCATTTATGCCTTCTTTTATGAATTGTTGTTTTACTTTTCCGATAGCGTAGATTTTTATCATTTTGTATGTTAAAGTTGTTGTTGTGTTAAAAATAAAAATATTAAATAAATATATAAATTTAACCAAAGTAGTGGGTTTTTTCTTCTTTTATTTTTTTGCCTATTGCCTTTTCCCAAATTTTTACGTTATTGTTTGTGATTTTTAGCATGGTTTCTTTCATTGTAAGCCATTTGTTGTATGTTGTTACTATGAATTTTATATCTTCTTCTTGAGATCTTTTTAGTTCTAGTTGAGCTGATTGTCTGTTCATAAACATTAGTTGGTTTATTAGCATTAGAATTTCATCTCTTTCTTCTTCACTTACGTTTTCTGCTTCGTGAACTAAGATCATGCTTTGTTGATTTGGCATTACAAAGTTGTGTAAGTAATTTATCCAGCTTCCAACTACATCCACTAGTCTTCTTCTTAGATTTGATTCTAAGTGAATTGGAATTGAGTCTCTTTGTGATAGGAAGTCTACAAATTCGATTTCGTTGTCCATGTCTGTAAAGGAAGGAAGAGTTTGATGTTTTTTTTGTAATTGTTCGTATGCTAGTTTGATTTCTTGTTGTTTTTTATCCATTTGGTGATGAATTTTTATGTTGTTTTTAAAATTATTGGATAAAATTTGATTTCCATGCGAAAGGTTTATAATTACTTTTTAGTAAAAACAGGTGATGGGTTCAAGTGAGGATAGGGATATTTCAATTTTAGATTTATTAAAAGCAATTAATTCAAATGTTAGCAATAGGCATGTTGTTAATATTTTATCTAGAGAAGAGGCTGCTTTAAAATTTGCTAAAGATGTGAATTATTCAACTTTGAGAGGGCATGCAAAAAAAATTAATGATGTTTTAAGACATGGTGAGGATTATTTGCATGCTTGTTTGTTTGATTTGGATTTAGAAAAATTAAAAATATTAGATGAACAAGATGATTTTTGTAAGGGAATAATTGATTTTGCTGTAGATCATCCTGATAGATGTGTTGATATTTTGGAAAATTTGGGAGATGAAAAGTTTAATTATTTGGAAAATAGATATGGATTATCGCAAGTTTTATCTGATAAATTAAAAAAACATCCTGTTTCAAGTTTAGAAGCTGCTTTAAAAGTTAATGATGCTAGGTTTTTATTGATTGTTGATGGATTGGGAGAAGGAATTTCTATTAATGATGTGGTTTTTGATGCTGCTTTTAAATTGTCTGATGAGCGGTTTGTTATGTTAAAGAAATATTTAGCAAAAGGTATTTCTAAAAATGCAAGTCTTTCTTTAGATGCTTTATGTAAATTACCTGATGAGAGAGTACTTAGGATTAGAGATTCTTTAATTGAAGGAGCAAGTCAAGAATTTGATACTAGTTTTGTTTTAATTCAAAGTTTAGAAGATGAATTAATTGATGAATATTTTGAAAAATTAATGGGTGGGTTGTATTCAAATGAATTAAAGCTTGGAAGTGTATTTTATTCAATAGGTGAAGAGAGGTTTGATCAATTAGTTGAGAAGGATTTGGATTTTAATTTGATTTATGAATCAATGAAATTTAATTCAATGGTTGCACGGGATAATCTTTTTAATTTAAGTGATAAGAGGGTTGAAAAATTAGCTCAAAAGATAGGTGTTGGTGTTGAAGATTTTTATTTGGGTTTATCGGGACAGGTGAAATTAGATCATGACTGGTCTTTTAATGTTGCAAAAAATTTGAAATTTGATAGGTTGGAAATAATCAAAGATGATATTGGTTCTGGTTTTTTTAGTTCTGAAGAATATTTAAACAAAGCATTATTTGAATTAGGTTCTCAAAGAATTGATTTGTTTTTTGATAATATTAAGGAAGCTGTAGGAGAGATAAATGGGGGGCATTTTATTTTTAATTTAATAAAGAATTTGGATTATTGTGGGTTAGAAAAATTAGAAAATGTATTGGGTGTTGCTATTTCTGAAGATGGGTGTTATAGTAATGAATTAATAAAAGGTTTAGATGATGAAAGATTTAATTTAATGTATGGGTATTTAGGTGAAGGTGTTAGTAAAAATTCCTCTTATTCTTCTTGGCTAAGTAGGAGGTTAGATAAGGATAAGTTTGAAAAATTATCCCAATATTTGTATCGAGGGATTTGTTTGGATTATGGTGATTTATTTGAAATTTGTGTGAAATTACCTGATAAAAGGTATGCTGTTTTTGAGAAAATGGGTATTAAAGATGAGTTTAAAAGAGTAATTGATCAAATACAATTAGATTTTAAAGTTTTATTTGAAAGTTATATTGATTCAAATAGTAATTTAGCTAGACTTTATGAAAGAGGGATGGTTGAACTATATGTCAATAAGGCTAGTTTGAATTCTCAAAGTTCATATGAATTTTTAGTAGCTTCTAGTCAAAATGATTTTAATTTATTTGGTGATAATTCTAGTGATGATTCAAAAATGGTTGATAAATTAGTCAATAAGGTTCTTGAAAATATGGAGGATGCATTAAAAGTTTTGTCTGATGTTAATGAAAAAGGGTTTAATTTATTTTATAAGCCAATTGTTTTAGGTTTAATGCGTCAAGATAAATTTGATGAAAATGAATATGATTTTAATCAAGAAAGAAAAGATAAAATAAAAATGTATAAGAAAAATTTGCAAAAAATGTATGGGGGTAGGATTACTACTCTTGATGTGGATGAGATAAAAGGTGGTTTGTCTCCAGTTCAAGGTGGTGAGATGGCTGTGGTTGATGATGAGGGTGATTCCTCTAGTAGTGGAAAGGGATCTTGGTTTAAGAGATTCTTGAGTTGATTGGTTTGTAGGATTATTCTTAACATTACTAAAATTTATAAAGACTAATTATATTGTATTTATCATGAGAAGTGTTATTAAGAAGGAGATTCTTTATGATTTATCTAGAGCTATTGAGATATTTGATAAGAATTTGAGTTTTGATGAACTTCGAAAACTCTCTGATCATTCTATTGAAGATGTTGCGCTTCATAAGGATTTAGATATGATTTCAATTACGGTTTTGATTTATTCTCTTTTTAAAATTTCTAATCAATTGACACCTGAGTCTAAGCAAAAGATTTTGAATGATTTGAATTTTTCTTATGATGCTTTAAAGGATGGGAATTTAGGTAAATATAATTCTGCGGTTAAGAGGTTATTTTTAGATGTTAGAGAGTTTAATGCTAGTATTAAAGAGCATTTAGCTGATGTTATGCAGGCTGGGAAAATTAAGAAGGGGCAAGCTTTACTTGAAAGAGGTCTTTCTTTAGGTCAAGCTGCTGGTTTGATGGGTCTTTCTAATTGGGATTTACAAGCATATGCTTCGAAAACTGTTGCTTTGAGTGAGCATACTGAGAGTTATCCTGCGAAAAAAAGAATGGTTTATGCTATGGAGATATTTGGTATTTAAAATGAATTTAAAAGATTTAATAATAAGGTTGGTAAAATGGTAGGAGAAAAATCGTTATTTTTTGATGCTGGTCCAATCATTACTTTAGTTATGAGTAGGTTACATTGGATTTTACCAAAGCTTAAGGAAAAGTTTGGTGGAAAGTTTTACATTACTCCTGCTGTTAAGTATGAATTAGTTGATAGGCCACTTAATGTTAAAAGGTATAAATTAGAAGCTTTACAAGTAAATAAAATGATTTGTGAAGGTTTGTTAGAGGTTTATACTAATGTTCCTAAATCTAGAGCTACTAAATTAATTAATCTTGCTAATAGTTCTTTTAAATTAAATGGAAAGAATATGGATATTATGCAAGCTGGTGAAGTTGAGAGTGTAGTTTGTGCTTTGCAAGAAAATGCCGCTGGTGTTGTGATGGATGAGAGAACTTTAAGATTGCTAATTGAAAATAATAGAAAGATGAAAAGATTACTTGAGTCGAGATTTAAAAAAAAGGTGGAAGTTAATAATGGTAAGATGGATGAGTTTAGTTCTCAATTTAAAGGTTTAAAAATTATTAGATCTATTGAGCTTGCAAGTGTTGCTTATAAAATGGGTTTACTTGATTCTTATGGTAAGTGTATAAAAAATAAGCAAAGTAATATTGTTGATGCGATTTTGTGGGCTACCAAATTTAATGGGTGCGCGGTAACTGAACATGAAATTGATGAAATAAGTAGAATACTTCTAGGAAAGTTGTAGTTTTTTGTTTTTAATATTTTGATGTTTTTTGTTGATTTTTTTTATTTATTTGTTAGATTCTCTTATTTATTATGTTTTATATGCTTGTTTTTCAATAAATCTTTTAAATGATTGACGTATTTTATATTGTAGATGGGTAAAACTTGTATTATTTGTGAAGAAAAAGAAGCTGAATTTAAAATTAAAGATACTTCTGATTTTTATTGTAATGGATGTGCTCAAGAGAGTTTTGGAGATGTTGAATTATTAGTTAGTTTAGAAGATGAAGCTCAAAAATTAAAACAATATCTTAAAGAAAGAATTATTAATACTTCGATAGATGATGTTAATAATGTAGGGAGTGCTCAAATCAATGTTAAAATTATTAATGTTGATGATGATGAAAATAAAAAAAATGTGGATGATGTAGATGAAAGCGAGCGAGTGTAAATAATGAAAAAAATAATAATTAATAAATTGAAAACGTCTGATATTGAAATAAGAGATATTACTAAGGCTTGGTTGATATTATCATTGGCTTTTGCTTTTGCTTTTACAAATACCAGTTTACTTAATGGAAGTTTATTTAATTTATTTTCATTAAATTTTTTAATTATGTTTGGTGTGTCTTTATTTACAGTGGGGATTGGTTTTTTATTACATGAACTTGCTCATAAGTTTGTTGCTCAACATTATGGGTGTCAAGCTGAATTTAGAGTTTTTGATACGATGCTTTATGCTGCTTTAGGTCTTGCTGTTGTTGTTGGTTTTATTTTTGCTGCGCCTGGGGCTGTTATGATTGCAGGTAGAATTACAATAAAAGAAAATGGAATTATTAGTGCTGCTGGACCTATTACTAATTATGTTTTGGCGATGTTTTTCATGGGTCTTGGTTTTTTAATTCCTAAATATTTATTTGCTTTTAATATTGGGTTTATGATTAATATGTGGCTTGGTTTGTTTAACATGATTCCTTTTGGAAATTTTGATGGGATTAAAATTTTACATTATAGTCGAGCACTGTGGGCTGCTTTAGTTGCTATTGGTGTTTATTTTGTTTTCTTTTTGTAATTTTTTATTTGATTTTTTATGATGGGGAATTTTATTTTTAAAGAAATGTATATAGTTTTTATCGTCTATTAGCAAAACCTTTATATATTATTTTAATTTATATAATTTTAATTATTTTATAGATGTAATAGCTATCAAAAAAAAAAGAAGGTGATTAGACTGAAACAACATGTTTTTCAGGAAGTTAAAAAATTTAAAATACAAAGGTGTTGTAAGAGTTGTGGCAACAGGATGGTTGTAGAAAATCTCAATCGTCGATATTGTAGTAATTGTAGAGGTTACTAATTTTTCTTTTATTTTTTTTTAATTTGATGTGTTTGTTTTAAGTTGTTTTTTGTAATGTTGTTGTTTTTGATGTTTGTTTTTGATTTTTATTGTTAATATTGTTATAATTGGCGTTTATTGTAATATGGTGTTGTTTTTTGTTGAAATTGATTGAAAAATGGTGATATTTGATAGAAATGTTCTTTTTCTTCATATAATAAACAAAGCATTTAAAAAAGGGAAGTGTTTTTTATATTAAAAACATATGATTACAATATTGAAATTAAATTTCTTAGTTAAATTTATTCATTAAATTTGTATGATTATAAATAACGAGGAAATAAAATGAAAGGAACAGTAAAATTTTTTGATAGTACCAAAGGATATGGATTTATTAGCGCAGATGATGGAAAAGAAGTTTTCGTACATCAATCTGGAGTAGAAGAAGGATTAACATTAAGAGATAATGATGTAGTTTCCTTTGATATTGAGCAAGGAGATAGAGGTCTTAAAGCAGTTAATGTTAAAAGAGCTACTGAAGGAGCTGAAGAATCATCTGAAGAAGCACCTGCTCAAGAAGAAGAAGCAACTGAAGAATCTTCAGAAGACGAAGAATAATTCTTTAATTTTTTTTTTTATTACTTTTTTTAATAATTTATAATGTTTAATTGATATTTAGTGTATTCTGGTTATTTTAAGCTTATTTTTGGTAAAAATTTTAATTAAGCTGGATTTAGAACTAATTGTGTGGTTGTTTTTATAATTAAATAAAAAAGAGTGGGGCCGATGGGACTTTCAAATCCAAGGAATTTGTGTTATCCTTTAAGATATTTGAACCCATGACATCCAGATCTTCAGTCTGGCGCTCTTTAGCTCATTTATAAAATTATAAATGTCCCGCTGAGCTACGGCCCCTTTATTGTCTTTGGATTAGTCTTTATTTATAAAGTTTTTCGTAAAGAGATGAATTTATGGTTTGGTTTGTATATATTTAGATGAGAGCATTTCCAATGATTTGACTTGCAAATAGGTTGAATAGGATCATTACTGTTGCTGCTATAAAGCAATATAAAAGGGTTCCTTTGGTTAAATTTGCTCCTAATTCGAATCTTTCCCCAAGCTTATCTGCGCCATTTTCTACGCCTGAGCTTAATGAAGTTAGAATATAGGCTAATTGAACTACGTATACTCCCACAACTATTTGAAAATGAAATGTGGGGATACCTATTCCAAAGATGGATAGAAGATCGCCCATTCCTCCTGCCCCTTGTTGACTATTTTGGGTGAATGTTGTTAGTTGCGCACTTAATTTGGTTAGAATGGTTGAAATCATGGATGTTATTCCAATTACAATACCTGCAATTGCTGGTGTTAGAAATTTAACTTGAGCTTTCATTGATGAAATTACATCGGACATTAGGTCTTTTAATCGTTCTTCTACTCTATGAATTTCTTTGATGTATCTTGACATGGATAAAAGAGCTTGAGCAGCAATTACTGGCCCTTTTTTGATACTTTCTACAAGAACTTTCATTGAACTTTCAATTACTTTTGATGGGAAGGATACGATTGCTCCTACTTTTGAATCAAAGATTGATTCTTCAAGGCCTAATCCTAATTTAGTGATGTTTTTTTCAGCTAAATTGAAAAAATCACCTGATGTTGTGCCTCTCATTGTTTGGGCGACTTTGGCAAAGGCAATTTCACCAGGAAGGCCATCCCCTAACCTGTTTCCTAATTGAAATAGAGCTGATGAGAATTCGCTTTCTAGTTTTTTTGTTCTTTCTCTAACTTTTATGACATTATTTGATCTTAATTTATAATAGAGCCCTATTGATCCTCCTAGACCTGCTATGAATAATACTGATAAGATTGATCCTCCAATTCCATATGGTCCTATCTTTTCATTATCAGCGCACCCTGGGCCAATATCAGGTGGGCAAACATAATCTAAGAATTTGACATTTCCATCTTCGCTTGCTATTTCAAATGATGGGTCTAATGAATGAAGAATTAGGGGAGAGAAACCTATTATTGTTGTTATAAGAAATATAATTATGCTAAAATAGAGAGGATTTAAACTTACTTTTATGTCTTTTGATAAAGAGAGATTTACATTTGCTAATTTTTTAATTCCTTTTTCTTTACTTGTATCACTAGCTCCATAACCTGCTGGTCTTTTAGCTAAAATACTTTTTCCAAGAAAATAAACACTAATTGGTAAGGTTACATTATATAATAGGGAGATATAAATTGCTGTTACAAATGGATTTGATCCTGAACCCATGAAACTTACAACTAATGGAAGAATTACTAGTCCTAAAATTGGTAAAACTATCCCAAGCATGTGAAGCATGGTCATTGGAGATTTTAGGGAGTGAGCGTAGTGAAGCATATTTTCATAAGTTCCATTTAGAATTACGTCTAGTGATTTATCTAAAAGAGCCAATCTTCTATCTTCTGCTCCTTCAAAAAGAGATGATTCAATTAGGTGGAATGATTCTACGAAATTTTTATCCCATTCTTCCCAAACTTGTAGATATTCATTTGCACTGTCTTTTATTGTTGAATACTTTTGTGTTTCAACATCCCATAATATTTTTCTAAAGTCTAATGATAATGGTGGATTTAGATGATCTGCTGCAAATTGAATTGCTCTTTCTAGGTTTGATGTATGACGCATGTATGTTACTACGTAAAAAATACTTTGGACCATTTGGTTACTTGCTTTCATTCTCCAGGTGTTTGCCATGAAACTTGGAATTTTTTGCAGAACTGGAATTAGGATTACTCCTGCTATCATTGAGAATATTACCAAAGGTAACATTGGTGGAAGTCCAAGAATAAGAGGAATTGAGAATGCTATTAGTGATCCAAAGACCATTACAAATAGTGCTGCTACAAATGAGAATGATGTTACTGATGCTGGTTCGATGTTAAAATGACAGATGTCTAAGTCTTTTTGAATTTTAATTGATTTTTTTGGATCTGCTTTTAGTTTTAATAGGTTTTGAGAAAATTTACATGCTTTTTCATAGTATGAATAATGAGTTGGATATAATTCTTGTTTGAATTCTGAGTATTCTCTTGAAGATATTTTTGGATTTGGTTTGGCAACTTCGTTTAGTTGTGAGCCAAATTCTTGAGCTACTTTCTCTTTGTACTTTTCTAAAATGTCTTGATATCCTTTATCTTGCATCTATCTACCTATATATTATAAATAATAATTAGTATAAAAATGTAATGTTCTTTTGTGGTTGCGTAGTTGATTTTTTAAAGTAAATTATTTAAAGGGAGGTTGTTAGTTTATTTTTGAATGGTTAGTGAATTATTGAAATGGGATATTTATGAAGTTAGATCCACTATTACTCCAATTGTTGGGGCGATGTTTCGAGGCAGAGTTAGAAAATTTTGTTTAGAGAATAAGATTAATGTGCTTGTTGAAAATACTGTTGATGTTGAGAGGCGTGTAAGATTTGCTGTTTTGAGTGGGGAGGATGTATCTTTGATTGTTGGATATTTAGAAAAAATATTGGATGGGGTTTTAATTGAGTTGGTTTTAAAAGGTGTTAGTAATCCAGTATTGTCTAAGTTGAAAGTTAATATTGATGATAGGTATAATTTGTATTGAATTTGATTTTTAAAAAGTAAGAAGTGCTAAATAAATATTGGAATTGTTATGGTTGTAGTTAACAAAATTATATATAGATTTTTTAGTCGTTTTATTTTATGAAAGGTTTATCTTCGATTGTTGCAGGTATGGTGTTATCTTTGGGAATTGGATGTGGTAGTAGTTCTAATATTGCTAAAGTTGCTAATATGTATGGTGTTGATGAGAGAGGAGAGTATATTGTTTTAAATGAGCCTTTAGCTAGAGTTAGTGATTTTAAGTGTATTGATGAGGTTGTTGGAAGTGAAGTTGTTGATGATAATCTCAATAAGTTTGTGAGTTATGGTGTTGAAGAGAATAGTTTGAGTAAAAGTGCTGGAAATTTGTATTTTTATTCTTTTGAAAATGTATTGTCAGATGGCGAGGTTGAAGATGTAGTTAAACGAGTTAAAGAAGAATATGGTAAAATAGGAATTGAATTTAAATCAGTTAAACAAGTTAAATATTATGTTGATTTGAGAGATGATGATATGATGTTTTTTTTAATTGATAGAAAGTATTCTGATAATGGGGTTAGGGGTGGATTTGGAATTAATTTTGATATTGGTGCATCGTTTGATGCTAGTGGAAATATTGATGGTGTGATTTTAAAATATGATCAAGTTAGTGAAGATAATTTTAGAGATAAGACTAAGGTGCATTATGATTCTTTAACTTTAGCTAATAATGTGGGGTTTGTTGTTGTTCAATCTAATAAGGGTACAACAGATACAGCTATTCATGAGGTTGGTCATGCTATTGGCGCTGCGCATCCTACTTTTTTAGAAATAAGACATTATAGAAATGGAATGCTTGTTTATAATTTAAGAACATTGGATGTTAAAAATTCTTTTATGGGTTTTATGGAAGATGAAAAAAAGGATTATTGTATGACGGGTATTGATTATAATAATATTAGGAGTTTTTTAAGTGATGTTTCTAGGTTGAAAATAGATCCTTTGTATTTAAATTTAAATGATCAAAAAAGAAAAACTGTTATGGCAAAACTTAGAGGGGTTTATAATATACTTGCTAGAAGTGAGTGATTGCATTGTTTTTATTCTATAAATATTTATAAATTGGTTTGAATTTGAAGTAATATGACAAATTTAGATGAACTTTTTAGAGGAATTGAGGTTGAGATGGATGCAACTAAACCGATAGGTAGAGTTTCTGAACAATTAATTGATAGGTTAGATTTAGTATATGCTTTGGCTAATGGATCTAATACTTTAAATCATTATTTTGGTATCGATTTAGAGATTTCAAAACAATCTGTTAACAATGTTGAAATTGTTACAAGAAAGATATTAACTTCTAAGGGAAATGCTGTAAAGGTTATTGTTGGAAGTTGTGGAAATGATATTTTAAAATCGCAGAGTGTTGTTACAAGAAAAACAAATATTGAAGATGATACTTTGCAAAAATTGTATCTTTTTGGTGCTGTGGAATCGGCATTTAGAGAAAATGTGATGACGCCAGTTTTATGTGTTGGTGAAAAGCCAGAGGGTGAGAGAGTTGAGAGTGCTAATCTAGTTAGATACCAAGGTTTAATTCCTGTTGGAGTTAGTGATCATGGATTTGTTATTAAGATTGATGCTAATGAGTGGAAAGGTGCAATTGATGTTTATGATGATGGTGAAAAAAGCACTTATGTGGGAGGAGGAAATCATTTGAAGAGTGTTTTGTTTGATGAATTAATTCCTTTTGGTTTAGATAGGGCTTTATTTTATGCAAGATCACCTAATGGTTCAGTTGATTTAGATTCTTTGGGCAATGTAAAAATTAAAGAGAATGGTGAGGAAGTTGAGTATTCTTTAGTTTATGCTAATCCTGATGCTTTACGAGGAGATAAAAATTTTGCAGTTAACTCTAAAAGTGAAGTTGGTTGGGAGAAAAGTTTTATGTTAGGATTTAGTTATTTGGAGCATTTGAGAAAATAGTTTTTATTATTTTTTTTTTTTGATTTTGATTATATATGGGTAAGATTTATAAAGAAATGGGCAAATAGTTAACTATTGTTAACTTTGTAGTTTTAATGGTGATTTAGGTTAAAATGGGTCAGAAAAATATTGATGTTGAGATTGATAGGACTATGTATGATAAGAAAGATAGTCATAAGCCTAAATTTATTGCAAAGCCTGGGATTAATGAAGAGATTGTTAGATTGATTTCTAAAACAAAAGAAGAGCCACAATGGATGCTTGATTTGAGATTGAGGGCGTTTAAACATTTTAAAAAATGTGCAATTCCAAAATGGGGTCCCGCTATTGGTCATTTGAAACTTAATGATATTATTTATTTTATTGATCCTGATACTAAGGAAGCAACTAGTTGGGATGATGTTCCACAGGAAATTAAGGATACGTTTGATAGGTTAGGAATTCCTGAGGCTGAGAAAAAAGCGCTTGCAGGTGTTGGGGCGCAGTATGATAGTTCGATGGTTTATCATAATATTGATAAGTACTTAGCTGACAAGGGAGTTATTTTTGAGAACATGGATGTTGCTGTTAAGAAATATCCTGAGCTTGTTCAAAAACATTTTATGACGAAGTGCATTCCAATTACTGATCACAAATTTATTATGTTACATGCTGCTGTTTGGAGTGGTGGGACTTTTATTTATGTTCCTAAGGGAGTTAAAGTGGAGTTACCTTTGCAAGCATACTTTAGAATGAATGAGCAAGGTGGTGGTCAGTTTGAGCATACTCTTATTATTGTTGATGAAGGGGCTAGTTTACATTATATCGAGGGGTGTTCTTCACCTAGGTATTCTAAGCAATCATTACATGCTGGGTGCGTTGAGATTTTTGTTAAGAAAGGCGCGCATGTTAAATATTCTTCAATTGAGAATTGGAGTAAAAATGTTTTTAATTTGAATACTAAAAGAGCTCTTGTTGAAGAGGATGGTAAGATTGAATGGATTAATGGAAATATGGGAAGTTCGAAAACTATGCTTTATCCTTGCTCTGTTTTATTAGGTGATAGAAGTTCGTCTGATTCTTTGGGTGTTGCTTTTGCTGGAGATGGACAAGATCAAGATACTGGGGCTAAAGTTATTCATGTTGGAAAAAATACTAGTAGTGTTATTCGAGCTAAGAGTATTAGTAAGAATGGTGGGATTTCTAGTTATAGGGGTCTTGTTAAAGTTATGCCTCAGGCAAGTGGAACGAAATCAAGAGTTGAGTGTGATGCTTTGATACTTGATTCGAAATCTGTTAGTAAAACTTATCCTTATATGAGAGTTGATAATAAACAGAGTAGGATTGAACATGAAGCTAGCGTTAGTAAAGTTAGTGAGGAGCAATTGTTTTATTTGACATCGCGAGGTCTTAGTGAAGATCAAGCAATTAAAATGATTGTGTCCGGTTTTATTGCTCCAGTTGTTAAGGCTTTGCCACTTGAATATGCAATTGAATTGAATAAATTAATTGAATTGGAAATTGAAGGGATTTGAAAATGAATAAATTAGAAGAATTACAAAAAGTTGTAAAAGAGAAAATGATTTCATTAGATTATCCTACAAGGAAATATGGTCAGGGAATGGTTATGAATTATAATATTGATTTTGATGATGTTTTTAGTAATGTTATTGAAGTTGATATTAATGATGTTAAGGTTTCAAATAGTTCAAAGGATGTTATTGTTACTAGTTATAAGAAGTTAGTTGATAATGGTGATGAACAAATAGTTCAAGATGTTAATAATTATTTAAATAAAGCAGTTGAATGTGAATTTGGTTATGATAAAATTAAATTAGGATTAATTTCAAAAGCTAAAGATTTTATGGTTGTTCATGTTAAAGAAGGGGTTAGTGTTGATAAACCAATGTTACTAGATACTTTCTTTGATAAGAAAAATATTTTTTCAAAGGTTGTTGTTGTTGCTAAGGAAAATAGTAGTGTGACTATAATTGATAATGTTGAGAGTGGCAGAAGGTGTGAGTTTGCAAGTAGAAATGTTCATGTTGTATGTGGTAGGGGTGCTCATGTTAATGTAGTTGGAGTAAATAATTTTGATAAGGGAAGTCAAGTGATTATTAATAAGACAAGTCAGGTTGAGAGTGAGGGTTTAGTTACTTTTAATGATTTTTTAGCTGGTGGCAAGTATGTTAGATTAGATATTAAGTCATATTTAATTGGTGTTGGTGCTAATTCAAAAATTAATAATGCGATTGTAAATAATAATAGTTTACATGATATTAAAAATGATGTGATTCATAATGAGTCAAATACTCATGCCAATATTAAATCTAAGAGTGTAATTGTTAATGGTAGGAGTGTTTTTAGAGGGACTATTAATATTCCTTTTAATAGCAAGGATTGTGTGTCTCATCAAATTGTTAATAATTTGCTTGTTGGTGAGGATGCTAAGTCTGATGCTGTTCCTATTTTAGATGCTAGTAACGATGATGTTAGTTGTTCACATGGTGCTACTATTAGTGAAATTGAAGAAGAAGATATTTATTATTTGAATTCTCGTGGAATTTCAAGTGATGATGCTAAAAAGATTATTATAAAAGGATTTGTTCAAAGTATTATTGATGAGTTTGATTTGGATCAATTTGATGGGTTGAATAATCGAATTAATGAGAAGATATTTGGAGTTGTTAGAAAAAATGTTTAAAGATAAATTTGCAATATTTGAAAATCAGAAAAAGTTGAATAGTAAGAAGCCTTTTGTTTATTTAGATAGTGCTGCTACTTCATTAAAACCAAAAGTTGTTGTTGATGCTATTGTTGATTATTATAATAATTATAGTGCGAATATTCATAGAGGTATTTATGATATCTCTGATAAGACTACAATTGAATATGAGAAGGTTAGGTCTGTGGTTTCAGGTTTTATTAATTGTAGTAGTGAGGAAGCTATTTTTACTAGTGGGACTACTGATTCTTTAAATGGGGTTAGTAGAATGCTTGAACCTAAAATTGGTAATGAAGATGTTATTATTTTGAGCATGGCTGAGCATCATGCTAATATTGTATGTTGGCAAGAAGTTTGTTTACGAAAAGGAGCGAAGCTTGTTTATGTGGGATTAGATGATAATGGGGCTATTGATATTGATGATTTGAAATCTAAGTTTGATGAATTTGGATCTAGAGCTAAGGTTGTTAGTGTTAGTCATATTTCAAATGTTTTAGGTGTTGTTAATGATGTTTCTTTGATTTGTAAATTGGCAAGAGAGTGTGGAGCGATTAGTGTTATTGATGCTGCTCAATCTATTTGCCATGTGAAAATTGATGTAAAAGAAATTGGTTGTGATTTTTTAGCTTTCTCTGGTCATAAAATGTTTGGTCCAACTGGGATTGGTGTTTTGTTTGGTCGTGAGGAGTTGCTTTTGGAGTTAGAGCCTTTTAGATATGGTGGTTCTATGATTAGTAATGTGGAACTTGAAAAGTCAAGTTGGGCAGAGTTACCAAATAAGTTTGAGGGTGGAACTGCTAATATTGCTGGTGTTATTGGTCTTGGTGCTGCGATTAAATTTATTGATTCGGTAGGGATTGGGAAGATTCATGAGCATGGTAGGGAGATTTTAGATTATGCTAAGGAGAAGTTGCTTGGTGTAGGTGGAGTTAAGGTATATGGTGGACTTGATTCGTCTTTGAAAATTCCTATAGTTAGTTTTGAAGTTAAGGGAGTTCATCCTCATGATGTTGCTCAGATACTTTCAAATCATGGGGTTTGTGTTAGAGCAGGACATCACTGCGCGCAGCCACTTGTTAAGTCATTTGGAGTTAATAGTTTAACTAGAGCTTCATTTCAAATTTATAATACTAAAGAAGATGTCGATAAGTTGGTTGAAGGGATTAGAAAGGCTTTGGAGGTTTTCAAATGAATCGATCATCTGAAGTTGGAAATGTAGGTCCATCAATTAATGATGTTAGTCAAATTGATGAGATTGATATGCAAATGTATCAAGAAAATGTTATTGATCATTATAAAAATCCTCATAATAAAAAGGAGATGGATGATTTTACTATTAAACATAAGGAAACTAATCCTTTATGTGGCGATGAGATCACTTTGTTTTTGAAAATTGATAAGGGGATTGTTGTTGATGTTAGTTTTGTTGGTGATGGTTGCGCTATTTCACAAGCTTCAATTTCAATGTTTAGTGATAAATTAAAAGGGATGAGTGTTGAGGATGCTAAGGGGCTTGAGGATAGAGATGTATTTGATTTGTTAAATATTCCAATTAGTCATACTAGAATTAAGTGTGCGATGCTTGGTTTGAAAACTTTGAGAAAAGGATTAGAGGAAAATAAAAATGCTTGAGATAAAAAATTTACATGTTAGTTGTGATGGAAAAGAAATTATTAAAGGAGTTAGTCTTAGTTTTGCTAAAGGTGAAGTTCATGCTTTAATGGGTCCTAATGGGTCTGGGAAAAGTACTATCTCACATGCGATTATGGGCAATCCTAAATATAAGGTTACCAGTGGTCAGATTATTTTAAATGGTGAAAATATTACTGGTTTGAAAGCTGATGAGAGAGCTAGGAAGGGTTTGTTTTTATCTTTTCAGCATCCACCTACAATAACTGGAGTTACTATTAGTGCGTTTTTACGTGAAGCGGTTAATAATTTACGTGAGGAAAAGCTTGGGGTAGTTGAATTTCATAAGTTATTAAAAGAGAATATGGCTAAATTAAAGATGGATAAGTCTTTTTTGAAAAGATATCTTAATGATGGTTTTTCTGGTGGAGAGAAAAAGAGAGCTGAGATGTTACAACTTATGATGTTAAAACCACAGTTTGCATTTTTAGATGAAACTGATAGTGGTTTAGATGTTGATGCGATTAAAATTGTTGCAAATGGAATTAAGGAAGTTCAAAAGAAAAGCGATATGGGAATTATTTTAATTACTCATTATAATCGGTTTTTAGAATTTTTTGATTTTAATAAGGTTAGTGTAATTGTTAAAGGTAAAATTGTTGCTCAAGGTGGTAAGGAACTTGCTTCTAGGATTGAGAGTGAAGGATTTGGAGGATTTGAAAATGGTGAGTAAAGAAGAAGTTGAAAAAGTTTTCAAGGAGTATATTGATCCTGAAATTATGATTGATATTTGGACATTAGGTTTAATTTATGATTATAAAATTGATGGAGCTAAGGTTAATGTTACTATGACTTTTACTTCACCTACTTGTCCGTTTGGCCCTCAGATGGTTGAGGATATTGAAGATCAAATTAAGAGAATTGATGGTGTTGAAGAAGTTAAGGTTGAAATCACTTTTGAGCCTGCTTGGAAACCAAGTGAAGAAGTTAAGGAGATGTTGGGATTATTGTAGGGATTTGTGTTTTTTAGTTAATATATATTTATAAATTGTTTTTGTTTTTTGTTTTTTATGAGAAAAGGATTTGATTATACTGGTGTTGCTGTTGTTTTTTTATGTCATGATGGGCAAGGAAATTATTTGTTTAATAAGAGAAGTGTAAATTGCAGAGATGAGCATGGAAAATGGGATTGTGGCGGTGGTTCTTTGGAGCATAGTTCTGAGGTTGAGCATAATTTAAAAAAAGAAATTTTAGAAGAATATTGTACTGATGTTTTGAATTTTGAATTTTTAGGTTTTAGGGATGTTCACAGGGAACATCAAGGTGAGAAAACTCATTGGGTGGCATTTGATTATAAAGTTCTTGTCGATAGGGAAAAAGTTAGAAATGGTGAGCCACATAAATTTGATAATCTTGGTTGGTTTACACTTGATGGTTTGCCTGAACCATTGCATAGTCAGTTTCCTAAGTTTTTAGAATTGTATGAAAATAAGTTGTAGTTTGTAATGTTTTTTTGTGTTTTTTTCTAATTTGTGATGAAGATATGGATAAAAAGGAAATGATAAGTTTTTTATACTATTGTTTTATAGTATAGTTTATAGTTTGTTTAATGTGTTTGAAGAGGTGTGTTTTGAAAAAATTTAATTTTTCAATTTTAATTGTAGTTGTGGTTATTTTATTATTAGTTTTAACTTCTTGTCAAAAGAATGAAGTTTTTTTTCAAGAGGAAGTTAATTTGGATGATCATTATCTTTACAGTACTTATAATTTTTCAGATGATCCAAATGTTATTGATTTTGGGATTCAACCTTTGTGGATTCCAACTTCAACAATTATTGAGATTATGAGAAGAGATGAAGTTTTGTTAAATGAATTGGAAAAATTGGGAATGGAAATTAGATTCCATGTTTTTTTGAAAGGAGATGATGTTAATTACTTTATTGAAAATGGCAAATTGGAAGCTGGAATTGGAGGAGATATGCCTGCTATTAGAATTGCAGCCAATGAAAAAGCTCGTATTGTTTCTTTAATACAAGAGGGTCATGTTTCAATAGTTTCAAGAGATATTGCTGAGATTAGTGGTCTTGAGGGGAAAAAAGTTGGTTTTGCTATGGGATCTAATGCGCATTTTTATTTGTTAAATACACTTAAAAAAAATGATGTTAAAATATCTGATATTAAATTAGTATCGATGGATGTTACTATGATGAAAAATGCTTTAGTTGATGGTAAAATTGATGCTTTTGCAGCGTGGGAACCAACTCCTACGATTACTTTAAAAGAAAATCCTGCTTTTGTAATTACTCATCGAGGGACTTCTTTTGGATTTATGTATGTTAGTGATGATTTTTTTAAAAAAGAGGAGGCTGTTAAACATTTAGTAGCTTCTGAGATTAGGTCTTTGAGATGGATTAGACATAATAGAGGAAATTTTGATATTGCAAGTGAATTTACTCTTGAATCTGCAAAGTTACTTAATGAAGGTAATATTTTATCTGTTGAGGATGTTAATTATCTTGCACAAGAAGATTTGCCAGGTATTTATACTAAATATTTTCCAAGAGTGAATAATGGTTTTATTGATAATGTTGGAATTATAAATGAAGAGTTTATTTTACTTCAAGAATTAGGTTTAGTTGATGAAAGTAAAAATTGGAAAGATGTTAAAGAAAGATTTGAAAAAGATATTGTTGAAGATTTAATTAGTGAGTCTGATGAATATAAATTATTTGAAACTCCGTTTGATGAAAAATGATGAATTTAAATTTAAAAAATAAGTTGATTTTATATTTGCTTGTTTTAAGTATTGTTCCTGTTATAGTTATTGGTATTTTAGCTTTTAATGCTGGTGAAAAATCTACTATTGATCAAATATTTCCCCAATTAATGTCTGTTGCCGATATTAAGGAGCAAGAAACTGAAGATTGGATATTAGAACATGTTGTTGATTTACAAATTCAAAGTGAAGATCCAGAGACTATTGATTATTTGATGGAAGTTAAAAATAATGGTATTTTAGTTAATGGTGATTTAAGTAATAAAAAAATAAATAATATTTTATTTAATATTAAAAGAAGTAAAGGATATAATAAAATATCGGTTGTTGATTTGGATGGCGTAGTTATTTTTTCTACATTGGAAAATGAAATCGGTAAATTAATTGAAATTGATCATTATATTACTCATGCTTTAGAATCAAAAGAGATACATATTGAAGATTTATCTGTTGTTGATAATAAGAATATTATTGTTTTTTCTGCTCCTGTTTTTGAATTTGATTTTGAAAAAAATGTTAGAAAAAATAAGATCATTGGTTTTTTATTGTATGAGGTAGATTTAGAAAAAAATATTTTTTCTAAAATTAGTTTATGGCCAGGTAGAGGCAATAGTGGTGAAACTTTAATTGTTAAGCAAAAGGGAGATGAGATTTTTTTTTTAAATAAACTAAGGCATATTAATAATTCTGCTTTGGATTTTTCTTTATCTATAAATTCGAGTATTGCTAAATCGGCTATTTTTGCTTCTCAAGGTGATGAAGGAATATTGAGAACTACTGATTATCGTGGTGTTGAGGTGTTGTCTGCTTATAGGCATATAAATGTTATGGGCTGGGGTCTTGTTACTAAAATAGATGCTTCTGAAGCTTTTTTTGAAATTAATTTGTTAAAAAGAAATATTTTTTTTATTGTGATGGTTATTATTGGAATTGTTTTTGTGGCATCTTATTTTATTGCTATTAAAATTACAAGACCTATTTTGAAGTTGGAAGAAGTTACTAAAAATATTTCTAAGGGTGATTTTTCTTTTAAACCTAAGGTTATTTCGAATGATGAAATTGGATCACTTGCAAAATCTTTTAGAGATATGGAAGTGCAATTAAAGGATTATAATCAAAATATGGAACAAAAAGTTAAAAGCAGAACATATCAATTAAATAAAAAAACTAATCAATTAGAGAGATTTTTAAAAGTTGTTGAAGGCAGAGAGAAAAGAATATTCGAACTTAAGAAAAAATTAAGAGGAAGGAAGTTAAAAGAAAAGAAATTGGTTGGAAAAAAATTGATTAAAAAGAAATTGATTAGGAAACAATTGAAAAAAAAGAAGAGATGATTTTTTAAAATGAAGTTAAAGAAAAAAGATAGTGTTAATTTGAATGATTTGACTAAGAGAAAAATTAAAATGTTTGATCCTGAAATTGTTTTGAGTATTTTGGAGGATTTAAAAGAAACTAAAGAACAAGCCATGGAGAGTGAGGAGAAATTTAGAAAATTATTTGAAAGTTCTAATGATGCGATGATGACTTTAGAGCCTCCTTTATGGAAATTTACTTCTGGAAATATTGCAATTATTAATATGTTTAATGTTAAGGATGAAAAGCAATTTATTACTCTTGGACCTTGGCAAATTTCTCCAAAATATCAACCTGATGGACAACTTTCATCTATTAAAGCTAAAAAGATGATTGGTAAAGCTATGAAAACTGGGTCTAATTTTTTTGAATGGACTCATAAAAAGTTGAATGGTGATGATTTTTTTGCAACTGTTTTATTAACTAGGGTTAAGTTGAAGAATAAGACTTTTTTGCAAGCTACTGTTAGAAATATAACTGAAAAAAAGAAGGCTGAGGAAAAAATAAGGGTTAGTGAGAAAAAATTTAGAAGTTTATTTGATAATAGTACTTATGGTATTTCCATTACTGATTTATATGGTAATCTAATTGATGCAAATGGTGCTTTATTAAAATTATTGGGTTATACTTTAGAAGAGTTAAAGAAGAAAACATTTAGTCAAATTACTCCAAAGAAATGGCATAAAATGGAAAAGGATGTGATCAAACATGTTCAAAAAAAGGGTTTTTCTAAGGAATATGAAAAAGAGTATATTAAAAAAAACGGTGAAGTAATTCCTGTTTCTATTAAAATTTCTACTCTTCGGGAAAAGGGAATTTCTATGGCTTGGTCTTATGTAAGGGATATTAGTGAAAAAAAGAAGGCTGAGAAAAAATTAATTGAGAGTGAAAAAAAACGTCGTATTTGGCTTGATAATTCACCTGCTTGTACTAAAATTGTTGACCTTAATCTTAATTTACAATATATGAGTTCTTCTGGAGTGAAAGGTCTTAAAATAAAGGATATCTCTAAGCATTATGGAAAACGTTATCCTTTTCATTTTTATCCTAAATCATTTAAGGATATTATGACTTCTAATTTGAAAAAATCTATTAAAACTGGAGAAATTATTGAACAAGAAGCTCCTGTTGTTGATATTAATGGAAATGAAATTTGGTTTCATTCAACTATTGTTCCTGTGAGGGATGATAATGGAAAGATGGATTATCTTATGGTTGTTTCTATTGAGACTACTAAAAGAAATGTTGCAAGAGAGGCTTTGAAAGAAAGTGAGGAGAAATTTAGAGTTTTAGCTGAACAATTACCTGCAGCATTGTTTCTTTTTGATTTGAGTGATTCTAAAATCCCTATTAAAATAGTTGATGTTAATAAGGTTGCTTGTCAAATGCATGGTTTTAGTAAAAATGAATTGATTGGAAAATCTATTTCTTTTTTAGATGATCTAAAAACATCCCATAGAATAAGTAATCGTAGAAATAAAATTTTACTTGGAAAAACTTTATTTTTTAAAGGTTATCATAGAAGAAAAAATGGCGAGATTTTTCCAATTGAGGTTTTTGTTAAAAAAATCAAATTAAATAATAAGGATCATGCTATTGGGGTTGATTTTGATGTAACTAATAGAATGCAAATTCAAAGAAAATTAGAAAGTTCTGAAAAGTTATATCGGAATTTAGTTGATACTTCTAAAGCTTTAATTTGGAAATGTGATTCTAATGCTAAATTTATTTATTTAAATAAGGAATGGGAATTTTTGTTAGGGTATAAATTAAAAGAAATGATTGGTATGAAAATATCTAAATTTAAAGACATATCTGTAATAAAAAAAGATATTAACACTTTTAAAAGAATAATAAAGGGAGAGGAAGTAAGAAATTATGAGACTATTTATTTAAATAAAAAAGGCGAGAAGATTTTTTTAAGTTTTAATGCTTCTTTATCTAAGGATGAATTTGGAAATGTAATTGGAACCCAAGGGACAGCATATAATATTACAGCTTTGAAAAAAGCTAAAGAAGAGCTTGAAATAAGAGTTAAAGAAAGAACTGCTGAGCTTGAGGCTTCGTTTGAAAAATTAAAAGAACTTGATAAATTAAAAACACAATTTTTATCTTTTACGTCACATGAATTACGAACCCCTTTAACTCCGATTCAATCACAGTTACAAAGATTGATGGGTAAGGATTTGTCTAAAAAAGAAGTTAAAGGTAGTTTAGAGATGATTTATAGAAATACTACGAGACTTGATAGATTAATTAATGATGTTTTAGATATTTCTAGAATTACTTCTAAACGATTAAAAATTGTTAAGGGTAAAGTTGATTTTAAAGAACTTGTTGGTGAATGTATTGAGACGATGGGTTCTTTTGCATCTAGTAAAGGTATTAAAATTAAATCTGATTTAATTAGTGTTTCAAAGAACATATCTCTTGATAAAGATAGGATGAGGCAGGTTTTTATTAATTTGTTTGATAATGCTATAAGGCATAGTAATGCAAAGAATGTTGTTGTTAGTGCTAGAAAAAAGACTGGTGGTGTTGAAATTTGTGTTAAAGATGATGGGAAAGGAATTTCTAAGGAAGATAAAAAGAATATTTTTGAGATGTTTTTTGTTGGAAGAGAAAATAGGCATGGTAAGTATGGGGCGGGTCTTGGTTTAGCTATTGTTAAAGGAATTATTGAAGGTCATGGTGGGAAAATTAGTCTTACTTCAAGTAAAGGAAGAGGAAGTGATTTTTGTATGTTAATTCCATTAAAATGAATAATATGGAGATGAAAAATGAAAAAGTGTCCAACTATTTTAACTGTAGATGATGAAATTGATATTCGTAATAGTGTAAAACAGGTTTTACAAGATGAGGATTGTTTTGAGGTTTTTACTGCTAAAAGTGGAAATGATTGTTTGAAAAAATTAGAAAAATTAAAACCTGATTTGATTTTACTTGATATTTTAATGCCTGGTTTAACTACTAAGGAAATTTTAAAGGAGTTTAGAGAGAGAAAAATAAAAATTCCTATTATCTTTTTGTCTGTTGTCAGATTATCTGAAACTTTAAAAAAAGATGAAATTAAAGGAAATATGGTTGATTATGTGGAAAAGCCTTTTGTTAATAAGGATTTGGTTGCTCGTGTAAAAAAAGCTTTGAAGATGTAATGGTTGTTTTAGTAACATTATTATATTAGTTTGATTTATTTTATTTATGGATTTTTTTGCGCATGGTTTTTGGGGATATATTCTTTTTAATAATTATCGTACTAGATTAGCGGTTTTATTTGCTTTGATTCCTGACACGGTTTCATGGTTTCCGTTTCTTTTGTTTCGTTTTTTTAATGAGGAGAGTTTTGGTAGACCTAATTTGTTTACAATGCCACATTGGGTTGATATTTCTTATGGGGTTGGACATAGTTTGGTTATTGCTTTTTTAGTTGTTGGGTTGTTGTTTCTGATTTTTCATTTGAAGAAAAAAAGGTTACCCTATTATGCTCTTGCATATCCAACTAGTATTTTATTTGATATTCCCACTCACACTAAAGAATTTTTACCAACTCCTTTCTTGTGGCCAGTTAGTGATTGGGTGTTTGATGGTTTTAGTTGGGGTAATGGTTATTTTATGTTAATTAATTGGGGCTTAATCTTTGGTTTGATTGTATATTTAAAGTGGGATGGAATTGTTAATTTTTTTAAGAATGGTGGTTCTAAGAAAAAGGGTAAGAAAAAATAAATTATTTTTGAAAATGGATGTTTCCGTTTTTGTAAACTTCTCTAATTTCTCCATCATCTGTTCTGATTCCTCTAATTTGAAATGTTTTTGATTTTCTACCTATTTCTGGTGCTTTTGCATTCCAAGTATTTCCAACATCTGCAACATCATTATTTGTTTGATAAAAAAATGATTCATCTCCTGTATCACATACACGTTTTTTTTCAAACCAAACTTTTTCATCAAAACATTCTTCATTAATGTTTAATTTGTAAAGTTTCATTTGGGGTCCAATTCTTACTGCTGAATCAATTGCTTTGTGTAAAAGTCCTTTTGGATTATTTTTTGCTATTGCATATCCTCTTCCAACTCCGCCTGTAATTGTTTCTTCTGCTGTAACTGTTCCTTTGTATGTAAAATTGTGTGGTCTTGTATTTCCTATTGCATAAGTTATTGCTCCACCTGCAAGTAGAGTTACCATTAAAGCTCCTGCTAAATTTCCTATATGTTTATCTTTCATTTTAACTTAAAATTGATTGAGTTTTTTATAAAGATTTGTGCTTGTTTTTTTTGATTTTTACAAAACCTTTTAAATGATGTTTAGAATCTATATCTCATGATATATTTAGATTATGCTGCTGCAACTCCTGTTCATAAAGTTGTTTTGGATGAGATGAAGAGGTTTTATAATATTGATTTTGCTAATTCTTCTTCTATTCATGGGGCTGGTGAGAGAGTTAAAGAGGCTGTTGAGAGAGCTAGAGTTCGAGTTGCTAAGGTACTTGGTTGCAAAGCTTTGGAGGTTGTTTTTGTGCCTTCTGGAACGATGTCTATTAATTTGGCTTTAAGAGGTTGTACTAAAAGGGGTGATCATATTATTACGTCTACTATTGAGCATAAGGCTGTTTTGAATACTTGTAAGTTTTTAGAATCTGAGGGTCGTAAAGTGAGTTTAGTTGGAGTTAATTCTAAGGGTTTGGTTAAGGTTAAGAATATTGAATCTTTGATTAATGGTAAGACTAAGTTGGTTTCTATTATGCTTGTTAATAATGAGATTGGTACAATTCAAGATTGTGTTAAGATTGGAAAAATGATTTCTAAGATTAACAAGGGTAGAAGTGAGAGAAAAAGAATTTTGTTTCATGTTGATGCTTGTCAAGCTCCTAATTATTTGAAAGTTGATGTTGTTAAGTTAGGATGTGATTTGTTGACACTCAATGGGTCTAAGATTTATGGGCCTAAGGGTAGTGGTGTTTTGTTTGTTAGTCAAGGTGTTAAGATTGAGCCGATTCTTTTTGGTGGTGAGCAAGAGAGTGGTTTGGTTGCTGGAACACAAAATGTTTCTGCTATTGTTGGTTTTTCTAAGGCTTTGGAAATTGCTCAGAAAAATTGTGTTAAGGAAGGTATTAGAATTAGTAAGTTAAGAGATTATTTTATCGATGAGTTGCTTAAGATTAAGGGAACTGTTTTGAATGGTGATTCTAAGAAAAGAGTTGCTAATAATGTTAATGTTTCTTTTGTTGGTTTAGAAGCGCAGCAAATTGTTTTGTATTTATCTCAGTATGGGATTATGACATCTGCAGGTTCTGCTTGTACTTCTAATAAAATTGGGATTAGTCATGTGATTGAGGCGTTAGGTTTTGGAGAGAGTAGAGGTTTTGGAGCTGTTAGGTTTACTTTGGGTGCTAAGACTTCTAAGAAGGACTTGGTTGAGTGTGTTAAAAAGATTAAGGTGATTGTTAAGTCTCTTAGATCTGCTTTTTGATTTTTTTAAGAAAGGTTTTTAACTATCGTTAATTTTGTTTGTTATATGAAACATCCATCTAAACATCCACAAGAAATTGAAGTTTGGTATATTTTGCCTGCAATTAGAAAGGAGTTGGTTTTGGCTTTAAAGAAAAAGTATTCTCAAAAGGAAATTGCCCATATGTTACATTTAACTCCTGCTGCTGTTTCTCAGTATGTAAATTTGAAAAGAGGTAAGGAGATTACGTTACCTAAAGATGTAATTGAAAAAATTGGTGTGTGTTCAAAAAAAATAGTTGATAAAAAAACTGCGTTTAGACAAATTCAAGAAATTAGTTTGTATATTAAATCCACTAAGGCTTTGTGTAGGATTCATAAGGATGTTGAAGGAGATTTGAACAATTGTGATATTTGTTTTAGGTGAATATTTTATTAAAAAATAGGTGATAAAATGACAATTGAATGGAAAGATATGTATAGTGTTGGCGATGTTACTATTGATTCTCAACATAAAAAACTTTTAGAAAATGTAAATAAATTAGTTATTGCATTAAAATCAAATAAAGGGAAAGAAGTTGTTTCTGAGGTTGTTTCTTTTCTAAATGAGTATATTAATGAACATTTTGTTTATGAAGAGGAATATATGATTAAACATAAGTATCCTGATTTTATTATTCATAAAAAGGTACATGATTCTTTTATTGAAAAATTTAACGAATTTAAAAAAGAGTTGGAGTTAGAAAATTTGTCTGCTCTTTCTTTAAAAGTTCAAACTTTTTTAGGTAAATGGTTAATTGATCATATTTTAAAAATGGATCATAAATATTATGAGTTCATTCGTGATAATCCTAAATCACATTCTAGAAAAGAAGGTGATGATTTTCATGATAAAATGCATATTCTTTCTGATATAAAGAGGATTTGATTCTTTTTTTGTTTTTTTATAATTATGATGTTGTTGTTTAGTTATTATGGTTTTTAATTGATTTGAAAAAATTAAAAGAAAAAATGAATTCTAAAAAAATTAAGGTCTTATTTTTGCGATATTTGAATAAGCTTTGTTTAGTTTTTTGTTGTCTTTTTTAGAAAACTCTACCATTCCTCTTGGAAGTGAAAATGTTCCTAGGATATTTAGTTTGGCTTTTATTTTGTATGTTATTAGCCTGTGTTCATATGCATCTAGTTGAGCTAGTGTCCAAGTCACTTTAGTTCCGTTTCTTTGGTGTTTTATGTCGCTTGGTCTTAGTGTTCCTAATTCAAGGGTTTTTTCAACATTGGCTATTGCTGGAACTATGTCAACTACAGTTACATTTTTAATTGGTTTGTTTGATGTGTTTTTTACTTCAAGGGTTATTTTAATTTGAGATAATGTTTCTTCATGAACTGCTTTTCTTGTTGATGCTTTTTTCTTAATTGCTATTGGTAATTTTACTGCCCAATAGAATAATAATACAAAAAGAATTGCAGTTAAGATGTAAATTAGTATTCTGTAGTTTATGTTTGCGTTTAGAGTAACTTGTTCATCCGGTCTTAATTCTAAATTCCAAATCATGTATCTTTCATCATTTATTGATTTTACTTCTTGACTTGTAAATAATGATGAAAAGAATGAAATTGGATACTTTACTTCTTGGGTGTTTTTTACGTTACCTGGGTTTGAAATTGTAAATTGCATAAATTTTTTTAAATTGATCATGTCTTCTTGAGCTTGAATTTCAAATTCTGGTAATAGTGAGAGGATTTCAATTTTTTTCTCAACAACTTTTGCTACATCTCCTTTATGTTCAAATACAAAGAAAAGTGTATATTCTTTTGGTTGTTGGTGTTTATTAGGCACTATTGTGAATTCTACTGTTTTCTTTTCTAATGATGGTAAATGAATTGTTGATTGGATTGCAAATTCTGGTATGTCTGATTGGATTTTTACAATTAAATCTTTCATATCTAGGGGATTTCTGTTTTCTAGAAATATTTTAATTGGAACTGCTTTTCTTGGATTTATTTTTTCATCCATATCTACATTAATTTTAATTGATGGGAGATAATCGACTGGTTTTTGTGGACTTAAATATATTTTTAGGGGGAGTGTTTTTGTATCGCCACGATCTCCTTCAACAGTTAAATGAACAAAATAGATTCCTGGGTTGAAATTTTCTAGAGCTAGTGCTTTAATATCTATTGTTCTACTTTTGCCTGGTCCTAATTCGACAACTCTGTCTTGGAGTGGTTGTGGTGCTACGTTCCAGCCTTGAGAGGATTGAAGGGAATATATAGAATATCTCTGTTTTATGTTTAAATTATTTGTTATACTCACTTGAAATTCTGCTGATTCAGAAATTTTAACGTTGTTGTTTATTGTATTTACAATAATGTCTGTTTGTGCTAGAGTACTAATAGAAAATAAACTAATTATAACTAATAATGTGATAAATAATAATTTCACCCTCACTAAATCCACCTCGTTTTTATAAGAATTTAAAATTATATTTAAAGTCTTCTGTTTTTTTAATATTAGTATCTTGATGTAGATATCTATTTGGTTATGTTTGGATGGTTATTATATTGTTGCTGAAAGAAACATTTAATATTGTTGCTGAAAGAAACATTTAATATTGTTGCTGAAAGAAACATTTAAATACTCCTTTTTTTTATTAAGTAACTGAGGTAGTAGATGGCAACACAAAGTTCGTTTAGAGAAGTAATTGATTTTTTAGAAGTAGTTGGTGTTATGGATGTTATTTTACCTTTCTTGTTAGTGTTTACAATTATGTTTGCAATTTTAGAAAAAACTAAAGTTTTAGGTGTTGATAAAATTAAAGATGTTTCTTATAGTAAGAAGAATCTTAATGCAACTGTTGCTTTTATTACTGGTTTTTTAGTTGTTGCTAGTGTTCAGTTAGTTAATATTATTAATGAAGTTATGGCTAATGTGGTGTTATTGGTTTTGTTAGGAATTAGTTTTTTAATGCTTGTTGGTGTATTTTATGGGAGTGAAGAATTTACTCTTAAAGATCATCAAGGATGGCTTAAGTGGATGATTATTATTATGTTTATTGGAATTAGTGTTATCTTTTTGAATGCTTTGGGATGGCTTGATGCAATTTGGACTTTCTTTTCAAGTGCAGATACTTCGGCTGTCGGTGGGGTTATTTTTGTTTTGATAATTCTTGGATTTATTGTTTATGTTACAAGTGATCCAAATAAGCCTGAAAAAGGTAATGATGGAGATAATGATTAAAATGATGTTTATAGAGGAGGAAAAAAATGGCTGTTGATTTTGCAAATGCAATTAGATTATTGGAATCATATGGGGTAATAGATTTTTTATTGCCGTTCTTTTTAATATTTACAGTGTTATATGCTGTGCTAAAGAGGGTTAAGGTATTAGGTGATAATGATCGCTTTGCTATAATTGTTGCTTTGATTTTAGCTATTTTGGTTGTTGTGCCTCATGTTACTGGAAATTATCCCGCGGGTTTTGATCCAATAGATGTATTAAATGAAGTACTTCCGAGTGTTGCTCTGGTTGTACTGGCAATTATTATGTTGTTTATTATGGTTGGAACTTTTTCAGAAAGAGATAATTTGTTTTTTCCAAATTGGTTGACAAATGTTGTGTCTTTTATAGCTGTGGGTTTTTTAGTTTATGTTTTTGGAACTTCACTTGGTTGGTGGACATCACCTGGGACTTTTAGTTTATTTTCGTGGTGGAGTGATGATTTAACTTCATTATTGGTAATATTAGTTGTGGGTGGATTGGTAATTAAGTTAATTACTGGTGATTCTACTACAACTAAAACTGCTGAAGAGAAATTAAAAGCTGCCCAGGGTACTTTTGATGCTATCAAGACATTTTTTGGTGGGAATCCTCCTCCTCCTAGAACTCCCTAGTGATTAATTAATAAAAATGGTAATAATAACAAAATTTAATCAACAATCTTTAGAGGTAGTTTATTAAAAATGGCAACAGTACTTGATGTAAGCCTTTTAGGCGCTGTAGGGGTAATTTTCCCTGTTATTATTGTATTTGCAATTACGTTTGCGATTCTTAGAAAGACTAAGTGGCTTGGTCAAGAAGGTGTTGCTATTGATGCTGTTGTTGCAGCTTCTGTTGCTTTAATGGTTTTGTTGTCTGAGAAATTAATTGCGTTACTTAATTTTGTTATTCCTTGGTTTGCTATTGCAATTATTTTCTTTATGCTTTTATTATTAGTATTTAGAGTTTTTGGAGTTGAGGAAAGTAATTTTAAGAGTGCTGTTGAAAATTCTGCTGCTTTGATGTGGTCTATTATTGGAATTGGTCTAATTATTGTGGTTGCTGGTGGATTTAGTATTTTGGGTCAGGATTTAACTGATCAGGCTTTTTCAGATGGTTCAAATGTGGGAGTAGGAACTGATGGTACTACTTCATCAGGTAGCTTTGATCAGAATTTGAATAATATTTTGTTTAATCCTAAGGTTTTGGGAGTTATGATTATTTTTGCTGTTCTTGTTTTGGCAGTTGCTTTACTTACTGGAGCTGAGAAGGCTTAGGTTGTTTTTTCTTATTCTTTTTGGGTGTATTTGATTATTAAAGTGTTAAAAAAGAAATATTAGAAAGAAAAAATTTGAAGAAATAAAATTTACTGTTTTTTAGATGCTGAGTTTTTTACGTTTTTTGTATGTTCTTTTAGCTCTTTTACGTTTTCTACAAATTGTGGGATTACATCTTTGAAAACTTTTCCTACGGCTTTTAGTTCTGTTCCTACGTCTCTCATTCTATTGTCATATTCTTCTACTTTACCTAGTACTCCTGTGTGAAGTGTTTTGAAGTCTTCTTTTAATTTTTCTAGATCTTTGTTAAGTTTTAATTGGGTTTCTTCGATTTTAGCTTTCCATTCTACTATTTTTCTTACTTCTTTAATTAGCTCGTCCCATCTTTCATCAATCATTTGTTCGGTTATTTCTTCGATTCTTTCGTAAATGTTTGAATCTGGAGTTGCGCTTTGTCCCATGGAGCTAGGTGGCATACTTGTGCTTCCTGCAGCGTTAGAGTGATTGATTGCTGCGTTTATTGATGTTTGATCGAATCCTTTGTTTGATAGTTCATCTTTTATTGCGTGGTCTGGAATACCTTGATTTCTCATATTTTGTACGTGTTCATGTGGGATTTGCATTTTTTATCACCTTAGTATAATCTTTTTTCTTATTGTTATTATTTCTTTTTTGTTTCTTTATTATTTTTTTGAGTATTCATTTGGTTTGTCATGTGACTTAGTTTTGCTTCAATTGTTCTTTCTAAGTCGTTTTGAGTTACAAAATTCATGGGGTTCCAAAATTCCATATATTTTTTTAATACAGTTACTTCTTCTATTCCTGCTGTTTTTTTAAGTTCTTTAATTATTAGGTCTATTTTTGATGTGAATTCTTCACGTGATTGTTTTATTTCTAATACATCTTCATTTAATGTTTTTAAATCGTGTTTTTGATTATTTGTTTTTAGGATGAAATCATTTTTCATGGCATTAACTTCTCTCATTAAATTATTTATTTTACTCTCTAGTGCTTTTACCCAAACAAACATTTTTGCGCTATCAAAATCATTTTGTGCTGGTGCTGGTGGTGTTTTATCTGCCATTTTATTTTTATTTTGTTATTAATTTTTGTTATTAATTTAAGACAGATTTAATATTTTTGTAATTTTATTATCTGTCATGTTTGTAAATTACTCTTTTAATTATAATAAAGTTGTGTGAGTGTTTTTTAGTAGTGACTTTGGTTTCTTGTGTTTTGAATGTGTTTTGTTTCTTTTGTAAATAGAAAACCTATTAAAGTATAATTTATTCTTTATTTTTAAGAGGCGATATGGTGGATAATGGTAAGGCGTGTTTTGAGTATGATGTATTTCATGAAGCTGAAAATAAAATTGTTAAGATTTATTTAAATAAATGTAATTTTCCTCCTTCTATTGAATATAGTGCTCTTTGTATGGGAAAGACTGTTGAAGTTTTAATGAAAAATACGGGTGTTACCCATATTGTTTTAACACAACTTCGAGAGTATGAATATGATTTTTCACAAGTTTCTATTTTAAATGAATTAGCTTTGTTGTATAAAAAAATCACTCAAGATGAGAGGAGAAATCATTCTAGTGTTGTTACTAATCCTTTGTATGAGAGATATATTCGTTCAGGTTATACTAAGTTTCAAGGAATTATTAGTAAGAAGTTAAAGGAAGATCCTTTTGGTGCTTTTGTAGAATTAAAAAGATTGGAGAGGTCTGAGAAGATAAAGCAGAAAAATTTAATTGATCAAAGGCATATTCAAGCGCAGCATTTTTTTATCGATATTTTAGAAGATATTATTTTGAAAATTTCAAAATTGAAATTGATTGCTCTTTTAATGCCACATTCAAATGAATATAAGTTAGGCGATCGGTTAATTTACCAATATGCTTTTTCTCCGACAACTAAACCTGATTTTATGTATACTAAATTAATTACTACTTTTCCTGATGGTAATATTGAGGAGAGTTATAATTTTAAATCTGGTGAAGATGATATTGAGGTGAATATTTTTTCTTTTGATGATAATGTTAAAACACTTTATCATATTAATCCTCCTGAGTTTAAATTTAAAGAGGAAATTTATGAGTTATTGGATGATGCTAAAAGAATTATGGCAGAGCATAAGCCGACTCGTGAGGAGTTTGTTGATCCTAGAAGAATGAGGGAGGTATTTTTTTCGATTGGTAAGGATTTACTAACTGATTTAATTGAACATAAAAAAATGGATTTAGCTGAGGAGAAAATTAATCAACTTGCTCATGCTTTACTTAGATACACTGTTGGGTTTGGTTTGATTGAATTATTACTTGCTGATCCTAAGGTTCAGGATGTAAATATAAATGCTCCTAATGGAGAGCTTCCTATTTTTATTGTTCATCAGGATTTTGGTGATTGTTATACTAATGTTTATCCAACTAAAATGGAAGTTGATTCTTGGGCAACTAAACTGAGGTTGATTTCTGGACGTCCTCTTGATGAAGCTAATCCTATTTTAGATACTGAATTAGAAGTTGAGAGCTTTACAGCCAGGGTTAGTGCAATTACGGCTCCTTTATCTCCTTTAGGAATGGGTTTTTCTTTTAGAAGGCATAGGGATCATCCTTGGACTTTTCCTTTGTATATGAAGAAAGATATTAGATATTTAAATGCACTTGGTGCTGGTTTACTTAGTTTTTTAATTGAAAATAATGCTACTATTTTAATTGCTGGAACTAGATCTTCTGGTAAAAGTTCACTTCTTGGTTCTGTTTTAACAGAGATGAGTCGTAGGTCTAGGATTATTACTATTGAAGATACTTTTGAACTTCCTCAAAATTCTTTGAGGACTTTGGGTTATAATATTGAACCTCTTAAGGTTGCGTCAGCACTTTCTTCTCCAGGTTCTGAAGTTGATCCTTCCATTGGGATTAGATCGACGCTTCGTTTAGGAGATAGTGCGATTTTTGTAGGTGAGGTTAGATCTAAAGAAGCGATTGCGCTTTTTGAAGCGATGAGAGTTGGGGCAGCTGCTAATGTTGTTGCTGGAACTATTCATGCAGATTCACCTTATGGAGTTTATGATAGGGTGGTTAATGATATTGGAGTTCCTAAAACTTCTTTTAAGGCAATTGATATTATTGTTGTAACTAATCCTGTGATTTCTGGACTTAAAAAGTATAAGAGAGTACTTCAGGTTACGGAGGTTAGAAAATTGTGGGACGATGATCCCTTAACTGAGGGTGCTTTTGTTGATTTGATGATGTATAATCCTGATACTGATCAGTTGGAAATAACTGGTGATTTGATTAATGGGAATAGTGAAATTTTAAAGAGGATGGCTGGAAAGGTTAAGGAGTTTTCTGGAGATTGGGATAGTGTTTGGGATAATATTGAACTTCGGGGAAAGTGTAAAAATGCTATTGTTGAAATTGCTGAAAGGTATAAAGATAATGATCTACTTGAGGCAGAATTTGTAATTAAATGTAATGATCAACTTCGATTAATTTCAGATAGGATTCGTGAAAGATATGGGAAACTTGATTCTAAGAGGATTTTCTTTGAGTATAATGATTGGCTTGATAGGGAAGTTAGGAAACGAGAGATGCGTAAGAAGTAGGAATGAGTGTTTTTGAAGTTTATATTTAAATCAAAACTCTTTTAAACGAAGTTGCTTTTTGTTGTTTTATGGAAGAAAAAAAGATAAAAGTGGATCAAAAAGAAAAATCTGTTAAAAAAGTTAAATTTAGAATTATTACTCATGGTAATTGTGCTGATGGTTTTTGTAGTGCTTATATTTTCAAAAAGTATTTTTATAAGGTTCTTGGTTTGAAGAAGGATTCTAAGGAAATTATTGATATTCCTGTGATTGGAGCTGGTCCTCAAGAAATTCAAGGAGATAAGATTGAATTAACTAAATACGATATTGTTTTGGATTTACCTAGGCCTAAAAGGGATGTATTTTTTTGGTGTGATCATCATTCTTCAAATAAGCCTGATGAAGGTGAGGTATTGCCTGAAAATTATTATTGGAAAATTCACCCCAGTAATGCTAGTTTGATGCTTGATCTTGCTAAGGAGAATGGTTTGAAAATTACTAAGGAATTATCTGAATTTAAAAAAGTTAGTGAGATTATGGATGGAGCGCTTTATTCTAAAAAGGATATTAATACTTGTTTTTACCCTTTGAAGTCGTATGATAATCCTAGTCCTTTACTTAGAATTCATTTACTTGGTGATATGTTTCATACTAGAGATCATAATTTGAATGGCGTTATTTTTAAAACAATGTTAAATAACAAACTTGCTAAAACTCCTATTGATTCAAAGGAAATTGAGAAATTAAATCCTTTGATGTTTCATTTATCACAATTAGAGGGATTAAAACAGTGGAGAGAAGTTTTTGATACTTATGTTTATTTTGATAAGGATTCTAAGTGTGTTGTTCAAGATGATAGGAAAGTTAAACGTAAAAAGGGTGTATTTGATAGGTTTTATCCTTATATTAAATTTAAAAGTTCTGCTTATAATTTAAGTGTACGTGAAGATGATAAGATTACTAAGATGGGTATTGGGTCTAATATTTTTCATCGTGAGAGATTAAAAATTGATATTGGTAAGTTGTGCTCTGATGTTGCTAAGAAATTTGGTGATGGTGCTGGTGGAGGCCATAGGGAAGTTGGTGGTTTAGCAATTGATTCAAGAAATACTGATGAAGCAATTGAGTTTATTTTGAGTTTTATGAAGGAGAACAATTGATAGGGATGATTTGATTTTTTTGTTTTATTTTTATTAATTTGAGGTTAAGTTTTTTTTTGTTTTTTTGTTATTATTATTTTTCTTAACTGGACTTTGCGGTGTGGATGTTGCAGAAGCGTGGTTTTGATTAATAGTTTACAATAATAAAAACATTTATATATGACTTCCAATGTTTAAAAGTTGGTAGGAAATATATACTAAATGCTAAATTAAATTTAAACCTAATTTTAGTGTTTGTATATACAAACGAGGTTAAAGTTACAAATAATGGGCCTCGTTTAGTATAGATTTGTGAGGGTGTTAATATGAAAGACTTTTTTTTACAATTAAAAGAAAAATTTGCAAAACCAGAAGAAATGGAAGAAGAAATCGAAGAGATTTCTGAATATGTTGAGGTAGGGTCATCTTTACCTAAGGAAGAAAAAACTAAAGTAATTATTCGGCCTTTTGTTATGGAAGATTTTGAAGATATTAAGGGGATTTTAGATGTTCTTCGAGAGGGTTCAACTATAGCTTTAATTAATATTAAGCCACTTAAAGAAAAAGATTTAGTGGAATTAAAAAGAGCTATTAATAAATTGAGAAAGACTTGTGAAGCTATTGATGGTGACATTGCTGGTTTTGGTGAGGATTATGTTGTGGCTTCTCCTTATTTTGCAAGAATTCATAGAAATTCCACGGTTGATGATTGATTTTTTGTTTTTTCTTATTTGTTTTTTTTATGTTTGTTTTTAGTTTAAAGGTTGATGGTAGTGTTTGTGGGGGTTAAAAATGAAGGATTATAGTGGTAATAGAAAATTGTCTAGGGATGAATTAATTGAGCAATTAGTTGTTGCTTTGGAAGAAGAGATTGGTGAGAATGTTGAGTTGAATGTTAGAACATTGGTTAATTATCAAAGTGGTTTAATGGGATTGAATCAAGAGCCTGGAGTTAGATGTATTGCTCCTTTGAAAGATAGGGTGGTTAGTTTGGATGTTGTTGAAGATCTTGGTGATAAATTAGCTCAAGATGCAACTCTTTTAAAAGATAGTTATGGTTGTGTTGATGATTTGAAAAATCATTTAGGTAGATTGAATTTGATTTTTAATGATCCTTCCACTTATGCTTTATCGAAGGAAGTTTTGGAAAAATTAAATGCTGTTAAAAGAAGAAATCTTATACCTCAATCATCAATAAATAAAAATTTAATTTGGGATCATTTGAAGGGAAATACTTTAGATGATTATTTGGTTCAAAATGATCTTAATGTGTTTGATTCTAGAATTGTTCTTTTGAATGATGGGTTATATGCAACTGGAGAGAGAAGAGGAATTAGAGATACAATTTGTGATGAAAAGGTAAAGGTTGCTAATTTAACCTTAGGTAGATATAGTTGATTTTTTTTGATTATTTTTTTTTTGTTTTCTTGGTGTGTTTGTTTTTAATGGTTTGATTGGAAATGTTGTTTAGAGGTGGTTGTTTTGTGTGTTTTGTAATAGTAAGTATTTTATAGTTAAAAGTTTTCTTTGATTGTAATTAATATAGTTATTAATTGTTAATTGAGGTGATTGTTTAAATGAGTTTAAAGAAATATTTGAATGCTGAGTGGATTTTAAGACTTGGTATTTTTGGAACTTTTTTAGGACATGGTGTATTTGCATTGCAAACTAAACAAAGTTGGATTCCTTATTTTACTTCTTTAGGATTTAGTGAAGGTTTTGCTAATACTGTTTTACCACTTATTGGGGCAATGGATGTATTGGTTGCTTTGATTGCTTTGTTTTATCCGATAAGAGTTGTTTTAGCTTGGGCAGCTTTGTGGGGTTTTTGGACAGCGCTTTTAAGGCCATTAACAGGTTCTCCTATTTGGGATTTTGTTGAAAGATGGGCAAATTGGGCAGCTCCGTTAGCTTTGTTGTATTTGAAAGGAATTCCAAAGAAAGCTAAAGATTGGTTTAAGCCATAGTTTTTTCTTTTTTTTCTTTTTTGATTGTTTTTTGTTTATTTTCATATTTATGGGTATTTTTAAATGTTTTATAGAAATATTTAAAAAGAGATTAAGTAAAATAAAGGTAGATTGTGTTTTATGCCACGATCGCATAGTCTGGTATTGCGCAGGATTGCTATGGGTGAATCGTTTTTACGATTTCCTGGTTTTTTCAAAAATCCTGTTCCCTTGGGAATCGCCGGTTCAAATCCGGCTCGTGGCGTATTTTTCTTTTTATATGGTACTTATTATTTTTTAAAATTAGTAACATTTAAATTAGTTTATTATTTAGAATTTTACTAGTGAATTCAATTATTTTTCTATTATAGTCGTTATTTGGTACGACTAATAGATTTGTTTTATTTTTTAAATTCATTTTAATGCTTTTTTGACTCTTTTTATAAGGTCTTTGTTATCGAATGGTTTTTCTATGTAGTCAGCCATATTTCCTTTTGATATTTCTTTTTTTGAAATTTCTGAGAGTCTAACAACAGTTAAAAAGATAATTTTTGCTTTAGATTTGTTATCTTTTAATTCTTCTAATATCTGTTTTGTTGTAATTCCTGGCATTAATATGTCTAGTAAGATTAAATGTGGTTTGTATTTTTTTACTTTATTGATACAATCTCTTCCATTTTTTGCAGTTATGACTTTAAGTCCTTCGTCACTTAATACGGATTTAACTGTGTTTCTGATGTCTATTTCATCATCTACAGATAATATTAATTTTTCTTTAGTCATTTTTTAATTAGTTAAACATTTTTAGTTTATTAATCTTTCTTTTTTGTTGGTTTTTTATTTTTTATTATTTTTTTAAGTTTGATTTTTATTATGTTTCGGGGTTTTATTTTTAATGACTATTTATTTTGCAAAATATAAAGATGAAGAATTGGGGTGGAATACTGCTCTTGGAAATAGTTTGGTTTTAATTTTTGTTTCTTTAAATTTATTTCAAACTATTTTCAATTATGGGCGTAGTGTGGGTACTATTGTTCTTGCTTCTTTATTGTTAGTTTTTGGTCTAGTTTTGATGTTTGTTAATTTTACTCATTATTTGCCTAAGAAAATTAGTTATTTTTTGTCTTCTCCTTTATCTGTTAATTTGATTGCGTATATTTTTATTGCTATTGTCTATGGGCATTTACCAGTTGATATCTTTACTCTTTTAGCTAGTTTGATGTTTTTTGTTGGTTTACTTGGGCTTTTTTTAGGTTTTGGTTGGATCTCTAAGCGATGGTGGACAAGGGTTGAGAGGCTTAAAGATAAGGAGCATATTGAAGATGTTAAAAAGGAAAGAGTAATTTTAGAGGGTAAAAAGAAAGAAGTTAAGGAGGAGGAGAAAAAAATTAAAAAAGTAGTTTTAGAACATGAGAGTGAAGTTAAGAAAAAGCAGGTGGAACTTAAGAAAATAAAAAAGGAAGTTAAAAAGGCTGTTAAGGGTACGGATGTTAAGAGAAATAGTGTTAGTAAAAAAAGAAGCATTGGGAAGAAAGTTTTAAGAAAGAAAAATAAAACTGATAAAAATAATAAAAAAAATAGTGCTAATAAAAATAGAATTAAAAGTAAAAAAAGAAAAAGTGAAAAAGGAATGATTTAGGAAAGGTGTGATTTAAGATGAAAGGTAAAATATTAATAGCTGTTTTGATTTTGTTGTCACTAATTGTAATTTTATTGAATTATTCGCCTGATTTAATTTCTGGTGCTTTTAGTGTGGTTGATATTGCACCTGATGGATTTGAATTTTTTGAAGATGAAGAGTATTCTTTGGATGATGCTCGTGTTTCTTTGGTTAAAGCCCAGGATGATATATTTATTATGGATGAGAATGATTTTAGTTTAACTTATGCTAAGGATGCTTTGTTTGAAGCTAATGTGTCTTTTACTGATGGGGATTATAAAAATAGTGTTAAGTTATCTTCTTTAGTGAGTTATGTTAAGGATATTTCTTTTTTGTTTAATGATTCTTTGGATGTTCTAATAGTGAAAAAGAATGATTTGCAAGAAAAGGGAAGTGATGTTTCTTCTTTGAGTTTGAAAATTGATCAAATGAGGGATGCTTTTTTTAATGAGAGGTATGGTGAGGCTCAATTATTTAATGATGAGGCTGTTGAAATTATTAACCAAATTAATTTAGAAAATGAGAGGGAGCGAGGTTTAGTTAGGTTATCTAGGAATTTTTTATTGAGAAATTGGTGGCAAATTTTAATTGTGGTTGTTGTTTTAGTTTTGGTATCTATTCCGAGTTATAAGAAAATCAGAAAAAAGTTAATTCAAAATAAAATTGATAGGCTTAAATCTGAAAAGGATAAATTTAAGCAAATGATTAAGTTATTACAAAAGGAGTGTTTTGTTGATAAGAAGATTTCTGTTGATACTTATAAAATTAAATCTAATAATTATGAAGAGAGGATTACTCAAATTAAACATACGCTTCCTGTTTTAGAAGCGCAACTTAAGGGTGTTAAATTTGTTGCCAAGAAAAAAAAGAAGGTTGGGGTTATAGAAATTAAAAGATGAAAATTGCTCATGAACATATTATGAAATTTAGAACTAAGGAGTTTGTTGTAATTTTTATTTTTGCAATTGTGGCTTTTATGATCAATTATTTGTTTAGTTTAGTTTTTGATTCTAGTTATTTGTTTATTGTTGGTGTTTTTGTTTTGGTATTATTACTTGATTTATTGGTTTATTTGTATAAAAAAAGTTTTGTAGCAATGATCTTTTTAACTTCTTATGGTGTGATGTCATTTAATTTTTTAGATTTTGGAGTGATTGGTTTTGATAAGGTTATTGGGTTATTTTTAGTTTCGATTATTTTTGAATTGATTTTTTTGGTTTGGAAATTAAATGTTTATGGGATTTATGTTGATGTTGTTTTAGCAAGTAGTGTTATGATGTTGTTTTTTCCTTTGTTAAATGCACTCTTGGTTTCATTTGATGTTGTTTATTCGTTTCCTGTGAAATTAATTAATTTGATGCTTGTCTCGTTTGGGTCTTCTCTTCTTGCAAGTGGTGTTTCTTATATAATCTGGAGAAGCGTTATGGGTGAGAAATTTATGTTAAAATTTAGAGCATATCTAAGACGATTAGGGTAAGGTTTATATATTATATTTTATTAATAGATGTAGGTGAATTGATGAAGAGAATTTTATTGGTGTTAGTTGTATTGTTTTCTTTAGTTATTATTCCTTTTAGTTTTGCTGATCAGAGTTGTTTTATTGATGGTGCTGGTCAGATTACTTTAAATGGTGTTGTTAATTCTAATGATGTGTGTTTGACTAGTTCGGAACAACCTTACATTGATGATAATTTTAGAAGTGTTTCTTGTGAGGGTGTTTATCGTGGTGTTCCTTTAGTTGGTGTTTCTTCTTTAAGATCAAGATTTTATGGGTATTTACAATCTTTTAGAGGGGGATCTGTTGTTGATCAATTTTGGGCTGATATGTGTCCAGGTTATAATTTTGAACCATATATCCCAAATCCAGGAAATTTAATGCAAATTTCTGTTAATGAAGATAATTTAGAATTAGTAAAGGGTTGTATTGATTATGCATTTGAAAATGATAACCTTGGTTTTTTTTCGTATGTTGATTTAATTTGTCAAGTTGATGTTACTCAAGAAGTAATAGTTGAACCTCAAGTAGAAGTTATTAATGAGATGGTTGTGGGAGATGGTTGTTTAATTGAGGGGTCTGATGGTTATATTAGTTCAATAAATGGTGTGTTAGATGTTGAAAATGTTTGTTTGACTAACTCGGAGCAACCTTATATTGCTGGGAATTTTGATGGTGTTGGATGTGTTAATATTTATCGTGGAGTTCCGATTATTAATTTACAAGATCGTTTAACTGTTAGTTTAGGTTATTTAAATTCTTATCAGGGTGGTTCTACGCCTGAACAGTTATGGGCTGATGCATGCCCAGGTTATGATTTTTCCCCTTATATTGTTCAAGAAGGGAGTAGGGCTCAAATTTTGGCAAAAGATTTAGAGTTAGTTAAGGGTTGCATTGATTTTTCAATAGATAATGGTTTGAATTATTTTTCATATGCTAATTTAAATTGTGTTTGGGATGGTCAAGGTGCTATTGATCCTGAGCCTCAAGTTCCTGTGGTTGTAGAACCAGTTGTTGAAGTGGATCCTAATATTTTATCTAATGGGTGTTTTGTTGATGGGCAGAATTGGAATTTGTTGACAAATGGTTTACTTGAAACAAGTAATGTTTGTGTTGCTAATTTAGATGGTGGTTTGATTGATTCAAATGTTTTTCATGGGTTTAGTTGTGTTGGTACCTACAAGGGTTTTCCTATTGTTAAGGGTTTAGATGAAAATTTGAGATTAATTTATCCAACTGATGAAAAATATGTTACTACAAATTTTTGGTGGAATTTATGTCCAGAATATGATTTGTCTTCTTATGGTTCCCAATTGGGAAAACCGTCTTATGTTCCTGTAGATGGTCTTAGTGATTTAATTAGTTGTATTGATATGGGTGTTGAGACTTTGGGAGATCAAATTCCTTATGTTGATTTGAGTTGTTTGGGTGAAGTTGAGCCGGAAGTAGTAATAATTCCTGATATTGATAGTGATGGTATTGCTGATGAAGTTGATATCTGTCCAAATTCAAGAGCTAATGTTTTAGGTAAAAATGTTAATTATTTGGAAAATGGATGCGCTATTGGAGATGTTGATCGAAATGGATGTATTAATAGGGCTGATGTTGCTAATCAAAATATGAGGCAAAGAGTTTTAAATATTTTAATAGATGGAGGGAGTTTGCAAAATTTAAACCAAGAATTGTTTGGTTTATATGATAACAAACATTTAGTATGTAAAAATGCATGAGGTTCATAAAAATAAATCATTTGGTATATTGATTATTACTTTAGTTATTGTTTTAGTATTTTCTGGTTTAATTATTTATAATTCTAATTTTGCTGGAAAGGCGATTCAAATTAGTGATCAATTGAGTGTTGGTCAAATTGCTTTTATTGAACTGGATGGCAGTATGGATATTAATTCTCAAGTTAGTTCTGAGATTTATGTTAATGTTGGGCAAGAAGTTAGGTTAGTTAAATTTGAAATTTCTTATGTTGATGATTTTATAAGTTTAAATGAAAATTCTTTTGTTTCTGAGATTGGTGATGTGGTGGTTAATTTAGATGATACTTCTGGGTCAATGAATGTTATGTTACTTTTATATCCTGATGAATCTATTATTGATGGCCAAGAAAAAATAGGTTCTTTAACTTTTAGTTCTTTAGGTGATGAGGGAAATGGTTTAATTGAAATTAAAAACGTTGAAGCTTTAAATGTTCAAAATCAAAATGTTTTAGATGGTGCTAGTGATGAATTACTCTTTACTGTTGTTGTACCTGCGCCTGAAGTTGTAGTAGAACCGGTGGTAGATGAGCCTGTTGTTGAAGAGCCGGTTGTTGATGATACTTCTGAACCTGTTCAAGAACCTGAGGTTATTCCTGTCGTTGAACCTGATGTTGTGAATTTAGATGATGTTGAGAGGGAAGTTCATTTTATTGAAGAAGAATTTATGATTGATAGTTGTGGTTTTAATAATTGGCAAGCTGGTAAGAGATATGTTGTCAATCCAGATGTTTTTGATGCTGGTTTAGTTTCTAGTGGAGGAAATTGTTTTGAAATTAATGTTGATAATGTTGAATTAGATTGTTTTGGAACTAAAATCACTGGAAGTGATGATGGGTATGGGGTTTCAATTAGTTCGGCAAATGTTGCTGTAAAGAATTGCGTGGTTGATGGATTTGGTGTTGGTATTTATTTGGGTGGTGATTCGAGTAGGGCTTTTATTGATAATAATGAAATTAAGAATTCTCGAAGTGGAATCTATTTTGAACTTGAGAGTATGAATCATATTGTTAAAAATAATTTGTTTGAGACTAATTCTAAGGCTATTAATTTTTTAGGTGGAGTTGGTTCTGTTTTAGAAAATAATAATCTGATAGGGGGAGGATTATTTACTTCTTTTGATTCAAGACTTAGTTTTGCAAGAAATAATGTAGTTAGAGATGTTATTGGAAATTTTTTGGTTAATGGTGAGCCTTTTGTTGTTGGAGATGAGCAAGGTTTAAATGGTTTAAGGTGGAATGGAGATATTGATGATGATGGTTTATTAAATCATGAAGATAATTGTCCTTTTGTTTCAAATGTTGATCAAGCTAATTTAGATAATGATGCTTGGGGAGATTTGTGTGATGATAGTTATAGTTTAGTTCCAAACCAAGCGTGTGAAGGTTTTGATGGATGTCAAGAGTTGGGTGTTAATTCTTGTATGGGTCAAAATGGTTTAATTAAGTGTCAAATTTATGGTGATTGCTTAAAACAAAATAATGTTATCTGTGGAGTTGAGAGTATTTGTGTTGAATCTAAAGGTAGTTCTCAATGTGTGGTTGGTCAAGATCAAGATGGTGATGGGTTTTTATCTAATGTGGATTGTAATGATCAAAATAATTTAATTAATTCTGGTGCTGTTGAGAGTTGTGATGGGATTGATAATAATTGTGATGATATTGTTGATAATGGAGTGGATATGTGTGGCGCTGGTATGCTTTGTATTGAAGGTGGATGTCTAGCTGATCAGGATAAATTAGATAATGATGGTGATAATATTTTGAATGGTGTAGATAATTGTATTGGTATTGCAAATGTTAATCAAGCAGATTTAGATAGTGATGGTGTTGGTGATGAGTGTGATAGTGATCAAGATGGAGATGGAATTGATTTTCCAGGTGATAATTGCGCTTTAATTGTTAATCCTAATCAAGAAGATAATGATGGAGATGGTCAGGGAGATATTTGTGATGCTGATGATGATAATGATGGTTCATTAGATGGTGCTGATTGTTTGCCTTTTGATTCAGATGTTAAACCAGGTGCTTATGATTTATGTGATGGAAAGGATAATAATTGTGACGGAAATGTTGATAATGGTGTTGATATGTGTTCTGAAGGATTTGAGTGTCGGGGAGCTATTGGTTGTCAGGTAATTGAAGTTGAGGAGGTTTTTGGAGATGCCAATGGTGATGGGGTAGTTGGTTTTGTTGATTTAAATTTGTTTATTGCTTCATATGATTCTAATCAGAATGATGATAATTACAATGATTTATTTGATTTCAATTCAGATGGGAATATAGGGTTTTTTGATTTAAATGGTTTTATTGCAGCTTATAATGGGTGATTTAATATGAAAAAAATAATAATTTATTTGATGGTGTTTTTTGTGTTTAGTGTATTTGGTTTTTCACAAGCAACATTTACTTTAGAATCAAACCAGGAGGTAGTAGTTCCAGGTAGTGATTTTGTATTTTCTGTTAATCTTGATGCTTCTTTAGATCAAGTTGGTTTTTCTTCTGGAGAGATTAAAATTAATTTTGATCAAAATGCATTTGATTGTAAAACTGTAACTCCTAATCTTTATTTTAGTTTTCCAATTTCCTCTTCTTGTGATCTTGGATTGATTACTTTTACTCAAGCTAATTTAGATGGTTCTTTAATTAAAAGAAATGCTCTTATTGGTAATGTTGTATTAACTAGTAGGGTTGATTTTTCTGGTGCTTCTATGATCAGTTTTAATGATTTAACTGCTTTAGGTCAAGGAGCTCAAACAATTCAAGAAGATTTTATTTTTAATAATCTGGATGTGATAATTGGCCAAGCTCAACCAGCTGATACAGATGGTGATGGTTTATTAAATGAGGATGATAATTGTCCAGATAGACCAAATCCTGATCAAGCTAATGCCGATGGTGATGATGAAGGGGATGTTTGTGATTTAGATTGGGATAATGATGGTCTATTTAATGTAGTTCAAGATAATTGTCCTTTAATTGCTAATCCAAATCAAGAAGATGTTGATAGTGATGGTGTTGGAGATGCTTGTGATGATGTTGATGATCGGGTAGATGCTGGTGCTGGTGGTGCTGAGCAAGGAGATGAAGTTGTTGATCCTGAACCAATTGTAGATTCTGATCAAGATTCGATTCCTGATGGTGTTGATAATTGTCCAAATATGTTTAATAATTTTCAAGAAGATACAGATGGTGATGGTATTGGTGATGCTTGTGAAGAAGTTGTATTAACAAAATCAGATCAACTTGTTAATCGATTGAGGTTTCTTTTTAATAGTGAAGAAGGAATAGTTCAAAAAGCTAAAGTTGCTGGGGCAGTTTATTGTTATTATCAAGATGATTGTGAGTTTGTAGAAAATGAATTGGATTCTGATTCGACAACTGATTCGCCAGCTTTTATTGGAATGCTTGGTTCATTAGGTGGTGCTTTAGAAGATGGTAATTTTTTAGGTGTTGTAGGTGCAATTAAGTCTTATTATCAAAATGAATAATTAAAATGGAACATCCTCAAGATAGGGCAAAGTACACGATTGCTGTGATTACTATATTTAGTATTTTAGTTCTTGGTGGTCTTTTGTATTTTGGGCAATCTACTGTGGGGCATGCTTTTACTAATTTAGAAATTGAGGAGTTATCTGTTGTTGGGTCCGAATGTAGTGAAGGTGATAGACCTCGGAGTTTGTTTCCTGCTGCTAATGGGATTCCTGGTTCGAGAGTTTATTGTGAACAAGGTGTTTGGAAACTTAGCGTTGCTTCGAGATGTACTGAAGATGAACAATGTGGTGTTGGACCATGTGAAGAAGTGAATTCTGATTTTTCAATTTGTAAAATTGCACGAGATCAGATTTGTCCTTCTCAAATGAGGGTTTATTGTATGCAGGGAACTGAATGTATTAATGTTGGTGAGAGATTTCCTAGATGTATTGGGGATGAAGTTGAGGTTATTGGAATTCAATTGGAATGTGATGGGGAAGGTAGAGAAGAAGTAAGTGAAGAAGATGGAAGAGAGTTAATTTGTAGAAATAATTATTGGAGATATAAACTTGGTGATTCTTGTTCAAGTAATGTTGATTGTGAAGGTGGGTATTGTGATAAGGTTGCTGGGAATGTTTGTAAAGTGAGGCAAGGGTTAGAGTGTGAGAGTTCACAGCAGTGTCAGAGTGGAAATGAATGTGTTGATAATGTTTGTTCAAAGGAATCCGATTTATGTATTAGGGAAAAATTGTTTGAAGTAGGTGGTTTAGGTTCTTCTTCAAATCAATTTAATCTGCCTGGTTTTATTGATGTTGATTCTAATCAAAATATTTATGTTAGTGATATAAGGAATAATAGGGTTCAAAAATTTAATTCCCAAGGGTTTTTTTTAAGATCTTTTGAGTTTGATAGTGCTAAAAGTGGTTCTTTTGAGAGAATTGCAGGAATTGATGTAACTGGAGATGGTAATATTTATGTTGCTGATATGGGATCTAATAAAGTTTTTGTTTTTGATTCGAAGGGATCATTAGTTAGATCAATTAGTGAAGGGATGTCAACTCCGATTGGTGTTGCCGTTAATTCTTTGGGAAATGTTTATGTTTCTCAAAGGGGTAGTCATAGGGTTAGTGTTTATTCTAATAAGGGACAATCTTTACTTAGTTTTGGAGGACAAGGAACTAAGCAAGGACAATTTGGCGGTTTGGGTGGAATTTATATTGATTCAAAGGATGATGTTTATGTTGTTGATTCAGGAAATCATAAAATTCAGGTTTTTGATAAATCCGGGAAGTATAAATTTAAATTTGGAATTGAGGGTGATTCTTTAGCTTCGTTTGGTAATCCTTTTGATATTGCTGTTGGAAAAGAGATATATGTGACTGATCAAGGTCAAAATAAAATTAAGGTTTTTGATTTGGTTGGAAATTTTATTGATGAAATTCAAGTGGAAGATAATGTTGAATTTGGTACTGTTTCTGGAATTGCTGTTTCATCAGATAAAGTTCATTTTGTTAATACTCAATTAAATAATTTTGTTGTTTTAAATTCTTGTATAAATCCCCGGGGGGAATTTGTAATTGATTCTAAGACTTTATCGAGGCCTGGTGCTAGTTGTCCAAATGATGGACAAAGGTTACAATCACAAACAGATGGTAGATTATTTATTTGTGAAAATTGGTTTTTGGTTTTAGGTGTTGATGAGAGTGGATGTAGTGAAGATAGTCAATGTAGTTCCGATTTAGTTTGTAGTACTGGTTTTTGTAGGATTAATGTTGGTGATGATTGTTCTTCTAATCAGGATTCTTGCGCTTATACTTCTGAGTGTGTTGATAATGTTTGTGTTCGTGAGGAGCTTGGGTTGAATGGAAAGGGTTGTAGTGTTAATGATGATTGTTCTGGTGATTTGATTTGTAGTAGAACTATTTGTAAGAGAGATTTTGGTGCAAGTTGTGCTGATAATGTTAAGTCTTGTGCTTATAATTTGGAATGTCGTGATGGTAGTTGTTTGGAGCCTGTTGAGGAAGAGGAAGTTGAACAGGTTGAACAAGTTGTAAGTGGTAGTGGTTTGCCTGGGGTTGAGAGGCTTGGTAATAATGATCCTGGTGGAATTAGGGAGGCTGTTTCTGGCTCAGTGAATAGAAGAAATATTGTGGATATTATTGCTGGAAGAGGTAGCGTTAGTGATTTGAGAAGTTTGCTTGCAATGTCGAGAAATAGAGATAGTATTCCTGGAGATTTTGATGTTGTGGGTAATGATTGTGATGGTGATAGTGATTTTGATGAAGATGATGTTTTATTGTCTTCACGAAAGATATTGCTCCCATTTACTTATGCTAATCAAGAGGTTTGTGTAAATGAGCAGAGTTAGTGTTGTTCTTGTAATTGTGGTTTTTATTTTATCTTTTAGTGTTGTTGCTATTGAAGAGCCAGGGTTTAGTTGTACAGTTGGTACAATTAATGAGAATTTGGGTGATAATATAGCGTCAATTGGATGTGATTTGAATTTTATTGGAAGTTCTAGCGGCTTGGGGTTTGTTTTACAATTGCCAGAGCAAATTGGTATTGGTGATGTTCGAGCACCAGGTGATTTTTTTTTGGTTCCTCAATTAGAAGAAAATATGTATGCTTATGTGAGTGATAATGAAATGGAAAATCCTACTTTTGAAATTTTGTTAAATTCAAGAGTTGGTGGGAATTTTAATATTGGAGTTAGTATTCAAAGTTTTGGTGATGAGGAATTTGTAAATCCTTTGTTGGTTGAAGGGGTGGTTGTAGTTGAGACTATTCCTATTGAAGGGGAAGAAATTCAAGTAAATGATTTTAATTTAGAATGTCAAGATCTGGTTGTTGTTGATTTTAATAATCATCCAATTAGTGATGTTATTTGTAATTTAGTTGCAAATAAAGATGTTAGTTCACTTGGTTTTAGTTTGGATTTACCTGGGGGTATTGATTTAAGTTTTGTAAATTCAAATCAAGAAGGTGAAGAGATTGCTGATTTTGATAATGGTGCTTTTGGTTTTTTATTTGAAGATTTAGTTTCTAATCCTTCTTTTGATATTGTTTTACAATCTCAGGATATTGGTATAAATCATTTTAATTTAAGGGTTGAAACTATTAATGGTGAGGAGTTGCAAAATTTCGTTGTTCCTGGAAGTTTTACTTTGAGTCTTCCTGATGGTTATGTTGTTGAGGGTGTAGAAGTTGATAGGGATCAAGAAGATGAGGCTGGTTCTGATGGTGTGGTTATTGGTGTTGAGTTGTCTAAGCAAGAAGCTGTTAATCAAAGATTGAGATTTATTTTTAATAATGGACTTGGAATTGTTCAAAAAGCTAAGGTTGCGGGAACTATTTATTGTTATATGGATGATTCGTGTCAAGAGTTTGGAGAGTTGGAAGAAGTTAGTGGAGATCAAGAAGATGATGAGATTATTGTTGCTATTGAAGAAATTTTATTTGATGAAAATGATGAAAATAAATTAATTAATTTAGTTCAATTGTTACGTGAATATTATTCGTAGCAACAAAACAAATATAAAGGATAAATATTTAACAATATAAAGAGGATGGATAATAAATCAACGCCAACTGTTGATCCTAGTGGTTCTAGGGTTAAGTATACTATTGCAATTGTAGCTATTATTGCAGTTATTTCTCTTGTTGTTTTGATGTTTTTTGCAGGTGACAATGTTGGTCAGGCTATTTTTACTGGTGCAGAGGAATTGGAAGTTGGTGTTGGTGGGATTTTAGCTGTTGATAATAAAGTTATTACTGGTCCTGTTCAAGTTCCTGTTAATGTAAATATTGGAACTAATAAAGCAATTAGTTTGAGACTTGGTGTGAGTTTTCCTGAGGCTTTGAATGATGAAGAGAGGTTTTGTGGTGTTTTGAGACAAAACTTAGGTTTGTTTAATGAAAATGATTATTCTTTTTCTAATGTTGTTGAGTGTGAAGATGATGGGAATAGTTTTGTTTTAGAACATTCTATTTTATGTGATTTAGATGATTGTTCAAATGCTTTTACTGGTTCATTGGATTTGATTCAAATTCCTTTTCAATTTCCTTCTGATTTAATTGATTATGATATTACAGTTACTAGTTTACAGGCTTTAGATATTAATGGAGAAAATTTGATTACTGATTTGAATAGGGTGCAAGTTATGCAAGTTGTTGAGTGTTATGAAGATTTACATTGTGTTGGTAATGAAAATGGTTTGACTGCTTGTAGTGCTCAAAATACTTGTGTTAATCCAAATGATGTTGCAGATGATGATGGAGATGGAGTAATTAATATTGAGGATGTTTGTCCATTAGATCCTAGTGCTCCGCATACTGACACTGATGAAGATGGTGTTGGGGATGCTTGTGATAATTGTTTGGCAACTGTTAATGTTAATCAAGAGAATAGTGATACTGATTTATTAGGTGATATGTGTGATAATTGTCCTAATGTAGATAACATTGATCAAGTTGATACTGATGGCGATGGTGTTGGTGATATGTGTGATAATTGTGTTAATGTTGCAAATTTAGATCAGTCTGATTTAGATGGTGATGGAAGTGGTGATTTATGTGATACTCAAGCTAATGAATGTTTTGATTTACAATTGTTAAATATCCCTGTTGATGCTAGAGAAGATGAAGTTGCTACATATAGGTTGGCTCGTGAAAATGTTTGTAATACAGCTGGATGTAATTATGTTGAGGGTGAAACTAAGGAAGGTGATATCTGTTTGCTTTCTGATGTTAAAACTTGTCCTCAAATTTCTGGATATACTTTACTTAATGGAGGTCAGCAAGAATTATGTGAAAATGCTGGTTGTCAATTTATTGATGTGGGTGGAGTTAATAGTTTGAATGATCAATGTGTTGAATGTACAACTAATTTACATTGTGGGGATGCGAGTTTATATTGTGATTTGAATAATCAATGTCAAGAATATGAATTATGTCCTGTGGCTGAATTTGGTGGTTGTGTGGAATTAGGAGCTGTTAGTTGTATTGAAGCTACAGGAGAAGACTTATTTGAGTGTGTTGTTAATAATGAAGGTGATATTGGTTGTTTAGAATGGCAAAAAGCAGAAGATTGTGATGGATTAAATAGTTTATGTGTTGATAGTGGTGAGGGTAATGAAAGAGTTGTTAGTTGTTTGAACTGGAATGATATTGAAGGTGATGATGCTGATGGTGATGGAGTATTAAATGTTGCAGATAATTGTCCTGTTGTTGCAAATGCAAATCAAGCAGATCAAAATTTAGATGGGATTGGAGATGCTTGTACTTTTGGTGCTGGTGAAGATGCTGATGGTGATGGTGTGATTGATGCTGCTGATAATTGTCCTTTAATTGCAAATGGGGCTGATGAAGATAATCAATTGAATGAAGATGAAGATAGTGTGGGTAATGCTTGTGATAATTGTCCTGCTGATAATAATAATGATCAAGCTGATTTAGATGGAGATGGAATTGGCGATGCTTGTGATTTAGATGATGATGGTGATGGAGTATTAGATGCTGTTGATATTTGTCCAAAAATTAATGCACCTTTAAATAATTGTGAAAAGGTTAGTAGTTGTAGTGAATTAAGGAAATCTAATTTGATTTATTTCTTAGATTCGGATGTTGATTTTGCAAGAGAAGGAATTTGTTTTGATATAAATCGAAATGATATTACATTAGATTGTCAAGGAAATTCTATTAATGGAAGGCGTGATGTTGAAACTTTTGCAATTAGTTCAATAAATGTTCAAGGTTTAACTATTAGAAATTGTAATTTTAATTTCTTTGATACTGGAATTAAATTTAATTCAGTTACAAGTTCAAATGTAATAAGTAATACATTTGAGCAGAATAATTTTGGTATTGTTTTAGATGCAGATAGTAATAGTAATAATATTGATAATAATAATTTTGCAAATAATAGATTTCAATCAATTGTAATTAGCGGTTCTTCAAATGAGGTTAATAATAATACTTTATTTGGATCGCAAGTAGGAATTAATATTACTAATAATGTTGCTCAAAATAGATTAATTGATAACAAAATTAGTGGAGCTCAAACTGGTTTGTTATTAGAAGATGTATCAACTACTTTTTTAAATAGGAATGTTGTTTGTTCAAATAGTGTTAATGATTTAGATTGTAAACTTGTAGCTGATGATTTAACTGGAAATAATAATAGATTTGCTAACATAAATTCATGTGTGAATGAAGAAGGTGTTGCTACTCATCCAAGTGCAGATATTTATACTACTTGTTCTGTTTGTGGTGATGGTGTGGCTGGACCAGGAGAGACTTGTTTAAATTGTCCTCAAGATGCTTCATGTGGTGTTGGGTCTGAATGTAGTTTTGGTAGATGTTTAGAAAGAGTTAGAAATTGTGCTCGAGATATTGATTGTCATGCTGGGTTTGTTTGTAATGATAACAAGGTTTGTCAAATAAGGGTTTATGATCCTAGTGTTGTTCCAGTTTCAACTCCTGCGACTGGTTCTGATGGACCTGTGGTTCCTGGTGATACTGATACTGGTGTTGAAGATGGAGTGGTTGTTCCACAAGTTAAAGTTTGTTCGCCGATTAATATTGAGCTTTGTGAGGGTGTTAGTTGTGCTGCTAATGGTGGTGCTTTGGCTAATAATGTTTGTAGTTTACCTTCGGGTGTTATAGGAGGAAATAAATTTTTCCTAAGGGAAGTTGCTTCTATTGCTGATCAATTTTCAGTTGACTTGGTTGCGACTATGGTGATTGATACCCCTTTCCAAGTTTATATCACTTACAAAGATGCTACTGGTAAGATTTTACATTTTGAATTTAGAACTATTGATTCAATGGTTTTGGGTCAAACTATTAATGTTAAATCAAATGTGATTGGAACTGTTGCATCTAAAACTGTTGTTGTTGCAGATTCATTAGATGTGAATACAAGGCAAGTTTATTTAGGAAGTAGATTTGAGGAAACTTATTAAAAATGAAAAAATTATTTTTATTTATTTTTGTGTTTTTGATTTCAATTAATTTAGCTTTGGCTTTGGATGTGGCTGTTGATTTAGAACATAATTTGGGTGATATGGTTAATGCTCAAATTAGTTGTGTTGGTGATTCTGTTTTACAATTGAAAAATCCAGATGGCTTTTTGATTACTGTTGATCAAGGTGATGGTAATTGGATTTTTAATTATAATACAAATTCGGATCAAACTAATGGGAAATATGATGTTAAAGTTAGTTGTTCTGATGGTGAAACTAAAACTAGTTCATTTTGTGTAGATTCGCCAGGTTGCGTTGTTGCTCCTGCTAATGTGGATGAAAGTGGGTCTGGTGATGGCGATTCAGGTGATAGTGGTTCAACTAGTTCCTCTAGTAATACTGGGGGTTCTGGTGGTGGTTGTGTAACTCGTTGGGATTGTAGTGCTTGGAGTGTTTGTGATACTAATTTAATGCAATCTAGAACTTGTGTTGATACTTCTAGGTGTAATAGACAACTTAAAGTTGAAGAGAGGGAGTGTGGTCCTTGTGATGAGAGTTGGATTTGTCGTGAGTGGGATAGTTGTGTTAATGGAATAAATACAAGAGATTGTATTGATCAAAATGAGTGTGGAACAACTATGCAAAAACCGCAAGAGAGGAAATCTTGTAATGCTCAGGAGAGTGGATATGCTCCTAATCAAATTGTAAATGATTTTGGTAGTGATGAATTTGATTTTGATGAGGGTGGGTTTGATTCGTTTGGTTCTGATGATTTTGGATCTCAAGTTACAACTTCTAAGAAATCTTTTGTTGATGAAAATTTGATTTTTATTATTGCAATCCCCTTGGCAATTGTGTTCATTGTGATTTTAATCTTTTTAGTTTTAAGGATGAAAAAGAAAAATAAACCTGCTTATAATTTGGATGAGTTGAAAACTTGGATTGCGTCTGAGAGAAAAATGAAAACTCCAGATTCTCATATTAAAGAAATTTTAGCAAAGCAAACTGGTTGGAGTCATGAGGAGATTGAAAAAACTTTTAATGAGTTGGCTGTAAATGGACAAAAGAATTAGCGATGCTTTACATGATTTGTGGCGTTCTAAGGATTTGATGGTTGCTTCTAGAGCGAGAGTTTTTGTTAATTATTTTCGTAGTACAAAAGAAAAGGTTGGTAACAAAGCTGATGATTTAATTAATTTTTTTAAAAGAAGTAATTTGGATAATATCGATGAATTAATTGTTTTAATTAATTTGGAAGTTAAAAAGGAAAAGATAGAGGTGAATTTGAAGACTAGGAAATTTATTGTTGGCTTTAAAGAGCATTTGAAAAATTTAATTATTTTTTTAGATTTGATTCATAAAAGTAAACTTATTGTTATTGAAGGAAATTATATAGATAAATCAATTAGTGCTTGTTTATTTTTACAAAAAGAGATTAAAGGTTCTTTTGTTATTGTGGATTTTAAAAGGGAGGGAAGTAGAATAAATCATTTGATTATTTATTTGATTGAAAATATTAAATCTATAATTTTGCAATTACAAGATGGACAGTTTAAAAATACGAGAAAAAAGTTGGTTAGGGAAATAAATATTTTGGTCGATGTGTATACTAAATTTTTAAAATCATACAAAAAAGATGTTTTTATTAGTGAAGAGAGACTTGTTACTGGTGAAATTCTTAAACGTGTTGCATGAGTGATTTAATATATCTTTCTTGGGTTTGTTCTGACGAATCTAGGTTTATTGAACATGGAAATTGTGTGAATAAATCTGGATGATGTATCCCATATTTTGATGATTCTTGTGATAAACCCCATCTTATTAATTTAACGTGATCTAAATTAATTTCTTCTTTTAGTTCTTGGGGTAATTTTAATTCTCCTTTATATTGATTTATTAGCATGTGTGTAAGGGTTGCATATAGAAGTTTTTGATAAAAATCTTCTTTAAAATTTTGAATGAATCCTATTTGTCTTAGGAAGTATTTTTTTGATTGTTTTTCATTTTCTTTTCCTTTTAATAAGAATCTTTGTATTTGATGTGTTGTGTCTTCGACAAGTTGCCAATTGATTATTTCTTTTGAAGAAAATTCTCTTTGATTACAATTTAATTCTTCAAAATCAGGAATGAATATTAATGATATGTCTTTAGAATTTAATTCACTTTTTAATTTATCTATTAACATATAAAAGTTGTTTTGGAGTATATATTTAAACTTGTTTGTGATTTTTTGTTTTTTTTAGATTGTTTTTTGGATTTATTATTATTGATGTTGTTTTGTTGTTGCTATTGTTTTTTATTTGATTGTGATTTTATTTGCAATTATTTCTTTTTGTCCTTGATATTCTTCTACGTATCCTTCTAATTCAACGATGTCTCCTTTTTTCACATAAATGTTTTCGTCGCTAAATAGGACTACTTTTTGGGGTAAATAGGTTATTGCATCTATTTCTAGGAAAATTACTTTTTCTTTTGGTGTATACTTTTGTACTATGCCTTGAATTTTTACATTTTGTTCTATTTGCATTTCGTCAATTTTGTCTGTTACATTTGTTGATATTTCTTGTGATATTAGAAAAAGAGATAGGATTCCTAGGATTATGATGGTTATTGATATTTTTTTAAGAATTTTTTCTTGTAAATAATACATGGATTTGTTGATTTTCATTTGGTTTTATTGTTTGTTGTTGTTTGATGTGTATTTTGTTATTCTTGTGTTTTAGTGTGTATTTTGTTATTTTTGTTTATATTGTGATTTTACTAAATATTTAAATAAAATTTAACATTACTATATTTTTATGTCAAAAGAAAGAATTAGTGAAATTGGGTTATTAATGATGGAGCTTGAGAGAAAAATGAGACCTATGCGGTGGGATTTATCTCGATTTCAAATTAATGAATTTCGTAAAAAAAGACTTAAAGAATTTGAAGGAGAACATACAAATCTTAAAAATGAACTTGAAGAATTACAAAAAGTGTTGTGATTGTGTTATGAAAGTGTATGAGAGTGTTACGAAAGTCTTATGAAATTATTAATCTGATTACATGTGTATTTATATTTTTCTAGGCAAAGCTTTATAAATGATGTTGTGGTTTTAAGTTTAAATTAGCTGAGATGGCATATAAATGCTTGAACTGATAAGTTCTTTGGTCTCGGGGAGAAATTAAAAAATGGTTGAATATAAATTAGTTATTGGAGCAAAGGATGGTAAATGCCATCAAGTTGAACTTAAAGATGAAAAAGCTGAGGCTTTACATGATAGACATTTAGGTGAAACAATTCCTGGTGATTCTTTGGGATTTGAAGGATATGAATTTTTAATTACTGGCGGTTCAGATAAATGTGGATTTCCAATGAGAAAAGGAATTCAAGATGCTCGTAAAAAAGTTCTTATTGGTGGTTCTGTTGGATTTAATGGTAAGAAAAGACCTTTAAGAAAGAAATCTAAAAGAACAAAACAAAATGGTTTAGTTAAAAGAAGAACTGTTTGTGGTGAGAGAATTTCAAAAATTATTAGACAAGTTAATGTTAAAGTTGTTAAAGTTGGAGCTAAACCTTTAGGTGAAGCACCTGCTGAAGTTGCAGCTGAGAGCGATGCTAAGAAAGAATAGTTTTATTTTTTTATAATTTTATTTATTTATTTGTATGTTTTGGTGGTTTTTTGTGGTTTTGGAGAATAAAAATGGAAAAAAGTGAATCAATAGAAAATAATGAAGATAAAAAAATCAAAACTTTAGAAAATATTTCAAAAGGATTTTTTACAGGTATGATTTTTGGTATTAGTATGCATTTTATTGATGGCTCTAATAATGAACTTTTTTCTCTAAGTTATGAGGCACTTGCTCCAAGTTCTTTGGTGGCTTTGTATAGTGCAATAGAACCAATGTATAAGAGAGAAAAGCCAAATATTAAAGATATTACAATTAGAACAGCAGGAACTTTTGTAGGTTATGTTATGACAAGAGTTTTGTACTCATAATTTTTATTAATTCTTTTGTCAATTAGATAATTATATAAATGATTTTTGTTTATCTATTTTAGGTGATATTTGTTGGAACATGTTAAGGAGTATGTTATTGCTGTAGTTACAATAGTTGTTATTGTTGGGATGACTTTACTTTTATTTAGTTCTGAAAATATTGCTGGGCAAGCTATTGCTAATCAAAATGTTCGAGAGATTAATGTTGAAAATGGTCAATTTAATCCTGCAAGTATTGAGATTTTAGCAGGAGATAAGGTTGTTTGGTATAATTTAGAAAATAGATCTCATAATATTGTTCAAGTTGGTTGTGAGGATTGTGTTATTAATTCTAGGGATTTTGATGATCGTTTTGAACAAACTTTCGTGAGGGTTGGGCAAGTTCAGTATATTAGTCAAACTGATGGCTCAATGCTTGGTGTTATTAATGTTTTAAATAATGAAAATTTTGTATGTGAGCAGGGTGATGATTTGTGTTTAAATGAAACTTTTGGTAATTTAAATAAACATGTTGTTGAGGCTCATGATGTTTCTAAACTTATTACAAAGTTACAGGTTAATAGGGATATAGATGTTTCTTTTTGGGTGCATATAACTTTATATGATTTAAATAATCAAGTTTTATATCAGAGTAAACAAAAGTATTCTCCTTTGAGTATTGGGGATGTTTTAATCAGTTCGCCTTTTTATGATGAAAATTTGGTCAAGAAAAAAACTGCGATTGTTTATGATGTGCTTGATCCTCAAGTTTGGAAAGTTTATTTGAATGAGAGTTTTGAGGTTGTTTATCGTTGAGGTTTTTTATGTTTAAAAAAAAATTGTTTATGCTTATAGTTTTTTTACTAGTTATTTGTTTCTCTAATTTTAGTTTAGCTGTTGATGTTAGTTTAGATAAAAATAGTTATGATTTGGGTGAGAGCGTTGTTATTGCAGTTAATTTTTGTGAGGGTATTAGTGTAGCTCAAATTGAAAACCCAGGAGGAGAAATAGTTAATTTGATTCAAGGTTTTTCTGAATGGCAATCGACTTACAATACTTATTCGGATTCTTTGGTTGGAACTTATTTGGTTGAAGCTAAATGTGATGATGGGACAAGCAGTGAAGTTGGTTTTTGTTATGGGTTGGATGATTGCGATATTGTGGTTGGTGATGTTGTTTTAGAAAATGATTCTATTTCTGGTAATGGTTCTAATGTTTCAAATGTTTCTAATGTTTCTAATGGGGAGGTAGTTGTTAATGTTTCAAATGGTACACTTGATTCAAATTTATCTGATGCTACTAATTTAACTAATGTTTCTAGTTCTTTGAATTTGACTAATGTTACTAATCGGTCTAGTTGTGAGCCTAATTGGGTTTGTGGTGATTGGTCTGTTTGTATTGCTGGGTATCAAAGTAAGGGTTGTATTGATAGAGCTGGTTGTTTAAATGAAACTAGGGAAGATAGGGTGTGTGTTGATGATTCTATTGGTTTTAATCAAGAAGCTTATGGGATTGATTCTGGTAGTGATGATATTTTTTCTCAAGATGATTCTGGTTTTGATGATTTTGATAGTTTAGAGCAGAATTCAGATTTTGATGTTTCTGATAGTGATTTTGAATCTATGGATGTTGGTTTAACTACCTCTAAAAAGAAAGATAGTAATTTGTTGTTTTTTATAGTTGGGTTTATTGTTGTTATTGTTTTGGTTGCGGGTGTTGTTGTTTATTTTGTGTTGTTTGCAAAAAAGGTTCCTGCTAATCTTTTTAGTTATGTTAGGGAGCAAAAGGGGAAGGGTGTTTTGGCTCAGGATGTTTTAAATAAAATAATTCTGTCTGGTTGGAATGAAAATGTTGCTAAGAAAGCTATTAAAAAAGTTTTTAAGAAATAGTGGTTTTTGTGAGTTTTATGGTGTTTTTAGGTTATAATAATAAAAACATTTTTAAATGAAAAATATTTACTTTTATCATGGATGTAAAAGAAATTGGTGTTCAAGTAAATGAATTTGTAAATTTTATAAATTTGAAACTTAATAATTTTGCGTCTTTGAGCTTGGGAGAGAAAATTTCGTATCCCGTAGCTGGATTGGGAACTATATTAATTTTAATTTCCTTGATATTGTTTGTACTATAAAAGAGATATTGTAAAAAAGAAGGTGTTTTTAAAAATGAAGGGAAAAGATATTGTTTGGCCAGGTGAGAAGAAGAAAGCTTCTATGGCAAAAAAAAGAGTGGTTACTTCTTCGTCTGTAGGATCTGGAACTAAAAGTTCTAAACTAGATAAGGAGATTAATTTAACTATTAAACCAAAACAAATTTTAAGAGTTTTTGCTTTTGTTATTTTGTTAATGGGTGTTTTCTTTTTAGGAAGATTTAGTGTTAGTGGTGATTTTGATTTGTCTTTTGCGACAGGTAATTTGGGTGGTTTAGCAACTGCAGATAATAATGCGTTGGAAGTAAATGCTGACGTTAAATCTGGTATTGATTCTGGTAGTGAAGCTAAGTTAGATGTAGCTAAAGAAGATGTTAAAGCAGAGGCTAAAGAAGAGACTAAGGAAGAACCTAAGAAAGAAGAAGTTAAAGAAGCTGTTAAGGAAGAGCCAAAAGTAGAAGCTCCTGAAAATGATATTTTAATAACTGATTATAATAATGTGGTTTTAGCTTTAGACAAAGCTAATGTTAAGTGGATGGAAACATGGGGTAAAATTCAATCAATCGAAATTAGTCTTAAAAATGGTGAAAGAGGTAGAGTTGAACCTTCGTATATGATCATGAATGTTAGAGGATATGATTTAGAGAAAAGAATTCCTTTACCTTCTGGTTTAAAGACTGTTAAAAGGGGTACAACTTTAAAAGCAAAAATCACTGTTCCTTCGGGCTTTGCTTATAGTGAACTTACTGCTGGTAATTTAGGAAGTGTTCCGATAACTTTAGTTATGTATGATGCTGGTGGTAAAGAAATGGCTACACTTGAGAAGGCAGTTAGTTTAATGGGTTGATTTTTTCTTTTTTCTTATTTCTTATTTTTTAATAGTTGTGATTTTTTGCATAAATCTTTTTAAATGAGTCTATTTGTGAGATATTTATGGATTTATTAGGAAAAATAGTTTTATCTGGGTGTATGTTTTCATCTTCAGTGGGATATGCTCAAAATAATGATTTTGATATTAATTTAGTTGCTTTATATGCTTCTAATGATTTTAAGGGGTTAGAGGCTGCTTTGAAGAAAGTGGTTCCTTTAAGTATTGTTAGTAATAAAGATGCTTTAAATGCTTTAAGACTTGCTCATGTTAAGTTGAAATTGGGTGGAGAATTGAACCAATATTCTCAGGCAGGTAAATTGTATGGGTTAGTTAAGGAATTTGCTAGAGAGAATGAAGGCAGGGTTCCTAGGGAAATTTTATGTTCTGGTGCTTATGGTGTTTTATTATCTAAAAATAAAAAATGGGAATTGAATGAATTTGAAAAAAATGTTGGAACTGAAGCTGTTTTAAATTCTTCAAAATGGTTTGTTGATAAAAGTCATTTTTATGCTCCTTTATGTGGCGAGAGTGATTTATTTTATTTTTTTAGAAGTGATTCTTTATTTTTAGAAGAAGACTAATGATTAAATATATAAAGCAAAACTATTTTCTATTTCTTTATAGAGGATTAAATGGCAGATATATTAGATTTAATTAAAAGTAGACGTACAGTAAAGGAGTTTGATTTAAAACCTGTTTCTTGGGAGAATGTTGCTAGAATTATTGATGCGGGGAGGTTTGCTCCGTCTAGTGGGAATATTCAAAATTGGAAGTTTGTTGTTGTGATGGATGGTTCTGCTAAGACTAATATTGCGGGTGTTTGTTATGATCAATATGAAATCTCTAGTGCTGCAGCTTTAATTGTTGTTTGTAATGAGGTTGAGAAGGCTCAGAGATATTATGGGCTTCGTGGTGAGAGATTATTTTCTATTCAAAATTGTTCTGCTGCAATTCAAAATATGTTACTTGAGGCGCATTCGTTAGGGTTAGCTTCTTGTTGGATTGGAGCTTTTGATGAGGATGAACTTCGAGATTTAATTGGGATTCCTGGCGAGGTTAGACCTCAGGCAATTATTGCAATTGGTTATTCAAGTAAAATTCCTAAGGCGCCTCCTAAATATTCTTTGGAAATGGTGACTTATTTGGAGAGTTGGGGAAATAAGGTTAAGGATAGTGCTAGTTATGGTCATGAGTATGCAGAAATTTTATCTAGGAAAGCTGGAGCTGTTAAAGATCAAGTTTCTTCTAGTGTGTTAAAGGGCGTTGATAAGGGGAAGGAATTGTTGGCTGGTTTGAAGAAAAAAGCACAAGAAACTAAGGATGATTCTAAGTCTGATGAAGAGTTGTGATTTTTGATTTTTATTTATTTTAATGATTTTTTCTAAAATTTTCAATTATTAACTACTAGTTAGTTCCGAGAAAAATTTAAATATAAAATAATAATTACTACTATTAGGTTTGGGTGGTAAAAAATTGGAATTAAGCTGGTAACTTAATTTCGTTTGGTAATTGATTGGTTCTAATAGTTTAGTTTATACTTGGTAATGTAAACTGTATGAAGTATATAATGTCTTACTCATATATAATCTTTTATATATTGTAAAATATATTTGGGAGTATTTATGTTCCTTTGAAAAAGGGGTAGAAGGTAAAAAAATAGGTGGTGTAGAAAAAAATGGAATTTATTGTAGAAAAGGCGCTTGATAGCATGCCGCAAGAGAGTAATTTTGAGAATATGAACCAAGCTAATATTAGAGTTATTGGTGTTGGTGGAGCTGGTAACAACATGGTTGGCTGGCTATATAAAAAAGGTATCAAGGGAGCAGAAATTATTGCAACTAATACAGATTATCAGCATTTAGATATTACTGGTGCTGATAGAAAATTTCTAATTGGAAAAGATTGTACTAGAGGTCTTGGTTGTGGTGGATTTCCATCAAAAGGAGCTGAAGCTGCTCAGGAATCATTAATTCAACTTAAGGATTGTTTGAAAGGATCTGATATGGTTTTTGTTTGTGCAGGTATGGGTGGAGGAACTGGAACTGGAGCTGCTCCGGTAGTTGCTCAAGTTGCTAAAGATACTGGTTCAATTGTGATTGGAACTGTTACTATGCCATTTAGTATTGAGAGAGCTAGATGTGATAAAGCTGAATTTGGTTTACAACAATTAAGACAAGTTGCTGATACTGTTATTGTAATTGATAACAATAGGTTAGTTCAAATTGCTGGTAATTTACCGATTCAACAGGCTTTTGCTGTTGCTAATGAATTAATTTCAACTATGATTAAAGGTATTGTAGAAACTATTGCTGTTCCGTCTTTAGTTAACTTAGATTATGCTGATGTTAAGGCAATTATGTCTAATGGTGGTGTTGCTGCTATTGGTGTTGGTTCGTCTGATACAAATAATAGAGTTGATGAAGCTGTTAAAGGTGCTCTTTCAAATCCATTACTTGATATAAATTATGATGGTGCTACTGGTGCTCTAATTCATATTACTGGTGGACCTGATATGACTTTAGATGAAGTTAGTCGAATTGGTGAGTTGGTAACTGAGAGTTTAGATGATGATGCGAATGTTATCTGGGGAGCTAGAGTTGCTGATGAGATGAAAGGTAAACTTACTGTTATGACTATTATTACAGGTGTTAATTCTCCTTGGATCTTAGGTAAAGTAGACGAAGCTCGAAAACAACAAAGAGCTCAAAAATTAACAAGTGAGCTTGGAATTGAGTTAGTTTAAGGAAGAAAAATCTCTGAGGAAAAAGAGGTGATTTTGGGCATGCGTAGGTTTGCATGCTTTTTTAAATTTATATCTTGCCCTCGTTTCTCTTGTTACACCACCCCCCCAATGTGACTTTTGGGCAAGGTTTATTTTTTTTATTTTTTGTTAGTTTTCTTTAATCACTTGTTAGTCACGAAAGTTTTAAATACTAGTTCTTAATTTTGCCATTTGCTACAAATAAAACAATAAGTAACAAACGTACTGAGCTTTCTTCAACAAGGATTATTACTTTAACTGATTTTCCTGTTTATAATGTTAGGATTTTAGAGATATATTATCATTTATTTAAGGATATGAAAGGTGATATTTTACCTTCATGCGCCCTAATTCATAAGGATTTGATTTTGCCTTATTTTGGAGATGATGTTAAATCTAGATTTGAATCTTTTTATCAAGAAAATTCTGGTGCAGATTATTTCTTGCTTAATGGGTCTCATAGAAGTAGCGCTCAAGATTTAAATGGATTAGATTTGAGAGTTGTTATTTTTGAAAATTCTGATGATATTAATAGATTTAAGAATAGAAATTATTCTTCTAGTTTATTTTTTGAATTTTTAGATAATCTTGAATCTAGGGGTTTAGTTGATTCTAGTTATATTGATGAAGCTAGAGAACTTGTACAAAGAAAAGAATTATTTGATGATAAACATGATGAGAGTATTGAAGATGTAATATTAGATATTGTTGATCATTTTACTAGAAATCCTTATTTTGAAACTGTTTGTCAGAAAACTAGAAGAATGATTGAGAGGAAAGTTATTCCTGCTTATTTGGGTGAGGGTTTATGATTGAAGAGAAAATGGAAACAACAATATTGAGTGAAAAAGTTTTAGCTAAAGATTGGAATACTAAAGAAGAAGATGAAGCTTGGAAAGAATTATAGTTAGTTCAAATTCAACACTTGTTCTTTACATCTAGCTAAAACTTTATTATAAGAGTTGATATTGTTTATTTTATGTTGGTTTTTCTTTTTTATTTCTTTAGTTTGGTTGTTTGTAAGGCCAGTTGTTGGTTCGTAGTTTATATTGTCTGATAATAAGGTTCGTTTTTTGTGTGTTATTTCTTTGATGTTGAATTGTTTAGGATTGTTATAGATTTTACTTCCTTGTTGCAAGCCAAATATGCTTGGTGAGATTATGTCGATGTTTTCTTTGTTTTCTTCTAGGAATTGGATAGTTGTTTCTATTTCTTCTTTTGTTTGAGATGGAAATCCTAGCATTATGTAGGTCATGTTGATGATGTTTGCGTCTTTAGATGCTTTTAGAACTTTTTTGATGTCGTTTGTGTTTGTTCCTTTGTGCATTAAATCTAGGGTTCTTTGATTGGCGCTCTCAAGTCCCCAAGCGATACTTATTAGGCCTGATTCATTTAGTTCTTTTAAATGTGGGATTAAGTTTTTTATTGGCCGTAGTTGGCACCACCATTTGACTTGGTGTTTTTTCATGATGATTGCTATTTGTTTTAATCTGTTAATTGGGATGTCATCGTCTATTAGGAAGGCTTTTTTGATGTTGTTATTTATTATTGTTTGTTCGATATCTTTTAGATCTAATTGTTTGTATTGTTGGTTTAGATGGTGAGTGCAAAAGGTGCATTGTTTGTAGGGGCAAGATATTGAGGTTCTTAGAGGGTGAATTGTTTCTTTTGAGAAGTAATCTTGATTATTGAATTGTGAGAAATCTGTGGTGTTTTGGTTGTTTTGTTCTTTTGGTTTTGCGCCATTTTTGATTAAGTATTCTATTAGGCTTGTTGAATTTGGTAATGTTAGGGTGTCTTTCATTATTTTTGAATAGTCTGCACTACCTCCGAGGATTACTTTGATATTTAGTTTATTTAGTTCTTCGATTAGTGGCTTAGTGTAGAAGATTTGGGAGTTGTATGTTAAGGAGATGCCTACGATATCTGGTTTTTCTTTTGTGATTTGGTTTAGGATGTTGTTGAATTGTAATGGTTTGAAATTATTTCTTACGTTTTTTGAGATGGAAGGATAAATTGTTCTGGTATGATTGATGAATTCTTCTAAAAGTAAAAGGTATTGTTGATTTGTGTGGGTTGTTTGTTTTATTTGGTTTAGTTTTTCGTAATAGTTTTTGAATTGAAGTTTATGGAATTTGGCGTTTAGATCAATTGCTATTATTTCTTCGTTTAATTTTGATTTTAAGTCAGAATATAGTTTTGCTAGTGAATAGGGCATGATTGTTGGCATGAATACTGGTGGGGAAATTAGAAGTATTTTCATTTTTGTGTTTTGATATGGGTTATTTTGATTTGTTTATTGTGGTTTTTGGGAATTGTATGATTTGTTTATAGTTGTTGGATATTGGTTTTTGAATTAAAAATAAAGTAAATAAAGTAAAAAAATTTATTCTAGTTCTCTTTTAAGAGTTTTATGGGCGTTATTGATTTCTTTAAATTTTTGTAAACTTCCACCTGGCATATCTGGATGATATTTTTTAGCTAGAACTTTGTATTTTTTATTAATATCATTTAAATCTAAAGATCCTGCTTCTACGCCTAATAATTCTCTTGCTTGTGCTCTTTGTTTTTCAATGTTGTCGTCTTCACTAAATGTTCTTACAAAGTCATCGTTTGATTTTTGTTTGTTTACAAATAAATCTACTTCAATTTCGATTACTTTTGCTGCAATGTACATGTTTTGAGTAAAATTTAATTGTGGATTTTGATATGAGTAGAACATTCTGTGTCCATCAAAATAGAATAATACTTTGGCAGGAACTCTTCTACTTGCCATTCGAATTAGTTCAATTTCACAATCATCTTCAGTTAAATCTAATTTTTTAAGAGTTTTGATGATGTCGTTTTTGTATTGTTGAGATCTTCTTTGAAATGAATCTCTAATTGTTGGTAATTTGATTTCGTGTCCTTTTACTTTTATAATTGTCATTTTTTAATCCCAATTTAGTATCTTTTTTTTGCAAATGATCTTTTGTCTCTACTTTGTCCTTCTGATCTTCCACCTGATCTTTGTCCATCTCTTCTTGGTCTATCTGATCTGTCACTTGATCTTTGTCCATCTCTACTTTGTCCTTCTGATCTTCCGCCTGATCTATGTCCATCTCTTCTTTGTCCGTCTGATCTTCCACCTGATCTTTGTCCATCTCTTCTTGGTCTATCTGATCTGTCATTTGATCTATGTCCGTCTCTTCTTGGTCTATCTCTTCCACTTGATCTATGTCCATCTCTTGATCTTCCATCTCTTCTTGGTCTGTCTCTTCCACCAGATCTTGAGCCTGATCTTCCACTTACTTTATTTAAATCTCCATAATTGCTTGGGTCAAGTTCGTTTTTGAATAAGTATTTTAAAATTGAAGAAACTACTTTTTGTGGTTCTTGTCCTGCTAGAAGGTCTTTTGCTAATGTGTTGAATTTATCTGACTTCTTTTTTTCGATGATAGTTAAAATAGCTTCTTTGATTTTGTTCTTTTTTATTTTAATGATGCTATCTACGCTTGGTAATTCTTGTCTGATTAATTGTGTTTTTGCAATTCTTTCTATGAATTTTAATTTTCTTTTTTCACTTGGGATTACAAATGTAATTGCAATTCCTTTTTTACCTGCTCTTCCAGTTCTTCCAATTCTATGGACATAACTTTCTGGACTTTGAGGTAATGAGTAGTTAATTACGTGAGTTAAATCTTCAACGTCAATTCCTCTTGCTGCTACATCAGTTGCAATTAAGATGTTTACTATTTTTTTTCTAAATAATTTTAAGATTTTTTCTCTTTGTGCTTGAGAGATATCTCCATGAAGTGCTGCTGCGTTATGATTATTTTCAATTAAGTGTTGCGCTGTTGTATCTACTAAATTTCTTGTATTACAAAAGATGATTCCATGAAAATCAGGGTTTAAATCAATGATTCTTTTTAATCCTTCAACTCTATTTCTTGCTGAGATATCGTAGTAGATTTGTTCAATTAGTTCATTGTTTTGATCTTTCTTTTCTATTTCAATTAATTTGTATTCCTTCATGAATCTTTTTGCGATTTGAAGAATTTGTCTTGGCATAGTTGCTGAAAATAAAAGCATTTTTTTGTGATCGTTAGTTTTGCTAAGGATTGTTTTAATGTCTTCAACAAAACCCATGTTTAACATTTCATCTGCTTCATCTAGTACTGCGAATTTAACTTCGCTAAGTTCTAAATATTGTCTATTAATTAAGTCTAATATTCTTCCTGGAGTTCCTACAACTATATCAACTCCTCTTCTAAGTTGAGATATTTGGTCTCTTATGGATGATCCACCATAAACAGCTAGAACTTTAAGGTCTTTTTCTCCTTTTAATGATTCAATTTCTTTACTTACTTGAACAGCTAATTCTCTTGTTGGGGCTAGAATAATTGCTCCAATGTCGCTTGCTCTTTCTTTTAATTTTTCAATAATTGGTAGAGCGAAACTTGCTGTTTTTCCTGTTCCTGTTTGTGAATGTCCAACTACGTCAAACTTTGAGTTTAGAAGTAGTGGAATTGTTTGTGCTTGAATTGGAGTTGGTGTTGTATAACCTTTCTTTTCAAGTGTTTTTATTATGTTTTGTGATAATCCTAATTTTTTAAATTCTTCCATTTTTTTGTTTTTTCTCTGTTTATTTGTGTATTTAAATAGATATTTTCAAGTTTTATTATAAATGTATGCTTGAAAAAGCAGTTTTATAGTCTGAAAAGTTGAGTTTTTTATTTATATTCTAATATATATGTTTCTCTTTATAAAGTCATTGCTAAAAAGTAGTGACTTGCTGGATTTATAATCTTAAGTAATTAATGATTCTTTGTATTAATGGTTGTTCTTCTTGCGGTTCTACTATGGTTAAGGCTCCCTCTGTTGTTTGGCTTAGTGCTCCTTGGATGTTTGGATTTGTTGGTGTAAAGGATATTTCCCCTTGAGTTATGCCTTTTTTTTTGCAATGCTCTAATTTTTCTTTGTAATCATGAATTCTAACTTTAATATCTTTTGAAATTTCTTCAATTTTTAAATTAGGATCATATGTGATTATTTTATCTAAATCTATTAATATTGAATCTAAATCTTCAAATCTTTTTGGTCTTAAGTTATGTAAGATAATATTGAGATTCTTTTCTCTTTTTTTTGAAGGATGTCTACAACTATAATCTAAATAAGGGAAAGTTAGATTTAATCTTTTGAAAAGAAGAAAATAATAGTAATTTGATATTGAATTTAGATTGATCTCTTCTTTTTTTGTAGCTAAATCATAAAGATAATCATTATGATTTTTAAATTTAGGGTTATTGTTGGATTTAAATTTTTCAACATGTTTATCAATAATTTTTTTTTGATCGAATAATGTGGAAATCAAATGATAGTCATATGTAGTATCAATTAATAATAAGAAATTTGAGTAATCAAAATTATAGATTGAATTTATTGATAAATCAAACATTGTTTTTGTGAATTTCGATCTATGTGACATTTTTATGTGAATATTCCTTTTAGTCTTTGATACCATGATAGTTCTTGTTGAGGTTCTATTGTGTCAACTATGGCTAATCCAGATTCTAGTGGCTTGCTTAGTGCTCCTGTTGTGTCTGGTTCTGTTAGGGTTAGTTGTCCTAGAGAATTTTTGTTGTCTATTATGTTTATTAGACTTTGAGCATTATTAATTATTTCTTCATAAACTTCATATCTTGTTATTTGAATTAATTGGTTTTTCATTTCTAATAATTGATTTTTATCATATTCGTTTGGGTCAAATTTATCTTTAAATGATTTGAATTTGTTTTTTCTCTTTTTTTCCTCAAATTTATTATTATAACCTATTTCATTATATTTTAGTTCTAATTTAGGAAAAACATTTAGTTGATATATGTTAGTTATTAAATTTGATCTGAGTTCATATTTTTTGAATCCAGGATATAATTTTACCGTTGGTTCTTCTAATAAATTCAAACATATATCCACTATGTCTTTACTTTCTATCTCTTCAATCCTTTTTTTAGCATTTGGATTGATTGGTTTATTATTGTCATTAAGATAGTCATTTATTTGGTGGATTGCTTCATATTCAAGCCTACAATATCCTTTTGGAAGAAGCTTGTTGAGTCTTGTTTCTTTAGAAAATTCCTTTGGTGTTTTATTTAATATATAATCAATTGTTTCTTTTACTATTTCTCTGGTAAATTTCATTTTAATTAAATTTTTCTCTTAATCTTTGGTACCATTTAGGTTTTTGAGGTGGTTCTATTGGTTCTACTATGGCTAATCCTGTTTCTTTAGGGTGGCTTAGTGCTCCTTGGATGCTTGGGTCTGTAAGGGCTAAGTTTCCTAAGGTGTGTCTTGAATCTATTTTTTCAATTAGTTCTTGCGTCATTTGTCTAATATTTTTATTAGGGTCGTATTTGTTTACTTGGTCTAATTGGTATCTTATTTTATCAAGTTGATTTCCATTGTATGTTCCTACTTCAAATGAATTGTAGAATTTTCCTAATTTTTCTTCTCTTTTACGTGTTCTTTTATTTTTATAATTAATTTCTTTAAAATTCATTTTTTTTCTTTCAAATAGAATTTCGAAATATATTGTTTTATATGTTTTTTCTCTTTTTTCCCTTAAAAATTCTCCTTCTCTAAATCCTAAATTAAAAGGTTGTTCTATTAAAAAATCAATTAAATTTGAGAATTCTTTTTTTCTATCTATGGATTCTGAATCTATCAATGATACTCTTATATGTTCATTCCAAATGTCAACAAGTCCATCTTTTTCTTGAATGATGTCCACTAGAGTTTCTTCTTCAAATTGTGATAAATCTTTAATTATTTTTTCTTTTTCAAATAGGAGGTATTTAATGGTGTCTTCAAATATTTCTCTTGTTAGGTTGTATCTGTGTGGCATTTTAATTAAACATCCCTCTAAATCTTTGATACCATGATGGTTCTTGTGGTTGTTCTAATGGTTCACTTAGAGCTCCTGTGGGAATTGTTTGGCTTAGTGCTCCTTGGGTGTTTGGGTCTGTAAGGGATATTTGACCTAGTGAGTGTTTTGAGACTATTTTGATTATTAGTTCTTGAGCTTTATCTCTTATGTCTTTTTTAGGGTCGTATTTACTTACTTGATTTAGTTGTTCTTTTATTTTGTTTAATTTGTTTTCTTTGTATGCTCCTATTTCAAAAGTATCATAGAAGGCTTTGAATTTTTCTTCTCTTTTTTGATGGTCTCTAATGTTTTTGTATCCTATGTTTTTATAATTCATTTTTTTTCTTTCAAATAGAATCTCTTCATAGATTGTTGAAATAACTCCTTTTCTTATTGAATAAATTGATGAGCCTTTTTTTGTATCTAAATTATATGGTTCTTCTATTAAAAAGTTAATTAAATCTGAGAGGTCTTTGCCTTCAATTATCATTCTTGTATTTATTTGATGTATTTTTTGACATTCATTGTAAAATTGAGGATTCATTGTTGGAGACATTCCTTCATTTAATAGTTCATTACCTAATTTTTTTTTGGTAGTGTTTAGGATATAACAAATTGTATCTTCAAATATTTCTCTTGTTAATTCGTATCTGTGTGGCATTTTATCTTATTAATTTTAATTCTGCATTTGTCATATCTAAATAGAGTTTTGTTTTGTATAGGTCGAATACGTCTTGGGTATTTGTTTTTATGATCATGCTAGATGAATTTGGTGTGTATCTTATTAAGTTTAGTTCTTGTTTATTGTCAAAGTAAGTTGTGTTGTTTAACATCATTAGATGGTGCGATATGATTTGTTTTTGTGATGTAGCGTTATTTAGGATGAATTTGCAGGAATTTAGGAATTTGAAGATGTTGTCGCTAGCTAAGGCGTGCATTAGATCGATTTTGTAGTTGATTTTTGAGTTTTCTAGAAGTTGTAGTGCTTGTTTAACTTTATCTATGTTAGTTGGTCTGTTTGCTTGTTTTTGAACGTCTTTGTCTGTTGATTGTAGTCCTAGTTCTGCTGTAATGTTGAAATTTGTTTGTTCTAGGGTGTTGATTATTTCCTTATTTATTAGTTCTGGGCGTAATTCGATATGTAAGTTTAGTTTTAAATTTGGATTTAGTTTGTTTTTTAGGATTTTGTTGTTATGTTGTGTTTTAATGATGTTTAGGATTGTTTGCATTCTTTGGTTGTTGTAGTTGAAATTTGCATCTAGAATTGTTAGGGTTTTGAAGTTGTAGTTTTGAAATAGTTTAGGGATATTTTCTTGTAAGTATTCTATTGAGAATTCTCTAAAGATTGGTTTTCCATAGTGGCAAAAGTTGCATTTGAAGTGGCATCCTCGAGTTGTTTCTAATCGAAGTACATCGAATGTGTTGTTTGTTTGGTTGTTATTAGTTGTTATGTTGATTTGTGTGTTTGGTTGATTTGATTGATGGGAGTTATTATTAGTTAATTCATATGGGAAGGGTATTGTATCTAGATTGTTTATGAATTCTTTTTTGTTTTCTACTAATTGATTTGTTTTGTTGTTGTAGTAGATTACGTTATTTACTTCTTCTATTGGGATTTCTTGTTTTAGGTGGGAAATTATGTTTGAGAAGGCTATTTCTCCTTCGCCTGAGATGAAATAATCTATTTCTTTGGTTACTAGATTTGAACTTATTTCAACGCCGCCTACGATAATTTTGATATTATTGTTAATTAGTTTGATTGCTCTTGCAAAGTCTTTGGTCATCTCAAAATTCCAAATGTAGCAGGAGAAGGCAACTATGTCTGGATTGTTTAGTTTGATGTAGGAGAGTGCTTGTAATTCGATGTTTTTGTTTGTTTCGTATCCTGATTTATTTCCAAATGTGAATTCTTTGATTTGGATGTTTGTGTTAGGGTGATGTTTTTTGGCGTAATTTTTGATGTAATTCAATCCTAATGGAAACATGTTGTTTTGCAGTGTGAATGAGAGGAGGAGGATTTTCATAGTTGGTTTTCCTCCTTGTTTGTTAGGTAATTTAGAATGTCTTGTTTGTGAATGTGATTTGATTGAGTTATTGTTTGAATGGTTTGTTGTTGGATTTGTTTTGGTTGATTTGTGAAGTCAATTATTTGAGTTGTGTGTTCTAGGATGTTGTTTTTGATTGCTTGGTTTAAATTGTAATTTTTTAGTAGGGGATATTTTTTGATTAAGATTAGTTGTGAGAATAGGTTGTTTATTTCTTCTTTGGTTATGTTTTGGTTGTTTTTAAGGTTGATAATTATTTTGTTTGCTATTTTAATTTGATTTAGAATTTGCTCGTTGTTTTTTATTGAGTCGTGGTTGATTGTGATTTGAATGAAGATGTTTGATTTTTTGGTTATGTTGTTGTTGTTTGTGATTAATTGTTTGAAGGATGATAGATTGGTGTTTTTTGTTGTGTTTGAGTTGTTTGTTGGTTTGTTAATATTTATTGAGATATAATTTATGATGTTTTGGTTTAGAAGGGTGTTGTATTGTTCTTGTGTTTCATTTGTTTCTATAGTTTCTAGATTTAAGTTGATTGCTAGGATTCTTGATTTGGTGTTTGTTTTGTTTGATTTTAAGAATTGGTTTAGGGTTTTGATGTCTTGGATTGTGTTTAGGTTGATGATGTAGTTTTGTTTTGGGTTGTTAACTAGTAGGTTGATGTCTTGGATGTTTATATTTGACTTTATAATCATTAAATATGTGTTTTGTAGGTGTATTTAAAAAATATCGGGTGAGAAATTGAAGATATTGGTTAGAAGTATCACATTAGCAATAAAGGAAAAAAGTATACTAGGGCACGCCACTTTAGATTTTTCCTTGAAGAAAAAATGTGGCTCGATTTCATCAGGGCGCTAGTATACTAATAGACTTTATTGATAATGGTAGTAATTTTATCAACAAACTTTATATATTATCTATTAAATATGTTTTAGATGGCGAAGAAAAACACACAGGGCCTTACGGCCAAAAAGAATGAAGACTTTAGTGAATGGTATACTCAGCTAATTCAGAAAGCTGAGCTAATAGAATATTCTCCCGTTTCAGGTTGTTACATTCTTCGTCCCAATGCGTTTCAAATCTGGGAGAAATTGCAAGCATTTTTTAATGATTTAATTAAAAAGGATGGTGTTAAAAATGCTTATTTCCCTTTATTTATTCCAGAGAGTTATTTGACAAAGGAAGAAGATCATATTGAAGGGTTTGCTGCTGAAGTTGCTTGGGTGACTCATGGTGGTAATTCTAAACTAAGCGAGAGATTGGCTATTAGACCAACTTCAGAGACAATTATGTATGGTTCTTATGCTAAATGGATTAGATCATATAAGGATTTACCTCTAAGATTAAATCAGTGGAGTAATGTTGTTAGGTGGGAATTTAGTCATTGTACTCCTTTTTTAAGATCTAGAGAATTTTTATTGCAAGAAGGGCATACTGCATTTGCAACTAAAGAGGAAGCTGAAAAAGAAGTTTTAAAAATTTTAGATTTTTATGAAAAGGTTTATGCAGATTTATTTGCAATTCCTGTATTAAAGGGTTTAAAATCTGTGAAGGAAAAATTTGCTGGAGCAGATTATACTACTTCTATTGAAGCATTTTTACCTGATGGTAAGGCAATTCAAGGAGCTACTTCGCATCATTTGGGTCAAAACTTTGCAAAGGTATTTGATATTAAGTTTAGAGATAAGGATGAGAAAGAGAAGTTTGTTTATCAAAATTCTTGGGGATTTACTACTCGAACTATTGGTGTTGCAATTTTAATGCATAGTGATGATAAGGGTTTGGTTCTTCCTCCTAAGGTTGCTACAATGCAAGTTGTAATTGTTCCGATTTTATTTGATGATAGTAAGAAAAAGGTTCTTGCGGCTGCTAATTCAATGAAAAGTAAACTTGAAGATTTAGGATTAGTTTGCCATGTAGATTCACGTGAGGAGTATCGGCCTGGTTGGAAGTTTAATGAATGGGAAGTTAAGGGTATACCTTTGAGAATTGAAATTGGACCTCGAGATTTAGATAAAAATATTGCTATGGTTGCTCGAAGAGATACTGGGGAAAAACAAGAAGTTAATTTGGATGAAATTTCAAATGTTGTTCCTAAGGAACTTGAACAAATGCATAAGGATTTATTTGAAAAGGCTAAGAAACATCTTGAAGAGAGTGTTGTTGAAGTTAAGGATGTTGAATCTGCTAAGAAGGCTTTTTCAAATGGTAAGTATGTTTTTGCATCTTGGTGCGGTAGCGTTGATTGTGAGGAGAAGTTTAAAGAAGAAACTTTAGGTAAGTCATTAAATAGTCCAATTGAGCAAGAGAAAGTTAAAGGAAAATGTTTTGCTTGTGATCAGAAGGCTAAAGTTAGGTTTTACTTTGGAAGAAGTTATTGATTTTTTTTGTTTTTTGTTTTTTTAACTTTTTAGTGGCTAATTTTATAAAATAAGGTTATTTTTAGTTGATTTATGAATAGAATTGATTTGTTTCCAACAAGAGAAGTTGTATCTGCATTAGTTAGGTATGTAGTTGATACAAGAGAAAAAAAATTAATTAAAGATATTGATAGGGCTGAAAAGAGGGAAGGAAATATATTGTCTTTGTATCTTAAACAATGTGTTGATGCTCATTATCAAGGTATTAGAATGGAATATATTACTCATAAAGATTTTGATGGATATTTTTATCTTGCTATAGTTGATAAATTATCTGATACTATTTTGCAAAGATGTAATGATAGTTTTGCTTATAGGGAAGAATTCTTAGTATTTTATGAATACCTTGTTTATCCACAGATTGTTTTAAAATTTCCTGTATTAAAATTTGATCATCAAGATAAATTTGATGAGAGGGGAGCACAAATAATTATATATAGATCTGGAAAATTTTACGATTTGAATCAGAGAGAGGAAGCTAGAGTCAGAGCTGAGTTAGGTCAAATTGTAACTTATGAGCCAACAGGTTTTATTAGAGGCAAGGCTCAAGAATTAATTGATAAAATTGATAAAAAACACAAAGTTGGTCAGTTGTCTGTTTCTGATTTAGATTTGGTTGGTGCTGTTAGTGAAATGCCTGAATCTGGACTTGCAATAGTAGAGGGGGTTGATCAACTTGAAGAACTAACATTAGTTCAAAAATTAAGAGGATTGTTTAATAGAAAAAATGTTAAATTAGAAAATTATTTAGTTCTCTCCTAGAATCCCTTTATACACGTTCTTTTTTGTTTGCATATCGAAGTAGTCTTTCATAACTCCTTGGAGGTTGTTGATTCTGTAATGTAAGATTCCTTCGTGATCTTCTTCTGGGTTTACTTGTTCTTTGTATAATTTTGAGAATATTTTGTTTAATCTGCCTTTTTCTTTGCCAAATTTATTTACATCTCCAACTACTTCTCCTTTCATTATTATTTGTATTCTTGCATTTGATAATTTTTTCTTTTTTCCAGAAATATCAACTTCTACTTCATGAAGATCCCAAACATGAACATTCATTGTAATTTTGTATTGGATAAATTCGTCTACCCTTTTTTCAACGTACCAAATCATTTCTAATTCAGCTCCACCAGAATTAACTTTATGTTTGAATTGTTTTTCATGCCACATATAGTTATAACTTTTAGCCCATTCTATAATTGATGCGTATAATCCGTCAAAATCGAATAGTCCATTGTATCTTACTCTAATTGGATTAAGTTCTCCCATTTAGTAAATATAAGATTGAAAATATATAAAGATTTGCTTTTGGAGTCATAGTCCAATTTATAGAATAATGATGATTTTAATAATTATTTGATAATTTAAAAATAAAACAAAATTAATTATAAAAATAAAAAATACAAATAAAAAAAATTAAATTTTTTCTAGCTTGACTTTTAGAACAAAGTTTTTGATTTTTAGTTCTTGGTTAGCTACGTCGAATTTGATTTCATTTGCTTGAATTGATTTTTTTATTTCATCTTGGAACTTTTCTACCATGTTTTTGATTTCTTCATCGTTTGTTTCTATTGTTAAGATGATTTTATTTTCAATTGTTAATGATTGTTTCTTTCGTGCGTTATTTAACTTTCTTATCAAATCTCTACTCATTCCTTCTTCAATTAGTTCTGGAGTTAGTTCAATGTTTAGACCAACACTAATTTCATCTGCTTTGATGCATTGTACTTCTTTTACATTTACTTCTTGCGCGATGATTTGTTTGATTCCTTCAACGAATTCAATCCCATTTATTGTTAGTTTAGATAGAACTTGTCTAATTGGAATTTGAGATTGTTCTCTTTGATCTAAGGCTTTAGATACTATATCTCTTGCTAAATTCATATTTGTTTCTAGTTCTAAATTTATTTGTGTTTCATCAAATGTTGGCCAGTTGTCTAAATGAACTGATTCAATGTTAGTTAATTTAGCAAATGTTTGGTAGATATCTTCAGAGATAAATGGCATGATTGGAGCCATTACTTTAGATAAGTTGTAGAGTACGTGTCCTAAGGTGGAAACTGCTTCTAGTTTTTCATTTTCGTTATCACTTTTGAATCTATCTCTTGATCTTCTAACGTACCATGTTGATAATTCATCTACGAAGTGTAGGATTGAATTACAAGCTGTTATTGGATCGTATCTTTCAAGTGCGTCGTTTGTTTCTTTGATTAATTGATTTAACCTTGAATTTACCCATTTGTCTAATATATTTTGAGATTTGAATTCGTATAGTGGATTATCTTTTGTAAACATGTTATAGAATCTATTTACGTTGCTTAAGATTACGATTACTTTTCTATAAACATCTTTTAAATGATCTTCTTTAAAGTTCAAATCTTGACCTTTCATTAGATTTGATGACATCAAATAGAATCTTAGTGCGTCAGCTCCGTATTGGTCTAAGATGATTTTTGGATCTGGGAAATTCTTTTTTGATTTTGACATTTTTGCGCCATCTTCTGCTAAGGCAATTCCTGTAGCTTTGATATTTTTGAATGGTGCTTTGTCATATAGTAAAACTCCAATTACATGCATGTAATAGAACCAAGCTCTAACTTGTCCTACATATTCTGCTACAAAGTCGCATGGGAAGTTATTGGCAAACCATTCTTTGTTTTCAAATGGATAATGTTTTGCTGCGTAAGGCATAGAACCACTTTCAAACCAACAGTCTAGTACTTCTGGAATTCGAGTCATTTCGCTACTACATTTTTCACATTTGATTTTGATGTGGTCAACTACGTGTTTGTGTAAATCAAGATAATCATCTACGATGGTTGTTGCTTTATCTTTTAATTCAGCTACTGATCCAATTATCTCTTGGTGGGTGCATGATTTATTATCACATTCCCATACTGGAATTGTTGTTGCCCAGAATCTGTTTCTTGATATTGACCAATCTGGTGCTGTTTCAATAATGTTTTTGAATCTTCCATGTTTAAGATGTTCTGGATGCCAGTTGATGTCGTCTTCGTTTCTTTTTAGTAATTGTGGTTTGATTTTTTGAATGTTTACAAACCATGAATCTACTGCGTTGTATAATAATGGTGTTTCACATCTATAACAGAATGGATATGGATGTGTGTGTGATTTTGCTTTGAACAAAAGATTTCTTTCTTCTAGGTCTTCAATTACGTGTTTGTCTAATTTTTTAAACCATAATCCATGCCATTGTTCTGGCCCCATTTGTAATTTTCCTTGGTTGCTAATGTGCTGTATATGTGGCATGTTGTGTTTTTTGATCATTTCGTAATCAAATTCACCGTAAATTGCCATGTGAACTAATCCCGTTCCTTCATCTGCACTAACTTCTGTGCCGCCATTAATTACATAGTGAGCTTTTTTGTCTAGTTCTTTAGTTTGAACGTGATATAGTGGTTCGTATTCTAAATTTAGAATTTTTTCACCTTTGAATTCTTCAACTAATTCATATTCTTTTTCTTCAAGGGCATCTTTAAGTCTATCTTTAGCTAGAATTAAGAATTGATTATTTTGTTTTATTTTAACATAATTTAGTTCTGGATTGATTGCAATTGCTGTGTTTCCAATAAGAGTCCAGGGTGTTGTTGTCCATGCTAAAAGGAATGTATTTTCTTGCTCTTTTAGTTTGAATTTAACTGTTGCTGTTTTTTCTGTAACGTCTTTGTATGAGTTGTCCATAGCAATTTCTGCTTTTGCTAGGGGTGTTTCACATCGAGGGCAATACATTAATACTTTTTTACCTTTGTAGATGTAGCCTTTTTGATGAAGTGTTTTGAAAATATGCCAAACACTTTCCATGTAGGTATTATCCATAGTTTTGTAGGAGTTATCAAAATCTGTCCAAATCCCAATTCTATCTACTGTTTTTTTCCATTCGTCAGCAAAGAAGAGTACTTTACTTCTACAAAATTCGTTAAATTGTTTGATTCCGTGAGATTCAATTTCGTTTTTCTTTTTGATTCCAAGTTCTTTTTCAGCGATGTTTTCGATAGGAAGACCGTGACAATCCCATCCCCAACGTCTCTCGCATCTTTTTCCTTTCATTGTCCAAAATCTTGGAAATAGATCTTTACATGTTAATCCTTGAATATGACCGTAATGAGGTAATCCTGTTGCAAATGGTGGTCCGTCGTAAAATACGTATGTATTACTTTTTGGGTTCTTTTCTACTGATTTTTCAAATGTTTTGTTACTTTTCCAAAACTTTGTTAATTTTTCTTCATTTTCTTTACGGCTCATTGTGGATTCCTCTTGTTTTAATTGGTGAGGTTTAGTTATTTAAAAAGGTTATTGTGGTTATTTTGAGAATATGTGTTTTTTGTTTTTTAGTTTTAGTGTTATTTTTTAGAATTATCTTTTAGAATTAGGACGTTGCCTCTGCCTTTTTTGATTTTTTCAAGTTTTTGTTCGTGTTCTAGTTGAGTTACAATTAAACTTACTTTTGCTTCTGATAAATAATTCATCTCTTTTCGAAGTTGTTTTTGATTGATTCTGCCATCGTGTTTTTTGATGATTTCTAGTGCTTTTTGGGTTAGTTCAGGTTCTTTTTCTAAATCTTGTTTATGTTCATCTATTGATTTTTTTTGTTCTGATTTTTGTTTTTTTCTAAATACTTTTAGAGGTCCATATTTTTTTCTTGCTTTTAGTAATCTTACAAATAGGACTATAAATAGAGCGATAGCAACATATAATTTCCAATTGAATGTATCTTCTTCAACTGTTACTAAATTTTCATTAGCGTCTTGCCAGATCTCATCTTCGTCTTGAAAGTCTCCTAATAAGAATATGTCAAAGATTACTTTTTGATTATTATTGTTGATTGTAATTTGTTCTGTAGTTGATGTTATTGCTTTTGTTGCTTTTATATTATAAGTTCCTGGTTCTAATTCAAAAGTAAAGGTTCCATCTTTGGATAAAAATTTTTGATTGTTATTTATTTGAACTAAAACATCGCTGGTTATTTCTAAATTAGAATCATAAATTGAGCCTTCAAGAGTTGCTGCTAGAGAAATATTTGCTAGAAGCATAAATGTTAGGATTAGGGTTATTATAGCTTTGATTTGATTCATTTATTTGAATAAGATGTTATTTTAATAAAAAGATATCGTTTTTGAATTTAGTTGATAGTTAATTTATTTGTTTTTGACTCTTGTTGGTGATGATTTGTTTTTGTTTTTAGTTATATTTTGCAGTGTATCTACTTTGGAATACTCACTATACCGAAAAGTTTATAAATAAGTGTTTATTTACGAGTAGTAAACATCTATCACCTCTTTTTCCCCAGCCAGCCACTTGTGGTTGGCTAGGGGTTTATATTCATAATTTCTGTTCAAATGAATTTTTATTTATTTGGATATTTTGTTTTGTTTATATGAATTAAAATGTATGGGTTGAAATACATGTGGGAAAAGGTATATAGGAAACTTTATTAAGGGTGTGTTAGGAATTTTTTAAAATGGAATTATTTAAACAAATTAAATATATGAATGATGTGCAAGTTGCTGATTATTTAAGTAGTAAAAATCATTTGATTAATAATGGTGGGTTAAGAAAAAGAGTTTTTGGATTAGCTCAAGATATTATGTATGATAGAGAGAAGTGTAGTGCCTTAGGAGTTGATTATAATAACTTGGGTGTTGAAGATAATTCAAAAGTTGTTTGTTACGCTTTAATGACTGAGCTTGAAAAAGAAGTTAAGGATAATAAATAAAAATTATATTAGTTTCTTTTTGTGTTTTCTGATTCTGTTTTTTGATGATTTTTTTGTACTTATGTAGATTAATAAGCAGATTAGAATTCCAAACATAAATCCTTCCATGAAAATTAATCTATCTCTTGTTAGGAAATCTTTTGTTCTTTGAATTGTTCTATCTTTTGGAAAGTAAATTGCTAAATCACTCATTTCTAAGGCGTATTCAAGATATACTAATGAAGTGTATTTTTGGTCTTGGGCTAGAGAATTAGCATATTTATAATATGAATAACCTAGAATGGGGAATATTTTTTCTTCACTGTTTTGAGCTATTACTCTTTCAACTGCTGATTTTTTTGTTGATATTAATTCACTTAATGTTTCATTGTTAACTCCAAGGGTACTTAAAAGTGCATTTGCATCTGCTTTGGCTTGAGTTGCTGTAATTAAACAAAGAGCTGATTGATTTTTATCATATGCTTTTCTTGCAATGGTAGCTTTATCTTTAATATTGTTCATAAATGAGCCTACAAAAATATTTCCATACTCAATTCTTTCTTGGGCTTCTAGAAGTTTGTTTAAGCAAAGTTCATCTAGTTTATTTTCATTTAAATTGAATTTTTTTCCATCCATTTTGAAAAATTCTTTCCAAGATTTGGCTGAGTAAAATCTTTCTTGTGAATATGCTAGGAGTGAGTAATATCCATTTAACATTTCTGGTGTGAAAATATTTGATGTGTTTTCGCCAATATCAATGCTTTGATTAAATTTATTTATTTGTGTTTGTACATCATTTAATCTTTCTTTTACAACCATTAGAGTTTGAAGATCTGAGATGGTTTGAATTTTTTGATTATTTACTTCTAATTGAAGTTTGTCTTTGTCTTTTTGTAATTTTGAAAATAGTCCTTTAATTATTTGGATGTTTGGTTGTTTTTTTTCATAAAAAAATTGTCTTAATTCAATGTTGCTACTAAAACAATAACTTGCTGCTGAGTAGAAATCACCTGTTTTACTTGCGTTTTGTGCAACTTCAAATTTATTGTTAAAATAATCTCTTTGAGTTCTATTTAAATTTACATTTTGATCTTTTAGATCTTCTCGTATTTTTTGATTTCTTTGACATAATCCTGTTTTAAGTTCTTGCATAATTTTTGTGTATTGTTTGTCTTCTTTAATTTCATATTCTTTATCATTTAAATTGATGCCAGTCATTTCGAATACAACTTGATCAATTGTAGTTACTTCAACAACTTTTATACTTGGATTTTTTTTTGCAAATTTTGTGAAATTATTTTCTTGGGAGCTTATTTGTTTTATTTGATCTTGATTGATATTTGTTTGATTAGAATTGGTTGATGATTTATTTGTTGTTATAATTTGATTTGTTTTATTTGTTTCTTGTTGATTTGAATGAGTGGATTCTAAATTAGTCCATTTTGGTATTAGTGCTTTTTTTATTCCTGCTTTTGCTGCAGCTTGAATTTTTTCTTTAACTCCTCCAACTGGTCCTATGATCCCTCCTGAATTTATTGTTCCTGTTACTACAACATTTTTATCATAATCTAAATCTAGAACGGCAATTGTAGTTAGCGCTGCTAGTGATGCTCCTGCACTTGGCCCTCCAATTATGTTTGATTTAGCTTTAATGGTATAAATGAAATCATAATTTTCACAATCTAAGTTAAAATGTGAACAAGCTACTTCTTTGGCAAATCTGGTTGAGATTTGGGTGTCTATTTTAGTTAGTGGAATTGTTTCTAAAAAAATTCTACCACTACCCTCTCTAATTTCTAGAAATAAATCTGCGTCTGACCCTACGTAATTGTCTGCTTCTTCGTGAACTGCAAGTAGTTTTGTTTGATATACTTTACCTTGCGCTAGGGTGGTTGTAGTTAGGAGAAGAGTTATGATTAAAATTAATATAATTAGGATGGATTGTTTTTTTAGAATCATTGTATTTATTATTTTGTTTGTTGTTATAAAGATTACTGTTTAGTACTATGTGAAGTTGTATGTTTGTTTTAGTTTGTCGATTGTTTGAGAGATTTGTTCTGGAGGTAGTAATCTAAATACGCCATTTTGTGAATTTACATTTTTTAGATGGCCAAGTTTTTTTTTATGGTCTGATAAATATCCTCTTATTAAAAATGCTTCAAGAGTCATTTGATTTTTTCCAAGTAACATGGATGAGCTTTTATAATTTAGATCTGAGAGTTCATATGTTTCTTTTGAATATCTTGTATCTGGATTTTTTAATTTTTCATGGATTTTATAGTTTAGTCTTGCTAATATTCTTGTTGAGATCTCTGTTGCTTCTTCTTTTTCTAATACTGCAAAGTGATATGTTATGTCTTCTCTTATGACTTCTACTTGCGTTTTTTCTTGAAATTCTTTGTTTTGTAAGTTTGATCTTATTCTTAATTCTATTAACATTCTTTTATGATGTTCTTTTTCTATGCAATTTGAAAAATTTAAATCTATTTTGGTTTTTTTAGTGTCTTGAAATGAAGCGTAATTTTGTGGTTCTATTTCTATGTGGTCAAATACTTTTTGTGATACATATAATCCTTTAGCGTTTTGAAAATAATCAATTGGTTCTTGAAGGAAGAATTCGTTACTTTGTTCTTCGTTTGTTTTATTTTGTAAGTGTTCTCTTAATTCTGATCCTAGTGAAAATGCAAATTGCTCATTATCAAAGAAAAAGTTTGGTGAGCCTTCTTTTGAACAAATAAGTCCAGTTAATCCCATTGGTATTGGCTTGTATAATGGGTTATTAAATTGAAGAGCGATTATTTTTCTATTCATGGTTGTTTGATTTATTGGTTTTAATATAAAATGATGTTGGTTTTTTAATATAGGTTTTTTATTTTTGTTTATTTTTTGGATATAGTAAGATATATAAATTGAAAAGTATTAGTTATGATGTGGTTAATGGTAAAACAGGTGTTAAAACTAGGAAAAGAACTATTTCTAATAGAAAACTAAATGGAAATTCTAATGGTAAACGTAAATCTAAGAGGAAATTAAAAGTTGGTTTAGCACTTGGTGCTGGGGCGGCTAGAGGTCTTGTTCATATTGGGATTTTAAAAGTATTGCATAAGAATAAGATTTATCCTGATTTGATTGCTGGAACTTCGATGGGCGCTGTTATGGGTTCATTATATGCTGTGGGTCATACTCCTTTAGAAATTGCTAGAATTGCTAAAGGGGCTGATTTGAAAAATATTATTGATTTTACTATCCCTAAATCTGGTATTTTGCAAGGGAGATTAATTGAAAAGTATCTTCGTGATAATTTGAGTTCAAAAACTTTTAAGGAACTTGATATTCCGCTTCGTGTAGTTTCTTATAATTTTACTAAAAAAGAGAAGGCTGTTTTTAGTGAAGGAGATGTGGCAAGGGCTGTAAGAGCTTCTATTTCGATTCCTGGTATTTTTAATCCCACTCAAATTGGTGAGTGTAATTATATAGATGGGGTTTTAGCTGATCCTACGCCTTTTGATGTTGTTCGTGATATGGGCGCAGATGTTATTATTGCTGTTGATTTGTATACAAAACAAAGAGTTGGAAGGTCAGTTAAAGTTCAAAAGCATACTTTGTATAATGATATTAAAAAGAAATTTATTAGTGAGGAGTTGTTTAATTTGAAAAATTATTTATTTCCTCAAAGGTGGCCTAGGTTACTTAGAAAATTTTTAATTTGGATTTTTGATAAAATTTTATACCCTGCAAAAATATTGCGTATTATGACTAAACGTGAACTTCCTGAGATTACAAAAGTTATGAATGAGAGTTTATCAATTGTTACAAATAATTTTGCAAGAGAGAGAATGATTCATTCTGATGTGGATTTTAAGATAACTCCTACTTTTAATAAATTAGATTGGACAGATTTTAATAAAGTTGATGATTTTATTAGAAAGGGTGAGAGAGCAATGCTTAAGGAGTTGCCTAGATTAAAGAAGAAGTTGGGTATTCGGTAGAGTTTTTGTGATTTTTATTCATAATGTTTTTAAAGTTTTGATTTTTTGAAATGTTTATGGCAAATTTAATTAATGAATTTAGAAAAATAGGTTATAGGGGTCAGAGTGTTTTATTTCATTCTACGAATTCAAGAGTTGTTAATCGTGATGATATTGAAGAATTGGCTAATGCTGCTGTTTTGGATAGTGATTATACTTCAGTTGATTTTAGTGATATTCCAAGTGATTATAAAGAAAGGATTGATTTTTTATATCAATATAAAGGACAAAGATTAATTGTTAAAGATGTTTTTGAATCTGGTAGGGGTATTTCACATAGCACAAAAGAAGTTTTTAATAGTATGAGGTCAAGTGAATTGTCTGAAGGGACTTCATATTTAATGTTTGATTATAATCCTAATTCACTTCTATATTTAAATCAAAGACATGTAAGACATCCTATGTATAATTGGTGTCAATTTGTAGATTTATCTGAAAGTGATGAAAATTCAGTTGGGTCTGGGTTTACAAGAATTAAACCTATCTGGGGAGATTTTTAAATTTTTTTTACTTGACTCATATTTCTATATCTTATATGAACTTTTTTTCCTGATTTTTTGTTTTTTAGAAATATGTCTTTTATTAGTGATTTTACTTCCCAAATCTCTTCATCGTATTCTACTTCATCGCCTTTTTTAAATGGTGCTTGTCTAAATAAGAATGTTACTCTATACATGTCTTTTCCATCTATTTGAGTGTGAAGTGATGATGTTGTTTTTATTTCTCCTCCAAAGGTTTGTTGGAGTTTTTTACTCATAGCTCTGGCTTGATCGTTATCAGCACAGAAATAATCTTGACCATTTTTCATTTTTGAAATTTTGTTTACTAATAATTTTTTTGTATCGATTAGGTTTTTCATGAATTTTTCAACTTCTTGTTCGTTATCTCTAACTTGAATGATTGCTTCGTAATAATTTGGATGTTTTCCTACTAGTGATCTTACCATATTTGCTTTAAATTGTGTGTTATATATAATTGTTTTTGTTAGTTTGTAAATTTTTGGTTTTTTGTTTCTTTTAAAATTGGAAGTAACTTTTAAAAAGAGTTATCATTAATTGGTTACTTATGTTAAATGAAGCAGCTATAGCGGAGCTTGAAAAACAGCAGTACCGAATTGTTGGTAGCCATAGCGCGGTTAAGGTTTGTGGTTGGACTCGTAACATGATTCGTGGTCAGGGTGGATGTTATAAACTTAAATTTTATGGGATTATGTCTCATCAGTGTATGCAGATGACTACTTCTATGAGTTGTGCTAATCGATGTACTTTTTGTTGGAGGGGTTACAAGGCTCCTGTTTCTAAGACTTGGGATTGGAAGGTTGATGATTTCAAATTTATTTATGATAATAGTTTGGTTGCTCATCATAAATTGCTAATTGGGTTTAAGGGTTCAAATAAGAAGGTCGATAAGTTATATGAGCAATCTCAAGAGGTCAAACATGTGGCTTTATCTTTAACTGGTGAGCCGATAATTTATCCTGAAATTAGTAAGTTGATTAAAAAGTTTCATAAAAATGGTGTTTCTACTTTTTTAGTTACTAATTCACAATATCCAAAAGAGATTGAAGAACTTGAGGAGATTACGCAGTTGTATTTATCTATTGATGCTCCTAATAAGGAAATTTTAAAAGAGGTTGATAAACCTTTATTTGCTGATTATTATGAGAGAATGCTTGCTAGTTTAGATGCTTTGGCTAAAAAGAAACTTAGAACTGCTATTAGAATTACTCAAATTAAAAATGTTAATGATGTGGAACCTGAGAATTATGCTAAGTTGATTGAGCGTGGTTGTGCTGATTTTATTGAGGTTAAGGGTTATATGCATGTAGGGGCTTCGCAAGAGAGGCTTTCTAGGAAGAATATGCCGATTCATGAAGAAGTTGTTAAGTTTTCTAAGGATATTGTTGGGTTTTTACCTGGGTATGAAATTGTTAGTGAACATATTCCTTCAAGAGTTATTTTGTTGGCTAAGAAAGAGTGGAAAATTGATGGTGAGTGGAAAACTTGGATTGATTTTAAGAAGTTTGATAGTTTGGTTAATTCTGATGAGGATTTTGGGAGATGGGATTATTATGTTAAGACTCCACAAGTTGGACTTTCTGGAAAAGGTACAATTGATGGGATGAGTGAGAGTTCTAAGAAGAGATATTTGAATGAAAATCCTGAATGTTTGGTTTTTGTTGATGAGAATACATCTGAAGTTGATTTGTATAAGGATGAGTGATTTTTGTTGATTTTTTTTTAGTAAGTTTTTTAAAGTATATGCAGTATATGTTAGATATGGATAGAGCTAAGAAATTTGTATTGGGCCTTGAAAAGAATTGTAAGAGTAGTGATAGTTGTAGTAATAATTGTAGATCAATAGATTCTCAAGTAGTTAGGGAGTTAAGAGGGTTTTATGTTTCTATTGTTGGTAGTGGTGATTTTGAAGTTGCTATGAGTAACTACATGGTTGCTTTGCGTGGTGAGTTGTCTAAATCTCATCCTTGTTGGTATGAAAAAAGAGGTGCAGATAGGTTAAGAAAAATGCAGGATTCTTTAATACCTAAGCCAATTATTGATTATGATCTTTAATGTTTTTTTATTGATTTATCTTAGTGCGAATTTCATTTCTCTTTTTTTAACTCTGTCTTGTTGCATGAAATGTCTTGAATGTCTTTTTAGCGCGTAGAGTTGAGATACATATCTGTGTTGTTCTTGTTCACTTTCATAATCTTGATATCTTGTTGTAATGTCAATGCTTTGTTCATCAGCTAAAATTGCATCTGCCCAAAGTGCAGCAAATCTTAAGACTGTTGATTTTTCTTCAAATCTGTGGTATTGTCCATCACTAACATGTGGACGTGTGTTTGATGTTATGAATTCTGAACTTGGTAACTCTTCAATTAATTTTCTTTGAATGGAATTATAATCTTTTCCTCCTAGCCAAGGGTGCGTAAAGTATACTGCTCTTACTTCTGGTGTTCCATAAAGGATGTCTTTCTCTCTACATCTGTTTCCTTCATCAGACCATTTAGCAGCTCTAATCATTGTCCCTCCAGTATCTAAACCATCGTCTGCGTAAACTTCACACATACCATTGATAGAATCAAATTGGCTGATAAATTCACTTACTTCAACTTCAACTGAATTAGGATCATTTTTCTTTTTTCTTGCTTTTTCACATCTTAATATTGATGCATTAGGTAGGTATAATGCTTTGTATAAATTATCAATGAAATTTCTATTTCCTCTATCCATTGCTTTTAAAACAATTCTAGCTCCGCCTTCTTGCATGTATGCTGAATTTTTTAATGATGAGTGGCGACGCATATAATCTGCTACGATTGCATGAGGGCTAATTGGTTTGAAAATTGATTTTCCTAATTCTTGTATGTCTTTTCTATTTGGATCAGAGTCAGTTCCCGGTATTAGCTCATAAGGATTTTTATTTATTCCACAGGTATTTCTAAATTCATTACTTATTAATCCATTTTCAAGAGCAAAAAAGGATGAGATTCTTGGAGAATGTGAATGGGTTGTTACAATTTGGTCAATTCCTGATGCTCTAAGTAGGCTTGCGTGTAATTTTACTGTGTTTAATTCTCCTTTTGCTTTTAAATCTTCTTCTGGTCCTCTATCTTGCCGAGCGTGAGGTAAATCTGTTGTTAGTAAGCTTACTTTTTTTGCTCCATGTTCTTTAAGAGCTCTTGCTGTCATGCAAGCTCGATACATTAAACTTTCAGGGCTGTTTCTTGGTGATGGGGTTAAGATCATCCAGGCACTCTTTCCTTTTGGATCATTTCTTTCTACTTGAAACTTTGGACAAAATTCTCCTACACTAAATTTTCTTGGATCCATAAATTCATATGGTAAATTTACATTTCTAAATAAGGATCTTTCAGCAATTTTTGTTGCAAGGCCAAGGTGTGAATTGCAAAGTGGCGCAAAAAAAAGGTTGTTAGTAACATCAGAAATAACAGAAGTATTTTCAAATCTCATGGGGCTTATTTGTATAAATTTGTTTTTATAGATTTATATTTTGGAGTATCTGTTTTGGTGGTTGGCTTATTATATTAGAAAACCTTTTAAAAACGCTTGAAATTAGAGTTAATTATGGTATTTACAAAAAAAGAATTGGGTGTTTTAAAAATATTAGTTGATAAGGAGCTTGAGCATGTTAAAAAAGATGCTGAGGCTATGGTTATTAGTAATGCTCCATTTATTGGAAAAGAGCTTTTGGATGATAATGATTTTGAATTTTTGAAGGCTGAGACCATGTATCTTGGATTTTTGAAGGATTTGAGTGGAAAGTTAGTTGAGAAAAAAAAGGTTCTTAAAAAAGTTGAGCATGTTCAAAAAGAATCTAATGTTAATGAAGATAAGGTTATTGATCAAGAAGTTAAGCAGGAAATTAAAGAAGAGATTAAAGAAGAAGTTAGTGAAGCGGTTGATGTTGTTAATGAAAATTGAGATGTTATAGTAGATGAGGAATAAATAATAAAAAAATGTCACAGGAAATACAAGAAAAATATGCTCAATTTCAAATGATTGAGCAGCACATTGAACAAATTACTGGTCATATTCAAATGATTAGTGAACAATCTTTAGATATTGAAAAAACTAGAGATTCTTTGAATGATTTGGCTAATTCAAAGACAGGTTCAACAATGCTTGCTCCTATTGCTAATGGGATTTTTGTTAGAGCTAAACTTGAAAATACTGAAAAGTTAATGATTAATGTTGGAAGTGATACTGTTGTTGAGAAAACTGTGCCTCAAGTTATTGTATTACTTGAAGAACAAGAAGATAATTTAACTAATAAGTTAATTGAGGCTCAAACTATTTTGGATCAATTAAATCAACAAGCTAATGATTTGTATGCTCAAATTGAACTTCAAAGTGTTGGTAAAAAAGAATAATTTTTTTTTAAGAAGGATAAAAAATGTTTGGAAGATTAAAAGATAAACTTAAAGGAGCTCTTGGAGTTTTTTCAAAGAAAACTCAAGAAGAGGCTCAGGATATCCCTCAAGAAGAAGTTGATAAGTTAATTGAAGAGAAGGTTCAGGAAAGAATCGCTATTTCTAAGAAAAAGGAAGTTAAGAAAAAAGAGAAGAAAGAAAAGAAAGTTTCTAAGAAGGTTGAATCTAAGGTTGAAGAAGTTAAGAAGGAAGTTGAAGTTAAGGTAGAGGAGCCTGTGGTTGAAGAGCCTAAGGTTGAAGTTAAGGAAGAAGAAATAGTAGAGCCCGTTGTTCAAGAAGAAGTTATTGAAAAAGAAGAACCTAAGGTTGAAGAGAAAGTTGTGGAAGAACCTGTTGTTCAAGAAGAAGTTGAATCTGTTGAAGAAACTGAGAAAGAAGAAGAAAAAGCTGTGGAAGAGTCTAAGGTAGAAGTAGAAGTTCAAGAAAAAGAAGAATCTAAGGAAGTGAAAAATGGATTCTTTTCAAAAATCAAAAAATCATTATTTTCAAAAAAAGATGAAGTTGTTTCTGAGCCAAAGGAAGATGAAAAGGTAGAGGAGACTGTACAAGAACCTAAGGTAGAAGAAGTTATTGAAAAGGAAGAGTCTAAGGTCGAAGAAGTTAAAGAAGAAGAATCTATAGAACCTGTAGTTGAAGAGCCAAAGGAAGAAGAGAAGGCAGAAGAATCTAAGGTTGAATTAAAGAAAGAAGAAGTTGAAAAAGTTGTTGAAGAAACTAAAGAAGAACTTGCAGAAGAGAAAAAGGGATTTTTTTCTAAGTTAAAGCAAACTCTAACTACTAAGACTATTAATAATGAAAAGTTTGAGGAGTTATTCTGGGAACTTGAAATTGTTTTGCTTGAGAATAATGTTAGTGTTGAAGTTATTGATAAAATTAAAGAGGATTTGAAAGTTGAATTAGTTGATAAGCCGCTTCCAAGAGATTTGTTAGGAGCGATTAGTGAGAGGTTGAAATTAACTTTACAGGAAATTTTGGCAATTGAGAAGGTTGATTTGATTGCTGATATTGATAAGAAGGACGGGCCTTTTATTGTTGCGTTTTTTGGGATTAATGGAGCTGGGAAAACTACGTCTATTGCTAAACTTGCTAATTATTTACAAGAGAAGGGTAAAAGTGTTGTTTTAGCTGCGTGTGATACTTTTAGAGCGGCAGCAATTGATCAACTTCAAGAGCATGCTGATAAGTTAAAGGTTAAGATGATTAAGCATGATTATGGGTCTGACGCTGCAGCAGTTGCGTTTGATGCGATAGCGCATGCACAAAAAGAAAAGATTGATGTGGTACTTATTGATACTGCTGGAAGATTACATTCTAATACAAATTTAATGGCTGAGTTAGAGAAAATTATTAGGGTTACTAAACCTGATTTGAAAATTTTTGTTGGTGAGAGTATTACTGGAAATGATTGTATTGAGCAGGCTAAGAAATTTAATGAGTTAGTTCAAATGGATGGTGCTATATTAACTAAAGTTGATGTTGATGATAAGGGTGGAGCGCCTTTATCTATATCTTATACGATTAAAAAACCAATTTTATTTTTAGGTGTTGGGCAAGAATATAAAGACTTTGAAGTGTTTGATCCTGATGTGATTTTAGGAAGATTGGGCTTTTAGAAATTAAAAAAGATTTTGATTTTTAGTATGTTGTAGAAAGTGTGTTGTTTGCATAAACTAAAACTAAGCATTTTTGCCCATTGTTGTTTTTCCAAGCAATAGCTATTTTATCAAGTGAATTTGAACTTATGTCTTTTGGAAAGATATCATCTATTGTTTCGTGATTGATTTCTTGTATAACCATTTCTCTAAATTCAGGATTATGTTGAAATGGTAGATTACTTTTTAAGGCTTCATAAGGTGGATTTAAATTTATATCTCTTGATTCTTCTAATCCTCTTTTTGTTAGATAAAGTGAAGAAATTTTTTTTTCTAATAATTTTCTTATTTCGGTTGGAGCTATTGTAACAACATCTTTGTTTTGAAATGGAGTGTCTTGAATTGCATAATCTAATATAGCATCAATTTCTTGTGGTCCTTGAAAATCAGGTTGTTTACTACTTTTTACCCAAATTCCATTAGATTGGCTATTATATTGATCAAAATCAATAGGAGTAGTTCCTTTGTATCCAATTAATTCTAATGTGCATTCTATTAGTTGCGATGACATAATTTAGGTAAATAATTTGGTTTTTTATAAAGTTTGCGGGATTTAGTATTGTTTGATAGTAACATTTTTAAAATAATCCTATTTTTTACTATTTATGTCAGGAATAGAATTTGTAATTATGGATGTAGTACTAAGTAATGTTGGAAGATTTCTTAGAAAGGAGTTAGATTTACATGTTACTAGAAAAAAATTGCTTAATGAAATTTTAGATAATAGTTCTGGGATTCCTGATTTAAGAGATTATTCTGGTTTGGAAGTTGAAATGTCTCAAGAAGGTTATGAGAAATTACATGATAAGTTTGAAGAGTTTTATAGAAGTGCGTGGATTAAAGTTGGTAGGGAGTCTAATTTAAATTATATGGCTTCTTTGGTTGAGAATAATTCTGATTTTAGAAAAGAATTTGCAAGTAATTTAGTTCAATTAGGATATAGAGTTTTTTTAGAGAATGGTGATGTTGAAAATTATTTGGATTTGAAAATTATAACTGGAGTTGAGCCTGATTTTGATGAGGGTAAAAAAATTAATGGTGCATGTTATAAAATTATTTCAAAAAATGATCTTGTTGGAATTAGTAGAATAATTGATAGGATGGATGAGGTTTCATCTGATTTTGTTCAAGGATTATATCAATCTTGTATTGAGGCAGGACAACCACTTATTATTGAAGAAATTAAAAGATCTGCTATGAGAAAAAATGTGGGTTTTGATTTTAATCCTAAGTTTGATGATGATTTTTTAAATGAGCAATTTATTAGTTTATTTAAGGAAGATTGGAATGTTGTTGATAGAAACCCATATAATACTGTTTTAGAATTAAGATATTTGGGATATAAAGCTAAAGAAGATATTGTTCAAGAGGCTTTTAGAGGGTGTGTTGAGAAAGGTGATACTGAGCGTTTTGGTTTAATTAAAATTGCTAGTGGATATGAGCCAGAAGTGAATTTTTGAGGTTTTAGTCACTTTCTAGTGGCAAACTTTATAAACTAAGCTTATTTTTAGTGTATTATGGATATTAGTAAATTGTTAGATGAGTTTAAGGGAGTGGATTTTAGTAAAGAAGATGATTTTAATAAACCTATTGGTTCTATGACTTCTTTAAATGGAGTAAGAAGACCTAGTATTGATCCAGATGAATTTAATGCTGATTTAACTGATCCAAGGAATCATGATTCTGAAAATTTTTGCTATATTGTTCATGCTATAAATTCTGCTGCTCAAATGGGTTTTAAAATGGAAATGGAGAGATTAGGAAAATATGATCCCTCTCAAGATATTAATTTATTGGTTGATCCAGCAAGAATTTCCCTAAAAAAATTGATTTCTGGAAGTATTATTAGTGATGAACAAATGGAAACTTTTTGTAATGTTTTTTTTATTCTTGAAGTTCCTTGGAATAATATCTTAGATATGAGTTATTCTGATAGAGGTTCACAAAAAAGTTTAGAAGAAGAACTAAAACAACAACAATTGCCTTATGAAGGGGCAAGAGAATTTGCAAGAAATTCTAAAATTAAGGGATTAACATCTGAATATAATGAAATTATTTTTACTGGGAATAGAGATGGAAATCAAGTTAGAGTGGTGGGGGCTGGAATTGTTTATAAGAGATCAGCTAAGGGTGAAATTCTTTATAAAACAGATGAAACAGAATTTAGAAATGTTTGTAATAAATATGGGATTTCAATAATTGAACTTTTTAATGATCCAAAACCTATTGAAGAAAAGCCTGTTGAGTTTTATAGGAATGTTGATCCCGATGAAAAGGTTTATAATGTATGTTTAAATAATAATAATGTAAGATATGTTTTTGAAGGTTCTTTTGACGAGGGTAATTTTAGAGGATGTTATAAAACAGATGAAGGAGATATCAAGAGAGGGAAAAATTTAGTAACAAGAAAAGAATATTTGGGAATAAGGGATTTAATTTTTGAAGGTGTAAAAACTAAATCAGATGAATCTTTTGTAGCTCAAATTGATGCTCATTTTAATATTGAATAATTAACCCTCTACAATCTCACTCAATGCGCCATAGGCTTTCATAGCGTCTTTTTTACTTACGATAAAGATGTTTTCTGTTAATGTTGAGATGTTTTCGTAGATGTTGATATTTTCCCAGTGGAGTTTTCGAGTTACTTTGGCTAAAACGCCTGGGGTGTATAGGAAGTCTTTGGAAAAGCTCATTGCAAGGGATACTAGATTTTTGTCGATGTTTAGAATTTTTTCTGAGTCTAAGATTTTTAGAATTTTGTCTATGTAGTTTTGGCAGGCTACGATACTTACTTCGTAGTTGCCGTGAATGATGTTTAGGGTGTGGCCATTATCTTCGTTTAATAAGTCGTATACTCCTTTTAGTTTTTTTAGTAATGATGGGCTTTTGACAAATGCTAAATCACAAAGGCCTGTTGTCATGATGATTTGGGAGTTGAATTTGAAATTGTTTTTGATGCTCTCTTTTTTGGTTAGGGTGGTTGCGTAGCGTCTTAGAGACATTACGATGCTTTGGTTTGATACTTCTTCTCCTAGTTCGTTTTCTACGTTTGATTTTATGTGGTGAGCTAGGTTAGCGAAGTTTACGATTTCGTGAATTATTGCTTCGTATAGAAGTGGTCGGTTGTTAATTATTCTTCTTACTATTAGGCTTACGTTTGACATTTTTGTTATTTTTGATTTGTAGTTTATTAATTTTGTGTTATTATGATAACATTATGTTTTTATGGTTATTTGGATTTTTGTTTTTTCTATGAAAACTATTATTACAAAATTTGGTGGGTCTGTTTTTCAAGATGAGAATAGTTATGAAGGTGTTGCAAAACATATTAATGAGTTGGCTGCTAAATATGATAGGGTTGTTTGTGTTGTTTCTGCGCAGAAGGGTATTAGTGATAAATTAATTGATAGAGTAGCTGGTTCTGATAGAGATAGATTGCAGATGGCTTTGAAGGGTGAGTTGGATTGTTGTGAATATGATAATCCTAATGTTGCAAGGGAGCTAATTCAAGGTGAGTTTGATAGTGTGGATAGGTTAGTTGATTGTGGTGATTTTAGAGGTTTAAAACAAACCGATGGTGATTTTCCTGTTGTTGCTAATAGTTCTTATTTGGATGCTGATGTGTATATGGATTTTTCTAAGCAGTTTGCTAATGATAATCCGATTGATTCTGGGGTTACTATAGTTGCTGGGTATGGGGCTAGAGATTTGGTTGGCAAAGTTGTTTTGCTTGGAAGAAATGCGAGTGATTATGTGGCTGCTTTACTTGCTAATTTGTATGAGGCAGATGCACTTAGATTCTATAAGGATGTTGATGGAGTGTATGAGGATTTTGGAACATCTGAGCAAGTTAAAAGAGATATTGTTTCACGAGAGTATTTAAGAGGTCTTGGTGATCTGAAGGTGTTGGATTCAAGAGTATTAGGTGTTGAATATCAAGGTGATATTGAGATTATGAGATTTGGCGATAGGGATGTTGGTCAAATCATCCGAGGGTAAAAAAATGGTATTAAATGAAATGAATAATGGAACTTACACTGCAATTGTAACTCCAAGAGATGATAATTTAAATATTGATTATGATAAATTAAGAGAGTTAGTTGATAAGCAAGTTGATGGCGGCGTTGCCGGATTAGTTGTTATGGGAACAACTGGTGAGAGTAGTTATATTGATTCTCCTGGTTCGATTGGTAGATCAAGTTATAGAAGAATGATTGAGACTGTTAGAAATCAAGCTGATAGGTCTGGAAGGCATGTTCCTATTATTGCTGGAATTTGCGCACCTTATGTTTCTGAAGTTGTTGAAAAAACTAGGGTTGCTAGAGATTGCGGTGCTGATGCTGGACTTTTGACTGCTGTGCCTTATGTTAAACAAAGACAAAATGGAATTCAAAATTATTTTTTGAGTGTTGCTGACAATGGAAGTTTACCTATTGTTGTTTATGATGTTGAGAGTAGGGTTGGAACTAGTATTGAACCTAAGACTTTAGAGAGTTTAGCTAAACATGATAAAATTATTGCAATTAAAGCTGCTACTGGAGATATGATACGAATTAAGGATTATGTGCAAGTTGCTTATGGATCGAATTTTACTCGTGATAATAAGTTTAAGGTTTTTAGTGGTGATGATGCTACGACTCATTTAGCAATTCAAGAAGGAGCTAGTGGTGGAGTTAGTGTTATATCTAATGTAGCACCAAGAATGTGGTCTCAACTAGTTAATTATTGTTTAGAAAAGGATCCTGAAGCTGGTGATTTATTGGGGAAGATGATTCCTATGTGTGAGTTGTCTATGAAATATGGTAATCCGATGACGATTAAAGAGATGATGAAAATTAATGGTTTTGATGTTGGTTTTTGTATTGGGGAATTAGGATATTTGGAACCTAGTGAAGTTGGATATGTAATGGATAAACTGAGTGGGGTTGAGTTGGAGTAGATTATTTTCTTTTTTTATCTTTTTTCTTTTTTTTATTCACACTTTAGGGGGGAATTGATAGTTATATTCAAGTAGGTGCTTCGAGTATGTATGACACCGAATTTAAGTATTGATGAAGTTTTACTGGCTATTGATAATGAGAGCATATCGAATTCTCAATTACAAGATTTTATGGCAGGTAGAGATGTTTGTAGAGATGAATCGGTTGATTTAGTTGATACTAGTTAGCCTGAGATTGATCCTGCTACTATTTATTTACTTGGTGAGTTTATTGCACCTTCTTATGCTAGAAAGTTGTATAAATTTGGTGGTTTGAATGAGTTTCAGGTTCGTGTGTATGATAGTGGGCAAAAGGTTCCTGCAACTGTGAAAAATCATGATGATATTGAAGCTATGAAGATTTATGATTTGAAAAGAATGTCAGCTAGCGAGATTATTGATATGAGTACTTTGAACTATCGTCATTTTTGATTTGTTACTCTAGTAACAACATATTTATGTAGTATTTGGTTTCTTGAATTTTTATGGTAGTAAATAGTAAGTTATTAGAAGTTGCTAAGGAGTTTGGAACTCCATTGTATGTTTATGATGCCCAGGTTGTTTGTGAGAAGTTTGCGGAGCTTAAGGGTTTTTTTAATTATTCGAAATTGAAGTTGTTTTATGCGATGAAAGCTAATTTTAATCCTGCTATTTTGAAAATTTTATTGGATGAGGGGGCTTGTATTGATGCTGTTAGTCCTGCTGAGGTTATGTTAGCTAAGAGAGTTGGTTTTAGTAATGGACAGATTTTGTTTACTGCTAATATGTTAACTTCTGATGAGATGAAAGAGGTAATCTCTGAGGGTGTTTTGTTTAATATTGGATCTCTTAGTGAGCTTAGGCGATATGGGCAGTTAAATCCTAATAGTGATGTTTGTATTAGGTTTAATCCTGATGTGGTGTCTGGGCATCATGAGAAGGTTAGAACTGGTGGGAAGGATACTAAGTTTGGAATTTTGCTTGAAAATATTGGAAAGGTTAAGCAGATTTGTTGTGAATTTGGTTTGAGAATTGTTGGGGTGCATGAGCATACTGGTTCTGGTATTCCCGAAACTGTTGATATGCTTAGTGGGCTTAGAAACATTATTGAGATTTTGACGCCTTTGAATTTTCCTGATTTGAAATTTGTTGATTTTGGTGGTGGGTTTAAAATTTCTTATCATCCAAATGAAATTAATTTAGATTATAAGGCGTTTGGTAGCAAGGTTGTTGAGTTGGTTGGTCAAGTAAATGCTTGTTTTGGTAGGGAGCTTGATGTTTATTTTGAACCTGGACGTTACTTAGTTGCTCAGTGTGGGGTGCTTCTTGTTGAGGCAACTACTATTAAAAATAATGGAGGGAAATCTATTGTTGGAACTAATAGTGGGTTTAATCAGTTAATTAGACCGATGTTTTATGATTCGTATCATCACATAATTAATTTGAGCAATTTTAATGATGTTAGTTTTGTTTATGATATTGCTGGAAATATTTGTGAGACTGGTGATTACTTTGCTCAGAGTAGAAAAGTTGCTAAAATTAGTGAGAAAGATATTTTGTGTATTGAAGATGCTGGAGCGTATTGTTATTCGATGGGATCGATTTATAATCTTCGTGCAATGCCTTGTGAGGTGTTAGTTGATGGAGATGATGTTAAGGTTGTTAGTAAAAGAAAGAGTAGTTCTGAGTTAGCTTTGGGTATTTATTCGAATTTTGGTGATTAGTTTTATAAAAGGGATTTATTTTTATTATTAATAGGTGGCGGTGTTTGGAGAATAAATGCCAGCGGATTTTGAAAATAGGGTTAGAAGTGCGTGTATTAATGATATAGTAATTAGTACTCTTGAGCATTATTCTAATTTAGGTTTTGATGAAGGAGTTTATGGTTTGAAAACTTATTTATTAAAAAAACAATTTTCTGTTTTTTTGGTTGATAAGTATAAATCTTATGATAACGAAGAAAGAGATGGATTTATTGATGAATTAGATGTTGTTTTGAGAGGATTTTATCCTTCACAAATAAATAAAATTTATATGGGTTTTGCTTATAATCTAGCTAATAGTTTTGGTGAAAGAGAAATTGATAATATTGTTGGTTTGTCAAATAAAATTGAATTTGAGAGAGTAGATGATAAATTAGCTGATGATTATTTATCTTTATTATATGAGTCTTGTAGAGAAATTATGGGTTCTGAAAATTTAATTAGATTTAATGATTTTATTTTTGATAAACTTGCTAATGGTTATTTGTGTAATCACCTTAAGGAGTTTGAATATGCTGCAACTTCACATTTAATTAATATACTTGATTATTCTAGGTTCGAGAAATATTCTCCTGTGGTTTTAGAATCTGTTGATAGAGATCATGCAAAAATTCTTTATGATATTAAAGATAAAGATAAAGCGCGTATTGTTGGTGTGGTTTTGATTCCAAAAGTAAGGAAAGATTATCATTTGCTTTTGTTTTCTGATGAAGATATATTTGAAGTATATGTTGATGATTTTGCTAAAAGATTTGTTGATGGTGATTTGGATGTTGGTGATTTTGTATATAATACTCCTGATGAATATAGTTCTAATTTGAATTTATTAAAAGATAGGATTTCATATCTTCAAGAGGAGAAATTGTTTAGAAATTCGCCTGAGAGATCTTATGCATGTTTGAACTCTGGAAGAGGTAGTTATTATGATCATAAAGATGTGGTATTAGAGTCTGTTTGCCAGGATCAAAAGCTTATTTGTGATGCTTTGATAGATGATGTGCTTGTTAGAAGAATTAGTGATGATGAAATTAAAAAATTAATTAATGGAATAAATGAAGATTTTGATTTGAAGAGGCTTGTATCTCAAGTTGATGAAGGTATTTTTCTTCATTTAAGTGAGGATATTGCTAAAGTTTATGTTGATAAGGGAATGAAAATAGATCAGGGCTTTAGGATATTTAATAGAAGAAAATGGGATCGGTTACAAATAGGTTATGTAATTGCTAGAAATGCTTATAGTCAAGGTGGTCTTAGTATTGCTCAAGGAGAAGAGGGTGGTCTTAGTTTGGATGATAAGGTAGGTGGTTTGAGTGGATAAACCAACTTTAGATGAATTGATTAAATATATTCCAAAAGAATCAGCAGAAGATTATTCTAGAATTTATGAGAAAATTATTGATGGGACTGCTGATTTTGAAGTTGAAGAAGATGAGGATATTAGAAATCATTTATGTGTGAGATTTTCAAAACATTATTATTCTTCTCGTTTAGATCCTTTGATAAGTAGTCGTTATTTGAATCTTGTAACTGATAAAGTTATTGATGGTGTTAATGTTGAAGGTATTTTATCTGGTGTATTAAATTTGATTTATCCATCTGGTTCTAGACCAATTATTAAACAATCTCCTGATTTTGTATCGCAATTTGTAAATGCAATTGATGATAGATGGTTTTCAAAAAGAGGTGAATACATTATAGACACTATTTTTAATAATTTAGATTCTGATGGCTTTGATCATTTAGATTCTATTTTTCATGATTTGTCTGATGAGAGATTTTTAGAAAAAAAGGATTATTTTATTAAAAAAATAAAAAAATTAGGTTTAATTTACATTGTTGGAAAATCAGATTCTAAAAGGGTTCAATCTATTAAAAAAGATTTGTTAGAAAATATAAATGATTTTTGTGATTTTAATTTAAGAAATATTTTGGAATTAAAAACTTGCGAATTTGATAATTTAATTAATGATTTGGCGATTGTTTCTTTTCGTAATTGGATTAATCTTGATAGGATTTATGTTTCTGGTGATGATGATTATTGTGTGAATTTAGCAAATTTAAAAGTTTTGAAAACTCATTTTAAACAATTGAGTCGACACAATGATGTTATAACTTGTTATGGTAAATTAGTTGAACCTATGAATCCTGTTTTTTATGAAGCTTTAAAAGACAAATATCTTGGTGTTGTTGCTGCTGATTCAAAGCGTTGCGCTATGCTTCTTGCTCAAATTGAAGATGATAGGTTAGAATATGCTAAAGATAAGGTTATTGAAAATTTGGATGAAGATTGGCATGAATTTATTGAATTAGCTAGTGTTGATAGAATTGAGGAGATTGGTAGAGATGTTGCTAAGGTTGTTTATGAAAAAAGATTAGAAATGCCTGATACTTTTACTTGGCCATTAACTGAAAAAAAGAAAAAATGGGATTTGATGAGAAGGTACATGAAACAGGTTGTTGGAGAGGATCGAAGTGGTGGAATTAGTTTTGCTCAAGGTGAAGAGGGTGGTCTTAGTTTGGATGATAAAGTTGGTGGTTTGAGTGAGTATTGATTTTATTGCTCAAGAGATGGAAGACTCTCAAAAGAATTTAGAGGAGCTTTTAGGTGTTATATATAAGGGTGAATTAGATCATGATAGTATTGGAAATTTTAAGAAAATTAGAGATGATATTTTATTAAATGATGTTGTTATTGAAAAAGCAATAAATGTTTTTGAATCAGATTATTGTGTTGTTTTAGATTTGTATGAATCTTTGAGTCTTAGTGGGTATGGGGTTGGTGAAGAGTTATTTGAAGAAAAAATTTTAGGATTAAATAAAATTTCTCAAATTATTTTAGAACATAAACAGTTTAGTGGGTTTGTTAGAAATATAATTTTTAGTCATCAATTTAGATTTAATTATATGTTAGAATTAGAAGATAGGGTGGTTTTAAAAAATAGTGGTGTTTTTTTTGATAATAGTATGGGAAATAATGAATCCATTGATTATTTTTCTAAATGTTCTGATAATATTTTTGAATTGTATGGTTATAAATTAATTAATAGTGCTTTAGAATCAAATTCAACTAATATAATTCCTAAAATTATTGATAAATTTCCAGTATCTAGACTTAGAAAGTATAGAAAAGAACTTATTTTAGGAAGAAAAGTAATGTTAACAAAATATGAAGGTTTGAAAATTGAAGATTATTGGAAATTATTACAAGATATTGAACTTGATAAATTTAGAATTCTTGCAGATTTGATGGCTTTAAATTTAATTGATAAAGACAAAGAGAGTATTTTATTTAAATTGAGTAAACTTGATCCAACTAATAATAATGTAAAATATTTATCAAGAAGGCATGATTATCATGTTAGGGCTGGGAGTTTGGGTGATGATGTTTCTAAAGTTTCTAACGCAATTATTGATGAGAAGAATGTTGCATTTGATTATTTTCGTGATGATATGATTAGAAAAGTTATTAATTATAATCGTGGAACTAGTTCTTTTGATGAAGGTAAAAAAGAGAGTTTAGCTGCAAAGGTTCTTGCTAAAGCATCAATAAGAAGAATTGAAGGATATAGAACAAGGTTAGTTGGAAATTTACATGGTGATGATTGGCAACAATTTGTTAAGTTAGGTGATTTTACTAGAGTTAAACATTATGGTGGTGATGTTGCTAAAATGATTGTCGAGAGGGGTTATCAATTACCTGAAATTCCAAGAATCTCTTTTTATAGAAAGAAATTTAGATTAATTATGGACAAGGTAAGAGAAATTAAAGGAACCCAAGCTATTGGTGGTTTGAGTTTGTCTTTGAGAGGAGGAGAGTTATCTAAAGTTAAAGGTGAGTATGGGGCTTTGAGTGTTGATGGTGATTAGTTCCCCCCAATAAAGGGAATTAATTGTTATATTCTAGTGGTTACTTTGAAATGGTATGAGGTTGATTAAATCGTTACTTGCTTCATTGGTGCTTTATTCTAGTGCTCTTGCTGCGCCTGCACATAAATGTCCTGATGAGTATGCTTTTATTGAAAGTTATCAAGATGCTGTAGAAGCTAAAAGTAAGAGTGGTTATATGAAACATCATGCTAAGTCTATCGGATATGAAATCTTAGATGATTCATGTCAAGGAAGTGATGGGATTGGAGATAGAGTGTATGTTTTAGCTAATCAGATGAGTAATTTAGATTTACCTTTGTATAAACTTAAGAAAATGAATGAGCAGCCTGTTGATAAGACTTTGAATTTTTGCTCTAGTTTAGAGAGGATTGCTAAGGCAATGCCAGAAGTTAAAAAAACAAAAAATTATCAAGACAATTATCAGAGTAAATGTCAAGGTACTTTAGTTACAAAACTAGGAAATTAGTTTAGTTTTGTGGTTTTTGACATTTGAACTCGATTTCTTTTACAGCATAGATTCTAGTTACTATGTCTGCTGCTTTTTCTTGTGATATTTTTATCTGCGCTATTGGTAAAACATTATCTTCACTTGGACGAGCGTTGTAAAAGTTTTCTTCACATTTTGAGATTAAAGTATGTGCTTTTGGAGTATATTTTAGTCTTGATGCTTTGATAAAATATCCTTGCGCTCTTCTATAATCTCCTTTGTTAAAGAGCATTGTTCCTAAAGTTAGGTTTGCTTGGTAACTTTTTTTTGTAAGTCCAACTAAAGGTTTTCTTACATCTCCAAAGTCTGTTCCAAATTCTCTATAGATACAAACTGCTTTAGCGAACTTGTTTTCTGTTGACATAACTTTATTTGCTAATTTGTAGTGTTTTGTTGCAGTAGCTTGATCATTAAAACTATAGGCTATAGTTGCTAAAATTTCATGATGATAATTTTGTTTTTGATCTAGTTTTGATACCAAGTCGTAAACTAGTCCTAAGTTACCTTGTTCTAAAGCTACTTTTGCATCTAAGTCAATGTCAATAAGTGGTTTGTAATTTGGTTTTTCTTGTTTTGGTTTAGGTGTTTTTTTTCTTCCAATAACTTCCCTTTGAGCTGGTTGGTGTAATTTTGGTGATTCTTGAGGTTCTCTTGTTTCTTGTCTTTTGATTGGTTCTTGTTCTTTTCTTACCATTTCTTCTAGTCTTTGAGTTTCTTTTACAAAATCATCTATTGTTCTTCTTCCTTCTTCTATTATTTCTCTTCCTTCTTGAAAAATTTCTCTTGTTTCTTGGTAAAGTTCTCTTCCACTTTTAATTAAATCATTTAGTATTCCCATTTGTTTTCACAATTATTAGTTGATAAATTAAGTATATTAAACTAGGATGTTGAAAATTTTATTTTTACCGATGTTTTTAGTTGATTTGGTTTATGTTTGTTTGAAATGGGCTTATTAGCAGCCAAATAGGTACTCTGCATCAAAATCTTTTGGTTTTCCTTGTGATGTGTAAAAACTATTGTTCAATATTGGATAGTCAAATGTTAGGGCGTCTAACACCATTTCTAAGTTATTCATTGTTGGAGAATGTCCTTTTGTGCCATTTGTGTTATCTAGAATTAAGATTGGATGGTGCCATCTTCTATAAAATTTTGCTTGAAGAATATTTGCATTAGTTTTGTCTTTAGTTTGCATAACTTTGAGAGTTATATCGTCAATGTTTTGTTCACTTCTAAGGCTTTGGCCACTTAATTTTTTTAAGGCTTTTTCTTTTTGTCTTTGTATTAATATTGGTGATACAAATTGAGGAATATGTAATCCTCGAACTTTTGTTTTACTTTGAAATCTATTTGGAATTATTTTTTTAAGTTGCTTAGTAGAATAATTTGGTGCATAAAATTGCCAAAAGTGATATTTTCCTGCTCCTCTTTGAGAATTAAATACATACCCGTAATGTAAATAGTCATCAATTGATGTAATTTGTTTTGCTACGCTCTCTTCCATGGGATTATCAGGGTCTGTTGCGTGTTTTAGCATTAATGTTGCAAATTCTTTTGATTTGAAATGAGTAAAGAAGGATTGGGCTAGTTCCCATTTGGTTGTTGTATAGGTATTTGTGTTTGGATTAAATCTTTGATAGCAAGGTTTACCATATCTAGAATCTCTTTTTTTGAATCCAAAATTGAAAAATTCTTCTAGTTGCTCACTGGTTTCTCTATTTTGTTCAACTTGGATGTGAATTAAATAATCGTTATCTATCCAAAAACTTAGTGCTCCAGGGTTTATCATGGGTGAAATTTTGTAATTTATTTTAAAAAGCTTTCTGATGAAATTTATTATAAATTGAAAATATACTAAATATATTAAATAAATCCTATTGGCAAATATATAAAATAAATCCTATAAGTATATATATAAAATTGGCTTAGTTGCTATTAAAATGAGATTTTTTATAGAAACTGTAGGTTGTTTGCATAATTTTGCTGATTCTCAAAGAATGGCGGGGTTGCTTAGAGAAGCTAAGTTTGAACAAGTTATAGGTTTGGAGGATGCAGACATTGTTGTTTTGAATACTTGTACTCTTAAAGGTCCAATTGTGGATGATTTTTTTATTAAGCTTGAGAAATTAAAAGAAGATTATCCTTATAAATCTGTAGTTGTTGCTGGTTGTATTCCTAAATCTGGGTCTAAGAGATTAAAGGATTTTTCTGTTGTTGGTCCTAGAAATTTGCATAAAATTGTTGAGGTTGTTGAGGAAACTATTAATGAAAATATTGCTAAGTGTTTAGAGAAAGGTGAAATTCCTCCACTTGATTTGCCTCATGTTAGAAAAAATTGCGTTGTGGAAATCATTCCTATTAATATTGGTTGTTTGAGTGCATGTTCGTTTTGTAAATCTAAGCATTCTAGAGGTAATTTAACCTCTTATGGTGTTGAGGAGATTGTAACTGTTGCTAAAAAAGCTGTTGATGAGGGTGTTAAAGAAATTTGGTTAACGTCTCAGGATATTTTTTGTTATGGGTTTGATATTCAAACAAATGTTGCAAAGTTACTTAGTGAGTTATTGAAAATTGAAGGTGATTTTAAAATTAAATTGGGTACTGGTAATCCTGTTCATTTAGTTAAATTTATTGATGAATTAATTCCTCTTTTGAATCATGAGAAAATGTTTAATTTTTGTCATTTGCCTATTCAAAGTGGTTCTAATAAAGTTCTTAATGATATGAAGCGAGGAGGAACTTGTGAGGAGTTTGTTGATTTGGTTAAGAAATTAAAAGATGGGGTTAAAAATATTACAATTGCAACTGATGTGATTGTTGGTTATCCAAGTGAAACTGCTGAGGATTTTTGGGATACTCAAAAAATAATTAGGCAGGTTAATCCTGGAATAATTAATATCTCTAGATTTTGTCCAAGACCTGGTACATCTGCTGGTAGTTTAGATCCAATTGATGATAAGGAAGTTGATAGAAGAAGAAGAGTGATTACAGATATTTATCATAATATTGCTTTATTACAAAATGAAAGATGGCTTGGTTGGAAAGGTCAAATTGTAATTAGTGCTAAGTGTAAGGATGAGGGGCAATTTATTGGAAGAAATGATTCTTATAAACCCATTATTGTAAGTGGTGATTATAAGTTTGGAGATAAAATTAGAGTTGAAGTAACTAAAATTAATGCTTTTGATTTGCGAGGTAAACAAATTAGTCCTGATAAAGAAAAAGTGACTATTGGGATTTATCGGTGATTGTTGTGTTGTAATGGGTGTTTTCTAGTTTATATTTTTTTATAAGTTTGAGTGGATTTTTGTTTTTATGGTAGAATATAATTATATATTACTTGAAAAATTTGTAAGAGAAGCAGAGCAAGCAACTCAAAAAGCAGTGGAGCTTAGGTTTTCTAATGGTGGAAGAAGAGAAATTTATGCTTCTTTAGATAGGAGAGCTGGTTTGTATAAAGTTGAGTTTGTTAATGATTTTGGAAGAGAACAAATGGACCCAGAATCTATGTCTGTTGTTGAAAATTTAGAAAATGAATCTTTTGAATCTTTAGATGATTTAAAGTCAGAAGTTAAAGAATTTTATGATTATCGTTTTATGCATGATGAAAGAGGTATTTATTTTGCTCGAGCACATAAAATTCATGGTAGTAAAATAGGTTCTGTTATGAGAACTAAGATTAAAATTGTTGCTCCTTTGTTACAAGAGGATGAAGAGATTTGGATGTCTTTTAGAGGAGAAATATAATTAGTATTTGAGGTATTAAAAATGGGATTTGAAAGATATATTAATAATTTAATGGATGTGATTAGAGCTAGTGAGAGAGAAGAGCAAAAACCAGTTGAGATGAGGGTTGTTGTTGGTTCTGATAAGTATGTTATTGGTGATTTTACTAAGAGAGCTGGTGTTTATAGGCTTGATATGAAAGTTATTGAACTTGGAAGTGAATCTGATAAATTGGGTGGAAAAGAATATAATTCCTTTGAAGAATTGAATGAACAAGTTGTAGGTTCTGGTGGTGATTATGAATTATTTCATAATGATGAAGGTTTGTTTTATGCTGAAAAAGTTTCTGGTGTAAATGCTGGTGGTAAAGATGGTCTTGAGGAATATTCATTTATGGGTGAAGTTGCTAGAGTTGTTATTCCTTTGCTTCAAGATGGAGAACAAGTTCATTATAGCAAATTGTCTTAAATTGAGTTAGTGATGGTTGATAATAAGTTTAAAGGAATTGAAGAAGCTTTAAGATTTGCTGAGAGGGTATCAAGTAAAGCTACTCAATATGAAGTTAGTATTGGTGATGAAAGATACTTAATTGGTGATTTTTCTAAAAGGCAAGGTTTTAGAGTTTCTTTTTTAGATTCTTATTTAACTGATGATTTGAAAGTTGTTGCTTCTAGGGAGTATGGATTTGAAGAGTTGAAAAAAACTTTGGATGCTTTTGGTTTTGATATTTTGCAGCGAAGAACTGGATATTTTGTAACTAAGGGAAATGGAATTCTTGAGTTTGTTGGGGAGATTGAAATTCCTTTGCTTGGTGATTGTGGTGAAGTTGTTTATAGTAAGGTTGAATAAAAAGATTAGAAATTATTAAAAAGTAATCCTTTTTTCTTATATGCTATGGATCCAAAAATTATTCGACAAAAGTATTTTGATTTTTTTATTGAGAGAGGGCATGCTCTTATCCCTAGTGCTTCTTTAGTTCCTATTGGGGACGCTTCCGTATTATTTAATACTTCGGGAATGCAGCATTTAGCGCCATATTTCCTAGGTTCTAAGCATCCTTATGGAAAAAGGCTTGTTGATATTCAAAAGTGTCTTAGAACGGTTGATTTTGAGAATGTTGGGGACAATACTCATCATACTTTTTTTCAGATGCTTGGAAATTGGTCTATGGGTGATTATTTTAAAGAAGAGAGTATTAAGTGGAGCTTTGAATTTTTAACAAATGAGAAATGGCTTAATTTGCCTCTTAAAATGCTAGCGTTTACATGTTACAAGGGAGATGATTTAGTTCCAAGAGATGAGCAAGCTGCTAGTATTTGGAAGTCTTTGGGAGTTAATGATGATAGGATTGCTTTTTTAGGTAAGGATAATTTTTGGAGTGCTGGTGAGAAAGGTCCTTGTGGTCCTAGTTCTGAGATTTTTTATTGGGCTGGTGAAGGAGATGCTCCTAAAAGATTTGATGATCAAGATGAGAGATGGGTTGAAATTTGGAATAATGTTTTTATGGCGTACAATAGGATTGATGAGAAAACAATTGTTCCTTTAGTTCAAAAAAATGTTGATACTGGAATGGGCTTTGAGAGAGTTGTTGCTGTATTGAATGGCAAGAAGAGTGCTTATGAAACTGATTTATTTATGCTGATGATTAAAAAATTAGAGGAGATGAGTTCTAAAAGTTATGGGCAAGTTATTATGGAGATGAGAATTATTGTTGATCATATTAGGTCGGCTGCTTTTTTATTGGGTGATACTAATCCAACGTTTCCTTCCAATTTAGATCGTGGTTATATTTTGAGAAGATTAATTCGAAGAGCTATTAGGTATGCTAGGTTAATTGGAATTGAGGGTGATTTTGCAAGCTTGATTGGTTCTATTGTTGTTGAGATTTATGGAGATTATTATAAGGAGTTAGTTGATAATAAAAAAACGATTGTTGATGAATTGAAAAAAGAAGAAGATAAGTTTTCCAGAACACTTGAAGTTGGTCTTCGAGAGTTTAATAAGATGGCAGCTAAATCAGATGTTATTTCTGGAAAGGATGCGTTTTTATTATTTCAAAGTTATGGATTTCCAATTGAGATGACGCAGGAGTTAGCATTAGAGCAGTCAATTAGTGTTGATGAGAAAGTTTTTTTAGAGGAGTTTGAAAAGCATCAAGAGTTATCTAGGACAGCTTCTAGTGGAAAATTTAAAGGTGGTTTATCTGAGAATTCTCCTGAGACTACAAGATTACATACTGCAACACATTTGTTACTTGAGGCTTTAAGACGTGTTGTGTCAAAAGATATTAGGCAGCGTGGAAGTAACATTACGACAGAGAGATTAAGGTTTGATTTTAGTTTTGATAGGAAATTAACTTCTGATGAAGTTAGAGCTGTTGAAAATGAAATTAATCGAATTATTGATGAGAAAATGGATGTTAAGCGTGAGGAGATGAACATTGAAGATGCTAAGAAACTTGGCGCTCAGATGGAGTTTGGAGCTAAGTATCCTGATATTGTTAGTGTTTATTTTGTTGGAAATTATTCTAAAGAATTTTGTGGTGGACCACATGTTAAGAATACTGGTGAGATGGGAAAATTTAAAATTAAGAAAGAGCAATCATCTAGTGCTGGTGTTCGTAGGATAAAAGCTGTATTGTTGCAAGAGTGAGGCAAGTTTTTTTTTTTTTTTACAATTTTGCCTAAAAATTTATAAATAAATCTGGTATAATATTAATTTATGGAAAAAACAAGTGCATTTGATATATTAAATAAGAAAACTTATAAATTGGATTTGAAGAATAAAAAACTTATTGCTGAGCTTTTACAAAATTCTAGAGAGAGTTTTACTCAGATTGCTAAAAAAATAGGTGTTTCTAAGGAGAGTGTTCAGTATAGGTATCATCAATTGATTGAAAAGCAAATTGTTATTAGTACTTATGCTAGAATTAATTATCGTGCACTTGGATATGAGAAGTTTCATGTTTTGTTGTTAATTGATGAGAAAAATCCTAAGCAGCAAGATGATTTTATTAAAGCTTTATCCAATGATCAAAATGTTTTAAGAGTTATTGAATTTAATGATGATTGGGATTTAGAAGTTGTTATATTGGCTAAAGATATTCGAGATTTTGATAAGGTATTAAACCGGTTACTTGATCCTTATGCAGATTTAATTAGAAAGAAGGATACTGAGGCTGTAATTGATGTTGTTGATAAGAATATTATTCCAGATATTGGTAAAATTAAAACTGTTAAATCTAAAACTGTTTCAAATGTGAAAATTGATGAGCAGGATTTGTTGATTTTACATTCGCTTGGAAAAGATGCAAGAGTTTCAACTTATAAAATTTCTCCTGTTGTTAAACTTAGTGCAGATGCTATTGGTCTTAGAATTAAAAAGTTAGAGAAGGCAGGTGTTATTGAAAGGTATACATGTTTACTTAATTTTTCTAATTTGGATTATTTGGGATTTTTATTTTCATTTACAATGGGATCATTTCCTAAAAATGAAGAGATGCGTTATTTTACTTTTATGAGTAAGAATCCTTATGTTTTATCTATTAAAAAAATGCTTGGAAAGTGGGATTTTAAGAATTATTTGATTGTTAAAAATATGGGTGATTTTCATAAAATTATTAAGGATTTGAAACGGGAGTTTAGTGAGTTTGTACATGACTATCAAACTCTTGTAATCTATAAGGAACATATGTTTAATCCTTGTCCTGATGTTGTAATTGGTGGGGACGGTATTAAGAAAAAATAATGTTTGATTTATTTATGTTAATATTTAAAAAATGAGAGGTAGAAAAAGGTTTAGGCGTTTGAGGAGTTTTAGAAATAAGTATCTTAGACGTCGTGTTCAGAAGTTAAAGCATGTATGTGTTCATAATGAATATTTGATTTTAGCTTTGTTTTTGTGGATTGTTGCTTTACTTGTTGAACTTACAGCAAGAGTTTATGATCTTTATCGTATTTTTCCTGATGTTGATGTGATCTCTCATTTTGCTGCTGGTGTTGCTATTGCTGCATTTTTATTTTGGTTATTTGTAAGGCATCATTTAGATAAAAAATATAATGTGAATTTGTATATTGCAATTGGATCGATTATTGTTAGTATATTTTGGGAAATTATTGAAACTGTTCAAGAATGGTTTTTTTATAATCCTGCTTATTTAGTTGATATCTTTTTTTGGGATGGGTTTTTTGATATAATATTTGCTTTATTGGGGACTTTTGTATTTTTGGTTTATATTAATAAGAAAAAAAATAAAATAAATAAAAAGAGATGTTAGTTTTGTTTTGGGCATTTTAGTGTTATTAGGTATGACATACTAGGTGAGCCTTTATTTTTTCCTAAGTGAACATAATCGGCACATCCGTCATTGTTAATATCTAAACTATCTCTTTTTTCAAAAGATGTTGCTCCCATTTCAATTTCTTCTCCTACCCAATCTTTGTGTGGTTGAAATCCAAATGAATTGTTCGTTGTTGTGTTTTGAGCGTACCCAATTCTAATTCCATCGCCCCAATGCGGTTTGTAGACTACTATGTCGGCTAGACCATCGTTGTTAAAGTCTTCAGTGTCAATACTACCTATTTTTACGTCTTCAGTAAAACCATCAACAATTGCGTCTGCTTCTCCACCAAAAATCAATTTTGTTTTAGCTTCTCTTGGTGTGTCTGAAAGCCATACGTTTACATAAAGATCATCTGCACTAAATGTATTGGTGTATTTCCAAAGTAACCAAAAGTCATCTTTACCATCGCCATTAGCGTCAGCCCAATCCATCATTAGAATACTTTGATAATCAGTTTTTTCATTATCTATTCTATCAATAAATCTATACATTGCTTCTTCAAATGAAACTTTTTGTTTTGTTATGTGGGTTGTTTTTTTGAATTGATATGGTTTTTTTGGATCACATTGGTTTACTGCTACTGCAATTCTATATTTATCTGTTCCAATTTTTTCTATAAATTGAGAAATTACAATGTCAGCGCATCCATCTCCATTAATATCAGCTGTATCTAATTTAGTTTTGTCAGAAAACCATTTTGTTTTTAGAGGAACACTAATGTATTTACTATTTTTGTTAAACTTTTCATGTTTTTATTCACCTTTGTTTGTTTCTGATTATTTCTAAAAACATCTATCACTAAAAAGCTAGTTCTTTGATTTTTTTATTTTTGCCGAGAAAATTAGTTATAAATTTTATGAAAGTTATATTTGTTTAGAAAATGGTGCGGCGGCCGAGACTCGAACTCGGGTCGCAGCGTTGGCAACGCCGCATACTAACCACTATACTACCGCCGCATTGGTAATATGAGTTATAAAAAAAGTAAGTTATTAATAAAGTTTTCTAAAATAATTCGTTAAAGATTGATTTGATTTGAAGAAAAAACAAAAGAAAAAAAACAAAAAATCAAATAATTAATTTTTTGCTAAAACAAATGCAGCTTTTAGTGCAACGATGATTGTTGCTGGAACGAATAGTGTCAAGATTCCCATTAATACGTTGCTAATAATTGGTGCAACTTGTGAGAATACTCCTACTTGAATTCCTAAAAATGAAATTAATACTAAAACTGTTCCTGAAGTTAAGAATGCGTCAACTTCATTGTGTGCTACATTTAGAAGACCTACTACAATTCCCAGGATAAATACTGTCCATAACATTTGTGTTTGGTATGCGCCACCTAAACCTAATCCTAAAATTACTGCTAGAATAAGTCCTATTAAGAATGACCAACTACCTAATGCGGCAGGAGCTCCACTTCTTTTTGGTGCACTTTTTGGTGCAACTCTTCTGCTGCTTGTTTTTCTTTTTTTTGCCATTAAACTATCACCTCTATTTAACGAGAAACTTTTCGTTATATCTACTTGTTAATATTTTTTTCTTTATATGTTTTTTGTTTTTCATGATGGATTAGTTATGTTGAGAAATGGTTTTTTGAGAATTAGTTTGAATGATTTGTGTAGGGATTATTGTGGTTTTTAATTTAGTGCAATTTCTAAATAATTTGGATTGACTGTCATTTGTTGATACATTATTTTTTTTACAATTTCTAGTGGCAATCCTTTTCTGTATGATCTGTTTTTTGTAAGTGCATCAAAATGATCGCCAACTGCAATTATTTGTGAGAAATCAGTTATTATTTTATTGTCTGTTCTTCTATCTGGATTTTCTGAATTGCTATCTCTATTAGGATTTCTTCTATCTACTTTTCTTCTTCTTGGATATGAGTCGTTTTGCCATTCGTGGTGTTGAACTGAGGTTTCTTTTACTATTGGAATATGAATTTCTAATAATTCAATTAAACTATATCTTGGATGTGTTTCAATTATTTCTCTTTCTTGTGGTGTTGGTTCTGTTTTTTTGTCTAGAATATATGCTGGAACTCTAATTTTTCCCATATCGTGTAATTGGCCGCTTATTGCAAGAATTTCTAATTCTTCTTGTGTATATCCTAATTCTAATCCTATTTCAACTGCTTTAATTGCTGTTCTAACTGAATGCCTATATGAGTCTGGGTGGTGGGCTTTTAATTGTTTTAATCTATCTGAAACGTCATTTAGTCTTAGAACTGTTCTAATTGTTTTTCTTGCTTGAATTTTTCTGGTTAGTTGCATGTTATTTTTTTGTGAATTTTGTTGAATTTCTTTTTAATGTGTTTTTATCTTTCTTTTTTAAAAATCTTTACTACTTATTTTCTATTTTTCTTTGAAACAAGCAAAAACTTAATAAAGGGATTCAATTCTCATCTAATTCATTATCCCTCCTTAGTTCAGTGGCTAGAACGCTCGGCTGTAGATATCTTAATGATGTGTCGTTATGACTTTAATGATTTAAGATCAGCCGTGACCGAGAGGTCCCCGGTTCAAATCCGGGAGGGGGGACTCCTTTTCCTGTTTTTTTTGATGATTTTTCTTTATTATAAGGGAGGTTTAGGGGAGAATTTGGGTCTTTAAGCCCAAAATTACCACAAAGCTTATAAAGGGTTCCTAGTTCCATTCACAAATGGCAAAGCTTTTCTACCAAAACAACAAAATGTGGTAGATAGTGCTATGCAATTTTATGCCCCGATAGTGTAGTCCGGTCTAGCATGTTGCCCTGTCGACCCGACAGGGAAAGAAAGGCAACGACCCGGGTTCGAATCCCGGTCGGGGCGTATAGTGAACTCAAAATCTAACCGGTTTTGGGTGTTTAAGGGCCGGTAGCTTAGCTTGGTAGAGCGCCTGACTTTTAATCAGGCGGTCGAGGGTTCAAATCCCTTCCGGCCCGCCACATTTACCTTAAGGACAATAATAAAAATGGAGACTTCAAAACATATTCTGGTACCAAAACAAACAAAATTAACTCAAGAGCAAAAGCAGGAGTTATTAGCAAAGCATTCTATTAGACAAAATCAATTGCCAAAAATTAAGATCACTGATCCTTCGATTGAGGCTTTTGAACCTAAAGCAGGCGATATCATTAAGATTGAGCGTGAGAGTAAAACGGCTGGTGAAACAGTATATTACAGAATTGTGGTTGAAAATTAAAATGGATAGATCAATATTAGTTAGGAAATATTTCGAAGAGAAAAAGTTTGTTGCAAGTAATATCTCGTCTTTTAACAATCTTCTTGAAAAAAGACTTCAAGAAGTTATTGAAGAGAATAAAGAGGCTGAGCCTACTATTATTCCTCATAATATCGAAAAATTTAAAATTCGATTTGGAAGAATTACAATTGGTAAACCTGAAATCACGGAAGCTGATGGTTCTAAACGTCCAATTTATCCTATGGAAGCTAGGCTTAGAAAAATTTCTTATCATGCTCCAATTTTCTTAGAAGTAAGTACTTATATTAATGATGTTCAAAGAGAAAATTTTATTGCAGAAATTGGAAAATTGCCAATTATGTTAAAAAGTAAATTTTGTAATTTAGATAATTTATCTCGAGAGGATTTAATGAAACGAGGGGAAGATCCTTCTGATCCTGGTGGATATTTTATTATTAATGGAACTGAAAGAGTTATTATTAATATTGAAGATTTAGCTCCTAATAATTTAATGGTTGAGAAAAATAAAACTAAGAATTTTTATGCAAGATTTTTTGCAGCTCAGGGTTCTTATAAAATTCCTCATACTATTGAAAAGAAAAAAGATGGTATTTATTATATCACTTTTACTAGGATTAAGCTAATTCCAATTGTTGTTGTTTTAAAGGCTATTGGGATGCTTAAAGATGAAGATATTATGAAAGCAATTTCAACTAAGAAAAATTATGATGAATTAATTTTAAATTTATTTGAATTTGCTGACATTAAAACTCAAGAAGATGCACTTGATTATATTGGTAAAAGGTCTGGTATTGCTCAAGCTAAAGAAATTAGATTAGAAAGAACAACTGATATCTTGGATAAATATTTGTTACCTAATTTAGGTATGGATTCTAAAATGAGATCTCTTAAGGCTAAAAATTTATGTAAAATGTTAAAGCGTTTAATTGATGTTTCAAGTGGGTCTAGAGATCAAGATGATAAAGATCATTATATTAACAAAAGAATTAGGATGAGTGGAGATTTATTATTGGATTTATTCAGAGTTAACTTTAAAGTTTTAGTGGGAGATATTTTATATAACTTTCAAAGAATTATCAAGCGTGGTAAATTACCTAGTATTCGTGTAATTATTAGAGATAAGTTGTTGACTTCAAGACTTTATTCCGCTATGGCAACTGGTGAATGGGTTGGTGGAAGACAGGGGGTCTCTCAAAGGATGGATAGGGTAAATTTCTTATCTATGGTTTCACATCTTCAAAGAGTGGCTAGTCCTTTGTCGACTTCACAAGAGAATTTTGATGCTAGGGCTCTTCATTGTACGCATCTTGGAAGATTATGTCCAATTGAAACTCCTGAAGGAACTAATATTGGTCTTAGAAAGAATTTAGCTATGCTTTGTTCTTTATCTCAAAAAGTAAGTGAAGATGAAGTATTAAATAAATTAAGGGCAATTGGCCTTACGGAGAGTAACTAAAATGGCTGATGTTTATATAAATTCAAATTTTGTAGGTAGCGTTGATAACGCTACACTTTTTACTCAAGATATTAGAGATCTTAGAAGAAAAGGTGATTTGTCGTTAGATATTAATGTTTATTATAATGAAGATAATGATGAAATTAAAATCTTTACTGACGAAGGAAGAGCAAGAAGACCTTTAATTATTGTTAAAGATGGTGTAGCTCTTTTAACTCCTAAACATTTAGAACAATTAAAAAATGGTGAATTAACTTGGGATGATTTAGTTGTTCAAGGAGTAATTGAATACTTAGATGCTGGTGAAGAAGAAAATGCTTTAGTTGCTTATGACATTAAGGATTTAACAGAAGAATATACTCATTTAGAAATCACTTCTGGTTCAATTACTGGTGTTACTACTTCGTTAGTTCCTTTTGGAAACTATTTATTATCGACTAGATTAAATGCAGGATCTAAAAATCAAAAGCAATCTCTTGGTTTTTATGCAGCTAATTATTATTTAAGACTTGATATGGATGCTAATTTGTTACATTATCCGCAATTTCCTATTGTAAAGACTAAAGTTCATGACGTTATTGATTATGCTGAACATCCTTCTGGACAAAATATGGTTGTTGCTATTATGTGTTACGATGGTTATAACATGGAAGATGGAGTTATTTTAAACAAAACTTCTGTTGAAAGAGGTCTTGCAAGAAGTACTTATTTTCATCCGATGTCTGCTCAAGAACTTAGATATTCTGGTGGTTTAATTGACGAGATTTGTGTTCCTGACAAAGATGTAAAGGGATATAGGTCAGAAAATGATTATAGGTTTTTAGAAGAGGATGGGTTAATTTATCCGGAAGCTAAAGTTAAAGAAGGTAATGTTATTATTGGTAGAACTTCGCCTCCAAGATTTTTATCTAGTATGGATGAATATAATTTATCTGCTGCTATTAGACGTGAGAGCTCAGTTTCTTTAAAACATGGTCAAAAAGGAGTTGCTGATTTTGTAGTTTTAACTGAGAATGATGAAGGAAATAGACTTATTCAAGTTAGACTTAGAGAGGAGAGAATCCCTGAAATTGGTGATAAGTTTACTTCAAGACATGGTCAGAAAGGAGTTACTGGAATTTTAATTCCTCAACAAGATATCCCTTTTTCAACATCTGGTATTGTTCCTGATTTAATTTTCACTCCGCATGGAGTTCCTTCGAGGATGACAATTTCACATTTAATTGAATTAATTGGTGGAAAAGTTGGTTCACTTAATGGAAGATTTATTGATGGTACTTTATTCGATGGTGAAAAAGAAGCTGACATTAGGTCAGAATTACTAGATTTAGGATTTAGGGAAGATGGTACTGAAGTTTTTGTTGATGGAAGAACTGGTCAGCAAATGCTTGGAAAAATTTATGTTGGTAATATGTATTATTTAAGATTAAAGCATATGGTTGCTAATAAAATGCAATCAAGAGCAAGAGGTCCTATCCAATTACTTACTAGGCAACCAACTGAAGGGAAAGCTAAAGAAGGTGGACTTAGATTAGGAGAGATGGAGAAGGATACTTTTATTGCTCATGGTGCAACATTGTTGCTTAAAGAAAGATTTAATTCAGATAAAGTTATTTTACCTGTTTGTGAACAATCTGGTTTAATGGGTTTTTATGACTTTAGAAGAAATGGAAGAGCGATTTCTCCTTTATGTGGAGAAAATTCAGAAAGTAGTGATGTTGAAATGAGTTATGCTTTCAAATTATTATTAGATGAAATTAGAAGTATGGGGATTTATATAAAATTAAATCTTGAGAATAAATATTGAGATTTTATCATTAAAATTCAAGGAGATCAAAATAAAAATGGATAGGCAAGTTCACAAAAAAATAAGTAGCATTACTTTTGGTATTTTTTCACCAAAACAAGTAGTTGAAGCATCTTGTGCAAAAGTAGTTACACCAGAGCTTTACGATAAAGAAGGTTACCCTGTAGATGGTGGTCTTATGGATCTAAGATTGGGTGTAATTGATCCTGGTTTAAGATGTAAAACTTGTGGTCAAAAATTAAAAGAATGTCCTGGTCATTTTGGAAATATTGAACTTGCTCGGCCAGTTGTTCATGTGAAGTTTGTTAGACAGGTATTAGATTTATTAAGATCAACTTGTAAAAGTTGTGGTCATGTGATTATTCCTACTGAATTAAAATCAAAATATTTAGATACTCTAAGTGATCTTGGAATGGAGTATGGTTTTGAAGTTAGAAGAAGAAAAGTTAAAGAAATTGTTGCTAAGTATAGAACAAAGGATAAATGTCCTCATTGTAATACTAAGCAAGGCAAAGTTAAATTATCAAAGCCTTATAATTTTTATGAAGATGAAATTAGATTAAGTCCAATTGAAGTTAGAGCAAGACTTGAAAAAATTCCAACTGAAGATTTACCTATTTTTGGATTTAGCGATAAAGGTTTTAGACCTGAGTGGTTAATTTTAACTGTTTTACAAATACCTCCGGTAACTATGAGGCCTTCTATCACTTTAGAGAGTGGAGAGAGATCAGAAGATGATTTAACTCATAAACTGGGTGATATTGTAAGAATTAATCAAAGATTATTTGAGAATATTAATGCTGGAGCTCCAGAAGTTATCATTGAGGATTTATGGGATTTATTACAATACCATATCACTACTTTCTTTGATAATGCTATTGCTCAGTTACCTCCTGCAAGGCATAGGGGCGGTCAAGTTTTGAAAACTTTAGCTAGCAGAATTTCTAGTAAAGATGGTAGGATTAGACATAATTTAGCAGGTAAGAGAACTGATTTTTCAGCACGTACTGTTATTAGTCCAGATCCTTTAATTGATTTAAATGAAGTTGGTGTTCCAATTATGATGTCAATGAATTTAACAATTCCTGAAAGAGTTACATCTTGGAATATTGAGTATTTAAAGGAATTTGTTAAAAGAGGAGCTAAAGTATATCCTGGTGCAAATTATGTGATTAAAGCTGATGGTAAAAGAAAAACTATTACTCTTGAAACAAAGGATGAAATTTTAGAAGAAATTGAACCTGGTTACATTGTTGAGAGACATTTAATTGATGGCGATGTTGCTTTATTTAACAGGCAACCTTCATTACATAGGATGAGTATGATGTGTCATAAAGTAAAGGTTCTTCCAGGAAAAACTTTTAGGTTGAATCCTGCTGTTTGTAATCCTTATAATGCTGATTTTGATGGGGATGAAATGAATTTACATATTCCTCAAACTGAAGAAGCTAGAGCTGAAGCTAGAATTTTAATGCTTGTTGAAACACAACTTATGAGTCCAAAGTGTGGTCTTAGTGTAGTTGGTTGTATTCAGGATGCTATTACTGGAAATTATTTGTTAACTAAAGAGACTATTATGCAGCGTGAAAATGCTATTGATATGTTATTTTATTGTGGAGTTAGAGATTTTTCAAGATTACCTAAAAAAGATAAAGTTAATGGGAAAGAAATTTTTAGTGTTTTGATTCCTAGTGATTTTAGTTTTGTTGGGAAAGATAAGTCTGGTAATAAAGTATTAATTGAAAATGGTGAATTGAAATCTGGTATTATGGATAAAGCTAATCTAGGTCAAGAGTCTGGTTTAATGCTTAGAAATATTTATGAGAAGTATGGTCCTACTTTTACTGCTGATTTACTTGGTAGTATTTCAAAATTAGGAATTAGTACTCTTTCAAGACGAGGATTTTCAATTGGTCTTAGAGATGTAGATTTAGCTCCTAAAGCAATGGATGAAATTCAGGTTGTTATCAAGGAAGCCGAAGTTAGAGCTCATGAATTAATTGATGAATTTTATGCTGGGAAAATGGAACCTCTTCCAGGTAGATCTCTTCAAGAAACTGTTGAATTAAGAATCTTAGAAGCTCTTAATAAAGCTAGGAATAAATCCGGTGATATTGCTATGAGACAAGCTCGTGAGAGTGCTGCTTTAGTGATGGCACGTTCAGGATCACGAGGTAATGCTCTTTATATTGCTCAGATGACTGCAGTTGTTGGTCAGCAATCTATGAGAGGTAAAAGGATTAGTAATGGATATAAGAAAAGAACTTTATCTTACTTTAAGAAAAATGATTTATCTCCTAATGCTAGAGGATTTATTAAAAATAATTTCAAAAGTGGTCTTGCACCTTATGAATTTTTCTTTGGAGCTATGACTGGTAGAGATGCTTTAATGGATACTGCTTTAAGGACACCAAAATCCGGTTATCTTTATAGAAGATTATCAAATGCAATGCAGGATTTAAAAGTTGAATATGATGGGACTGTGAGAGACGCTAGTTCAAGGATTGTTCAATTTGCATATGGTGAAGATGGTCTTGATGTTTCCAAAACTAAAAATGGGGTTATTGATGTTCAAAAAGTAGTTGATAGCGTTATAGGAGGGAAGAAAAAATGAGTAAAGACTTAATGAAAATATTTCAAAAACATAGCGATATTCTTCCTAACTTAGTTATTCGAGAAGCTATTGATTTAATGGGGCCTAAAGCTACAAAAGAAGATGCTCAGAAAGTTGCTGATTTACTTGTTGAAACTTATAAAAATGCAATGGTTAATGCTGGTGAGTGTGTTGGTTTAGTTAGTGCTGAGAGTATTGGGGAACCTGGTACTCAGATGACATTAAATACTTTTCATCTTGCTGGGGTAGCTGAAGTACAGGTTACTACTGGTCTTCCAAGGATTATTGAAATTTTTGATGCTCAGAAAACTATTAAAACTCCGATGATGGAAATTTATTTGAATAGTCCTCATAATAAAGTTGAGAATATTAAAAAGTTTGCAGCTAAAATTAAAGAGACTAAATTTGGTGAATTTGTATCAGAATTTTCTCTTGATATTTTTGATCATAAATTAACTGCAACTTTAAATAAGGAAATTTTAGATGATCATTCTTTAACTGCTAAGGATTTAACTAAATCTTTTAAAACTAAAGCTAAGGGTTTTACTGTTAGTTGTAGCGAAACTGTTATCACTTTTGTTCAAAAATCAACAAAACCTGAAGATTTGAAGGATTTGTATAATTTAAAACAAAAGATTAGGGGCGTTAAAGTTAAAGGTCTTAAAGGTTTAGTTCAAGTTCTTCCTGTTAAAAGAGGAGAAGAATACATTGTTCTTACTGCTGGAACTAATTTGAAAGATGTATTAGAACTTGAGGAAGTTGATACTACTAGAACTGTTAGTAATGATATTCATGAAATCTTTGCTGTTTTAGGAATTGAAGCTACTAGGCAAGCTGTTATTAATGAAGTTTACAAAGTAATTGAATCTCAGGGTCTTAATGTTGATATTAGGCATATTATGCTTGTAGCTGATATTATGACTGCTGGTGGCGCTGTTAAAGGTATTACTAGGTATGGAGTTGTTAGTGAGAAGGCGAGTGTTCTTGCAAGAGCTTCATTTGAAACTCCTGTAACTCATTTAATTAATGCTGCACTTGAGGGTGAAGTTGATAAATTAACTAGTGTTGTTGAGAATGTTATGATTAATCAGCCTGTACCTTTAGGAACTGGACTTCCTGGTTTAATTACTAAATTAAAGTAAAGTTTTAAAAAACTGATGAAAATAATAAAATAAATATTGAATAATAATATGAATAAATCGTTGAGGCGAAATAAGAATAAAAATGGCAAAAAGAAAAGAATTAAGTGAAGAAATTAAATTAATTAGAAGTAAAATTTCAGATTCAAAGGCTCTAATTGGGGCAGATAGAACTTTAAAGGCTCTTAGAAGTAAAGGTCTTGAAAAGGTTTTTTTAGCAAAAAATTGTCCACAAACAATTAAAGAAGATGTTGAAAAATTTGCAAAAATGGCTAATGTTGATGTTGTTGTTTTAGATCAGGATAATGAAGAGTTAGGTGTTATTTGTAAAAAAACTTTCTTTATTAGTGTTATCGGAATTGAGGCATAAATTGGCTAGAATTAAACTTGATAGTGAAGTTTTAGGATTAGGTTTAATTTTGGAAAGAATTGCTCGTGTTAGAGTTAAAGATGTCTTTAAAGAGGATGATGTTATTTATTTTATAGTTGGTGTTGGTCAAATTGGTAAGGCTATTGGGAAGGGAGCTGAGAATATTAAAAAATTGAGCACTCGGTTTAATAAAAAAATTAAAATTATTGAATTTTCTCCAAAGCCTGAAGTTTTTGTTAAAAATGTTGTTTATCCAGCTAAACCTCGTGAGATTGTTGTTGAGGGTGAATATATTATTATTAAAGATCAAAGTAAATCAACAAAGAGTATGATTATAGGTAGAGGAGGAAAGAATCTTGCGCTAATTAATAGAGCTGTTAGAAGATTTTTTAGCTTTGAAGTTAAAGTTGAATAAATTTTATTGTTTTATAGCTAATCTAATTAGAAATCTTTATAAAGAGAGCACGATTTTTAAGACTAAAAATGGGAAATAAATCAAAAGGATTGGGAGCTGCTAAAAAGCTTGCAAAAAGAAGAAAATCATTCAAACTTAAAAATAGAACTAAATTAAAGAAGAAAGTAGATCCACTTGCTGGTTCATCACAAGCTAAAGCAATTGTTCTTGAAAAAATTCAAGTAGAAGCAAAGCAACCTAACTCAGCTATGAGAAAGTGTGCTAGAGTTCAACTTGTTAAAAATGGGAAACAAATTACTGCTTTTATGCCTGGTGATGGAGCTCAGAAGCTAATTAACGAGCACGATGAAGTAATTGTTGAGTGTATTGGTGGTAAAATGGGTCGAGCTAAGGGAGACATTCCTGGAGTTAGATGGCAAGTATTAAAAGTTAACGATCAGAGTTTAAGTGCTTTAATTGGCGGAAAACTAGAGAAGGCGAGAAGGTAGATAAAATGGCAGAAGAAATTAAATTTTTTAACAAGTGGAGTGCTCAAGGAGTTAAAGTTAATGATGTTGGCTTAATTAAATATCTTTCAATTGATCCTAAATTAATGCCAAAAACTGGTGCTAGATATGCTGGTAATAGATTTCATAAATCTCAAACTTTTATTGTTGAAAGATTAGCTTCAAAGTTAATGAGTTCAGGTCATAAAGGTAAAAAGCATTTAATTAGTTCAGGTCACAACACTGGTAAGAAAAGTAAAGTTCTTGCTGTTGTTAAAAAGGCTTTAGAAATTGCTGAACAAAAATTAAAATTAAATCCTTTGGCTATTTTAGTTAAGGCTGTTGAGAATGCTGCTCCTAGAGAGGAAGTTATTGCAATTGAGTATGGTGGAGCTAGATATCCTAAAGCTGTTGATGTAGCGCCTCAGAGAAGAATTGATATTGCTCTAAGATACATGACTCAAGGTGCTTATACTCGATGTTTTAATAAGAAGATGTCTGTTGAAGCTGCTTTAGCTGCTGAAATTATTGAAGCTTATAAATTATCTGCTAAGAGTAACGCTGTTGCTAAGAAGAGAGATTTAGAAAGACAGGCTGCAAGTAGTAAATAGATTTTTATTTTTTCTATATTTTTTTATACATATTTTTATAAAGTTTTAATGATTTTTAGTTTAAAATGGAAACTGATAATGAAGTTAGGGAATTTTTTATGAAGGATTTAGGTAGGAATTATGATCCTAAGAAACTTTATGCTATTGTTGAAGCTCATAGAGATTTGAGAGAGAAGAGTGATGAACTTACTAATTTAGTTACAAGTGGAAGCATTGATGGTACTGAATTTGCTAATAAGGCTAATTATGTTAATAATGAATATTTTGATCAAGTAGGAAAAATTATTGGCGCAGATGATTATAAGAGAGTTTTTGAAGTTGATTTAGGTGAGAGAATAATTTTGGTTGATCCTGATATTGCAGCTGGAATTGATTATACGAAAGATTAATTATTTTTACATAGGTTCTATATTTTTTTAATTTTTACTAACTATAATGTTTTATTAGTGTATTAATATTTTATTTTATGCAGGAATATTTAGATAAAAAGATTAAGTATATTAAGGCTGATTCTAAGGGTGTTATTTGGTCTAGAAATTTTATTTATGATTATGATGCTAAGGATACTTTTGTTTCTTATATGAGGCGTGATGGGGTTTATATGAATGTTTTGAGAAGGGGGTATGTATTAATTGGATATGATGATGGGGAGGATAGTTTGCATGGGTTTGTTGGTGTTTGTGAAAAGTTTAATAGAATGAGAGTTATGGGTTTAATTGATTTGATTGATGAGAGGGTAAAGGTTGATTCTTTTTTAGAAGATAGTTTTGATGTTTTGGAGTTTATTAGAAAGGTTTATGGGAAGGGTTAATTAATTTGATCAATTATATCTTGGGCGTAGTTGGAGCTGATTGCAAACCCTAGTCCTTCAAATTCGGCTATTTTTAGGGTGTTTATTCCTATTACATCTCCATTGGTGTTTATTAAAGGGCCACCTGAATTTCCTGGGTTGATTGCAACGTCGATTTGGATGAATTCGTTATTTAGATTGTCTGTTCTTTTTGTTGCGCTTACGATTCCTTGTGTTACACTAAAATCTAATCCCGCTGGGTTTCCTACAGCTATTACTTTTTCTCCAACTCTTACATCGTTTGAATTAGCAAAACTTAGTGTTGGTAAATTGTTAGCATCAATTCTAAGTAGGGCGATGTCTGCGTCTTGGTCAAATCCTACTATTTGAACTCTGTGTGAGTCGCCGTTATGTCTTTGTACTCCTGCGGCTCGAGCGCCTTCAATTACATGATAGTTAGTTACAACTAAGCCGTCTGTTGAAATAATAAAGCCTGAACCGGAGCCAACGTCTGTTTGAATGCTAACTACTGATTCGATAATGTCGTCAATGATGCCTGAGAAATCTTGGTTTTCTATTTTTAAATTTGTAAGTGTGTTTTCAAGTTCTTCTATGTTTTTCTCACTTTCTATTTTTTGTTCTGCCAAATCTCCAGATAGTTGTTTGATTTCTTCTTCTTTAACTTTTAGTGATTCGTCTAAAATTCCTAGGGATGATTGGATTTGAGTGTCTTTTGATTCTAAGGATGTTATTTTTGTGTTTAGGTTTGTTGTTGTTTGTTCTAGGTTTGTGTTAAGATCATTTATTTGAGATGTTAATGATTGTTCTAAGGAGTTGATTTGTTTTTGTTCGAAAATTATTGCTGTTGTGAAGACTATGATTAATAGTAGGATGGTTGATGCGTAGATTAAATGAGTTTTTGTTTCTTTATGCATTGGTTATGTTATGATGTTTTTATTTATAAATTCTTGTTTTGAATGTAGTAATGAGAATGTTTTTAAAGAATCTTTGTTTTGTTTATTTTATGATTGTATTAGGAGTTGAGACTACAGCGCATACTTTTGGTGTGGGTATTATTAAGGTTAATATTAGAGGTAATTCTAAGCAAGTTGAAATTTTATCTAACGTTAAGGATATGTATCGTTCTGAAACTGAGGGGATGGTTCCTGACAAAGTTGCTTTGCATCATAATCAAGTAAGTGATGAGGTGCTTTCTAAGGCGTTTAAAGATGCTAATGTTTCTTGGAAAGATGTTGCTTTTATCTCTTATTCAGCTGGTCCTGGATTAGATCCTGCTTTGTGGAGTGGATATCATATTGCTAAGCAGTGGGCAGTTGATAATAATAAAAAGTTAGTTGGAATTAATCATTGCTGCGCGCATCTTAGTATTGGACAAATTATGAATAAGTTAAATGATCCTTGTTATTTGTATGTTAGTGGGGTCAACACTCAAATTATTGTTCAAGAGGGTGGTAAGTATATTGTGATGGGTGAAACCCTTGATATTGGTTTGGGTAATATGCTTGATAAGTTTGGTAGAATTATTGGTCTTGGTTTTCCTGCTGGCCCTGAAATTGAGAAAATGGCTCGAGGTGGAAAGTATGTTGAGCTGCCTTATACTGTTAAAGGAATGGATTGTTCGTTTTCTGGATTACTTACTAAGGCGAAGCAGTTGTTTGAAAGAGATTCTTCAATAAGAAAAGAGGATTTGTGTTTTTCTTTGCAAGAAACTTCGTTTGCGATGCTAGCTGAAGTTGTTGAGAGAGCGATGGCTGCTTGTGGTAAAAAAGAATTACTGCTTGTTGGCGGTGTTGGCGCAAATAAAAGGTTTTGTGAAATTCTTGATATTATGTGTAAGGAGAGAGGAGCTAAGTTTTACAAGGTTTCTATGGATCTTGCTGGCGATCAAGGAGCTATGATTGCTTGGGAAGGATATTTAAGACAAAATCAGAGTGGAGATATGGAAGTTAATCCTCATTGGAGAGCTGACGAAGTTTGATTTGTTGATTTGTTTTTTATAAAGAAAATAAATTATTGAATTGAATCATATTCAGCTAGAGTTATTACTTTTGGATTTAAATCTTCAATTTTTGTCATTATTCCTGGTAAATGTGCTAATCCTACTACTGCAACTAATTTGCTATCTTCATCATATAATTCTCTAATTCTTCTTGACATCACTTCATCCCTTTGAGGATTAATCAATATTTCTAAAACTATTATTTCTTCAGCAGACCTTGTTTTTTTTATAGCTTCAAATACATAAGGGTCTCTTAGAAATTCAAAAAATTCTTTTAGTAGGTTGATGTTTTGATATGATTGGTGTATGTTTTTTCTTTGAAATTCTTTATATGGTTCAATACCTTCATCTAAAGCTTTAATATATGCATTAGCTATTTGAGGAAATTTTGCAATTTGATCAAATGATCTTTTTATTAATTCGAAACGACCTTTTATAAATTTTTCTTTGCCTTCTTCAAGAATATTAATATCAATATATTCTAATTTTGAATTTGGATCTCTTTGTGTATATTCTTTTGAGCATATATATTCGTAACCAAAAAGGTTTCTATATTTTTGTCCAAATTTTATTAGGGTTTTTTTTTGTTTTAAATTTAAGTCTAGACCAGACTTATCAACTAACTTGTTTATTCCTCTTTGTACATCATCATGGGAAGATTCTCTTGTTGGTTGATCATATTCTCTGTCTTTAGAAAATTCAAGAGCTATAGTAGTTGGAGAAATTTTATTTAATAGTGTTTCTAACCTATCTTTGCCATCAATGTCATAATGTATTGTTCCAACTAAGTATAAATTATGGTGATTCATAGAATTTTTGTAAACTTGACGTTTATAAACTTTTTGCTTTTTACTACTTTTTAGTGGGTTTTTCTTTTTTTTAATAACTTATTTTATTTAATCTAGATTTTAGTTTATTTTTCATTTTTTCTTTTTATAGCAGCTTCTATAAGTCCATAAAACAATGGTGCTGGTTTGTGTAGTTTGCTTTTTAGTTCTGGGTGAGCTTGCGTTGCTATAAAGTATGGATGGGAAGTTAGTTCGATGAATTCTACTAATGTTTTGTCTTGTGATGTGGCACTTAGGATTAGGTTGTTTTGTTTTAAGATGTCGTGGTATTGTGGATTTACTTCGTATCTGTGTCTATGTCTTTCTTTTATGATTAAGGAGTTGTAGAGTTTATGGGTTAGGGTGTTTGGAGTTACGTGAGCTTCGTATGATCCTAGTCTCATTGTTCCTCCTTTGTTTGTGATGTTGATTTGATCTGGCAAAATGTCAACTACTTTGTGGGGTGTGTTGGGATCTATTTCTGAACTGTTTGCATTGTTTAGATTGCAAATGTTTCTTGCGTATTCTACTACCATAAGTTGGAGGCCTAAGCAGATTCCTAGAATTGGGATGTTGTTTTCTCGGCAGTGTTTTATTACTTGAATTTTACCTTCTGTTCCTCTTGTTCCAAAGCCGCCTGGAATGATTACGCAGTCAATATCTTTAAGGATTTGATTTGTATTTGTTTGGTTTGTTTCTAAATTAGTTGTTTCTATGAATTTGATTTCTACTTTTGTTTTTAGATTAGCACTTGCATGCATTAGGGCTTCGTTGATACTTGCGTAGCTATCGTTTAGGGCCGTGTATTTTCCTGCGATGGCAACTGTGATTTTATTTGCTTCTTGATCTTTTAGGTTGTCTAAGTTATCTAATAGTTCTTTCCATTTAGCAAAATCAGGTGGGTTGTAAATTTGTAATTTTTTGTGTAGGATTTCGCAGATGCCTTCTTCTTCAAATATTAGAGGGATTTTGTAGACGTTATCTACGTCAACGCCGCTAATTACAGCTTTTTTATCGATGCCGCTAAAGGTTGATATTTTTTCTTTGATACTCTCTTCAAGAAATTCAGAGCATCTTGCTATTATGATGTCTGGTTGAATTCCTCGTTCTCTTAGCATGTTAACGCTTTGCTGAGTTGGTTTTGATTTTTGTTCGTTAACGCCTTTTGGAATTGGAACGTATGTTAAGTGGACGTAGCAGATGTTGCTATCTCCAACTTGGCTTTTTAATTGTCTTACTGCTTGAATATATAATTCGTTTTCGATATCGCCAACTGTGCCTCCAACTTCAATTAGAATGATGTCGGCGTTTGTTTTTGTTGCAACTTCAAAGAATTTTTCTTTAATTAAATTTGTTACATGTGGAATAAATTGGACTGTTTTTCCTAAGTAATCTCCACGTCTTTCTTTAAATCTAATCTCATCAAAGATTTTTCCCATCGTTAAATTTTGATCTTTGGTTGTTGTTGTATCTATGTATCTTTCGTAGTGGCCAAAGTCCATGTCAACTTCAGCTCCATCGTCTAAAACAAATACTTCGCCATGTTCAATTGGATTCATGGTTCCTGGGTCTACGTTTAAATAACCGTCAAGTTTCATGGGAACTATTTTGTATCTTGATTTTAGAAGAAATCCTATACTTGCAGCGGCTATACCTTTTCCTAAACCTGAGAGAACGCCGCCCGTTACAACAATAAATTTTGTTTGTTTTGTCATATACGGAATTTATATGTATGGTTTTATGTTTAAATAGATTTATCTGTTGGAATGTGTGTTTTGAAGGGGTTGTTTCTTGTGAGGATTTTTATGGGTTTTTTAGTTTATTTCATAAGGTTTATATTTGTAAGATATGTGAAGGTTTTATGGATGATAATATTGATGAAATAGTTTTTGATTTTTTGTATGATAAAAAAACTTTTATTGCAAAATGTGTTGGTGCTGGAATTTCTGGTGTTGTTGAAGGATCTGTTTTTGGTTTACCTTATTCTTGCATAGCTCCTACTTCTTTTAGAAAAATGGGAAAGGATATTGACGAGGGTGTTAGGGATGTTTATAGTTTAAAGAAAAGCGATTCTACAATATTTGCTGATTATGAAAGGGCAATTTATGGCGTAATTAACAAATTTTGTAAAAATTTATCTCAAGGAATTGTTCAAATAGGAATAATTTCATACGCTACTTATGATTTGATGGATCTTAATGAAGTTAGTTCTGGAATATTAATTGGTACAAATTTAGTTAGCTTGGTTTATGAGAGGTTTGGGAGGGATTTATTTGTTTCAAATGAAGATGAAAAAGATGATGGAAACTCTTCTAAAACACCGCAAGCTTTATAAACAAAAGCTAACCTTAAATTACTAAGTTTTTATGACGATAAATCCTTTAAAATAATTATTAGAAAACAGGTATTTTGAGGGCTATTGTTTGTTGTTGAAAAGAACTGGTGAGAAGAGAAAAAAATGGATGAAAATACTAATAATTTAAATCAAGATTCAAATCAAGAAACTAATCCTCAAAATGTTTCTAATGAAGCTGAAGTAAATGTTTCTAAAGAAGCTGAGGTGAATATTCCTGTAGTAGATACTTCTGATGCTGTTGAAACTTCTAATGAAGCTGATACAAGTGCGAGCGTAGATAAGCCTAAATCTAGTTATGGGGCTGCTCAAATTACTGTTTTAGAGGGTCTTGAAGCTGTTAGAAAAAGACCTGGGATGTATATTGGAGATACTTCAAATAGGGGTCTTCATCATTTAGTTTATGAGATTGTTGATAATTCAATTGATGAGGCGTTAGCTGGTCATTGTTCTAAAATTCAAGTTGTTATTTATGAAGATAATTCTGTTAGTGTTGTTGATGATGGGAGAGGTATTCCAACTGATATTCATCCAAAATTTGGAATTTCTGCTGTTGAAGTTGCACTTACAAAATTACATGCTGGTGGGAAATTTGATAAGGATTCATACAAGGTTTCTGGTGGATTACATGGAGTTGGAGTTAGTGTTGTAAATGCTTTATCAGTTAATTTGTCTGTTGAAGTTAAAAGGCATGGGAAAATTCATACTCAGACTTATTCAAGAGGAAAGTCACTAGGCGATCTTAAAGTTATTGGTGAAACGCAAGAAACTGGTACTAAGATTCATTTTATGCCGGATAGAGATGTATTTACACAAACGGTTTATCATTATGATATTTTAGCAAAAAGGCTTCGTGAGCTTGCTTTTTTGAATAAAGGAATTGAAATTGAAATTACTGATTTACGTGAAAAACAAATTGAGAGTGGGGAGATTCATTCTCATAAACATGATTTGTTTAAGTATGAGGGTGGAATTAAGGAATTTGTTGAGTTTGCTGATAAAAACAAACATGGACTTCATGAAGTAATTTATTTTGAAAAAGAAAAAGACGATGTTGTTGTTGAAATTGCTCTAAGATATAATTCCAGTTATCAGGAAAATGTTTTTACTTATGTTAATAATATTAATACTATTGAAGGTGGAACTCATTTGAGTGGTTTTAAAACTGCTTTAACTAGAGTGATTAATACTTTTGCTAAGTCAATTACTAATGGTAAGGCAGCAAAATTATCTGGAGATGATGTTAAAGAAGGTCTTAGTGCAGTTATTAGTGTAAAAGTTATGGAGCCTTTATTTGAAGGACAAACTAAAACTAAGCTTGGAAATAGTGATGTTTTTGGTATTGCTAGTTCAGTGACTCATGACGCGTTATCTACTTATTTTGGTGAAAATCCAAATGTTATTAAAAATATTATTGGCAAATGTTTAGATGCTGCTCGAGCTAGAGAGGCTGCTAGAAAAGCGAGAGATTTAACTAGAAGAAAAGGTGCTTTAGAAGGCGCTGGTTTACCTGGAAAACTTGCTGATTGTTCAAATAAAGATCCGAAACTTTGTGAGGTTTTCTTGGTCGAGGGAGATTCAGCTGGTGGTAGTGCAAAGCAAGGTAGGAACAGAGAATTTCAAGCAATCCTTCCTCTTCGTGGTAAGATTCTTAATGTTGAGAAAGCTAGATTGCATAAAATTATGGAGAATAAAGAAATTATTTCTATGATTACTGCTTTTGGTTGCGGTGTTGGTGAGGAGTTTAATATTGAGAAATTAAGGTATGATAGGATTGTTATTATGACTGATGCTGATGTTGATGGGTCTCATATTATGACTTTGATTTTAACTTTCTTTTATCGACATATGAAACCTTTGGTTGAGCAAGGTCATGTTTATATTGCAATGCCTCCACTTTATAGATTACAAAAGGGTAAACGGGTAGAGTATGTTTATAGTGATCCAGAGAAGGAGAAGGTTATGGGTGAGATGGGTGAGAACATTGGAGTTCAAAGGTATAAAGGTTTAGGGGAGATGAATCCTCGGCAACTTTGGGATACGACTATGGATCCGGCGTTTAGGAAGCTTAAAAGAATTCAAATTGAAGATGCTGTTTTAGCAGATCAGATGTTTACAATTTTAATGGGTGATGATGTTGAGCCTCGGCGAGACTTTATTGAGAAGAATGCTCATTTAGCAACTGATTTGGATGTTTGATTTGGTGATATAATTGCATAATCCATATCATGATAAAGTTTTGAATTTATTTGTTTCTAATTTTTCTTATTTTTCTGATTCTTTTGATTTTGATGAGGTAACTAGTTTTCATAGAAATGTTTGTGTTGAGGGTGGAGAAATAGATGTTATTGTTAATGGGTTGATTGGTGGTGAGAAAAAAATGGCTTTAGTTGAAGTAAAGGTTCATGGTGGTGCTAGTTATAAGTTTCGTTCTAAGCAGTTTCATTATTATAGAATGTTTGATTCTGATGCGAGTGTGTATTTGCTTTGTGGCGATGTTGATGGTTCATTAGATGTTGAGGATTTTCATTTGAAGAGATATTGGCCACTTTGTTTTGATTGATTAGATTTGATGTTGATGAATTTAGATTTTACTTATTTTAAGCTAAATACAACCTAAATTTCCAATAATCTTATAAATAAGCTTACCTTGTTCTAATTTAAAGTTAAATTGAAATGATTTACTTTAATAAAGATTATGAGGAATGAATAAAAATGCCTGCGTTTGATAAAAGTTTAGATAAAGAATTATTTAGTGAAAGTTGTGATTTTGAAAAGTCAGTAATTACTGTTGCTGTTTTTTCATATAATGAGGGTACACCTAAAGTACAAATTACTCGGCAAGCTAAGAGAGCTAGTGGCGATTTGAGTTTTGCAAAGCTTGGTAGAATGACTAAAGAAGAAGTTGAGAAAGTCTTACCTTTGTTAGAAAAAGCTAAAGGTAGCATGTGATTTTTTATTGATTTATTTTATTTTTTAATTTTTATATGTAATTAATTTAATATAGTGATTTTGTTGAATTGTTATTAATGGAACATGATCTTGATTTTAAGATAGGGGTTATAACTGATTCTATTCTTTCTTTAGGTTTGTATCAACATGATTTGTATTTGAGTTATCGAGAAGCTATTAAGTTGCATATTGGTAGAGATAATGTACTTAAGGATGTTATTGAAAATGAGGATGATTCTTATAGAAAAAGAGTTGGAGTTATTTGTGAGCATTATAAAAGAGAAGGGTACTTAAAAAAACCAACACTTAATCCTGGATTTGATAGGCAGGTTGAAGATTTAGTTGATTCTATGGTTGGGTTTGGTATATTTGATATTAATTGTTCTATGTATACTACTAGGGGTAGGAAGGAATTGACTAAGAGAAAGGACATTTATAGTGCTATTTTTTCTTTAGCTATTTTTGGAATGGGAATTTCTTTGGGAACAATGGAGTCAAATGAATTTTCTGGTTTTGCTTTTCTTTCTACTTTTTCTTTAGCTGGAATTTTTCCTTTTGCTTCAAGGTATCTTGGGGTTGTTGATTTTAGTGATTTAGAAGATAAGGCTTTTGTTTGTGATAGGTATGTTAGAATTTTAAAAGAGAATTTTGCGCTTTGATTTGTTATTTTTTAATTATAAGAATTTGTTGTATAACCATGATGCGAAAAATCCAATTACAATTCCGTAGATTGCTGCTTCTGCCATGCCAGATAAAATTCCAATGAAATTGTTTGAGAATGAAAATAGTGTGTATTCTAAGATGTCTGTTTTTTTGGCAAATACGTGAAATAATACATCTAAGGCAAATAGGATTGCAAGTGTGTATGATAAAGCGTATCCATCCCATCTTGTACATACATTGATGTCTGGAAGTTTGATTCTAGTTGCTGTTGATCTTTTAGTAGCTTTTTTTCTTGTTTTAGAAGGAGATTTTTTAGAGGTTCTTTTTATTGTTTTTCTAGTTGTTTTTTTAGATTTAGCTCTAGGTTTTACTTTAGTCTTTTTCCTAGTAGAACTTTTTTTTGCCATTACAAACCTCTTTTTAATATATAAATTAAATAATTAGTGTATATAAAGGTTTGGTTTTTATGTGTATGTTGGAGAATGTGCTTTGTGTGTTGTCCTTTTTTAGTGGTAGGATTTATAAATGAGGGTTGTTTTTTGTATTTATTAATATTAATGGTGAAAAATGGAAGAAATTAAATTAAAAAATGGTATTAGATTAGAACAATTAGTTGGTGCTTTACAAGAAATAGTTTTACAAAGTGAAAGGGTAAATGTAGATTATAGATTTTTTGGAGATAGTTATGATGTATCAAATGGAATTCCACCTTCATTAGCAATTAATTTATTTTTATTAAAAACCGTAAGAATTGATTTGGTTTATGATAAAGAGACATATGAGAGGGATCCAACTAATGGAAGAAAATTTCCAGATGATGAAGATATTGATGTTGTATTTGTAACAAAAAAAGATTCTTATTCAGGTCCATCTAGTCCAGAATTGTTTAATCAATATAATGAAGATAGAAATTATATTATTGATGTGCTTAAAGAAAAATTAGGTCAAGAATAATTTTTTTGTTTTTTTATATGAAGATAAAAATGGATGAAATAAAATTAAATAATATGGTAACAGTTAGAGAATTTGTTAAAGCTCTTGAATCAATTGTTGAGGATATTGCTAAATCTAAATTAGTTGTTGCTGATGAGAAAAAAAAGAATGTTGATGATTATAGTTCTCTTCCAGAATCTGTTTATGTAAGGGTAGATAATGGAGATTTTAGGGTGATTTTTTCAAATGATGATGGTAAATTAAAACCATTTAATGGTGATTTTGATGTTGTTTATGCGCGGTATTCTGATCCATCGGATAATTTTGGTATATATGCAGGCATGGTAGAAGATTATAATCAATTTAGATCTGGAATAATTGAAGAACTTAGTTCAAGACTTAATTTTTCTTAAATTTTAGCACTTGCTATTTTCCATAGTTGCTCAAAGTGTTCTTTATATGTATTTGCTATTTGCTCGTTTTTTATCATGACTGCAGTTATAGGGTTACTCCATGTTACTATAACTACTTTATTAGCGTAGATGAATGTATTTGTTGGGTTAAATTGAGATGATTCTAAAAATCTGTATGTTGTGTAGGGGGTAAGTTTTTTGTCGAATTGAAAGATGCCTTTTTTCTTTTGAGTTATGATTCTTTCTTTGATTTTGTTTAGACGTAAATCTCTAAAATATTGTTTCATGAATATTGGCAGAGTTTGTTTGTATTTTTGGTCATCGATTCCAGAAATTAGAACCTCTTTATTTGTTTTTATGATATCTTTTAGAAAGTATTTTAGCCCTTCTTTTCCTTTAAATACTTCGACAAAGGTATCTTCTTTTGGCAAGTTTTGCATGGCAATTAATTGAGGAATTATTTGGTTTATTTCTTGTTCTTTTCTATCTAATTCTTGCTTTTTTTCTTCTAAATAGTGGGTTATTTTTTGAGGATTTGTTGCATTAAAGTGTTTTTTAGCTCCTTTTAGGACGTGAGTTACTAGGCCTTTTGTCATTAATTGTTCGAGTTTGTCGTAGACGTGAACTCTGTATATATTTGTTCTTTTACCTATTTCATAAGCACTTGATGAGCCTGATTTTAGAAGATCTAGGTATATTTTGATCTCATTGTCTGTTAAGCCTATTTCTTTGAGAGCTTTTGTGTCCATGTTATTGTGGTGTTTTGCTAGTTTTTAAAGGTTTCGTACTGATTTGGTACGACAAGGTTTTAATTAGTCGTTCAGACTACTAGCTAGTAAGAAAAAGAAAAAGAATCTGGGTGGTTCAAAAAATGAGGTGTAATAAAATGTGTTCAAAAAAATGTAAAGGTTGGTTAAAGTGTAAAAAGCTTGCTGAAAAAGTTTTAGAGGAGTGTATTAAAAAAGCGGTTGGTGGATTAGTTTTAGCGATAGTATTAGGATTTAGTTTAAAGTTACTTTTGGCGGTTCCTGCGTTTTCAATTGGAGCTGCAATGAGTAAGGTAGTATCATCAAAGATGATTGGAGGAGAATAAAATGGTAGATGAAATAGAAAATTTAGAACAAAAATTAAATACAGAATATAAGATAGTTTCAGATGGTAAAGAAACTGCAACTAACTATCTTCTTTTTAAAGATGTAAATGTTGTAAAGAAGACTCAAAGATATGGGTTTTTGAAACTTAGAAAAAGAGATATTGAAGTAGAAGAAGTTGTTTGGAGATTTGTTCCTTCAAGATCTAATTATAGTGATATTTATAGTAGAGAAGATTGTACTCCATTGGATCAATATAGTTCATTAGGTGAATATTTGTGGTCTTTTGATGGACAAGAACATTTTGATAAGGGGATTTTATCTTTTGTTGATAAGTATTCGAGTATTGATGATTATTTTGATTTTTTAAAGCAACAAGGAATTGAGAGAAATCAAAAAAAGAGAGAAAAAAGTATTCAAGCTAATCAGAACAAAGGTAGTTTAGAAAATATTATGGCTAGAAGAAAATCTGAAAATGAAAATGTATTGGCTCTTGAAGATCAAAGAGAAAAAGAGTACCAAGGAGCTATAAGTATCTCTAAATTGGATGAATTAAAAGGTGCTTTAGATGTTTGTGAAGATGGTTCAATAGATAGGTGTATTGGTTATGAGAATAACTAATTTTTTTTCTTAAATTTTCAAACTAGTAACCTTACTAACGCCTTCTTTCATACTAACACCAAATAAGGTGTCTGCTTCTGAGATTACGGCGTCGTTGTGTGAAATTACGATGTATTGTGCTTTGTCTACGTAGTCTCTAATTAATTTTGCAAGTGTTTGTGCGTTGTGTTTATCTAGGGCTGCGTCAATTTCGTCTAAGATGTAGAATGATGCCGGTTGGTATTCTTGGATTGCAAAGATGAATGATAAGGCAGTCATGGTTTTTTCTCCTCCTGAGAGAGATTTTATATCCATGAATCTATTTCCAGTTAATTTCACTTTAATTGCAAGACCACCTTCAAAGGGTTTGTCTGGATTTTCTAGTTCAAGGTATGCTTTTCCTTTGCTAAATAAGTTAATGAAAATTCTTTGGAAGTTTTCATTTGCATGATCGAATGTTTTCATGAAATGATCTTTCTTTTTTGTTTCAATTTCGTTCATTAGAGTTAGAACGTCAGTTTGTTCTTTAAGAAGGCCTTCACGTTTTTCAACTAATTCGTTGTATTGTTTTTCTACTTCTTCGTAGATTTCAAGTGCTTTCATGTTTACTGCTGACATTTGTCCTAGCATTACTTCAAATTTAGCAATTTGTTTTTTACATTCTTCAACTGATTTATCTTTTAGAATTTCATGTTCTTTGTATCTTTCGAACTCTTCTTCAAAACCTGCCATTCTTGCTTTTATTTCAGCGTTTTTTAATGACATTAAATTTAGTTCTCTTTCTGTGGTTCTCGAATTTTCTCTAATTGTTTCTATTTCGTTATCAAATTTAGAGTTTGAACTTGATAGTTGTTCTCTATTATTGAATAATTCTTTATATTTTGAGTAGAATTCTTTACTTGCTGCTTCTTTAATTTCTAATTCTTTTTGTGATTTTTCGATGTTTGATGATAAGGTTTCTATTTCTTTTTTGAATTCTTCTTCTTCTTTAAGATGTTGTTTGATGATCTCTTTGATTTTTTCTTTTTCTGGAGCTATTAGTTGTTCTACATTTGATGATGAATTTTTTAGGTCGCTTTCATGTCTTACGATATCTTCTTTGATTTTTTGTTTACTTTCTTCAAAGGCACTAAGTTGCGCTAACAATCTTGGATTTCTTAATTCGTTAGCTGCTGTTCGAAGCATTGCTTTTTTAGATTTTAATCCTGCTAATTCTCGATTGATGTTACTTACTTTGAATTGTACTTGTCTTAGTTCATCATCTACTTCTTTTAATTTATCCTTGAGTTCTTTTTTGATGCTGTTTGTAGCATCTAAATCACCGCTTTCTAAATGAAGTGATTTTTCGATTTTGATAATTTCTCCTTCTAGTTCTGCTTTTAGTTTTCGAAGTGAATCTATTTCTAGTTGATTTTCATCTCTGTTTGATTTGATGTTTGATATTATTCCTTGAGCTTGTGAAAGTTGTCCTTCAATTCTTTCTAATTCTTCTAGTGAATCTTGTTCTTGAAAGCCACTTGCGTTTCTGTTTGATCTGAATCCTCCTTTCATAACTCCGCTAGCTTCTGCGATGTTACCATCTAAGGTTGTCATTTTGATTTTTCCAATACCTACTTTTCTAGCTATATCAATATCATCAACAATTAGAGTTGTTCCAAATACGTAATTGAATGCTTTTTTAAATTGAGGTTTGAAATTAATTAAATTAATTGCAAAATTGTGAACGCCATTTTGTTTTAGAAATTTTTTGTGTTCAGAATTAACTTCACTGTATCTAACTTTGTTTAGAGGAATAAATGCTGCTGTTCCTAATTTATTTGATTTTAAGTATTTGATACATTCACTTGCTGTTCTATCATCGTCAACTATTAAATTTTGCATTCTTGCGCCTGCTGCGCTTTGAAGTGCTTGTGAGTATTGTTTTTTTACTTGACCTAATTGAGCTACTGTTCCGTAGACTCCATTAAATTTCTTTTTATTTTCTAAAATGCTTTTTACTGCGTGATTTCCAGCAATTGTTGCTTTAATGGACATGGCTTTCGCGTTTAATTTTGCATGTCTTTCTTCTAATTCAACTAGATTTCTTCTTGCGTTTGCTGTTTGTGATGCAAATGAGGAGTCATTGTCAAGACATTTGTTTAATTTTAGGGTTGCATTTTTAAAATTAGTTTTTAGTTGTGTTAATTGTTTGATTTGATCTTTATTTTCTCCTTCAACTTCTTTTACTTTTAAAATTCTTTGATCAATAGTTTCAATTTGATATTCTAATTTGTCTTTTTCTCTTAATAGTTCTTGTTGATTTGCTCTGATACTTTGAACTTCTTCTTGTTTTTGATCTATTTCTTTATCTTTGTTTTCAAGATCTTCTTCAACTTGTGCTGAACTTTCGATTTTATGTTTCTTTTTAAACTCAGTTAGTTTTTGATTAATATCTTTAAATTCATTTTTCTTTTTATCAATGTTGGATCTTAACTCATTTGATTGTGTTGAAGCGTTTATTGTTTTTTGTTCTAATTCTTCAAGTTCTAAATTAAATTGATCATTTCTTTGTTTGATTTTTGCAATTTCCTCTTTGAGGGTTGAAACTCTTGTTCTTTCTTTTGCTAAATTTATTTTTAAATCTTCAATAACTTTGTGAATTCTTACTTGTTCTTTTTCTCCTTTTTGTTCAATTTCATTATTGATTTTGGAGATTTCATTTTTGTTTTTGTGGATTTGTTCTTTTAATGTATTAACTTTTTCTTGTGATTTAGTTATTTTTTCTTGATATTTTTGATGTTTTTCTAAATGTGTTTCTTGTTCTTTTTGTAATTGTGAAATTCTTAGATGTAAGTATGTTGCTTTATTTGAGTCTACTTGATCTTTTAATTCTTTGAATTTTAGAGCTTGGTCTCTAT